>Ga0067045_1002322_pt1 | contig 473298 bp, 363 predicted proteins | sample TerdegcTABiofilm_FD_59184 | JGI IMG/M metagenome (GOLD analysis project Ga0067045, IMG submission 59184) | Combined Assembly of (Gp0054472, Gp0054536) Wastewater bioreactor microbial communities from Singapore -Terephthalate degrading...
AAAATCTTCCACCGAAAGATAAGGCCCGCTGCCTTCCCGCTCCCTGATGATTCTTTCAATGGTCCTGACCGTGAGACTTTTTACCAGCCCCAGGCCAACCCTTATCCCCCGCCCTTCCACCTGGAATCGGTACCCGCTCCGGTTGACATCCGGTCCCAGGATGGTAATTCCCAGCCTCTTGGCTTCTTCCACGTACTCCGGAAGCTGGTAATAACCGCCGCCGGCGTTGAGCACCGCGGTCATATAAACCAGTGGATGATGAGCCTTCAGGTAAACCGCCTCGTAAGCCATCAGGGCATAGGAAGCGCTGTGGGCCCGGTTGAAGGAATAGGCGGAAAACTTTTCCATCTTCTGCCAGAGGTTTTGAACTTCATCTTCCGAATAACCGCGGCCGAGGGCCTGCTCGAAAAACTTCCGGCGAAGATTCTCCTCCACCCGGCGCTTTTTAAGCTGGCGGCGGAGTATCTCCCCTTCTTCCGGCGGAAAGCCGGCCACCCGTTCGGCCACCTGCATCACCTGCTCCTCGTAGAACATCAGGCCGCCGGTTTCCGGAAGCACCCGGGAAAGAAGCGGGTCTTCTGGAAGGGGCCGTCCCTCGCGGCGCCTGAGGTAGGCTTCCTTCATCCCGCTTTCCGTTGGACCGGGTCTGATCAGGGCCAGGGCATGGATTAAATCGCCGAGGTTTTCCGGCTTCATCCGGCGCAGCAGGTTCATCATGGCCGGACTTTCCACCTGGAAGCAGCCGATGGTCCGGGCTTCCCGGAGAAGGGCATAGGTTTTCGGGTCATCCGGCGGGATATGTTCGAGCCGCAGCGCCTTCCTGGTTTCGGAGATGGCCGTCAGGCCGCGGGTGGAAAGAAGGTCCAGCTTGATGAGCTTGAGCTCTTCTACCGTGTCGCGGTCGTAATGGCACATCAGAAGTCCTTTGGCCGACACTTCCAGCGGAAGGAAGCGGTCGGCCGGCGCCGGCGTCAGTATCACCCCGCCCACGTGAAGCGAAATTTCGGCAAAAACTCCGGAAAGCTCCGAGGCCAGCTTCCAGACTTCAAGATAGCCGGCCCGGGGCGGCATCTCCCGAAGATAATCCGGCTCGGCGAACATCGGCACCTTCTTGCTCATGGACCGGGCTTCTTCCGGCGGGAGGCCAAAGGCCCTGGCCGTTTCATAAAGCGCCGAGCGGGCCCGGTAATTTTTCAGGCTGCAGACATAAGCCGCGCCAGTCTTACCAGAACCGTAGCGCTTGAGAACATAATCGAGAACCTCATCGCGGCGGCTGGAGTCAAAATCCAGGTCAAAGTCAGGCGGGTCGGGCCGGCCGCGGTTTAAGAACCGCTCGAAATAAAGGTCGTATTTTACCGGGTTGAGCCGGGAAATTCCCAGAAGGTAAGCCAGGTAAGAAGAAGCGCCCGAACCGCGGAGGTTGTGGTAGATGCCCCGGCGCCGGGCAAACTCCACCACGTCGTGGACCACCAGGAAGTAAGGAGCAAAGCCGCTTTCTTCCACCACCTGGAGCTCCCGCACGGCTCTTTCTCTTTCCTTCCAGCTGAGATTTTTTAGCCGGGAGAGCTTTTCGTTTATCACCTGGCGCAGGGTGAAGGGGAAAAGGTCCGGGGGAAGCGGCGGGACGATGTTCTCAAACAAGAAATCTATCTTCTCCGCCACCTCCAAGTGCCGGCGAAAGACCTCTTTAAGCCGGTCGCCGTATTTTTTGAAGGCGATTTTCTCCTGCTCGGGACCATAATTCCCGAGCACCGGAGAAAGTTTTTTAAGCTCCGGCGGGTAAGGGATCTTCTGTTCTATGGCTCGAAGCAGCACCAGGCGCTGTGGACTCGACAGATACTTGAGCGGTGCGGTCCAGAGAAGCGGAATACCCGAGCGCCGCGCCAGCCACTCCGCGGCCTCAAAATTTTCCAGTCCGCAGCCGAGATAAAAATCTTCCGGAACATGTTCCTGAATCCTTTTTACCGCACTCACCTGCTCTTCCATTTCCGCTTCAGAAACAGGCAGGTTTTCAGGCAGAAGGAAAATGGTGATAAGTCCTTCAGGTTCAAGAAACTGCCGGCGGTTAAAAATCTCGAGCAGCCGGTGATAGCCCTTTTTCTCCCTGACCAGGAAAACATAGAGGCTGCCCTTCTCCGGAAAATCGAGCTCGAGCTCGCAGCCGAACACGGGCCTGAAACCGCGCCCCTCGCTAAGAGCCTTCCACTTCCCCCAGCCGTAAAAAGCCCCGATATCGGTGAGAGCCACGGCCGGAAGCCGGTTTCTTTCAGCCCACTGCACCAGCTCTTCCAGGATGATACTTCCCTCACCGCGACTGAACACCGAATGAACCCTCAAAGGAACAAACATGCTCAACTCCGTCTAACCGGCTTTTGTCTCCTGTATTGTTTTAATTCTCTGTCTGCTCTTCTTTCATTTTTGCTTCTTTCCATTAGCAGCCTTTCCAGTCCCGTCATTCTGAAATTCATTTACTTCTCATATCAGAATCCACCGGTTGCTACCCATTCTTTTCCCATTTTTCTCCATTCTCCATTCTTCATCTTTCAATTTTTCTCCTTCCACAGACCTTTTTCCCCTTTTCTGTTTCCTCATCTAGTTAAAGAAGCGGTCTTCAGGATAAAACCCCGCCCGCGATCTTCCTCATAAACTTCACTCAGCATCTTCTCCCGCACGGTAAGCAGGGCGTTAAACCCGTATTTTTCCCGCACCCGGTCGAGGGCCTGGCAGAGCCTTTCTTCCCGCTCGGAGTAAAGTTCAAAAAGGGAAAGATGCCGGGCTTCAACCAGGTCGCTGCCCTTCACTCCCACCAGCCGCAGGGCCAGGCGCGAACCTTCCCAGAGCTCCAGGAAAAGCTCTTCCGCCACGCGGTAGATACGGCCGGTTTCCTGGACCGGAAGCGACAGCACCCGGCGCCGGCTCACGGTCTTAAAATCAGAATAGCGGGCTTTAACCTCAATCACCCGGGCGTAGTATTTTTCCTGCCTCAGGCTCAGAGCCAGCCGGTCGCAGAGATAGGACAGATGAGCCAGCAGCAGGTCCCGGTCCCAGATGTCCTGAAGAAAGGTGGTTTCGCGGGAGAAGGATTTCGGCTTGCCGGAAACCGAAAGCGGCCGGTAATCTATACCCCGCGACAGAAGATAAAACTCATCGCCCGTAACGCCAAAAAGCGAGCGCAGGGTTCCCAGCGGCACCTGCCACAGGTCGGCTATTTTATGGACGTTGAGCAGCCGCAGCATGACCTGGGCTTTCGGACCTATGCCCGGAATCTCCGAGATGTCCAGTTCCCGCAGAAATTCCTGCTCCTGGCCGGGCTTCAGTTCAAAAAACCCGCCGGGCTTGGCTTTTCTGGTGGCCAGCTTGGCCAGGATTTTGTTGGAAGCCGCCCCCACCGAGACACTGAGCCCCAGCTCTTTTTCCACCCGGCGCTTGATTTCCCGGGCCGCCTCGCTGAAAGACGGATAGAGGTGCCGGCAGCGGGTGAATTCCAGGTAGGCTTCATCGAGCGAGGCTTCTTCCACATCCGGGGTGTATTCATGCAGGATGCGGAAAAACTTTTCGGAAAAAGCCTGGTAGATGTGGTAGTTGCCGCGGACAAAGACAGCCTGGGGACACAGCTTGTAACACTGGCGAAGCGGCATTCCGGACCGGACACCATACTTCCGCGCTTCATAAGAGCAGGTGGAAGCCACCCCGCGCTCGTGCGGCAGCCCGCCGACCACCACCGGCTTTCCTTTAAGCTCCGGGTTGAGCAGCACCTCCACCGAGGCGAAAAAAGCATCAAGGTCGATGTGGACGATATAACGTCGCTCACCGCAAAGAGGAAAATTTCCCTCCGTCTTCCACATGCTTCGTCCCCCGAATTCAAAAAAAAATCAGTACTTGCGGATGACGCCGACCACCCGACCGACAATCCGCAGCTCCCGGACTTCAATCGGCCGGAAAGCCGGGTTTTCCGGGACCAGGAGCACCCGGTCCTTCTCCCGGCGCAGGCGCTTCAGGGTGACCGAGCCGTCCTCGAGCAGGGCCACCACCATCTCGCCCGAGCTGGCCGTGTCCGTCCGCTCGATAACCACCAGATCCCCGTCATCTATGTAAGCATCGATCATGCTCTTCCCCGTAACCCGCAGGCAGAAAAGGTTGCCCCGCTTTCGCCCGGCAAACCAGCTCGGAACCTCCACCGTTTCGCCCAGGGTGTCAAACATCTCGCGGGGGGTGCCGGCCGGAACCAGGCCGACCAGGGGCAGGCGCACGGCGCTTACCGCATCAGGCGCCTGAGCCAGCCGGACCTCGCCGCCTTCCCGCCTGATGTAGCCTTTCCTCTCCAGGCTCAGCAGGTGCTTGAAGACAGCCGAGGGATTGCTCAGGCCAACCAGCTGCCCCAGCTCCCGCACCGTGGGCGCATAGCCGTGTTCCAGGATGAATTCCTGGATTTTTTCCAGGATTTCCTTCTGCCTTCCGGTTAAAGCTCTTTTAATCCTGTTAACCATTTTGTTCACCATTTATAAAATAACGCCGGCCCGGGGCTTTGTCAAGCAAAAATTTAAACAATAGACCGGCGGCCACCCGACCGGGAATCAAAATCCGGCTTTGAAACCGGGCCCGGGTCCGAAAGCAGTCAAACGAGGTCTCCTCCCCTTATATTTTGTTGATATTGACCAACTAACCGGGGCCGGGATGAACTTCCAGACTTCTTCTGCCTGTTGATTGCCCTACCTGATCTGGTCCACGAGACGATATTTTCCAAGAAACAGATTGTCCTTTTCATCCCTTTCCAGGGCAAAGATATAATTATCGTATACCGCCAGCACCGAACCCTTAAGACCGGAGTAGAAGCTATCTATAAAGCGGCCTCGGTCATCAAAAACATCAAACAGGTCATACCCCTCCTCGCTTTCGGTTGAAGTCTGCACCCAGATATATTTTCCGTCCGAAAATAAACCACGGATATCAATATCATATTTTATTTCCGGAAAGTTATACCTTTTCATAAATTCAAGACGCCCCGGGTCGGCCACGTATTTCACAGGCGAATAATCCCGGTTAAAGCTGAACAGCAGGCGCCCAGTTTCCAGGTCAAAGACTTCAAGAAGGTAATTCCTGGCATGGTTAACATAAAGCTTGCGGCCGTCAGGACCGAGCAGTACGTGCAATGGATCCCAGCTGGCCATGGCCTGGGGAGCCATAAAGGTTTTCATCTTGAACACGCAGGCTTCTTTCTCCTCATTCCCGTCGGGGGAAAGCAGCCTCACAGAACAGATCACATCATGAAGGCCTCCCGTCCTTTTTTCAGGGGGAGGATAAGTCATCTTGACAAAAACAAGTAAGCCACCGCTGACCCCGTAGAAGCCGTTGTATGGCCCTTTTTCGAGCTTAACCTCCTTGATGAGCTGTCCTTCCAGATTCATATGAATGACTTTATTGGCCACGGAATCATAGACAAAGAGACTTTCTCCATAGAGATGATAGCTGAAGTAATCGGCAATCTCACCCGGCCCCTGCCCTTTCTTATAAAAGTTCGCCAGAAACTGGCCTCCGGCAGAAAATTTAAGGAGCTGCTCCTGGTCAGCTATAAATATCGAGCCGTCAGGAGCCACACGAAGGCGGTGTGGATACCTAAAATAATATGAACCCGCCCGGTCCCCAACCTGCCAGATTTTTTCTGCTTTAAGAATCCGGCCGGCATTCGGGTTGACCGGTTTTCTCGGGTTCCTTATCATCTCCTGGGCCGCGGCCAGGAAAACAACTGAACCCCAAACCAGAATTATCAATGATGTCTTCTTCAGAACCTTGAGGTAATTTTTCATCTTCTATTACCTCCTGAGAGAAACAGATCCCTTTTAGCTGCTTTTCATTCTTTTTAATATTTTATTTGTATAATTTTTCGATTTCAAAGTTTGAAGGTTCCGAGCAGTGCGGCCTATTCCTGGCGGGAAATTTCCAGGCGATTAGCCGCAGCCACCACTGAAAATATCGCCGCTTCTAATTTATTAATTCAGCGGCTTCGCAAACAAATCATTTGGCAGGGTTGACCACCCGGCCGAGGAAGAGGATAGTCCCGCTCTGCCGTTCCTGAATTATGAAAATGAAAGGATGGTCAGCCCGGAAGACCGGCTTTCTCTGTACCATCTTGATACCAATGATAACTGCCGTGGCCGCGGCCGCCTCCGTCCCCTCTTCATTTACCTCAACAAAAGCCTGGTGCACCACTTCGGTGATGTAAAGTTCTTTCCTGCCGGTCAGGCTGGACAGGTCGGCGGCCATGGTAAAAGCCGTGGGCATGCCCATTTTGCCCAGAAGTCCTTCTTTCCCTCCCATCAGGTACTTGGTTTCAAACTTGAACCGGGGAAGATAAATATCAACCTTTTCCCGACCGGTCAGCATTCCCCTCAGAGCTTCAAGCTTTTCTGATGACAGGTAAGATTCGACCCGGGAAAGTTCTGCTTTCGGCAGCAAAACCAGCATGGAAATTTCTCCGCCGACGTAGGGCAGCTCCACCGCCTGCAGGTCTTCGTTCTCGAAATAGTTGACTTCGACATCCTGGAGAAACATCATCGGAACTCTCACTGTCTTATCGGCGCTGATTCTAAAATCGGCTTCCGCGGTGGCTTTCTTCGGAAACTGCATTTCCCAGAGTCCCTTGAAATAGATGGCGTTGGTCAGGACCAGCCGGGTCAGGGGGGTTATGACGTCCTGCGGGATTAAATCTTTTATCCGGTTGTTGGTCTGTTCCTCCACCCAGCGGTTTATGATAAGCCGCGAATTTTCGGTGTCACCGGCAAAATCAAGGTTGGTCACCCGGCCGCCATAGTACTTTTCCACCGCCTGGAAATATTCAGGCAGAAAAGGATAATTTTTCTGGGCCCAGAGAGCGTTGGCGGCGCGCAGCTCGTATTTTTTGTCTTTCCTGTTTATACGGGCCAGGACCTCGGAAAAACCCTGCCTGAGAATGTTGATATCATCGGGATAATGAAAGACCTGTCTTATCTCCGCGGCCGTTTGCTCCCTGGCTCCCTCGTAGGTCATGCCCATGGCCACCGACAGGCTGAAGGGAGAATAGAAAAGATTTCCCTGTTCCCCTTTCTTGAGATAGGAATAGAGATCAAAAGCAAAATGATTTATGGCCCCAACTACCCGGGCAGCCGGGACTGAGACAGGCTGAGCCTTTGGCACTGCTTCGCCAGTTTCCGGTGTTGCCCCAGGGCCGCTCTCTCCCTGAAGCTCCGCCGGGGCGGTCAGCTCCGCTTCCCTTCCACTGGCCGCATCTTCCCTGGAACAGGCCAAAGCCAGTAAGGCAATGGCCAGCAAAACCAGCAGGGTTACCTTTCCCGATTTAATTATCCTTGTCATATTTCTCTCCTATTTGTGGCAGACATTAAATATTCCGCAGAAAAAACAAGCGCTAACAAAAAGAGAAGCATAACTCTTGGTTTGAGCATTAACCTTTCTCCCCTAAAAAAAGTTCCTTAAATTTCTGGCCATTTCAGTTCAAACCGTGTTGCCTCGCGCCGGAACAATTATAAAACAAGGTCTGACCTTAATACGAATAGAAAAAACTGGCCTTTTCATCTATGATATGAATAGGTTAAGAAACGATGAAAAAAAAGATTGAACCGTTAGCCATCCTGATCCTGGCCCTCTTCCTGGGTTTGCCCCGGGCTTCGGCCTCTCCTATCCAGACCACGGCCGGCCAGAAAGAGAATCCAATCGTTACCGTAAAGACTTCTCCTCCTTCACAAGCGGTCTTTCCCGGCGATACTTTTGAACTCACCCTGGAGCTCACGGTGGCCCCGGGCTTTCATATCAACTCCCAGAAACCGGAAGATGAGCTGCTGGTACCGACTTCGGTTGAGTTAAAAAAGGACCCGGCCCTTGAATTAAAAGAGGTCATATTCCCTGAGGCCAGGAAGAAAAAGTTCAAATTCTCGGATAAACCACTGTCCGTTTACGAAGGCCAGGTCAAGGTCAAACTGAAAATTGAGTTGGCCGAGGGTGTCTGCGGCAGCAGCCTGGAAATCGAAGGTAAGGTCCGCTACCAGGCCTGCGACCAGGAAGCCTGCCTGCGCCCGTCCTCCGTGCCTTTCAAGGCCACCATCAAGCTCGCTTCCTGAGCTGTTCTGGGGCAGAGGCTACAGGTCCTCAGTCTTGAATCATAGTGCCGACTTTTGCCCCCACTCTGGCCGCAGGCAGGAAATTACGCGCCCGGCCTTGATATAATCGAAGAGAAAATCAGGCAACTCGCGGGCTTTTTCCCGGTCTTCAGGGCATTTCATTTTGACTCCCACGCCTGGACCCGATCCCCATTTGCCTGGGATAATTACTAACTGGGATAAATAATGCATTGATTAAGAGATACCAATTCAGCCAACCTCTGGCCCCCCTCCATTTGTCAAAATGTCAATTTTCTGGGATAATGAGTTAAACCTATTGAAAGGATTTCAGATGAAAAAATCATTCTCTCTGGCAGTTACTATCTTTCTGGTTGCTTTTTCGCTGGTGGTTTGTTCTGGAAAGAGCTCCTCTTCCCAGCTGACCATGTCCCCGGAAAAGGCAAAACCAGGTGATACGGTCACCTTCGCCTATATACCGGCCGACAAGAACCTGGCTTCCCGGGAAGCCTTCAACCTTTACATCTATTCCTATTCCAAAGAATTACCGAAGGTTCAGGCAGTTGAACTAAAGAAAAGCGGCAAGAAATGGACTGGAAACTACACCATAGATAAAGAGGCCTACGGCCTGGTGGCCAAGATCAAGCTGGACCGGGAAAACGACGACAACAACCAGGGCAAGGGCTATATCTTTGCCCTGTACACGCCCGAGGGTAAGGTCCTGCCCGGTAACAAGGCCGGACTGGCCCTGGCTTACACTTCCTGGGGCCAGCTGGTGGGCATCAACCAGGACCTGAACGAAGCCCTGCGCCTGACCGAAGAAGAATTCCTGGCCAACCCGGCCACCAAGAAGGAGTTTGTCAACAGCTACCTGCGCCTCCTTCAGGCTACCAAAAAAGAAGGCTGGGAACAGAAGACCAAGGATTTCCTGGAAGAAGTCTCGACCCTGCCCGACCTGGACGACTCCACCCTGGTGACACTTTACAGGTTTTATGCCCAGACTGGAAACCAGGAAAAGGCCATGGCCCTGGCTGAACAGGCTCAGAAAAACCCCAAGGGTGAATTCTTCCAGATCCAGGCCGTGATGCAGCTCCAGGGCATCCAGGACCCAAAACAAAGACTGGAGTTTGTTAAAAAATTCCAGGAAGAATTCCCAGACTCCAAGTACACCGAGTCCATAATCGGCATGATCACCCAGTCACTATTCCAGGAGAAGAAACTGGAAGAAGCCAACAATTTCCTCCAGGAGAACCGGCTGAAAGCCCAGCCATATTACTTCTACGCCGTGGCCAACCAGGCTAACCAGGAAGGCCAGGCCCCGCTGGCCTTAAAAGCCCTCGACAACGGAATATCCCTGATGAACGAGCACCTGGCCAACCCGGACAAGTACAAGCCCGCCTATTACACCAAGGAAGAATGGCAGGAAGAGATGAAGACCAGCCTGAGCGCCATGATGCTCAGCCTCAAAGGAAACCTGCTGTGGAAGCAGGGCCAGTTAAACGAGGCAATCAACTCCCTGCGCCAGGCCTACGAAGCCAGCAACGGCGAGCAATCCGGAATCTCCATGGATTACGCCAGGGTCCTGCTGGAGAACAAAAACTATGAACCGGCTATCCAAGTCCTGGAAGCCACCGCCGGCAAGGGCTTTACCGGCTCCGACCTCATGGACCTGCTCAAACAGGCCTACGTGGGAGCCAGGGGCTCGGATAGCGGCTGGGAAGAATACCGGGTCAAGCTCGAAGCCGGAGCCACCGAGGCCCTGAGGTCCGAACTGCAGAAAAAGATGGTCGAACAGCCGGCCCCGGCCTTTGAACTCAAAGACCTGGAAGGCAAGGTGGTTAAACTGGCCGATTACCAGGGCAAGGTGGTCATCCTGGACTTCTGGGCCACCTGGTGCGGTCCCTGCCTGGGTTCTTTCCCCGGCATGAAGAAGCTGGTTGAAGAGTACCAGAAGGACCCGTCGGTGGCTTTCGTCTTTGTCAACACCTGGCAGGATGAAGCCAACAAGGAACAGGTGGTTAAAGAGTTCCTGGAAAAGAACCAGTATCCCTTTTACGTCCTGATGGACACCGAAGACAAGGTGGTGGCCAGCTATGGCGTTTCGGGCATTCCGACCAAGTTTGTTATCGACCCCAGGGGCAAGATACGGTTCAAGAGCATCGGCTTTGAAGGCGACGCCGAAAAAATGATTAAAGAAGTCAAGCTGATGATCGAGCTGGCCAGAGGGAAATAAGGAATTCGTATAGAGAAAATATCTTAGCTTAATTCTTACAGACTGTTTGAACAGCAAGTGTAGACCAGAATAAAATTACCTCCTGGTCTGCCGATGGCAGTCCGGGAGCGAGGTTAAACATGAGCAAACATCAAAAGAAAAGGCTGGAAACCGAAATCATCCACTCCGGTTATCATCCCGACCCGGCAGCCCGGAGCGTCTCTCCGCCCATCTACCAGACCTCCACCTTCGCCTTCGAAAGCGCCGAGCAGGGAGCGGCCCTGTTTGCCGGGAAAGAAAAAGGTTTTATCTACACCCGGCTGGGCAACCCGACCATCCTGGCCCTGGAAGAAGCCCTGGCCACCCTGGAAAAGGGTTACGGAGCCCTGGCCACGGCCACCGGTATGGCCGCCGTTTCCACCATCTACCTGGCCTTCCTGGAAAAAGAGGCCCACCTGATAGGAACGGCTGCCCTTTACGGGCCGTCCAGAACCATTATCGAGACCGAGTTTGTCCGCTTTGGAGTGAGTGCCGACTTCATCGACACTTCAGATATTTCCGAGATTAAGAAAAAAATCAAAAAGAATACCAGGTTGCTGTTCGTAGAAAGCCCGGCCAACCCCACCATGGCCATCACCGACCTGAGAGCCTGTGCCGAACTGGCCCGGGAGCATAACCTGCTGTTTGTTGTCGACAATACCTTCGCCTCCCCCGTTCTTCAGAATCCGCTGGAGCTCGGGGCTGACGTGGTCATGCACAGCCTGACCAAGTTCATAAACGGTCACAGCGACGTGGTGGGCGGGGTCATAATCAGCCGAAATGAAGAACTTCACAAGAGGTTACAGAAAGTTCTCAGAATGCACGGCGGCACCATGGACCCGCACCAGGCCTGGCTGGTGCTGCGCGGCCTGCGAACCCTGCATCTCAGGGTGGAAAGGGCTCAGGAAAATGCCCGGAAAATCGCGGCCTGGCTGGAAGCTCACCCCAGGGTAGCCTGGGTTAACTATCCCGGCCTGGAGAGCCACCCGCAGTACGAGCTGATGAAAAAGCAGATGAAAGGCCCCGGCTCGATGATTTCCTTCGGGCTACGGGGCGGCTATGAAGCCGGTCTTAAAATGATAAACAGCGTCAGGCTCTGTACCCTGGCCGTTTCGCTGGGCGGAATCGAAACCCTGATCCAGCACCCGGCCAGCATGACCCACGCCTCCGTTCCAAAAAAAGAAAAGGAAGAAGCCGGCATCACCGATGACCTGATCCGGTTGTCAGTTGGCTGCGAGAACGTTGACGACCTGATTGAAGACCTGGAGCAGGCCCTGGCTCAAAGTTGAGGACCGGGCCGGCTGTTAGCCCGACCTTATCTTATTTATCGGGCAGGCTCTTGCTCAGCAGCTCAATCAGGGCGCCTTCGGCCCGGATATAGACTCCACTGGCTTCGGCCACCACCTGCCCGTCGCTTCCCAGCATCTTTCCGGCCGTGAAATAAGCCCGGCCCTTGCGACCGGTCACCCAGCCTTCCAGCCTGAGCCGGTCACCGATCAGAGCCGGTTTCTTGAATTCCACGGTCAGCCTGGAAGTTACCACCGGAATCTCCTCGGCCAGGAGGGCCTTGGCCATGACCTCGTCCAGGAGCGAAGAAATTATCCCGCCGTGCAGCAGGTCGCGGTAGCCTTCGTGCTCCCGGCCGGGGGTGAACTCGGCCCGGGCCATCTTTTTTTCCCGGTCAAAGAAGAAATCAAGCTTCAGCCCGACCGGGTTGTCCTGGCCGCAGATAAAGCAGCCGCGGTAATTTATTATTTTTTCAGTCATCCACCTCGAACTCCATGTAGCGCATGCTGGCCGCCACCAGGCGGAGCTTGCGGGCCTGGGTTTCCTGGCCGAGGCTGACTTCAACCTGGTATTCGCCGGCCGCCACCCTTTCCTTCTGGCCCTCGGCTTTCAGGTCCCAGGACAGGTCATTTAAGCCAGGCTTGAGGTCCACAGCCATTTCCTTGAGGATTTTTCCGGTTGTAGTCTTAATTGCCAGTTTGCCCTGTCCACCGTCTTTTGAATACACCAGGATGCGGGCGGCAACTTCCACGGCCGGAGCTTCCCCCCTTCTGGCCAAGGGGAGTTGAACTTCATCCGGCTCCAGTACATGGAGAGCCTTGCCCAGGACCTCCAGTGTCAATTCCTGGATCTTCTTCAGGGGCAACACGAAAACCCCGCGGCTGTGGGTGCCGATGAGCAGCTCTCTTTCCCGGGGATGAATCTTCATATCATAGACCGGCAGGGTCGGCAGGTTGGCCCTCAGGGAATGCCAGGTCTTCCCCCGGTCGAGGCTGACATAAGCGGTCAGGTCGGTCCCCAGGTAAATTATGTTTTCGTTAACCGTATCTTCCCGGATGACATTGCAGCCTTCCTCCGGAAGGTTGCTTTTTATGGAAACCCAGGTCTTCCCGTAATCTTCTGAAGAAAAGACGTAGGTGCTGAAGTCATCCTCGCGGTAGCCGATCATGGTCAGGTAAACCCGGCCCGGCTGGAAGCGGCTGGCCTCGAGCCTGGTCACCCATTTCTTGGGCAGCCCGGCGGTTATCTTCTCCCAGGAGCAGCCGCCGTTCCTGGTGACCCAGACGTTGCCGTCGTCGGTGCCGGCATAAATCACTTCGGGAGTGAGGGGTGATTCGGCCAGGGCGGTGATGGTGGCAAAGGGCACGTCGCCGTCGATATTTTTGCGGTCGGTAAGGTCGGGAGAGATTTCCAGCCAGTTATCGCCGCGGTCCACCGACTTCAGGACTTTATTGGCCCCCAAGAGCAGGGTGAAGGGATTATGCTTTGAAATCAGGAACGGGGTCAGCCAGTTGAAACGATACGGAGCCTGGACCGTCTTGAGCTGGGGTTTGATGGACTTGGTCTCCCGCGGGTTGTTCAGGTTGAGCCGGAAAAGGCTTCCGAACTGGTACTCGGCGTAGACAATGCCTTTTTCCTGCAGGCTGGGCTCGACAAAGGCCCCGTCGCCACCCAGGATCATCCTCCAGTCCTTGTCCCGGCGCCCGAAAACAAAATCCCGCGGGCCGACATTGACACCGTTGTCCTGGAGGCCCACGTAGATGTTGTAGGGCGTTTCCATATCGAAGCTGACGGTATAACACTGGGCCAGCGGCAGGTTGGCAATCCTCTGGAAGGTTCGCCCGGCATCGTAGGAGACATTCAGCCCGCCGTCGTTTCCTATCCAGACTTCCCTCGGGTCATTGGGGTTTACCCACAGGGCGTGGTGGTCGGGATGGACGTCGGCGTACCCGTAGCCATAAGAGCCACCGACTTCGGGTATTTCCTTGAAAGTCTTGCCGCCGTCGGTCGATTTCATCAGCGGCACGCCCAGCAGGTAGACCACGTTTTCATTCTCTGGCGAAACGAACATCTTGCCGAAGTAATACCCGTAGGTATTGACGATGGAGTTGGGCAGGAAACCTTCATGGGTCTTCTTCCAGGTTTCCCCGCCGTCATCGCTGCGGTAGAGCTCCGCCCCCTTGACCTGGGTGGTGAAGAGAGCAGCATTGGCTCCGCCCTGGAGTATATCAACCAGCTCGGGGAGAGACAGCTTCTTCTGCTGGACCGCTTCCTTAACCGATTTAGCCGTAAATACCTGGGGGGCCCGGTTCTGCCGGAGCAGGGCTTCCAGCTTGCCGTCTTCCAGTTTCAGAAAATCCTGGACGGTCATCTTCTTCAGGGCTTCAATGGTCAGGGCGCCCTTCGTTTCCTCCCTTGGCTTGGGCTGGGTCCTCGGCTCCTGGTTATCCAGGAAAGCATAGACCACCTTCGGGTTAGAAGGACTGACGGCCAGGCCGATGCGCCCAACATACTCGTTCTGGGGAAAACCGTTGACGATTTTTCTCCAGGTCTTTCCACCGTCGGTGGTTTTGTAAATGGCGCTTTCCTTTCCAGACTCGGTCATGTTCCAGGCTTTTCTGATCCTTTCCCAGGAAGCGGCATAGAGAACTTCGGGGTTGGACGGGTCCATGACCAGGCTGATGACCCCGGTCTTGGGCGAGATGTAAAGGACCTTCTGCCAGGTTTTCCCGCCGTCGGTGGTCTTGAACACACCGCGCTCTTCATTCTCGGTATAAAGATGGCCTATGGTCGCCACGTAGACAGTTTCCGGATTTTCGGGATGAATTATTATATCGGCAATGTGATGAGTGTCGGTGAGGCCCAGGTGCTGCCAGGTGCGGCCGCCGTCGGTGGACTTGAAGACACCCGTTCCGGCGTAGGAAGACCGGGAAGAATTCTCTTCGCCCGTCCCGGCCCAGAGCAGGTTCTTATCTTTTTCATATATGGCCACGCTGCCAAAGCCAACCCAGGACTGGTCGTCGAAGAGCGGGGTCCAGGTGGTGCCGCTGTTTTCGGTCAACCACAGGCCGCCGCTGGCCGCGGCCACCAGTATCCGGCGCGGGTCGGAGGCATAGCCCTTGATCTCGCAGATTCTGCCGCCCATAAAATAAGGACCGAGATTCTGCCATTCAAAATTCTTAAACCACGATTCGCGGGCCAGCTTCTGGTGAAGCTCCCAGGAACTCAGCCTCTGCTGGGCCGTGGTCTGGGCCGGGAGCAGCCCGGCACAGAAAACCAGCAGAAACAAAATTGAAAATACCCTTAAATAAGAGCAATCTCTGTTTCTCATCAAGTTTTTCATGATAACCTCCAGGTCAGGCATTAAGAGAATGATTTTACAAATTTGTGGCGGGCTCAGGCAACAGGTATTTGCGGTTGACCCGGTTGCCAACCGTCCCGGCCGGTGGTAAATTATCTGCTTATATTGAGGATAGAACCACAAGAATGAAGAAGCAAATTTTGCTTTCGGCCTCGCTGTTTCACGCCCTGACCGATGCTGCCACCATCGTCACCCCGACCATATTTCCCATACTCTACAGCCAGGCCTTCCTTATAAAAAAGTATTCCCAGATTGGCCTTCTGTCCAACCTCGGCCTCATCACCACCATCCTGGTCCAGTTCTGGGTGGTGGCCCTGTCTTTCCGGCACGAATACCGCTGGTTGATGCTGGCCAGCGGCCTGGGCATCTGCCTGGCCAGCTTTCTCGTTCCTTTCTCCCCTTCTTTCGTCGTCCTGATGCTGTTGTTCATATTGCTCAGGGCTTTCACCAGCTTCTATCATCCGATTGTTATTGCCTGGATTTCCCGATCCCGCTCCGGCCTGGGACGGGAGCTGGACGACGCCATGGGCATCCAGAGCGGCTCTGGCAACCTCGGTGTGCTCCTGGCCTTTATAACCACAGGTTATATCGCCCAGAATTATGGCTGGAAGGCCCCGCTCTATGCCTGGGCCGTGGTCGGGCTGCTGATAACTGCGGTTGGGGTAATGGTCATCAACGGCGTATCATCCCGGCAGCCGGTCAGGCCCGACCTTTCAGCCCGGAACTGGCTACGGGTACTCAAGAAAGTCAGCCACCTGCTGCCGGGCTTTTTCTTTGGCGGAATGGGCTGGTCGGTAACCGTCTATTACGCCCCTTCGCTGCTCCACAACAGCTTTAACATTCCCATGGGCCGGACCGGAGTCTACCTGGCCCTGTGGATAGGACTGGGAACGGTCACCGGTTACCTTTACGGCTTCTGGAGCCGGAAATTCGGCCGCAAGCAGGTCTTCCTGACCAGCCTGGCCGGGGCCACTGTCTGTCTGATGGTCATAGGCCTGTCATTGAACCAGACGCTATCAGTTACCGCCCTGCTCCTGTTTGGCGGATTCCTGCTGATGACCTACCCTTCGCTTCATACCTTTGTGGGTTCGACCGTCAGGGACGAAGACCAGACCCAGGCCTTCAGCTGGATTTCCAACATCCAGATGATATCGGGCGCGGTCATCAGCCTGGTTTCAGGATTTCTGTCGGACCTCCTCAGCATCCGTTTCCCGTTCATCCTGGTCGGCCTTCTATCCCTGGCTGTTTTCCTGTTTTACCTGCCCAAGGACCACAGCTACTTCGGGGCCAGGGAAATAGAATCGACTTCGGGCCACCTCCAGGCTCCCCCCGTTTGATTTCTCCACCTCAGCTTAAAAACAATTCCTTGAATCCAGAGTTATTCAAGAGTAAAGTTAATATATCGGCTCAAAAGGAAAGGAAAGGAAAATGAAAAACCTGAAGAACAGGAAAAGGAGTATTTTTATTTTATTCGGCCTGCTGGTTTTAAGCGCTTTGTTCATTACCCGGAACCTCCAGGCCCAGCTGACCGAAGACGAAAAGAATACCATCGAAGTTGTCAAGAAAGCCCAGAACTCCGTGGTCTTCATCACCAACATTCAACTGGTCCGCGACTTTTTCTCCTGGACAGAAGAAGCCGTGCCCCGGGGCAGTGGCTCCGGTTTTATCTGGGATGAGCGCGGGCACATCATCACCAACTACCATGTTATAGAAGACGGGGACCTGTTCAATATCACCCTGCCCAACCAGGAAGAGCGGCAGGCCAAGCTGGTTGGCAAGGAACCGAACAAGGATATAGCCGTCCTGAAAATTGAAGGCAGCCTGAAGGGGCTTTTCCCTATAAAAATCGGCACCTCCAGCAACCTGCAGGTGGGCCAGAAGGTCATTGCCATTGGCAATCCCTTCGGCTTTGACCACACGGTCACAACGGGAATAGTTAGCGCCCTCGGCCGGAGCATGCCCGGGGCCGGCGGGGTAACCATCCGGGACATGATTCAGACCGACGCGGCCATTAACCCCGGAAATTCCGGCGGTCCGCTGCTCAACTCGGCCGGTGAGCTCATCGGCATGAACACCATGATCGTCTCCCCCTCCCGCACTTCATCGGGCATCGGCTTTGCCATCCCGGTTGACACCATCAAGAAGATTGTGCCCCAGATCATCCAGTATGGACGGGTAATAAGACCTGGCCTGGGCCTGACCCTGCTATCTGACCGCTACGGCCAGCGCCTGGGAATTCAGGGCGTGGTTATCTACGAAGTCCCCGCTGACTCCGAGGCCTACCGCAAGGGTCTGCGCGGCCTGACCAGGAGCCGGATGGGCCGGCTGGTTATCCAGGATGTCATCAAGGAAATAGACGGAAAGAAAATACGTTCCTACGACGACCTGTACAATCTTCTCGACGATTACAAGATTGGAGACCGGGTCACCCTGACCGTGGAAAGGGACGGGAAAACCAGGAAGGTGGAATTAACCCTGGTGAGGGTTGACTAAATCTCCTGCGAACTTAAAGAACAAACCGGGTTCTACTCTTCAATTTTTCGGGCCCTGACCTCGTAATCCTCCTGCCAGAGCACCAGCCCGGTCACCCGGCCCTGCTCGTCCAGGTTGAACTTAATCCTGATAAACGGGTCCATCGAGAAAAAGATGGTCTGGGTTTCCACGTAAAACTTGGTGGCCGCCTGGCCGGTCGGGTGGACGATCAGGTAATAATCCTGGTAATCGACATCCAGGAAATAGCTTTCGTTGACCTGGTAGCGGCCGGTGTATTTCTGGTAAATTTCAGGCGGCAGGCGGAAAAGGGTTTTCTCCTCGGGCTGGTAATCGGGCCAGCCGTAGATGACCGCCAGCCCGCGCAGGATTTCTTCAATCAGCACGCCGCCGTTGTCGCTGTTGGTCATAACCACCGCTCCCTGGCCGAGGGCCGGGTAGATGAGCACTGCCGCCCGGTAACCCCGGGTCTTACCCTTCAAGAAGAGCTTGAATTTTTCGTGCTCCCCTTCCAGGCGAAAGCCATACCCGCTTCCGGCCGCCTGAGGAGAAAGCATCCTCCTAGCCAGGGCCGGTGAGAGCAAACCACCGGTCTTGCCCCGGGCACAGTCCATGAGTTCGATGACCAGGTCCAGGTATTCTTCAGGTGTTGACCATAAGCCCCGGGCCGCCTGCTCCGGGTACCGGTACCAGCCACCTTCAATCTCCTCGCCCTCCCGGAGATGGCCCAGGGCCACGTCCTCAACCGCCGGGATTCCAAAAAAGGTATTCTTCAGGCCAAGCGGCTCCAGGACCTCTTCCCGGGAAAGCTCCGGCCAGCTCTTTCCGGTGCGGCTGGTCAGGTACTGTTCGAGCAGCACGTAGTTAAAATCAGAAAAGCGGACGGGTATTTCCGGGTCGAACCCCCGGTAGCTATGGTAGTTTCGGGCCGGCTCTTCACCCCGGAGAACGGCTCCGAGATCCGGCAGAGCTGTCGACCGGGAATAACCTTCTGAAGTCCAGGGATAGAAACCGGCATTATGACTCAACAGGTTGGACAGCGTGAAACTGAACTTTTCTGATGGCCTGAACTTCCTTCCAGAAAAGGCTATGTCCAGGTAATAATCGCCGAGGTTGGCTTCCAGGCTGACCAGGCCCTTTTCCACCAGGCGCAGGGCCACGGCGGCTGAAACCGGCTGGCTCAGGTCGCCTGTTTGGAAGACGGTATTTCTGGTCAAGGGCTGATACTGGACGATGTCTTTATAACCGTAGGTCCGGCTCCACTCCAGGCGATATCTGTCCATGACGGCCAGGCTGACCCCGGGCACCTTATAAAAGGACATGCGGTCGGCCAGCCTCATTTTTTCCGGCCTCTGACCCTTCAGGTAAACCGGTCGCAACAGCCCTTTCTCCAGGGACTTCTGCCGGCCCCTGGTCAGGGATTCAGGCGTCTGGCAGGCTGAAATTATCAAGAACAGCAGGACCAGCAGGCCGGCCCCTGATAGGCAGAATAAAGCGGCTCGGGTATTACTGATATTTTTTTTCATCTTTTATTTCCTTCAGCCTGGAAAAGACCTCAGCCAGGCTGGTTACTGCCAGCAACGGCCAGGGTCCTGTTTATGATCACATCTTCCAGGTTCCGGCCACGATCAGGTTGGTGCCTGTAATCTTACCGGCTCTGTCCGAGACCAGGAAGGCCACTGCCTCGGCCACGTCTTCGGCCCGGCCGAGCTGACCTTCCTTTATTTTTAGCGAAGGCGGTATTTCCCCGCCTTCTATCAGGCCCGGGGATACCATGTTTACGGTAATGTTATTCTCCGCCTCGGCCACCGCCGCCGTCCTGGTTAAAATCAGCAGACCGGTCTTGGCCACGGCATAAGGAGTAACCCCGGGAAAGGAACCCAGATGCTCAACCAGGTGAAAGCCGATGTTTATAATCCGGCCCCATTTTTGTTCTCTCATTCCGGGGAGAGCGTGTTTCATACAGAAATAGGAGCTTTCCAGGTTGGAGCGAAAGATATCTTCCCAGTCGTTGCGGTCGAGCTGGTCCCAGGGCCTGGTTCGAATGGCTCCTGGAATATTAACCAGGATATCCAGCCGTCCGAAATGGGCCCGGACCCGGTTGACCAGGTCAGCCGCGCCCTCTTCGCTGTTCAGGTCGGCCGCGAAAATTTTCACCTGCCGACCTGATTTTTCAATTTCTTGCTTCAGGGCTTCAGCCTTTTCTTTGTTCTTGAAATAATGCAGGGCAATCAGCTTGAAATCGGCCGCCAGGCAGCGGGCCACGGCCGGGCCCAGGTGCCCGGTGCTGCCGGTAACCAGGACCACCCTTTCCGTTGTCATTTTATTTATTCATCTTATAAAATTTATTTTAACGGTCCGGTAACTTTCTCCACCGCCTCCAGGATTTCTCCGCTCTGGACCACTTCCTTCAGCCGGTTGATGTCAGAATAGAGCGGCCGGTCTTCGTCCATGAAGTCAACGTACTTCCTGATGACTTCATAGGCAGCCTGGACCGCCGGGCTGGGCCGAAGCGGCTTGCGGAAATCTATGGCCTGGGCCCCGGCAATGAACTCAATGGCCAGCACGGCCTGGGCGTTATCCAGGATCTGCCTGGTCTTGAGGGCGGTGGTCATGCCCATGCTGACGAAATCTTCCTGGTCGGCCGCAGCCGGTATGGAGCCGGTGGCCGCCGGGTGGGACAGCACCCGGTTCTCGCAGACCAGGGCTCCGGCCGTGTACTGGCTCAGCATCAGGCCGGAAAACATACCTGCCCCGCGGGTTAGAAAGGCCGGAAGCCCCACGCTGAGATGGGGGTTCATCAGCCGGTTGACCCGTCGCTCGGACAGGACGCAGACGGTGGTGATGGCCGTTCCCAGGAGTTCCAGGGCGAAGGCCTGCGGCACTCCCTGGAAGTTGGCCCCGGTCAGGACCAGGTCTTCATCGGGGAAAAAGATGGGATTATCGGCCGCCCCGTTGAGTTCCACCTCAATCATGTATTTGGCCCACTGCCAGGCATCCCTGGCCGCACCAACCACCTGCGGGGTGCTCCTCAGGCTGTAGGCGTCCTGGACTTTTTTCCCGGGCTGCTTGAGCAGCTCGCTGCCCTCGGTAATCCTCCGGATATTTTCAGCCGAAGTTAGGGCTCCTGGATAACCGCGGACCTTGTGCACCCGCTCGTCGTAGGCTTTCATATTGGCGTTAAGGACCTCCAGGGTCATGGCCGCCACGATTTCCGAGTTCTTTATCCAGCGCAGGGCATCGTGAACTTCCAGGGCTCCCAGCCCGGTGATGACGTTAGAGCCGTTGATGGTGGCCAGCCCGTCCCGGGCCTGGAAGACCAGGGGCTTGAGCCCGGCCCTTTCCAGGGCTTCTCTGGCCGGAAGCCTTTCGCCGCGGTAATAAGCCTCGCCTTCGCCCATCAGGACCAGGGCAATCTGGGACATGGGCGACAGGTCGCCGCAGGCTCCGACCGAACCTTTTTCGCAGACGACCGGGGTCACCCCGCGGTTGAGCAGCTCGGCCAGCATCTCCACCACTTCCAGGCGTAATCCGGAATGGCCGTGGCAGTGACAGCTGATCCTGGACAGCATGGCCGCCCTGACCACTTCTATTGGCAGGGGCTGGCCATAGCCGGCCGCGTGGCTGTAAATTATGTACTTCTGGAATTTCTCCACCTGCTCCTGGCTGAGGACGACGTTGGCCAGCTCGCCGATTCCGGTATTGACCCCGTACATGATTTCATTTTTCTTGATCTTGTCTTCCAGCAGAGCCCGGCATTTCTTGATACGGGCCTTGGCCTCCGGGTGAATTTCCACCGGCTGGTTTTCTCTGGCAACTCTAACCACCTGGTCGATGGTCAGATGCCCATCAACTACGATGCTCATCAGGTCCTCCTGTTTTCGGGTATTCATGGACAGGTATAAAATTTATAGGAAGTCGCCGATAAAGGCAAGACTGGAAAGAATTTTCTCGGTTTTATTGACATCCGGCCCCCGTCAGGATATAAGATTTTATTCTTAATTCCACAGGATACGAGGAGCTAAGATGACCCCTGAAACCGAGACTATCCTGGTCACCGGCGCTTCCGGACAGATTGGTTCCGAGCTGGTTCCAGCCCTGAGGAAGATTTACGGAAATGATAAGGTAATCGCCTCGGACGTGGCCCGGCCGTCCCCGGCCCTGGAAAATTCAGGGCCCTTCGAAAAGCTGGACGTGACCAGCCGCCAGGAAATAGGCCAGCTGGTCCAGAGGTACCGGGTCAAGGTCATCTACCACCTGGCGGCCATCCTCTCGGCCACCGGCGAAAAGTTTCCCCAGAAGGCCTGGGAAGTTAATATCAACGGCCTTTACAACATTCTGGAGGCTTCCAGGGAGCTCGGGGTCAGGCAGGTCTTCTGCCCCAGCTCCATTGCCGTCTTCGGCCCGGCCACGCCACGGGTCAACACCCCCCAGGATACCGTCCTCAGTCCCACCACCATTTACGGGGTGACCAAGGTGGCCGGAGAGCACCTGTGCGATTATTATGTCAGAAAGTATAACCTCGATGTCCGGGGCTGCCGTTTTCCCGGGATTATCAGCAATGAAACCCTGCCAGGCGGCGGAACCACCGACTACGCCGTGGCCATATTTTACGAGGCCATAATCAACCGCCGCTATACCTGCTTCCTCAAGCCGGAAACCAGGCTACCGATGATGTACATGCCCGATTGCCTGAAGTCAATAATTGAGCTGATGGCCGCCGATTTTTCTCGCCTGAAACACCACTCCAGTTTCAACGTCACGGCCATGTCCTTCTCGGCCGCCGAGCTGGCCGCGGAAATCAAGAAACACCTGCCCGATTTTGAGGTGGACTACCGGCCTGACTTCCGCCAGGCCATTGCCGACAGCTGGCCGGAATCAATCGACGACAGCGCGGCCCGGGAAGAATGGGGCTGGAAGCCAGATTACGACCTGGCGGCCATGACCGCCGACATGCTCCGGGTGCTGGGAGAAAAGCAGCGACAGGGTAAGCTGAAATACCCATAAAATCGGCAAAAATTTTTATGGAAGAAAAGCGGCAGAGAAGCGTCAAAAGATAAAGGAGGACTAAAATGAAAAAAGCCTGCCTTCTTTTCCTGATCGTGGCGGTAAGCGGCCTGCTGGCCGTGGCTGCCCAGGTCAACGTGACCGGAGACTGGAGCTTCACCATCACCACCCCCCGCGGCGAACGCACCAGCGACATCAAGTTCGTCCAGGAAGGTGAAAAACTGACCGTGACCATGCAGGGCATGCGCGGCGGCGAAATCACCGGCGAGGGAACGGTCAAGGGCGATGCCATTGAATGGTCGATCACCCGGGAAGGACCCCAGGGGTCTTTCACCATGACCTATAAGGGCAAGATCCAGGACGCCAACACCATCACCGGCGAAGTGGAGATGGGTAATTTCGGCACGGCCACCTGGAAAGCCGTCAGAAAGACCGGCTGAGACCGGAAAGAACTGAAGAAAGGGGGAAAGGCCAGAGTGCCTTTCCCCCTTTTTCTTTCAGGGTAAATTCATAAACTCTTCTCCGCGAATAGACTCCCTCCTGCCCGGACAGAGATTTTTTTAATTTTTTGCTTCTTTTCAGGCCATTTCCCTGCCCAGGAAAGCTTTTTGTAATTTTCAGTTCGTCCGGTCATCCCCCTGCCCCTTGCTTTCTGGTAAGCAACTGACAGCTACTGGTCTGGCCCAGCCCTTCCCGCCATTTTAGCCATTAAGTTTTCATCACCAAAGCAACTTATGATCCTGAGATTTCCCCTGCCTTAACCGCCAGAGCCGCGCTGTGGCACTTGCCTTAAGTTCCCGGGGGACACTTCCTCTATTTCTCCAGCCTGGGAATTGGGTATTGGCCCGGCGGCCGGTACTGAAAGAAATGGCCACACTGAAGTATTCCAGCAGAGTTATCAAACGAGGGAATTATCAGTCCCGAATCTTTCCAAGAACAAGTTTTTTGCCCATTCTAAGGATTTTCATTTTCATCATAAGTAACTTCTCCTGGCCACGAGAAAAAATTCCTGTTGGAAAAATCTGGAGAATTATTAAAAATGATTATGAAAATACCATGATCTGGAGGAAGGCATGAGCAGAATTCACCTCACCAGGGCCAACTGGCCAGTTATTGTGTTTTTAATTACGGTTGTGGCTTTTTGTCTGAGTTTCTTGGCTTTTTCCTTTCCGGCCGCGGACAACCCTGCCCTGAAGAACCTGAGGCCGGTGACCACCTATTCCATCGTGGCCTATGACCGGGAAACCGGCGAGCTGGGCGTGGCCGTGCAGTCACACTGGTTTTCGGTGGGCAGCATCGTCAGCTGGGCAGCCTCGGGCGTGGGAGCGGTGGCCACCCAGTCTTTCGTCGACCCATCCTACGGGGCCCTGGGCCTGGAGATGATGCGGGCCGGGAAGAGCGCCGAAGAGGCCTTAAATGGACTGCTCAAGTCCGACCGCACGCCTGAAGTCCGCCAGGTAGCCATGGTCGATGCCACGGGACGGGTAGCTGTCCATACCGGCAGGAACTGCATCGCCGAGGCCGGGCATTTCAAGGGGGACGGCTTTTCCTGCCAGGCCAACATGATGCTCAAGAACACCGTCTGGGAAGCCATGGCCAGGGCCTACCAGGCGACAAAGGGAGAACTGGTGGACAGGCTGCTGGCCGCCCTGGAAGCCGCGGAAAAAGAGGGCGGCGACATCAGGGGCCGGCAATCGGCCGCCATCCTGGTGGTCAGCGGGAAAAGCTCCGGAGTCTGGTGGAAGGACCGGGTTTACGACCTGCGGATTGAGGACCACCCGGAGCCAATTGAGGAAATGAAAAGGCTGGTTTTAATTGCCAAGGCCTACAACCACATGAACCGCGGTGATGAGCTGCTGACCGAAAACAAGGTTGAAGAGGCCATGAAAGAATACAACCGGGCCATGGAACTTTACAGCGGCAACCCGGAGATGATTTTCTGGCCGGCGGTCACCATGGCTTCGACCGGCCGGGTGGAAGACAGCCTGCCGCTGTTCAAAAAGGTCTTTGCCCTGGACCGCAACTGGGCTTTGCTTCTTGAGCGGCTGCCGTCGGTCGGCCAGTTTCCCAAAGACAAGAAACTGCTTAAAAAAATCCTGGACCAGGCCCCGAAAAAGTAGGTTCGACACCAGAACAGAAGAGAGAATTCAGACTCTTTTCCGGAATTATTATTCAGGCTAACTCTGGCGAGCTGGGGTCGGATTCACTTTGCCTTTATTCGCCGGCTTAATTATTTTGAACTTCTCAGGGCCTGCTGGAAAAAGGCTGGCTGGGCAAAACTGGCCCGGAAGATTTCCTCGTTGAAATATTTCAGGCCGCCCGGTACTCTCAGCTTTTTAACCTTCAGCGGGTCAACCCTGTCCGAAAGGAAGGTATAACACCAGGTTCCAACCGGGTAGGTTGGCACCGGCGCCGAGTAAAAGCTGGAATACCGGAACATTTTCTTCAGAAACCGGGCCTTCTGCCCGTGTTCTTTTAGGTGGAGGAGCTGGGAGCCGGCCTGGGCCACGATGACACCGCCGGGTTTCAGCACCTTTTTAAGCTTTGAATAAAAATCGCGGGCGTGCAGGATGGCCGAAGGTCCGACCGGGTCGGAAGAATCGACGATGATAGCCTCGAAGCGTTCGCTGGTCTTCTGGATGAAATCAAAGCCGTCAGCAATGGCCAGCTCGGCCCGGGGGTCGGACAGGGCGGCTTCGAGCCAGGGGAAGTATCTCTCGCAGGCCCGGATGACTTCCTGGTCTATCTCCACCAGCCAGGCCTTCCTGACCGGGTGTTTCAGCACTTCCCTCAAGGCCCCGCCGTCTCCCCCGCCTATTATCAGCACTTTTTCCGGGTGCGGCAGGCAGCCCAGAGCCGGATGGACCAGCATCTCGTGGTAGAAAAACTCATCTTTTTCGGTGGTCTGGACCAGACCATCCAGGAACAGTACCCGGCCATAAAAATCGTTTTCGATGATCTCTATCTTCTGAAAGGCCGATTTCTTTTCAAAAAGAACTTTTTTGGCCTTGAAGAAAAGGCCTGAGGAAGTCGTCTGGTACTCGCGGGCCTCTTTTCGGTCAGATGAAAGAGCTGAATTTTTCACCGTATCCTCCAGGAAAGATGATGAAGTTAAGCTGTATTTTAGGGGAGATGCCAGCGCAAGTCAATTTACAGAAAATACTTGAGCAGGATCAGCAGGGCCAGCCCCAGTCGGTAGAGGACAAATGGCACCAGGTTCCTAGTCCGCAGGAAGGAAAGCAGGAACCCGATCGACAGAAAACCGAACAGGGCCGAGGACAGGAAGCCAACGATAAAGGGGCCATTTATTTCCGACAGGGCTATCCTGGGAACTTCCAAGAGGGCGGCACCCACGATCAGCGGTGTGGCCAGCAGGAAAGAAAACCTGGCTGCCGCCTGGCGCCGGTAGCCCAGGAAAAGGGCCATCATGATGGTCATCCCGGAGCGCGAAGCTCCCGGCACGATGGCCAGGCTCTGGGCCAGGCCGATGAGCAGAACATCGATCAGCTTGAGTTCATCCAGCCCCTTCTGGCTCCTGCTCAATCGGTCAGCCAGAAAAATAAAAATGGAGAAGAAAATCAGGCTGCCGGCTATTACCTGTGGCTCCCGGAAGACGGTTTCGGCTTTCTCTTCCAGGAAATACCCGGCCAGGGCCCCGGGAACCGTGGCCAGCAGCACGTACCAGAGAAAACGTCCTTCTTTTTCCTTCGGCCTGGTGAAGCCGTCGGCGATTATCTTAATCCAGTCTTTCCAGAAATAGGAGACAATGGCCAGCAGCGTCCCCAGGTGCAGCATCACATCATACTGCAGCCCCTGGTAGTTCCAGTTGAAAAAATAGGGACCTATAACCAGGTGAGCCGAACTGGAAATCGGCAGGAATTCTCCCAGGCCCTGAAGAAGACCTAGCACCAGCGCCTGCAAATAGTTCATATCTCAGCCTCTTAATGGTCAGCCCGAAGCAGACGGCGAAACACTTATCTACAACGGATCCGGGATATTGTCAACTCAGGACCTGGTGGGAGGGAATTTTTCAGTGGATCTTTTCAATCTTTATATTTTTATAGTAATGGCTGAGGATGTCTTTGTAGCCGGCCCCGGCCAGGGCCATGCCGTAGGCGCCCACCTGGCACAGGCCAACGCCGTGCCCCCAGCCCCGGCCGCTGAACACGAAGTGCGACAGCCGGCCGGAAGGGTCATATTCACGGTCGATGGAAAAGAGCGTATCCTTCAGGTTCAGCGCCCAGCGTACCCGCAGGCCCTGGACCACCACCGAGCCCTTTTCACCGCTAATCTGCAGTTCAATCACCCGGTTCGATTTGCCCCTCTGCAGAACCTTGAGGTCAGACAGCGTTCCGACCTGGGGATAGGACTTCAGGATGTTTTTTTCCAGTTCTTCCCGGGCCACCCTGACGTTCCAGCGATTGTAGCGGGAATTGCGGTCCAGGACATTGGTGTTGGGAGGATACATGACTTCCAGCAACCGCACCTGGCCTTCAGCTTCAATCCACCTGATTTTTTCACCGCCAAGAAGAAGGAGCGACCTGGCCGGGAAAGTGCCTTCCTCCAGGCTTCTCAGCAGGTAGCCGTCAGCCGGCCAGGACAGCAACCGGCGGTTATTCCCTTCCATGACTTCCAGCTGTTCTCCCTTTTTCCCCAGAAAGGTTCCCTGGTGATAAAGGTCTTCCAGCCAGCTCAGCGACTTTTTCAGGATGAAGGCCAGCTCGGCCCTGGTCACCGGACGGAAAAGATTATCCTCGCGCAGGTAATTGGGATATATGCCCGATTGCAGCAGGTAGGCCAGGGCCCTGCGGTCAGCTTCTTTAAGGTCTTTATGACGCTGCTGGTCCTTCAGCAGAAATTCCACTTCGGCTGGAAGAAGCAGCAGGCCAGTCTTGTCCTGCCAGCCGAAGAAATCAACCAGGACGTGGGCCAGCTCCACGAAATTGAGCTGGGACAATTTTTCCAGGCCGGGACTGTCAGCCGGGTTATTGATCTTTCTGAAATCGTTAACCCGCCCGAGGTAACCGGCCAGTTCCTCCCCGGTTGCCGGCTGGTCGAAATAGTCAGCCGGAGAATTGTGGGAAATTATCCCGGCAGCCAGCAGAGGAAAGACCTCGGCCAATATATCCCGCCCCTTGATCCTGATTCCAGGATAGGCCCGGGCCGTCTCCAGCCGCCATTCGGGTTGTTTTTCGTGGGTGCAGCTGACGCTTTTAAGGTATGGCACCGGACGCCCGGGAAAGATATTTTCAGCATCCTCGGTCATACCGCCACAGGTGCTGGTATAAAGGGCGTTAATCAGTTCGTTCTTATAGGTAATGACCTCGCCGGCCGTTTCTTCAACCGCCTGGTTGCTCAGGGGGTGCTCGGCCGACAGGCCGCCGTAGACCTGGGAGCTCTGGGTATCGGTCAGGTCAAAGCCGAGACTGCTGTTGCGGCCAAGATTCTTGAGGGCATAGGTCCTGGCCGCCACCGCCTGGGCCTTTAGCGCTTCCAGGGCATTGAAAGTCCCCGGCGACATTTCCAGCGGCACCACGCCCTTAAGATAATCTTCCAGGTTCAGGATGTTGATCAGGGCCAGCCCGCGGCCGGTATTCTTGAGCTGGAAAATACCGCGGTATCTGCGGTCGTTGAGCCGGAGGAAACTCTCGGGAAAAGCCGGGATGAAATACAGGTCGGCTTCTTTATTGAAGGACAGAAGTTTATGGTCGACCTGGAGCCAGATGTTGCCGGGTTCGGGTAAACTGACTATTTCCCTGATGATCCAGACATCCCGGTAGCCCAGGCTATCCAGGAGCCTGATTGATTCCAGGGCCTGTCCCCTGGTCAGGAATTCGCCGTACTTGAGCTGATATAGCTTGCTGCCGGCCTCTACTTTTTCTTCCACCAGAACCTGGCCGGGCAACTTCTGGCTGAGTTCAGCAGCCAGGAGCTCGGCTTCCTGGTAATCGCTGGTCTGGGTTATCAGCAGCACGAATTTTTCGGTCAGCTTTTCTTTCTCAACCTTGATAACCACTTCCTCGGCGTCCTCGGCCAGCAACCTGTATTCCCGGCCTATTTCGTAGATTTTCATCCCGGAAGAAGAGCTGATGGCCGCCTCCTTCATCCCAACGATCAAGCCAATTCTGACCACCGGCTGGGGTATCACGTATCCCTGGAAAAAATTGCTTTCACGGCCAAATTCAGGCGGTTTTCCGGCGATAAAAAACAGGGCCAGAAAAGTGGCCAGAAAATATTTCAAAGCTCTAAGCTTTCTCATTTTGAGCCTTTTTTCCTTTTATTTTTATCTCAGGCCCGTTAACTCGGGCAGACGACCTACTGGCTTTCTCCCGCTGAGGTTCTCCCGGCGTCGCGATAAAAACCTCCGTTTCCACGGGTCAAGCCAAAGCCTGGGGGCAGGATGAAATAACTGGTATGGGGCGAGTTGAAACCATTAATTATATCCGCAAAAACCACTATATAGTCTACCATCTTTTACCTATACAATATATTGTGTTCCCTTGACCATAATTTAGGCCTGAAAACGGGTTGTGTCAAGACTTTTTTTAAGAGCTTTGGCCTCCGGCCAAAGCCCTTAAAACCCGCTTCCAGAACGATGTTTATTATAGCATAAAATGACCCGAATGGATACTGCCAGGAGAAACCAGAAGGTGGCTCTAATTTATTTATAATCTGTAATATATGAATATTTTTTCATATCTTTGAGAGCCGTCCCGTCTCTCGCCTCTTCTCTCAGGGCAGCCGAGGGAGTTAATCCCAGCCCCTCATCGGGCCGGGGTCAGCCTGACCACGGCTCCCCCGCCGGGGGCCAGTTTCACTTTAATTGTCTCCCCGGAAGCTATTTTAAGGTTCTGGTGACTGAAATCGGAGGCAAAGCGGCCGGCATTGGGGCCGTCCAGCCAGAGGTCGGCTACCCACAGTTTACCCGGCTCCAGGAAATCCAGTTTCAGTTCAAATTCCCTGGGTGTCCAGTCGGTCATGGCTCCCAGGTACCAGCTCTCTCCGTTCTTCCTGGCCACCACCGCGAAATCTCCAATCTTGGCTTCCAGGACCCTGGTCTCGTCCCAGACCGTGGGCACCTTTGACAGGAAATCCATGACTTCCGGCTCCCGCAGGTAGGCGGAGGGAGAGTCGCACAGCATCTGGAGCGGCGATTCGTAGACAACATACATGGCCAGCTGGTGGCACCTGGTCCCCTGGCTCATGGGCACATCGAACACGGCCCGGAACTGTCTTTCCTGGGCATTACGCATGGCCCCGGGGGTGTAATCCATCGGGCCGGCCAGCATCCTGAGAAATGGCAGCATCAGGTCGTGGTCGGGGGTAACCTGGGTGCTCCACTTGCTGTATTCCAGGCCGAGCACCCCTTCCTTGGTCAGGATATTGGGAAAAGCCCTTCTCAGTCCAACCGGCTTATGGGCACCGTGAAAATCTACCAGCAGGCGCCGCCGGGCGGCCGCGGCCGCGCAGCGCCGGTAAAAATTGACCATCTTCTGGTCATCCCGGTCCATGAAGTCGACCTTTATCCCCTTCACCCCGATTTTCTGAAAATAATCCAGGGCCCGGTCGAGCTGACGGTCCAGGGTCAGCCAGACGCACCAGAGAATCAGCCCCACGTTCTTCTGCTGGCCGTAATGAACCAGCTCTTCCAGGTTTATCTCCGGGTTGACCTTGAACAGGTCAGCCGGGTCCGACCAGCCCTCGTCCAGGATGATGTACTCAATCCCGAATTTTGAAGCAAAATCAATGTAGTACTTATAGGTCTCGGTATTGATCCCGGCCCTGAAATCCACGCCGTAAACATTATTGGCATTCCACCAGTCCCAGGCCACCTTGCCCGGCTTGATCCAGGAGGTATCCCTGAGCTCCAGCTCCGGAGACAGCCGGTAGACGATATCGGTGCTGATGAGGTCGGCATCCTTTTCGGCCAGGACAATCAACCGCCAGGGATACTGCCGGCCACCCCTGGTTTCAGCGATGTAATCGGCAGCCCTGACCACCTCCAGCTCCCGGTCGCTCTTGTCCCGCAATTTTTCTTCCAGCGGGTAGGGAGCAAACTTACCCATCAGCCCGGGCTGGCCCTGGTCGCTCCCGGTCAGGAACATCCCCGGGTAATCATCGACGGCCACGTCAGTGATGGCCACCCTGGGGCCGTCGGGTATTTCCACCACCACCGGAGCGAAACCAAAACGTTCCTGGCCAATATCCTTGAGCGGCAGGTAGCTGTAATTGCTTTCAAAGGAGGTATGAAAACCCCTGGTGAAAGGAAAATAGACCTGGTAATTGTCGGGGAAATTGAACCTGGCCTCTTCGGCTCGAACTTTTATGGGGGCCCGGTAGCCGGTATAGAACCTGTAGGCCAGGCCGTCATCATAGACCCTGAAAACCAGGCCGAAATTTCCCCTGAATTTGAGGTTAACCTCATTATACTTATCTACGATCACGGCCCTTTTTTCCCTGACCGGGGGGTTGATGGTCTTATCCACTTTGGTTCTGGTGGTATTCTCCAGGACCGGCCTCCGGCCCAGGACCACGTTGTCGTTTATGGTCATAGAAACCGAAGACGGGGCCAGGACCTGTTTCCCATCATAATAAACGGAATAAGCAATCTGGTTTCCGAGTTCAATTTTCACCTCGACCCGGTTATTAGGAGAGCTGACCGAGACCCCGGAAGCCGCCCTCCCCTGTCCGGGTAGCCAGGCCGAAATTACGGATCCAACCAGCAGGATCACGGTAAATATTAAAAAGCGAATAAAAGCATTGGTTGTCATGAGACCTCCTTTAATCAGGCCGGCTCGCCATAATATCCAGATACGTTTCCTGGAAAAATAACAGGACAGATAATTAGTCGGCCCGAAACTCTGAAAAACATATTTCTCTTTTTATTATCTTCGGTGGTAAGAATAAATACAAACAGAATTTTAGGCCTGTCATTTCTGCCTTCGGCTCGACCAACATCACACGGTTCTCCCGGTAGCTTAAAAACTTTTACCAGGCTGCCTGATAAATGATAAAATTCGGGGCGATGAGGGTTAAAATGCGACGCAGATCAATCTTATTAATTTTATGCTTTGTCATTTCGGGGCTGCTGGCCAGCCAGGCAGCCTCCGGTGATTTCAGCCTGTCACACCTTTTCCGCCAGGGAAAAACTCTCCTGGACGAAGATGGAGATGGCCTGGCTGAAAAAATCGCCCTGGCCATAATCATCCCGGATAATCCCCTGGCCGAAGAAACAGCCCTGGCCGCCGACCTGGCCGCCAGAGTCAACCTGGAGAGCCTGGCCCTGGACTTCAAGCTGGTTTACCTGGAATCGGAAGTCAGGGACTTTACTCGCCTGAAGAACCCGGTGCTGATCGGCTCCAGGTTGAAGCTGGCCAGGAAAATCCTGGCATCCGAAAGAATTGACCCAACCCGCCTTAAACCCGGTGAAGGACTGGTGGCGACTTTCAATTACCAGGGTCAATCCGGGCTGATATGCTTGGGTGGTTCGCCCCAAAGCCTGCTCCAGACCGGAAGGGCTTTTTTCCTGCGCTGGCCATATTTCTGGGAAATCTGGGGCCGGGAATCCGGCTACACCTACGAAAGGCTGGAAAAGGACCTGGAAAAATTCCTGGAAGGAATCAAGGTCAATCCGCAAGGAGTGTCAGTCACCAGGCTGCTTTATACCTTCCCGCCATCAACCGGTCTTCCGTCCAGCCTGAATTCACTCAATTTTGAGGCCGCGGGCGAGATTGCTTCCCTGACGGTTAAGCTCGATTTTTCCCGGCTTTCCGACCTGGAAAGAGTGGCAGCTTCTCTTCGCCAGCTATCCCGGGAGAGAACCCTCGGGCAGAATACCGAAATCCTGGCCTACCCGGCCTGCGCCAGCCTGGAATTCATCCTGAATTCTTTGGGCCGGGAAGACAGGGTCAGCCTGCCCCGGCCGGGCTCTTCCCGGCGTCTTCTGACACCAGGCTTTAAGGAAATCCCCAGGGTTCCGGAAAAACCCAGGCAGTTTGACCTGACCGAAGCCTTTTCCGGAAAGGGGTTTTATGCCGACCGCAACGGTGACGGAATTGCCGATGGCATAGAAACGGCTATCATCATACCGGCTGATTATTCCGGTCGAAACCTTCAGCTGCTGGCCACCAGGCTGATACTGGAAACAGCCGGGGGTTCCTTTCCACTGGTCTACCTGGATAAAGAAATCGAAAACCCGAAGACCCTAATAGCTCCAGTTCTGGTGGGAGAGAATTCGCTTACCCGGGACCTGATTCGAAAAGGCAAGCTCAAGGCCACCGAGCTTGGTCCCGGGCAGGGATTGATAAAGATGCTGCCCTCGGCACCCGGTTCCTCCGATTCGCTGCTGATTACTTCCCCTTCGCCCGAGGTTCTGGATAAAACCCTGGCCTTTTTCAGCCGGAAGTTCCCCTACCTCACTGAATTCAGGAAGGGAGAGCCGGAAATTTCCGGGTTAAAAGAAGAGATAGAAAAATTTCTTGAAGGTAAGAACGGGGCCGCCGAGGTTTATTTCTTGGACAGGCTGACCGAAGAAATAAAGAAGCTCGGCCGGGAACAACCGGAAAGACTGGAGGTGACCATAACCCTGCCCCGGGAAAACCCGGCTTTTGGACAGGAAGTTGAGTCTTTACTGAATAAAGAGCTGCCAGGAACAAAGCTCAAAGTCACAGTCGAGGCCATGGACCGGCCGGTGGAGGTTTTGAGTGGAGCCAGGGAATGGGCCTGGGAAGCCGAGGCCGCCCTCGGCCTGGTGCAAGAGGCATTAGATAAAATCAAACGGCCCGATGGAATTATGATCAGCCTGGGCCTGAGCGAATCTCCAGCAGTAAGAGAGAAAGTCCGGCAGCAGGTTGAAGAGTTGCTCCGGGCCAAAAACCTCCGGGGTGAAGTCGAGGTTCTCTCGGCCTATAAACCCGGCTTTTTCTGGCTGACCGAAACCGTCCTTCCCCGGCTTAAGAACCTCCCGGTTCAAAGAGTTCTTGTCCGCTTTGCCGGGGTTGAGGACCAGCCCGGAAGAAAAATCAAGAGGTTTTACACCGACCCCAACCGCTGGCTCCAGGAACTCTACCCGGTGGACGAAATCCTGGCTTCCGGACTGAGTCTTCCGGTTGAAAACATCCAGTTCGAAAAAAAGCCGGCTAACGGGGCCACCTACGAGGTTCGGGTTTTTGACCGCCAGGACCAGCTTCTCTGGCAGGGAGATTTTTCACCATCAACCAGGGAAATTCCCTTCCTGCGTCTTATGCCCGACTGGGGGACGGTGACCATCACCACCGGCTGGTGTCGGGTCAGCCAGAACGGCCAGACCGTACTTGAATCCACAGTTCAGACCGACCCGGAAAAATTCTGGGAATTCTACCAGGATGAAATCCTGAGGCCGCTCCGTGACTTCGTCCTGCAAAAGACCGGGAACGAGCCGACCTTTGCCAAGCAACCATATTTCAAGAGACTGGCCCTGGAGCTGTGGTTGAGCGAACCGGATTACCGCCTCGGACTGGACGAGGAAATCGTAAGTTCCCTGGAAGCGCTGCACGATGAAATCTATTTCGACACCCTGGACTTTCTGCGGGCCATAACCGGCTGGACCGAGGAAGACCTGAGTCTTCCGGCCGACGCTTCACGTTCTTCAGCCCCGGGCAACGTCCTGCCGGTCATTCATCCTTCAAGCGAAGGCCAGGCCCCCAGGGTCAGCTTCAGGCTGGAAGATTTCCGTTCCAGAAAACCGACCATGACCCTGAGCTGGACGGCCGGCGGTCGGCCGCCGGCCAGGAAAACCCTGGAATTCAGCCTGATAAAACCCAAGAGCCTCCGCCTGGATGAGCTGGTTTATGATGCCAGCCGTGACCGCCTGGAATCAGCCGCACTTTCACTCCAGTTGGAGAAGGAAACCGACTACACCCTTCTGGCCTCAATGCTGGAGATCTTGTCCCGTCAGAGGGAAAAAGTGACCGGCGGCCAGTTTTTCTCTTTCCCCGGGGTGCAAAACTTAAAAATAAGAATTCAAGACCAGGACCTGCATTCAGAAAGGATAATCCCGGTAGCCCCGACCTCGCCCGGAAGCTCAATTACAGCGACTGCTGACCCGGCCGTTGATATTCCCACCGACCGGATAATTGGTCCGGAAGAATGCCTCAAGATAGCCTCCGGTCTGGCCCGACACCCGTCCATCAGGAGTTATGTTGGCGGTTATTCCTACGAGGGAAGACCGGTTCCGGTCCTGGAAATTTACCTTCCGGCCGGTGACTATGTTTCCCTGCCCAGGCTAATCACCTTAAAACCGGTGCTTCACCTTACCGCCCGGCAGCATGCCAACGAAGTTTCGGCCACCAACTATTCGCTGCTATTTGCGAAGTTGCTGGCCTCCGACCGGAGCTACCAGGATTTTCTCAAGAAATTCTCGGTGGTCATCCAGCCCATGGAAAACCCGGACGGGGCGGCCCTGGCCCTGGAACTTTGGAAGAACGAACCCTTCCACAGCCTGCACGCCGGGAGGTACAGCTCGCTTGGAGTTGACATTGGCTACCAGGTGGGCCTGGGCCAGCCGCTGCTGCCGGAAGCCAGGGTTCGGGCCCGGATAAACCGCGACTGGCTGCCCGATATCTATCTGAACCTGCATGGTTATCCCTCCCACGAATGGGTCCAGATGTTCTCCGGATATTCACCCTACCTCTTCCGCGATTACTGGATTCCCAAGGGCTGGTTCACCTACTACCGCCAGCTGAGCCTTGATATCTACCGACCCTACCGAGAGGCGGCCGAAGAGCTCAAAAAAATTCTGATTGAAGAGATGAATTCCACGCCTGGAATTCGGGACTCCAACCAGAAGTTCTATTCCCGCTATGACCGCTGGGCCAGGCGCTGGTCTCCCTTTGTTTCGCCCCTGGAGATATATGATGGACTCAACATTTTTGCCCGGAGGCAGTCTTCAGCCGAAAACCGCCTGAACCAGCGCAGCCAGATGACCCTGGTCGAACAGACCCCCGAGGTGATGGATGAAACGGCCACCGGCTCCTGGCTGGACTTTCTCTGCCGGCAGGGTGTGGCCTACCTGCGGGCTCACGCCAGGTACCTGGCCGGGCTGGTTTTCGACACGGCGGTCATTGAAGAAGAGGTCCAGAACAGGATCAGGATTGAATTCCAGAGAAGGCGGCCCGGCAGCCTTAAGAAATAAACCGGGACGGTCAGAATTTGAAGCCGGCCAGGAGGAGCAGGCTCTTGTTCCGGATATCTGCTCCGGGCTCGGTGGCCACCGATTTCAGCCCGTGACTGTAGCGTGCTTCCAGGATGAAACTACCGGGTTTCAGGCTTATGGCCGCACCGGCTCCCCCGTTCAGCAGCAGGTCGGTCCCCTGGAGGTTATCAACCACAACTGTTTCTTCCAGGTCATCGAAGGTCACCCTGAGCCTGGCCTTCAGGTTAAGGGCGACTGAGGGCCCGGCATAAACATAGAAGTTCAGCCTTTTCACGCTGGCAAAATAATATTTGACCAGGACGGGAAGCTCCAGGTAGTCAAAAAGGTACCTTTCCACGTACTCCAGGCCGTCCGAATCCAGCCGGTAAACCGAGCCTTTCCGGACAAAGTTCAGCTCGGCCTGGGCGGATAGGCGGTTTCGAAGGTAAAGTTCCACAAACAGCCCCGCCTGGAGAGAAACCTGCCACCGCTGCTGATAGGTATCCTGACCGAAATTGTTAGCAACCCCGCCACCCAGCTTGAAACCGGGCCGGATCATAATTCCGGCTGTGAGATCGGAGGCTAAGGATAAGAGCGCGAGAAAAAGCATCAGGAATGTTTGTTTTGTTATCCGGGCAGTCATTTCCGGCTCCTGCTTCAGAGCCCCATTTTAATACAGCACCGCGAGCAAATAAAGACAAAATCAATAGACGATGAAACTTACTTGGCAGGGTCGGTCAGGAAACAGGCGGTATCAATCATAAATAACGTACTGGTTTCCCCCGCGCTCCTTGGCCTGGTACATGGCGGTATCGGCCCTGGACATGATTATTTCCTGGTCGACCTGGCCGGTGATCAAGGCCACTCCAATACTTAAAAACAGGTTGAAGGATTTCTGGGGGGTGACAAACTGGTAATTGGCCACGCTTTCCAGAAGCCGGGAAGCTATGGCCTCCGCTTCCTTTCTCTGGACTCCGTCCAGCAGGATGGCAAACTCGTCCCCGCCCAGGCGAATCAACCTGTCGCCCGATCGCAGCTGCTTCTGGATTATTCGGCCCAGCTCCACCAGCAGGCTGTCGCCCACGTGGTGGCCGAAGTTGTCGTTGACCAGCTTGAAATTATCCAGGTCGATGAAGAACAGAGCGCTGGATTTGCCCTGGGCACTCTCCTCTATCAGCCGGGGCAGGATAACCTCCAGCATGCGGCGGTTGGGCAGACCGGTCAGGGGGTCATGCAGGGCCTGGTAGGCCAGCTGTTCTTCCTGGTTTTTTCTCTCGGTGATGTCATAGCAGGAGCCAATAAACCCGGCGAACTCCCCGTCCAGGCCGTTGAAGGGACGGCCCACGCACAGGACCCAGCGGACCTGTCCATCAAACCGTTTCATCCGGAACTCAACCTCAAAGGGTCTCCTGTCCTTAAGGGCAGATTCGTAACTCAGCTGGAATCTCTTCTTGTCGGGCTCAGGCAGGTTCTGCAGCCAGCCCAGGCCGGCTTCTTCTTCGGCCGTCCGGCCGGTAAAGGCCAGCCAGGCCCGGTTGAAATAGTCAAACCGGCCATCGGTCCCGGCCCGCCAGATCATGGCCGGGAATTCTTCGAACAGGGTCAGGTAGAAATCACGGGCTCTCTTGATTTTTTCTTCGGCTTCGACGATGGTGGTGATGTCGTTCATGACCACCAGGGTGCTGCGGTGGTTGTCAAAAGGATCAAGAATCTTCTTGACCCTGACCTGGAAGATGAGCCGGCCCTTATCGGAGGCTACCTGTTGCTCGAAGGTCAGTTCCCGGGAGTTGCCCGAGCTCAGGGCCGAGAGAGAATTGGCCAGCCAGGGGAAAATCCGCGAGACGGGAACCTTGCTCCCGTACAGTACCTTGTGGAACTCGGGGCTGGGAAAATATTCCAGGCAGCGGTCGTTAAAATCCTCTATATTGTTATCAAGATCCAGGAGCAGGGCGGGGGTGGGAACGGTATCGAATATAAGCTTATACCTGTCTTCCTTGCTATCCCAGATCATAATCTTACGCCTTGTTTGATAATAAAATAAGGAAAACCCGAAGCGGAGGCAATCACCCCGCGGGGTGATTTTTAAAAAACATTCTCACCCCCCTGCCTGCCTTTGAACTTTGCCTGTCTTTTCACGTATCAATTATGTATAATTTAAGTATTAGACACAGGAGGAAATCATGAAAGCAAAGAAATACCTGAGTTTTTCCCTGGTGCTGCTGATGGTGTTGGCTTTTAGCCGGCCCGGCCTGGCCCAGACTGAAAAAGACATCCTGGAAAACATGATCAAGGCCCTGGGCGGGAGAGAGGTCCTGTCCGGTATCAAGGACACCAGGATGAGCGGGACGATGGAAATAATCCAGTACGGAATGAGCACTCCCTTTACCATGTACCAGAAAGAGCCCGATAAGTCCCGGACGGAAATAGAAGTTATGGGCATGAGCATAATACAGGTATATGACGGACAGAAGGCCATGGTCACCAATCCCCAGACGGGGGAAGTGATGGAACTGACCCCTGACCAGTCCGAGCAGATGCGGAGACAGGCCCTCGGTAATTCCGCCACCCTGAATCCAGAGAAATTCGGCATTACTTATACTTACAAGGGCAAAGAAGAAGTTAATGGAAAAACCTGCCACGTCCTGGAACAGAAGTTTTCCAACGGCGACACGGCCACAGTGTACGTGGATGCCACCACCTTCCTGCCCTACAAGACCAGGACCAAGACCCTGAGCCCGAGCGGGGGCGAAGTTGAGGCTGAACAGGTGCTGGCCGACTACAGGAAAGTTGACGGCACCATGGCCGCCTTTTCCATAACCGTCTTCCACGGCGGGGTCGAATACATCAGGATGACGGTCAACGAAATAGTTTACAACACCGGGCTGGACGATTCCCTTTTCGTGTTGAAATAATCAGACCGTATGGCTGGGTTCTAGAAAGCCAGGCGGGAAAACAATAGAAAAGACCGGATGAGGGCTTTACCTGCCCTCATCCGGATTATTTTTCTTCATCAAACCGGCCGTGAGCTTCCCTTCGACTACCACTTCCCCGTCGACCGTGGCCTGGGCGGAAAAATAATAGAAGCCGGCTTTCTGTCTGAGCATCTGCACTGAAAGTTTTAACTGGTCGCCGGGTACCACCGGCTTCCTGAACTTGGCTTCCTCTATTTTGCTCATGACCATGACCACTTTTTCCGGCTCCGGAAGCGAATGGTAGAGAAGTATGCCCCCGGCCTGGGCCAAAGCCTCGACAATGAGCACGCCGGGCATCAGCTTGAGTCCCGGGAAATGACCCGTGAAGAAGGGTTCGTTATAGGTAACATTCTTCAGAGCCAGGATGCTCTCGCCAGGCTTAAGCTCCAGGACTCTATCCACCAGGAGAAACGGATACCGGTGGGGTAACCATTTCTCGATCTGTTCCGAGTTCATCGGGCTAATGTTCGGGACAACTTACTTGGCCGGGGCCTTGCTGGCGTCGTACCTCTTGATAACTTCCTGGGTCAGGTCCACGGCCGGGGAGAAAAAGAGCACTCCGCTCTCCCTGAGGTCCAGGATCAGGTCCAGGCCTTTTTCCTGTCCGAGCTTGTTGATGATGGGCATGACCTCGCTCTGAATCCGCATGTAGAGTCTCTGGGTGAGTTCCTGCATGTCTTTCTGGGCGTCCTCGGCCATCCTCTGTCTCTCGGTCCTCTTCCGGTCCAGGTCAACACTCAGCGACAGAATGGCTTCCTGGGTCATGGTCAGCTGCTGGGTGCTCAGCCGGCTTTCCAGCTGCCGGATCTGGTCGTCCAGCTTGGCCAGGTCCTGCTGGGTCTTCCTGTTTTTCTCTTCCAGCTGGGCGATGGCTTTCTTGCCCTCAGCCGATTTCTCCAGAATTTCCTGGGAATTGATCACCCCGATCTTCAGGGCCTGCTGGGCCAGGGCCAGGTGGCTGCCGGCAATCAACATGACCGCCAGGAGTAAAACCGCCGTCAGTATTCTGCGCATTTTCAATCCTCCTAAAATTAATAGTTGATAATTTTACACTTTTCCAAGCTAAATATAAAGTGGTTCCGCACCTCAGAAGGTGGTGCCGACCGCGAAGCGGAAGGCAAAATTGGAATCGTCCACGTAGATTTTCCTGTTGTTGTAAGCAAAAATCAGCCGGAAGGGCACCCTCAGAGCCGGCACAAACACCCGGACTTCAAGCCCGGCTGAGCTGTACATGTTCTTGGGGCTGAACTTCTCGGACTGGAGGAGGGCATTGCCCACGTCATAGAACAGTATGCCGTAGAGCGGCCCGCCCAGGGGGACTATGTACTCGAAGTTGAAAATCAGCGACTTCACCCCGCCGATCAGGATATTCTTTTCGTCCCGCGGGCCGATGGTGTAATACTCGTAACCACGGATCGACTGTTCGCCGCCCAGGAAAAACCTTTCCCAGTAGGGTACTTCATGGTTGCCGATGGGTTTGATGAACTGGTACTCGGCGTGAAGGCCCAGCACGTGGTTGCCCCATAGCGGCTGGTAGCGGGCAAACTCGAACCTCGGCCGGTAGAGATGGACGTCTCCGCCCAGGAAGTTACCGGCATACCTGAAGGCCACGGTGTACATCGTGCCCCGGCTGGGGGTCAGGGGGCTGTCTATGGTCGACTGGTAAAGAACCGGTTCCAGAGCGCTGACGAAGTACTTGCCAGGATAAAAATAGGGATTGTAATAATACTGCTGTCCTTCCTCAGTGTCATAACTGGGAATTTCCATTATCTGCTTCTGAAAACTGTAGTTCAGGTTGAACCGCAGGTACCCGTAAACCCGGGTGCCGTAGGTCAGCCTGATGCCCTTGGCAAACTGGTTGTAAAGATAGGGAATCGTGATCTTGCGGTCGAAGACGTTGAAGCCCACGGTCATCGGCTTGTCGAAAATGTAGGGCTGGCTCATCCCGAAGCTGTAATTCTTGACCCGCTTTCCGTGCTGCAGGGTCAGGTCCAGGGTTTCCCCGGTTCCCAGGAAATTCACGGTCGAGTAGCTGAAGGCCACAAAGGTGCCCTCGTAGCCGCTATAACCGGCCGTAAACTGGATGTTGTTCCGCTGCAGTTCCTTGACGTTCAGGTTGACATCTATCTGGGTAGGATTTTCCGGGTCGGGCTTGATATCGGGCTCTTTTTCCACGTCAACCAGGCCCAGCTGCTTGAGCCTCAGCAGGCTGTCCTTGAAGACGGCCAGGCTGAACCGGTCGCCCTCGCGCATCAGGAACTCCCGGCGCAGCACCTTGTCCTTGGTAAAGGTGTTGCCCCGAAATTCCAGCCGCCTCAGGAAGGCCACTTCCCCTTCCTGGACGTTGAAGGTCACGTTGACCACCTTTTTCCTGGGGTCAAGGTTTTCAACCGGAATTATCTGGGCATAGAGAAAGGCAAAATTGCGGTAACTCTCCCCCATGGACTCGACGGTCTTTTCCCGCTTCTTGGAGCTGTAGATATCTCCCGGCTGCAGTTTGACCAGGCTCTGCAGGTACCTGGTGGTGAAGAACTTGTTGCCTTCAATCTTGATTTCACCGGTGCGGTAAACGTGGCCGGGTTCGACCGGGATGATAATCCGCATCATTTTCTGCTTGCTGAACAGGACATTTCTCCTGGTTATTTCTTCGAACCGGGGCTCGCCGACACTGGCTTCCATGTAGCCGTATTCCTGGAGCTTCTTCTTGATCTCGGCCAGGTTTTCTTCCAGCTTGTTTTTCTTGAAAACGTCCTTGTTGGCAATCCAGTTGAATAGACTGTGCCGGCGGTTGTCCTTCATGGCCTCCACCAGGAAGCTGTCGGGAATCTTGGTCCGGCCGACGAAGACCACCTCACCCACCCGCAACCTGGCCCCTTCGTCAATCCTGAAGACCAGGTCCACCTCGTTGTTGGCCCGGGTCACCAGCTCGGCCTCTATCCTGGCTGCCTGCAGGCCCTTTTCCTCCAGCAGTTCCTTGATAGTCTTCTTGGCCTTCTGCACCCGGAAGGGGTTGTAGTGGGAATGAGCGGCAATGTACTCGTCCTTCTCTTTCAGCTTGTTGACGATATCGTTTTCTTTAACCTTCTTTCCGGTGCGAAAAACCACGTTCTTGATGACCGGGTTTTCCTCGACAAAAATCCTGATGATCTTGCCCCTGGTTCCGTCCTGTTCCTCTATCCGGAGGTTGGAGAAAAAGCCGGTCGACCAGAGGACCTTAAAATCCTTCTTGAGCAGGGCCTCGTTGTAATAATCGCCCTCGCGCGAGGAAAGGTAATAGACGATGGTTTCCTGGGAGATGCGGTTGTTGCCAATAACCTCTATCTTCTCGATAACCTGCTGGGCAGAAAGCGTGGCCGTCGAAACCACGAATAATATGAATATAACCAGGCTGAGTCTTCTCATTGACATAACTTTATACCATATTGTTGGCCATTTTTCAAAGAGTCAGGTCCGCCTGTAAATTTTTCTCTGGAAACAGGCTTCATACAATAATTAACCTGCTGGCCCCTCTAAAAGTTTCATCCGGCCGGCTTCCAGCAGGTAAGCCTTATGGCAGTAACGGGCTATCCTCTCATTATGGGTAACGATTATCGAGGACAGGCCTTTCTTCCGGTGGAGGTCAGTTATCAGCTGCAGGATCTTTTCGCCTGTTTTCCAGTCCAGGTTGCCGGTGGGCTCATCGGCCAGCAGCAGCCCGGGGCCGGTTACCAGGGCCCTGGCCACGGCCACCCTTTGCTGTTCTCCCCCGGAAAGCTGGGCCGGACGGGCGTCAAGCCTGGCCCCCATGCCCACCTCTTCCAGGGCCCGGGCGGCTTGCTCCATCGCTTCCTCCCGGCTTCTGCCGGCAATCAGCAGGGGTATGGCCACGTTCTCCAGGGCCGAAAATTCAGGCAGGAGATGATAAAACTGAAAGACGAACCCGATGTACCTGTTTCTGAGCAGGGCAATCTCGACCGGAGTCTTTTCCCAGAGATTCTGGCCCTGGAAAAAGACCCGGCCTTCGGTCGGCCGGTCCAGGCCGCCGATTATGTTCAAAAAGGTAGTTTTCCCTACACCGGAAACTCCCATGACGGCCACCAGTTCCCCGGCCCGGAGCTCAAAGTCTATGCCCTCAAAAACCCGCAGCCAGTCATTCCCGGGCAGCGGGTAGGCCTTGCCCAGGTTTTCGGTCCTGATAATGACCTGGTTGTTTTCCGTTACCATGATCCTTCCATTAATCTATTCATATTTCAGAGCCTGAACCGGGTCAATCCGGGCTGCCCGCCGCGAGGGGAAGATGGTGGAAATAAAAGTAATGGCCAGGGTCACCAGCACGATCAGGGCCAGGTCCAGGGGCTTGGGGTGAAAGGGAACGTAGGAAATCTGGTAAATATCCACCGGCACTTTGATCAGCTTGAAGGCATTGGCCAGCCAGCACCAGACCAGGCCCAGGACCAGCCCCAGGCCGGTGCCCACCACCCCGATGATGGCCCCCTGCAGGAAAAAAATCTTCCTGATGCTGGTGGCGGTCGCCCCCATGGCCATCAGCACCCCGATATCCCTGGTTTTTTCCATGACCATCAGCACCAGGCTGGCGATGATGTTCAGCGCGGCCACCACCACGATCAGGGTTATGGTCAGGAAGAGCAGAGTTTTTTCCAGCTTCAGGGCTGAAAAGAGGGAGCGGTTCAGCTCCATCCAGGTGGTCACGTAAATGCCGGAAGAGGTCAACCGGTAAATTTTTTCAGCCACCTTGTCGGCCTGAAAAATATCCTTTATCCTGACCTGGAGATAGGACACCCTTTCCGGCAGGTTGTACAGCTTCTGGGCCAGGTCCAGGGAAATCAGGGCCGTGGAGGAATCAAATTCGTAAAGCCCGGAATCAAAAAGTCCGCTCACCCGGAAAGTCCTGGTGCGGGGCAGGACTCCAACCGGGGTCAGCCGGCCGGAGGGAATGAGTACGCTCACCCGGTCGCCCGGGCCGACACCAAGGGCGGCGGCCAGGTCTTTCCCCAGAACTATTTCTTCCTCGCTTCCGGCACCGGGCAGCTGGCCGGCCATCAGCCGGTTGAGCCAGCCGGACACCTTAGTCTCTTCTTCGAAATTCAGGCCCTTGAGCAGGGCACCCGAGTTGCGGGCCGGGCCGAGAATCAGAACGGTGTTATAAATGACCGGGGTGACCGACTCCACTTCTGGAATCTTCCGTATCTCTTCGGCCAGCGCTCGATATTCTTTTAAACCCTGTCCAGACAGGTCGGAGACCATCAGGTGGGAGGTAGCTCCAAGGATCTTGCCCTGGACATCCTCCTGGAACCCGGTGATCAGGGCCAGGGCAATGACCAGGGCCATCACCCCGATGGTCACTCCCAGGATGGAAACAGAGGTGATGACGGAAATAAAGGCCTGCTTCCTTCTGGCAGTCAGGTACCTGCGGGCCAGGAACAATTCAAAGCTCATTCCGGTCTCACCTGCATCCTTTCTTCATCGCGGTTTCAGGAGCGGGAACAGGATTACCTCCCGGATCGATTTCCGGTTGGCCAGGATCATGGTCAGCCGGTCTATCCCGATGCCCTCGCCGCCGGTGGGCGGCAGGCCGTATTCCAGGGCCTCAACGTAATCCAGGTCCACCAGGTGTGATTCCTCGTCCCCGGTCTGTCTCATGGCTGCCTGCTCTTCGAAGCGCTGCCGTTGCTCGAAGGGGTCGGTTAGCTCGGAGAAGGCGTTGGCAATCTCCATGCCGGCAATGATCAGCTCGAAGCGGTTGGCCTCTTCCGGGTGAACCGGGTCGGCCTTGGCCAGCGGGGAAATTTCCCGGGGGGGATTAATGATGAATGTCGGCTGGACAATCTTATCCTTGACCAGCTTGTCAAAGATAACGTCCAGGGCCTTGGCATAGCTGGTCGGTTTCCGGTCAGCGGTCAGGGTGGCCGCAAATTCTATCAGGGCCTCCTGGTCCTCAAACCTGGCCGGGGCCAGGCCGCTGTACTGCCGGACCGCGTCCAGGAACTTAAGCCTTTTCCAGGGCCGCCTGAAGGAAATGGTCTCCTCGCCGTATGGGAATTCTTCTTTTCCATGAATTTCCCGGGCCAGGTAGACAAATAGCTCTTCGGTCAGGTCCATCAACTGGTTGTAGTCGATATATGCCTGGTAGAACTCCAGCATGGTGAACTCGGGGTTGTGCTGGGAGTCAACACCCTCGTTGCGGAAATTGCGGTTTATCTCGTAGACTTTTTCCAGGCCGCCAACCACCAGGCGCTTCAGGTAGAGTTCCGGGGCAATCCTCAGGTAGAGGTCAATTCCCAGGGCGTTATGGAAGGTCTTGAAAGGCCTGGCCAGGGCCCCGCCGGGAATGACCTGCATCATCGGGGTCTCCACCTCCAGGAAACCGCGGTCATCAAAAAATTTCCTCAGGCTGCTGACGATCCGGCTCCTGGTAATGAAGGTCTCGCTCGACTCCGGGTTCATGATCAGGTCCAGGTAGCGCTTGCGGTAGCGAAGTTCCACGTCCTGCAGGCCGTGCCATTTTTCCGGCAGCGGGTGGAAAGACTTGGCCAGGAAAGAGAACTTCTCGGCCAGCACGGTCAGCTCCCCGGTCCTGGTCCGGAACAGCCGCCCCTCGACCAGTATCACGTCGCCGATGTCGAACAGGTCAAACAGCTCGTAATTTTCCGGTCCGACCTGGTCTTCCCTCAGGTACACCTGCAGCCGGCGGCGGCAGTCGGCGATATGAAAGAAGGTGGCCCGGCCCATCTTGCGGATGGTCATGATTCGACCAGGGACCTTAACCCGGTATTCTTTTCCTTCCAGTTCTTCCTTGCTCAACGGGGAAAATTCCCCGACCACCTGGAAAACGGAGTGGCTGACCTCGGCCCGGTGGGGAAAGACTTCCAGACCCTTTTCCTGGAGTTTCCGCCACTTCTCCAGGCGGATCAGTTCCTGGTCGCTGAGCTCTTCCTGGACCAGCTTCAGCTCGCGGTCTTTCTTGCCTTGCTGTTCACTCATTTTTATCACCTCTTGAGATCGTGCCGATCGAACTGCTTCAGTTCTTATCCGGGCCGGGAGCACCCTGGAGCTGGTGGTGCACTCCGTCCAGGATGCCGTTGACAAAATTGGCCGCCTCCTGCCCGGAATACTTCTTGGCTATCTCGATGGCTTCATCCATGATGATGGACGGCGTCAGGTTCTTTTCAAAGAGCATCTCGAACACGGCCAGCCTCAGGATATTCCGGTCAACGGTGGCCATCCTTTCCAGCCGCCAGTTCCTGGAAGCCTGCTGGATAGTGCGGTCCACCTCGGCCTGGTGTTCACAGATTCCCCGGACCAGCCACTCGCAGTATTCCCGGGTCTCGGCCGGGACAGCCTGCCTGGACCAGTAATCTTTCAGCACCAGCGGCAGTTCATCGCCGGTGAATTCCAGCTGAAATAGAATCTGTAAAGCACACTCCCTGGCTTTTCTTCTTTTTCCCATGAGCAGAAATCTCTAACCGGCCTTACTTTAGCTTGGAATCCTGGAGCAGGTTCAGCATCTCCACCAGGGCCATGGCCGCGTTGTAGCCTTTGTTGCCAGCCTTGGTTCCGGCCCTCTCAATGCCCTGTTCCAGGGTCTCCACCGTCAGGATGCCGTAGGCCACGGGCAATCCCTCTTCCATGGCCACCTGGGCCAGTCCCTTGGTGACCTCGGCACTGAGAAAATCAAAATGGGGTGTCTCGCCCCGGATCAGAACGCCCAGGCAGAGGATGCCGTCGACCTGTTTTTTCCGGGCCAGCATCCTGGCCACCAGGGGAATTTCAAAAGCGCCGGGGACCTTGTAGACGGACAGGTTGGCCTCTTCCGCCCCCAGCTTTTTCAGGGCCTCAAGGGCTCCCTCCAGCAGGTGACCGGAGATAAACTGGTTGAAGCGGCTGAGGACGATGCCTATCCTGTATCCTTTCGCCTGCAGCTTGCCTTCGTAAATTTTCATCTCTTTCTCCTTTGGCCGTCAGATCGGTCTTTTTTCATATATCCTGTATTTCTTGTATATCTTACCACCTATGGACGCGGTAAATCTATTGATGGCTTCATTGTCTTCAAGCTGCCAGGAAGTCTCGGCCCATTCGTATCCCTTGGCCTTGGCCCTCCTCTCCAGCTCATCATAGAGAAGATAGGCCAGCCCGGTGTGCTGGAACTGGGGTAAAACGCCGAAGACCACCGCCCTCATTCCTTTGATTTTTTTCCGGTTGAGCAGTAAATGGAAAATGCCGAAAGGCAGCAGCCGGCCATTCAGGTCCTTGATTATTTCGTTGTAATTGGGCAGGCCAAAGGCGAAGCCAACTTCCTTTCCATCGTGCAGGGCAAAGATGACCAGCTCCGGGTCGGCAAAATCCTTGAGTCGCCTGGCCATGAAGTCCATCTCCTTTTCGGTCCAGGGGACAAAGCCCCAGTTCCTGGACCAGGCCTGGTTATATATATAGGCAACCTTTCTTGTCTCTTCGTAAATTTTCTTCATATCGACGGTGCGCATGGCAAAAGAGGTTACGCTCCTGACCTTTTCGATCACGGCCTGGACCTTTTCCATGGTCTGGTGGTCCCGGGTCATGATGAAAGCATAGAGGTCCTTGGCCTTGGCCAGCCCGGCCTTCTCCATTAATTCATTATAATATGGAGGGTTATACGGCATCATAATGACCGGCGGCCGGTCAAAGCCTTCCAGCAGGAAGGCGCATTCATCGTTCATGGACAGGTTCATCGGGCCGCGCAGGATTTCCATGCCGCGCTCCCGGCCCCAGCCAGCCACGGTATCCAGCAGGGCCCTGGCCACCTCCAGGTCGTTATAGCTCTCGTACAGGCCGAAGAAGACCACTTTTTCCCGGTGATATTCGTTATGGCGCTGGTCAATGATGGCCGCCACCCGGCCAGCCAGTTGCCCGTCTTTCCTGGCCAGGAACAGGTCCATCTCGGCATGCTCAAAGAAGGGATTTTTCCTTGGGTCGAGCTTGGCCCGAACCTCAAAGAGCAGTGGCGGTACCCAGTTGGGATAATCCCGGTATATTTCCCAGGGGAAGCGGATAAAGGCCTCTCGGTCCTTTTTTGTGCTTACTCTTATTATCTCAATATTGTTCATGACTGGCACCCGAAAAGCGGTTTTTCCAGATTTTACCAGAACTTGATTTTTTTTTCAGCAACAACCTGAGGTAGTCAACAGTTGAATTTCCGGCCCTCTTAATGGTAAAAAGTAATCAGGAGCCAATATGAAACCAGCCAGCAATTTTTTTGAACTCGGACCCGAGCAACTCTACTGGCGCTGTCCGCCCGAGGCCATCGCCTACGATACCACCGCCAGCTGCCCGGCCTGCGAGGACATCATCGGACAGGACCGGGCCCTGGAATCACTGAAAACCGGCCTGGAAATAAAGAGCCGGGGCTATAACATCTTCATCACCGGCATGGTCGGCACCGGCCGCACCACCACCATCAAGCAGTTCCTGGAAAAGATCCGGGCGACCGGGGAAATCCCCGACGACCTTCTGTACGTCAATAATTTCAGCAAGCCAGATGAGCCGGTCCTGCTGAGCCTGCCCGCCGGCCGGGGCCGGCTGTTGAGCGAGGGCCTGGACAAGCTGATCGCCATGCTCCGGACCAACATCCCCGAGCTGCTGAAGAGCCAGTACTTCCAGGAAAAAAAGCAGGCCATCCTGGAAACCCAGCAGCGCAAGCAGAGAGAAATACTCCAGAAGTTCGACGACCTGGTGGCAGCCGAGGGTTTTACGGTTATCCAGGTTCCGGTGGGCATCTTTACCAGGCCCGATCTCATTCCAGTGGTTGACGGTCAGCCCACTCCCTTCAACAAGCTGGAAGCCCTGGTCCGGGAAGAAAAAATGACCAGGCAGCAGCTGGATGAACTCAAGAAAAAATACGAGCAACTGACCGAACAGCTGGAAAAGCTGATCGCCACCCTGAAGGAAATTGATGAAGAAACCCAGAACCAGCTGAAAAGCCTGGAGGTTGAAGCCTGCACCCCGCTCATCAAGGGTGGTTTGAACGACCTGAGGCAAAAGCTACCCTTCCCGGCCGTGCAGCAATATCTGGACGAGGTGGAGAAAAACCTGGCCCTCGACCTGGACTTGTTCAAGGCTTCCCCCAAAGAAGAGCCGGAAAAGGAAACCGGCCTCGACCCTTATCTTTCCTACCGGGTTAACCTGCTGGTTGATAACTCGGAAACAAGCGGGGCGCCGGTGGTGATGGAAATCTCGCCGAGCTATCCCAACCTTTTCGGCACCATCGAATATTCCTACAGCCGCTTCGGCGTGGCCCAGACCGACTTCACCAAGATTAAAGCCGGCTCCTTCCTCAAGGCCAACGGGGGTTACCTGGTGCTCAATGCCCTGGACGTCCTGGCCGAGCCGGGAGTCTGGCCCACCCTCCTCCGGACGCTGCGTTACCAGACCTTCGAGATCCAGAACCCCATCTCGATTTTTGCCATCTCCACCGCCAGGCTGAAACCGGAACCCATAAAATGCCGGGTCAAGGTGATCATGATCGGAGACGACTACCTCTACAACCTGCTGTACTTCTACGACGAGGATTTCAAGAAGATCTTCAAGGTCAAGGTCGAGTTCGATTCCGAAATGGAAAAAAACAAGAAAACCATCAACGACTATGTCCGGTTCATCAAGAAAATCTGCGACGAGGACGGCCTGCGACCGGTCGACAGGGAAGGAATCGCGGCCATCGTGGAATTCGGGGTCAGGCTGTCCGGCCGGCAGAAAAAGCTGTCCACCCGCTTTCACCTGGTAGCTGATATCATCCGGGAAGCCGACTACTGGGCCAGGCATGCTGGAAAAGAGGTTATCTCCAGGGAAGATGTCAACAAGGCCATTCGGGAAAAAATCGAGCGGGTCAACCTGGTGGAGAGAAAAATTCAGGAAATGATAGAAGAAGGGACCATACTGATCGACACCGAGGGCCGGGTGGTCGGGCAGGTTAACGGCCTGGCTGTCTACGACACCGGGGAACTGGCCTTCGGCAAGCCGACCAGGATCACGGCCAGGACCTCAACCGGCCGGGCCGGAGTCATCAACATCGAGCGAGAAGCTGACCTCAGCGGGCGAACCCATAATAAGGGGGTTTTAATTCTGAGCGGTTACCTGCGCGGCAAGTACGCCCAGGACAAGCCGTTTGCCCTGTCGGCCAGCATTGCCTTTGAACAATCTTACTCCGGAGTGGACGGGGATAGCGCCTCGGCGGCCGAGGCCTTCGCCATACTCTCCAGCCTGTCCGGGGTGCCCCTGCGCCAGGATATTGCTGTTACCGGTTCCATCAACCAGCGGGGCGAAATCCAGCCCATCGGCGGCGTTAATGAAAAAATTGAAGGCTTTTTCCAGGTCTGCAAGGCCCGCGGCCTGACCGGAACCCAGGGAGTCATCATCCCCCACCAGAACGTCAAGAACCTGATGCTCAAAGAGGAAGTGGTCCGGGCCGTGGCCGATGGCAAGTTTCATATTTACCCGATAAAGACCGTGGACGAAGGAATGGAAATCCTGACCGGGGTCAGGGCCGGCGACCGGCTGGAAAACGGGACCTACGAAGAGGAGACCATAAACAGCCTGGTCGATGCCGGCATCTGGCACCTGGGCATGGCCTGGGAAGAATTCGAAGACGAACTTCTCTGGAAGCATATCGAAAAAGAATCGGGCGAAGCGGGGGAAGAACCGGAAGAGGGTTAATTAAGCCGGTTAAAGCTTTGTCTCTCGATTCGAGAAAGTTCCCGTCTCCACCAGAATAGATTAGACTCAGGCTAATTTACATTCAGGCCAGGCTTGAGGTCTAATCAGCCAGGCCGGTCATTTTCTTCAGCCTGTCCACCTCTTCCGGCCTGAGCCGCCGCCAGAAACCCCGGCGCAAGCCCTTGATGGTGAGTCCGGCGAAGGACACCCGTCGAAGTTTTCTAACTTCAAAGCCCAGGGCATAGAGCATCTTGCGCACTTCGTGCTTGCGGCCTTCGTGGATTTCCAGGCTCAGCAATGATTTTTCGCGGTTGCGGTAGATAATCCTGGCCCTGGCCGGGGCCGTCTTCCGACCGTCTATGAAGATTCCTTTTTCCAGCTTCTCCAGCTCTTTATCCTCGACAAAGCCTTTCACCTTTACTTCATAAAGCTTTTTAATTTCGTATCGCGGGTGGGTCAGGCGGTGGGCCAGTTCTCCGTCGTTGGTAAAAAGCAGCAGGCCTTCGGTTTCGGCATCAAGCCGGCCCACGGGAAAGACCCGGACCGGCAGGCGCGGCAGCAGCTCCATCACCGTCTTCCGCTGCTGGGGGTCGTCTAACGTCACTATGTAGCCGGCCGGTTTATTTAGCAGGAGGCAAACATGTTCTGAGGGCAACCTGACCGGACGGTTATCAACTTCCACCCGGTCTTTATGCTCATCAACCTTCACCCCGAGTTCGGTCACCACCCGGCCATTGAGTCTGACCCGACCTTCCTGGATCATCCGGTCGGCTTCCCGGCGCGAGGCCAGTCCCGCCTGTGCCAAAAACTTGTTCAGCCTGATAATGGTCTTTCTCCCGGCATAAACTCTGCTCACATTTTACCAGAGCTGCGAACAAAAGTAGAGCCTGTCGGGGATGGCCATTTCACCGACGAACAGAAAAATACATACCACCCCAACCGAAATTTATTAAGAAAATAAGAAATGAAGGTAAATCGCAGAGGAATCTTTTCTGTCTGGGTCAACCAGACCGGGCGACCAATAACCTGGAAACTTTCTTATGGGCTTACTTTTTCCTGGCTTCCTCGTGGTGAAAGCCGGGCTTGGCCAGGATTTCCATGACCCTCAGGTCGAAGAAATTCTGGGCATTGACCGGTTTGAGCAATATGGCCGTGTCCACTCCCTTTTCAGTTCCGCCCATGGCCAGGCAGGGCTGGCCGGTTTCCAGCAGTCCGGCATCGGCCGCCATCAGGCTGACCTCGATGGCCACCTTCATTCCCTCGCCGAAGGCTCTCAGGGTATAGGCGATGATTTCATCCAGCTGGTAGGTCCCGAGTTTCTTTCGCACCGCCCGGTTAACCCCGCCGAAAGCATGCTGGCAGGTCAGGACCTTCACCCCCTTTTCTTCCAGGCGATGTCTTATCTCTTCCGGCATCTCCTGGAAGTTGGGCCGGTAGAAACCGGTGGAATGGGTGACCACCACCAGCCGGCAGTCATGGAAAATTTCGGCTGCCTTCAGGGCCGTCTCCCCTGAGGCCGAGGCCACCACCACCTGTTTGATACTGAGTTCAGCCGCCCTGATGGCCGCTCTCTTCAAGGTAGCCTCGGTGTTGACAGGTCCCGGTTCATCAAAGTAAAGACAGGGCACACTCTGCCCTTCGGCTTCAAGGTCAAACTGGCACATCTGCCTCTCCTCCAACTTTATATTTAATTTCTAATTATTGACCGGGTTTACCGCCCAGTCAATAAAGCAGATCTTCGGCCCGGCCGGAGGCAGCCAGGACCAATGGCCTGATAGACATCCCACCCGGTCCCAGCGACCGCAATCTGGCCGGCAACAGCCACATCCCTCTCCGCAGAACCCGCCCCTTATTCTTTCGTATAAAATATAGTAAACTTACTGGCAGATAGAAATGAGAAGAAGCAGCCTTTACCTCAGCGAGTCGCTGGACATGGCCTTCGACTCCCTCTGGCATAACAAGCTGCGGACTTTCCTGACCCTGCTCGGGGTGATCATCGGGGTGCTGACCATCATCGCCGTGGTCTCGGTCATTCAGGGGCTCAACAATTATGTCTATACCAGGATGTCTTTCTACGGGGCCAATGACTTCTCCGTCTCCAAATTCGCACCCTTTATCACCACCATCAAGGAATACCAGGAACAGATGAAACGCAAGGACCTGACCCTGGAGGACATGAGGACACTGCGCCAGCTCTGCCGCTCCTGCCAACTGGTCGGGGCTTCGGTCAACACCAGCCGGACGGCCAAGTACGGAAGCCGGTCAATCAAGGATGTCTCCATCCGCGGGGTAACTGCCGTTGACCACCTGATCGGCTCGGTCCTGGAGCTGGAACGGGGCCGCTTTATCAGCCAGGACGATGAAGACCGCTCCCGCTATGTCTGCATAATCGGAGCCGACGTGGCCGAAAACCTGTTTCCGGGACTGGACCCGGTGGGCCGCTGGCTTAAAATCGGTAACCAGAACTTCGAGATTATCGGCCTGGGCAAGAAGAAGGGCAAGCTGCTCGGCTTCAGCCAGGACAATTACGCCTGGATACCCATTTCCACCTTCATGAAGATTTACGGCAGCCGCCAGACGATAAGCATCAACATTCACACCTCTTCCCAGGAAGCTATGGCCAGGGCCATGGAGGAGGTCCGGACTATCCTCAGGTCGGTCCGGAAAAGGACCTACGGCCAGCCGGACGATTTTGCCTTCGTCACCTCCGATACCTTCATCCAGTTTTACAAGTCGGCCACCTCGGGAATCTATTTCGCCATGATTGCCATCTCGGCCATCGCCCTGCTGGTCGGCGGTATTGTCATCATGAATATCATGCTGGTCTCGGTGACCGAAAGGACCAAGGAAATTGGGATCAGGATGGCGGTGGGAGCCAGGCGCCGGGATGTCCTGATACAGTTCCTGATTGAATCGGCCATCATTTCCGGGGTGGGCGGGATAATCGGCATCCTGCTGGGCTACCTGATTGCCACGGCGGTCACCGCGGCCACTTCCCTGCCCTCCAGGGTTGACCCGGTTTCGATCGTCGTGGCCATCATGATGTCGACCATGGTCGGCCTGTTCTTCGGCATCTACCCGGCCAACCGGGCGGCCAGGCTCAACCCGGTGGAAGCCCTGAGGTCAGAACAATGAAAGCCAGGACCGGACTGTTCCAGGAAATATTTGGAATGGCCCTGGAGTCTATCAGGGCCCATAAAATGCGCTCCTTCCTGACCACCCTGGGCATTGTCATCGGGGTCATGACCGTCATCGCCATGGTTTCGGTCATTCAGGGGCTGAACCAGACCATCGCCGGAGAAATAGAGAAAGTCGGCAGCAGCCTGATCATGGTACAAAAATTTGAGCCGGTCAGAATGGGCAACATCTCTGAAGAAGAAAGGCAGAGAAAAGACCTGTCCCTGGACGATGCCGAAGCCATCCTGCGGGAATGCCCGCTGGTGGGGGGCCTGACCATCTGGCTGAACCCCAATTTCCTGGCGCTTCCCGAAGTAAAGTACCAGAACATGAAAAGCGATAACGCCATCCTGTTCGGGACCGACGAAAACTTTTTTAAGGTCTATGCCATCTATCTGCCAAAAGAAGGGCGTGGCTTCACCGGGGCTGAAATCCGGCATAAGGCCAGGGTCTGCCTGCTGGGTTCGGAAGTGGCCGAAGCCCTGTTCCCTCACACCAATCCCCTGGGCAAGGAAATAAGAATTGGCGGTGAGAGCTTCACGGTCATCGGCGTTCTGGGCAAGCGGGGACAGATGTTCGGCCAGAGCCAGGACAATATCCTGGTGATTCCCTATACCAGCCTGATGAAGTATTTTCCCTATGATATGAGTTCTCTGCAATTGACCATGACCCCCAGGGACCCGACCAAGGTGGAGGAAACCATCGAACAGGTCACCAACCTGCTCCGGGTCAGAAGAAAGGTCCCGCCCGACAAGCCCAACGACTTTTCCATCTATACCCAGGAAACCCTGCTGACCCTCTACAACCAGATTACCGGGGCGGCCTTTATCGTGATGATCGTCATCTCCTCAATAGGCCTACTGGTGGGCGGCATCGGAGTTATGAACATCATGCTGGTGGCGGTCAAGGAAAGGACCAGGGAAATCGGCATCAGGAAGGCTATCGGGGCGCGGGCCGGCGACATCATCAAGCAGTTCCTGCTGGAATCAGTGGTCCTGACCGGGCTGGGCGGACTGATCGGAATCCTGGCCGGATTCGGCATCGCCCTTATCATCGGGGCGACCACTCCCCTGCCGGCCGCCGTCACCTGGTGGTCGGTTTTCCTGGGACTCTCGGTATCCATGGCCGTGGGATTGTTTTTCGGTATTTTCCCCGCCCAGAAGGCGGCCCGGATGGACCCGATTGTCTGCCTGAGATACGAGTGAGTTCAGGCCCGCCCGCTTCTTGCCTTTAAGAACTCCAGCACCAGTTCAATGGCCCGAGCGGCCTTATCCTTTTCCGGGCTGACCAGCTCGATGAGAGTCGGGCTGCCGCCACCCTTGAGCTGCATTTCAGCCTGCAGGACCGGGATGACCTCCCGGACATCGACCTTCAGGCCATCGGAAACCGCCACCACCAGGTGAAAATGCTCGTTCCGGTAGGCCGCCAGCACGGCCATGACTTCTGCCTGGTGCACCAGGTTTAGAGCCAGAAATTTGACCTCTTCGGGAGATTTATCGGGATACAGGCCGGAAATTATCCCGCCCTGACTCTGGGCCAGCATCTCCCGGGCTTCGAAAAAGGATAGCCTTTCTTCCAGCTTTTTCTGCTTCTTCTTGAGGTTTTTCAGTTCGGCCAGGTTCTTTTCGACACAGGCGGCCACTTCTGACTCCTCGGCCGAGAACAGCACGGCCGCCGACTGCAGGTAGCGCCGGCGATTTTCAAATTCTCTCAGGGCCCGGAAACCGCAGACAAAGGAAAAACGCAGGTTACCCCTGATTTTATCCTGCTTCAGGATTTTTATCAGGCCCACTTCCCCGGTGCGGCGGCAGTGGGTACCGCCGCAGGCTGAATAATCAAAGCCGGAGACTTCGACCACCCTGACCAGGCCGGACTTTTTAGGCGGCTTGCGAAGCGGGATGGTCTTGAGCTCCTCCTCGGGCAGAAAATAGGTCTTGACCTCCAGATCAGAGAAAACGATCCTGTTGGCCAGCTCTTCCACTCTCTGCAATGTCTCATCCTTGATGGTGGGAATTCCGATCTCGACCGTTGACTCTTCCTGCCCGAGATGGAAGGACAGGGTTTCGCCCTTAATTATCTCGTAGAAAGCCTGCGACAGGATATGCTGGCCGGTATGCTGCTGCATGTGGTCAAAGCGCCGCGGCCAGTCGAGGCGGCCCCGGACTTCATCTCCGGTCAAATCTTTTTCCAGGAAATGCAGGATGCGACCGTCCTCCTCTTCAACCCTTATCACCCGGACCTCGTTCAGCCAGCCCAGGTCATGGGGCTGTCCGCCGGATTCTGGATAGAAGGCCGTCCGGTCCAGGACGACCACCGGGCTGCCTTCCCTCGATTCTCGACCTGTAACCCGGGCCGAAAACTCCTGCAGGTAAGCATCCTGGAAATAAAGCCGCTCGGTGGCCTGATCACTTTGATCATTATTCATATGTCCGCTCCGTTTTTTCCAAGTATACCACAGCCCGACGTTCGGAGAAATTTCCAGGAGACTTCTGGACAGCGGTTAAACTGAACCCGGAAAATCGCTTCTGATCTTTTAAGAGCAAAAAACCTTCTGCCATTAGCAGTGAGACTTCCACCAGAAAAATCCTGGCTGAACGAGGAGATTACGAAATAAATTGCCTCCCCCGGCTGATAATAGCCCGGCACATTTCAACCAGAATTTCACAGGTAAAGCGAGTAAACAGACTCCTGATGACCGGGGCTGCCTCAAGTCAGGCCCCGGCTATTTTAAGAATTTTCTCGGTGGTCTTAAAATGAGTTTTGGCCACCTTCTCCAGGATTTCCGGTCCGTATTTCTTGACCAGCTTTAGCCCGGCCTCCTCCACCAGGGGTGAGGCTCCCTTGGGCAGTTCCACCCCGAACTCTTCTGAAAGGTCCTTTAATTTATAAAGAAAATGGGCCCGGGCCAGGATGGAAGCAGCGGCCACGGCCAGGTCATCTTCGGCCTTAGTTTTCTGGATGAGGTTGATATTTTTTCCTTTTTTTAGAAGGGCCTCGCGGACAAAGCGCTCATCGCCGAACTGGTCGGTGATGGCCACCGCGCAGTTAACCTCGGCCAGGATGTTTTCAATAACCCGGGCATGTCCCCAGGCCAGCAGGCGGTTGAGGTTGCGCAGGTTCCGGTAAAGAGCGTTGTAACGCTCCGGACCTATGGCCACCACCGAGCTCTTATAGCCCTGTCTCAGGCTGCGGGCAATTTCCAGGACCCGCCCGTCGGACAGCTTCTTGGAATCCCTGACCCCCAGTTCCTGCAGGACCGCCTCCTGTCCTTCCGGAAGGAAGAATCCCGCCACCACCAGCGGCCCGAAAAAATCTCCCTTGCCCGATTCATCGGTGCCGATGTGCCCGGCTTCCGGTGGAAAAAGTTCTTCCTGTTTCATGTTTTCGCTTTCTTAAGGTTCCGTGCTGTGGTTATGCTCACCACAAAGCCCGGTCGTTTTATTTTACTTCAAAAGACCAGCCCGCTGAACCGCTAAATAAAAAAATTTCACCTGGCCGGGCCAGGGCTTCAGAGCTTTGGCGCCGGGCAAAAGAGACGTGACATACAGCTTGGGGTAGTGATCACTCTCTTCTCAGAAATTCATCGATGGCCCGGGCTGCCCGACGTCCATCGCCCATAGCCAGGATGACCGTGGCCCCACCCCGGACCGCATCTCCGCCAGCGTAAATCCCAGGAAGACTGGTGGCCATGGTCTGGAAATCGACCTCAACATTTCCCCAGCGCCCGAGTTTCAACCCGGGAAGCTGTTTAATCAGCAGCGGGTTTGGACTCTGGCCGATGGCCACCACCGCCAGGTCAACTTCCACTTCGAATTCCGAACCGGGAATGGGCACCGGCCTCGGTCGCCCGGAAGAATCGGGTTCACCCAGGGCCAGTTTCTGCAGAACCATTCCCCGTAACTGGCCCCGGTCGTTTCCCAGGAACCGGACCGGGACGGTCAGAAAATTGAAAATGATACCCTCTTCCTCGGCATGCTTGACCTCTTCCACCCTGGCCGGCATCTCAGCCCTGGACCTGCGGTAATAGATGGTGGCCTGTTCAGCTCCCAGCCGCAGGGCCGTTCTCACCGCATCCATGGCCACGTTGCCGCCACCGATGACCGCCGCCCTGCGGGCCCGGGGCACCGGGGTGTCAAACTCCGGAAAGCGGAAGCCCTTCATCAGGTTGACCCGGGTCAGGTACTCGTTGGCCGAATAGACGCCGAGCAGGTTTTCACCGGGAATGTTCATGAAGGACGGGAGCCCGGCTCCAGTTCCCAGGAAAAAGGCCCGGTAACCGTCCTGGCGCAAATCTTCCAGGCTGGCCGTCCGGCCGACGATGAAATTGGTCTTGATCTCAACTCCCAGGGCCCTGATGAAATTGATCTCTGACTGTAGAATTTCCCGGGGCAGGCGGAATTCGGGTATGCCGTAGGCCAGGACTCCCCCCGGGAGATGGAGGGCTTCAAACACCGTAACTCGGTATCCCAGCCGGGCCAGGTCGGCCGCGGCGGTCAGGCCCCCGGGACCGGAACCGACCACGGCAATTTTTTCAGGCCGCCGGGCAAGCTCAAGGCTGGAAGAGATTCCCGCGCCCGCTTCTTCTCTCAGGCAGAGATAATCGGCCACGAACCTTTCAAGATGGCCGATGGCCACCGGGGCCTTTCCGGCCCGCACCAGGTTGCAGTCCTTCTCGCACTGGACTTCCTGTGGGCAGACCCGGCCGCAGATGGCCGGCAGGCCATTGGTCTCGCGGATTTTTTCCAGGGCCTTTTCCAGTTCCCCGGCCTCGATGTACTTGATAAAAGTTGGAATGTCAATGGCCACCGGACAACCGGCCACGCATCCGGGCTGGCCGCAATCGAGGCATCTGCGGGCTTCGGCCCTGGCCAGTTCCAAAGCATAACCGAGGTTGACTTCTTTGAAGTTGTGAACCCTGACCCGGGGCTCCTGCTCCGGCATCGGCTGGCGCTCGATGGACAGTCTTTTCTGGATGGAAAGTTCCCGGCGCAGGGCTTTTCGCCAGTCTTTTTCCCGCTCGCGAAAAAGCCTTTCGGCCTGTCCGGGTTCCAGCCTGTCGGTTCTGCTCATGACCGGGTCACTCCGTCCTTTTCCAGAATTCCCGGTCGAGCCGGGCCAGGGCCTGCTCTTCCTGGGACAGGAAGGCTTTCCTGCGGTTGAAGTATTCCTGCCAGTCGAGGTCGCCGGCCTCAAACCAGGGCCCGTCGACGCAGGCAAAATAGGTGCGGCCGCCAACCGACACCCGGCAGGCCCCGCACATTCCGGTCCCGTCCACCATGATCGGGTTCAGGCTGACCAGGGTCTTAAGACCGGAACCGGTGGTAGCTTCCGAAAATTTGAACAGAAGATAACTGCAGCCCATGACCATGACCAGGGCAATATCCGGGTGTTTGGATATGACTCCACCCACCAATTCTTTAAAGTTCTGTCCTGAACCCAGACAATCCTCCCGGAACATGGTCAGGAATTCATCCACATATTTCCTGATTTTCTCTTCCCAGTAAAGATAAGCCGGGCTGCGGGCCTCAGCCAGAAAAATTACTTTGCGGCCGGCCTGTTTGAGTTCCCTGGCCAGGGGATAAAGCCCACCGATTCCATAACAGCCGCCGGCCAGAAGCACCGCCCCCGGGCCAGAAACTTCTGGTGCCCGTCCGAGCGGACCGGCCAGGCCTTCCACCGCCTCCCCCGGCTTCAGGGCAGCCAGCTTCCTGGTGCTGGCCCCCAGGTTCAGGAAGACCAGGTCAACCGTTCCCCGCTCCCGGTCCCAATCAGCCAGGTTAATCGGAATTCTCTCGCCCCTGCCATCGGGAATAACCATGACAAACTGTCCGGCCCGGGCCGCGGAGGCCACCTCCGGGGCTTCCAGTACCAGCCTGTAAAGGTTGGGCACCAGTCTCTCGCTAAGTACCACTCTATTCATTTTTTATTCTTACCGTTCCTTTGATTATTCCCTGACCGAAAAGCTTAATTTTCTTGGAATCATCGAGCACCGGGCAGATGAAAGCAGTTCCCGGCCTGAGCCCTGAAGAGTATTTAACTTCAAGGGCCAGGCCCCCATCGGCTGTTTCCAGCACCACCTTCTGACCTTCCATAAAGCCCAGCCTATCACCATCCCGGGGATTAAGCCACAGCCAGTCCGGATTACGGATGGCCTTAAAGCCCGGGCTCAAGTTGGCCATGGCCAGGCCCCCGTAGTGGTCAAGGCTATCGCCGACTATTACCTCAAGCTCTTCCGGCCTGCCCGTGGTGCCGATTTCAAATTCGGTCGACTTCCCGGGCTCCCGGAAAACAGCTAACATCGGCAGGTAGCTTAACGATCCGCCCCGGTTTCTGGCCGGCTCCTCGCCCAGCATGGACTCCAGGATTCCGCGGTAGCCCTCTATTTCCAAACTCTGTCCCAGAGTCTCGGCCAGCCTGGAAATTATGTCGATATCAGCCGGCCTCGTTTCCGTTCCAGGAATCCGTAATTCCCGGGGGCCGCATTTAATACGCCCGGCCAGGTCTACCAGAAAACCGCCGCTTTCCAGGCAGCTCCCCGAAGTAAAAAAGATGTCGGCCTTCTCAGCCAGGCCCGACCTCAAAGGCTTCTGCACAATCAACAACTCCGGTTTATCTTCCAGTGGAAGGTCGCCAAGCACATACAGCGCCTTTATCTGGCCAGCCCTGATAGCCTCCTCAATCTTTTCCGTACTGGTCAGAGTCTTCAGGCCGAAAAGGTTCTTGAACCCTGGAATCAGGAGCTCATTGGCTTTCCCGGTAACCGGCAGCAGCCCGGACTCCAGGCGAAGCTGGAGATTCCAGAGGGCGGCCAGGTTCTCCGCCCAACGTGGCTGGCGCAGAAATCTTTCCCCAAAAATGAAAAGTGCCGGAGACGAGCCCAGCAAGATTTCGGCCGCCCGGTCCAGCTCGGCCTGCCCGAGCCCGCTCTCCCTGGTCAATCGCTCTTCCGGCCAGGAGTTAAGCTCATCCAGAAGACGGTGGTAACCGGCATAAAAGCTCAGCTGCGGCGATTTTAGGACAACTCTTTTTAAAAGCGCCAGCAGGGCTTCAGCTTCCTTCCCGGGAAGGCATCTCAGGTTAACTCCGGCGGTCTGTCCACAGCCATTTAAGCCGGAATCCAGAACCAGCAGCCTGGCTCCCCGCCGCAGTTCCTTCTTTACTTCCAGCCAGAAGGCCAGCGCTTCCGACTTGAGGTCGGTATCCACCAGGACAAAAGTCCGGTATCTTTCTAATTCCTTAAAATCAACCTTGCGCCGGACTTCAATCCCGTGCTGATTTTCGAAAGCAGCAATTCTGTCCAGAAAAGCTTCCGGGTAGAAATAATAAAGGTTATCTGTCCGGAGAAGATGACCGAGCTGATAAAAGGCCAGAAGAGAGTCGGCGGTCACGGAACCTGAAGAAACCAGGGCAATTCCCTCGGGGCGATATTTCTTTAACAAACTGCCCGCAGCAGCCAGGGCCTCTTCCCAGGTAACAGAAAGAAGCCGGCGGTCTTCTTGCAATACCGGGAATAATTCTCCCCGCACCAGGTCGTCTATTTCCCTTAGCCCGAACCGGCCCCGGGCACAGGCCAGGCCATGAACCGGCCCGCCACTGCTTTCCGGGATAATCCTTCGAAGCCGGGCATCTTCCAGGTACTCGGCTTCAAGTTCACAGAGCGAGCCGCACAGCGGACATATGAATGAATGTTCATATATCCGGCGGCCCCGGACCGCGGTCACTCCCCGTTCGCTGAAAGCGGCCACCGGGCAGACGTCCAGGCAGGCCCCGCAAAAGCTGCAATCCGATTCTCTAAGGTTCCGTTCCAGAAAGGTGCCGATGGCCGTCTGTGGCCCCCGACCGATGAAACTGAGAACGTTTTCTCCCCTGACCTCGGAGCAGACCCGGACGCAGCGGCCGCACAGAATACAGAGGTTGGGGTTATGGGTTAGAAAGGGGTCGGACTGCCAGAGCGACTGCCCCCGGTCCTCGAACTCGTAGGCCACCCTCTTGAGCTTCAGGTACTCGGCCACTCGTTGCAGCTCGCAGTCTCCATCTCTTGGACAGAACAGGCAGCCACCCGGCTCCAGGGCCTTGACCATGGTGGTCTTGAGCTCATCACAGCCCGCTTTCTCCTGGCACATAAGACAGAAATAGGGATGCTCGCTGAGAATCAGCTCAAAGGTGGCCAGGCGGAGCTCTTCCAGTGCCGGCGAGCTGGTGACAATCTCCATGCCTTCTTCGACCAGGGTCTGACAGGCCGGAGAGCGGTGGGGCCGCCTGGCTATTTCCACCAGGCACAGCCGGCAGCCGGCAAAGGCCGGTAGCCCTTCCAGGTCACACAGGGATGGAATGAACAGGCCGTGGCTGCGGGCACATTCCAGGACGGTCATCCCGGGACGGGCCTCGACTGCCATCCCGTTGATTTTCAGCTTGATAACCGGCTCCGGCATTTCAATCCTCTCCAGGCTTTTCCCCGGCCCGATTTTCTTTCCTGTTCAGTTTCGTGACCGCCGAAACTCCGGGCGGGCAGGCCGCCAGGCAGGCGCCACACCTGGTGCACAGCTTCTGGTCAATCGTCGGGTAACCGTCATCGGCCACGGCTATGGCCGCCACCGGACAGGAGTCGAGGCAGAGCAAACAACCGGTGCAGCGGCTCTTATCTATCAGGTAAGAAATCAGGCCCCGGCAGACCCCGGCCGGGCATTCCCTGTCCACCACGTGCCTTTCCAGCTCATCCCGGAAATAACGAAGGGCGCTGAGGACCGGGTTGGCCGCCGTCCGTCCCAGGCCGCACAGTGAAGCTTCCCGCATGGTCCAGCCAGCCCTGGCCAGAAGCTCCAGGTCTTCCGGGCGGCCCTCACCCCGGGTTATTCTTTCCAGAATCCCGGTCATCCGGGCAGTGCCCAGGCGGCAGGGTGCACACTGGCCGCAGGATTCTTCCCGGGCAAAACGAAGAAAATAAAGGATCAGGTCGACAATGCAGGTATTCTCATCGATGACGATCATGCCCCCCGAGCCCATGATGGAGCCAGCGGCCTGCAGGCTCTCATAGTCCAGCGGCAGGTGGAAAAGGGAGGCCGGCAGGCACCCGCCCGACGGCCCACCGGTCTGGACGGCTTTTATGCTCCGCCCGGGCTCCGGGCCGCCCCCCACTTCTTCTATGACCTCCCTTAGAGTCAATCCGAACGGGACTTCGACCAGGCCGGTATACCTGACCTTGCCGACCAGTGAAAATATCTTGGTGCCCTTGCTGCCGGCGGTTCCAACCGACGAGAACCAGGCCGGGCCATTCAGAACTATCAATGGCACGTTGGCCCAGGTTTCAACGTTATTGATGACCGTGGGCCGACCCCACAGGCCCCGAACCACCGGAAAAGGCGGCCTCTGCCGGGGAAAGGCCCGGCGGCCTTCGATGGAAGCTATGAGAGCCGTTTCCTCGCCGGAAACAAAGGCTCCAGCTCCCCTGACCAGCTCCAGGTCAAATGAAAAATCGCTGCCCAGGATATTATCCCCCAGGAGCCCGGCTTCCCTGGCCCCATCCAGGGCAGTTGAGACCCGCTCCAGGGCCAGGGGGTACTCCTCCCTGATATAGATGAAACCCCGGGCCGCACCGACCGCGTATCCTCCGATTATCATTCCTTCTATTATGCTGAACGGATTGCTTTCCAGAAGTCCCCGGTCCATGTAAGCTCCCGGGTCTCCTTCATCTCCGTTGCAGATTAAATATTTTTCTGCCTGGCCGGCTTCCCGGGCCAGGCGCCACTTGAGACCGGTGGGAAAACCGGCCCCGCCCCGACCCCGCAACCCTGAAGCCATGACCAGGTTAATAACTTCCGTCGGAGACATCCCCGATAGCACCTTCTCCAGGGCCAGGAACCCTCCATGCTCCAGGTAGCTTTCCAGCTGACCCGGGTCGAGGACGAGCTGCCGGTCGAGCAGCCAGCGAACCTGTTTTTTAAGAAAGGGCAAATCATCCAGCCGCGGGAAAACCTGGTGACCCGAACTCTCCTTGAAAGCCAGCTCGGGAATCACCCGTCCGTGCACCAGGGTTTCCTCCACCACCAGTGGAACTTTTTCCGGAGTCAGGTTAGGATAAAAAATTTTTTCGGGAAAGATGACCACGTCGGGCTCAAGCTGGCACAGGCCATGACAGCCGGTAAGACGCAGCTCCACCGACCCTTCAAGTCCTCGCTTTTTTATTTCTTCGGCCAGGGTCGAGGCCACGGCCAGCGCCCCGGAGGCCCGGCCACAGCTGGCAGCCGAGACGCTAACCAGGCGTTTCGGTTTTAAAGCTGCCTGGAGGCCGGACCTGAGGGCCCGCAGCTCGCCGACCGTCCTCAACCTTTTCTTCTGGTCAATCATGTCTTTACGGTTAGTTTTTCCAGGATTTTCGGAACTTGTTCTTTCTGAACCCTGCCCTTATATTCCCCGTCCACCACCACCACCGGGGCCAGGGCGCAACAGCCAAGGCAATTCACCGTCCTGAGGCTCACGCCTTTTTCCGGGTTTTCCTGGCCGGGCCTTACTCCCAGCAGGCGCGATAACTCCGCGGCCAGTTCCGGTGCCCCCCGGACATGACAGGCGGTTCCCTGGCAGACGGTTATCTCGTGCCGGCAGCCGGGCTTAAGCCTGAAAGCCGAGTAAAAGGTGACCAGTCCGTAAACCTCGGCTGGAGACACGGCAAAATAATCGGCCGCCATCCTCAGGGCTTCTCCGGGTATGTAGCCTAACTCCTGCTGAACCCGGTGCAGGAAGAGAACCAGGTGTCTCCTCTCCGCCGGCAGAGAGGCCAGTATTGTTTCTACTTTTTCGGTCAAGCTATTTCTGCTTTTCATCAAAGATGAAGTCCGGGCTGGAATGGACAATCCGCCCGTCAACCATGGTCAGCACCACCCCGGTCTTAAGGATTTCTTCTGGCTCAATCCGGAACAGGTCCCGGTCCAGAACGACCAGGTCGGCCAGCTTTCCCGGTTCCAGCGAACCCTTTTCTTTCTCTGAAAATTCAGCATAGGCGGCCCGGATGGTGTAAGACCTGATGGCCTCTTCCAGGGTGATTTTTTCTTCGGGTATCCAGCCACCCGGATTTTTATCATCAAGGGTTCTCCGGGTAACGGCGGCGTATATTCCGGTCAGAGGATCAAGCGGAGCCACCGTCCAGTCAGAACCAAACACCAGAACCGCCCCTGCCTGTTGCAGCGACTTAAAGGCGTAAGTGGTTCTGGCCCGCTCCGGTCCTATTTTCCTTTCTGCCCAGCAGCCATCGTCAATGGCGTGGTAAGGCTGGACCGAAGCCACCAATCCCAGTCGGCCATAACGGTCGATATCGGCCCTCCTTAAGTGCTGGCAGTGTTCTATTCTCCAGCGCCGGTCCCGGGGTCCATTTTCAGCAAATATTTTTTCCATCATGTCCAGCAGGATGGCGTTGGCCCGGTCGCCGATGGCGTGAATGGCCACCTGAAGCCCGGCCCGGTCGGCCTGCCTCAACCTCTGCTCCATAATCCCTTCGGGAAACATGTGGGAGGCCAGCAGCCCGTAGGCCCGGGGGTTATCGGAATAAGGTTCGAAGAAAAGGGCTGTGGAAGAACCCAGGGAACCATCGACAAAACCCTTGAGCCCGGCCAGCCGCAGGAAAGGATGCCCGAAGCCAGATTTTATTTTAAGCCGGAGGAAGCTGTCGATTTCAGGGATTTGAATGTAAACATAAAGCCTGGCTGTCAGCTGGCCAGCGCTGAGAAGTTCCTGGTAGACTTCAAAGCTCGAAGCATCCGACATGTCATGAATGGAAGTGACCCCGTGAACGGCCGCTTCTTTCAGGGCAATCCTGACCGCTTCCTTTTTCTCTTCCAAAGAGGGTGCGGGAATGACTGCATAAACCAGGTCCGCAGCGGCATCCTTGAGTATCCCGGTTGGCTCCCCGGTCTTCGGATCTCTGACGATTTCCCCGCCCTCAGGGGCAACCGTCTTTCTGTCGATTCCGGCCAGCTTCAGGGCCAGAGAATTGACCAGCACCATGTGTCCATCAAAACGGTTGACGCAGACCGGGTGGTCAGGAGTTACCGCGTCAATCCACTCCCTGGTCGGAAGAACCGGCGGGGAAAACTGTTCATGGTCCCAGTCGCCGTTGAGGATCCAGCTCCCGGCCGGAAGCTCGCGGGCCTTGGCCGCAATCCGGCTGACAAACTCTTCCCGGCTGCGGCAGTCCCTTAGCCTGACCGAACGCAGGGCCAGGCCGCCGTTCAGAAAATGGGTATGGGCATCGATAAAGCCGGGTAATACCAGCCGGCCCTGGAGGTCCAGGACCCGGGTCCCGGGACCGGCCAGCCTTTTTATCTCGGAACTGGTGCCGGTCTTGACGATCCTGTTCTGAACTATGGCCAGGGCCTCAACTTCGGGAGCTGACTGGCTGGCGGTCCAGATATGCCCGTTTATGAGAATGGTGTCGGCCATGGTTCCTCCTTGCTTCTGGCAGCCAGTTAGCATCAGGCCGCCCGACAGAATAAGAAGAAAAATCTTGAATAAGGTCTTCTTCATGCGGTACTTCCCCTTCGTTAAATAACCTCCCGTCCGGAAAGGGCCTCGTCCCGGGACTCTAACCGGAGCTCCGGCATTTTTCCGAACACCCGGCCCGTAATGAACCGGGCCCGGTTCACTTTCTATTTTAGCCCTTTTATCAATTCCAGGTCTCAAGGCTCCAGCTCCAGGCAGGAAAAATCTTCCGGTATGAACAGCCGGCCACTGTAATTCTGCCTGATCTCAGTTTCCACTTCTTTTGGAGAAAAATCCAGGTCGCTGAAAAAATGGCAGGGAACGAGAGTCCCGAGGCCAGCCCCGGCCGCCGCTCGCCCCAGTTCCAGGGCGTTAGTGTGCATGGCCCGCAGGAAGGGCAACTCGTCCAGGTAGCGGGAGGGAGTGCTGCAGTCATGTATAAGACAATCAGCCCCGGCCGCCCGCTCAAACAGGGGTTGATGAATGGGTGTATCGCCAGAGTAGACAATTCGACCTTCAGGAGTTTCAAAGTTCAGGGCCAGGGAAGAAGAATGGTGCGGCACCGGCCAGCCGGTTACGGACAGCCCGGGAGAGAATTCAATTTTAAGACCGGGAGCCAGCACCACCGGCTTCACCCGGTAAGAGATTTTCTCTTTTCTTAAACCAAAGAGGTCCAGCAGGCCCAGGCAGAATTCAACCGTCTCGGCCGAGCCGAAAAGTTGAACGGTCTTTTCTTCCAGCATCAGGCTGTGGACAAAAGCCGGCAGGCCGTAAACGTGGTCGGCATGAATGTGGCTTATAAATATGGCTGAAACCTGCTGCGGCTTCTGCCCCGCCTTGATAATTTTTTGAGTCAGGGAACCGGGGCAATCTACCAGCCAGAGCTCTCCGGCCGCTTCCAGAAGAAAGCTGGTATTATCCCGGGTGGCTGTAGGAACCGCTCCACCGGTTCCCAGGAAAATGATTTTCATAACTGGCCTTTCATAATTCAACAGAAAACTCTTTATAAAAAATTTCAGGGAATAAATCAACCGAGGTTCAAAAGCAGAAATGAAATTGACAGAAGCCGGCCACTGGGATAGATTTTAAGCCTGATTTTCTTTCCAGCGATGCTGAAATGAATAAACAATCGTTTTCGCTCCGGGTTTCCTCGCCAGGAAGAATCTGCCTGTTCGGCGAACACCAGGATTACCTGGACCTGGATGTGATCGCTTCGGCCATCAGCCTGAGATTCTATGTTATGGGATTTCCCCGTCCTGACGCTGGATTTCATATCCATCTGCCGGACATAAATGAAGAAGATAGCTTTATCCCTGAGTCAGAGCTGACCTATCTCAAGCCGCGGGATTACCTGCGAAGCGCGGTCAACATCCTGCTGCGGCTGGGAGCCCGCTTCGGGCAGGGCTGGGAAATTACCATGCACGGTGAGATTCCCATCAACGCCGGCACCTCCAGTTCTTCAGCCATGGTGGTAGCCTGGACCAGGTTCCTGCTGGAGGCCTGCGGCCGGCTTGACCTGGCCCCGACACCCGAAGCCGTGGCCGAGCTGGCCCACCGGGCAGAAGTGCTTGAGTTCAGGGAACCGGGGGGAATGATGGACCATTACACCTCGGCCCTGGGCGGAACCGTCTGGATTCAATTCGCCGGGGGATTGAAAATAACCCGCCTGCCCTCCCCGCCCGGGACCTTTGTCCTGGGAGATTCACTGGAAAAAAAGGACACCACCGGCACCCTGGGTTCGGTCCGGGAAAGGGTGACCAGGGGCCTGGAAATATTAAGGACGGAAAATCCAGGACTTAACCTGGCCTCCGTGAGCGAACAGGAAATTCTGAACCTCAGCCGGAACCTGCCGCCGGAAATAAGGAAACCGCTTCACGGGGCCGTTCTCAACCGGATGCTGACAGCCGAGGGCCTGAAGATCTTCCAGTCGCCGGTTTTTGACCCTGTGGAGTTTGGCCGGCTGCTGACCGAGCAGCAGACGGTGCTCCGAGAACTGGTGGGCATCTCCACCCCGAAGATTGACCGCCTGCTCAAAGCCTCCCTGGAAAACGGGGCCCTGGGCGGAAAGATCAACGGCTCGGGTGGCGGCGGCTGCATGTTTGCCTATGCTCCCGACGACCCGGAAGCGGTGGCCCGGGCCATCGAGCGGGCCGGCGGGCGGCCCTACATCATCAGGCCAGATTCCGGCCTGACCGTGGAATCTTCATTATAGCCACGGGCAATGGACAAATCCCTGATTTGTTGTAAAATATAACTTCAATTTCTCTTTGGCTTGATCAAATCCAATTTGCGAGGGCCCGGTATTTTTACCGGCTCAGCCCAGGAGGAAGCTCGATGATTGACGCGACCAAGATAAGAAAAGGCATGATCATCAAAATGGAAGGACAGCTCTACCGGGTCATGGACTACCAGCTAATAACCCCCGGGCGCTGGAAGGCCATGGTCCAGACCAAGCTCCGCAACATCAAGGACGGTTCGCAGCTGGAATACCGCTTCCGGTCCGAAGACCGGGTGGAACAGGCCTACCTGGAAGAGGTGGAAATGGTCTTTCTCTACCGGAGCGGGGATGAGTTCTATTTCATGAACCTCCAGACCTACGAGCAGATCAAGCTGGACCTGGAAGCCATCGGCGACGGGGTTAATTACCTCCTGCCGGACATGGTCCTGACCATCGAATTCTACGAAGGTCAACCGGTCGGCATCCACCTGCCCAACACCGTCGACCTGAAGGTGGTGGAGACCGAACCGATACTGAAAGGAGCCACCCAGACCGCCATCAACAAGCCAGCCAAGCTGGAAACCGGCCTGGTTATTCAGGTGCCTCAGTTCATTAAAGAGGGAGATGTCATCAGGGTCGATACCAGGGAAGACAAGTACCTGGAAAGAGTGAAGACCAAATAGCACCCGGCCGACAGCGAGCTTAAAAGCGGTGCTGGTGCACCCCGACGTTGCCGAAGCTGTCCCGGACCCTGATGAGCAGCAGGTTGTCGGAACCAGCCGGGACCTTCAGGCTGAACTTGAAATTCTCGCTGCGGGAATCGCACAGCCCGTCCACCGGGAAAACCACCTGCCAGTCCCCCGGCCTGACCAGGAATTTTACTTCCTCAATGTAAGAATAGGAATCCTCGGCCACAAAGCTCACTTCCAGGGAATCACCGCTCCGGTTGGCCAGGAAGTTCTTGATGACCGGCAGCGAGTTATCTATGACCAGGGCCTGGCTCAGCTTCTCGGCCTTCTTCTCGGTGCCAGGAGGGTTGGACGGCAGGTCGGTGGCTTCAACCTTCAACCAGTATGTCCCGTCTGGAAAATTCCTGGTATCGAAGGAAAAAACTTTATCCGATACTTTTTCCTGCATCAGCCTCCAGTTGTTCTCGCCTTCCCTTTTCAGGTAAATATTGAAAGCCAGTCTGTCTTCATTTTCATCAGAGGCTTCCCAGGTAATCGTCCGGAAGCCCTGGCGCTCGGCCTTCTTGGGCGTCAGGTAAAGGCTGGTTTCATCCTTGCGCCGGGCCCCTTCAAGTGAGGCCTCATCCAGACCGAGGATGACTTCGTCCTGTTCAGGCGGCTTGATAAAAACCTGGTTGGCCGGAAGCACTTCCAATTTGTCTATGACCGGGGCCACATTGGCCTGAAGGTAAAAGACCAGTAACTTCTGGACCCGGGGGGATTTGGCTCCGCCCGGATTCTTCAAACTGATTTTTAACTGGAGGTAGCGACCTGAAGGGCTCAAGACTTTTTCATCCGGCCGGCTGTAAGGCGGAGACCAATCGCTCCAGGTGTCATCGGGTTCGGCCGTGTTGCCGCTCCTGGATTGAATCTGGAGGGAAGCTCCCTGGGGAAGTTCAGCTTCCCAGCTCAGCCGACCCCAGTTGGAAAGTATCCTGGCATCCAGCACCGGGCTCAGATAATCTCCGGAAAAATTCTGGCCGGGCTGGAGAAGTCCCAGGAAACAGGGATTATTACCGAGAACCTGGGTCTGCTTATTGAATTGAAATAGTCCGTAGACCTGTTCCGAGCTTGACTGGGCCAGGAGTTCCAATCCGCCCTGGCGGTCGAGTGAATACAGGCGGCCCTGGTTGCCGGTGCCCAGGACCAGCTTCTGGCTGTCAGCATCATAGACCAGGCTGTAGACGATTTCTTCCGTCGAGCTCCAGAGCTTCCTGGCCAATCCATCCGGGGTGACCTGGAAAATCGCCCCGGAAATGGGTCCTGGAGCTTTGCCCCTGGACGTAGTTTCTGGAATTTCGAGGTCGGTTTCCAGGGCCGCAGCCACGGCCGAAACCACCACGCTGACCTCGGCGTCGGCCTTGGTCGGTGTAGCCTTGGCAGCCGGGCTGACCGTGGACACCGGCTTGGAAGGAGCTCCGCCGGCGCTCAGGTAGATATTGCCCTCGCGGTCCAGGACCACGTTTCTAACCTCTTCATAACCAGAATCAAAAATGACACTGGCCCGGCCCGAGGCCGATATCCGGTAAAGCTGGCCACGCCCGCCGCTTCCGGCCAGCAGGTCCCCGCCCGCGGTCTGTATCAGGCAGAGAATATGGTTATCCCGGGCCTTGAACAGTTGCCTTCCGGCTCCGGCCGGGTTGACTTCATAGATCCCACCGCTCTCCCCGACCGCGACCAGCAGGTTCCCCTTTTCGGTCAGCACCAGGTCCCAGATATAACGTTCCTGGGGGTTGAAGAACTCCTCGCCCTTGTTGCTGGCAGTTATCTTATAAATCTTGCCGTTGGGGGAAGTCCCGGCGTACAGGACTCCCTTAGAATCCACCGCCAGGGCGGTCACGTCCAGTTCGGCCGTCTGGAAATAAAGCTCGGCCTTTTTATCCCGGGTCAAACGGTAAATCTTACCGCCGTGGCCTGTGCCAAGGTAATAACTTCCGTCAGAGCCCTGGGCCAGGGAAAGATAAAATTCTTCGGCCGGGAGTTCCAGCTTTTCCAGCTTCGGGCCGATAGACAGAACTCCATCGGAGGAGAGAGAAGTCCCGGAAAATTTGCCCTTCAGAAAATCGTCCTTGGAGCGCAATTCCCATTTTCTGGGAACCACGGCCTGGAGGTGAGAGACCAAAAGCAGCACGGTCATTATTGTCAGGGCAAGAGATAACCTTTTTTTCATTGCTAAGCCTACCTTAATATATTTATATATGCCGAAAGTTCTTTCCCGCCACCTACTTTTTCATCCTGATGGGTATGGTCAGGGCGCCCCGAAAAACATAGGGAACCGGCAGCTGGTACTCGGTCAGGGTTGACCTGTTAATTTCGGTCAGGTTGGAGGTAGAAGCCCGGGGAGAAGTGAACATGTTTTTCAAGCTGGGGGGCAGGTTGGGTAGCTCCTCGCCCTTGAGAAAAAGTCCGGGCCTGGGGGCCACCACCTTGAAATAGATCCGGTTGTTTTTCCGCAGGTTGCCCAGCAACCTGATGAGCTGGTTCAGGTTTCTCGGCCGGAAATCCTGTATCCGGTAAAGGCTCCGCTCCAGTTGCTGGATATAGCTGGCCTCGGCCACCACCAGTTCGAACTCTGTTCCCGGTGGAAGCGACGGAGCCATGAATTCCACCTCTTCCGTTTTCAGGTCGTTGCCCTGGGTCCGAAAATAGGTCTTGACCTGGATGACCTCGCCGGGTTGAACTTCATATTTATCCAGCAGAACCTTTTCCAGGGTGGCCGTCCGCAGCTGCTCCACCACCCTGACCTTGACCTCAACCTGGCTGAGGCCGACCTCCTTGAACTCGTTATTCTTGAGCATGTAGACCACGGCCGCCACCAGCCCGGAGAGACTGGTGCTGGCACTGTCCATGTTTCCGCTGAACAAGTCTTCCAGGTGGACGCTCTGTCCCCCTTCCAGGAATAAATCGGCTTCAAAATCCACCGACAGGTTCCCATAGGAACGTTCCTCGGTGGTGAGGACAGTATAAAGGGCCAGATTGACCAGGGCCGGGGTCAGCACCTGGTCGTTGACCAGTTTCAGCTTGAACTGTTTCTGACTGACCGGGCTATCCTGGACTTCAACATTAAGTGGAATATAACGTGGCAGGGCACCGATTTCGGCCAGGACCCCGCTGGTGCGGTCCTGAAGCACCCGGCCGATGAGCTGACCGGTTGAGGCCAGCTTGAAGGAACTTTCCAGGCTGGGCACCACCGCCAGGACTTCGGCCGTGGTCAGACCGTAATCAACCGGGCCGAGATTATAAAAAGGATGTCCAAAAGCCAGTATCCTTTTACCGTCCACGTAGGTTACCGTGCCCACCGCAGTCAGGTCGAGGTCGCCGGTCATGAGCTGCACTCCCACCGCCTGGCCTTCGCTCAGAGTAACCGGCTGTGGGGTCAGGTTAAGAGCCTGTCCGGAAGTGCGACCGGCGCCCAGGACCGGCTGGAAATTTTGCCGGCTGAAAAAAGACTGGTACTGGCGGAAGGCCCGCTCGGAAAATCCGGAAAAGATGAGCGGAATCTTAACCGGAACAAAGGCCCGGTCAGGAAGCTGGGTATTGCCGCCGGTGAAGGCCAGCTCCTGGTAGGCCCGGCCCAGTTCTTCCTGGGTCAGGACTTCAGGGCTGAAAGCCGAGGGCAATCCAGCCGGTGACCGGGTCGCCTGACTGCTCCCGCTCATGGCCAGCATTTCTTCTATGGGGGTAATGCCGGCAATGGCTTCGCGGGCAAAGGCATAGCTGAAGGCCACGGCTCCGATTAATTGCCCCTCGACATAAACCGGGCTGCCGCTCATCCCGGCGATGACCCCGGTATTCTCCAGGCCCTGGCCTTTGAGCCGGGCCAGAATCCAGCTTCTTCCGGGCTGGACATTCTGCATGACTCCGAGTATTTCGGCTTCAAAATTGTCAACCTGGCGCCCGGCAAAGACGCTACGCCCGGTTCCCTTCATTCCCGGCTTGACCTGGGACAGGGGCATAATTTTGGTGGCCGCCCCAAGTGAGGTCAGGCCCAAAACCAGTAAGGTCAGAACCAGAATAGAAAATTTTTGGCACTTAGACCGAAGGAAAAAGGACATGCCCGACCCCTCTAAGCTCGTTCTTCCAGCTCAGGGAATTATGCCCAGGGCCCGGCCGCATTTCTCAAAAGCAGCCAGGATTAAATGGAGCTCTTCATCGGTATGGTTGGCCGAATAGCTGGTGCGAATCAGGGCCTGTCCGTGGGGAACGGCCGGATGGATGACCGGAGTGGTGAAGATGCCTTCATCCCTGAGGGTTTTCCACATGGCAAAACACTTCTCGTCGTCGCCAATTAAGATAGGAATGATGGGGGTCTGGCTGGGACCGGTATTGAAGCCCAGCTTCTGGAAACTTTCTCTCATGAAATTGGTCACCTGCCACAGTCTCTCCCTTCTTTCCGGTTCGGTTTCTATGACTTCCAGGGCAGCCAGGACCGCGGCCACCGAGGCCGGCGTGGCCGCCGCGCTGAAGATCAGGGAGCGGGCATGATGTTTTATGTAACTGACCACCTTTTTCGTGCCGACCACGAAGCCACCGATGGAGACAAATGACTTGCTGAAGGTGCCCATGACCAGGTCCACCTCGTCTTCGAGACCGAAATGCTCGGCTGTCCCCCGGCCATGCTTTCCCAGCACTCCCAAACCGTGGGCATCATCGACCATTATCCTGGCCTTGTATTTTTTGGCCAGCGGGACGATGCCCGGCAGGTCGGCGATGTCGCCTTCCATGCTGAACACCCCGTCCACCACGATCAGCTTGCCCTTATTATCAGGAATCTCGGACAGAACTCTTTCCAGGTCGTGAAGGTCATTGTGCTTGAATTTCTTGACCTCGGCCTTGGACAGGCGGCAGGCGTCGATGATGCTGGCGTGGTCCATGCGGTCGGTGATGACCACGTCGTCCTTGCCGGCCAACGAGGAGATGATTCCCAGGTTGGTCTGGTAGCCGGTGGAAAAGGTAACCGCGGCTTCTTTATTCATGAACCGGGCCAGCCTTTCTTCCAGGATCTCGTGCAGGTCAATCGTTCCGGTCAGAAACCTGGAACCGCAGGTGGCCACGCCGTAGCGGTCGATAGCCTCCTTGGCGGCCTGCATGACCTTGGGGTGGTCGATCAGACCCAGGTAGTTGTTGGAGCCGATCAGGATCATCTCCCGGCCCCGGACCTTGACCCGGTTGCCCCTGGCTTCGGAAATCGGGGTGAAATAGGGATAGAGCCCCGCGGCCATGACTTCTTCAGCCCGGCTGAATTCATAACACTTGTCAAAAATATCCATCGCGTCCTCCTGACGTTTTCACTTGCTTGTTGTTAACGGTTATTATTTATTACCTTTTTAACCGATTTTTTTCAACTTCAATTGACCGGCTGCCCGGCCTGGTCTAAAATCAGGGCATGATTTCTCTGGTCACCGGGGCGACCGGGTTCATCGGCAGCCGGCTGGTAGAACGGCTGCTGGCCGCAGGCCATCGCGTCCACGCCCTGGTCCGGAACCCGGCCAAGCTCAGCTGGTTGAAGCAGGCTGAAAACCTGGTGCTCCTGGAAGGTGACCTTTTTAATCTGCCAGACCTGCCGGCCGGCTGTCAGGTGGTCTTCCATCTGGCGGGGCTGACCAAGGCCCTGAAACCGCGCGATTATTATACTGTAAACCAGGGCGGAACGGCAAGCTTGCTGGAAAAACTGGAAAAAGACGGCCTGGCCCCCAGGTTCGTCCACCTGAGCAGCCTGGCTGCCGGGAGTCCTTCGGCCGATGGCACACCGGTCAGAGAAGATGAGCCTCCCTGCCCGGCTTCACCCTATGGCCACAGCAAGCTCCTGGCCGAAGAAGAAGTCCTGAAGCGAAAAAATAGAATGGAGGTCATTATTTTGCGGGCCGCGGCCATTTACGGACCGAGGGACAGTGATTTTCTCCAGCTTTTCCGGATGGTGAACAAAGGCTGGCTTCCGGCCTTCAGCCGGGAGCTCCTGATGAGCCTGTGCTACCTTGACGACCTGGTCAGGGCCCTGGAGCTCTGTGCCAACGTTCCCTTTAAGAGCGGAGAAATCTACAACGTGGCCGACCCGGTTCCCAGAAGCTGGGAAGAAATCGGTCTGGAAGCGGCCAGAATTCTCGGCCGGAAAGTTAAGACGGTCAGGTTTCCTCTCTGGCTGGTCAGGGGCGCCTCCGGCGTTTCCGAAGTTTTTTCCAGGATTTCTGGCCGGCCCAGCGCCCTCAACCTCAGCAAGTGCCGTGATATGGAGAAACTGTTCTGGGTGGCTGATATCCAAAAAATAAAGCACGACCTGGGCTTTGAAACCGCCTGGTCCTTCCCGGAAGCCCTGAAAGTGACCCTGGACTGGTACCTGGAGAATAACTGGCTTTGATAAATTTTTCTTTATCAAAACCAGTTTTTCTGATAATTTTTTTAAGCGTGCCTAACAGGCCTCATAAATTCTATGCTATTGGAGTTTTAGCCAATAGATAATAGAAGAACTGTTATCAAGGGAATCGGCCACTACGTCCCGCCAAGGGTGGTCACCAACTTCGACCTGGAAAAAATGATGAACACCTCGGACGAATGGATCAGGGAGCGGACCGGAATTGTGGAAAGGCGCTGGGCCGAACCGGGAGTCGGAACCTCGGACCTGGCCACCGAAGCCGCCCTCCGGGCCATAGAAGATGCCGGCATAGATAAATCAGAAATTGATTTCATCATCGCCGCCACCCTGTCCCCCGACCACTACTTTCCCGGAATTGGAGTCATGGTCCAGGCCAGGCTGGGCCTGGGAGAAATCGGGGCCCTCGATGTCCGCGACCAGTGCTCCGGATTCATCTACGCCCTGTCCGTGGCCGACCAGTACATCCGGACCGGCACCTACAGGAAAATCCTGCTGGTGGCGGCCGAACTGCAATCGGCCAACCTGGATTATTCCGACGAAGGCCGTGACATGGCCGTCCTGTTTGGAGACGGAGCCGGAGCGGTAATTCTCGAACCCAACGATTCAGGCGACGGCCGCGGTGTCCTGTCCTGTCATCTTTTTTCCGACGGGCGCTTTGTCAGCGAACTGTGGATGGAAAAACCGTCTTCAAAGGATAATCCCACCTTCAGGACTGAATTTTTCGAGCAGGGCAAATTCTATCCGCGGATGAACGGCCGGACCGTCTTCAAGAACGCCTGCGAAAAGATGCCCCAGGCGGTCATGCTCGGGCTGAAACACCTGGGCCTCAGCGTGGCTGACATAGATTACCTGATACCGCACCAGGCCAACGACCGGATTTCCCAGATGGTGGCCCGCGGTCTCAAGATCCCGGAAGAAAAGGTCATCAGGAATATCCAGCGCTACGGCAACACCACCGCCGCCTCCATCCCGATAGCCCTGTCAGAAGCGGTTAAGGATGGCCGTATCAAGCCGGGAATGCTCATCGCCCTGACCGCTTTCGGGGCCGGGTTTACCTGGGCTTCGGCCTTTATCAGGTGGTAGGTCTTTAATTTTTTGAATTGCGGATTGATATTAAAAATTAATTTATGATAAGCTAAAAGTTTGAAAAAGAAATCAGGCTTTTGCCGGATAAATCAAGAGACTAGGAGGTCTTAGGAATGAAGAAAACAAAACTCTTGATGCTGGGGGCAGCCATATTTGTATTGCTGCTGCCGCTGGGACAGGCCCTGGCCCAGGGCCAGGAAGATGCCAAGTTCCAGAAAATCCTGGAAACCTACCTTGATGAATACTGGAAATTCTACCCCACTCAGGCCACGGTGGCTGGATATTACAAATACAATGATAAGCTGGAAGATCCCAGCCAGGCCAACGTTGACAAGCGAGACGAGATAATCAAAAAAATAAATAGCGACATCATCAAGCTCGACCGCTCCAAGCTGTCACCAGAAAACCAGCAGGCCCTCAACATCCTGTTTGACTATATCGACCTGGAATTCGTCAAGCTGGAAAACCTGCTGCCCTGGGACTACAACCCGCTTTTCTACAACGAGATCATCATCACCGGCCTGCACAGCCTGCTGACCAAGGAATTCGCTCCGGCCGACAGCCGGGTGCGGAGCGCCACCGAGAGACTGAAAGCCCTGCCAAACCTGATCAAGAGGGCCAAGGACAACCTGAAGACCCCGGCCCAGATTTACACCGAGATCGCCCTGAAGCAGATGCCGCATATCATCAATTTCTACAAGAACGAAGCTCCGACCCTGGCCGCCAGCGCCTCCGACCCGGTTAAGCAGGCCTTCCTGGCCGAGCTCAACCGGGCAGTCCCGCTGCTCGAAGACTACCAGAGATACCTTCGCTCCGAGCTTCTGCCCAAGTCCACGGGCAATTTCCGCCTCGGCCCCGAAGTCCATCGTCGCCTGATCCAGCGGCTGTCCGGGTCGGCCATCAGTCAGGAAGAGCTGGCCAATAGAGCCCAAGCCGATGTCAAGAACATCCGCCGGGAAATGTTCCTGGTGTGCATACCCCTGCACAAGATGATGTACCCGGAAGTTGACATCGAGCAGCTTCAGGGAGACCCCGATACCATCTGGAACCGGATCATCAAGAACGTGTTTGACAAGATCAAGGTCTTCCACCCGACCAGGGAAGCGCTGGTCAACAAGGTTGCCGCCTCGGCCGAAAGCCTCAAGAAATTCGGACAGGAATCCAAGCTCTTCCCGGTTCCGACCGAGCCTCTGGAAATTAAGCCCATGCCCGGCTATTTCGCCGGCCTGAGCCGGGTCAGGCTGACCGGCCCCGGGGCTTATGATACCCAGGGAAAATACGCGGTGGAAATCGCCACCATGCCCGATGACTGGTCAGAACAAAAAGCTAAAGATTATTTGGAAGAATACAACAACTTTTACCTGGAAGTCATGACGGCCCAGAGGGTCTTCCCCGGAAGTTTTGTTCCGGTTGTTAGCACCAGAAAGTCTTCCAGCCTGATCACCAGGCTCTTCCCCAACCCGGCCCTTCTTCTGGGCTGGCCCATCTACGTCCAGCAGAACCTGATCTATGCCGGCTATGGCGACTATGACCCCAGGCTGAGACTCAACCAGTTAAAGTTAATGTTGAAGACGGTCATGGATTTCCAGATGGACCTGAACATCCACCAGGGTGGTATAACCAAGGAACAATTCATGCGCTACCTGACCGTTACCGGCTTCCAGACCGAAGCCGAGGCCGAAAGAACCTGGGAATACCTGGTACTGAATCCAGGCTCCGGCGCCCTGCCTTACGTGGGACTGCAGGAAATCCTGGACCTGGAAAAGGATGTCCAGAGAACCAAGGGTCAGGCCTTTGACCGGTCTGACTTCATCACCAAGTTGATCTCCAACGGAGCCCTGCCCCCGATCCAGCTCAGGTCCAAGGTCATTAACTGATTTCAATCAGGGAGGAGAGGTGGATTTCCTCTCCTCCCTATTTTTTTATCGTGACCCGGGTTCCTCTATTTAACCCGGAGGAAGATTTGAAGATGGAACCGGCCATAAACAGAACCCTCAAGACCGGCCTGGTGGATTCTCATGCCCACCTGGATATGCCAGACTTTAACCGCGACCGAAGCCGGGTGGTAGAAAGGGCCAGGAGCAGGTCGGTCAACTGGATACTATGCCCTCTTGACCTGTGTTCAAAGGAGAGCCTGGGCAACGGCCTGAAACTCCAGCAGGACCACCCGGGCATTTTGCTGGCGGCCGGGGTACATCCCCACCAGGCCAGCCATTTCCAGGCCGGACACCTGGAAACAATCAAACGGCTGGCCGCGGAGAAAAAAATCCTGGCCGTGGGCGAAATCGGTCTTGATTTCCACTACAACTTTTCGCCGCCCGAAAAGCAGCTCGAGGTCTTCCGGGCCCAGCTGGAACTGGCCGCCGAGCTGAAGCTCCCGGTCATCGTCCACAGCCGGCTGGCCGAGAAAAAGTTGCTGGAAATCATACCGGCTTCAGGTTTCAGTCCCCGGGGAATTCTTCACTGCTATACCGAATCCCTGGCCACGGCCAGGGCCATGATTGAGCGAGGTTTTCTGATTTCATTTTCAGGTATCCTGACCTATCCCCGGGCCGGCGACCTGAGGGAGGTGGCCAGAAGCCTTCCCCTGGACAGCCTGCTGGTGGAAACCGATTCCCCTTATCTGACGCCCGAACCGGAAAAACAGACCAACCGCAGGAACGAGCCGGCTTTTGTCGTCTCAACCGCCCTCCGGCTGGCCGAGCTGCAACGGGTATCCCTGGAAAAAGTGGCCGAGGTGACCACGGCCAACTTTTTTGGCCTGTTTAAATTGCAAAATCGGGCGGCCGGTGATAAGATGGAAAAAGCCTGAGCTGTTGATCTTGATGACATGACTTCTCGCCAGCTGACCCCAACCGCCCCGAACCGGGTGCCAACCCTATCCGAAATCTTCAGGCCCGTCAGCCGCAAACTTAGCCTGGTTGACCGGGCCCTCAGGTCGTGGCCTGGTTCGAGTTCCCAGGTGGTCAGGCGCCTGGCCGGCGGGACCATTTCCAGACGTGGTAAATTGATCCGTCCGGGAATGCTGCTGCTCATCACGGGGCATCTTGGTTACCGGGACGGCCTGGACATCCCCCTGGCCGCAGCCGTGGAAGGAATCCACCAGGCCAGCCTGATCCATGATGACATCATCGACCGCTCGGACTTCCGCCGGGGCGAACAAACCGCCCTGCAGAGGTTCGGCCCTGACTACAGCCTGCTCCTGGGCGATTTTTTCTTCATCAGGTCCGTCGCCAGCTCCCTGTCAATGCGGGACAGGGAAATTCCGCGCCTGCTGGCTGAAGCCGCCAGGCTGATGATCGAAGGAGAGATGGAAGAACTGGCCGCGAGTTACAATTTCAATATCAGCCGGGCCGGCTACCTGAAAATAATTGAGAAAAAGACCGCCAGCCTCTTCCAGACTACCTGCCGGCTGGCCGGACGGCTGGGACGGGCCGGGAAAAAGGAAATGAAGGTCCTGGAAGAATACGGGCTCAACCTCGGCCTGGCCTTCCAGGTTACTGACGACCTGCTGGACCTGGTGGGCCAGCCCTCAAGGACCGGCAAACCTGTCTTTTCTGACCTCAAAGAAGGCCGGGTGACCCTGCCGCTGATCCTGGCCCTGAAGAAGGCCGATTCAGTCGGACGCCTGAAGTTGACCGCACTGCTGGAAAAAATAAAAAATGACCCGGATAAACAGCTCTGGCCCGAGCTGCTATCTCAACTCCGGGACACTGGAGCTTTCGAGCAAACATTCCGGCAGGCCGCTTCCTTCACGGCCAAGGCCAGGTCGGCCGCCATGAGGTTGCGGCCCTCTCTTTACCGCCAGTCCCTGCTGCAGCTTGCCGATTTCGTACTTTGGAGAGAGCAATAGAGGAAAAGATTCAGCATGATTGAAACTGAAGTTAAGATCAGGATTTCCAGCCTGAAAGAGACCAGGCAGAAGCTACTGGACCTGGGCTGCCTGGTTGACCGGGACTGGTACCGCGAGTGGAATGCCCTTTACGATTTTGCCGACGGCCGGCTGGAAAAAGCCAGGCAGGCCCTGCGGCTGAGAAGGATAGGCCGCAAGGCTTTTATCACCTTCAAGGGACAGCCCCTGAAGTCCAGGTCCTTCAAGGTTCGCCAGGAATACGAGAGCGAGGTCAAGAATTTCAGGCACTTCAGAAAGATTCTGCAGCAACTCGGCCTGCGGCCGGTCTTTGAATACCGCAAGAAAAGAATGCTCCTGCGAAAGGACCGGGTTAAAATCTGCCTGGATGAAACCGAGGTCGGAAACTTCATAGAACTGGAAGGGAAAAGAAGCGATATAGTCAAACTGGCAAACAGGCTGGGATTTTCCCGGAAAGACTTTATCAAGCTGGATTATGTGCAGATGATAAAGGAAAAGAGGCAGAGGGATTACTTGTCTTCTTCGTCGAAGCCGCCCTCTTCTTCCTCGAACTCTTCTAATTCTTCTTCTTCCAGTTCTTCCTCTTCCAGTTCTTCTTCCTCAACTTCTTCCAGCTCCTGACCTTCATACTCGGCTTCGGTCTCAGATTCGCCGGCCACCAGAGGAATGGCTTCGGTCAGAAGCACTTCTTCCTCTTCCAGGCCCTCTTCTCTCTTGAACGGCAGGATTTCGTACTGGATGGCCCCGGACTTGAGCTCTTCCTGAGCGATGCGAATGGGGCTGCGGTGACGGGACTTAATTTTGGGGCGGCCCCCCTTCAGGAGCTGCTTGGCCCTCTGGGCAGCCACTATGATAAAACGGAACTTGCTGTCAAAAGTGTTTTCTTTCAAGAGCGGCTTTCTCCTTTATCGGATATAAGAAGAAACTGGATAATAAGGATAGCAGATATGGGCCAAAATATCAAGACAGCGGAGCTGCCAGCCAGGAGCAGAAACCCGGCCCGGATGCCTATTTATTGAGTTGCCTCCGGCCAAGGCTGGAATTTATCGTGGTAATAAAAAGCAATGTACTAAGAAGGAATAGCTGCAACAGCCTCACTAAGTTCAATAACAGGCCAGAGTCTGACGACTCCCCTGCGACCTCCGCCAGGCCCCTTCGATTGGACCGCTGCTCCTGACCTCAAAGAACTTTCTATTTGACAGCCCCGGCCGGGTGTGTTAAAGAAAGGGACGTTGTTTTAAGTGTGGAATTATTTTTAGAATAAGATTTTTTTGATCATACAGGAGCACCTGCCATGGAACTTTTTCTCCACAACCTGGCCGGCTGGCTGGACAAGACAGCTTCCAACATCTGGACCATCATGGTCCCCATACTCTTTGGAGTCGGTCTCCTTCTGACCTTCAGGATCGGCTTTATTCAATTCAGAAAACTTGGTAAGGCTTTTAAGGTAATGTTCAGCCGCGCCTCCAGAAAAAGCGGAGGCGAGGGTGACGTTTCGCCTTTTGCCGCTGTCTCCACGGCCCTGGCCGCTACCGTTGGAAATGGCAATATAGCAGGGGTGGCCACGGCCCTGTACTGGGGCGGTCCTGGGGCCATCTTCTGGATGTGGGTCTGCGGGTTCCTGGGCATGGGAACAAAATTCTCAGAAGCCTTCCTGGGCGTTCTCTACCGGGAAAAGCATCCCGACGGCACCATCGCCGGCGGTCCCATGTATTACATAAAGAATGGGCTCAACAAAACCAACTTTGCAGTGTTCCTGGCCGGTTTCTTCGCCGTCTGCGGGGCCTTCGCTTCCCTGTTCGGAACAGGCAACATGATGCAGAGTAACCAGATGTCGCTGGCCTTCAAGACCCAGTTCGGGATTCCACCGGTGCTGACCGGGGCGGTTATAACCTTCTTCGTCGGGCTGGTGGTCCTCGGTGGAATCAAGAGAATCGGGGCCGTGGCCGAGCGCCTGGTCCCGGCCATGATTGTGCTCTATCTTGGAGCCGGAATAATTGTCCTGATAGATAATATCGGAGCCCTGCCCAGAGCTTTTATCCTCATTTTTGAGTATGCCTTCACCCCGGCCGCGGCCATGGGCGGGTTCCTCGGAGCCACCATCAAGAATGCCGTCCAGTTTGGAGCCAGGCGCGGAATCCTGTCAAACGAGGCCGGCCTGGGCAGCGCCCCCATCGCTCATGCCGCCGCCCAGACGCCCAGCCCGCTTCACCAGGGCCTGATCGGAGTTATGGAAGTCTTTATCGATACCATCCTGGTCTGTACCTTCACCGCCCTGATCAACCTGTCCTCCGGTGTCTGGACCAGCGGCGTCTCAGGTTCGGCCATGACCGTGACCGCCTTTTCCAAGACCCTGCCCCACGTGGGCGGAATCATCGTGGCCACCTGTTCATTCTTTTTTGGTTATACCACTCTAATCGGCTGGTGCTATTACGGCGAGCAGTGCCTCAAGTACCTGTTCGGGATCAAGATCGCCCTGCCTTACCGGGTGGTCTTTATCGCCCTGACCTTCATCGGGGCCGTGGTCTCAATCGAAATCGTCTTTTTCATGGGGGATATCGCCAACGCCTTCATGGCCTTTCCCAACCTGATCGGCCTGCTGCTGCTATCCGGAGTGCTGGCCCGGCGCCTTAAAGAGATGAAGGAAAAGCACCCGGAGCTATAACCAGTATAAAGGCGCAATAAAAAGGCAAACGGAACCGGAAGAGATTCAACCATAAGGGCTGAGAATAAAATCCAGGTCTGAACCCGGTCAAGGGTGCCAAATCACCCATTTATAACAGAGCCAAGTATATAATCGGATCTCTAATAATCGGGAAGCCCGGAAAGTCTGGAGAAAGAAGCCGCGGATGATGACCCTGCGAATCGGGGAAATAGTTGCCTGAGAAGCCGGGCTCAATACGAACGAACTATATCGTCTTCCGTGTCAAACCGCCCGTCCTCCCCGGCCGAACGGAGCTCGAATTCCGTGTCGGACAGCCTTTGATACCTGATGTTCCGGCCCCAGCCATCGGTCAGGCTGAGCCCGTAGCTCCTGCCTCCCTGGAGCTCCCTCAGGGATTCGGGCACCCGGCCCTCGTGCTCAGCCATCCATTCCTGGACCGCCCGTCCCACCTGTTCCAGGTTGACCGAGGTCAGCTCGGCCCGGGTCTGGTTGAAGCGGGAAACCTGTTCTTCGACCGGGGCCTTCTTCTCGGTCTTCATAAAATAGACAAAGTAGATAACCACCACGGCCAGAAGGAGTATTACCAGAGCGCCCTTTCCCCTCAATTTGCCCTCCAAAAGAAAATGACCCGTGAAGGACTCGAACCTTCAACCCGCGGATTAAGAGTCCGCTGCTCTACCTGTTGAGCTAACGGGCCAGAAATTCCTAATAAGTTTAATTTAGACAGGCCAAGTTGTCAACTGACCGGCCGCCTTTTTCGGTAAGCGATAAATAATGGCATATATGAAAATCCATTCATATATCTTATCGGCGAACCAGCCGGCCAGTCCCCCGGCCGCGAGAGAAACCGGGATCGCCGGTGGCCGTTCCTGGTTTCCGGCCGCAGCTCGTGGCCAGAAGCCAGAAACAATTCTGCCGGCGGGGTTACATTATTGCTGAAATTTTTTCCGAGCTGAGTATAATGCTTCTGAAGTAATAATTCATTATCCGGAGGAATCATGAATCAAAATAAAAGTCAACTGGCCTTAAGAACCACGGTCCTGATCCTGGGATGCCTGTTTGTCCTCAGTTTAATATTTTCGCCGCTTGCCCTCCGTTCCCAGGATCGCTTAAAAACTTATCCCAATTACGACCGCTACGAGCGCCTGTCCAAGGAAATCCGCGAGGCAGTTAAATCCGGGGCCCTGCGGGTGACCTGGAAGGACAACGGTGAGGCCCTGGAATTTGCCCGGGATGGCAAGCAGTGGCGGTTCGATCTCCGGACCAGGAAGCTAACGGAAATCGGTAAGGCCGCCGAGCAACCGCCGATGCCTTTCGGCCGCCGGGCCGGCTTCCCGGAGCGCGGCCGGCAATTCGCCCAGGCCGAATCGCCGGACAAGAAGTTCAGGGCAATCTACCGGGACCGCAACCTTTACCTTGAGGATCAGGCCACCAAGTCCGAAATGGCCATCACCACCGACGGTTCCGACAAGACCCGGGTCAAGTACGGCACCGCTTCCTGGGTTTACGGCGAAGAGCTGGATCAGATTACGGCCATGTGGTGGTCGCCGGACAGCCGGAAACTGGCCTTTTACCGTTTCGACGAGAAAAACGTGCCCGATTATTTCCTGCAGCTCGACCAGACCAAGCTTTACAGCAAGATGGATATAGAACCCTACCCCAAGGCCGGTGAGCCCAATCCCGTGGTCGACCTCCTGGTCTACGACCTGGCCACCAGGAAAATAACCACGGTGGATGTCCGCAGCGGGCAGCCCTTCTCCAACGAGGTGGTTGGACATTATGTCTACGGGGTTGACTGGACCAAAGACGGCCGGGAAATCCTGTTCTTCCGGGCCAACCGTCGCCAGAATATCACCGAGCTGGTGGCCGCCAATCCCGACTCCGGCCAGACCAGAGTGGTTGTCCGGGAAGAGTGGCCTTCTTCCTGGACGGAGAACTCTCCCCAGATTACCTGGCTCCAGGATGGCCGCCGTTTTATCATAGTTTCGGAGCGAACCGGCTTCAGGAACCTGTACCTTTACGATTTGAGCGGTAAACTTCTGGCCACCCTCACCCGCCATCCCTTTGACGTGGTCGGCGTGGCCGCGGTGGACGAGAAAGCGGGCCTGATCTATTACACGGCCCGGAGCGGCGACAACCACATGAAAGTCCAGCTGCACCGGGTTTCCCTGACCGGGAAAAACGACCGGCGGCTGACCGACCCCGCCTTCAATCACAACGTTGATATCTCCCCCAATTTCAAATACTTCATCGACGTGGCCCAGACCCACCGGGTGGCGCCTTTCACCCGCCTGTATTCAACTTCCGGGGTTCTGATCAAGGAGCTGGCCCAGTCCGACCTGAGCAAGTTTGAAGCCCTGGGACTGAAAAAAGCGGAATTGTTTACCTTCAAGGCGGCCGACGGCCAGACAGACCTTCACGGCTTGCTCCAGTTTCCGTCCAACTTTGATCCGAACAAGAAATATCCTCTGCTGGTAAGCGTTTACGCCGGGCCGGCCACCAACGGCGCCCGGGAAACCTTCGTCACCCCCAACCCCATAACCGAGTTCGGCTTTCTGGTGGCCTCCCTTGACTCTCGCAGCGCCGCCGGCCGGGGCAAGAGGTTCCTGGATGCCATCTACCAGAAGCTGGGGGTGGTGGAAATTGACGACCAGGCGGCCGGGGTCAGGGCCCTCAGCCAGAGGCCCTACGTGGACGGTAGCCGGGTCGGAATTTTCGGTACTTCCTACGGCGGGTATGCTTCCATCATGGCCCTGCTCCGCCACCCGGACGTTTTTGCCGCGGCCTGCGCTTCTTCCCCGGTTACAGCCTGGGAGCACTACGATAGCATCTACACCGAGCGCTACATGTGGATTCCCCAGGAGAACAAGGAAGGCTACAGGAACGGCAGCGCCCTGACTTATGTCAATAACCTCAAGGGCCGGCTGATGATCTATTACGGGACGGCCGACAACAACGTCCACCCCAATAACACCATGCAGCTAATCCAGGCCCTGCAGAAAGCCAACAGGTCCTTTGAAGTGCAGGTCGGACCGGATATGGGGCATACCGCAGTCCGTCTTGACCGGATGATGGAATTTTTCATCGAAAACCTGGTTCTGAACAGATAAGATAGAGTCAAAGACAAGGGGCAGGCTCCGGGCCTGCCCTTTTTCTTTTTCCCATGGTTGTCCGGTTAGATTAAAGCCAAAATAATGGGGAAAAAGCCGGGTCCGGAGAGGTCGATTATCACCCCTAAAATCACCCCTGGTGATTATTGTCTTGAACAGGACTAAAAAATACTCTGTTTTCCAGGAGGCAAAACTGCAGCTATGCCAGGGAATCATATGCCGTTAATGTCTTATTTTCTATCCAGAACGGGCAAGCTCTCAGCCGGCTGCTGCCATCTCGATTCATTTTTCCACGGCCGCCTCCATCAGGTTGATTTTGTTGCATTTTATAGCCGGGCTGGGGTAAAATTAATTCAAATAATGAACCGGCAGGGAATTAACAGATGAAAAAAGAAGGGTTCACTCTTATTGAGATTATCGTGGTGGTGGGAATTATCGGCATTATCCTGGCTGCTTCCTACCCGAGCATCCTGAACATCCTGGAAGTCAGGGCCCTGGACAGCGCTGCCCGGGACCTGCTGACCACCATGGAGGCCGCCCGCTACACTGCGGTTAACGACAAGGTCCATTGCCGAGTCAGATTTTTCCAGGAAAATAATCAATGGCGCTACCTGGTCGAAGTGGAAGAAGGTGGTCTGACCGGGACCACTCCCACCTTTGCCTGGGTACCGGTGCCCAAGTTCATCAAGAAAACCCTGCCACCCAAGTTCAGGCCCCAGATCCAGCTGCCCTCGGGCAACGAACAGGTTGTTTTCTCGCCCCTCGGTATGGTGGCCAACTATGATTTCAGCAATCCCCAGGCCTTCAGAATAACATTGCAGAGCCTGAAACTGAAGAACCTGGGACAGGATGACCTGAGGATACTGACGGTCTATGCCGGTGGGTCCATAGGTTATAGAAAGGCCAAGAGCTGATAACAGGGGGAAAGACATGAGGTCAGTTATTTCTATGATAAAGAAACAAAGGGACAAGATGATAGGGCGCAAAAAAGAGACAGCCCGCGGGCAGGAAGGTTTTACCCTGATTGAGGTCATCATCAGCCTAGCCCTGGTGACGGTGGTCTTTGTCAGCCTGGCCCAGCTCTTTACCCTGAGTGTCATGCAGAATCTCCGCTCCAACGAGATGAGCAACGCCATCTTCCTGGCCCAGCAGCAGATCGATTACCTGAGGACCCTGACCATAGATGAGCTGGGCAACTTCCCCACGGTTAATATCGGGGAAAGCAATGATGAGCTTATCGACATCAACCAGGACGGGACCGAGGATTTTAGAAGGCTGACCGTGGTCACGCCGTCCCAGGTGGCCAACACCGCCGGCTTCGATGTGCTGGTCATGGTTTTTCCGATATTTGCCAGGAACGTGGCCCGCGACCAGTTAATTGCCAACCCGGATAAATACCGGGTCAGGGCCTACGTTCACACCATAATAACCAGGTAGGGAGAGTCTGATGATAAGCTTGGGAAAGTACAATCAAAAAATTAAAAATACAAAAGAAGACAGAAAAAGCCTGCGCTGGCGAGCGGTGGCTGGCTTCACCATGATCGAGGTCCTGATCGCCTCGACCATAATGGCCATCGTCATAATCGGGGCCCTGACGCTATATTCTCGCAGCAACCAGGTTTCTGTCGACCAGCAGCAGTACGCCGAATTGCAACACGATGTCCGTTCGGCCATGTTTCTCATAACCCGCGACCTGAGAATGGCAGGCTCCGGGCTGCCCGATGTCTTCGGCATGTACGCCCTGGAAGGTTACAATAACGAAGAACAGGGCAGCGAGGTCAGGCCCGACCGCCTGATAATCCTGGGCAACATGGACGACCCGCTGAACCTCAGGATCCAGGAATACCAGGGCAGCTCGGTAACGGTTTCCGTCTATGATGGCAGTTTTGAGACCTTCCCCTACCCGGCCGAGTTTTACGTCAATAAGATTGTCTTAATCCTGCCCAACCCCCAGTCCCCCTGCCGTCAGGGCGAAGTCAGGCAGCTAACCCACATTACCTGGAACCAGGGCGGAACCAATGAAAAATTTAACATGTCGCCGGGCCTGGCCCCGGGCATAGACCCACCCCGGGGGCTGATGGCCACCTCCAATTGCCAGTCGGACGATTTTGATGACGGCCTCATCATGTTCTGCAACGTCAAGACCTTCTGGCTGGATACCACCGGAAATTACGGCAGCACCCTCTTCCCCGGGCTGACCGCCGGGCAGAAAGGCTACGTGGGGGAACCGGGAATACTGTATGTTTCCAATAACGGCCTTCACCTGCCCCTGGCCCAGAACATTGAAGACCTGCAGTTTGAGTATAACGGAGACCTGGATGACAACGGGTTGCTGGATGGGTTCCGCCCCTGGGATGCGACCTGGACCGACGACCAGATTATGCGCATCCGCCAGATCAGGGTGATCATAGTAGGCCGCACCCCCAACCGCTTTGTCTCGGTCTCGGGGAAAGTGCCGGCCAACATTCATAATTACCGGCGGCCTTCGGTTTCCGACTCCACCGGCAGCAATACCGATGACTATCACCGGCGTTTTGTCCTGGAAACCACGGCCAATGTTCGTAACCTGAGCCTAAACCTGTATAACCAGGGACAGAGATGAGCAAGAAGCCTGGGCAAAAGGAAAAAAAGATGGGAGCATGCGGGATGGAAATAAAAATGGCTAAGAAAAAGCAACCAAAAGGTTCCGGCCTGATTGCCGTTATCCTGGTTCTGGCCTTCATGCTGACCGTGGGCGTGGCCGTGCTGACCGTGACCAGTTCCGGGCCCAAGGTCTCGGCCAGCATGCGCTACCAGGAAGAAGCCTTCAATGCGGCCGAGGCCGGCTTTGATGCCGCCAGGATGACCATAGAGGACAGCATCGCCGCCGGTAGCTGGGGAAGTTTCGCCGACCATTACCTGACCAGCCCGGACGGCATAGACATTCCCTTCCTCAACATGAACCTGGCCACCCCCAACCCGCTCTATTTCCGCCGCCTGACCGACGAACAGATATTAAGGCTTTTGGACCAGAACAGCGATGGCCAGGCCGATAATCCCCTCCAGGTGGTCTTCTTTGAAGAACCCTTTGTCTATGACCGCAACGGCAACCTGGACCTGAGATATCGGTACACCGTGTTCATAATAGACGATGAAGCCGGCTTCAATACCACTGACCCCAAGGATTTTCTGATGGTCTGCATTGGCGTGGTCAGAAGTGGCCCTCAAATTACCGACAGAATCCTGGCCACCTGCCGGCTGGAAATTGAAATCGAACTGCCAGAACTTTAACAACTGGCAGACAACAAGAAATGAATATGTTTTTTATAAAACATAAAACGCCGGAAGGCGGGAAAGGAAGCGAGCTATGAGCAAAAAGGCGATCTTAATACTTGGCATAATCGCAATCGGGACGGCGCTGCTGGTCTTAAAATTCACGGGCCAGCAGCAGGCGGTCTGCATTGAATACACCAACTCCTTCACCGAAAACTTTGACACCGACCAGTACAAGGACAAACCCAATTGTTCGGTGGCCAACTGGCCACCGGGCCCCATTCATCTTAATTATCTTGGCGGTAACTTTGAGGTGACCCAGCCCGCCGGCATGGGAGCCAGGATGTACGTGGTGGCCGCCGGGGATTTTAACGGCGACGGCAGACCAGACCTGGTAGGACTGGACCTAAACGACTATTCCCTCAAAATGGTCTGGAATAACTTCAACGATGCAAATGGAGACGGAATAGACGACGACGGTATCGTATTCAGAGTGGATAATTCAAAGATATTCGATTCCGGTCTGACCGTAGGACCCGCTTCCATTACGGTTGGTGACTACAATAGAGACGGGTTGCTTGATTTCTTTTTCTATAAGAATGGAAACGACTCTTTCAGCTACAGCAATTTCGTGGCCTGCATGTACATAAACCAGGGCACCAGAGACAATCCCGTTTTTTATCCGCGCACCGACCCCAGGAACCTGAACTTCACGGCCAGGTTCATGGCGACCGGCATTTACTGCAACTGGGCAGCCAACCATCTGTGCACTGTTGATATTGATAACGACGGGGACCAGGACGTCCTGGTGGCCAGCCAGGACAGGATTTTCCTGGTCAGAAATCCAGGCCAGTTTCGCTGGTCTACCCTGAGCGAGTGGGATGTTTCCGAGCTGAACTACGACCAAAGAACCGGATTTATCGCTCCCACCCCGGGCGGTTACCCCGATCGGGGCACTTCAGCCGTAGCCGCCGGAGACTTTGACCTGGATGGTGACATAGACGTAGTAGCCGGCTCGGTTAATGGCTGGGCCTATCTCGTTTATTACCAGAACGACGGAACCGGAAAGTTTACCCGCAGCGAAATCCCCATCCTCGTTCCAGCAGCCACCGGTACCGTGGCTTTAACCGTAACCGATTTTAAGAAGGATGGCCGGCCGGATATCTTCGGGGCCACCGATGCCTGGAACGCCGGCAACCAGGCCCACATGTGGATTTTCAAGAATACAGGGCTTAAGGATGTAACCGTCACCGACCCTGTTACCGGGGAAACTATCACCTACCAGGAAGTCATCTGGAATTTCCTTTGCCTTAATAACTGCCAGCCAATCATACCCCCATATTACGACGTAGACATCTGCACCATGCTTGACTACGACGGCGATGAAGACATGGACCTGGTGGTGGCCGATGCCAACCATTCAGGCGACTATTATCTAATTATTAATAAGCTGGCCCCTGTCTTCGCCCTTTACGGCGAAGCCATTTCCACCAACGTGGTGGAAGGCCTGCTCGACCCCAGGCAGTATGCCATTACCAAGGCCCGCATCGTGAGGCTCAACCAGGGAGTTCGGGGCTCGTCTGACGGCCTGAGTGTCCAGTTCTTCCTATCAAACGATGGCGGTTTACACTGGGAACCTTACAAGACTTTTAGCGGCAGCGAAATCCGTCCCTGGTCAGATTCAGACTGGTATACCTTCAAGAACTTCGGAGCCAACCTGAAATGGAAGGCCATCCTGACCGCCCCCGAAGACTCGATGGCCGAATATACCGGGGCTTCTTATGACACGCCGCTCATCAGAGACCTGACCATAGAATTCACCTACGTCGGGCGCCAGGAATACTCCCGGTCCTCGGTGGCCACCTCGGTCATCGACCGAAGCGGCCAGAACCGCAAGATGATCATCGCCGCGTCCTTTATCTACCCCGGCTGGGAAGGTCACCTGCGGGCTTACGATGTGACTGCAATGACCGCTATCCAGAACACCTATTCCAACCTGCGGACTGTCAGCCGTTCTGATTTAACCTCTGATACAGGCCGCTGGCTGGCCGAGGGAGTGGAACTGCTCTGGGACGCCGGCGAGTTGCTGGACGAACGCGACCCGAGAACCAGGACCATCTACACCGCCATCAACACCAATACCAGCCTGCCCCCGGTGGGCACTCTGCAGAGAATAGAATTTAACCTGGCCAACGTTAATCTGATGAAACCAATCATGCGCGACTACCAGAACAACGAAGAGGCCCTGATTCTCTTTGTCCGGGGGCACGGCCGCTACTGGCGGCTCGGGGATATCAACCATTCCACCCCGGCTGTGGTCGGCCCGCCCAGCGAAGACCCCAGGTTGATGGGAGACGGTTATGCCGAGTTCAAAAATGCTTACCAGAACAGGAGAAAGGTGGTCTATGTCGGGGCTAACGATGGCATGCTGCACTGTTTTGATGTAACCACCGGCGAGGAACTCTGGGCCTATATTCCCTACAACCAGCTCTCGCGGCTTAAAGAAATGTGGCCGGTTGACCAGGCCACGGGCCTGAGGTACTTTTCCAGGAAAGCTTACGTCGACGGCTCGCCTTCGGTTTCCGATGTTTACATAAACGGGCAATGGCGGACGGTGTTAATCTGTGGCCAGGGTGAAGGCTATGGCCAGCGCCCCGACGGCTACAGCAACGGCACCACCCAGAATTACCACTATTATTATTTCGCCCTGGACATTACCGAGCCCGAAAACCCGATTCCCATGTGGGAATTTGCCGGGGTCAGGGTCAGACGACAGGGCAGCAATTACAACATGACCAACGGCCAGACCTGGTCGGTACCCTACATCGCCAAGGTAATTGATAATGGAAATCCGGTTTGGGTGGCCTTTGTCGGCTCCGGTTACGCCCACCAGGCTGATGCAGCCTACCAAGCTTATATCGGAAATACCTTTGCGGCTATCAAGATACAGGATTGCTCGGTGCTCTACTCCAATAGAATTACCGACATCGATTCTTCACGGAGCAATAACTCCGGCAATCCGTTTGCCAATATCTATGTATCCTTCCCCGGTTCGCCTAACGGGGTGGATCTGGACCTGGACGGCGATGTTGATTATGTCTACATTGGCGACCTCGACGGAAGATTGTGGCGCCTGGATGTGACCTCGGGCCGGTCCAACAACTGGAGCATGCGCTCTATATTCACCGACCGCTGCTGCTATCCCATCATCACCAAGCCGGCTGTCTGGAAGGGCTTTTCCACCACCAGCCAGAGTTATCCCAGGATATACTTCGGCACCGGCGGACACGAGCAAGCTCCGGCTAATCGCTATTATTCGTTCGTTGCCCTGATTGATGAAGGCAAGAACACGGCCACCCTGGAATGGTACATGGGCAATGCCGGCGAGACCGGTCTTGGGAACAGCTTGCGGGTTGGAGAACTAACAGCAGGAGAAAAGGTCTGGGCCGACCCGGTCGTGGCCAATTACATTGTCTATTTCAGTACCCTTAAGGGCAGCATTGAAGCGGCCGACCCCTGCCAGAACCTGGGCGGCGAAGCCGGCAAGCTTTACGCCAGGTTTATCCAGGCTGTCCTGGGTATCCCCACCGGCGGCAGCGCCCTGAAAAACGCCCAGGGACAGTCGATTGACTACCTGGCCCTGGCCAGCAAGGCCCGGACGGCCGTGACCGTGGGCGAAAGACAGCGGGCCGGCGGCACCTACAAGCAGGATGTTTACATCCAGGAATATGACTCGACCATCGAAAAACTGGAACAGCCGGTCGGCGCCATGCTGAAAATCAAATCCTGGCGGGAAATTTACCGGATAGTCCGCTGACCAGAAAAAGAGAATTTGACACGGGCCCGGTCAGCTGGCTCAAAGAGCGGCGGCCGGCTGACCGAGATGCCCGACCGTAGAGCATTGCGTCGAAGAACTATTCGTAAGGCTGTTTGTTCTTCCATTATTTCAGCAGCAGCCAGCCCGACCGTGAATCAGTGCAGGCCTGACTTCTGGACAGGGCTGAGGAAACGCCTGTCCAGAACCAAACGGTAGCCACCCAGAAAGCTTTTTTTTATAATTTTTATGGGTTCGAAATACGGCCATCAGCCGTCAGGGTTTTCTCATATTGAATAGAAGAGCCTGGTTCTGATAAGGAGGCCGGGATGGAACGAAATGATTTTTCCCAATGGTACATTGACCAGAACGGTCCCGACCAGCTTCACTGCTTCGGGATTAAACGAGTCCTGGTCGACTACCAATCGTCGGTCCAGAGAATCCAGATCATCGAAATAGAAAGCCTGGGCAAGTGCCTGCTGATTGACGGCCGGATCCAGTCGGCCGAGAAGGACGAATTCATCTACCATGAAGCCCTGGTCCATCCCCCGCTCCTACTGCATCCACATCCCAGAAAGGTGCTGGTGCTGGGGGTGGGCGAAGGAGCCACCATCCGAGAGCTCCTCAAGTACGACCACCTGAAAATTACCGGCGTGGATATAGATTCAGAAATGATAGACTTCTCCCGGAAATATCTGCAGGCCTGGCACCAGGGAGCCCTTAACCATCCCCACTTTCAGCTGGTGCTGCAGGATGGCTGGGACTTCATGGAACAGACCGAAGAATTATTCGATGTCATCATCATGGACCTGCCGGAGCCTTACCCGGACACGCCGGCCTGCCGGCTTTACACGGCTGAATTCTACCGGATGGCCGCCGAGAAGCTGACGGCCGAGGGGATACTGGTCACCCAGGGAGAAACCACCAGGCCCGGGCAGGAAGACCATCATTTCTTTATCAAGAACAATCTGTCTGCTGTCTTCAGGCAAACATTTTCCTACCAGACCTACATTCCTTCCTTCGATAGCTCTTGGGGGTTCCTTATGGCCGTGAAGAACCACCTTGACCCGTTTCTCCCGGCAGAACATATCGATCGGTTGATAAAAGAGAGAATAAATGGCCAGCTGCGCTTTTACGATGGCCAGACCCACCTGTCGATGTTCTACCTGCCCAGGCACCTTCGCCCGCATTCTTCAGGTTCAAGCGGGACGGGCGTAACGGGCCCGGGCTGATCAGGCTTCGATCAGGGCGGAAACCAGTAAAGAGGGAGGGCCGCTGACAGAATATTTTGGCTTCTGATGGTAAAAGGGGCCTGATTCTGGTAAAATAAGTCGGCAGGTTTGCTGATTATATGACTAACTGAGGACAACAACCACCCATGAAAATAAAATACCTTGACGGCCGGAGGCTTTATTTTGCCTTTCTGGCCGGCGGAAAAGCCATCATCAAAGACTTCGCCTACCTGAACCGGATAAATGTCTTTCCGGTTCCGGACGGAGATACCGGGACCAACCTGGCCTCGACCATGAAAGCCATTGCCGAACAGGCCAGGCCCTCACACTCCATCAAAGAATCGCTGCGCTCCATTGCCGATGCCGCCCTGACCGGAGCCCGCGGCAATTCCGGGCTGATCTTTGCCCAGTACGTTTACGGATTGAGCAAAGAACTCGGAAACGAAATCAAGATTTCAACCGCCCGCTTCGGGGAATCGGTCAGAAACGCCGTCCGCTATGCCTACAACTCCATCGCCCATCCCCAGGAAGGCACCATGCTGACCCTCATCCGGGAATGGGCCGAGGAAGTCTACCAGAACCGGTATCGCTTCTCCGATTACCACGAGCTGCTTCACCATTCCCTGGAAAAGGCCAGGCAGGTCCTGCATGATACTCCGAAAAAACTGGCCGTCCTGAAAAAGGCCGGAGTGGTGGATGCCGGGGCCAAGGGATTCGTTGACTTCATCGAAGGAGTGGTTCATTTCATCCACCAGGGCAGCCTGAAAAACGTTCTCAGCCAGGATATTTTGGAAATTGAATTCCAGGAGGCGCCACACAAAATCAAGGAAGACATCCCCTTCCGCTACTGCACCGAGGCCCTGCTGGTCGGCCAGAACCTGGACCTGGAAAAAATAAAGGAAATCGTGGTTAAGGCCGGTGATTCAGCCATCGTCGGTGGCTCCGAGACCAAGGCCCGTTTCCACGTCCATACCAACCATCCCCAGGAGTTGTTCTTCGCCCTGAAGGACCTGGGAACGATTACCCAGCCCAAGGCCGAAGACATGAAGCTCCAGGCTGAAATCGCCCTGAAGCCAAGAGGCCGGATCGCCCTGGTGGTGGATTCATCCTGCGACTTGCCGGCCGAGCTTCTGGAAAAGAACCAGGTGGTGGTCATCCCATTTCTGATAAACATCAAGGACCACGTCTTCCTGGATAAACTGACCATCTCTCCCGAAAAGCTTTATGAACTCCTCGAACAGGAAGAGATCCTCCCCCACAGCGCCCAGCCCTCGCCCAAGACCCTGGAAAACTGGTTTTCCTTCCTGCTGAGTCATTTCGAGGCAGTTCTGGTCATGACCATATCCGGCGGACTCTCTGGCTATTACAACCTGGCCAAAACGGTGGCCGAAAAATTTCCGCCGGACAGGGTCAGGGTGGTTGACAGCCGCCACCTGTCCGGTTCTTATGGCCTGATAGTCCAGCGCCTGCTCCAGGAATGGCCCGGGCGCCAGGACCTGGATCAGCTAACATCCCTGGCCGATAGCCTGAGCCGTAAGACAGAGCTGCTGGTGGATATCCGCACCCTGAAATACATGGTCAAGGGTGGCAGGGTCAGTCCGATGAAGGGCCTGGTGGCCAGGTTGCTGAATATCAAGCCCATCATCACCCTGGATGAGAAGGGCAAGGCCATCGCTGCCGGCAAGTCCTTCAGCCGTAAACAGAACTTCAAGAAAATCCTGAAAATGGTCAGGGAAAAACACCTGGCCCATCCCATCCATTCTTTCTCCGTGGTCCATGTCAAGAACCGGGAGAGGGCTGAAGCTTATGCCCGGGAAATAGAAAAAATCTGCGGCCGGCCGGCCAGTTTCATCCAGGATGTCTCGCCGGTGGTCGGAGTCCATAACGGGATAGGGGCCGTGGGCCTCTGCCTGACATATGAATGATTATTCATATATTAAACGGCCGGACCGGCCATCACTGATTAAATCTTTTCTCCAGCCAGGAATTTAACAGCAACCATCTGGTATGTCCTTGTCTTAATAAGTCTTTTTAATTCATCCCGGGAATCAAGCTACTGCCGGTTAAGACCCGCTCCGCCGGATCGCGTTCGCCAGGCGGCCTCTGGCCAGACAGCTTTTTTCTCCTGCCTGAATTTTATAATATATTCCCAAAGCATTCTCTATTAGCGAGAGGTATAAGCCATGGCCGACAACGTTTTCCTGACAGCCGGACTGCTAATTTTTGTTTACATGAACCTGGTCTTCATTCTTTCCCTGATTAAGAAGAATGCGGCCATAGTCGACATAGCCTGGGGCCTGGGGTTTGTCCTGGTGGTGGCCAGCAACCTGGCCAGGGAAAGCCTGGCCCACCAGGCTCCGGACCCGCGCCAGCTGCTGACCGCCGTCCTGGTTTTCATCTGGGGTACCCGGCTTTCCTGGCACATCTACAAAAGAAATAAGGGAAAACCGGAAGATTACCGCTACGCCAACTGGCGCCAGAAATGGGGGAAGAATTTTGTGCTGCGAAGCTATTTCCAGATATTCATACTCCAGGGATTTTTTATGCTGGTAATTCTCACCCCGGTCCTGCTGGTATTTAAGAATCGGACCGCCGGCCTGAACCTGCTCGATTTTCTGGGACTGGCCGTCTGGCTGGCCGGTTTCTTCTTTGAGGCCACGGCCGATTACCAGCTGCGCCAATTCAAAAAGAACCCTGAAAACCGGGGGCGGCTCATCACTACCGGACTCTGGAAGTACTCCCGCCACCCGAATTATTTCGGCGAATCAGTCATGTGGTGGGGCCTGTTCCTGATAGCCCTGAGCGGGCCCGGGGGCTGGCCGGGTATAATCAGCCCGCTGACCATCACCTGGCTACTGACCAGGGTTTCCGGGGTACCACTCCTAGAGAAAAAGTATGCCGGGAATCAAGAATTCGAAGCCTACAAGGCCAGGACCAGCGCCTTCTTCCCACTGCCTCCAAGGAAAAAGAGCTGAGCCTGTTAAGATTATCCTTTCTCCGGTCCTGAGAAACCGCCATCCAGGGGTAGATGAGCAACAGAATAATTGTTTTTTCCATCCAGGACCTGTCGCAAAATGGCCTGAAAGCTGAGAGCAAAATAATGAACATGGACTTGGCTTTCAACCCCGGCAGCTGGATATATTATTAGAAAGTTAGTTTGCCACCATTCGGGTACAGAACCCCGGCTGGCTGGCCAGCATCTATACCAAATTTAACGGAACAGCCAGCGGTAAGTGAAGCTGACCACCAGCCCGCCCCAGGCCCCGATGAGCGGTCCCCAGATTACTTCCAGAACCATCAGCCTGAAGCTCCAGTCTTTCATCAGGGCGTAATTGGTCAGGCCGTAGACGGTTATGGCCAGGAAACCGACCAGGGCTCCGACCAGGACCGAGATTTTTAAGTTCCCCGGGTCGCGCAGAAGAACCAGCAGTATCAGGCAGCTCACCAGGACCAGCTGGGCCAGAAAGCCGTAGGCTTTCCTGAAGACTATCCGGTCATTCTCCAGAAGGGCCAGCACCTTAAAGTCGTCCCGGTAAGCCCGGCCGAAGAGCCCGAAATGCCAGAGGGCGTCGGCCAGGCTGAACAGCACCAGGGTGATTATCCAGAGCAGTATGAATTTAAGACTCTGAGGCATGTTATTTTCTCCTCCCTTCCGCCAGCATTATAAAATTTGCAGGAAAAATTCACAACCGGGACAACCGGCTCTGTGCTCTTTTCAGTTTTGAGCCCGGCCGGGGGACAGCCGGATAGCAAAGGTTCCTTCCCGCAGGCTCCTATTACTCCCGGCTGCCGTTTAATGTATAGTGGAATAGTAGGATTTTATGAGCCCGCGGAGACAAGCATGCTTAAAACATATCAAAAGATGGTAATCCTCGGCCTGAGCCTGCTACTGGCCTGGGCTGGATGGAAGGGCTTGAATGCCCTGTTCTACCGGGGCAGCGCCGCCTGCCTCAACCAGAGCGTGGAAGGAACCAGGATGAAAAAGATAAATAAATCTCTGGAAGACTGGAAAAAGGAATTGAGCCCGGAGCAGTTCCGGGTTCTGTTCCAGAAAGGAACCGAGCCGGCCTTTACCGGCCAGTACAACGACTTCTGGGAAGAAGGAATTTACCTCTGCGCCGCCTGCGGCACTCCCCTGTTCCGGTCTGAAGACAAGTACGACCACCGCACCGGCTGGCCCAGTTTCAAGGAGTCCTTCGCCGAAACCAACCTCGAATACCATGATGACCTGGCACTGGGGATGCACCGGATTGAAGTCCGCTGCGCCATCTGCGGCGGACACCTGGGACATCTTTTTTATGATGGCCCGGCTCCTTCCGGCAAGCATTTCTGCATCAATTCGGCAGCCATGAAATTTCTGCCGGTCAGCCAGGCCGAAAACCAGCTGCCCCGGGTAGCCACCTTTGCTGCCGGTTGTTTCTGGGGTGTTGAATACAAGTTCAGCCAGATCGAAGGCGTCCTGGAAACGGTGGTTGGCTACAGCGGCGGGAAGACCCCCAATCCCACCTACCGCCAGGTTCTAACCGGCAAGACCGGCCACGCCGAAGCCGTCCAGCTGGTCTATGACCCGAAAATAATCAGCTATGAACAGCTGGTCAGGAAATTTTTTGAGCTGCATGACCCCACCCAGTACCACCGCCAGGGCCCGGATGTCGGCCCCAATTACCGCTCGGCCATTTTCTACCACGACCAGGAACAGAAGATAATAGCCGAAAAGGTCAAGTCCGAGCTACAGGTCAGCGGCCGTTTCCAGAAAAAAATCGTAACCGAGATTGCACCTTTTAAGAGCTTCTACCGGGCGGAAGAATACCACCAGAAGTACTACCAGAAAAAACTCGGTCCGGCCTGCCCTACCGGATAATTTCAATCTGCTCCGGGCTCTCCACGATGATTTCGGGCTTGCCCTGGTACTCGCGCACACGGCCGAAGATTCTGACCTCCCGGTTGAGATAAAGTTTTTCCGGCGGCCCGGGAAAGCGGTCAAAATCGCTGGCGAAGATGACCGCGGTGAAATACCTTTTCCAGTTGCGGTGAAAATTCAGGAAGCAGGCTTTACCGGTGTTGTTAGCCGCCACCACCGTCCCCCGGACCCAGACTGTCTGGCCGTAATAGGCAGCCGCTTCTTCCCAGGATATTTCCTTGACTTTTTCAGTTCTCACCCCTGAAGGAATGGTTCTATCCGTCTCCGGAACTTCTTTTATGCCCTGCTTTTCGTTTCCGGGCTGTTCGCCCGTCACCGTAATCTGGGCCGGGGAATTCAGGATTATTTCCAGCCGTCCGCGGTACAGCAGGACCCGGCCCCTGGCCCTGACTTTCTTGTTAAGAAAATACTGCTCCGGTTGTGGCGGGAATTTTAAAAAATCTGCAGCCAGAATAACCAGGCTCAGGTATTGCTGGTAATCGGGATGAAAATTCAAAAAGCAGGCCCGTCCGGAGTTAAAGGTTCTGACAATCGTACCCTCGACCACAACTTCCTGGCCGAGATAATTCCCGGCTTCTTCCCAGGAGATAACTTTTTCCTGGGCCTGGGCCGCCAGGGGGCAGGCCAGTAAAATAATCAGCACTGCCAGTAACCAGTATGATTTTTTCATCGGTTTAACTTTAACCAGCCGTTGGCCAGAAGCGTTTTTTCCAGGTCGGCCGGTGAAAACTCGCTGGTCCATTGCCTAAGCTTTACCAGCTCGGGCCCCAGTTCATCGGTGGTCAAACGGAGGCGGACATATTCCCTGTATCTTATGCCCCACCAGTTGTTGGCCATTTCAAAGATTTCATAGGGAATGGTTTTCTGGTCGAGAATCCAGTCGAACTCGGCCAGGCCCTGGTCACGCCACAAGCCCAGGCCCTTTTCTCTGGCCTGGGCTTCAAGCTGCCTGTACCGGACCAGGTGCTTGAAGGGAAACCGCAGCAGGGCAAAGCCATAACCATTTCTGATAATTTCTTCGTTAAGTGAGCGCCCGTCTTCCAGGTAAACGTAGGCCAGGGTGCGGCCATACTTGTCAACTCTCTCCTGGTCGTACTCCAGCCGGACCCACGCCCCGCCCACCAGGTTTTTGACGAATTCTGAAGCTTCCCTGGCATAGTACTGAACCGGCTTAAGCGGGTGGTAGAGCTCGGGAGTATCCACCCCGATCAACCTGACCTCGCCCACACCCTCCACCTCCAGGCTGTCGCCGTCTATCACCCTCAATACCCGGAGGAACCGGCTTTCTGGTCTCGGCCCGGGCTGGTCAGCCCGGTTTGCAGTGGACAAAACAGAAGAAGAATAAAAAGGCGGGACTCCATCAAGATCGCCTGCACCAGCCCCATCAATCAAAGCCGGGGCACTGGCCGCCAGGATAAAAAGAACTAACAGAAAGCAAGAAGCATAACCACGGGCCTTGATAAAAGCCTGAAGTCTTGGCCAGGAAACCAGTTTATGTTTGATAACCGCCCCTCGTCTGACCAGCATGACTCTTAAAGCAAGAGTACGCCTGGCGCGATTCGAACGCGCGACCTACGGATCCGGAGTCCGTCGCTCTATCCAACTGAGCTACAGGCGCACTGCTTTATTTATAGCCGATTTCCGTCCATCTGGCAAGGAGCTGGTGCCCTTAAACGACCGCGAAGCTCAAGACCTGGTAGTGTCCGGGCCAGAATCCTGCAGGGCCGCGGCCAGAATCTCGGCCACGTCCAGCACCCGGAATTCGTCGGCGCCACGGTCGCGAAGGCCGTCCTGGAGCATGGTCAGGCAGAAAGGACAGGAAGTGGCCACCAGGCGGCTGCCATTCCTGATTATCTCATCGCTCCGCAGGTGGTTGACCCGTCTCCCAGCCTTCTCTTCTGTCCACATCAACCCGCCCCCGGCCCCGCAACAAAAGCTGTGTTCCCCTGAATTCTTCAGTTCCCGCAGGTTTTCGCCCAGGACGGCACCGAGAATTTTCCTGGGCTCAGCCAGCAGTCTGTTGTGGCGGCCGTAATAGCAGGAATCATGAATGGTAAAAGAGCCCCCGGTTCCTGATTCATCCGGTCTTTGAAGCGGAAGCCTTTTCCGTTCAATCAGGCTGGACAGTAACTCCAGATGAGAAAGGACCCGCAGGGAGCGGATTCTTTCCTTTGCCTCGGGGCTCAAATCGCTGAGAACTTCCAGCAGGGCCGGATAATCGTTCTTAAAAACGTTATAGCCATGGGGGCAGAAGGTAACCAGGCCCTTCAGCCTGAAACGGGCCAGGCTCTTGATGTTGGCCGAAGCCAGCGTCTGAAAGAGATACTCGTTTCCCAGGCGACGGGCTGAATCGCCGCAGCAGCGCTCCTCCTCTCCCAGGACTGCAAACCTGAGGCCGGCCGACTTCATTATCCTGACCATGGCCCCGGCAATTTGGCGGCCCCGGTCATCAAAAGTGCCAAAACAGCCAAGCCACAGCAAGTACTCGGCCTCGGGGTACTCATCAAGAGTTTTCACCCCGAGTTCCCGGAGCAGTTCAGCCCTCCTGGAGACGGGCAAACCCCAGGGATTGCCATAGGTTTCCAGGTTGTGGAAAAATTTGCGCAACTCTCCCGGAAAACGTCCCCGGGCCAGCACCAGGTTCTGGCGCAGGCTCAACAACTTATCCGGATGTTCTATGTCAAAGGGACAGACGTGAAGGCAGGCCCCGCAGGTGGTGCAGGCCCAGATCTCCTCCTCGGAGAAGACGCCCGGCACCAGGGCCGGCAGGTTTTCCCCGCCTTTTTTGATGTTCTTGTATTCCGCCAGCAGATGCTTTTCCAGGTTCAGGATGACCATCTTTGGCGAAAGAGCCTTTCCACTCTGGAAGGCCGGGCAGGCATCCTGGCAGCGGCCACACTCCACGCAGGCCAGGGAGTCCAGGCCATCCTTCCAGCTGAAATCAGTGGCCTTTTCTGCGCCGAAAGTCTCGGCTTTTTCCAGGTCGATTGGGAGCATCTGGCCGGTGGGCCGGTTCCTCCGGAAAAACAGGTTTACCGGGCCGGCAAACAGGTGAAAATACTTGGAATGCGGCACATAGGAAATAAAGGAAAAGACGGCCAGGGCGTGGAGCCAGTAGGCCAGCTTCAAGTTGTGCTCCAGGGCGGACGCAGACACCGAGGCCGGCAGGAAGTTTTCGGCCAGAAAACGGCTGAGGAAAGCCCAGGACCGGCTTCCGGGATGGAGAGCCACGGAAAACAGGTTGAACAGCAGGAAGGTGCTGACGGCCAGGAAAATAAAAAGATAGATCAGGGCCGAATCACGGGCACCGGTATCATAGGCCCTGGGCCTGATCACAAACCGCTTAATGGCAAAAAAGGTCACGCCGGCCAGTACGGTTATGGAAAACAGGTCGACCGAGGCTGAAAGAAGCCGGCCGGGCCAGGACTGGCCGAAAAGATAGAAACCTTCCACATAACCCTCGATGACATGGTTTATCGTCATGGTGTCAAAGGCCAGGGCTCCGTAAAAAATCAGGAAATGAGCCGCCCCGGTCCAGGGCCTTTCATTCTTCAGGGTGCAGAGCTGCAAGAATACCCGGGAAATGGTGTAAAAGAATCTCCTGAGCAGGGAATCAAACCGGGCTGCAGCCTGGAGACGGGCCAGGATCAGCACCCGTTTTACAACCGGGAAAAAGAAAAGGATAAAAGTTGCCAGTATAAGAATGGTCAAAATAATTTTTTCGGCCAGGGTCAGCACCTCGCGTCTCCTCTAGACGGCCATAATATCTTATAAGATTTTAAGCATTTTGTAGCCAATTTCCACTGTTTTCCCAGGGGGCGGATCGCCGGTTACCACATCTCAAGGCCAGGCTGCCGGCCTCCCGGGCGAGTAAAAAGGAAACCCGGAGGCTTCTTTCGTGGTGGAAGGCCGGACCAAGAAAAAGGGTGTGGGTAATAGCCGGTCTATCGTTATCCTTTTAAGGCCATCAAAGATGGATACCATTATATTCATCATCTCGGCGACCTTGATTCCGCTCCTGGCTGTCCAGACTGACTCTGACCTCCTGGCCCCACAGCGATTAAAACCAGACTTAAACCGCAGCCTTAAATCAGAAATGCTGGTCAGTCTCAGGGTTAACGACCAGGCATCAAAAGCACCGGGAGCTAGGCCCGGATAATTCCGGGCACCCCAGCCTACCCCGAATTGACATGATTAGAAATAATAGCGGAAGCCGATGAAACCGAGAATGTGCAGCTCGGTGGCCGGGACGACATCCATCACCGGACCTATTTCAACAAAGATATCAATGGGGGTTTTGTCAAACATGTAGCTCAGGCCTACGGGGATACGGATGCCGAACCTGGTCTGATCCTGAAGGCTCAGCCTGGCCCCGATTCCGTAATAAAGGGGCAGCTGGCCCTTATCCACCTTGAAGATATTGAAGCTGTGAAACAGGTAATCGGCATGCAGGTGGAACGAATCTTCACCGGCAAAAGACCAGGAACCGGCTATATCAAAGGCCGTGGTCCGGCTGGTCCAGTACTTGGCGATGAGGCCCGTTGGCTCGCCCAGAATGATACCCAGGCCGAACTTTTTCTGCTGGGCCTGGCCCGGAACTGCCATCATCAGAACCAGGACCATAACCAACAGGATGGCAATTTTTTTCATCTCATACTCCTTATATATATTATGAAATGTTTCCAACCCACAGTTTAGTCATTAATTCTATTACATTTTTGAACTCAAGACAAGGAAAGGACAACTTCCGGGCTTACCTCGACAGCCAGAATCACTGAACAGAAACCGCAATAAGTAACAGATAAATCGGGCCTGTCTTTATTTTCACATCGTTATCTTTTTTATTTTAAAAACCCCGCCAGACTTTTAAGGCCATAAGACCGCTTCTTTAAGAAATGCTCAGATGGAGGCTGTGGATCCTATGCCCCGACCAAATCTGTCCATCTGCACCAGCCCCGCCAATTCAGGCTATCTTGCCCAGATAAAATAATCTAACCTGAAAAAAATATTCTTGTTGACATCAAATTTTCCAGATATAAGATATTTTTTCTAAAGAATTTTTCCGACTGGCCTGGCGGATATTTTGAATAAAAAGATTAAAACCGCGGCTTCCGGCTTTGCCCCGCTGCTATTACCATCGTTAATTCGCCTTGATTTTTATGGCTCTGGCCACAGTTATATAGCCTCGATCAAATTCAATCTCCACCTCGGCCACCAACGTGGTTGCGGGTACGGCCTGAAGCCCGACAAGGAAGGAGGCATATGAAACAAAAACTGCGGAAGCAACATCAGCCCTGGCCACAGAAGAAATGGTTGCCGCTTCTGATTCTGCTTATGCTGGGAGTGGCCATGGTTCTCGCCCTCCCGGCCGCAGCAACCGAAGTCAAACCGGTTTACGCCCTGGTAAATTGTCGTCTGGTCCCGGTTTCCAGCCCGCCCATTGAAAAAGGCACCATCATCGTCCGGGACGGTTTGATTGAAGCCCTGGGCCCCGCTGATAAGATTACAGTCCCGGCAGACGCGGAAGTGATTGAGGCCGGGGGGCTGACCGTCTACCCCGGGCTGATTTCAGCCCACACCAACCTTTTCCTGGAAACCAGGGAACAGGAACAACCCCAGACGGCTGAAGACTTCCTGGGTGCCTATACCCAGGCAGCCACTCCCCAGCAGTTTCCCGAGCTCCAGGTCTTCAAGGAAATAAAGCCCAAGAAGCAGACGGTTGAAGCCTGGCACCGGGCCGGAGTAACCACGGTGGTGGTGGCTCCGAACCGTGGAATTTTCCAGGGACAGAGCGTTGTTCTTAACCTCAATGGTGACCAGCCAAACAGCATGGTCCTGAAACAGCCCTGGGCTCTGCATGTCAACTTCACCACCGAAAGGGGCGGAGTCTACCCCTCGAGCCTGATGGGAACGGTAGCCTTCATCCGGCAGAAATTCTATGATGCCAGCCACTATGCCCTCCACCAGAAAAAATACCAGTCCTCGCCGCGCTTCTTAAAAAGACCCGAATACGACCCCTTCCTGGAAGCCCTGGTACCCTTTGTGGTTGATAAAAGACCGGTCGTCTTCCAGTGCAACAACCAGGAGGATATCAAGAGGGCGCTGCGCCTGATAGAAGAATTCAAGCTGAACGCGGTTCTCACCGGCTGCAACGAGGCCTGGAGAGCCGCTGAACATCTGAAGAAGGCCCGGGTTCCCCTGCTGGTGGCTCTCGACTTCAGGCCTCCCAATGCCAGCATTTACAATCAGCAGGGCGAAGCCGTCCGAAAAAAGGCCGAGGCTGAAATCTATCCGGCCAACGCCGCCACCCTGCTAAAAGAAAATATCACCTTTGCCCTGACCAGCTTTGGACTGTCCGAGTCAAGCTTCGCCAGGAATCTGCAGGCCGCCATCAAGGCCGGGCTTGAGCCCCAGGCCGCCCTCCGGGCCCTGACCGTGGAACCGGCCCGGATCCTGGGACTCGACCGGCAACTGGGCACCCTGGAACCCGGAAAGATCGCCAACCTCATCCTGACCAGGGGTGACCTGTTCGGAGAAAAGACCAAAGTGGTCAGGGTGCTGGTCGACGGAATTCTCTTTAATTACGAGGAGAAGGGCCAATGAAAAATCTGACTCGCCTCCCAATTTTCATACTGCTTCTGGTTATAATGCTGGCCGGCTCGGCCAGCTGGCTGCTGGCCGCCGGCAACCTTCTGATCAAGAACGCCACCATTCTTCCGGTCACCGGCCCACCCATCACCGGCGGAGATGTCCTGGTAACTAATGGAATCATTAAACAGATTGGTCGGAACCTGACCGCACCCCCGGGCACCAGAATCATCGAGGCCCAGGGCAAATACCTGATTCCAGGCATCATCGACACCCATACCCACCTGGCCCTGTCCGGCACCAACGAGGGTACCGAGGCCATCACCCCCGAAGTCAACATGGCCGAGGTCATCAATCCCGACGACCCGGCCATTTTCACTGCCCTGAGCGGCGGAGTGACCATGGTTCACACCATGCACGGCAGCGCCAACGTCATCGGCGGGGTCAACGTCGTGCTGAAGATGAAATGGGGTCAGCCCTCGGAAAAGCTGGTGGTCAGGGAAGCCTACCCCACCCTGAAGTTCGCCCTCGGTGAAAACGTCAAGCAGTCCAACCGCACTCTTCTCCCCGGCCGTCCGCAGCGTTACCCGGCCACCAGGATGGGAGCCAACGCCATCATCAGGAGGGAACTGCTGCGGGCCAGAGATTACCTGGCCGAGTGGGACAGGTATGAAAAATTAAGGAATTCCAAAAACCCGCCCGAAAACCTCCTGCCTCCCAAAAAGGACCTCAGGCTGGAAACCCTGGCTGACCTGCTGCGCGGCAAGCTTTATGCCCGCTGCCATGCCTACGTGGCTACCGAGATGGTGGAATTTCTTAACCTGGCTAAAGAATTCGGGTTCAAGATAGGAGCTTTCGAACATGCCTGGGAAGCCTACAAGATCACCGATGAGCTGCTGGCCGCCGGGGTTGGAATCTCGGTGTTCATAGATAGCTGGGCCTACAAGATGGAGGCGGCCGAGGGAATTGCCTACAATGCTTCCTATTGCACTCAAAGAGGGGTCCTGGTCTCCATCAACTCCGACAGCTCGGAAAGGGTGCGCCGCCTGTTCAATGAAGCCGGCAAGGCGGTCAAGTACGGCCTGACCCCGGATGAAGCCCTGAAGATGGTAACCATCAACGCCGCCCGCCAGCTGGGGGTTGATCGCCTGGTGGGAAGCATCGAGGTGGGGAAACAGGCCGACCTGGCCCTGTTCAACGAACACCCGATGAGCGCCTATACCCGCTGCGACCTGACCATAATTGAAGGCGAGGTTTACTTCGACCGGCAGCAGGTAATCAAGGAAAGAGAAGAGGCGGCCAGGAAAGGAGGAAACTGATGTTCAGCAGAATAATTTGCTTTAAGAAATATCTGCCGCTGTCATTCCTGTTAATTTTACTTTTAACCACCTGGCTGTTGTCGCCGGCAGAAGCCCGGACAGACACAGAAAATAGCGGTCCTGGGTCAGCTTTGCAGGCCATCGTCAACGTCCGTATTGTCCCGGTCGTCGGCCAGGAAATTCCCTCGGGAACCATCCTGGTTGAGAACGGGAAAATAAAGGCCCTTGGAGCCAACCTGGAAATTCCAGCCGGAGCCAGAATCATAGAGGCCCGGGGCCTGACCGCTTACCCGGGAATGATCGACGGTTATTCTTCCCTGGGGCTGGTTGAGATAAGCGGCGTTTCGGCCACGGTTGATAACCGGGAAACCGGGCGCATCAACCCCCAGGTCAAGGCCATCGAAGCCCTGAAGTACGACTCCATGCACATACCAATCGCCCGGGCCAACGGAATCGTGGCCGCGGTGGTGGCCCCCTCCGGCGGCTTGATAGCCGGGCAGAGCACCCTGGTCAAGCTCGACGGCTGGACCAACCGGGAAATGGTAATCAAGGAAAGCCTGGCCCTGGTGGTTGAGCTTCCGGGCATAAGGGGTGGAAGGCGAGGATTCATGGGCATGGGCACCCAGCAGGCAGCCGTCTCCACCGACCGGGCCCTGGCCGAGCTTAAAGAATTGTTTCACCGGGCCAGAATGTACGAGATAAGAAGAGAACAGGCTGCGAAAAACCTTCTGCTACCCAGGCCCGATTTCGACGAAACCAGCCACTGCCTGCTGCCGGTGGTCAGGGGAGAACTGCCGGTTATCTTTTCAGTCCAGGCCGACAAGGACATCCTGCAGACCATACGCTTCGTTCAGGAAGAAAAGATTAAGGCCATATTCTATGGGGTCCACCAGGGTTACAAGGTGGCCGGGGAAATCAAGAAAGCTGGCATTCCCTGCCTCATCGGTTCGCTCTATGACCAGCCGCCGGTGTGGGAAGACGGCTATGACTCACTGTTTATGAACCCGGTGCTGCTCAACCAGGCCGGGGTGAAAATCGCCTTCTCCTCCTCCAGCTCCAGCGCGGCCAAGGACCTTCCCTACCATGCGGCCAAGGCGGCGGCCTTCGGACTTGACCGGCTGGAAGCCCTGAAAGCAGTAACCATCTACCCGGCTGAAATATTCGGAGTGGATAAGCTCATGGGCAGCCTGGAGGCCGGGAAACAGGCCAACATCGTCCTGGCCGACGGCGACCTGCTGGAACTCGGCACCCGGATTGAAAAGGTATTCATTGAAGGCCGGGAGGTGGACCTGAGCAACCGCTATACGGAGTTGCTGGAAAAATTCAGAAAAAGGGAAAAGGAGAAATGACATGAATCACTCCGGGCTGCCTGAAGAAATCGTCAGTCCCGGCCAAAGTCCCAAAACCAGATTCTGGAGACTGCTGCCCCTGCTGCTGCTGGCCGCCCTGCTTTGCTACCGGCCAGGGCTTGCCGCCGGACCGGAAAACACCCAGGCCGCAAAGAAAAAAGCAACAGTAAAAATCGGAAAGGAAAAGAGATTCATTCTGGACTGGCTGGGGGAGAAAGAGCAACTGGAATTTTTTGGCCGCATCTCCGACCGCATCTGGTCCTATGCCGAGCTGGGCCTGCAGGAGTTCAAGTCTTCAAAACTTCTGGCCGATACCCTGGAGCAGGCCGGGTTCAAGGTGGAGCGGGGGCTGGCCGGCATGCCGACCTGCTTCGTGGCCAGCTACGGGGAGGGAAAGCCGGTCATCGGATTCCTGGGCGAATTTGACGCCCTGCCCATGCTTTCCCAGAAAGGACGGGTGCCCAGGAAGGACCCGGTCATAGAAGGCGCCCCGGGTCACGGCTGCGGCCACAATACCATGGGCACGGCGGCGGTGGCTGCGGCCATAGCCACCAGGAAGGCCATGGAAAAATTTGGAATCAAGGGAACGATCAAGGTCTTTGGCTCGCCGGCCGAAGAAATTCTGGCCAGCCGGCCATACATGGTCCGGGCCGGTCTGTTCAGAGACGTGGATGCCGTCATTGACAACCACAGCTCCAGCGATTTCGGCACGGCTTACGGCGTCTCGGGTAACGCGGTGATTTCCGCCATCTTTACCTTCAGGGGAAAAACGGCCCATAGCGCCGGGGCGCCATGGGCCGGACGCAGCGCCCTGGACGCGGTGGAACTGATGAACGTAGCCACCAATTACCTCCGGGAACACCTGAACCCCGCCCATCGACTCCATTACATCATCCTTGAAGGCGGACAGGCTCCCAACGTGGTCCCCGACAAAGCTTCGGTCTGGTATTACGTCCGGAATACCGACGACGAGCTGGAAGCGATGTTTGAACGGGTGGCGAACTGCGCCAGAGCCGCGGCCCTGGCCACCGGGACCGAACTGGCCGAAGTCAGGGTGCTGAGCGCCACCCACCAGTTCCACGGAAACAGGACCCTGGCCGAGCTCCTTCAGAAGAACATCGAGCTGGCCGGGATGCCGGTCTGGGACAAGGAAGAAGAAGAGTTTGCCCAGGCCCTGCAGCAGGAACTTAAGTCGGAAGAAAAAGGCTTGAAAAGGGAGGTCAACCCGCTTCGTGAGCCGAGAGATTCATTCATCGGCGGCGGCTCCACCGACGTGGGCGAGGTGACCCTGGTGGCCCCAACGGCCACGGTTCGTTTCCCGTCCAACGTCCCCGGGGCCATCGGCCATCACTGGTCAACCGTGGCTTCGGTCTACGGCTCAATTGCCTGGAAAGGATTGAACGCCGGGGCTAAGGCCATGGCCCTGACCGCTCTCGACCTGCTGACGGGTCCAGAGACATTAAATAAGATTAAGGCCGAATTTGAAGAACATATGAAGACCCATTCATATAAATCCTTCCTGCCACCGGAGGCCACTCCCCCTCTGGACATCAACCGGGACCTGATGGAGAAATGGAGAGCCCTGCTGGAACAGCATGAGATCAAAGACTGAGCGGAAGACAGGATAATCCCCGTAACAGGAGAAAAGGAACCCTGGCTGCTGATGACCGGGGTGTAAATGAAGAGCTTACGGTCCTAACCGGGTTTCAGACTGGTTCTCGGGCTTAACCAGGGGGCAACCCGGATGTCTGGACCGAGCCGATTTCAAGCCTGACACAGATCAGTCAGAAACCAGTTCACCCCGGTACCGACCAGGCTATGCCCGCCGCCCGAATCATTCAATCCGGCTGGATCAGGCCGCCAGCCTGGTCTTAACTCATCAACGGTAAATCGGCTTCAGGCCCATTACCCGGAACATGAAAGAATACTTGTCCGTCAGCTCATCTATGGCCTTGGTGACGTTGCTGGAGCCGTGCCCGGAGCGGGTTTCAATCCGGATCAGCACCGGACGGTTGCAGGCCTGCTTTTCCTGCAGGGTGGCCGCAAACTTGAAGGAATGGGCCGGCACCACCCGGTCGTCGTGGTCGGCCGTGGTCACCATGGTGGCCGGATAGCAGACCCCATCCCGGATATTGTGCAGCGGCGAGTACTTAAAAAGGTAACGGAACTGATCTTCCCTGTCGCTAGAACCGTACTCCACCACCCAGCCCCAGCCCACGGTAAACTTGTGGTAGCGCAGCATATCCATGACTCCCACCGCCGGGAAGGCCACGCCGAAAAGCTCTGGCCTCTGGGTCATGACCGCGCCCACCAGCAAGCCGCCGTTGGAAGCGCCGGAGATAGCCAGGTATTTGGGCGAGGTATACTTTTCGCTGATCAGATACTCGGCGGCCGCTATGAAGTCGTCAAAGACATTCTGCTTGTTTTCCAGCATCCCGGCCCGGTGCCATTTTTCTCCGTACTCGCCTCCGCCCCTCAGGTTGGGCTGGGCATAGACTCCACCGTTTTCCAGGATGATCAAGATCGTCGGGTTAAAACCCGGGGTCAGGCTGACATTAAAGCCTCCGTAAGCCGTCAGCCAGGTCGGATTCTTGCCATCCAGAACCAGTCCCCTTTTGTGGACGATAAACATCGGCACCCTGGTTCCATCCTTGCTGTTATAGAAGACCTGCTTGACCTCGAAATCTTCCGGGTTGAATTTTACCTGCTGCCGGACAAAGACCTCAGACTGGCCGCTGGCCAGGTCATACTTATAGATGGTTGGCGGATAATTGAAGGATTGAAAGGTGTAAAAAATGACCCTGTCGTCCCGCCAGCCGCCAAAGCCCGAGGCCGTGCCGATGGTCGGCAGTTCCACTTCCTTGATGAGCTCGCCGCTGGGCCGGTGCTGGTAAACCCTGGTCCGGGCATCCTGGAGGTAGGAAGCGAACAGATAGCCGCCAGCCATGCTGGCCGAGACCAGGACTTCAGGTTTTTCGGGCAGGATTTCCTGCCATCTGTCCGGGGACGGGTTCCTGGGGTCGACCAGGACCAGGCGGAAATTTGCGGCCCCTAGGTTGGTCCTGACCAGGAACTTATCGCCCAGGTTATCTATGACCTCGCTGTCGTGGTCGAAACCGGGGATGAGGAGCTGGAACTCAGATTTTTTGGCGGTCAGGTCCTTCCAGTAGAGTTCATTGCCGGAGGTCCCGGCCGAGATATCAAGAATGGCATACTTCTGGTCCTCGGTCACTCCCAGGTTGAAGTATCGCAGCGGATTTTTCGGGTCCTGGTAGATGAGGATATCTTTCTCCTGCGGATCTCCCAGCTTATGATAAAAAACCTTCTGGAACTCGTTGCGAGCACTCAGTTCCTGGCCCGGGGCGGGCTGATCATAGCCGCTGTAGAAAAAGCCATCTTTGTACCAGGCCGCGCCAGAAAACTTAACCCACCGGATTATGTCCGGAAGCTCCTTCCGGGTGGCGATCTCCATCACCCTCAGCTCCGACCAATCAGAGCCAGCCTCGGAGCGGTTGATGGCCACGTACCGGAAATCGGTAGAAAAACCGGCCAGGCCAATCCTGACCGTTCCATCCGGCGAAAGCTGGTTGGGGTCGATGAAGACTTCAGGCTGCCCGTCCAGGCCCTTCTGGATGTAAATTACAGACTGGTTCTGCAGGCCATCGTTCTTGTAGAAGAAATAGTACTCACCGGCCCGGATGGGCTGTCCCATGCGTGGATAGTTGTATATGTCTCTAAGACGTTCGCGAATTTTTTCACGGTAAGGAATTTTTTCCAGGTAAGCGAAGGTTACCCGGTTCTGTTCTTCCACCCATTTCCTGGTTTCTTCGGAATTGTCGTCTTCCAGCCAGCGGTAGGGGTCGGCCACCCTGGTGCCGAAATAATCATCAACTTGATCCACTTTCCTGGTCTGGGGATAGATAATTTTTTCCTCCGCCTTCCGGCAGGCCGAAGCCGCCACCAGAATAATCATAGCACAGGTAAATAAGACCATGATTGCCATTTTGCCCTTGGTCATCGGAGCCTCCATGAGGGATTTGAGACTTTATACATAGCACAACCGGAAGAATTGTTCCAGAGAATAAAGGGAATAAAGAAAATTGAAGACCGGGCCGGGCTGTGGTATTTTATGCCATCTGAAGGAGGTAGCCATGCTGTCAACTTACTTCGGCCTGTTCATCATGCCCGGCCTGATCCTGGTCCTGGCCCTGGTTCTGGGCCTCAGGAAGGGAGGAAAGAAATGAACACTCTGAGCATTCATACCAATCCCTGGGCCCTGGCCGCATTTATTTTATATGTGGTAATGATGGTTTCGGTCGGAATCATCACCGCCAGGTTTTCTTCCCGCGGCATAGGAGAATTTTTCCTGGGCGGAAGAAAAATGAAGTCCTTTGTGGTGGCCCTGGCCGCGGTGACTTCCGGCCGTTCGGCCTGGCTGCTCATCGGCGTTTCCGGGATGGCCTTCACCCGAGGGGTCTCGGCCGTCTGGGCCGTGGTCGGATACATCCTGGTCGAGCTGTTCATGTTCATCTTTCCGGGGAAGCGCCTGCGCTATTTCACCGGGAAGATGGGCGACATCACCATTCCCGATTACCTGGAGTCAAGGTTTGAAGACAACCGGCACCTGCTGCGGCTGTTTGCCCTGATTCCAATCCTGATTTTCATGACGGCTTATGTGGCCGCCCAGTTCAATGCCGGCGGCAAATCTCTGGCGGCCAGTTTCAACCTGACCCCGCTCCAGGGAATCCTGATAACCGCGGCCATCGTGATTTTCTACACGGTCCTGGGCGGATTCATGGCCGTCTGCTGGACTGATACCCTCCAGGCCATGTTCATGATCTTTGCCCTGATGATACTTCCGGTCATCGCCATTATTCATTTCGGTGGCCTGGGCCGGATGTTCTCCGTCCTCGGCGGTATTTCCCCGGGCTACCTCGACACTTTCTCCATCAGCTTCGGAGCCTGGCTGGGCTTTGTCGGCATCGGTTTCGGCTCACCCGGCAATCCCCATATCCTTAATAAATACATGAGCATCGAAGAGCCAGAAAAATTGAACAGGACCGGCCTCATCGGAACTGTCTGGAACGTCCTGATGGCCTGGGGGGCCATCTTCATCGGGCTGGCCGGAAGAGCCCTGTACCAGGACGTGGCCAACCTGCCCGGGAAAGACCCGGAAAACGTCTATCCCCTGCTCGGTTCCCAGCACCTTCATCCCTTTCTTTTCGGGTTAACCATAGCGGCCATCTTTGCGGCCATCATGTCCACCGCTTCTTCCCAGTTGCTGGTGGCCTCCTCGGCCGTGGTCCGGGATGCCTACCAGAAGATTATCGCCAGCCAGAAAAAGATACCGGAAAAGAAGCTGGTATTGATCAGCCGTGTCTTTACCCTGCTGGTGGCCGTGGTGGCCCTGTTGTTTGCGGCCTATGCCAACAAGCTGGTCTTCTACCTGGTGCTGTTTGCCTGGGGAGGACTGGGAGCGGCCTTCGGACCGGCCGTCCTGCTGTCGCTTTACTGGGAAAAGACCACCAAGGAAGGAGTTATCGCCGGCATCCTGGTCGGCTCTCTCACCGAAATTGTCTGGTATCTTATTCCATCGCTCAAGGCCCTGGTGGCCGAGTGGGTCCCGGCCTTCATCCTGTCCTTCCTGGCGGTTGTTCTGGTCAGCCTCTCTACCCGGCCACCTGATAGGGTGGAAGAATACATGCGATACATGAAGGGACTTAATTGAGCGGTCCGGGTTCTTAACATGTTTTTCTTCATAGGTGGTATCAGCCCGCGAATCAAGAAGCTGGATGAGCTCCCCGGAATTTGCCCTGGCTGCGGATTGTCAACCCTGTACCTGGTCAGGGTTGACCACTACCTCAACCTCTTTTTCATCCCGCTTTTCCCGGTCAAAAAAGGACGACCTGTCAAGCTCTGTGAAAACTGCGGGCTGGAAATTGCAGAGCACGATACCTGGCCCCACCGGCCAGAAGTCCAGGATTCAAGGGCGACTGGAACCTGCCCGGCTTGTGGCCGTCATCTGGAGCCCGGTTTCCGTTTCTGTCCATACTGCGGGCGGTCTTTAAACTGAAGGTTAACTCTGATAATATCAAAACCTAAGACAGGGCTCAGACAATGTTGAGAAGAATTGGAGTCATCACCAGGGATTGCGCCGGGGTGAATGCGGCCCTGAGGGCCCTGGTCAGAACCGCGGCCAGCCACAACCTTGAAGTCCTGGGGATAATCCGGGGTTACGATGGACTCATAGATGGCAACCTGACGGTTCTGGACCGGCGGTCGGTTTCCGGCATCATCAACCTGGGTGGAACCATTCTGAAATCGGCCCGCTCGGAAAGGTTCCTGACCGCGGCCGGCCAGCAACAGGCCCTTAAAACCATCCGCGAGCACGGACTGGACGGCCTGGTGGTCATAGGTGGAAACGGTTCCCTGAGCGGGGCCCACCTGCTGGCCACCAAGTACGGAATCAGGGTGATGGGAATCCCGGCCACCATCGACAATGACGTCAACGGCGTTGATTTCTGCCTGGGAGCGGACACGGCCGTCAACGTGGCCCTCGATGCCCTGGATAAAATCAGGGACACGGCCACCAGCCTGGAAAGAATTTTCGTGGTGGAAGTCATGGGCCGCGATTGCGGTTACCTGGCCATGAAGGTGGCCCTGGCCGGCGGTTGCGAGGATGTCCTGCTGCCAGAACAGGACTTTTCGCTGGAAGAAATCTGCCGGGAAATAGAGGCCGGAAACGCCCGCGGCAAGGTCAGCTGGATTGTGATCGTGGCCGAAGGACGGGCCACAGCCCGGGACGTGGCCGCGGCCATCACCGGCCTGACCGGTCTGGAAACCAGGATAGCTGTTCTCGGTCATATCCAGCGGGGAGGCCGGCCGACAGCCTTCGACCGGATTCTGGCGGCCAGGCTGGGAAACGCCGCCGTCGAATACCTGATGGCCGGTGAGACCGATAAGTGCGTTTCTCTTAAGAACGATAGCCTCGAACTGGTGCCCCTGGAAATTGCCATTCAACCAAAGAAATTAAAGTTTGAACCCGAGTACCGGTTGCTAAAACTCCTTTCCTGATAGTCAGATGTGAAACTTTATCGGCTGGAGAGTTAAGGTCATGAGCTTCCTGGCCGTGGGACTTGACCTCGGGGTCCAATCGGTAAAGCTGGTGGTTCTTTCCCCTCAGCGACAGCTTATATTCAGGGACAGCCAGGAGGTCAAAGGCAATTTCTTCTCAGCCCTGGAGACCATCCTCCGCCGAAACCTATCTACGCTCTCGGGCCAGAAACTTCTAATCTCAGCCACCGGGGCTGGCCGGAACAGTCTGGATTTCCCGGGTGAGGTTTTCAAGGTCAACGAGATTTCAGCCCTGGCCGCCGGGGTCGGGCTGGTTTTTCCCGGGGCCAGGTCGGTTTTTGACATCGGGGCCGAAAGTTCCCGCTGGCTGGAACTGGGGAAAGTCTCCGCCGGAGACATCTTCCCGGAAGTGGTTGATTTCGCCCTCAATGAAAGATGCGCCGCCGGCACTGGACTCTTTCTGGAACAGCAGGCCTACCGATTGCGCCTGTCGATAGAAGATTTTTCTTCCCTGGCCGCCCGGGCCAGGAAGGGAGCGACCATTGCCGGTCGTTGCAGTGTCTTCGCCAAGTCGGACATGATTCACCTCCAGCAGAAGGGCACCCCGGCCGAAGAGATCGCTTACGGTGTCTGCCTGGCCCTGGTCAGATCGGTGACTTCTTCCCTGCTCAAGGGAAAGGATATTTCCTGGCCGCTGGTCCTGGCCGGCAACATCATCAAGAATGCCGGCGTCCTCAGGGCCTTCCAGGAAGTCTTAAAAGCCGGTCCGGAAAGGCTGCTGTATTCAGATTTATCACCGTATCTTCCGGCCATCGGAGCGGCCAGCCTGGTCATCGCCAGGAAAGAGGAGAAACGCTTCCTGACCGCTGAAGACCTTCCTGGTAGAATCCGGCCGACAGCTGACCACAAGTTTTCCAGCCTGCAGCCGCTGGGGGAGCTCCGGGCCAGCCCGGCTTCCGAACCCGTGGACAGGGTAAACTTCCCCGCCCGGGGATACCTGGGAATTGACATAGGTTCGGTCAGCACCAATCTGGTCATTGTCGATGAAGCCAGCCAGGTTCTGAGCGGAGTCTACCTGCCAACCAGGGGCCGGCCACTCGAGGTGCTGAAGGAAGGACTTCTGGAACTTTTCTCCAGGTTCCCGGCCGGGCTGGAAATCCTGGGCATAGGTACTACCGGCAGCGGCCGCTACCTGGTCGGGCGGTTGCTGCGGGCTGACCTCATCAAGAACGAGATAACCTGCCAGATGCGCAGCGCCTGTTACTATTTTCCGGAAGTCGATACCATCTTTGAGATCGGAGGTCAGGACTCCAAGTACATTCAGGTCGATAACGGCCGGGTGGTCGATTTTAATTTGAACAAGATCTGTGCTGCCGGGACCGGTTCCTTTCTGGAAGAACAGGCCGCCCAGATGGGTTTCCGGGTAGAGAAAGATTTTGCCGTTCTGGCTTCGGTTTCACGGCAGCCTTCCGACCTGGGCAGCCGCTGCACCGTCTTCATGGAATCAGAGCTTCTGAACGAGGCCGCCCGGGGACAGCCCCTGCCCGACCTGGTAGCCGGCCTGGCCTATTCTATTGCCCGGAATTACCTGGAAAAGGTGGTGGAAAGAAGACCCATCGGTCAGAACATAGTTTTCCAGGGCGGGGTGGCTTCCAACCAGGCCGTGGTCAGAGCATTTTCCATCCTGCTGGGAAAGGAAATCAAGGTTCATCCCTACCACCGGATTTCCGGGGCCATCGGCGCGGCCCTGGAAGCTAGGGAGGTGGTCAGGAAATCGGGCAAGAAGTCATTAGGCCTGGACGACATCAGAAACCAGCTTTTTCAATCCTTCAAGCTGACCCATTTCGAGTGCCGACATTGTGCCAACCGCTGCCAGGTGGTGGCGGTGGAGTCAGGCCAGGAACGGGTCTATTTCGGCGACATCTGCGAACGCTACACTTCGGACTCGCGCCTGGAGCTATCATCTGCCGATGGGCATAACCCCCTGGCCTTCAGAAAAAAACTGCTGGACGACTTTAAACTTCAGAAACCGGCTGAGGGCCCGACCATCGGTTTGCCCCGGGCCTCTGTTTTCCTGGAATTTCTGCCTTTCTGGCTGGCCTTCTTTTCCCGGCTCGGTTACAGAGTCAAGGTTTCCCCCGAAACCAGTCCTGAAATCATGGAGGCTGGAATAAAACTCCAGCCGGCCGAGACCTGCCTGCCGGTTAAAGTGGCCATCGGTCATCTTAAGTTCCTGCAGGATGACCCGGAGGTGGACCTGGTCTTCCTGCCCAGCCTGGTCGACCGGCATCAGAACCGAAGAGAATCTTTCTATTTTTGCCCCTATACCGAGAACCTGCCCCATATGATTCCCGAAACAGTCAGGGAAAAATTGCTGACCACCTCCGTCTACCTGGAACCGGTTGAAGACAGCCAGAAATTGAGCTGGCAGAACCTGGCCGGCCTTCTAAAGGAACCCGAAGAGACAATTGCCCGGGCCTGGACCGAGGCCTGGCAGGTCCAGATGGAATTCGACCGGAAACTTAAAGAGCAGGGCCAGCAGTTGCTCAAAAGGAGTTTTCAGAGCAAAAGACCGGTCTGGTTGATTTCCGGGCGTCCCTACCTGCTCTACGATAGCTTTGTCAACCTGAATTTCTGGTCACACCTGGAAAAATTGAAACTGATCGCCATCCCGGCGGATTACCTGGAGCTGGAAGATGTCGAGCTGGCCGGAGAAATCCTGGAAGGCTCGGCCGTGCCGCCCTGGAGATATCCAAGGAAAATGCTTGAGGCCGCGGCCTGGTCGAGAAAACATCATGGCGTCTATCCGGTTTTTCTTTCATTTTACGGCTGCGGGCCGGATGCCTTCTGTCTGAAACAGTGTAAGAGCCTGGTGGAGAGCATCCCCCATCTCTTTCTCGAGTTTGACGAACACCGGGGAGAAGCCGGGCTGATTACCAGGCTGGAAGCCTTCGACGATGAGGTCAGCCAGCACCGCGCCGGAAACCGCCCGGCCGCCAGGCTGAAAAAGGCAGAAAACCCGGAAACCTGGCCGGTGGAACGGGTCAAAAAAATTCCGTTCGTCCTTCCCTACTTTGCCGACCACGCCCGGGCCTTTGCCGGAGCTCTAAAAAAGTCAGGCCTGCGGGCCGAGGTCCTGCCCCCGCCCGACGAGCGCAGCCTGGAACTGGGTGAAAAGTATTCTTCGGGCAAGGAGTGCCACGCTTATTCCTTCCTCCTGGGAGACCTGCTGAAATTGACCCTGGACGAAAAACCCGCCGAGCCACTCATTTTCTTTTTCCCCGGGGCCAGATATTCCTGCTTGTTGCAGCAGTACGGCCCGGCCATGCGCCAGCTGCTCCATGAACTTGATAATCAGCGGGTCCTGCTGCTGACCCCGACCCTTGATTATTTCTGGCAGTTAATCGGCTTTGATGGCCTGAAGGCCCTTTACCAGGGCCTGGTGGCCGTGGACCACCTGACCAGAATCTCCTGCCAGCTCAGGCCTTACGAGGTCAAGCGGGGTGAAGTCAACCGGGCTTTCCAGGAAGGCCTGAAGCTGATTGAAGAGGGACTGGCCTCAGACCGCCTGGCTGAGGCCCTGGAAAAAATCAGGTCCAGCTTCAGTCAGATCAAGGTTTGCCCGGAGGAAAGGCCACTGATCGGAATCGCCGGGGACATCTATACCCGCCAGAACTCATTTGCCAACAACCGGCTGTTTGAACAGCTGGAAGAACTTGGCTGCGAAGTCTGGCCCTCGCCCTTCCTGGTGGATGAAATCGACTTCAGCTTCAGCCGCGGCTTCTACGAAAAGCTGTCCGAGGGTAACCTGCTGGAAACTGTCAAGTATGCCGGGCTGAACCTGGTCCGGGAGATCAACCTGGCCCAGGTCAGGAAGAAACTGGAGTTTTCGGAACTGAAACTTAAAGAACCACGCTTTGAAGAGCTCCTGCGCTCCACCCTGGCCTACCTTAATTACAATAACAACCAGAGCCTTTTCCTGAACGTGGCCAGGATGGTGGACCTGGCCCGCCGGGGAGCCGACGGCATCATCAACGTCATCTGCTTCAACTGCATGCTGGGCACCACCTCGGCCGCCATCTCCCGGAGGATTAAAAAAGATTTTGGCAACCTGCCCCTGCCCACCCTGGTTTACGGCGAAACCGAAACGGTCAGCACCCGGAGCCGGCTGGAGGCTTTCGTGGAACAGGTCAAGACCAGGTACAGGAAAAAGAAAGCTGAATTAACCTGAATACGTCCCGGACTCCCTGGCACTGGCAATCATCAAATTGAAGTCAGGGCCACGGCGATTATCCCGGTAAGAAAAACCCCATCAAAAGTCCCGGCCCCTCCAATTGAAGCTACTGGGGCTCCCAGGTCGGCGATCTTGTTAAGATTCAACAGGTCAGCTCCAATCAAGGTCCCCAGGGTGCCGGCAACATAGGCAATCACCGGGGCCACCTGAAGGCCGGCAGGAGAGAAAGCAGAAAACAGCAAAGCAGTCAGAGCGGCCACCAGCGGCGGAAACAGGGCCGGAGTGGCAATTCCCAGCCCCCTGACCGGCCGGGCAACCCTGTTGACCATGACGGTTACCACAAGCGTGGCCATAATAAAAAGCAAGCCCAAAGAAGCCCAGCGCCAGATCAGGTACAGACTCAGTATTCCGGGTATAACCGCTCCACCCACGTTTACGGCCAGAACCGTGATATCGCTGGCGGCAGCCGACGGGATACGGAATTTCCAGCCGAAGAAGTCCACCACCTGTTCGGTCAGCAATCTTTGGCTGCGGAGACGCCTGACCGGTATATTCAGGCCACTACCGAGCAGACTTAATAGCAGCAGGATAAAAACCAGGTCCGGGGGCAGGCCCAGTCGTTGGAAAGCCAGGGAAATAAGTCCCAGCTTTAGAAAAAAGAATAACCCGCCCAGGAGAAAAAAATAGAAAACCAAAAAAAGAAGAATTACCGGTAGAAAAAACATCGGGTTTCTTCTCAGGCCCTGGCCTTCGGCAGCATCGGGATCTTGATTTTATTCTTCCGGGCGCAGGCTATGGCTTCTTCGTAACCGGCGTCGGCGTGGCGCACAACTCCCAGGCCCGGGTCCACGGTCAGCACTCTCTGCAGCCTCCGGGCCATGGCCGCACTGCCGTCGGCCACAATCACCATGCCGGCGTGAATTGAAAAACCGATGCCCACTCCGCCTCCGTGGTGAACCGATACCCAGGAAGCGCCGCAGACAGCGTTCAGGAGGGCGTTTAGCACCGGCCAGTCGGCGATGGCATCGGAACCGTCCTTCATCTTTTCGGTTTCCCGGTTGGGAGAAGCCACCGAGCCGGTATCCAGGTGGTCGCGGCCGATGACGATCGGGGCGCTGATCTTGCCCTTTTTGACCAGGGTATTTATGACATCACCGAAGAGAGCCCTCTCCCCGTAACCCAGCCAGCAGATTCGGGCCGGCAGCCCCTGGAACTTAACCTGCTTCTGGGCCTTCCTGATCCAGCGGGCCAGGGCCTCGTCTTCGGGAAAAGTCTTCAGGACGGCCTCGTCGGTGACATATATGTCCTTTGGTTTTCCGGACAGAGCGGCCCAGCGGAACGGCCCCTTGCCGATGCAGAAAAGAGGCCGGATGTATTCCTGGACAAAACCCGGGATGTCAAAGGCCTTGGCCACCCCGGCCTTCTGGGCCTGGCCGCGAATATTATTGCCGTAATCGAAGGTCCGGGCTCCCCTTTTTTGCAGCTCCAGCATGGCCTCAACCTGGGCGGCCATGGATTCATAGGCCATGGCTATGTATTTCTGCGGGTCTTTCTTCCTGAGTTCCAGGGCCTCGGCATAAGGAATACCCCGAGGCACGTAGCCGTTCAGTTCATCGTGGGCTGAAGTCTGGTCGGTCAGGACATCGGGAGTCAAGCCGCGGCGCACCAGTTCCGGCAGGACATCGGCTGCATTGCCCAGCAGGGCTATGGACAGGGGCTGGCCCTTACGGCAGGCCTCCCCGGCCATCCTCAGTGCTTCGTCCAGGCTGGTGGTCATGGTATCCACATACTTTGTTTCCAGCCTTCTCCTGATGCGGTCCGGGTCCACCTCCACCACGATGGCCACGCCGTCATTCATGGTCACCGCCAGCGGCTGGGCTCCGCCCATACCGCCCAGGCCGGCGGTCACCACCAGCCGTCCCCGGAGACTGCCGCCAAAATGTTTCCGGGCGACGGCGGCCAGGGTTTCGTAGGTGCCCTGCAAAATTCCCTGCGTTCCGATGTAAATCCAGCTGCCGGCGGTCATCTGCCCGTACATGGTCAGGCCCAGGGCTTCCAGGCGCCGGAACTCGTCCCAGGTAGCCCACTTCGGTACCACCATGGCGTTGGAAATCAAGACCCTGGGAGCGTCGGCCTGGGTCTTAAAAATGCCGACCGGTTTGCCGGACTGGACAAGCAGGGTCTCGTCATTTTCCAGTTTCTTCAGGCTGCTGACGATGGCCCGGAAACAATCCCAGTTGCGGGCCGCCTTGCCCGTGCCGCCATAAACGATGAGTTCCTGTGGTTTCTCGGCTACCTCCGGGTCCAGATTATTCATCAACATCCGCAGCGCTCCTTCCTGGGACCAGCCCCTGGTGTGAAGCCGGCTCCCGCGGGGAGCTCTGACCGGTTTATAAGCAGTCTTTTCCTGGCTGTTCATCTTCGCTCCTCCCTCAGTTTTCTATCATTTTCCTGACCTCGGACAGCTTTCCCATCCTGGCCAGGGTCTGTTCCCGGCCCATCAGCTCCAGGACTTCAAACAGGCCCGGGCTGACCGCCCGTCCCAGTACCAGGACCCTCAGGGCATGAATCAGAATGGCCGCCTTGATTCCTTCTTTTTCTGCTCTTTCCCTGAGAGTTCTTTCTATTTCCTGGGCAGAAAAATTTTCCAGCTTCTGGAAATCGTCCTGAAGCAGTGGTAGCACCCGGTCCAGTTCCCCGTTCAGCAGGTGCTTGCGCACAGCTTCCGGGTCATAGCTGAACCTATCGGAAATGAATGGAGCAATCATCCCGCTCAGGTCAACCAGGGTCCGGCTCCGGCTGCGGGTCAGGTTGACCAGCCTTTCAAACCAGTCTCTCCTCGTGGTCACCAGTTCATCCGACCACAGGCCAGCCTTCTCCAGCCAGGGTCTGAGCTGGGCAATGAGCTCGGCCAGCGGCAGTTCGTTGATCAGGCGGCTGTTAAGCCATTCCAGCTTGTTTAGGTCAAAGACCGGGCTGCCCTTGCTGATGCGCTCCAAGGAAAATTCCCTGACCATCTCCTCGATGGAATAAATTTTTTCCTCGTTGCCGGGCGACCAGCTGAGCTGGGCCATGAAGTTGAAAAAAGCCAGCGGCAGATAGCCCTTGTCCCGGAAATTAAGGACCGAGGTATCGCCGTGCCGCTTGCTGAGCTTTTTCCGGTCCGGGCCGAGAATCAACGGAAGATGGGCGAACTGAGGCACCGGAGCGCCCAGGGCCCGATAGAGAAGTATCTGCTTGGGCGTGTTGGAGATATGGTCATCTCCCCGGATGACATGGGTAATCCCGGTATCGATATCGTCCACCACCACCGACAGGTGGTAAGTGGGGAAACCATCGCCACGCAGCAGGACAAAGTCCTCCAGGTTCCTGTGGTCGACGGAAATATGGCCATGCACCAGGTCGTCGAATTCAGTCACCCCTTCGGGCACCAGGAAACGGATGGCGGCGGCCACTCCTTTTTCCCTCAGGTCCTGTTTTTCTTTTTCGCTCAGGTTCAGGCAGTGCCGGTCATACTTCCAGTGCTCTCCCCTGGCCTGGGTTTCCTGCCGGCGTTTTTCAATTTCTTCGGGTGAACAGAAGCAATAGTAGGCCAGCCCCCGGTCAACCAGGGTCCGGGCCGCCCGGCGGTAGATTTCAAAGCGCTGTGACTGGTAGATTGGTCCTTCATCCCAGTCCAGGCCCACCCAGCTCAGGGCTTCGAGTATTGAACGGCTCATTTCTTCTGAGGAACGGGCCACGTCGGTATCCTCTATCCTCAGGACAAAAGTTCCATGATGATGCCGGGCAAAAAGCCAGTTGAACAGGGCCGTTCTCAGGGCGCCCACGTGCAGGTGCCCCGTCGGGCTGGGGGCAAATCTTACTCTGACCATAATTCTTATTATCTCTTTCCAGGTTGATTTCCAGGCTAAAAATATATCACAGCCGGAACCGATATTCAAAAAGCCTCGGGGCCTGATGAAGCCGAAGATGATGCCGGATTTGGCCCGATTATAAAAATAAAAAAATTTGTTGACTGAGAGAAATTATTTGAGTAAATTATCGGTGAGCGAGCTAAGCCAAGGTTTTATCGGAGGGCACAGGGAAAGGAACCCCGGATCCAATGGCGCAGATAAATATTCTGGTCTATGTTTCCAGTGTCGAACAGGCCCTGAAGGTGGTCCGGCTCTGCGAAAAAGAATACCTGCCGGTGGTGGCCAATTCTTTTGACGAGGTCCCTCCGCTCTTAAAAAACTATGATTGCTGGGCGGCCATTATCGACTCCGGTTCGGCCGATTACGACCGCTGGAAGGACATCATCAGCCCGGATTGCTCGGTTATCATCCTGGGACGGGATGAAACCGAAGTCTACCGGAGCCTGCTGACCTGGCCGGCTCACCATCACCTGGAATACGTCCTGGAAACAGAGAATCAACCTTTGGAACCGATCCTGGGCCAGATCCTTAAAATCGCCATCCATCACAGCCGGATAAAAAGGGAGTGGGCCCAGCTGCAGCAGACCGTGGCCCTGAACTCGGCCAGCGCCCGGGAGGTCTTCAAGGAAATTGCCGAAATTAAAAGGTTAATCAACGAGAATTACCTGCGGGAGCTGGAAAGAAGAATTTCCCTGGAAGCCCGCTATGTCTGGTCCCAGCGGGAAAGATGGAAAATCGAAAACATCGTCCGCAAAATCTATTCAGCCAACGACGTCAGCAGCCTGCTGGGTGTGGTCCCGGATATTAAAGACCTGCTCCAGGCCCAGGGCCTGACCATCTACCTGATAGAAGAAAGTGAGACCCTGGGCAAGCACCTGAAACCCATCATCTGGGACGATACCTTCATCACCCACCCGGAAACTTTCAAGTACGTGGCCCGGCTGGAAGCCCCTGATTTTGCCGCGGCCGTGGCCCGCCACGGGCAGGAAGTCAACATCAGCGACCTGACCTACGACAAGCGCTTTTCGCTGCGCTACCAGCACAACCTGAAGTTCCCCTTGAAGAGCATCCTGGCCGTGCCCATCACCTACGAAGAACAGGTCATCGGAGTTATCGAACTCTATAACAAGCATTTTATGGACAGCCCGTTGCCGGAGGGCTTCAGCCGCGAAGACCAGCAGATCCTGAGGGGGCTGTCGGAACACATCGGCATCGCCATGACCAAGCTCAACCTGATTCAATACGACGCCCTGACCGGGCTGCTGCGGGCCGAACCCTTCTTCGACCGCATCCTCCAGAAAGTTAACTCCATGAGCAAGAGAAAAATCGAAGAAGGGGCCTTCGCCATGGTCATGGGCGACGTGGACTGGTTCAAGCATTACAACGACCGCAACGGCCATGAAGCCGGCAACCGGCTGTTGCAGGAACTGGCCTCGATCCTGAAGCAATCGGTCCGGGAAAATGATTTGATCTGCCGATACGGGGGCGAAGAATTTCTGTTCTTCCTGAGCGGGGTCACCACCCTGGAAGAAGCCTGCCTGCTCACCGAAAGAATCAGGAAGAACATCGAAGACCACTATTTCCCCTACGAAGAGTTTCAGCCCCGGAACAACCTGACCATGTCCTTCGGGGTCACCGTCTTCCCCCGCAAGAAAATAGAAGACGATGGCCAGCTGACCCGGGAAGACCTGAAACACCTGGTGCACGAATGCGACCTGGCCCTGGCCGAAGCCAAGGGAAAGGAAACCTGGCGCCTGCCACCCTCGGAGGCGCAAACCAGGCCGGCCACCAAGAACACGGTGGTGGCCTATTCCCGCGACTGGGAAAGAGAAAACCATCTCCGCCCGACGGTCACCTACCAGGAAAAGCTGTTCCGCGAAAAACGCCATTTCCAGCGGCATTACACGTCCACCATCATGATGTACCGGGACGACGGCCAGCTGCGGGTCTGCAAGACCATCAACCTCAGCCTGGGGGGAGCCAAGGTTCTCTCGGAGAGACCCCTGCCCGCCTCCCGGACTATGGATGTCATCCTGATTCTGGGCAAGAAAGCCCACCCGCTGAAGGGAGAGGTGGTCTATTCGGAAAAGGCCAGCCCTGATGCCGGCACTTTTTACACCGGCCTGAGATTTAAGGAACTAAGCGGAGACGATTTCCAGGTCCTGGAGAATTATTTCAAAGAGGTTCAGAAGGAAACGTTTAATTGATGGCGGGGGGACCGGCCCTTATCTTCAGGCTTCCAGTTCTTTTTTCAGGGCACCGTAGTAAATTGAGGCCGGGGTGGTCCTGGCCTTAAAGGAAGCGGTCAGGTCGATTATTCTCTGCTCGAAGCGAGACAGGTCATCAGCCGAACTCCAGTTCTGAACCGCCAGCTGGTCGGAAAGCTCTTCCAGCACCTGCTGGTTCAGGATATCCTGGGTCAGGGCCGGAAAGCGGAAATTTTTCTTGTTAGCCAGAAAGACAACCCGAAGCAGGTACCGCCTTATACCCTCCTGCAGGCTGATGATTTCCTGTTTCAGATAAAATTGCTCCTTGGCCGCGGTGACAAAGGCCATCTTGTAATTCAATTTACGGGCCTCCTCGATCGCTTCCCTCAGCCTGGTCAATAATTCTTCTGCTTCCAGTATGTTTTTCTTGCCCTTCTGGTAAAAGCCGATCGGGCTGGAGCCGTTGGCCGGCTCTTCCCGGTAAAATTCTTCCAGGTCTTTCCTGGTGATCATCTCCAGGCTCTCGGCAGAGGGCGCGGTAGAAGCCACCTCTCCCGTTCCCTCGGCCTGCAAGGATTCCAGCCGGCCGGCTATGGTCTTCCTGATCTCTTCAGCCAGTTTATCTTCCAGGGTAGGCTCTGCTACTTCTTCAGTTACGGTGAAGGGCCTGGCTTCCTCCGGTTTCTCCGGCTCGGTCACCGGCTCCACCGCTGGTTGCGGTTCAACCGTTTCCACCGCCTGGCCGACCTGCTCTTCCGCTTCTTTGGATGGCTGGGGTTGGGTTATCCCGCTTTCCAGCAGCAGAAGTTCCTTGACTTTACGTAGCTTTTCCAGCTCAGGCGTCAGGTCCAGTTCCGGCCTTTCCGCTTCTGCCGGCCTCGGTATTTCAGCCCTCAGTCCGAATTTCTCCTCCAGTCCTTTCTTAAGAACTTCGGCCTGTTCCAGCGACTGCCGCCTTAGCTCTTCCAGTTCCTCGTGCAGCTGACTTATGGCCCGAACATCCTCGGAAGTGGCCCGGGTGAGTTTTTCAATTTCCTGCTGCCGGTCAGCAATTCTTTCCAGGCACTCTTTGATTTTTCTAAGAATTTCCTGCCTTCTGTCTTCAAATTGCTCCCAGACCCGGCCATACTCTTCCAGGGCCAGCCATTCCCTTTTAACTGCCTGCTCAATCTCGGCCAGCTGCTGCCTGGCCAGTTCTCTCTCCTTTTGAATTCTCTCTTCAAGGGATTTTTCAATTTCTTCCCTCTGCCGGCGGAGATAGTCTTCCAGTTGATTCTCGATTTCCTGGATGATGGATACAGGTTTTTTTATCAAGTGGCTGTCTTCATTCATTGCCCGTTCCTTTGCCTGTTATTCGGCCCTGGCAAGGCTATTCTAAAATCAACCCGATTCGCCTGTCAAGGATAAAAGCGGGTGAGCCTGTCGGGGAATTATTCTATCGGCCGGGGGGAAAGGAATTAACCACCAGCGGCGAGCCGGAAGCCAAAAAATCACCCCGCCGGCCGCGGGTCGGTCTGTCTGGCTGTCAGAAACCAGAACAATTTAACGGCAATTTTTTCAAAAACACTTGCCTTGAGTTCAGATTTGATGTATACAGGATTAAGTAAATATGAGCGGCGGAGCTAACCATAACCATCACCTGAAAATCATTCTGGCTATTCCCGAGGGCAGGCTGCGGCGGCAGCTGGTTGAACTCTGCGGCCAGTTACAGGTCGGGCTTGAGGAAACCTCCGGCCTGCCTGACCTTTCCACCAACAACCTGAAAAATGCCATCCTGGTTTTTTCCAGCGAGTCGGTTAATAGCCGGAAAATATCGGCTTGGCTCAAACAAATGAAGAAGTCCTACCCGCGTTTGAGCCTGATACTGCTGACTCCCCCGGCTGAGGCCATCGAGTTCCTGAAACCACTGGAGGACAATCTTCTGGATTTTGTCTGTCCCCGGAATAACCTTCCAGCCATCTTCTCGGCCCTGAGGTCCGAAATCCAGCGGCGGCAACTGAAGCAGGAAAACGAGTACTACCTGAGGAACCTGACCAAGCTCAAGCTGGAACAATCCCGTCATATCCGCAAGCTTCTGGAACTTGAAGAAATATACGACACCACGGTGGAAAACCTGATGACCGCCCTGGACCTGAGAGACGTGGAAACCTTCGGACATTCGCGCACGGTCTCCAAGTACAGCCAGGTCCTGGCCGAGGTCCTGGGCCTCAAGGACCAGCCCACCCTTGACCACATCAGGAAAGGGGCCCTGCTCCACGACATCGGGAAAATTGCCATCCCCGATTCCATCCTCAAGAAGCCCGGGCCACTGACGCCTGAAGAATGGGAAAAAATCAAGATGCATCCGACACTGGGCTACGGTCTGATAAAAGAAATGAAACTGCTGAAGGAAGTCGGCAACATCATTCTTTATCATCACGAGAAATACGACGGCACGGGTTACCCGCGAGGGTTGAAGAAAGATGAAATTCCACTGGAGGCCAGGATCTTCGCCCTGGCCGACGCCCTGGATGCCATTACCTCCCACCGGCCCTACCGGCCAGAACAGGATTTCCTGACCGCCCGGCAGGAAATCATCAAGAATTCCGGCACCCAGTTTGACCCGGTGGTGGTTGAAGCTTTCTGTGCCCTGGACATCGACCGCTGGGAAAGAATCCGTTTCGAAACTACCAAGCTGCTGCCCTCATTCGAGGACTATCACCGGCTGCTGGCCAGAAGAAACAGGCAGCCTCAGTAAAGCCGGTGCTACCCGGCCTTAACCAGGCTTCTTAACCGTCATCACCCGGGGAAAGCCCGAATAGTCAGACAGGATTTCCGGCTCGGACCATCTCCGGTCCAGGAGCTTGCGGATTTCATTCTCCTGGCCGGCTCCGAATTCAAATACCAGAAACCCGCCGGGCTTAAGACATGACCAGGACTGGCTGATCAGCTTTTGGATTACCTCCAGCCCGGTTGGCCCGGCCACCAGGGCCGTCCGCGGTTCAAAATCCCGCACCGGCCGGTCGAGCTTTTCCCAGTCAGCGGCGGAAACGTAGGGCGGGTTGCTGACTATCACCTCAAATTTTTGCTTTCTCTCAATAAAATGCTGGAGCAGGTCGCTGTGAACAAAGGAAATGTTGGTGACCCCATTATTTCTGGCGTTCCAGGCGGCCAGAGCCAGGGCCCTTCTTGAGATGTCCGAAGCCACCACTCTGGCCAGAGGTTTTTCTTTCGCCAGGGCCATGGCAATGTTTCCACAGCCGGTGCCAACGTCAAGAAGACGCGGTCGCTCCGGCAGCGGCAGCGACAGGACTTTCTCCACCAGCAGTTCCGTTTCCGGCCTGGGTATCAACACCAGCCGGTTGACCCTGAAGGGCAGGCTCCAGAATTCTTTCCAGCCCAGGAGATAGGCCATGGGCCAGCCGCTCCGCCTTTTTCTAACCAGTGCGGATAGTCGTCTGACCAGCCCGGGGGATACCCGGGAATTCAGGCGGCGGAAAAACTCCGCTTCGTCCCAGCCGGCGACCTTCTGGATCAACAGGCGGGCCTCTATGAAGGGGCAGGATGAAAAGGAAAGTCTTCCGGCAGTTTGCCGGAAAAGCTGGTCCAGGTTCTTATATCTCAACTTGCCGGTCCGGGGACAAGCCTGATTTATTCTCTTCTAGGGCCCTGGTCTGGAAGTGGATGACCAGTTTGTCAATGAGCTCATCGAGTTCCCCGTCCATGATGCTTTCCACGTTATGAAAATTTTCATTCAGGCGGTGGTCGGTTATCCGGGACTGGGGAAAATTGTAGGTCCTGATTTTCTCGCTTCTTTCACCCGTACCTACCTGCTTCCTTCTGTCCTGGGAAATCTTGCTCATCTGCTCCTGGCGGGCAATGTCCAGGAGCCTGGTCCTGAGAATCTTGAGCGCCTTCTCTTTATTCCGGTGCTGGGACTTTTCATCCTGGCAGGAAACGACTATTCCCGATGGCCTGTGGGTCACCCTGATGGCGGTGTAGTTGCGGTTAACATTCTGTCCGCCCGGCCCGGAGGCTCCGAAGGCCTCTATCTTCAGGTCCTTGGGGTCCAGCTTCAGGTCAATTTCCTCGGCCTCGGGCAGTACGGCCACGGTGGCCGTCGAGGTATGAATTCGTCCCGAGGCTTCGGTTTTGGGGACTCGCTGCACCCGGTGCACTCCGCTCTCGTATTTCAAGAAGGAATAAACCCTTTTCCCCTGGATGTTGACTATGGCCTCCTTGATTCCCCCGATCGGCGAATAGCTGACGTCCATCAGCTCCCACTTCCAGCCCTTATGCTCGGCATAACGGGTATACATCCGCAGCAGGTCCTGGGCAAAAAGAGAAGCCTCGTCTCCCCCGGCCCCGGCCCTGATTTCCAGGATGACGTTCTTTTCGTCGTTGGGGTCCCTGGGGAGCAACAGCCTTTTCAGTTCCTGTTCCAGCAGGTCCTTTTTTTCCCTGAGCTGGCTGAGCTCGGCTTCGGCCAGGCGTTTCAGGTCGGGGTCGGACTGGCCGTCAGACAGCATGGACTCTGTTTCCCTGAGCTCCCGCACCACCTTCTTGTACTCGTCATATTTTCTGACGACCGGCTCAAGTTCAGACCTTTCCCGGGCCAATTCCTTTATTTTCTGGGGGTTGGAGGAAATGTTGGGGTCGGAAAGCAGGGCAGTAATCTGCCTATACTTGTCTTCTAAGACCTTTAATTCCTGAAGCATATGGTTTATTTTTTGGTCTTGGTGGCATATTTCTTCCTGAATTTTTCGACCCGGCCGGCGGTATCCACGATTCTCTGTTTTCCGGTGAAGAAGGGATGGCACTGGGAGCAGATTTCCACCCTTATTTCTTTCTTGGTGGATCTGGTCTTAAAAGTATTACCACAGGCGCAGATAACGGTGCATTCCTGGTATTCTGGATGAATTCCTTTTTTCATGAGCTCGTCTCCTCTTACTCTTAAGGGGATTGATTATAGCAGGTTTTGGGCGGTCAGTAAAGGATGCGCTGCTCCTGGCACTTTTGCTGGAAGAGTTCCCAGTCCAGGCTGAAGACCGCAGTTTTTTCCACGTGTCTTGATATTTCCCGGTAAACTCTTGATTCCAGGTAATTTCTTAGGGCTTCGCTCAGGGCCACGACCTGTTCCTCGGCCTGCCATTCGTACACCCGGCCATCCTCGTCCTTCAGGCACCCCAGGTAGACGGCCCAGGCCAGCTGCCGGAACGGAACATGGCTGAATTGCTTCCTGATGGCCTTGATTTCACCCTGTTTTATGGGGTCGACGAACTGAAAATACCTCGAAAAGAGCAGGGCGTTATGAAAGTAAGCCGGAAAGGCCACCAGGGCATCGAGGTTGATCAGCCGGCCCAGGTGCAGAAAAATTTCCAGTATTTTCTTGGAAAGGCTGAGACCCGGTTTATTCTGCCCGGGAAGCGGCGGATGTCTATCGTCAAAGCTCAGGCGCGGGTTCTGCAGGGTCAGCCACTCAAACAGCAGGCAGTGCTGGGGAGGCAACCTGTAGCCGTGCTTTTTTGGGGCGGCAAACCGGACCTCGGCTTCCCTGATCTTGAGGTCGACGATCATCCGCTCCGGGTCTTCTTCCTCCCAGTAAATAAGAAGCCTCTGCACCGGGTAATCGGAGGAGTCCATCCGGTACTTGATCGGCCAGAGGTTCTTTTTCCTGGCTTCCCGGAAAAAGCTTTTCTTGGCCAGAACGGCCATAACTTCCTTCAGGGTATAACGACCGAGGAAGAGTAACGACCCCCGGGAAGGACCCAGCCGGGAAAACATTTCTTCGTCTTTAAGGACGGGTTCTTTTTCCCAGAATGGTTCAATCTTGCGATCGCTCTTGGTCATCAATCACCGACTCAGCACGCGTTTAAGACATTCTATAAAATTATCAGATTCAATTCAATCGCCGTCGGCCGAATTATCCCCGGGCCCGGAACCAGACACCTCTTCCCCGGAATAAAAGGAAAAAATATCGTCTCCAAAATCAACCTGGCGGAGCAGCTTAAAATCCTGGCGCGAGGGTTGATAGTGGCGATGGTGCCTGATGATGAGAAGCCCGGCTGGCTTCAGGACGCCGCGTTTCCTGACGACCCTGAGCGGGTTTCTTTCTTCCAGCAACTTGTAAGGCGGATCCAGGAAAATCAGGTCAAACTTAACTCCTTTCTTCCCCAGGTCAATTATGGCCCGGTTGAACTCCTGGTTGAGGACCAGGCCCAGGTCCTCGGCCTGGCACTTGGCCAGGTTGGCCTCTATTATTCTGGCTGCCTGGGGCAATTCCTCGATGAACACGGCCCGGCTGGCCCCCCGGCTCAGAGCTTCAATCCCGACCGAACCCGTTCCGGCAAAGCCGTCCAGGAAAAAGGCATCGACCACCCTGGCCTGAAGGATGTTGAAAAGTGAGCCCCGGAGCTTGGCCGGCAGTGGACGGACTGCCGGGCTTGGTACCATCCTCAGTTTTCTTCCCTTGAATCGGCCACCGATAATCCTGATCATCTTTTAAAACCTCAATAATAAATAAGGAGGCTCCCGGCCCCGGTTTCCACCCGGGCAATTCCTTCCGGGAGGTCATACCAGTCGTCCAGGTGTCGGGCTTCCAGCCCCCGGGCCCTGGCCACCAGGTCAATCAGGGCATTAACAATCTCCGGCTGGACCCGCTGGGTTTCCAGGAAAAAGCTGCTGAAATTCAGCCTGACCCGACGCCCCTGCTGTTCCACCCGGCCCGCGAAATACAGGTTGCGTTCTCCGGACAGCCCCTGGGAGGCCAGGTCCAGAACGACCCAGCCCTCCACCCGGTTGCCCGGGATAAGCTTCAATTTCAATGATTTCAGGGTTGGGTTCTCTTCCGAGAACAAATGCTTGAAAAAAGCGCTCACCTGCTCCTGTGAAAATTCAGCCACCAGTCCCTGGAAATGACCTTTCTCCCGCCATAAGCTGGCTGCCTCTTCCAGAAAATTGATTATCCTGAGAACATCGTCCAGCTCGCCGGCCCCGGTCTGGGTCTTACGGATTTCTTTCGGCCCGATGGCCGCCGGGCACAGGTCGGGTAATAGAAAAAGGCATAATATTATCGCTATTAAAGGCTTCCGCCGGATATGTCTCTTCATTGATTAAAATGCTACCAGCATTCGTCCCGTTTGTAAATTTTTTAAGACGACAGGTTTTCACAGGAGGCCTGAACAGGCTGCTGGGGTCAGCCGGCCGGTTTCCTTGACAGGGTATGGGGTGTAAACTATACTGAGTTCCTGATAATACTCTCGAAAGAAAGTCAAACCCATGACCCTTATAGACCGGGCCAGAAAAGGATTTTCTTCCCCCCTGATAAAAAAACTGGCCAGGGAAGAGAAAATATCCCCTGAGGAATTGCTGTCCCTGGTGGCCCGGGGCCGGGTGGTCATCCCCTATAACCGGAACCATTCACCGCGAAGACCGGCCGCCATCGGGCTAAGAATGCGCACCAAGGTTAACGTTAACCTGGGCACTTCCAGGGATTATCCCGACCTAAAGACCGAAATTTCCAAGCTGAAAATAAGCGTGAAATACGGAGCTGACGCGGTCATGGACCTCAGCACCGGCGGGGATATCAGGGCCATAAGAAAGAAATTGCTGTCGCTTTCACCACTGCCCCTGGGGACGGTTCCCGTTTACCAGGCGGCAATTCAAGCCATCTCCAGGAGAGGCTCAATTGTCCGGATGACAGAAGATGACCTGTTCTCGGTGATCGAGGCCCAGGCCCGGGAAGGGGTCGATTTCATGACCGTTCACTGCGGCCTGACCCTGAAAGCGGTGGAACGGTTGAAAAAGCAGGGGCGGATTGCCGACATCGTTTCCAGGGGTGGAGCTTTCCACCTGGCCTGGATGCTTCACAACGAGAAAGAAAACCCCCTCTATGCCAGGTTTGACCGGCTTCTGGAACTGGCCAGAAAATATGATTTTACCCTGAGCCTGGGAGATGGCCTGAGGCCCGGCTCGGTGCTGGATGCCACCGACCGGCCCCAGATAGAAGAGCTGATGACCCTGGGAGAACTGGTAGAACAGGCCAGGGAGGCTGGAGTCCAGGCCATGGTTGAGGGTCCCGGGCACGTGCCTCTCGACCAGGTGGCCATGAACATGAAGCTCCAGAAACGCCTGTGCCAGGAAGCTCCCTTCTATGTTCTGGGACCGCTGGTGACTGACATCGCTCCCGGCTACGACCACATCGTGTCAGCCATAGGCGGGGCGGTGGCCGCCTCGGCCGGAGCCGATTTTCTCTGCTACGTGACCCCGGCCGAACACCTCGGGCTGCCGACCGTCGAAGACGTTAAGGAAGGCCTGATCGCCTCCCGGATTGCCGCTCATGCCGCCGATATCGTCAAGGGTTATCCGGGGGCCATCGACCGGGATGCCGAAATTTCCCGGGCCAGGAAAAAACTGGACTGGGACCGCCAGGCAAAACTCTGTTTGGACCCGGATAAATTTGCCGAGGTCCGCCGGAGGCGGAAATCAAGGACCAGAGCCTGCTCCATGTGTGGCGAATTCTGCGCCATGAAGATTGTCAGCGAATTCCTGAACGGTGGAGAGGCTGATGACTCCTGTTACTGAAGGCCTGCTTTTCGGCGTGGCCGGCATTCCCCATTCCTGTCCAGATGATTCTTCCCTCAAAGCGGTGGAGCTGGTGCAACAGATGGGACTGGAAGCCCTGGAGCTGGAATTTGTCCAGGGACTCAAGATGGGCCCGGAGACTGCGGCCCGGATCAGGCTGGCCGCCCGCTCTCATCGGGTCAAACTCAGCGCCCATGCTCCTTATTTCATTAACCTGAATGCCGAGGACCGGGGCAAGAGAATGCAGAGCCAGGACCTGCTGCTGAATTCCCTGCGCCTGGCCGCGGCCGCCGGGGCCGGCGACCTGGCCTTCCACGCCGGTTACTACGGCCTGAAGAGCCCGGAAGAAACCTATCAGAATATCAAGAACTCGCTAAAGGAAGTCCTGTCGATCGCCAGGTCGGAGAAAATTCCGGCCCGGCTGAGGCTGGAAACAATGGGCAAGAGAAAACAATTTGGCAGCCTGGACGAGGTGCTGTCGCTCTGCCGGGAGCTTGACGGCCTTTACCCCTGCCTGGATTTCGCCCATATCTTTGCCCGGGAAGGTAGGGTCAACTCTTACCGGGATTTCCTCCAGGTCATTAAAAAGGTGGAAAAGAAGCTGGGCCGCTCGGCCCTGAAAACTGCCCATATTCACATTTCCGGGGTTAAATATAACCAGACCGGCGAACTCAAGCACCTGAACCTAAAGGAGGCAGAATTCCGCTTCGATGAATGGCTGCAGGCCCTGGATGACGCCGGAGTAGCCGGCACTATAATCTGTGAAAGTCCTTCTCTTGAAACCGATGCCCTGATGCTCAAAAACCTCTACCATAACCTCAGGGAAAAGAGGATAGATTCCGGGCATCAGACTTAAACCGGGCTCCCCTTTTGTCACCGTTCTGAACAAGCCCGGGATTAGCTTTCCCCGCAGGTTATTCTTGACATGCAATAGGGTTCAGCATAAACTGAATCCTAATCTTTTTAATCTAATTAATTTAACCAGATGGACTCAAACATAGTCGCCGCGGAGAGCCGGAATTTTTTTCCTTTTTCCGCAAAGGTGATCAGACCAGCCGGACAGAGATTTCGGGGTCTCAACCCGGTGACGACAGCCACCTGCCCTGAGTTCTTCGGGGCATTTAACTTATATTCACCTCAGAGAATATCTCATGGAAAAGGAGAAGCAGATGATTGAGATTCGCTTCCATGGACGAGGCGGCCAGGGAACGGTGGTAGCTTCCAAAATACTGGCTGACGCCCTGGCCAAAGAGGGCAACTATGTCCAGGCCTATCCGGAGTTCGGCGTGGAGCGGCGCGGCGCGCCGGTCTTTGCCTTCATCCGGATCGACAACAAGCCCATCTACGACAAGAGCAAGATTTACAACCCGGACCACGTGGTGGTGGTTGACCCGACGCTGGTCGAAGCCATCGATGTAACCGACGGACTTAAAGACGGAGGTTACATCATCATTAACAGCAACAACCCGCCGGAACACTTCAAGTTTCCCCCGAAGTTCAAGGTCTTTACCATTGACGCCACCGAAATAGCAGTCAAGCACCGGCTGGGTACCCTGGCCGCGCCCATCGTCAACACGGCCATAACCGGGGCCGTGGTCAAGATCCTCAACCTGACCAGGCTGGAGTCGCTGGTGGAAGCCATCAGGGAAGGCATCCCGATCAAGCCGGAAGACAACGTCAAGGCAGCCATCGAGGCTTACGAACGGGCCTGAAGGAGGAGCCATGAGCAAGAAGAAAGAAGCCAAGAAAATCGTTTTCGAATCGGAAAAAGAAATGCCGGCCGTGCCCATGTCGCTGGGCTCAATGCTCTACAACAAGACCGGGGCCTGGCGCAACATCAAGCCGGTCATAGACCTGTCCAGGTGCATCAAGTGCGGCATCTGCTGGAAATTCTGCCCCGACGCTTCCATCGACATCGTCGATGACTGGCCGCAGATAAATTATGTCTACTGCAAGGGCTGCGGTCTGTGTGCCGAAGAATGCCCGCAAAAATGCATCGCCATGGTCGAGGAGGAAAAATGAAGAAAGTAATAATGGGAAATCATGCCCTGTCCTATGGAGCCATGCTGTCCAGGGCCCAGGTCATTGCCGCCTACCCCATCACCCCCCAGACCCAGGTGGTGGAGCTGCTGTCGGAAATGTGCGCCGACGGCACCCTCAACGCCAAGTTCATCAAGGTCGAATCCGAGCATTCGGCCATGGCCGCCTGCCTGGGAGCTTCCCTGGCCGGGGCCAGGACTTTTACCGCCACCTCGGCCCAGGGGCTGGCCCTGATGCACGAGATGCTGCACTGGGCGGCCGGGGGACGGATGCCGGTGGTCATGGGTAACATCAACCGGGCCATGGCCCCGGGCTGGAGCATCTGGACCGACCAGAACGACAGTTTGTCAGAGAGGGATACCGGCTGGATACAGTTTTACTGTTCTTCCAACCAGGAAGTCCTGGACACGGTAATCCAGGCCTTCAAGGTTTCGGAAAAACTGATGATTCCCAGTATGATTGTTCTCGATGCCTTCGCCCTTTCTCATACCTACGAGGTGGTGGAGATTCCCGAGCAGGACAAGGTTGACCAGTTCCTGCCGCCCTTCAATCCCCCCTGGCGCCTGACTCCGGATGATCCCCATGCCTTCGGCGGACTGACCTCACCTGACCATTACATGGAGCTTCGCTACAAGCTGCAGAAAGACATGGAGAAGGTCCCGGCCCTGGTGGAAGAAACAGGAAAGGAATATGAAAAGTTATTTGGCCGCTACCTGGGCCAGGTGGAAGAATACCTCTGCGCTGACGCCGAGCTGGTCTTTGTCACCTCGGGTACTGCCGGTTACACGGCCAGGGTGGCCGTGGATGAACTCCGGCAAAAGGGAATCAAGGCCGGTAACCTCAGAATCAAGCTCTTCCGTCCCTTCCCCTTCGAAAAGGTCAGGGCCATCCTGTCCCGGGTGCCGAAAGTGGCCGTCCTTGACCGCAATATATCCTACGGCCACCACGGAATCTTCTACCAGGAAGTGAAATCGGCCCTGTACGGCCAGCCTTCCTCCCCGCTCGTCTTCGGCTTCATCGCCGGCCTCGGCGGTCGCGACATCACCAGGGATTCCTTCCAGGAAATTGCCGATTACACCCTGAGAAAAAATAGAGCCGAGGAAGAAATTGTCTGGATAGGAGTGAAAAAATGAGCAAAGAAAGAAAAATGACCTTAACCATACCCCGGGAAGAATACATGAGTCCGGGCCACCTGGCCTGCCAGGGCTGCGGAGCCTCCCTGGCCATGCGCCTGGCCCTGAAAGGCCTCGGGCAGAAAACCATCGTCTGCATCCCGGCCTGTTGCTGGGCGGTGATCGATGGCCCCTTCCCCCATTCTTCGCTGGACATACCGATCTACCACTGCGCCTTTGAAACCGCGGCTTCCTCGGCTTCAGGTGTGAGGGCCGGGCTGGACATGGTGGGCGACACCGAGACCACCGTCCTGGCCTGGGCTGGCGACGGCGGAACCTTTGACATCGGGCTCCAGGCCCTGTCCGGCGCAGCCGAGAGAAATGACGATATCATCTATACCTGCTATGACAATGAGGCCTACATGAATACCGGTATCCAGCGCAGTTCAGCCACCCCGATCGGAGCCTGGACCACCACCACCCCAGTCAAGCACTATAAGAAAGAGCGGAAAAAGGACATCATCGGCATCATGGCCGCCCACGGGATTCCTTACATCGCCACGGCCAGCGTGGCCTATCCGGAAGACATGGTCAAAAAATTCAAAAAAGCCAGGGAAATCAAGGGAACGCGGTTCATCCACGTCTTCGCTCCCTGCCCGGCCGGCTGGAAAAGCCGTCCGGAGGACACGGTGAAGCTGGCCAGGCTGGCGGTTCAGACCGGCTACTTCCCGCTTTACGAAATTGAAGACGGGGAAAGATGGACCCTGAACCTGAAAGTTAAAGAAAGGAAACCAATAGCCGAGTACCTGAAGCTACAGGGCCGCTTCCGCCATCTCAAAGAAGAAGAGATAGCTCTGATCCAGCAGGAAGTCGACGCCCGCTGGGCCAGGATACTCAAAAACTGCGGCCTGTGACCCGGCCGATTGAAGAAAGGAAAGTAATATGAAAAAATTTTTTATCCTGGCCATTCTGGCGGCTATCCTGCTGACTGGACTGGCCTGTTTCAAAGAAAATGGCGGCAGCACGGCAGTGGCAGCGGCCGCCAAGGCCGAACCGGCCCCGGAATTTTCAGTCACCACCCTGGATGGCCAGCAACTGACCCTGGCCTCGCTCAAGGGGAAGGTAATCCTGGTTAACTTCTGGGCCACCTGGTGTCCACCCTGCCGGGCCGAGATCCCCGAATTTATCGAGGCCTACGCGGAGCTCAAGGACCGGGGACTGGAAATTCTGGGCTTTTCGGTTGACGACCTGCCGGAAGCCGACCTGAAAGCTTTCGTGGTCAAAAACAAGATGAACTACCCGGTAGCCCTGGTCGGCCAGGACATCGTTTCGGCTTTCAGGCCCGGCCAGTATATCCCCACCTCCATCTTCATCGACCGGAACGGGCGCCTCAGGTACAAGCATGTAGGCCAGCTGGCCAAGAAGGACCTGGTCCGGATCTTTGAGGAACTGGAAAAAGAATAAACAGAAAGCCCCTCTACTAAGGCCGCGGCCAGGTTGCCCGGTTATGGTAGACGGGGACAGAAGTTGAAACTACCAGCGGTAGACGGCTGAGGCCCAGGTGAAGCCAGCCCCGAAAGCCACCATGGCCACGATTTTTCCCGGCTGAAGCTGGCCATCTTCCTGCAGCTCGTACAGGGCCACCGGAATGGTGGCCACCGACATGTTGCCGTAGCGGTCGACGTTGACCACCACCTTTTCCGGGTCCAGGCCCAGCCTTTCCCCGATGGCATCTATGATCCGGAGGTTGGCCTGGTGCGGGATCAAGAAATCCACCTGGTGCTTGTCCAGCCCGGCTGACTTCAGCGCTTCCATTATGGACTCTCCCATGCGCTTGACGGCATGCTTGAAAACATCATTCCCCTTCATGTGGATATAGTGCATTTTTTCTTTAACCGTCTGTTCGCTGGCCGGATGCAGTGTGCCGCCTCCGGGGAGTATCAGCAGCTCTCCCAGGGAGCCGTCGGCGCCCCAGAAATGGGATAGCAGGCCCGAGTCATCCTCGCTCTCTTCCAGGATAAAAGCCCCGGCCCCGTCCCCGAAGAGAACACAGGTGGTCCGGTCTTCCCAGTTGGTTATTTTGGAGAGAATATCCACACCGATTAATAAGACCCGGCGACAGACCCCGCTCAGGATCAATCCCTCGGCCACGATCAGGCCATAGAGAACCCCGGTACAGCCGGCCTGGAGGTCAAAGGCCGGCATTTCCCTGGTACCCAGCTTTTTCTGGATCCAGCAGGCGGTGGAAGGGAAAAGGGTATCCGGGCTGTTGGTGGCCACCAGGATCAGGTCAATATCTTCAGGCTTGAGACCTGCCCGGTCGAGGGCCTGCCTGGCAGCGGCCACGCCCAGGTCGGAGGTTACCTGTTCCTCGGCGGCTATCCTTCTCTCCTTGATCCCGGTCCGGGTGGTAATCCATTCGTCAGAAGTCTCAACCATTTTTTCCAGGTCAAGGTTGGTCAGGATCTTTTCGGGGAGGTAAATCCCCATGCTTCTAATCTTAATCCTTCTGTCCTTCTTAACCATTAACTCACTCCTGATGATTTTCTATCATACCCATTTCGTTTTCAAAAATAAAGACAGGGGTGCTAAAATAGTAACGCCCGGGTAGATTGTAATGAGGAGATTGACTCTTAAATTCCTGCCTATCATCATTATGTATTTTTTCATTATCCCAACCCTTCTGGCTCAGACCGGTCCGGGCCAGTACACGGAAGAAGCGCCTCTCGGCAGCTGGAATATTTTCGGTCCCGACACCGCAGCTGGATTGGGTTCAGGTTTCTGCCGGCTGGCCAGGGCAAGTTCTGCGGAAGTCATCTATTTCAACCCGGCTCTTCTGACCAAGCTGCCACCTCTTACCTTGAGCCTGAGTTCCAGCTTTAATCAGACCCAGCTCTTCAGCTACTGGCTGGTCAATACCGGAGTGATTTCCACCCGGGGCAACCTGACCGCCAGAACCTGGCAGCTGGACCACCTTGGCCTATCCTGGCGGGCAGGTAGCTGGACAATCGGACTGGGAATGGCCCTGACCGAGAACTACGGCCGACCCGGACTCGAATATCGTTATGTTTATAACCAGGTAGTCTATAACCAGATGCAGATCCGGCAGGTGGGTCACCTCTCAGGATATGCCATCGGCCTGGCCGGCAAGTTAAACCAGAGACTGAGCCTCGGGGCCAGCCTCATCTACGAGCGCGGTTACCTCGAAAGGAGCCTGGATGAATTCTGGACCCAGGAAGAGATTCAGTTGCTCGACTACCGATACCAGAAGGTTAAAGGTTTCAGAGCGGTGGCCGGATTAAGCTATGAAATCAGTGGCCGCCTGTCCCTGGGATTGAGCCTGAGTCCGCCCTACATCCGGAAAGTTAAAGGAGAGAGCAGCCTCACCTACCTTACTCCCCTGACTGAAATTGAGACCAGGAGCCAGGCCTCTGACCGGGTTAAAAGGCCGCTGGTCCTCGGACTCGGGGGCAAACTGGTTATCAATCAACACCTGGATGCTTACCTGGATGTCCTATACTTTGGCTGGAAGCGTTACCGCTTCTCTTACTTCGGGGAAGACCAGTTCCGAAACTTTCGCGATACAGTCAGAATCGGAGCTGGACTGGAATACCGGACCAGGTTCAGGTTCCTGGGACGGACCTGGGCCTCACCCTATTATCTGGGCCTGGCGGTCGATCCCCAGCCCGACCTGGAGGTCAGGTCGACCTATTATTTCCTGACCTTTGGCTCAGGATTGAAAAACGAACTGCTCAGCTTAAGTTTCTCCACCGCCCTGGGACTGGAAAGCGGTTCAGGCCATGCCCTGAAGAGGCACAAGTTATCCATAAGCCTGGACTTTCATCCCGACTTGAAGAAAAATTCCGGGAAAATAAAATGAGAAAGACCAAAATCGCCCGTGTTTTAATCATTTTGATCCTGCTGTCAGCCGCGCTGTACGGCCTCTGGCCCGTCAGCCTTACCGAAAAAGAAACCGGAAGCCTGGAGGTCATTGCCCTCAACTCGCACCAGGATTTGAGGACGTTAAGCCAAAACTTCCCTCTTGACCCGCTCCTGGCCGATGGTCTCAAAGTTTATTTCCTGGTCGAAAGAAAGTACCTTCGCTCCATCCAGGAGTCAGGCTATGTTTTTACCGTTGAGACCGGGCACTTCCATCAGAAAGGTGAAAAATCTCTGCGTTCTCAGGCGGACGGGGCGGGGGGCCTTAATGGAGCCTACCATTCGTACCGGGAACTGGCTGCCGAGTTAAAATCCCTGGCCGCTTCCTATCCGGCCCTGGCCAGGCTTTACCTGCCCGGCCAGAGCCTGGAAAATAGAAATATTTACGCTCTAAAAATCAGCGATAATCCCGGCCTCAGTGAAGATGAACCGGGAATAGCTCTCCTGGGCTGCCATCATGCCCGGGAATGGATTTCAGTGGAAGTGCCTCTGCTCATCGGCCGTTATCTGCTGGAAAATTACAGCCGTGAGGACCGGGTCAGGGCCCTGGTCAATTCGGCCGAGGTCTGGATCATACCCCTGGTCAACCCTGATGGACTGGAATATTCTATACTTAATTACCGGCTGTGGAGAAAGAATAGACGCCTGAACCGGGACGGTTCTTACGGGGTGGACCTCAACCGGAATTATTCCTATGAATGGGCTCATGATGATACCGGTTCGAGTCCCGAACCATCCTCGGCCGTTTTTCGCGGAACCGGTCCCTTTTCCGAGCCAGAAACCGAGGCCATCAGAAAACTTTTCCAGAACCAGCGGATATCGGCCGCCATTTCTTACCACAGTTTTTCCCAGCTTATCCTCTATCCCTGGGGCTACCTCGACCAGCCCACGGAGGACGAGGTCCTGCTTCAGGGACTGGCCCAAGAAATGGCCGGGTTAATTTCCCAGGTAAACGGCCGGGTTTACCAGACCGGCCGGGCTTCAGCTTCTCTCTACCTGACCAACGGCGACTTTGCCGACTGGGCCTACGGCTTTTTCCGGATACCAGCCTTCACCATAGAACTTCCCCCGGTGGACCTGGTCCAGGGAGGCTTCCTCAATTCGGAAAACGACATAGAACCGATCTTCCGGGAGAACCTGCCGGCCGCCCTTTACCTCATAGAATGGGCGGTGGCCTCTTATGCCAGCACGGGAGCCCGGCCCTTACCATTTTTAAGAAGAGAGCTTGAAAAAAAGCGCGAGACTATGGTAAAAGACAGGCCGGGTGCTGCTTCCAAGGGGAAGGAGAGCAGGTAGTGGATAGTACCGCCGCAAGCCATCTCAGCCTTCTATCGACGCCAGAGCTCCAGAAAGGTGGACTTCCTTTCTGGGTTTTTTACCTTCTTCTGAGCGTCATCTTACTCCTGCTTTTTATCAATTTTCTCCAGAAAAAAGACCTCCGCCAGAGAATCAGCTATGTCCTGGCCGGTCCCCGCCGTCGGTTTTCCCGGCTGAGAATCGAGGCCCTGCTGAAACGGGAAGAGAACAAGAAGTCGGAGCTGCTGAAACGGCTGGGTGAATTGACCTCCATCCAGTGGCCCGACCTGCCGGAAATAGAAGACATTTCCAGGGAAATCAAGACCCTGGAAGAAAAAAACACCGGCCTGCAGGTCGAGTGGCACCGGATATACAAGCAGCTGGAAAACCTGAGGCAGGAGAAAACCGGGCTGCTGTCCTCTCCGGTTCCAGATGATAATTTTAAGGCCAGGCTGGCCGAGCTGGAGAATACGATTGCCGACAGGGAAAAAGAACTGAAGCAGGTCCAGGCCAGCATCCTGGCCACCGACGAGCAGCTGGAACCATACCATAAGACCATCGGCCACATCATGTACCGTTTAAGGCCCGACCGCGAGGACCTGGCCTTTCTCTATTTCCAGATAGACTCCCTGGAAAGCAGGATCCGAGAGTTGAAGGACAGGCTGGAAAAGTTGTAGTTCCGGCACGCCGGGGATACGGTTCGCTTCTCGGCGGCCAGACCATCTTAAAACCAACCTTTACCCGGCCACCCGGCAGGGCTAAAATAGACACATGAACAAAAGCCCGATTCTGGCCCACCTGTGCTGCGCCCCCGACGCCCTCTATGTGGTCGGACTGCTGCAGGCTGAATACGAAGTGGTTGGCCTGTTCTATAACCCCAACATCCATCCGGAAGAAGAATACCGGCTGCGGTTGGCCGAAGCCCGGAGGGTGGCCGAACACCTGCGATTCAAGTTGATCGAGGATATCTACGACCCCGAGACCTGGCTCCGGCTGACCGAGAAATTCAAATCAGAACCTGAGAAAGGCCGCCGCTGCAACATCTGCTTTGCCTGGCGCCTGGACCGAACCGCCAGGAAAGCCCTGGAGGCCGGTTTTCCCCTCTTCACCACCATCATGAGCGTCAGCCCCTGGAAAAACAGCGCAGTCCTTAACAGAATTGGCAGGATGACCGCCATGAAATACGGTCTCAAATTTCTGGAAGCCGATTTCAAGAAGAAAGACGGCTTCAACCGCAGCGTCCGGCTCAGCCGGGAGTTCGGCCTGTACCGGCAGAATTATTGCGGTTGTCTGTACAGCCGGAGGCCAGCCTCGCCATGACCCGGAAGGCTTTCCGACTCATCGTCCGGGGAACAGTCCAGGGAGTGGGCTTCCGCCCTTTTGTCTACCGCCTGGCCAGCCGCCTGGGTTATTCTGGTTTTGTCAGAAACATCGGGGAAGGAGTGGAAATATACCTGGAGAAGGAAGGTGGCGAGCTGGAAGAATTCCTGGAATCACTGAGAAAAGAAGCCCCGCCCCTGGCCAGAATTGAAGGGGTTGATTACCAGGCGATTGAACCCCTCGGAAGGTCGGGGTTTGAAATAGACCGGTCCAGCCAGGAGAAATCGTTCGTTTTTATCTCCCCGGATATCGCCACCTGCCCTGACTGCCTTCAAGAGATCGAAGACCCGGAGGAAAGACGCTACCGTTATCCCTTCACCAACTGCACCAATTGCGGCCCCCGTTATACCATCGTCAGGCAGCTGCCCTACGACCGGCGCCAGACGACCATGTCGGGCTTCAGGATGTGCCGGGACTGCCGCCGTGAATACCAGGACCCGCTCGACCGGCGCTATCATGCCCAGCCGATTGCCTGCCCCCGCTGCGGCCCGGAACTCAGCCTGCTCGAGGCCAGAACCGGGCGCATGATATCAGGGGGACTGGAAGAAGCGGTCAGACTTATCAAGAGGGGAAAGATACTGGCAGTCAAGGGACTGGGAGGATTTCACCTGGTCTGCCTGGCCACCGACCAGAAAGCCATAAAACGCTTAAGGCAGATTAAGAGGAGGCAGACCAAGCCCCTGGCCCTGATGGCCAGGGATGTCAAGACGGTCGGAAAGTACGTGCAAATCACTTCTGATGAAAAGGGCTGGCTGACTTCCCCGGCCCGGCCGATAGTCCTTCTTAAAAAGAAAAGGGAGCTGCCGGGAATAGCTCCTTTCATAGATACGGTGGGCATCATGCTGCCCTACACCCCTCTACATCACCTCCTGCTCAAGGACCTGTCGCTCATCGTGGCCACCAGCTCCAACCGGAAAGATGCCCCGATCATCAAGGACGATTCTCTCATTGGCCCCGAGCTATGCGATTACCTCCTGACCCACAACCGGGAAATCGCCATGCGGGCCGATGATTCAGTCATCAAGGTGGTCAACGGAAAACCCGTCTTTATCCGCCGGGCCCGGGGATTTGTTCCCTTTCCCCAGGCTGTTCCTGAAAGTCTCAAGAGCCCGGTTCAGATCCTGGCCGTGGGTGGCGAGCTGAAAAACACCATCTCCATCTACAAGAATGGCTACGTAATAACCTCACAGTTCCTGGGCGACCTGGATGATTACGAGAACTTCCGATACTTTGAAGAAACCCTGGCCCACCTTAAAAAATTGTTCAGCTTCCGGCCCGAGCTGGTGGTCAGCGACCTTCACCCCGATTTCTGGAGCACCCGCTATGCCCGCAGCCTGAAAATACCGCACCTCCAGGTTCAGCATCACTTTGCCCACAGCCTGGCTCCCCTCATCGAGCATCAACTCCCTCCCGGCGAAAAATTCCTCGGGGTGAGCTGGGACGGCTTCGGTTACGGGGATGACGGACAGGCCTGGGGTGGAGAGTTCCTGCTGGCCGATTATGACGGATACGAAAGATACGCCCATTTTGATTATGTCCCGTTACCGGGAGGAGACGTGGCTGCCCGGGAACCCTGGAGGATGGCCCTGGCCCATCTTTACCGGGCCTTTGGAAAAAACTTCCCCCGTCTCCGACCACTGGCCGCAATCCCGGAAAGCAGGCTGCGGCATGTACGGTTGATGATAGAAAGGAAAATCAACAGCCCGCTGACTTCAAGCGCCGGCCGGCTTTTTGACGCCGTGGCTTATATCTGCGGCCTGGCCCCGGCCCGGGTGGAATATGAAGCCGAAGCACCTGCCCGGCTGGAAGCGGCCGCTTCAAGGGCCAGGTCTAAACGGAATCAGGGCTATTCTTTTTCGATCAGAAGGGACAGCCGGCCCTACCGGGTTGATTTCAGCCAGACTATAAACGAACTGGTTCTTGACCTTAAGAAAAAAGTCCGGCCGGAACTGGTCGCCTGGAAATTCCACCTGACCCTGGTCCAGCTCATCCTGGAAATGGCTGCCCTGGCCCGCAAGGAGCATGGCCTGAACCGGGTGGTCCTGACCGGCGGGGTTTTCCTGAATCGCCTCCTGACCGAACAGACAGAGAGAGTGCTAAGGGAAAATGGGTTTGAAGTCCTCAGACCTGTCCTTTACTCTCCGGGCGATGAATCCCTGTCCCTGGGCCAGATTGCCTATGCCCTTAACCGGGTAAAACATGGACAGGTTTGATTCCAGGGTCTGATTGTGTGAGCTTTCTACTTGAGGGTAATTCTTCTCCGGCTTTTTTCCAGCCTGAAACCGGGCTCCCCAAAAAAGTAGATGGCCGCGTTTACCAGCAGGGCCAGCAGGAAGCCAGAAGCCGCCGCTACGACAAAGCCAAAAACGCCGCCCAGCAGGCTGAAAATTAACCCTCCCATTAACTTGCCCTGCATCTCTTTCAGAAAAGCGGGCAGGATGGCTACCAACCCCGGGAAAAACTCCGTGGAGCCCAGCACCAGCCCGAGCAGAATCCCCAGGAAAATTCCCAGTCCTCCCGAAAATAACATGAAGGAAACCTGGTCAACCGACCGCAAATAGATGGTTCCGCCTTCAGCCGGTTTCTGCTCCAGCCGGGCGGTCTCAACTTTCTTTTCGGAAACGGTTTCCTCCGCCTGGCTGTAAAGCCCCGCTCCGCAGAAGGGACAGGTTTTCAGGTTCTGGTCAATCAGGTTGCCACACTCGACGCAAACAATTTTGGTCGAAGTCTTGACCAGGGCCGCCCCGCAGGCCTGGCAGTTGCTGGCTTCCGGCTCGTTCTGATGGTAACAGCTCGGGCAGAGAACGGATTCTCTTCCGTCCTCGGGCGGCTCTGATTGAATCCAGTGCTGGCCGTCGTAATAGTACCAGCGGCCGGTCTGGGCTCCGATCATCCAGCAGCGTCCCTCGCCGTCCACCAGTCTCAGCTTCTTCAGGGCTTCGGCATACTGGTCCCGGGTCAGCTCGCCGCGCCTGAACTGCTTGCTCAGCTGGTAGAAACTCGCTTCCACCGCTCGAAAACGCCTGTCCAGCATGTAAACACCCCAAATAAATTTATCCGGAAAGAAGCATTTTAGCAAGTTCTGGAGATAAATATCAGGTGCCTAATTTTTGTGCAGTTAGTTATAACTAACGCAAAGTCAACACCCTTGAGCCTGAACTCGCGGGCTTTTTGCACAGGTTTTTCCACAAAAATTGTGAATATCTGGGAGCGAAAACCAACCGGCTTCTCGTTCAGACTACTTCAGAAGGTCCAGCAGGCTATTGCCGGAAATGGGAGCCGGTATGAAAGACAGAATAAAAATCAGGGCCACGGCCAGGCTGAGAAATATTCTTCTCCTGGAAAATCCCTGGCCCGAATCGGCCACCGGTGGATGTCTGAGACCCATGACCGAGATCAGGACCGCCCAGATGAGCCAGCCGGCCCAGTAAAAAACGCCCAGCACCAGCAGGATCAGGATGATTCCCGGGGCCACTTTCCTGATTTTTTCCCCGAACAGGGCGTACAGAATGTGTCCACCATCAAGCTGCCCCACCGGGAATAGATTGAAAGAGGTGACCAGCAACCCGACCCAGCCGGCCACGGCCAGGGGGTGCAGAATCAAGTCCTGGTTCTGAGCCACCGGCCCGAAGGTCAGTCTGACGAACAGCTTTAAGAGCAGCGGCTCTCCGAATAAGATCGAGCTTTCCCGGGGCAGAGCCGGTATCAGCCGGGATAGCTGCAGGCCGGTATAGAGCGCCGGAACCGATAGTAAGAAACCGGTTAACGGCCCGTTGGCCCCGACATCAAACAGTTCTTCCCGCCCGGTCAGGGGTGATTTAATCCTGATGAAGGCACCAAGAGTTCCGATCAGGGTAGGAGCTGGAATAAAAAAGGGCAGGCTGGCCTGGACCCGGTAACGGCGGCAGGTCAGGTAGTGCCCGAGCTCGTGGCCCAGCAGAATGACCAGCAGAGATAGAGAATAGATCAGGCTGAGCTTGATCAGGGCCGGCTTCAGGAACAGGGACAGGTTGAGAGCCCCGGAGATATCATCGGGATTCTGCCCGGCCAAGAGATAATTTATCCCCCAAAGGTAGCCGACAAAGTAGGTTGACAGTATGGTAAGAATAAAAAGGACAACGTTTAACCACCTCTTGCCAGACAACATGACAGGTTAAAAAATAAAACAGGAGTGCCGTAGCACTCCTGTCAAATTCGAGAAATGTTCAGCTTCCCTTAAGGCGACGGGCCTTGGCTTCCAGCTCTTCCCGTCTTTCCCGGTGATCGGGGTCAGGAACGCAGGCTCCGCTGGGACAGACCGAGGCGCACTGGGGCTCATCAAAAAAGCCCACGCATTCGGTGCACTTGTCCGGGTTGATTTCATATCTCTCGTCGCCGGGAGAGATAGCCTGGTTGGGGCATTCCGGTTCGCAGGCTCCACAGTTGATGCAGTCTTCGGTAATCTTATAAGCCATTTCTTCCTCCTTTTCTGTATGCTATTTCTATTATATTCCCCTGCCTTAAATAAACAATACCCCTTCGGTCACCGACCGGTTTCCAGCTTCATCACCTTCATGGCCGCCTGGTAGCCATAGTAGGTATTCTGGTAATTGGACTGAAGGTCCCGATAGAGGCTGACCGCCTGGTCTTTCTGTCCCGCTTTCTCATAAGTCTCGGCCAGCCGGAACAGAATCACGTCCAGGGGGTAATCCTCCGGTTTTTCCTTCTCCATCTGGCGGTAAATTTCAACCGCCCGGTCAGGCTGTCCCTTCCTGGACAGGACCTGGGCATAGAGATCAAGAATCTGGTAATGAACCAGGTCGCGGCCCCGGTCCTTGACCCCGGTCAGGATCTGTTCGGCCTTGTCCAGTTCGTTCTTTTCAAGATAGTAGGTGGCCAGGGCCAGGCTGGCTATCCGTCCGTATTTTCTCTTCTGGGCCAGGGTTTCCAGCCGGGCCAGGTTTTCAGGCTTCTGTCCCAGTTCGGCCTTGAGGGCCAGGACCTGGCTCAGGTAACCCGCCTCCCGGCTTCTCTGGTAATCCAGGAAGAATCTGACCCCGACAATTATGGCCAGCAGGGCCACCAGGCCCAGGGCTATGGCCATGAATTTCTTCTCGTGTTTCTTAACCCAGCGCACAAACCGGCTCAGTCCGGTGGCCAGTTCATTCTCTTTCAGCTGTCTTCTCTCCGCTCTCTTCATATCGGGCCTCTCCTTAAAGACTTCTTTTTAGCATATTCCTGGATAAAATCCAAGTGGGAGGCTGGAATAAAATAAATTGGAATAAAATAAACAAGGTAGTAAGAGAATTAACAATAAAAAACCAGAAAAAAGTACGGTCGAGCTGGCTTTAATAGCTGAACTTCAGCAGTCCGGCCTTTTCCCTGATCTGCTTCCTGATTTCCTCTTTGCTGATGAGGCCTTCCTTCTCGGCCTTGATGACCTGGAAGAGTTCATAGGTGGTCAGCAGGCCGTTCCCGTCCTTTTCTGCTTCCTCCACCTGGAACTGGGAATAAGGATTGTTCCGCAGCTTGGCCTCAACCAGGTTGAAATAATTGCCGACCAGGATGGCCTTCATCCTGGTATTGTCAAATTCCTGCATGCGGCGGCCCTTGAACCTCTGCAGCAGGATGCAGTCGTCGTCGGTGGCCCAGTTGCGGCTGCTCCTGATAACCACCAGTATCAGGAATTCCTTGCGCAGGCAGACTTCCACCGGCTGGTCATTGTTCTCGATGAGCCACAGGTCTTCCTCTTTGTCCCTGATGACGTTCTTCCAGTACTGGTCCACATCCACCACCTTGCCCCAGCCCAGATACTTGAAGGCCTGGAGAACGGCTGCTTTCAGTTCCGGGCCCTCGGCCTTTAGCAGGCGGTTGAAGGCCTCCTGCTGGGTTTCCCGCAGGGTCCTGATCTGCTCGTCGAGCTCTTTCAACCTTTCTTCGAATTTCTTCTTCTCTTCTTCTTTCTTCAGGAACAATTCCTTGATTTCCGGGAAAAGATATTCTTCCTTGTCAATCCAGTCCATCTGCTCTACCTCCTTGCCTTTCATTTCCATGAGCGGGAAAACATCTTTCAGGATGAAATCAGCCACCTTGATGTTGTGCTGACCGAACCAGGGCAGCAGCCAGATGAAGCCCTTTCCCTTCCTGATCATCAGGGAAACCGGATAGCCATCATGGCTCTTGGCCACAATTTTCCAGCTCTCGTTCAGGCTGGCCGGAATCTCCCAGATGTCGGCGCCGAAAGAGTTGGGCAACAGCTTGTAAATATGGGCCAGGCTGCTGGAAAATTTCTCAAAAACCAGGTTGAAGGGCATTTCCGGTGTTACCAGCAACACCTCGTTCGGGGTTGATTCCTGAAAATGAATGTCCGGGAAGGTGCCGATAACGCCGGTCAGCTGGTAGAGATGCCCCTTGCCGACAAAGCAGACCACCCTGGCTCCATCCACCACCATTTCCTGGACCTTCTCCGCCAGCCCGCTTGGAACGGCCTCCTCCTCCACCGGCCAGTTCAGCTGGTAAAAAATGGCCCTGGCCTCGGGCAGGATGGTCGGCAGATTCCTGAAATCGGAGGTGTGGATTAGAAAGGTATCGACCTGCTCCTGCTCCAGGTACTCCTTGTCCCTATCCTCAAAATCCAGCAGGATGACCCTGTTCATGGCTCGGTCCTTTCAAATCTACGATTTCACCCCTTTAATAAAATATTCCGCTCATAAATTTATCACCTTTCAAGGTGAATTAAAAGATGATTTCTGCTCCCCTCATTCGGCCGGACCGAAAACCGCCAGCACTTTTTCCTTATTGACCGGTGATTGGACTGAACCGCCCTGAACCTCCCCCTGAGGACCAAACCTGGCTGACCCGTCCCTTTCGGGCTCATCTTTCGGATGAAGTCAAATGCCCCTGGGGAGACTCGAACTCCCGGCACAGGGATTAGGAATCCCTTGCTCTATCCATACTGAGCTACAGGGGCATTCTTTGCAAGAGCTAAATATAACTTATCGGCCCGATTTTTTCAATCAGGAAGGGCCGCGGAGCGTGATTGGATTGCCTACTTCTGGCAGTAAGGGCAGAAAAAAGAACTCCGGCCGGCTATCTTCTTTCTCTCGATAACGGCCCGCCGGCAGCGGCGGCAGCGCCGGCCTTCCCGGTCATAGACCAGGTGTTTCTGCTGGAACTGCCCCTTCTCGCCCTCCGAATCAACATAGTCACTGATGGATGATCCCCTGAGCTCTATGGCCTTCTTCAGGACGGATTTCATGACCCGGTACAGTTTTCGGGCCTCATCGAGGCTCAGGCGGCCAGCCGGGCGGTCTGGCCTCAGTCCGGCCCGGAACAGGATCTCGTCAGAATAGATGTTGCCGATGCCGGCTATGATCTTCTGGTCGAGCAGCCAGCCCTTGATTTTCTTGCCTCCGTGTTTACGCAGTAAAGCCTGGAACCCTGGAAAGTCCATCTCCAGCGGTTCAGGCCCGAGTTCAGCCTCGACCCTGCTCATGATGTCCGGCAACCGCAGACAGTTGTAGAAACCAAATTTCCTGACATCGCGGAAGCGGAGCTCGGAGCCCAGCCCGTAAAAGGTCATCCGGGCATGGGTATGTTTATCCAGCGGTTGTTCCGGCGGGCACAGGTAAAGCTGCCCGGTCATCTTGAGGTGAATCAACAGGCCGCAGCCGCCGGAAAAACTGAAAATTATCATTTTCCCGCGACGCCAGATTTTCTGCACCGTTTTTCCGCGATAAATAACGGGATTGAGGGCAGAGGCGGGCTGTTTTCGTTCGAGATGGGCCGACAGGAAGACCAGGTCCCTGACCCGTCGACCTTCCAGCCTGGAACGCAGGCCGCTGACCACGGTTTCAACTTCTGGCAATTCGGGCATGAATCGATTTTACCTTCCCGGCTGAAAATAGCCAAGAGCCTCAGTCTGACAACAGGATTTTCCGGTGAATCTGCTTGATTTAATGGTTCATTTTAATTAATATTAAGCCTTATGAAAAAGAAAGCCGTTACCGCAATCATTCTGGCCTGGCTTGTTCCGGGTCTGGGCCATCTCTACCTTCGCCGCTACTGGAGGGGCCTGGCTTTTCTGGTGGCCATCGCCCTGATGTCCCTGATGGGCCTGGTCATGGGGGGAAAGATTTACCCGCTGCAGGCAGACAACCCGCTGACCTTCCTGGCCTTTCTCTCCGACCTCGGGAACGGGCTGCTTTATATCCTCTCCAGGTTTTTGCCCGTTGGCCTGGGTGAACTGGAAAGGCTGTCTTTCGAATTTGGAACGGCTTACCTGGCCGGGGCCGGGCTGCTGAACTACCTGGTGGCCCTGGATGCCTGGGACATAGCCAGAGGAAAGAAACAATGATCCTGGAAAGTCACCTCTTCACCATGATTATCTACGCCTTCTTAGTGTCTCTGGTGCTGGCCCTGATCCGCCGTCCCGACCTGAAGAGCCGGCTCCGCTACGGCCTGACCCTGTTCCTGATCATGACCCTGGCTTCCCTGGCCTTCGGCTGGTTCATGTACCTTTTTGTTAAATAGACCAGTCGACTAAACACATACCTGATTTCACCACCTTCTGCCTGACCATAAATCTTTTGGCCACAAAATGAATTGTGTTATAATCAGATTCCTTTAATCGACCATGAAATACGAAACCGTCATCGGCCTGGAAATCCACGCCCAGCTTCTGACCAGGACCAAGCTCTTCTGCCGGTGCAGCACCGAGTTCGGGAGGACCCCCAACACCCTGACCTGTCCGGTCTGCCTGGGCCTGCCGGGCAGCCTGCCGGTCATCAACCGGGAAGCGGTCAGGATGGCCATCAAGCTGGCCCTGGCCCTGGGGGCAAAAATCAATCTTAAATCGATCTTCAGCCGCAAGAATTATTTTTACCCGGACCTGCCCAAGGGCTACCAGATTACCCAGTACCACCTGCCGGTGGCCGAAGACGGCCGGTTGCTGATCGAAGTCAACGGGAGCAGGAAGGCCATAGGAATCGAGAGGATAAACCTGGAAGAAGACGCCGGGAAATCGCTTCACGAGGGCTTCCCTGATTCGGCCGAAAAGACCTACCTTGATTTCAACCGCTGCGGCGTTCCGCTGCTGGAAATTGTCGGCCGGCCCGACCTGCGCTCGCCCGAAGAGGCGGTCGAGTTTGTCCAGAACCTGAGGACCATTCTCCAGTACCTGGAAATCTGCGACGGCAACATGGAAGAGGGCAGCCTCCGCTGTGACGCCAATCTGTCCGTCAGGCCAGAAGGTTCAACTGAATTAGGAACGAAGACCGAGGTCAAGAACCTAAATTCTTTCCGCTTCCTGGCCCGGGCCCTGGAATACGAAGCCAGCCGCCAGGTTGAGGCCCTGGAGAGAGGCGAAAAGATAATCCAGGAGACCAGGGGCTGGGACGCTTCGGCCAACCGGACGGTTCCGCAGCGCAGCAAGGAAGAAGCCCATGACTACCGCTACTTTCCCGAGCCCGACCTGCCGCCGCTCATCATCTCCGAAGACTGGATAAAGGAAATTTCGGCCGGGCTGCCGGAGCTTCCCCAGGCCAAAATCGACCGGTTTATCCGGGATTATCAGCTTCCTGCCTATGATGCCCGGATTCTGACCGGAAGCCGGGCCCTGGCCGATTATTTTGAGAAGGTGGCCAGTCTCTCCGGCTCCCCCAAGCAGGCCTCAAACTGGATAATGCGCGAGGTCTTGCAATATCTCAAGGAAAAAAATTTGAGCCCGGAAAATTTCCCGCTTCCGGCCGAATCCCTGGCCGAGCTGATCAAGATGGTGGAGAACCAGGAGATCACGATCACCATGGCCAAGGAAAAAGTCTTCCCGGAGATGCTACGGAGATCTCTGGAAGTGCCGAAATCAGCGGAGGTGCCCGTCCCGACTATTAAAGAAAAACTAGCCGCCTGCGATCCCCGGGTTATCACCGAGCAACTCGGTTTGAAAAAGATCGGCGACGAACAGGCCCTGCAGAATATAATAGAAGAGGTCCTGGAGAAGAATCCCGGCCCGGTAAAACAATACCTGGAAGGCAAGGTCCAGGTCCTGGGATTCCTGCTGGGCCAGGTGATGAAGGCCAGTAAGGGCCAGGCCGACCCGCAGAGGGTGCAACCCCTGCTGCGCCAGGCCCTGGACAGGCTGGCCAAAAAATAGAAACTGATGCCAGCAGATGATTGAACTATTTCACGTCTGGAAGCAGTACCAGAAACCGCACTGGGCCCTGTCCGATGTTTCCCTGGAAATCAGAACCGGGGAATTCTGCTTCATCACCGGGCCGAGCGGCTCCGGCAAGACCACCCTGTTGAAAATCATCTTCCGCGAGCTCATCCCGACCGAGGGACAGATCCTGGTCGACGGAGTTAACATCCTTAAAATACCGGACCATAAGATTTACCGGCTCCGCCGCACCATGGGCATCGTCTTCCAGGATTTCCGGTTGCTTTTCCACCAGTCCGTGTTTCACAACGTGGCCGTACCCCTGCAGGTGGTCGGGCTATCTTCCAAGGAAATCAGGCGACGGGTGTTCAATGCCCTGCGCCAGGTCAACCTGCATCACAAGATGTGGGACTTTCCCCAGCGCCTGTCCTACGGCGAGCAGCAGCGGGTGGCCATTGCCCGGGCCATCGTTAACAACCCTTCCATCCTGCTGGCCGATGAACCGACCGGCAACCTGGACCCCGAGCTGGCCTTCGAGATCATGAGCATCTTCAAGGAAATCAACCAGCAGGGAGCCACGGTCATCATCGGCAGCCACGACCGGGAACTCATCCGCCATTTCGGTGATAAGATCTTTTTCTTACAGAAGGGCAAAATCATCGGCAAGGAAGAAAAGCAGTGATCCTCCGGCAACTCTGGTACCTGGTCAAGGCCGCGGGCAACAACCTGTGGACCTTCCGCGGCCGCAACCTGGTCTCGGTCCTGATCATCGGCTTTTCCTTCCTGGTGATCGGCATCTTCCTGGCCCTGTCCAACAACCTGACCTACCTGGGCCAGCAGCTGTCCAACAACCTGGCCATTTCCTTCTTCCTGGACAAGAACCTGAAAGCTCCGGAGCTGGAGTACATCAAATCACAGATCCTGGCCTCGGAGCTGGTGGACCGGGTGACCTTCGTTTCTTCCGAAGATGCCCTGAGCCGTTTCCGGGCCAACTTCCCCGAGCTGCGGGAGATCCTGGATAACCTTAAGTCCAACCCCTTTCCTCCATCTTACGAGGTCAAGCTCAAAGATAAAATTCTGAGCCTCTCGGCCATCGTCTACTTCATGGAAAAAATCAAAGGACTGAAAGGCGTGGTCGACGTCCAGTTCAACCAGGACTGGGTGGAAAAAATGGACTCCCTAAGCCGGATTGTTCAGGCCGTGGGCTTTTTTTTGGGCGGCATCCTGATCCTGGCCTCTTTCTTCATAATCTCCAACGTGGTCAGGCTGAACGTTTTCGCCAGGAAAAACGAGATAGAAATTCTCCGGCTGGTGGGAGCCACCAACACCTTCATCAGGATCCCATTCCTTCTGGAAGGATTCGTTCTCGGACTGCTGGGCAGCCTGGTCTCCTTGTTCATACTGTTCATCCTGGTCAAGGTCTTTCCCATCTACATCGGCAGTTCCCTCGGGGCAGCCCGGGAGCTGTTCACCCTGCGGCCACTGACGACCGAACAGGGCCTCTGGCTGGTGGTCGGCGGAGTGGTCACCGGAACCCTGGGCAGCGTCACCTCAGTCTCAAGGTTCCTCAGAATATAAGCCTGCCTGGCCGGCTGATCGCTTTGCTGCCGTCTAACGACTCCATCACTCATCCACTTCAATTTGACCGTGGCCTGCCTTCTCAGAAAGGGGAAGGTTGAGTCCAGGCCACGGTCATAACCCTGGCCCGGCTCAGCCCGCTGACCCCAGGGCCACCAACACGGCCTCCCTTTCGACTTCACTTCCAGATGCTCCCCTGCCCCATGACCTGGCCAGTTTAACCGGGAAGAAGAAAAGGTTTGACTGATCTTCCGGCATTAATTAAAATTGAAGCGGTCTGATGGAAAGCATAGGCAAGGAACTACAGAAAGCAAGAGAGGCCAGGGGTATCTCCTTAAAGGACATCTCTCTACAGACGAAAATCGGTCTCAGGCACCTGGAGGCCATAGAAAATGACCAGCTGGACCTTTTGCCAGGAGGTTTCTTTACCAGGCACATCTTAAAGGCCTACATTTCATCCATAGGACTAAACCCGGATGAATGGTTGCCTAAATACGAGCGGCCAGAACTCAGGCCGCCCGCCAGAGAACCCGGGTCCGGGAAAAAGGTCGTCCCCTCGCCAAAGTCCCAGCAGTTGGATCAGGTTAAATACTACCTGGCATCCAAGGAAAATAAGGCCGAACCCGAATCAAGGAAAAGAGAGCCGGGGCTGGACCGGGTGGTCTGGATAGCCCTGACGGTTATAGTCCTGGCACTTTTTGTATTGCTGATCTATCTTTCCATTCAGACCACCAGGAAAAATGTCGAAGCCAGAAAAGCCAGCCAGAAAATCCAGGCCGAGGTGACCATCCCGGCCGAAGAACAGCTGCCCCCGGCCGGAACCCAGGTGGCCGAACCAGAGCCTCAGCCCCAGGCCGTTATGGGCTTACAGCTGGAGCTGGAATTTAACGAAGACTGCTGGATACAGGTCTACGCCGACGGTAACCTGGTGGTGGACGGATTGAAACTGGAGGGGTTCCGGATACAGGTCCGGGCTGAATCGGAGCTGGTCATCAACCTGGGCAACGCCGGCGGTGTCAGTTTCAGGTTGAACGGCCAGCCCGGCAAACCCCTCGGCAAACGCGGGGCGGTGGTCAAGAATATCAAGATCACGCGGGACAACCTGGACCAGTTCCTGGACCGGGAAAAAAGCCCGCAGTAAAAAACCGGAAAGCCCAGTGGATATTTTCCCGACTCTACCGGGCGAGAGATAAGCATGCCAATAGACCAGTCAGAGGCAGTGATCTTACGCACCCAGGGTTTTGCCGAACAGGATAAACTGGTGGTCTTTTTCAGCCGGGAGAAGGGGCTGGTGCGGGGCATCGCCAAGGGAGCCAGGAAATTCAACAACCGCTTCGGCAGCAGCCTGGAGCCCTTCTCCATAGTCAGGATCTTTTATTATGAAAAGGAGAGGCAGGACCTGGTCACCGTCAGCAACTGCGACCTGCTGGAGTCGGCCTTCGAACTGTTCAGGGATCGCCGGACGGCCTGCTTTTTTTCTTACCTGGCCGAGCTGACCGAAAAGTTCTCCCCGTACCGGGCCGGGGAGGAGAAACTCTACCGGCTGCTGGTGAGCCTGACCAGGGCCACCCGGGCCGGGCAAAAGGTGGAATACCTGGTGCGCTATTTCGAGTACTGGTTTCTGAAAATTAACGGTATCCTGCCTGATTTCCGGACCTGCCAGAAGTGCCATCACAGGATAAATAACACCGCCTGGCTGGAGCCGCAGAAAGACGGCGTCCTGTGTGACCGTTGTGCCCGGGACAAGAAGTATGAACTCAGCCCCCGGCTGGTTCAGGCCATAGACTGGATAAAAAAGAATCCTCCCGAAGCTCCTCCCGACCTGGAACTCGAAGCGGACGACTGGAGGAAGCTGGGCCGGGTTTTCCAGGCCATCATCGTCTTCCACCTGGAAGAAAGGCCCCGGACCCTGGACCTGCTCGATTTCTGACAGAGAAAACCGGTGAAAACCAGGCGCCTGTTTGATAAAATCATGATGAACGGAGCTGGTCGGCGTGGCTTCCAAATATTTTAAAAAACTCACCACCAGAAACACCTTCCTGACCCTGGCTTTCTTTGCCCTGCCCTTCCTCATCCTGCTGGTGGTGGTTGACCTGCAGATTTCCAGGGTGATAAAGAACCAGGTCAATTCGCAACTGGCCGGCGCGGTTCAGGATAATCTGAAAACCATCAAGCTCTTTCTGGAAGACCGGCTGACCGACCTGGGCTCGGTGGCCCGATTGAATTGCCCGGACCTCAGCTGCCTTAACGAGCAGGAAAAAATCTACCTGAACCTGATCCAGGGAAAGAAGTGGTACGACTTTATCTTCATCGCCGACCTCCAGGGCCAGCTGGTCAAATCGTATAACCGCGAGCTCCAGGGCAATATATCAAGCCGGGATTATTTTCAGGCCTCGGCCGCGGGGCGACCGTTTATCTCAGATATTTTTTATTCTGATATAACCGGGGCTAACGTCATGGTCATATCACACCCGGTACTGGATTCAGAAGCACGGGTGGCTGGAGTTCTCGGTGCTTCTCTCAACCTGAATTACCTGTACAGCCTGCTCTCTGACCTGCGGTTGGGCCGAACGAGCGAGCTGTTCTTATTGAGCCGGGAAGGCCTGATCCTGTCCCCCACCAAGCTGGGAGCCTTTCCCTTCGCCGAAAAGGCCTTTTCGGGAGAGCTCAATCCCCACCGCGGAGACAGCGGGGTGATAGTCCACCTGGATTACCGCGGGGAAAGAGTTCTATGTGCCTACCAGCTTCTGCCCGGGACCAGCATCTACCTGGCCTCGGAAATGGACCTGCGGGAGGCCCTGCTGCCGGTCCGGCGCTTCAACCGCATCATCCTTTATTTCTTTTTGCCTTCCTTTCTATTTCTGATCATCATATCCAACCTTTATTCCAGGAGGGTTACCGGACTGGTCCAGAAACTCACGGCCAACCTGGCCCGGGCCCTGGACGAATGCCGGGAGCGCCGGCAGCAGCTGGACCGGATCAACCACGAACTGGAAAACCGCATTCTGGAAAGCCAGCGCCTGGCCGCCGAACTCCAGCTGTCGGAGCAGTACATCCTGCACCTCATTGACAGCATTTCCCTGGGCCTGGCCGGTACCGACCTTGAAGGCAGAATTGCCCAGTACAACAAGCATTTCCTGACCCTGTTTGAAACCAGTGAAATCAGGAAGGGCGACATACTGTTTGAGGCAGTTCCCGCGTTGAAAGACCCAGAAATCATGGAGTCCTTCCAGGCCACGGTCAAAGAAGCTTCGGCCCGGCAGCTGACGGCCCGGAAAATCGACCGGGGCCACGGCGAGGAATATTTCAACCTGGCCTTCTTTCCCATCACCAACGGTGAAAAACGCCTGCTGGGAATCACCATCCTGGTCGAAAATGTCACCGAAAAAGAAAAACTCCGCAACAAGCTGGCTGAATACGAAAAGCTGTCCGCCCTGAGCCAGCTGGCCCTGGGCGCCGCCCACGAGATAAACAACCCCCTGCTGGGGATTTCTTCTTTCCTGGAAATCCAGATGGAAGAAACGACCGACCCCCAGAAAAAACAGCAGATGGAAGTGGTCCTGGAAAATGTCTACCGGATTTCCCAGACCATCAGGGGATTGCTGGATTTTGCCCGCCCGGCTCCCCCCCGTTTTACCCGGGTCAACCTCAACCAGGTGGTCGAAGACACCCTGGCCTTCCTTAGCCACCAGCCCATTTTCAAGAAGATCCAGGTCGAACAGAAGCTCTATCCGCAGCTGCCTCCGGTCACCGCCGACCTCAACCAGATTCGCCAGGTTCTGACCAACATCTTCATCAATGCTGCCCAGGCCATGCCCGAGGGAGGCCGGCTGTCAGTAACCACCTCCAAGGTCAAGTTCGAAGATTACGTCCAGATTGAAATTGCCGACACCGGCATCGGCATCCAGCCCGAAGACCTGAAAAAAATTTTTGACCCCTTTTTCACCACCAAGAAGAGCCAGGGCACCGGACTGGGTCTGAGTATCAGCCTGTCTTACATAAAGAGCCATAACGGAGATATTCAGGTCCAGAGCCAGCCAGGCGCCGGCACCACCATCACCATAATTCTCCCCATCAGGCAAAAGGGCCGCCTGAGCGGAAAAGAAGAGGAGGTCATAAGTTGAAAACCTTTTCGGTGATGCTGGTTGATGACGAAATCCTGACCCTCAACAACCTTAAAAAAGCCCTGGAAAAGGAGGGCTACGAGATCATCCTGGCCGAATCGGGTGAAAAGGCCCTGGACCTGCTGGAAAGCTGTCGGCCCCACCTGATCCTGCTCGACCTGGTCCTGCCCGGAATTTCAGGCCTGGAAGTCCTGAAAAAGGTCAAGGAAACCGACCGGGAAATAATCGTCATCATGATGTCGGCCTACGAAATACTGGAAAAAGCGGTGGAAGCCATGAAGCTGGGGGCCTACGATTACCTTTTGAAGCCCTTCAAGCTCAGCGAGCTCAAGGCCACGGTCCAGCGGGCCCTGGAAACGCTGTCTCTGAGGCTGCGTTTCCTGGACGAGTTTGAAAAGCAAAAGCAGCGGTATTATTTCGGAAAGATCGTGGCCCAGAGCCGGAAAATGAAGGAAGTGCTGGACATGGCAGCCAGGGTAGCCCAATCCGACCGGACCACCGTGCTCCTCCAGGGGGAAAGCGGCACCGGCAAGGAACTCCTGGCCCGGGCCATTCATTACCACAGCCCGCGGGCTGAGAAGCCGATAGTGGCCATCAACTGCGCGGCCATCCCGGAAAACCTGCTGGAAAGCGAGCTCTTTGGCTACGAAGCCGGGGCCTTCACCGACGCCCGTAAGAGGAAAATTGGCCTCCTGGAAAAAGCAGACGAGGGCACGGTTTTCTTTGATGAAATCGGTGATATGTCCCTGGCGCTCCAGGCCAAGATCCTGAGGGTGCTGGAAGACGGAACTTTTGTCAGGCTGGGCGGCTCGCAGCCGATAAAAATCAACGTCCGCATCATCGCCGCCACCAATCGCGATCTGGTCAAGGAAACCGAAAAGGGAAATTTCCGTTCCGACCTCTTTTACCGGCTCAATGTTGTTCCCATAACCATTCCACCCCTGAGGGAAAGGAAAGAGGATATCATGCCCCTGGTCCTGTTTTTCATGGACGAATTCAACCGGGAGATCAAGAGAAATTTCCGGGGCCTGGAGCCGGAAGCGGCCCAGGCCCTGCTGAATTATTCCTGGCCCGGCAATGTTCGGGAGTTAAGAAATACCGTGGAGCGGGTTATGTCCCTCTACCAGGCTGAGAATATCCAGCTACAGTTTCTACCCCAGGAGATAAGGCAGGAACTGAACCTTCCCGAAGATAAGGGCCTGGAGACCCTGGCCAAGAACTGGCCTACCCTGGACCACCTGGAAAAGTCTTATATCGCCAGAGTCCTTGAACATACTGGGCACAATAAGAGCCAGGCTGCCCGAATCCTTGGCCTCAATCCAGCCACCCTGTACCGTAAGATCAAGTCCTGGAAAAAGTGATATTCGCATTTTGCAATATTGCAATTTGCGAGAGTTACACCTGGCTTCAACTTTAATTTCCTTATTATCAACAATATAATTCTGGCACAACAATTGCACTCCAAAATAGTCGGAGGCCAGAATGAAAAACATATTGCCCCTGACCCGAAAAGAGCTGGAAGAAGAAAAACAAGCCGAACAAAAGGCCAAGATTCTTAAATTCCCGGAAATCCAGGCAATAGAAACGGCAGAAGCCCACTCCAACAAACGCCCCAGGGTCAAGATAACAACCCACTATCTTTATTACCGCGATAAGAAAATTCCCATCAGCCGCTTTGAAAAAGCCGGATACGGAAAGTTGCTACGGTTGCTGGTCAAAGAAATTTCTTAAAAGGAGAACCCATGCCAGAAAAGGCCAAGGTCCATTACATCCATCCGATCCCGGAGGCCAAGGAATATGACCCGTTTTTTGAAGCCACCCTGCAATTTGAAAAGGCGGCCAACTTCCTTGACCTTGATCCCTGGATATACCAGCGGCTGAAATACCCGGAAAGGGAATTGACGGTCCATATCCCCATCACCATGGATGACGGGCGGGCCGAAATCTTCACCGGCTTCAGGGTGCAACATTCCACGGTCAGGGGTCCGGCCAAGGGCGGAATCAGGTTCTCGCCCAACGCTTCCATCAGCGAATGCAAAGCCCTGGCCACCTGGATGACCTGGAAATGCGCCGTAGTCGACCTGCCCTTCGGCGGCGGCAAGGGAGCGGTTATTTGCGACCCGCTCAAGATGTCGGAAAACGAGCTGAGAAAGCTCACCAAGGAATACACCCTGGCTATCAGGGATATCATCGGGCCCTTCAAGGACGTCCCGGCTCCGGACATGTTCACCAATGCCCAGACCATGGCCTGGATAGCCGACGCCTACAGCCAGGCCTGCGGACACCTGGAACCGGCCGTGGTCACCGGGAAACCGGTTCACCTGGGAGGTTCTCTCGGCCGGGCCATGGCCACCGGGACCGGCCTGTTTTTTGTCCTGGAGGAAGCCCTTAAATACCTGGGCCTGAATTTCGAAGGGCGAACCGTGGCCATTCTTGGCTTCGGCAACGTCGGGTCCTCCATAGCCAAACTGGTGCATAAGGCCGGTTGCCGGGTCATCGCCGTCACCGATATCTTCGGGGGCATCTACAGCCAGAAAGGAATCGACCCCTTCGAGCTGGAAAAACAGGTCAAACAAACCGGCTCGGTGGTCAACTTCCCTGGGACTGAACCGATCGACAACGACAGCCTGATTGCCCTGGACTGCGATATCCTGATTCCGGCCGCCACCGAAGGCCAGATTCACCGGGGCAATGCCGGCCAGGTCAAGGCCAAAATTATCCTGGAAGGAGCCAACGGACCGACCACCACCGAGGCTGACAGCATACTGGAGGATAAAGGGGTTCTGGTTTGCCCGGACATCCTGGCTAACGCCGGCGGGGTAACCGTTTCCTATCTGGAATGGGTCCAGGACCTGCAGCGTTTCTTCCTGAGCGAAGAAGAGGTCACTGAAAAGCTGGAAAAGAAAATGAAAAAGGCCTTCCATGAAATCGTCGACCTCATGGAAAAGCATAAACTGCCTATGAGAGAGGCGGCCTATGTCCTGGCAGTTGGCAGAGTGGCAGAAGCTCTGAAAGCTTTAGGCCGAGCGGCCTGAGCACCCATAAAACCGTTTTCCTTCTTAACCTAATTCCCTCCTGGGAGGGCGCCAGCCCTCCCTCTTTTTTTTAAACCGAGTAGCTCAGGACCTTGCCCTCGGCATCACAGTTCCTGAACCAGACCAGGACCGGCTTGTTCTGGGCGTCATAGAACTTGCCCAGCAGAATCATTATCAGGTCAACCAGCACCCCGATTCCCAGGCATCCGAGAGTGAAAAGCCAGATCAGGCCGGTGCCGGTCTTGCCCACGTAAAAGCGGTGACCGCCGAACAGGCCAAACAGCCAGCACAGCAAAAAAGTGACCAGGCGAGACTTTTCGGACATAGATTCCTCCTTAAAGGAAAAAAGATGAATTATTTGCTCACCTCAGGCTTAACCGCCACGCAAGTCAAAAGTCTATTTGGCATTTTGAGATTCTCCGGGCCGGTAAAAATGGGGGCCAAGAACATCCCTCAGGATATCAGCTTCCTGTTCAGAGATTATCCGGTCCTCCATGACCACATTCACCTTAAATCCATTCTCGGTGACTTCCACCAGCAGGAAAAAATTTCGGCCTCCGGCCCTGACATATTCTTTATGAAGCCTGGGACTGCCTCCCCCGGCAATGTAGTAAATCAGACCGTCGTAAATTCTGGTCGGGCCGAAACGGTGGCTGTGGCCGGCAAAGACCGCCTTCACCCGGCCGGCCAGCAGCAACGGATGGATTTTTTCAAACCAGAATTCTCTCCATTCCAGCCTGACGTTTCTGGCCTTCATATCCCAGACCGGGACATGGATGAAAACAAAAGCCTGTTCCCAGCGCGGTCGCTTCAGGTCCTCTTCCAGCCAGGCCAGTTGCTCCGGACCGATTTTTCCCCAGGCCCCATCTTCCAGGTTGTCCAGGAGAACAAAGTGGCATTTGCCCGCGTCAAAAGACATATAGGTTTTTCTGAATAATTCCAGGTAGACCTGCCTGGCCCGGTTATTAAAGACATCATGGTTGCCGGGGATCTGGTAATAGGGAGGCTCGATCCGGCCGATAACCTCAAGGTATCTCTCCCACTGGGGCCTGGTGCTCCGCAGTCCGTAGCCGTAAATCAGGTCCCCGAGATTGACCACCAGGTCGGGTTTCAGGGCATTGATCTGGTCGATAACCTTTTCAAAGTGGGAGAAATCCTTCTGGTTGAGGAATTCAGGATTGGTGTCGGAGACCACCACGAACTTCAGGTCCGAGGCTGAGAGTGCCCCGGCCAGCCAGGCCAGCAGAACGGAAACCGTTATTATTTTTTTCATTTAATCCATTATAAACCCTTGAACTAGATAATAATAGCTGGCGGCAGCCAGCCAGCGATTTTCTTCACTTTTCCCGTGATTATTCCTACCCCAATAATTTTAACTTTTCATAACTTTCCGACAATCCTGGCAGTTTGACTCTGGATAAACCCGCCGGATCTGGACCGGACAGCAGAGCCGGGAGTCAATCAAGCTTCGGGTCTTGCTTCCAGCTACCCAGGACCCGGGCTCCGCCCCTGCTTTAGCCGGTGAACAGAAAAATTCTCAAAAATCCTAGAATATAAAAAGAGGGGCAACCCAGCGGTTGCCCCCGCTTTTAATATCTCACCTATCCGGGCCTTAATGATTCAGCCCGGACCGCTTAATAAGCCAACCTCAGGTCAATCTATCCTGAGCGGTGGATAATTCAGGAGCAGGGTAAAACCGGCTTCCTGAAGCGCCTTGCTGAGCTCGGCCGCGTCCTTTTCATAAAATTCATTCACCTGTTTCAAGAACTCGCCGAGCCTGGCCCTGACCTTTTCATACCTGACCGCGGCTGGCTGGCTGATGGGTTCGTAGCCGGCTGAACTAATTCCGCTGACGGCACCGTTCACCTGGGATAGCAACCCGGACGACCTGTCGGCCATGCCCTGCCTGGGCGGGGTCGGGTTCAGGGTTTCGGACAGATTCTTGAGCTTATTGTCAACAGCTTCCAGCTTCTTCATCGCTTCCATCATCTTCTGATTTCTCTGCCCCCGGGCAAATTCTCTTATGGTCTGCAGGGCCCTCTGCGTTTGCTGCAGCCTCTGGCTAACGGTCTGAACCGCTCTTGACAGCTTCTGAGCTTCCTTTGCTTTTTCGTAGTTGGCCTTAAGCACTGCCAGGTCAACCTGCAACCTCGGATCTGGCCTGACTTCAAAGGCCTGGCTGGCTTCCTGGTCCTCGTACTTGACCTTAACCGTGTAGGTTCCGGGCAATACGGTCAGCCCGCCGCGGCCGCCAAAAAATCCGGCTGCGGACCGACCCGAGGCCTGGGCTGACATCATCTCGCCAGGAGAAACGGGCTGCATCTCGCGAAAATCCCAGTAAACCCGGTTTATCCCCTTCTCCTCGGGCCCATTCAGCTGGCGCACCACACGTCCCTGGGCATCACTTATGGTGACCTGGACCCGGCCCCGGCCCATCATCTGTCTCATGGTTGCCATGTCCATACCGCCGCGCTGAGCAAACTGGGCCATTCGCTCCTGCATCTGGGCCATTTCCGGTGAGGGGGCTTCCATATCCGCAGCCTTCTTTTCGGAAGGAATCAGAAAATAGGTTATGATCGCCCCGGTCTGCTTATTCTGGGCCAGGTACTCGCCATCTCCCGGGCTCATGTAGGAAGACATCCGGCCGGTCTGAAATTGCAGGGCATCGTTAACCTTAAACAGGTGGAGTTTCTTTTTCATCACCTCGGCCGAAAGCTCCCGGAGCGGCGAAATATCGTCAAACACATAGACCGCCCGGCCGTGGGTGGCCACGATCAGGTCATGTTCCCTGGGATGAACGGCTATGTCATAGACCGGGCAGGTGGGAAAACTTCCGGTCCACTTGGTCCAGTTCTGGCCGCCGTTCAGGCTGACAAACAGGCCGAATTCTGTGCCCAGGAAGAGCAGGTTCCGGTTAACCGGGTCTTCCTCGATGGCCATGCAGTACCCGTCTATTTCAGAAGTGGCCAGGCTTTTCCAGGTCTTGCCAAAATCCCGGGTTACAAAAACGTAGGGAGTAAAATTGGACCGCCGGTGGTCATCAAAAACCACGTAGGCCGTGCCTTCTTCAAACCGACTTGGCTTGATGTGGGGCACGGCGGCTCCGGCCGGGACCAGGGGCTTCTTGCCGGTGGTCAGAGCTTTGGAAACCAGCTCCCAGTTCTTGCCCCCATCTCGGGTCAGCTGAACGTTACCGTCATCGGTCCCCACCCAGATCAATCCTTCTTTTAACGGGCTGGGAGCGATGCTCAGGATGGTGCAGTAATTCTCGGCGTTGGACACGTCCAGGGTCAGCCCGCCGCTATCGCTCTGTTTCTGTTTCTCAGGATCGTTGGTGGTCAGGTCCGGGGAAATGATTTCCCAGGTCCGGCCCCTGTCCCGGCTGCGGTGGACAAACTGGCTGCCCAGGTAAATAGTAGACGGGTTGAAGGGATCGACGGCGAACCCGGCATTCCAGTTATAGCGGTGCTTGACCTCAGATTCGGTGGGCACGATGTTCCTGGTGGTGCCAGAGTTAATGTCGAAATAATAGAGGTTGCCGCCCTGCGACAGGCCGTAGCCGCAGCCCGGTTTTTCCGGGTCGGGGGCAGCGTCAAAGCCATCACCGCCGCCGACTGTCTTCCAGTGGTAGAAGGCAACGTTTCTTTCATTCAGCACGTAGGCCGGGCCGACCCAGGTCCCGTTATCCTGAAGACCGCCATAGACGTTGTAGGGGACCTGCATATCATAGTTAATATGGTAAAACTGGCCCAGGGGCAGGTTCTCCACGAAGCGCCAGCTCTGACCCCGGTTGTGGCTGATGACCACTCCGCCGTCATTACCCACGTACAGCGTCTCGCCATCAGGGCTGAGCCACATGGCATGAAAGTCAGAATGGGCCTGGTTGAAAGCGGTCAGGGCCCTGAAAGTTTTCCCCCCGTCTTCACTCACCCGGAGCTGCGTCTGCAACAGGTAGACAATATTTTCATTAGCCGGATTGACCAGGACCCGGCTGTAATAGAAAGGCCGGTTGTGGACGTCGGCCTCGTTGTTGACCAAGGTCCAGTTCTGCCCGCCGTCGGTTGACCGGTAAAAACCGTTCTTGCTGGCTTCAACCAGGGCATAGACTATGTTCGGGCGGCTGGGAGCAAAGGCCACCCCGCAGCGGCCGAGCTCCCCGGCCGGCAGCCCGTTCTTTTCAGTCAACCTGGTCCAGGTTTCGCCGCCATCACGGCTGACGTAAATTCCACTGCCCGGACCGCCAGAAACAAAAAACCAGGGATAGCGACGGTGTTCCCACATGGCCACGATGATATGGTTGGGGTCGGCCGGGTCAACCGCCATATCGGAAACCCCGGTCTTCTCGTTGACGTACAGCACTTTCTTCCAGGTCCGGCCGCCATCGGTGGTCCTGTAAACTCCCCTGTCCTGGCTGTCGCCCCAGGTGGCACCCAGGGCCCCAACCAGGACCAGGTCCGGGTTCTCGGGATGGATGATGATGTCGGCAATCTTTTCCGTCTTTTCCAGTCCCATAAGCTGCCAGGTCTGGCCGCCGTCCAGCGACCGGTAAACACCTCGGCCCACACTGACCGAATTCCTGGGGGCCGCCTCACCCGTTCCCACCCAGACAATATTCGGATTTTTCTGGTAGACGGCAATGGCCCCGATGGAAGCCACCGGCTGGTCGTCAAAGATGGGCTTCCAGGTCAGCCCACCATCTATTGATTTCCAGACCCCGCCGGCAGCCGCACCCACATAGATGATTCTCGGGTCGGCCGCCACCGCTTCTATTGCCCCGATCCTGCCACTCATGTTGGCCGGGCCTATGTTCCGTGGCCTCAGGCCGGCCAGCAGCTCGGAAACATTCTGGGCCTGAAGCGGGAGCAGGCCAGCCAGAAGCAGAATCACCACTAACCAGCTAACAGGTTTTAATCTCATCTGACCTCCTTTTAGAAAGCAAAAAAATCCTTTGTTTTTGACGATTTCATCCGGCCAATCTTCCGTCCTGTCCAGTCTCATCCTGACTAACCCAGAAACTGGCCGGATTCTCATCCCGGCCAGACCTGAATACCACAAAACCCGGTCCCGTTCCAGAGGTAAGATAGACAGATACGGCCAGGAGCTCTTTCGGGCGATTCGGCAAGCCACAATACTTTTAACAACCGGCCAGACCTCAACCCTCCTGGCTGGCTCTTTACTGCATCTTTTAATTTGGACAGAGAGCCAGTGGTCTTAAGCAAGAACATAAGCAGTTAAACGACCGGTCTAATGATGAAGGCTGAAGCGGTCTTTTTGCCAGCCAGACTATTAATGAAGTATACTACGACTGGCACTGAAAGAGAGGGAAAATGCCAGGACACCTTATTGTCTACGCCACCAAGTACGGAACCACGGCCAGGGCCGCGGCCATCATCAAGGACAACCTGGGTGAAGCCGTCGCCTGTAACTTAAAAAAAGAACGCTGTCCCGGCCTGGAGAATTTTGACTGGATTGTTATCGGTGGCTCCATCTACGCCGGTCGAGTGCAAAAAGAGGTCAAGAAGTTCTGCCAGAAGAACCTGGACCTGCTGCGGACTAAAAAAGTCGGACTCTTCATCTGCTGCATGTACGATGGCCAGAAAGCCGAAGAACAGTTCCGGGAAGCCTTCCCCGAAGAGCTACGGCAGTCAGCCAGGGCCAGGGCCATCTTCGGCGGCGAATTATCCTTTGAGAAGATGAATTTCCTGGAGAAACTGGTCATCAAGAAGTTCATCGGGGTCAAGGAGTCTGTTTCCCGCTTCAGGCCAGAAGAAATGGTGGAATTCGCCAGAAAACTAAAAGACTGAAGAAGATTGCCTTCAACCAGACTGCCCTCCCTGGCTTAGACTCTCCCCGCAGCCTGGCCATAGCCTTGGCACCTCAGGATCCGGAGCATATCGCCTCTGGCCACCCGGGTATTTTAATATTCGTCAGCTTCTGGAATAATAATCGAGCAGGTCGCAGGCCATGTTAAGGCCACTGGTCAGTGGGACCGGACTGTAAAATAATTAATGCAAAAGAAAGAGCGGTCAACATGAAAAAGTCGCGGACAATTGAAAATGCTTTGGTCTCAACCCAGGCAGGGAACATAAAGCCAGGGATTTCTGTCCTGACCGGGCTAAAATACTTTGGCGTTTTTCTCTGCCTCTGGCTGGTCGTCATCCAGCTCCCGGCCAGGCCGGCTGGTCGGGCGTCCGAAGAAATGGTCGGGCTGGTCAGCGGTGTCTCCTACCGGGTGGCCTCCTGGAACCCGGATTCCGGAGTGGGCAACCACCGGGCAGTGGTCAGGGTCAGGCAGCGGGCTGATGCTATCTATATCCGCCTGCCCTGGCGCCGGCCCGACCCGGAGCCAGAGAAAAAAAGGGTCCTGGTGATGACCGCCACCGGCCAGAAGGAAATAAAGAATGTTTACCCGGTGGCCGTTAACAATGAGTACGGGGATTTCATCTTTCAGGCTCCCGAGGCCCCGGCCGATTACCATTTCTATTATCTTCCCTACCGGATTGAAGGTCGGAATTATCCAAAGGTAACTTACCTGCCGGCTGAATACGAGGCCGAAAGCAGCTGGTTGCTCCGTAACGGGCTCGGGCAGGATCGGTTCTCAAGACTCAACCCGTCGGACTTTCCCCGGGCCGAGCTTCTGGCTTTTGAATGCGTGGACGAATTCAGCAGCTTTTACCCGATGGAAATCATCGCCACGGCTGATGAAGTAAAGCGGCTGGCCGAAAGGCTCCCCGACCGCCCATTTCTGGTCTTTCCAGAAGACCGCCGCTTTCCGGTCAGAATGAGCGATTTCCTGCCGGCCCGCTGGGCAGAAGTGGGACCGCAGGAGGAGTACCAGGGCCAGGCCGACCGCGGTGAATATTTTGTTTTCCAGCTGGGATTGTACGCCCATAAAGAAAAGCTGGAAAATATAAGAGTCCGGTTTTCCGACCTGAAGAAAATGGACTCGGCCGGAACCATTACCTCCAACCTGGCCACCTGCTTTAATACCGGCGGGCTCGGCTGGGATGGTTTGCCGTTTGAAAAGGACCTGGCCTTGGAAAAAGGTAAAGTCCAGGCCCTGTGGTGCGGCTGGCAGATTCCGGAAGAGACCCCGCCGGGCGAATACTCAGGACAGGTCGAGGTCCAGGCCGCCGGCCTGCCTCCTCAGGTCATAAAGATTAGAATCAAAGTCTCGGACCAGATTCTGCCCGAGTCAGGCGACTCCGAGCTCTGGCGGCTGTCGCGCCTGCGCTGGCTGAATTCCAGCCTGGCTCAGGACGATGAGATCGTGACTCCCTTTACCGCCCTTGAAGTCAGGGGCCGGACCATCAGCTGCCTCGGCCGAAAGGTCAGGCTGTCCAGGTCCGGCCTGCCCGAAGAGCTGCAGAGCTTCTTCAGCCCCGAGGTAACGGCCCTGAGCTCGAGCGCTTTCAGTCTTCTGGACGGCCCGTTTGAGCTCTCGGTCCGCAATTATGCCGGTCTCTACCAGGAAATAAAAAACAAGTCTTTCTCTTTTACAAAAGTGACTCCCGGAACCGTCTGCTGGCAGTCTGAAAATGAAATCCCGGCCCTGAAGATGCAGATGGAAGTCAGGGGCCGGATGGAATTCGACGGTTTCGTGGAATTTAAAATTAAGCTCACCGCCGGAGAAGAAACAGAGGTTGACGACATCCGGCTGACCTTTGCCCTCCGGGAAGAAGCTGCCCGCTATATGATGGGACTGGGGCTCAAGGGTGGCTTAAGGCCAAAGACCTTTTCCTGGAGCTGGGACCGGGAGAAAAACCAGGATGCCCTGTGGCTGGGCACGGTGAACGCCGGGCTGCAGATTCAGCTCCGGGCGGAAAATTACTCCCGGCCGCTCAACACCAACTTTTACACCCTGAAACCGCTCAACCTGCCGCCCTCCTGGTGGAACGAAGGGAAGGGCTGGGTCTCGGTTAAAGAAGAACTCAAAAAAAATAAGAAGCAGAAACGGGTGATTTTTACCGCGGCCGGCGGCCCGAGAAAAATTCAAAAAGGCCAGGAACTGCATTTCGATTTCAACCTGCTGCTCACCCCTTTCAAAACCATAAACCCGGGCAAACATTTTTCGGAGAGATATTACCACGCCTTCAAGCCGGTAAAAGAAATCGTGGCGGCCGGAGCCAACGTGATTAACGTTCACCACGCTAATGATATTAACCCATACATCAACTATCCTTTCCTGAGACCGGACAGGATGAAGACCTATATCGATGAGGCTCACCGCCTCGGGCTCAAGGTCAAGATCTATTACACCATCCGCGAACTGAGCAACCGGGCGGCCGAGCTGTTCGTTCTGAAAAGCCTGGGACAGGAGGTCTTTACCGACGGACCGGGCGGGGGCTATTCCTGGCTGCAGGAGCACCTGCGCCGAAATTACATTGCCGGCTGGTTCGTCCCCGAGCTGAAAGACGCGGCCGTCATCAACAGCGGCATGTCCCGCTGGCACAATTATTACATAGAAGGGCTGGCCTGGCTCTGCCGCCACGCGGGAATAGACGGTCTGTACATAGATGACGTGGCCTTCGACCGGGTGACCATGAAAAGGGTCAGGAAAGTGCTGGAAAAATACCGTCCCGGTTCGCTGATCGACCTGCACTCGGCCAACCAGTACAACCCCCGGGACGGCTTTGCCTCCAGTGCCAACCTATACCTGGAGCACTTTCCCTACCTCGACCGCCTGTGGTTCGGAGAGTACTTTGATTACAACAGCCGGCCCGATTACTGGCTGGTGGAAATGTCCGGAATCCCCTTCGGCCTGATGGGCGAGATGCTGGAAAAGGGAGGTAATCCCTGGCGGGGAATGGTCTACGGGATGACGGCCAGGCTGCCCTGGGCCGGAGACCCGAGGCCGCTGTGGCAGGCCTGGGATGAATTTGGCCTGGCCGAAGCCGAGATGTACGGTTACTGGTCGCCGGCCTGCCCGGTTAAGACGGGGAGAGATGACATCCTGGCCACCGCTTATCTGAAAAAAGATAAGACCCTGGTGGCTCTGGCCAGCTGGGCCGACAGGCCAGAAAACTGCCAGCTCATCATCAACTGGAAGAAACTTGGAATTAACCCCGGGAAGGCGGTGGTAGAGGCCCCGGCCATTGAAAACTTTCAGCCGGCCAGAATTTTCAGGCCGGGCGAACCGATTCCGCTGGAGCCGGGAAAAGGCTGGCTGCTGATCATAAAGAGCCAATAAGAATCAAAAAGCTTGACAGCCCACCCCGAAAGAAATTAGTTTAATCCAGATGTTTGCGATGAAAATATTTCACCCAAGGAGGGGACATGCTTCATAAAAACCTCAGGTATGCACTGGCTTTGATTCTGGTCATTTGCCTGGCCGGTTTCCTGGGCGCCCAGAAAACCGCCACCCAGACCAAAGCCCTTAAGAAGGTTGAGAACACCGACCCGGCCCTGCGGCTCAAGTGGCACCAGCAGCACCAGGCCATGAAGGCGGCCACGCCCTACAGGAACCTGCAGTGGCGTTACATCGGAGGCGAAATAGAGAGCGAGGGTGGCCGGTGCACGGATGTCGAGGTCCCGAAGGGGAGTAAGAAAGTTATCTACGTGGCCACGGCCACCGGCGGCGTCTGGAAGACAGAAAACGCCGGCGTCACCTGGCAGCCGATTACCGATGACTTCCCCACCCTGTCCGTTGGCGACCTCGCCATTTCCGAGTCCAACCCGAACATAATCTACGTGGGAACGGGAGAGGCCAACATCTTCCGGGCTTCCATTGCCGGGACCGGCGTTTACAAGTCAACCGACGGCGGGAAGACCTGGCAGCATTGCGGGCTGACTGACACCAATACCATTGCCAGGATCAGGATACACCCCGCCAATCCCGACATCGTCTACGTGGCCGCTTCCGGCCATGAATGGAGCTACAACCCGGAACGCGGGGTGTTCAAGACCACCGACGGCGGGAAGACCTGGCAAAAAGTGCTTTACGTTGATGAAAAAACCGGTTGCATCGACCTGGTGATGGACCCCGGGAACCCGGATGTTCTCATCGCCTCGATGTGGAACCGCATCCGGCAGCGCTGGAGCGACCCGGTGCCCGAGGACGGCGACTATCTTTACAAGACCACTGACGGCGGGAAAACCTGGAAAAAGCTGACCAATGGACTGCCCGACACCAAGTACACCGGCCGTATAGGCCTGGACCTGTGCGCCAGCAAGCCAAATGTGGTCTACGCCTACGTTGATAACCACACCCCGACCAGGCAGCCCTCGCCGGGAGAACGGGATTCCTACGGGCGGCAGCGCACCTACCCGGACATCGTCGGAGCCGAGGTTTATCGCTCCGAAGACCAGGGAGAAACCTGGGTCAAGGTCAACCCATCCGACCGGTTGTTTGAAAGATTCGGGGGAACCTACGGCTGGGTGTTTGGCCAGATCCGGGTGGACCCCAACGATGAAAACACGGTCTACATAATGGGACTGGGCCTTTACAAGTCAACCGACGGCGGCAAGACCTGGAACCAGCTTTACTGGGAAAACCTGCACGGCGACCACCACGGCCTGTGGATAGACCCCGAAGACTCAGACCACCTGCTCAACGTCAACGACGGCGGCCTGAACGTTTCCTTTGACGGCGGGAAAAGCTGGCAGGATTTCTACCGCAAGATAACGGCCATTCAATTTTATACGGTGGCCTTTGACCTGAAAAAGCCCTTTACGGTCTACGGCGCCGTCCAGGATTCCGGCACCCACCGCGGCCTGGGCGTGGCTCCTCTGAGCACCGCTCCCCAGTCCGGGCAGAGGCGCTTCCGCCAGCCCCGCGTCCGCTGGGAGCCGGCTCCGGGAGGCGAAGGCACAACCATAGCCGTCGACCCGACCGACCCCAACATTGTCTACTCGTCATCTTTTTACGGACGATTGATGCGTTCTGAATACAAGGACGGAAGCTGGAGCAGCAAGGAAATCTATCCCCGGCCGGCCGAGGGCGAACCGGAACACCGCGGACAGTGGCTGGCTCCGACCATCACCTCTCCGCACAACCCCCATATCATTTACCATGGCTTTCAGTATGTTTTCCGCTCCTTAAACCGCGGTGAAACCTGGGAGAAAATCAGCCCGGACCTGACCGCCCTGGACCCGAAGAAGCAGGGCAAACTGCCATACGCCATTCCCTTTGCCACCCTGACCGCCCTATCCGAGTCCCCGCTGAAGTTCGGATTGATTTACGCCGGGACCGATGACGGCCGGGTTCACGTTACCAGGGACGGCGGTGCCACCTGGACTGAAATCACCGCCGGCCTTCCCTACAACAAGCACGTCTGGTGCATTGAGACCTCGCAATTTGAACCCGGCACCGTTTACATCGCTCTCATCGGACGCCACGACGATGATTTTGCTCCCTACATTTTTAAATCGACCGATTACGGGAAAACCTGGGTCAACATCAGCGCCAACCTGCCCGGCGGTCCGACCAACGTCATCCGCGAGGACCCGAAGAAAAAGGGGGTGCTGTACGTGGGCACCGATTACGGGGTTTACGTCAGCACCGATGACGGTCAGAGCTGGAACTGCCTGGGCAGCGGCCTGCCCAACGCTCCGGTCTGGGACCTGAAGATACACCCGCGCGATAACATGCTGGTCATTGCCACCAACGGCCGCGGCATGTGGGTGATCGACGACCTTTCCCAGTTTCAGAAATAGCTGGCAAGAATTTTCAGTCAGGCAGGCTGCCCTCCTCTTTCCGGGAAGGGCAGCCTTTCCTGCGGCCGGACGGCCGCCCCTTGCATATAGTTATCCAAGTGCACTACTTTATGACTGTATCCTTGACAAACCGGGCAAAATAAAAAATTTATCTGGCTAAGGGAAGCCAGCAGGATTATCATTATAAAAAAATCGACGGAGGTAGAAGATGACCCGGAGCGACCTCAAGCCCCTTAAGCTCAACAGGGCTGTACCCCTGACCATTCTTTTTCTTATTCTTATGATTTTTTCTTCTTCATCACTGAGCAGCCAGGAGCCCATCCGTTTTGAGGACCACTTCCTGGACAAGGCCATGCGGATTAATTTTTACATGGTAGGCGAGGCCAAGGAAGAGCAGATCATCATCCACAGCATCCACCAGGAAGAACTCTGGCCGGAAAGCCGGACCAACCTGACCAATCCCTTCAACTACGGTCATTACTTCGTGAAGGTCTATGAGGTGGCCAGCAATAAACTGATCTATGCCAGGGGCTTTGACTGCCAGTTCGGTGAATACAAGACCACCACCCCGGCCTTGAATGGAGTTAAGAAGGTCTTCCAGCAGGCCGTGCGCCTACCCTGGCCCAGGCGACGGGTAAACGTTGTTTTTGAGGTGCGCGACCGGAAGAATCTGCTTCATCCCCTGAAGGTGGAGACCATCGACCCGGAAGATTACCACCATATCAAGGAGAACGACCGGGCCGGAGACGAGGTTTTTGAGATAAAAAAGAGTGGCCCGCCGGCCGAACGGGTGGACCTGGTTTTCCTGGCCGAGGGCTACCGGGCTGAAGAAAAAGAAAAATTCGTAGCCGATGCCAGGAAGTTTTCCGGATACCTGTTCGAGGTTGAGCCTTACCGGAGCAACCAGGAAAAATTCAATATCTACGGAGTCTTCCGCCCCTCGGCCGAGAGCGGTACCGATGAGCCCAGGCAGAAAGCCTACAAGAACACTGTTCTCAAGTCATCGTTCAACGCCCTTGACCTCGACCGCTACCTGCTGACAGAGGAGGGATTCTTGATAAGAGAGATGGCGGCCGCGGCTCCCTATGACACCATCGTCATCCTGGTCAACAGCAAGCGATACGGCGGCGGCGGGATTTACAACGATTACTGCATCACCACCGTGGACAACCAGGCCAGCAAGGGCGTCTTCCTGCACGAGTTCGGCCATTCTTTCGCCGGGCTGGCCGATGAATATTACACCTCCGAGGTATCCTACAACGAGTTTTACCCCCAGGGCACAGAACCGCTGGAACCGAACATCACCGCCCTGCTCGACCCGGAAAACCTGAAGTGGAAAGAGCTGCTTTCGCCCGGAATCAGCCTGCCCACAGAGTACGGCAAGGAAGAAATCGAGAGGTTCCAGGCCGAGAGGCGGGCCAATTTCCAGGAGATGAATAAGGCCCTGGAAGAAGCCAGGAAGAAGAACCTGAAGGAAGCCGAGCTTAAAAAAATCCAGGCCAGGTTCCAGGAGAAAGACCAGGCCATCCAGGCCAAAATCCGGACGGTGCGGGAAAAGTACAGAGACCTGGAGGATAAGGTCGGAGCCTTTGAGGGCGCCGGCTACTCATCAAAAGGATTATACCGGCCCATGATTTACTGTCTGATGATTTCCAGCCCGAAGATGGAATTCTGCCGGGTCTGCCAGCGGGCCATCCAGCAGATGATTGATTATTACTCCCGGTAATTCGAAAGGAGGCTCAAGATACTGAAATGAAACCAAAAGCCTGGATTACCTTTGTCCTCGGGGCTTTGCTGTTCATCCTGGGAATCTGGACCCTGGCCGCCTATCGGTCGCCGGGGGCGGTGGTGCCGCTGCTCATCGGTGGAAGCCTGGTCTACCTGAGCTGGACGAGAAGCCGGACGGCCACCCTGGTCTTCGGGCATGCTACCATTGTGGTCGGCTGCTTCCTGGTAACCTGGGGGATATATCTTCTGCCCCAGTCCCAGCCGACCTTCGCCCATATCCTGGGCCGTCCCCTATTCTGGGGTTTTATCTCCATCTTCGGCGGCATCTGCGCCAATTACCACGGCTTCTGTGCCTGCGTCAGGCGTAAATCGCCAGGAGCCTGAACTTTCCGGTTGCTCACCTGGCCGCCCCCGGTCAACCGGCACTTACTTTATCCAGAGATTTCTTTACCCGCGCTGGTCCTTTTTTAAAATATAGGTTAGCCTTGGCCATAATGGCCTGGCCAGGACTGTTCATGTAAGTGATAGGGCAGCTATCATTTTTGTTTTCAATAAGATAAGTTTTTGGCGGATACTCGGCAGAATCATCTCCCGGGCCTGCCTGTCTGTCTATTGCTTTGGGCCTGAAGTCCGGCCGAATAGAATGGACAGGCTCCTGTCTTAAAATTTTAGAAATAATAAATTATTAATGAGGTTAATACTTAATAGGCTGATCATAAGCCTCAGTTCTGTGGGCGCCCCCGTCGCTAAAAATTGTTAATTGTCTATTGACAAATAATAAAATTAATATTATATTATAATCATTATAAAATAATAATTATTATAAAGAAGGTTGTTTTATTAATGGAAAATCTGGAAAAGAGAAATAAACGCTGGAGCCTGGAGGACGTGCGCCAGTACCTGGCCGAACACGGCCTCAGGGCCTCAATCTACCGCCTGAAGATATTTGAGTACCTCATAAACGAGCGCACCCACCCCACTGCCGAAGAAATCTATCACCGCCTGAAAAAGGAAATGCCGGCGCTGTCCCCGGCCACCGTCTATAACACCCTCAGGTTATTCCTCGAGAAAAAGATCATCCAGCTGGTCACCGTGGAAAAGAACGAGGGACGTTACGACGCCACCCTGTCCTGGCACGGGCACCTCAAGTGCCTGGCCTGCGGCCGGGTTTTTGACCTGCACATCGAGACTCTGAAGCTGAGCGGCCTGGAAGGTTTTGAGATTTTTGAAAAGCACCTGAACCTCAGGGGTCTTTGCCCTGAATGTTTGAAAGCCAAAAAATATGACAAGGAGGATGAGCATGGCTAAAAAATACGGAATTTACAAATGCCTGAAGTGCGGGAACATAGTGGAAGTCCTGCATGAAGGACCGGGAACGCTGGTCTGTTGCGGCCAGGACATGGTCTTCCTGGAAGCCAAGACCGCCGACACCAGCCAGGAGAAACATGTTCCTTATGTGGAAAAAGTTTCTGGCGGATACCTGGTCAGAGTCGGCCAGAATGTGGCCCACCCCATGGAAGAAAAACATTACATAGAGTGGATTGAACTCATAGTTGACGGAAAGGTCTATCGCCAGGAGCTGAAGCCGGGCGATAAGCCGGAAGCCGTGTTCCAGGTTGAAGGAACCAGGGTCTGGGCCCGCGAGTACTGCAACATCCACCTGCTCTGGGAAAGCAGAAATTAAACTTATTTAAATAAAAAATTACAGGAGGAAAAAATGGAACAAAACGAAACGAAGGGCATGCTTTTAATCGGTGAAAAACTCCCCGAAATGGCCGTCCAGACCACCCACGGCAAGAAAGTCCTGCCGAAGGACTACGCCGGCAAGTGGCTGGTCCTGTTCAGCCATCCGGCCGATTTTACCCCGGTCTGCACCACCGAATTTGTTTCCTTTGCCAAGAACTACGACAAATTCCAGAAGCTGAACGCCGAACTGCTTGGCCTGTCGGTGGACCAGGTTTTCAGCCACATCAAGTGGGTGGAATGGATTGAGAACGAGCTTAAAGTGGAAATCCCCTTCCCCATCATTGCCGACGACATGGGCAAGGTGGCCATGAGGATGGGCATGCTGCATCCCGGGGGCGGGGCCAAGACCGTCCGGGCCGTCTTCATCATCGACCCCGAGGGTATCATCCGCCTCATCCTCTACTACCCGGCTGAAGTCGGTCGCAACATGTCGGAAATCCTCAGGGTTCTGGAAGCCTTCCAGGTTTCCGATAAGCACGACGTGGCCATGCCGGCCAACTGGCCCAACAACGAGCTGATCAAGGACCGGGTCATCGTGCCCCCGCCAGCCGACATCAAGACGGCCAGGGAACGCAAGAAACAGTACGAATGCTTTGACTGGTGGTTCTGCCATAAGAAGGTGTGATTAAGGGCAAAAGGACCTACAAGCCGGGGGCTGGTCTTGGCCAGCCCCTTTTTTCTTTCCTGGCCTTTTTCATTATCCCAACTGGCCAGCCCAACCGGGATCCTGTTTTTTTTAAGCCAGAACAACAGGGCTCTTTCAGCCTTATTTTCCTTGATAAATTCAACCTCGTGGATACATTTGATTCGAATTTAAAAAGACCTTTATCTCTGGCGATTTTATAATTCCTTTAAAAATGGCCTCAAAACAGACAAATCCCAAAATGGGTCTTAAAAAATTTTCTGTTGAAATTCTTCTGATATCTAATATATCTTGTATCTTTAAGACCGGTTAATCTCACACCCGGAGGGAAAAATGGCTTCTTGGTCAGTACAAACAAATAACAAAGAAAGCCTTATCCGTTTTACCAGAAAACTGAAAGCAATAATTATTGCCCCCCTTTTCCTGGCCCCGGCTTTCTTGGCCGTGGCCAGCTTGATTTTTTCAGAAACATCAAAATCTTACTTTCCCCCGCCGATAGACCCGCAAAAGGTTCAGGACCAGGACCAGATGACCTGGGCCGATTACCGGCCTATTCCCGGCGCCAACTGGTCTGACCCGGCCCTGAAACCCGAGCGCGGCTTCAAGCTGGCCGTGGTGGCGGTTGACTTTCTTGACCAACCCTTTGTCATCACCAGGCCGAAGGGTTCCGATCCATTCGGTAATCCCCAGATCGAGCCCATCCCCCGCGACCAGGTCCCACGGTTTTACGCCGATTTCTTCACCAAGCCGCTGCCGGTGAACCATGGCCTTAACATCCATAACTACTGGATGGAAATATCGCGGGGCAAATTTGGACTCAGCCAGGTCGACGCCTTCGGCCCCTACCGCATGCCCAAGCCATACTGGTGGTACGGTCTCAACGAATACGGCCAGAATAAATACACTCCCGACGGAAGCGAGGCTGCCGGCCGACTGGAACGGGACTGCGATGAGCTCTGGGTGAAGGATGTCGGCCGCGACCTGCGCAAGGAATACGACGCCATCCTCCGCATCTATGCCGGCTACGATGAAACCGGCGTCTGGATGGAATTCGGTCTCATGAAATTCAAGAGCAAGGACGATATCCCGCCCGAGTGGGGAAACCCGAATCCCCAGATGCCCCGCTGGGTGCCCACCCGCTACGTGGACTGGACCAGCTGGCTGGCCGGCTCCCAGCAGTGGGGTTTATCCTCCATGCGCCAAGGTGAAAATTCCGGCACCATTGCCCACGAGCTCGGACATTTTGCCTTTCGCCTGCCCGACCTCAACAATAATCCCTACGTCCAGCCCTATCGCCGGGCAGCCGCCGGGACCTGGGACCTGATGGACCGGGGCTGCTTCAACGGGCCCGGTGGTCCTCACCAGCGCTGGGTGGTGCCGCCGGTGGCCGGGGCGGCCGGTCCACCCGGCCTGATGATCAGGAACCGGATGGCCTGTGGCTTTATCCGGGACGGCCAGCTTCTCACCCTCAGCCGGGAGGGTCTGGCTAAATCAGGACTGGTGGTGGGCGAAGTTACGGCCCGGGCCGTCGACCCCCTGCCGGGAACCTATACCGGGATAAACGTGCGCCTGGATGGCCCGGAGCCAGGCGACCGCACTCCGCCTGATGACCCGGCCGCCAATCCCTTCTCCCCCGGTATCCCGAATTACAATTTTTATTCCCTGGAAGTGGTCCAGCGTGTCGGCTTTGATTCCTTCTGCCCGGATAATGGAGTCTTGATCGCCAAGAACAAGGACAATCTCCGCGGCAACAACGGCGGGCCCAATGCCTTTAACAGCTACATCTGGGTTATCGACGCCCGGCCCGAGGATATAAACGAGGTTGATTACATCAGCCCGAATGGCGAAAAAGTGATGCGCACCATCGCCGACTACCGCCAGCTCAACGACGCCCTGTTCCATGCCGGACCGGACTCGGGCAGCCGGTTTGAATTCGTGGACGAGCCCAACCGCCTGCATTTCTACGTGGTTGACCTGCGCCGCAACCAGGACGGAATCACCTCCTACACCCTGGCCGTCCGTTCCCTGGATGGTTCAGGGCCCCAGACCAGGGGACTTCAGCTCAGAACGGCCAGGAACAAGCTGAAAGTGGAGAGGGAATTGGTTCCGCTCACCTTTACCATAAAGAACACGGGTTCCCCGGCTGAGGTTGACCCGGCCCTTCATCCTTCAGACGTTTCCCGGCACCTCAACCATGACCTTTACCGGCTCAGCCTGACCATCGAAGGAAAGGGCTGGGAAGCTAGACTCCCCAATGCCCTGGTGGCCCTGCCTTTCGGCCAGGAAAAGGCGATTACCGTTTATGTCTTGCCTCACGAAGGTTGTGCAAAACAGGCGGTCCTGGTATTAAAGGCTTCTTCCGAAAGCCAGCCCGAAAAGAAGGCCGAAAGCCGGGTTAACCTTAACCTTTAGTTAAGAATGGAGGATTGGCCGGCCTGAGCTGGTTCTAAAAATTAATAAAAGGAAATCTGAATCCCCGGCTCTCTTCATGTTTTACCCGGGCGCTTTTCCGGTTTCCGGCTGAACTTCAAGGACTCCCCCGTCCTGTTCACTGGCTGATTTTGACAGCTATCCCCCCTTATCTTATACTTATTGAAATTATCTTTAATCCAGGTGGGAGGTTCGATGTCCCAACCGATGCCCCGGAGCCCGAAGGAGCACAGGCATCAAAGAACTGAGATGGGACCCGGCTCTGCCAGCGGGTAGACCAGTAGAATCCGGATGATTTTCCGGGTAGACAGGAATGAACAATAAAAATAAGAAAAAGCTGACCAGGGTCATCCTGACGGCCCTGGGTATCGCGCTGCTGGCCATTCTTATCTACCGGGTCGGCCCGGGGGAAGTCTGGAACCATGTCCGCCAGGTTGGTTATTATTTTATCCTGACCTGTTTTATTGCCCTGGCCTGGCTGTTCCTGCAGTCGGTGGCCTGGGCCCTGGTTCAGGGTGCTTTTCAACCGGTTCCGTTCTGGCTCTTATTTAAGGCCAGGATAATGGCCGACGGGGTAACCACCCTGGTGCCGATGTCAGCCAACGTCGGGGGCGAGGCGGCCCGGGCCATCATAATCAGAGCCCACTGCCCCCTGCGCGAGGGAATTCCCGGTATTCTTTTTGATAAGACCCTGGAATCCTTCGCCTCCCTTGTCTTTCTTGCTTCAGGCCTCTTTATCTCGGTTGCCTACCTGAAAATCCCGGAAAAATACAAGACCGAGGCCCTGATTGTCCTGGCCTTCATCACCGTGGTGATAACGGTCATGATCATTCTTCAGCTGAAGGGGCTTCATGGAATCCTGCGCTGGCTGGCCAGGATTTTCCCGCGCGGCCGGCAGTGGTTCCTGGAAAAGGAAGAAATACTCAGGCAGTTCGACCGTAACATGCGCACCCTTTTCCGGCATTCCAGGCTTAAGTTAGCCACAGCTTTTCTTCTGCACCTGGCCTCGCGCTGGCTGGGAGTCCTGGAAGTCTACGTGATTGTCCGGGCCCTGGGCTGGCCGGCTCCCCTGGTCAAGGCCCTGTTCATGTCTGTTTTCGTGGTAATAATCAACACGGCCTTTTTCCTGATTCCCGGCCAGTGGGGAGCGGCCGAAGGAGCCAGTCTCCTGGCCGCGACCACGGTCGGCTACCCGGCGGCGGTCGGCCTGAGCCTGGGCCTGGTCAGGCGAGCCCGAAAGGTGGTCTATGCCCTGGTAACCGCCATCCTCGTGATAACCGGAAAACAGAAGCTCAGGCTATCAGCCGACAGGCTGGGCAACGGGGAAAAGCCGGCCTGCGCCGAAAAAGATCAGACGGCTTCCGGCTCCTGATATCTTCATCTGTTATCTTGGATGCCGGGCTGGCTCTCCGGCCGGATAACTAGAAATCGGCACGACCGGGCTTCTATCGTTGGCAAAACGAAATCGGGAAGGTTTAAGAGGGCAAAAAAAATGGTGGAGCTGACCGGGCTCGAACCGGCGACCCCGTGACTGCCAGTCACGTACTCTCCCAACTGAGCTACAGCCCCACGAGCCATATCATAATACAAAAAACCCGCCCTTCCGTCAAGATGACCCGGGGGCGGGTCAGCCCCGTCTTCTGGCGGGTTAGCTTTTTCCTGCCCTATGACCTGTCTCTTGGCCATTTCCGCCCGTCATTTTACCGACCGGCGTGCTCTTAAAAAGCCGGCCGGAGTCGAAATCGGTTTATTTATGAGCCCTGATTTTATTAAAATAGGTTCGCCACATGGAGAAAGGAGATTCAGCCATGGTTCAGATCACAAAAACCTTAACCAAAATAGCCACCAGGGCTTCAGGGAAAAAGATAGGCCCGGAAGGCCGAATAACATCCTTAGCTGCAGGACTGATGTTGCTGTTCCTGGTCCTGTTGTTGCCACCCGGACTGACAGCCGGAAGTCAGAGCCGTTCCGATGAGGCAGTCTCTCCCCTGCCTCCTTCAGACCTGCGGGTTGAGTACCTGGTCAATCCCCTGGGTGTCGATATCCGGCAACCCAGGTTTTTCTGGAAGAATTCCCACCCGGAGCGCGGCCAGAAACAGGTGGCCTTCCAGCTCATCGTTTCCTCTTCGAAAGAAGCCGATAAGGGCGACTTCTGGGATTCGGGCAAGGTCAATACCGATTCTTCCATCCAGATTGTCTACGGCGGCAAACCCCTGCAGAGCAACCGTACCTATTACTGGAAAGTCCGCATCTGGGATGACCAAGGCCAGGAAAGCCCCTGGAGTGAGGTGGCCAGCTTCGACACCGGGCTTCTGGTTGCTTCTGACTGGAAGGGAGAATGGATAGGGGGAGAGAACCTGCTGCGCCGGGAATTCAACCTGCCGGAGAACCCGCGCCGGGCCAGGGCCTTTATCGCCGGGCTGGGATACTACGAGTTGAGGGTCAACGGCCAGAAAGCCGGAGATCATGTCCTGGACCCGGGCTGGACAACCTATTCCAAAAGAGTCCTTTATGTAACTCACGATATAACTCCACTGCTCAGGAAAGGAAAAAATGCCCTGGGAGTGATGCTCGGGGAGGGCTGGTTTAAGTCCAGGGCCCTGCTGTTCCAGCTGTACGTCGAATGTGAAGACGGGGTCCTGGTGGAAATCCATTCCGATACCACCTGGAAAACGGCCCGCGGGCCCATCGTCGAAGACAGCATCTACCACGGGGAGACCTATGACGCCCGCCTGGAACAGCCGGGCTGGGATGAACCCGATTTTGAGGACAGGGGCTGGAAGCCGGCCCAGAAGGCCAAGGCTCCAGGCGGGGTCCTGTCCGCCCAGTTGATGCCGGCCATCAAGGTGGTGGACACCATAGTCCCGCTGACCATGACCTGCCCGGCCCCGGGGGTTTACGTCTTTGACCTCGGCCAGAACATAAGCGGCTGGGCTCAGCTCAAGGTCCGGGGACCACGGGGAACAGACGTCCGGCTGCGCTTTTCCGAGCTTCTGTATGAAAACGGACTGCTCAACCAGGAAAACCTGCGCTCGGCCCGGGCCGAAGACCACTACCTGCTCAAGGGTGAGGGCGAGGAAGTCTGGGAACCGCGATTTACCTACCATGGATTCAGGTACATTGAAGTCACCGGCTATCCCGGAACGCCAAGGATAGACTCGGTGCGCGGGCGGGTGGTCCACACGGCAGTCCGCCCGGCCGGCAACATTGCCTTTTCCAAGCAGCTTCTTAACGACATCCAGCGCATCATTCTCTGGGGCCAGAAGACCAACCTGCACAGCATCCCCACCGACTGCGACCAGCGCGACGAGCGCATGGGCTGGATGGGCGATGCCCAGGTGACGGCCGAAGAGGCCATCATGAATTTCGACATGGCGGCTTTTTATACCAACTTTCTCCGCAACATCAGGGATGCCCAGGGAGAGGACGGCTCAATTACCGACACCGTTCCCCATATCTGGGGCTCCCGACCGGCCGACCCGGCCTGGGGCACCGCCTATCCCGTGATCGCCTGGTACATGTACCAGTACTACGGGGACCGGAGAATCCTGGAAGAGCATTACGATGGCTTGAAGAAATACGTGGAATTCCTGAGAAGCAAGGCCGAAAATGGCCTGGTCAGGTTCAGTCACTACGGCGACTGGGTGGCCATAGACAAGTGTCCGGGCAGCCTGGTCTCTTCCTTCTATTATTATTATGACGTGAAGATCCTGGCCGAGGCGGCCAGGGTCCTCGGCAAGCACCCGGAAGCCGACCTCTACCAGAAGCTGCTGGCGGAAATCAAGGAAGCCTTCAACCGGGCCTACCTGGACCCGGCCACCAGAAACTATGCCGGGGGCAGCCAGGCGGCCAACGCCCTGCCGCTGTTTCTCGGCCTGATCCCGGACAATGCCCGGGGCGCGGTCTGGAGCAACCTTTTTAATGACCTCGTTTACAAGCATGACTCTCACCTGACCACGGGAATCATCGGCACCAAGTACATCCTGGAGGTGCTGACCATGTTCGGTAACTCCGACCTGGCTTACGATATAATGACCAGGACCGACTTTCCGAGCTACGGCTACATGATCAGGAACGGGGCCACCACCCTCTGGGAGCTGTGGCAGAAACGCGAGGGGCCATCCATGAACTCCCACAACCATCCCATGTTCGGCTCGGTGGGGGCCTGGTTTTACAAGGCCCTGGCCGGAATAAACATGGCCCCTGATTCCGTGGCCTTCAGGAAACTGGTCATCAGACCCCAGATGGTCCGGGACCTGACCCATGCTTCCGGCTCAATCTATACCGTCAACGGACAGGTCAGCTGTTCCTGGCAGAAGAGCGACCGCAAGGTCAAAATGGAGGTCGTCATCCCCATGGGAAGCGAGGCCGAAATCTACCTTCCGGTTTTCAAAATGCGAAATTTGAAGCTTCAGGAAGGCCAGGTTCTCATCTGGGCGGATAATGAGCTCAAGAATAAGGTCCCCGGGGTTGAAGGCGTGGAGTTCAAGGGCGGAAATTTCATAATCAAGGTTGGCTCCGGGAGCTACCATTTTGTCCTGGAGGGTGAATAAACATCAGTTAAAATAAAAGTGCCCGTTATTTGAAGACAGAAGGTCGGGTGGCAATCTCACCGCCGTGATGACCGGACGGATGGCTGGGAGCGCTCCAAGAACTGAGCGGTGACGGAATAAAAAATTGGCCACTGGAGAAAACGGGTTGGAACCGGCATTCGAGATTTTTAATCCGCCTTCTGGGGAAGCTTAATTTGATCAAAAAAGAATGCCTAAAATTCGCCGGGGGAAAAATCCAATGAAACTAACCCTTGAAAGTAGCAAACAAAAATCATCCGGGGCCCGGGCCAGAAGCGGTCTGCTTTTAGCCGCTCTCTCTATATTAATATTCCTGGCTTCAAAAGCCGAACCCCCGGTGAACCTGGTTCAAAAAAACCGGAGTTCTTACCGTCTGGTTCTGCCCGGCCAGCCATCGCCGGAAGAAAAGCGAGCCGCGGAATTCTTAAACGGGCACCTGGAGAAAATATCTAGCTGCACCCTTCCCCTCATTCTCACGTATCACCCTGAGGGGAAAAAGCTGGTCATCATAAACAAATCACCGGATCTCCGGCAGCCCGATGATTTCCGGGTTTTTACCCGCGGTCAGCGCCTTTACATTCTGGGCGGACCGGGCCGGGGCTGTATCTATGGCGTGGCCGAAATTCTGGAAAAATACTTCAACGTCAGGTACTACAGCCCGGATTACGCGCTCATCCCCCGCTCGAGTAACCTCAAACTGCCAGCTCTTGAACTTCACGGCCATTCTCCAAACACCTATCGCAACGTTAACGGCCAGTTTTCCCAGGACCAGGACTACCGCGATTTCCACCGGTTGAATGTAATAGATGATATGTTTGCCAGGGGTTATTACGTCCACACCTTCCAGAAGCTGGTTCCCTGGCAGGAATATTTTAAGGAACATCCGGAATATTTTGCCTGGATGAACGGCAAAAGAATTATAGACCAGATCTGTCCGTCGAACCCGGAGGTGCAGAAGTTAATCATCCGGAAGCTGGAGCAGGAAATGAAAGCCCAGCCCGAAAAGAAAGTCTGGTCGGTGAGCCAGAATGACAATTTTTCCTTCTGCCAGTGCGAACAATGCCAGAAAATAATTGAAGAGGAGGGCAGTCCGGCAGGCCCGATCCTCAGGCTGGTCAATGCCGTGGCCGCTCACTTTCCCGATAAAATCATTTCCACCCTGGCCTATCAATTCAGCCGCCGGGCTCCGAAAATCACCCGTCCAGCCGATAACGTGCAGGTCATGCTCTGCACCATAGAACTCAACCGGAGCCGGCCAATAGCTGAAGACCCAACCAGCCTTTCCTTCATCAGGGATTTGGAGGACTGGTCGCGGCTGACCAGAAATATCTACCTCTGGGATTATACGGTGAATTTCTCTCACTTCCTCACTCCGTTTCCGAATCTGCACACTCTTAAACCGAATATCCAGCTCTTCGTTAAATACGGCGTGAGACAGCACTTCCAGCAAACCAATACCGGAACAGGCCATGAATTTTCCGAGCTGAAGAATTACCTGCTGGCCAAACTGCTCTGGAACCCGGAGGCAGAGGTTGATGCTCTGATAAAAGAATTTACAGACGGTTATTACGGACCGGCCGCACCCTGGATAAGACGTTATCTTTACCGTCTGCAATCTGAAATTCTTAAAACCGGCGAGTGGCTCGATATTTACGGACCACCCAACAACCATCAGAACACCTTTCTTTCCGAAGAAAACATCCGGGCTTACAATGAATATTTCGACCGGGCCGAAGAAGCCGTGGCCGGCCGGCCAGACTTCCTGCTCCATGTCCGCACCGCCAGGATGTCACTGCAGTACGCGGAAATGGAAATTGCCAAGGCTGATATGTTCGGTCCGCGCGGCTGGTATGAGGAAACAGAAGGTGACTTCAAACCAAGAAAACACCTGATCGAAGCCCTGGAAAAATTTCATGATACAGCCCTGAAGGTGAAGGCCGCTCCGGGCAATGAATCAGGGCTGACCTGCGAAGAATATTACCGGCTGACCAGACGTTTCCTGGAAAACCAGGTCCGGGGCAACCTGGCCTTCCGGAAAAAAGTGACGGCCCGCCCGCTGCCCTCAACCAGGTACAGTGCCGGCAACCTGGACCTTCTAACCAACGGGGTTCGCGGGGCCAATGATTATAAGGTCCACTGGCTCGGGTGGGAAGGAGAGAATTTTGAACTGCTCCTGGACCTGGAAAGACCGGTTGAGGCCTCGATGATCGAAATAAGCACCCTGTGGTGGCCTTCAAGCTGGATTCTTCATCCGGTGGCCATAAAATGTTATGTCTCTACCGACGGGGTCGACTTTACACTGCTTGACTCGCAGAAAATAGATGACGACCAGCAGCAGGCCGAAATAAGCAAAATCTGGAGTTTTCCGGTGAGCGGCCGGCCAGTCAGGCTGGTCAGGTTTGAGGTACAGGGAACACTCAAGCTTTATGACTGGCACCCTTCGGCCGGCGGAAAATCCTGGGTCTTTGTTGATGAAATCGTGGTGCGCTGAAAACTCAAATCAATTATAGTTAAGTCCCTTATTCTATGAAGATTTTCGCTGTTTTGGCCAGAATTGAGTTTCCGTTCGTTTCAGGACGCCGGTTTTTTGCTCACCGAAAGAGCGGCGGCAATAAAATAGACAATTGACATCACCAGAAACCAGGCCTTGAAAGAACCCGCTGACAGCCGCCCGGCGAAGTTCATCCAGGCCAGCGCCAGACAGATGAGCAGAACCATGATGGAAAGTATTTTAGGCCACTTATTTTTCATTGTTATTTCCTTATCTTTTATCTCCAGCCTCTGATTAACCCTCGACTAAATTGGTTCCTTTTCTCATCAGATATTTTCTCATTTTCCCAGAATAATTTCCTGGCCTCCGTTTTAATGTTGCAAAATCCTTCACCATGGCCCATCTTTTTTACGGAATTTAATCTGTCACCAGTTCCTGGCAGTTCCATTGACCTTCTCTCTGATTTAAGGGCGGGGCCTCTCCTCCTCAGATTTTCTCGAGCCCAGGTTTAAGACAAGATAAAAGGCCAGGGCAAACAGGTAGCCCGGCAACCAGCGGAAATAAAGGTGCACCGGAAGAATAAGGGCAAAAACCAGGCTGCCCACCCAGACCAGCAAAACCTTCCAGTTAAACACCTGTTTCTTTGACTCAGCCTGGTAGCGAGGAATTCCTAACTTGGGGAAAATCCAGTGTTCGGTAAAAACCACAGCACCAATGGGCATCAGCACCAGGCCATAAATGGCCACGTAATCCAGCAGCTTCATAAAAAACAGGGGAAAACAGGACAGGACGGAAGTCACCAGGCCGGCCACCAGGGTTATTTTCCAGCGTGGCCAGCCGGTAACGGTCTGCAGGGCCAGGCCGGCCCGGTAAAGGGTGGGGTTGGCTGTGGTCCAGCCGGCCAGCATGACCGCAGCCGCCCCGGCCAGGCCCAGGGCTTCAAAGGCCATCTTTCCCGGATGCATTTCCCGGCCGATGGCGGCCACCATCACCCCCGAGCAGATCCAGGCCAGGAAATGCCCGGTGTACATGCCAAAGGCCGAATAAAGGCCATAAGTCCATCTCTTAGCGTAACGGAAAAGGGCCATGTCGGACAGCCCGACGTGCATGGCCAGGTTACAGAACCAGGCAAAGAAGACCACGTGCCAGAAGTTGAACTGTTGCTGGCCGGCCGTGGCCACGCCGTTCCAGATCTGGCTGGTGGCCACTTCCCAGAAGTTACTGAAATCTGCCCGGACGCCGAGTTTTGGCAGGGTCACCAGGGCACCGGCAATGAAGCATAAAAATATCCAGGGCGAAGCCACCTCGGCAAACCGGCCGAGCTTTTCAAACCCGAGTATGGCCAGCAGGGTGAACAGGAAACCCAGGGCCAGGCAGACCAGAACCCAGAGGGCGTTGGGGGGCAGGATATCGTTTAACCCGGGAACCTTTAACCCGAAAGCCAGTCCCACGGCCGTGGCCGAAACCGAGATCATGGCCCCGGCTAAAATGCAATACAGAAAGGCATTGGCTATGTTGTAAATAAAAGTCACGCCGGGACCGGCTATTTTCCTGAGGTACCAGTACAGCGTCAGCCGGGTGCTGACCGCAATCGGCGCGCACAGAAAAGTCCAGCTCAAGACGGCCAGCAAATTTCCGAGGAGCAAACCGAAAATCAAATCGGTGGCCTTCAGGCCATGCAGGACAAAAAAGGCGCCGATGACAAATTCAGTGGCGGCCACGTGTTCACCGGCAAAGATGCTGGCAAACAGGACCCCCTTCTTGAACTTGTCCGGAGTGACTGGTTCCCGGTCAAACTCGTACAGCCGGTCCATGCGGGCGGCAATCCCGGAAAGGTCAAAGGCCATGCTGCTCTGCTCCTTTCTCCTGAAGTTATTCTTCGCAGACGACGGCTTCTTACCTCGTCCTGTTTATCAGTTCATCCAGTTCGCGCTGTTCAGCCGGGGACAGGAAGCGGTAGACTCTTTCCTTGTATTTCAGCAGGTATTCCCGGGCCCGGTCTTTCTGACCCATCTCCAGATAGGCAAAGCCGAGGTTATAGAGAACCTGGTCCAGGCCGGGGTCAAGCTGCAGGGCCTGCTGCCAGGAGCTTATGGCCGCCTCGGTATTGCCGGCTGTCTTGTAGGCCGCACCCAGGCCGTTATAGGCAGGAGCATAGCTCCGGTTCTTGGCAATCGCTTCCCTGAAGCTGGCCATGGCCCGGTCCAGGGTCGACCGGTTTTTTTCATACCGGGCCTTGAGCAGCAGGGCGAAACCCCGGTTGCTCAGGGCCGCCGGAAAATCCGGGTCAACGGCCAGCGCTTTTTCCAGTTGCCCCAGGGCTTCATCAAACCGGCCCAGCCCGAGGAAAGCCGCCCCCAGCGAATTCCAGATTTCAGGGTCGTTCTGAGCCTGTGGGAAGGACTGCACCCGGTCAGTGGACCTGATTACCTCCTCGTACTGCCCAAGCTGCAACAGGGTGCTGATATAGGCCAGAAAGATGGTATAGTTGCCCGGCAATTTTTCCTGCCCCCGTTTCATGACTGCCAGGGCTTCTCCTGGCCGGCCCGATTCCAGGTAGAGCGAAGAAAGATAAGTGTAAGAAAGGTCGTGGTCTTCTTTCTCGCGGAGATTGGCCTGGAGCAGCTCAATGGCTTCCCCGACTCTTCCTCGCTGATGAAAAAGGCTCATGGCCTCCTCGGCCCGGTTTTCATACGGCATAAAACTCTTAACATCATCAGAAGGCTTGAAATCCGATTTCGGGGTCGCCCCTCCCCCGAGATAACCCAGGCTTCTCAGCCTGTCCAGGCTTTCCCGCGACGGGGAGACCCTGGCCGCAGCGGCCTCGGGTCCGGCCGCCGCTTCTCTCAGGGCCAGGAGACGCTGGCGCTCTGGTTTCAAGTCACGCCCCCGGGCCAGGTTATTAAGTTCCCTGAAATCTCTTTCCAGGTCATACAGTTCGGTCAGGGGAGAATCTATGAACTTAAGAGGAAAATCTATGTAACCGTAAATCGGGGCCCAGCCCCGGCTGTAATAAGGATAAAGAGACTCAAAATAAACGGGCCGGCCGGCCAGTTTTTTCCCGCGCAGGACTGGCAGCAGCGACCTTCCCTGTAGCCCGGCCGGCTTTTTCAGCTCCAGCAAATCGCAAACCGTCGGGAAAATGTCAACGTGGGAAACCACTGCCTCTTCGCTCCGGCCTCCCTTAAAACCCGGGGCCCGGATAATTAATGGAACGTGAAGCGTGGAATTATAGGCCAGGTAGCCATGGGTCTTTTCCCCGTGTTCTCCCAGCGATTCGCCGTGGTCGCTGGTCAGGATAATCACCGTTCGCTCGACGAGATTATTCTGCTTGAGAAAATCAACTAGCCTTCCCAGCTCCCGGTCGACATAGGCCACCTCCCCGTCATAGGGATTATCCCTGAAGTGAGAATTAAAAGGTTCCGGAGGCGAATAGGGATAATGCGGGTCAAAGACATGAACCCAGAGAAACCAGGGACCGGAAACATTCTTCAGCCAGCCGAGGGCCCGGTCGACCACCACCGAAGCCGGCCTTTCCACAAAAACTGGCCGGCTGAAATCCTGGGTTCCGTAATCATCATCGTATATAGAAAAACCTCGGTCCAGGCCGAACCTCCGGTCAAGGGGATAGGCCCCGACAATGGCGGCAGTTTGGTAACCCGACTGGCGGAAAACCTCGGCCATGGTGGGGAGCTCCGGCGGCACCACAAAATTGGCATTGTCATGAACTCCGTGGAAGGGAGGCAGGACGCCAAGAAAGATGTTGGCGTGGGAGGGCAGAGTGGTCACGGTATGGGCAAAACACCGGGTGAACCTGAAGCCTTCAGCTGCTATCCGGTCGATATCGGGCGTGCTGACCGTGGTTGAGCCAAACGAGGACAGGCGGTCGGCCCTCAGGGTGTCAATGGTAATTACCAGGCAGTTGAGCTTCTGCCCCGGGCTGCCGGGCGAAGGGCCGCAGGCCAGGAAAGTCCAGAAGCTGGCCAGCGCGGCCGGCAAGAGAAAAGTTCTTAATATTTTTTTGAAGCCAGACCAGGTTTTCATGCTTTCTCCGGTTATCATATAAAAAAATAAGATTTTTTCAAAATAACTGAGGGCCTGAGGCCACCGGGCGGGACCCGAAGCTGCCAGCCGGGCCAGCCACCACCAACAGAAATTTTCTCCCTACCGGCTTCATCCACGCCCGGCCTGGGTTATAATCGGTGAGTCCATTTTATTCAACCGGCCCGGAAGCCACCACCGGCCGCCGGGCCGAAGGAGGAGAGAACTTGGGCAGGTATGAGGAATTCGTGCGTTTCCGCCAGGAAATGAACAAAAAAATCCTGGAAGAAGGAACCCTGGAAATTAAAAGGTTTTTCGGCCTGGACGAGCAGACCTACCGGTCCGGAGCCCTGGACGAAAAAACCAAGGAGCTGATGGGCCTGGTGGCCTCCATGGTCCTGCGCTGCGATGATTGCGTCAGTTACCATATCATCCAGGCCCTGGACCGGGGGGCCAGCCGGGAGGAACTGTTCGAGACCTTTACCATCGCCCTCATTGTGGGAGGCTCCATTGTTATCCCCCACCTGAGGCGGGCGGTGTCCTTCCTGGAAGAACTGAAGAAACAAACAGGTTGCTAACGGTCATAAACAGTACCTGGCCTGTTATTTCCAGTCTGGGCCAGGTTGACAGGCCGGAGCCGGCAGAGTATTCTTATTGACTGAAATTACTGACCGGCCGGCTATTTTTCGGGATTAAAGCTCGGTCCAAAGAGACAACCGATGTTTCAGGTTTACGAGAGGAGAACGGCCTGCCTGTTAACAATCCTGCTGTGTCTGTCCACCCAGGCCGTCCAGGCAGACCATAAAAAAAGCACCAAGAAAACGGTGGAAAAATTCGTGGCCGGGTTCTCGCTCTCAGCCGCGGCCAGAAGCCCCCTGAACCCGGATGACATCGACCCGGAATCGAGACCCGTTTTCTTCTCATTGTCCGGTGATAATAACTCAAAGCAGGATGATGTTCTTCTGCCCGTGTCAGAATTTGACAGGCTGAGGAATTATCGGCCGCGCTGGGGCCGGGCCGGCCTGGAACTTGCCATGTTGATGTCCTACTCCCAGGCCCGCTACTGGATCCGGTACTCGCGCTTCATAGAGGACTGGCAGTACGAGCTGACCTGGGAGGACCAGAAACGCCGTTTTTTCACCACCGAAGCCCTGCGCTTTGATTCCAACGCCTTCTACCTGAACTGGACCCATGCCCTGGCCGGGATGCTCTACTACGAGTTTGCCAGGAGCAACAACCTGAGCTGGTTGCAGTCCCTGGTTTTTTCATTCGGCGGCTCCCTCTACTGGGAGTACATCGTAGAGTGGCGCGAGATCATCTCCATCAACGACAATATCATGACCGCGGTTGGCGGTTTTTCCCTGGGGGAAACCTGGTTCCAGATGGGTCGGTACTTTCACAATTCGAACAACCCGGTGGGCCGGCTGCTGTCCTGGCTCAATCCCTTCATGAAAGCCAACGGCTGGCTTGACCGGAAAAAACCGCTATCGGCCTACCATCACAACTACAACCGGGCGGCCCAGGATGTCTACCTTTTCCTGGGCTACCGGAATTCTCCGGTCTCGGCCAGCCCGGCCGAGAACACCGGCAACCTGGCAGTCAGTCTCCATTCGAGGATAATAACCGACAGCAGCTACGGACTCCCCGGCCGGGTGGATGAAAAGTTCTCCAGCCCCTTTTACAGCCAGATGGACTTTGACTTCATGTTTCACGGGACCACCAGGGAAGAGCTGGGAGTTACGGCCCGGGTCGTCCCGGTGGGCCGGTTCAAACAGGACATCTCCTGGGACCGAAAAGGGTTCAGCCTGTATTACGGCCTCGGCTCGGCCTTCTTCCTGTACCTGAAAAGGCCGGTTACCGACTATGATGCCGGGAAGATCCCGGTCGACCGCCCCGAAGATTTTCATTTCGAACTGCCCCGGGATTTTCGGGATAAACTGGCCGCCGTTCATTTTCTGGGGCCGGTGGCAGATGTGACCTGGTATTCTGGCCCGTGGAAACTGCGGCTCAGGGCAGAAGCCTACCCCAGCTTCGGAATGATCAATTCCCTGCCCCTGAACAGCTATTCCGCAAGTAATGACATCCAGGGCATGAAGACCACCCTTAAGTTTTATGGCTACCATTACTCCTTCGGCCCGGACCTGGAATCGCTGGCCGAGCTCACCTACCGCAACCTGCGGCTGTCCGGCTTTTACAATTACGCTTATTACCGTTCTATCCAGGGCCGGGATCGTTTCCAGAGCTGGCTCACCGACGATTCTCCCCTGCGCGATTCAAGAAAACACTACGGGCTGCGCCTGGAATTCCGAATTCCCCGGACGCTGTTTTCGCTGACCGGTTCCATGGAGGGTGTAAAAAGGTGGGGCCGGGTGCATGAACTGGAAGCAAGAAGCCTCGAGAAGCGCTACTACCTCGGGCTTAAATACCGCCTCTGATTGGTCCGGAGTTGCCACCCGGGCCTTACGATTTCACCATGATAATGTGGGCTTAAAACCTGTCCTGGCCGGCCTGCTTTCTTGATGGCTTAAGCCCGGAACCAGACTGCTTCCATAAGACCTGCCAAAATGCCTCTGGCAAACTCCGTTTTAATGTTAACAAGACCGGCAAAACATGTTAAAATGAAGCGTGATTTAAGGAAAAAAATAAATGGCCAAAAAGAATAAATCTCCTAAAAATCTAATTTTCTGGGTGGCTTCGCTGGTTCTGCTGATCCTGCTCTGGAGCTTTTTCCCGACCGGTCCCAAGGCCAAGGAGTTTACCTTTTCCGAGTTCATGAACCAGGTTGAGCAGAAAAACGTCCAGGAAGTGACCATCCAGGACAACCAGGCCCAGGGCAAGCTCAAGGACCAGACCAGCTTCAAGACCACCCTGCCTCCCCAGTACGCCGACCTGATCAAGGTCCTGCGGGAAAACCAGGTCAACATCGTGGTCAAGGACACTTCCCGCAGCAACTGGCTGGCCATCCTGCTCAACTGGTTTCCACTCCTGTTGCTGATTTTTTTCTGGTTCATGTTCATGCGCCAGATGCAGGCCGGCGGCAACAAGGCCATGTCTTTCGGCAAGAGCCGGGCTAAACTTTTCTCCCCCCTGCAAAAGAAAATCACCTTCAAGGACGTGGCCGGGGTCGACGAAGCCAAGGTTGAGCTCCAGGAAATTATCGAATTCCTGAAGGACCCCCGCAAGTTCCAGCGCCTGGGCGGTCGCATTCCCAAGGGAGTGCTGCTGGTGGGCGCCCCGGGAACCGGCAAGACCCTGCTGGCCAGGGCCGTGGCCGGCGAAGCCAATGTTCCCTTCTTTTCCATCAGCGGTTCTGACTTCGTGGAAATGTTTGTCGGGGTGGGCGCTTCCCGGGTCCGGGACCTGTTCGACCAGGCCAAGAAACACGCTCCCTGCCTTATCTTCATAGATGAAATCGATGCCGTCGGACGCCAGCGAGGAGCCGGCCTGGGCGGCGGACATGACGAGCGGGAACAAACCCTTAACCAGCTGCTGGTGGAAATGGACGGGTTCGACTCCAACGAGGGCATCATCGTCATCGCCGCCACCAACCGGCCGGACATCCTGGACATGGCCCTGCTCCGGCCCGGACGGTTCGACCGCCGGATAGTGGTGCCCATGCCCGATGTCCGGGGACGCGAGGAAATTCTGAGCGTCCACGTGCGCAAGGTGCCGCTGGCCGAAGATGTCGACCTGAAGGTTATCGCCCGTTCCACCCCTGGATTTTCCGGGGCTGACCTGGCCAATTTAATTAACGAGGCCGCCCTGCTGGCCGCCCGAAAGGGTCAGAATAGCGTTACCATGAAGGACCTGGAAGAAGCCAAGGATAAAGTGCTGATGGGTGTCGAGCGGCGCAGCATGATCATCAGCGACGAGGACAAGCGGAACACGGCCTTTCACGAAGCCGGACATGCCCTGGTGGCCGCCCTTATCCCGGAAGCCGACCCCATTCATAAAGTCACCATCATTCCCCGGGGACTGGCCCTGGGGGTAACCCAGCAGCTGCCGCTGTCCGACCGCTATACCTACACCAAGGACTACCTGGAAGCCCAGCTGGCGGTGTTGATGGCCGGCCGGGTCACCGAGGAAATGATCCTGGGGAAGATCACCACCGGCGCGGCCAATGACCTGGAAAAGGCCACCGAAATTGCCAGGAAAATGGTCTGCCAGTGGGGCATGTCGGAGCTCGGCCCCCTGTCCTTCGGCGAACGCGACGACCTGATTTTCCTCGGACGCGAACTGGCCACCCACAAGAATTTCAGCGAGCACACGGCCGAGCTGATCGACGCCGAGGTCAAAAAAATAGTCAGCCGCTGCTACGAGCGGGCCCGGGAGCTGATTGAAAAGAACCGTGATAAGCTCCTGAAGATAGCCGAGGCCCTGCTGGAAAAGGAAATCCTGTCCTCGGATGAAATAAATGAGCTGATCAACGGCCAGCCCAAGACCGGGAAAGAAACCGGCGCAGAAATAACTCCGGAGGAACTGGCCCTGAACAAATCGTCAGAATGACAGCCATATCAGAGCGGGAGTGAGGCCCCTGGCGGAATATAATAAAGACAACCACCGAATTAGAGAGCGTTTCTATACCATTGACCTCCGCGGCCAGAAACTGACCCTCGGCCCCAGTCCCTGGATCGCCGGCATCCTCAACGTCACCCCCGATTCCTTCTCCGACGGGGGAAAGTTTTTCGAGCCCGAACGGGCGGTGGACCGGGCCTTGCAGATGGTGGAACAGGGAGCCAGGATCATAGATATCGGCGGAGAAAGCAGCCGTCCCGGTTCGAAAGAAGTCCCTGAGGGTGAAGAGCTGGCCCGGGTCATTCCCGTCATCAAAAAGCTGCGCCCGCTGACCGCGGCCCTGATATCCATAGACACCAGGAAAAGCGGGGTGGTCAGGGCGGCCCTGGAAGAGGGTGCCGACCTGGTCAACGACATCAGCGCCCTGCGCCATGATCCGGAAATGGCCGGGGTGGTGGCCAGGGCCGGCATCCCGGTCATCCTGATGCATATGCTGGGCACCCCGGAGACCATGCAGCTCAACCCGCAGTACCATGACCTCCTGTCCGAGATAAGAGCTTTTTTCCTGGAGAGGATAAAAAAGGCAGAGGAAGAAGGCATCGCCGCCGACCGGATCATAATCGACCCCGGTATTGGCTTCGGAAAGAACCTGCAGCACAACCTGACCTTGCTCAACCGCCTGGATTTTTTCCTGGACCTGGGAAGACCGATCCTGGTCGGGCCGTCCAGGAAATCATTCATCGGGCAGGTCCTGGAAGAACCGGTGGAGCGGAGACTGGAAGGAACCCTGGCCGCGGTCGTCCTCGGCTGGCTCCGGGGAGCGGCCATCATCAGGGTTCACGACGTCCTGGAAACAAAAAGGGCTTTACTCGTGGCTCAATCTATAGTAAAGGAAGAGAGGGTGGTTGATTAAGATGCTGGAAAACCTGGTCATCATACTGAAGCACATGCAGTTGACAGACATCCTGGACATCCTGCTGCTGGCCTTTATCCTCTATTCCATCTTCGTGCTCATCAAGGATACCAGGGCCTACCAGGTAACCTGGGGCATCCTGCTGGTCCTGTTCTTCTTCCTGTTAACCCAGTGGGCCAGGCTGTACGTCTCCAACCGCATCATAAAATCCTTCATAAATTATCTGATCATCGCCATCATCGTCCTCTTCCAGTCGGAACTGCGGCGCTTCTTTGCGGCCATTGGCTCCCGGACTTTCCGGAAACCGCTTAAAATATACTCCCTTAAGGAAAAACTTGATGACATCATCCTGGCCGTGGACTACCTGTCCCGCAAGAAAATCGGGGCCCTGATTGCCATAGAAAAGGAAATCGACCTGTCCCCCCATGCCGAGCGGGGCACGGCCATCGAGGCCCTGATTTCCAAGGACCTGCTGGTCAGCATCTTTTTCCCGAAATCCCCGCTGCACGACGGGGCAGTTATCATCCGCGGCAACAAGATCATCGCCGCCGCCTGCCTGCTGCCCCTGCCCCAGACCCATACCCTGGGTGAAAATTTTGCCACCCGGACCAGGCACCTGGCCGCCCTGGGCCTGGCCCAGCAGACCGATGCCGCGGTCATCGTGGTCAGCGAACAGACCGGGGAAGTTTCCCTGGCGGCCAGCGGCCAGATCGAAAAGATGGCCAGCAAAGAAGTCCTGAAGACCAGGCTGAACCAATACCTGAGAATAAGATGAAAGTCATGATAAAAGAAATCCTGGTACGCAACTGGCAGTTAAAGGTCCTGGCCCTTTTCCTGGCCCTGGTTCTGTGGATAATCCTGATACCCGAAGAAAAGACCTTTGCCGAAAAGAACCTGACCATCAACCTGGAACTGGTCAACATTCCGCCCGAGGTGGAAGTGCTCGAACCCCCCGACACCAGCCTGAACCTTAAAATCAGAGCCAGGAAAAGATTGATCAACGACCTGAGGCCGGAAAACTTTTCCGCCCGGCTGGACATGAGCCGGGCCAGCATCTACCAGCAGGAGTACCTGATCGAAGCCGGCATGATCAAGGCCCCGGCCGGAGTGGAAATCGTCAGCTTCAGCCCGGCCTATGTTCACGTCAGGCTGGAAAGGACCAAGAAACTGGAGATGGAGGTGGTCCCGACCATAATCGGGAAACCTCCGGACGGTTACCGCCTGGCCAGGGTGGAAGTCAACCCCAACCGGGTCATGGTGGCCGGTCCGGAGAGCAAAGTCAGGGCCCGGGATAAGGTCATAACCAGTCCCATCGACGCTTCCACCTTAACCACCAGCACCGTCCTGGATGTGGACCTGATCCTGCCCCGGCCTGAACTCCGGTTGCTCACTCCCTACCCCAGGGCCAGGGTGACCATAATCATAGAGAAAGCAGACTCCCGGGCATCCGGGGCCAACGGGGCCAAACCGGCTGACCGGCGTTCGAATTTTGCCCAGCTTGATTTATAATATGGTCTGCAATTCTTAGCAACCTCGAAGCCTCAAATTTGGAAAAGGAAGAAGGGACGACATGCCCCAGCTGTTCGGAACCGACGGATTAAGAGCCAGAGCCGGAGAATTTCCGCTGGATGAAAAATCGGTCTTAATTCTCGGCCGGGCCCTGGCCCGGCTGCTTCAGCGCCGGAAGCTACTGCCCAGGATAGTCACCGGCCGGGATACCCGGGAATCGGGACGCTGGCTGGAGGAAAGCCTGATTTCTGGATTCCTGGCCGGAGGCGGAGAAGCGGTCTCGGCCGGCATCATCACCACCCCGGGTATTTCCTACCTGGTCAGGAACCACGAGTTCAGCGCCGGCGTGGTCATTTCAGCCTCGCATAATCCGTACCTGGATAATGGCATAAAGATTTTCTCCCACCTCGGCACCAAGATTCCCGAAGACTGGGAAGATGAACTGGAAAACGAGATAAACTCGGGCCAGCTCCCTCCGGGCCTTGTCCGGGAACGTTCCCTGGAGGTGGACGAGCAACTGAAGCTGACTTACCTGGACTTCCTGCGGCGGGCGGGACCCGGCCGAACCGGCCAGAAGTTGAAACTGGTCGTGGACTGCGCCAACGGGGCCAGCTCGGAACTGGCTCCAGCCCTCTTCAGCGGCCTGGGTTTTGAAACGGTGACCATCAACAGCCGGCCGGACGGAAAAAACATAAACAACGGGTGCGGCTCTCTCCATCCCGACCAGCTGGCCAGAAGAGTTGTGGCGGAGAGGGCCGACCTGGGCGTGGCCTTCGACGGCGACGCCGACCGGGCGGTCTGGGTCGACGAGCAGGGCAGAGTTCTCAACGGCGACCACACTCTGTATGTCCAGGCCCTGCACCTCAAGGAAAAAAGTGCCCTTAAAAAAAATGCGGTGGTGGCCACCATCATGAGCAACATGGGCCTGGAAAAAATCCTGGAAGAAAACGGGATCAGGCTTCTACGAACCAAGGTCGGCGATAAATACGTCCTGGACGAAATGCTGAAAGGTGGCTATAACCTGGGGGGCGAGCAATCCGGGCACACCATTTTCCTGGACCAGTCGATAGCCGGCGACGGCCTGCTAACCTCGCTCAAGATGCTGGAGGTCATGCTGGAAAAAGGCCAGAGCCTGTCCGAACTGGTCAGGGATTTCCGGGAATACCCGCAGGTGCTGCTCAACGTCCGGGTCCGGGAAAAGGTGCCGCTGGGAGAAATACCGGGCTACGAGGAAGCCGCGGCCGAGGTCCGGCACCGGCTGGGAAAGAACGGCCGCCTGGAAGTCCGCTATTCCGGAACCGAAATGCTGGCCCGGGTGATGATTGAAGGTCCGGACCGGGGCCTGATCGAGGAGCTGGCGGGCAGGCTGGCCAGGGTCATCGACAGTCATTGCGGGAGCCGGTAAGACGGGGTTGCCTGAGGCCGTGAAGATCCGGCCGGTTCATGGTTACGGGCCGGATTGAATTATAAATTAATTAAGCGGAGGCCATCATGCATCTATCAGTTAATATCGACCATATTGCCACCATCAGGCAGGCCCGGAAGGCCAGCGAGCCGGAACCTGTCCTGGCTGCCCTCCTGGCCGAGCAGGCCGGAGCCCACGGCATTGTCTGCCACCTTCGTGGGGACCGGCGCCATATCCAGGAGAGAGACCTGAAACTGCTCAGGGAAACCATCAAGACCAAATTAAACCTGGAAATGGCGGCCACTCCGGAAATGCTGGACATCGCCAGGAAAGTCAGGCCCGACGTGGTCTCCCTGGTGCCGGAAAGCCCCAACGAGGTCACCACCCAGGGCGGGCTCGATGTAATCGGACACAGGAAACATCTTCTCACCTACATCCCGCAGCTTAAGAAGGCCGGGATCAGGGTCAGCATATTCGTTGACCCCGACCGGTCCCAGCTCGAAGCCTGCCGGCAGGTCGGGGTTGACCTTATCGAGATCAATACCGGGAAATACGCCGAGGCCCGGAAAGAGAGGGACAGGCAAAAACACCTGGAAGAAGTCAAACGGGCGGCCGCCCTGGCCCGCAGCCTGGGCCTGGAAGTTCATGCCGGGCATGGCCTGGATTATCACAACGTCCGGCCTATCGTGGAGATTGAGGAAATTAGCGAGCTCAGCATTGGCTTTGCCATCGTGGCCAGGGCAGCCATGGTGGGAATAGTCCAGGCCGTTAAAGACATGCTGGCCCTTTTACAAAGATAAACTGGCAGGTCTTGATGAAAAATTTAAGGGTCAACTTTGAGCGCCTGGTCCGGGACCTGGAAGAGCTGGGAGCCATCGGCCAGGACCCGAAGGGCGGAATTTCACGGCCTTCATTCAGCCTGCCGGACCTGGAAGCCAGAAGATGGCTAAGACAAAAAATTGAAGAGGCCGGTCTCCTGTACAGACAGGATGGAGCCGGCAACATCTTTGGCCGTCTTCCAGGAACCAGCCCCCTGGTGGTGATGGCCGGCTCGCACCTGGACACCGTGCTGAACGGCGGCCGCTACGACGGCTCGGTGGGCGTGCTGGCCGCCCTGGAGTGCCTCCGAAGAATAAAGGAAGAAAAGCTGGGCCTGAATACAACCCTGGAACTGGTCTCGTTTACCGACGAAGAGGGCAACCTGGTTGGAGATTTCCTGGGTAGCCGGGCTTTTACCGGGCAGCTCCTGACCCGGGAACTCAAAACCGCCCGCACCCAGTTCGGCCAGCCACTGGAAGAAATCCTCCAGAAGGCCGGGCTGTCGGTGGATTCGGTGCTCAGGGCAGCCGGGGACAGGCCCGATCTCGCGGCCTTCCTGGAAATCCACATCGAGCAGGGCCCGGTGCTGGAAGAGGAAGGAGTTTCGATCGGCCTGGTGTCTTCCATAGCCGGCAAGCGCTATTACCAGGCCACTTTCGTCGGGCGGTCCGGCCATGCCGGGACCACGCCGCTCGAGCTCAGGCAGGATGCTTTCATCACCCTGTCCGATTTCGCCCTGAGGGCCACCCAGCTGGTGGCCAGAAAGTATTACGGCAATACGATTACCATTGGCCGGGTGCTGCTCAGGCCGGGTTCGTTCTCCATCATTCCGGGCGAAGCCGATTTCACCCTGGACCTGAGAAGCCAGGAGCCGGAGTCCTTAAAAGCGATGGAAGAAGAAGTGCTGGGCCTGGCCTCGGAAGTGGCTTCAACCAGGGGGCTGTCCTTTTACCACCGACTGGTGGACAGTACCGAGCCGGTAAGGGTAAACGAACAACTTCTTAACAGGTTGAAAGCCCTGTGCCAGGAGCTGGGCCACGACTACCGCTTGCTGCCCAGCGGGGCCGGTCACGATGCCCAGATACTCTCGGCCGTCTGCCCGGTAGCCATGATTTTCATACCTTCTGTTGACGGCCTGAGCCACACCCCCGAGGAAGCCATCAACCCGGACGACCTGGAAAAGGCGGCCAATTTGCTACTTCAGGCTTTGATCAGCCTGGCTTCCGAATAACATTCAATCGCTATCCCCGGGCCCAAGAAATACTTTCCTCATTTCTTTCAGAAGCGATCTTCTCTTTTTATCGGCCAGCATTTTTTCCCGGGCCTTCTTTGACCTCTTTCGCTTCTGCCGGCGGATTTTTTCAATCCTCTGCTGCTCTTCAGTTTCTTTTCCCAGAATCCTGGCCTCCAGCTTTTCCACCAGGATCCGCCTGGCCAGGAACCGGTTCAGGGCCTGGGAACGTTCCCGCTGGCATTTAACTTCGAGACCCGTGGGCAGGTGCTTGAGATAAACGCAGGTGGCCGCCTTGTTGACTTTCTGCCCTCCCTTTCCCTGGGAGCGGATAAACTTTTCCTCCAGGTCAGAGTCCTTGACTCCCAGCCTGGCCAGGCGCTCCAGCAGGTCTTTTTCTTTTTCAGGTTTTACAGGAAACATTCCCATGTCATTAATTCTCCCGCTTTATTTTACAACTCGGGCTAATAATGTAAACCACCCGAATCTTTTTCTTCGGGCAGGACTCCCCGCCCCGTTCATTGTCATTTTAAAAATAACCGCAACCCGGCAGAGGACTTCCCCGCCGCAACCCCGGATTTTCGCCCCTGCTCCCGGCCAGATCACCGCGGCCGGGTTTGGTACTCGCCCGGCCATTCCTGCTCACGCCCTTTTGCCGGCACACCATCTCTGCGCCTGAAGGAAAAATTCTGTTGACCGCAATCGGAGGCCGGGATAAACTCTGATTCTTAAAAAAGGCCGCGGCCGGACCCGGTGTCCGGGATGGCCGACGGAGGATTCTTAGCTTTAAGTTTAATAAAGTTTTTATTCAAATCCAGATGAAGGAATTAACCATGATTCAAAACCTGATTCAAGAAAGGTTTACCAACCGCAAGACATTGGTCATGGGCCTGGTCCTGACCCTGGTCCTGGCCTGGACCATGCCCGCCCTGGCCGCCGCTTCTGGCCAGAAGCAAACCCAACCGGCCGAGAATCAGAAAAAACAGGGCCAGCCAGCCCCGGTCCAGCCGGTTGTTATTCCAGAGAACCTGTTAACGGTAGCCGAGAAGAGCAATTTCACCGCCACTTCCCGCTACCAGGAAGTGCTGGACCTGATCTCCGAACTCCAGAAGACCAGCCCCAACCTGGTAGTCCAGGATATCGGGCAGACAGCCGAAGGACGACGAATTCCCCTGCTGATACTGAGCGACCCCCCGGTCCACACCCCCGGGGCCGCCAGAAACCTGAATAAGGCCATCGTTTACATCCAGGCCAACATTCACGCCGGAGAGGTGGAAGGCAAGGAAGCTTCGCTGATGCTGGCCCGGGAAATCCTGATGGGACCTGCCCGCCACTATCTCAATAACCTGGTGGTACTCATTGTGCCCAACCTCAACGCCGACGGCAACGAAAGAATCAGCCCGGAAAACCGGCGTCAGCAGCCAGGACCGGAACAGGGAGTGGGCGTCCGCCAGAATGCCCTGAACCTGGACCTCAACCGGGACGCGGTCAAGCTGGAAAGTCCCGAGATGAAGGCGGTGGTGACCAACATCCTGAATCTCTGGGACCCGGTCCTGGTGGTCGATTGCCACACCACCGACGGCGCCTACCATGAAGAAACGGTGACCTATTCCTGGCCGCTCAACCCCAACTCCGACCCGGAACTCCTGGCCTACCAGAGGGACACCATGCTGCCGGCCATCGTCAAGACCATGAAGGAGAAATACGCCACCCTGGCTGTCCCTTACGGCATGTTCCGTAACTGGCGCGACCCGTCCCAGGGCTGGGTGACTTTCGAACCGCAACCTCGCTATTTTACCAACTATGCCGGGCTGCGTAATCGCCTGTCCATTCTCGATGAAAATTACGTCCACGCCGATTACAGGACCAGGGTGATGAGCTGTTTCCACTTCCTGAAGGCCATCCTGGACTATGCCTCCCTCAAGGCCGCCGAGATCAAGAAACTGGTGGAGGAAGCCGATCGCCGCACCTTCCAGCTCGGCCTGAACCCCGCAGGCAGGAGTTTCGCAGTAGAATACGACCTGCAACCGCTGCCCAAACCGGTTACCATCAATGCCTACGAACTGGAAGTAACAGAAAGACCGGGCGGTGGCTTCCCGCAGTTAAAACCGACCGACCGGAAAAAGCCGGTGACCGTTCCCTATTTTGCCGATTACCGGGCCAAAAGAACGGTGCCCTTCCCCTTTGCCTACCTCATATCGGTGCCGGACCCCGAAATCAAAGAGAAACTGCTGGCCCATGGCCTGCTGGTTGAGGCCCTGACCAAGGAGGTCAGCCTGGAAGTTGAAATATTTGTGCCCAAAGAACTGAAGGCCGCGGAAAGGCCGTTCCAGGGGCATCGCCTGAACCAGATAAAGGGCGAGTACAAGAAGGAAACCAGGAAATTCCCGGCCGGAACTTTGCTGGTCAGGACCGCCCAGCCCTCAGGCTTCCTGGCCGCCTACCTGCTGGAACCGGAAAGCGACGACGGGCTGGTGGTCTGGAATTTCTTCGACCGTTACCTGGCCGGCCAGTGGCAGCGGGGCCTTTCTGAGCTCCCGGTTTACCGTCTTCTTCTGCCGGTCAACCTGTCGGCCGTAGCCCTGGGTAATTGAATTAAAAGAACGCAAGAAAATAATCGAAACCATTAAATCTTAAGTGTGAGAAATCAAGTAAGCAAGAGGATGGCTATTTCCGGACCGTCTTTTTCCTGGCAGCTTCTTTAGGTTTCGCGCCTTTTTCAGCCCGGGCGGCCGGTTTTTCTTTCCGGGCCTTTTCCGCTTTTTCCCTGGCTACTTTTTCTTTCCTGGCCGCCACCAGGTATTTCCCGCAATTCTCGCAGACGTAAATATCGTTGCTTTCTTCAATGGCCGAGGCCATCTGGGTGGAAACGCTCATGTTGCAGCTGCGGCAGACACCATCCACCACCTCGGCCACGGCATAGCCGTAACGGTCCATCAGTAAATCAAATCGGGCCAGCAGAGACTGGTCCAGCTCCTCCCGGATGAGGTTGCGGTGTTTCTGCAGCTCCTCCAGCCTGTCCTTCGGCGCCCGCCTGATCCTGATTTCTATGTCCTGCAGTTTCTTGAGCAGGCTGGCCCGGTTGATAATCTTGTCTTCCCTGGGAAAAGAGAACCTGATCTCGGACAGAACGGCATGCAGTTCCTCTTTATCCCTGGAATTAAACAGCCTGAACCGGTTTTCCGGCTTGATCAGGAAGCTGGCCAGGCCGGCAAACAGGTGATTGAACAGGCCGGGGATGGTCGGGTTCCAGATGACCAGGATGATCAACCTGACCGGCTGGCCGTCGGGAGCCTCGAAGTCAATGCCCTCGGCCGACCGGCCCACGGCCACGGCAATCTGGCCCTCGGTATCGACCCGGGCATGGGGAACGGCCAGGCCGTGTCCCAGGGCCGTGGATTCCAGGTTTTCCCGGTCGACGATACGGGTCAGAGTCAGGTTCTTATTGTTGATGAGTTTCAGCCTGACCAGGCTGTCCAGGAGTTCTTCAATGGCTTCCAGTTTGTCCCGGCTCTTAAGGTCAAAGATTATCTGGGAAGGCTTTAAGAATTCGCCGAAAGTGGTCTCTCTCAGGTTCATGGTCAAGCCAGATTCTGATTTTATCACAAAGCCGTCGTTTTGCAACCACCGGCATAAACTTTGGCTTTATTCAGAAACCGGCCGCTGGAAAGCGCTGTCGGACCTGAACTGCGGCAACTTTTCCTGCCGGCCCAGCAGGTCTATTATCTCCCTGGCCCAGCGCAGCAGCTGCAGGGCGCCGCCCATGTCCCAGTCTTCCTGGAACTCATCCGTCACCTGGTGGTAATGAGATTTCTGGTATTCCTCGGCCTTTCTCAACACCCGGTCCGGGTCGGTTCCCCTGGCCACCACCCCTTCATGAAGCCAGACCGCGGGGATCCCGTGGCGGGAGAAACTCAGCTGGTCCGAGCGGAAGAAAAAGCCGTAGTTCCCGCCGCGCTCCGGGATATACCGGTAACCAAGTTTTTCGGCTGCCTGGCGGCAGATGTCGTCAAGATCAGAGAACCTGGCTCCGATGGCGTAAACGTCTTCAGTCTCTCCCCAGACGTTACTCATTTCAAAATTAAGGTTGGCCAGGATTGAAGAGTTGGGAACGGGCAGATGAGAGGCCAGGTAGTCAGAGCCGAGCAGGTTCTGTTCCTCGGCCGTGACGGCCGCAAAGACCAGGTTTAACGGCAGGTCTCCCTTGAACTGGGAGTAATACCCGGCCAGGGCCAGCAGGCAGGCGGTGGCCGAACAGTTATCCACGGCCCCGTTGTAAACCTGGTCCCCCTGGAGGTTGGGGTCCTTCCCCAGGTGGTCGTAGTGGGCCGAAATTATGACGTACTTGTTCCTGGCCTCGGGCCGGTTGCTCCTGAGCCAGCCCACAATGTTTTCAGCCCGCACCTCCCTGAAGGTCGGGCTCTGCCGGACCCGGACGGAAAGCCCCAGCGGCCGGGGAGAAAAATCCGGTTTCTCGGCCTCGGCCAGGAGCTTCTGGCGGTCCAGTCCGGCCGCGGCCAAAATTCTCTCGGCTGTCGGGCCGGTGACCCAGCCCTGGAAGAAGAGGGTACGTTTCTTCTCGGGCAGGAAGAAAGATTCCTTGGCCCAGGAATTGCGGACGACACTCCAGCCGTAAGTGGCTCCCCTGTCGTTGTGTATGATCAGCACCCCGGCCGCCCCCAGTTCCGTGGCTTTCTCAAACTTGTAAATCCAGCGGCCGTAATAATTCATGTCCTCGCCGTCGAATATCCCGCCTGGATAATTCCCGGGCTCGTTGATTTCAACCAAAAGCACCTTGCCCTTCACGTCGTAACCTTTAAGATCATCCCACTGGCGTTCGGGAGCCTGGACCAGGTAGCCGCAATAGACGAGCTCGGCCGTAACCTCGGGCGGGCAATCCTGCCGTTCCGACTTGATGACAAAATCCTCAAGTAACACCGGTTTTATGACTTCAGCCGTTTGACGGAGGCGGCCCGGGATTACCTCCAGGCTGGCCTTCAGGTCCGGCTGGACTCCAACCAGGGTGAAAACCTGGCGGTAGCTATCGCCCAGGAAAGGCTGCAGCCCGAATTGTTTGAAAAAATCTTCCTGGTAGGCAGCGGCCAGCTCGATGCCCTTGCTACCCAGGCCCCGGCCCTCGTAGATATCGTCGGATAGGATCCGGATATGGGCCCGCAGCTCCTCGGCCGTGATTTCCGCCACTGGCTTTTCGCGGCGGCAGCCGCTAAAGGAAAATAAAAAACTGATGGCCAGCAAGGCAGACAATAAAACTCTTGCGTTTGGATTATTTTTGCCGGACAGATTCATGACTTCCTCCCGGACCAGCCCCGGAAAATAAAAAGGCCCCGGACCGGCCGGCTACCCCGGCGGGGCCAGAGCCTAATTTACTAATTCTGCCGCCGGAAATCTACCGAATTTTATCCGGCGGGCTACCCAACATATGAATAACCATTCATATATTCACTTAATCAGGGAGAAAGCCACGGTCAGCCCGGCCATGACGATGGACACCATGCTCATCAGCTTGATCAGGATGTTCAGGCTGGGACCGGAGGTATCCTTGAAGGGGTCGCCCACGGTGTCCCCGACCACGGCCGCCTTATGGGCGGTTGAACCCTTGCCGCCCAGGTTGCCCTCCTCGATGAACTTCTTGGCATTGTCCCAGGCGCCGCCGGCGTTGGCCATGAAAACGGCCAGGACGAACCCGGTGGTGGTGGCCCCCACCAGCAGGCCCATCACCCCGCCCACCCCCAGCAGCAGGCCCGTGGCCACCGGCACCACGATGGCCGCCAGGGAAGGAACCATCATGGCCTTCTGGGCACCCTTGGTCGAGATGGCCACGCAGCGAGCGTAATCGGGTTCGGCCGTCCCTTCCCAGACTCCGGGGATTTCCTTGAACTGCCGCCGGACTTCATCCACCATCTTGCCGGCGGCCTTGCCCACGGCCTGCATGGTCAGTCCGCAGAAGACAAAGGCCATCATCGACCCGATGAACATGCCCACCAGGACGATGGGATTCATCAGGTTGACCCGGAAGTAGTTCATGAAGTCCAGGAAGCCAGCCCTGGCCGTTTCTATCACTGTCCCGTCCAGCATCTGGATTGTAGTCCGGCCGACGCGCAGCAGCCCGACCTTGAGTTCTTCCACGTATGAGGCCAGCAGGGCCAGGGCGGTCAGGGCCGCCGAGCCGATGGCAAAGCCCTTGCCGGTGGCCGCCGTGGTATTGCCCAGGGCATCCAGGGCGTCGGTTCGCTTCCTGACTTCCGGGTCCAGGTTGGACATCTGGGCATTGCCGCCGGCGTTATCGGCGATTGGCCCGTAGGCGTCGGTGGCCAGGGTGATTCCCAGGGTGGACAGCATGCCCACGGCTGCGATTCCTATTCCGTACAGTCCCTGCCCGATGTTGGCCAGGTTAAAGCCGGAGGCGAAGAGGTAGGCCAGGACCGTTCCGGCCGCCACTGCCAGGACCGGGATGGAGGTGGACAGCATGCCGGTGCCGATGCCCGAAATGATGACCGTGGCCGCGCCGGTGGTGGCGCTGTGGGCAATCCTCTTGGTCGGTCTGAAGGAATGGGAAGTAAAATACTCCGTGGATTTGCCGATGACGATTCCGGCCAGTAACCCGGCCACCAGGGCCAGCCAGGTTCCCAGCGGGAGCTTGAGCAGTCGAATTATGAAATAGGAAAAGATTATTATGAAAACCGAGCTGGCGTTGATGCCCCGGCCCAGGGCATTGATCAAGTCTTTCTGGGTAGCTCCTTCCCTGGTCTTAACAAAGAAAATGCCCAGGATGGATAGGAGCGTTCCCACCGCGGCTATGGCCATGGGGGCCACCACGGCGTTGAGCTGCATGGCTCCCTGGCCGACAAAAGCCGAAGCCCCCAGGGCAGCCGTGGCCAGGATGGAGCCGGCATAAGACTCATACAGGTCAGCTCCCATTCCGGCTACGTCCCCAACATTATCGCCGACGTTATCGGCAATGACCGCCGGGTTCCTGGGGTCATCCTCGGGAATGTTGGATTCAACCTTGCCCACCAGGTCGGCTCCGACATCGGCCGCCTTGGTATAGATGCCACCGCCCACCCTGGCAAACAGGGCCTGGGTGGAAGCTCCCATGCCGAAGGTCAGCATGGTGGTGGTTATTATTATTAAATTATGCTCATCTGAAACCGGATAAAAATGCTTCAGGATTAAAAACCAGAGGGAGATATCCAGAAGGGCCAGCCCGACCACCGTCAGGCCCATGACCGCTCCGCTCCGGAAAGCTACTTTCAGGGCGCCGTCCAGGGAATTACGGGCAGCGTTGGCCGTCCGGGCCGAAGCGTAAGTGGCGGTTTTCATCCCGAAAAACCCGGCCAGGCCGGAGAAAAAACCACCGGTCAGGAAGGCCACCGGGACCCACCTGTTCTGTACCTTGAGGACGAAGGCCATGAAGGCCAGAAGCAGAATCAGGCAGATGAAAACGATTATGACCACCTTGTACTGCTGCTTCAGGTAGGCCATCGCTCCTTTTCTGACGTAAGAAGCAATCTGGGCCATCCTCTCTGTCCCTTCGCTCTTCTTCTTCATCTGGTTATAAAAAAACCAGGCAAAAAAGAGGGCCAGGACTGAGGCGGCCGGGGCCAGCCAGAAAACAGAATTTAACATCTCTTGCCTCCTGCTCAGACTGATGGGGATTCTATCTGTTGAATCCGGTTTTTTACCCTTTCGAAATTTAAGCGGTAAATTTATCATAAACCGGGCCTAGTGTCAAAAACCGGAAACCCGACCGGCGGCCGGGACCAGAACCTGAAACCCGGCAAAAAACCCCTCATAAATTAACCTCCCCGCCCTGTCAAAAGGATTGATTCCAACCGGGAAGCGAGATAAATTGGAGGTGAGGGACAAGGGATGAAAATCCACATTGGCACCTCGGGCTGGAGCTACCCGGGCTGGCGCGGCCGGTTCTATCCACCCGAAATAAAGCCCCCCGACTGGCTGGAATACTACGCCGCTCGATTTGACACGGTGGAAATCAACATGACTTTTTACCGGTCGCCCAAACCTGAAATCCTGCAGGGCTGGGCAGAGAGAACCCCGCCCGACTTCTTGTTCACCCTGAAGGCCAACCGGCAGATAACCCACCTCAAAAAATTGCGCGGTGTGGAACATGACCTGGAACACCTGGCCTTCCTGGCCCGGCAGCTCCGGGGCAAGGCCGGCTGCCTGCTTTACCAGCTCCCGCCTTCTCTGGGCAAGGACCTGGAGCTTCTTGGATCCTTTCTCAAGATGCTACCCCCTGGTTTCAGGCAGGTGATTGAATTCCGGCACCCCAGCTGGTACGACCCGGCGGTCTATGAAGTGATGTCCGCGGCCGGGGCTATTTTCTGCGTGGTTTCCTCATCCAGGGTTCCCCCGGACGTGGTGGTGACCGCCCCCGTAGCCTACTTCCGGTTCCACGGCCTGACCGGAGGCTACCGCTACCGGTACTCGGATGAGGAATTGAAAAAGTGGGCCGAGGCCGTCAGCCACTGTGGAGCTTCGGAGGCTTTCGTCTATTTCAATAACGACTACCAGGCCCATGCCGTGTCCAACGCCCTGAAGCTGCGGGAGCTGCTATCCGGCACCTGAACCGGGCAGGTAGTCCCGACGGGTTCATTAAGAAAACCTGCCTGTTTTCTGGACACGCCGGTTAGCCCGGTCACGCTTTCCCTTTATCAAACCGACTGACCCTGGTTAAGGAGGAATCACTCAGGTTTCAACCCCGCCATCCGGGAAAACTCCGGCCGGCTGAGCCCGGGTGAGACAGGCCTAAGGCCGGGAGTTGATTTCAACCGGCAGAAAACATAAACTTAGTCTGGGGTTCAGCCCGACAGGAAAAATACGAGAGGAGTTCAAGGATGAAGAAACTTGTAGCTCAGGTAATTCTGGGCCTGGTATTTTTAGGGCCGGCGGCTGGAGCCCTGCCCGGACAGGCAGCCACCGCCAGTCCACCGATTCTTCTCACCTCCTGCGGGCAGAGCCCGGGTCCGGCCATCATCAAGGTGGTCCTGCAGAGACTCGGCCTGCCGTTTGAACTTGATCCCCTGGCCACCGCTTCCACTCTTCAGAAAAAGAAAGAAGCCGGCCAGCCCTACGGTTCCATAATCATAGTCATGGGAGCCAGCCTTAAGGGCATGGGAGCGGCCGGAATTTCCATCGACGATGAAATCAAGAGAATCAACCAGCTGATCCAGGAAGCCAGGAAGCAGGGCCTGAAGGTCATCGGGGCCCACGTTGAAGGAATGAAGAGAAGGGCCCAGGGGGCGGCAGCCGGCGACACCACCGACGAGCAGAGCATCGACGCCGTGGCTCCCCAGTCGGACCTTATTCTGGTCAACAAGGAAGGGAACTCTGACGGCCGTTTCACCGCCATCGCCCGGAACAAGAACATCCCCCTGGTCGAAGTAGAAAAAAATATGGACCTGGTGGAGGAACTCCGCAAGATTTACGGCAAATAAAACCGGCTGCCCGTTTTTCGCCCGGAAGGCCAGTCCCGACCTGAAGGATGGCCGGGTCGGCTGCTGCCGGCTATTTCTTTTTGAGCTCCACCATTCCGGCCTTTTCCAGGGCCTGGAAATATTTCTCCACGTCCAGCAGAGGAAGCGGCTCGTACTCGGCTGAAGCCGCGTTACGGATATCGAGTATGGATTTTTTCCCGTCAATAAAATTGCGCAGTTCAAATTCCGCCCGGTAAATCAGCGGGGAGAGCTGAAGGTTCATTTCCCTCAACCGCATGAGAACCATCCAGGGGTCGCCTTCTCCGGCCGCCGGTTTCCTGGCCGGGACCACCCGGCTCAACCTCACTTCGTCAGGGTTCAGGGCTAGCTTTTCCGGTTTCAGGCCGTGCCGCTGGCAGCCCTGCCGGTACAGTTCCTCCAGTTCATTGAGCCCGGCCGCCTGGAACTGGTCCAGGGTATTTTTCTTGGCCGCCAGCAGGGAGGCAAACTGGCGGTCGCTCCCGGCGAAAAACCTGGCCGACTCCAGGGCTTCTTTTTCCCGGGCGACTGCCTGCCGCAGGATATTGACCGCCTCCTTCCTGGCCGCATTAAGGCCCTTACTTTCGGCCTTCATGATCATCTCGACGGCCCGGCCTTTTTCCCGGCCCAGGCGCCCCAGGCCCCTGGAACTGACTTCATTGAGGATGGTCCGGGCTTCTTCCGGGCCGGCATTGGCCAGGAAAAGGGCCGAAGCCACGGTCAGGGTTACCACCCTCTTGAGCTGGGTCGAGTCTGATTTATCGGGCAGGTCGCCGCTGGTGTGGTACCACATGTCGGGCCAGCAGATGAACATCACGGCCGGAACTCGGACCCCTCCGTCTATGAAGACGATATGGTCGCTGCCGCCGGAATAGGGGTCGATGGAATAATAGAAGGGGTCGCGACTTCCGGCCGGCGAGAGTACCGCCAGTTCCTTCCAGCCCCCGTCCTGGGAAATGCGCTGGCTGGCCCCCATCCACTCGACGAAAGAGGCCACCACGTCGTTAAGGTAAGTCGGCAGAGAATATGGAGTGACTTCAAGGCGGAAGGCGCTCAGGTTCTTGACCAGGGCCTCACCCACCATGTCTTCGTTGATGTTGGCAAAAAACCGTCGGGCTATCTCTGGATATTTCTGGATATAGGCCCTGGTGCCTGAAATCTCGGGCACGAAGAGAAATCGGATCGACCTCTTAAGCGGCGGAATGGTCCCTTCAGCAATCATCTTCTTGATGACCCGACCGGCCTCCAGGATGGCCACGCAGCCCGAAGCGTCATCGTTGGCCCCCTGCTTGGCAAAGCCCTCAAATAGATGGGCGGTCAGGACCAGTTCTTCTTCCGGTTTTTCCACGCCCTTTATCAGGCCAACGGCCAGTTCTTCCCGGGCGGGGACCCGCTGGCTCTTAACCAGGGCCCTGACCGTGATTTTAGTCTTTCTTTCCAGGGCCATCTTCAGGTCAAAGTACGTTCTCTCGGAAACCATGAAGGCAAAGGTCGGTTTGTCCTTCGGTCCAACCCTGATGGAACTCCAGCCAATTTGATCCCGGTCAAATTCCGGATGGCTGGAAGAGCAACCGATAAGACCGACCGCCCCGAATTTTTCCACGGCCAGGCGCCTGGCCGCTTCCGGGGAGCCGTAAACGAGAACAATCTTTCCATTGACATCCTTGTTCTTATAGTGGTCCTCGCTATAACCCGGACCGACCTCCACCAGCTCAGCCGTCACGTCAGTCGGGGCGCTGCCCGAGCAGAGCACCGCGGGTATCTCTTTGAGGTCGGCAATTTTCTTTTTTACCGGCTCCACCACCCACAGCTCGGCCTCCTCCGCATCCCAGACAGTCTGGTCGCGGGCCGGCAGCTCCACGACCCGGGCTTCATCGTAACCGTACTCCCTGAGTTTTTCCAGGATGAACCCGGTCTCAAAATAGCCGGTGGCATATTCTTCGGCTTTCCGGTTGCGGTTGACCGCGGTGAGATAGATTTCATTCTGCAGGGCCAGCTCTCCGTTGGCCTCGTTAATAATATCCTGAAGCAACCTTAGCGACAGCAGAGTTCTTGGCAACTTTTCCTGGGGCTGGGCCATGGCCGCAGAAACCAGGAACAATAGAACCAGAAGGGCCGCCAGATGTTTTTTCATGTCCGACTCCTTTGAACAAGAAGCTATAAGTTAAGTAAAGAATTCTATATACTGTGAAACGAATTTGCAAAAGAAAAGTTTCTGGCCTCGGCCCCGCTATGTTAATTTAGCCCTGATTTTGATAAAATTCAGTTAAGAGAGGCAGGTGAAAAATGATTTCCACTTCACTGGCCATCAACATCGTCACCGCCCTTCTGGCCATCAACGTCATCTGGCTGATTTACATCCTGTTCCGGGGCCACACCGAAAGCCTGGTCCGCACCATCATCTTCATCGTCTTGCTGGGCATAATCCTGGGCTACCTCCAGAGCACCAGGTTGACCGTCCTGAGCTTCAAGGCCATCAAGAATGACCTCTTCCCGCCCGACATTCCCGAGTATTACTATACCGTTACCGAGTCGGATAACCTTTATTCACACCGGACAATCTACACCTTTATCACCGGCGACCAGCTGGACCGCAGCTCAACCGTGCCCGCTCCGCCCGAGCTCAAGCTGGTCATGGACCCCAACGGCCGGACCTTCACCATTGAAGACCCGGAATCACTGAACCTGGTCCTCGACCAGCTCAAGCTGCCCAGAGTCAGTCATGGGGTGAAAGAACTGGTGACCATAACCGGGAATCAAACGGACGTGGGGGTCTACCGGTGGGACGATTATCCCCTCGGAACCCTGATCGTGGAAAGGGCCCTTTTCCAGCAGAAAAACACCCTGCAGAGCTACAACGCCATTTCCAGGATTATCGTCGACAGCCGGAGATATTGAGCTGGCCGGAAGGAGATAACAGCTAGTGTCCCCAACCCAGAGCGCCCTTCTCATCCTGTCGGTGATGGTGGCTGCCTACGCGGTTGCCAAAATACTTAAGGTATCCACCGAACTATCGCTGTTCCTGGCCGCGGTGGCTGGAGCCCTGGCCGGGGGCTATGGACTACCGGTCCGGCACCTGGCCGAGGGGGCCATCACCTACCTAGACATCTGCCTGATCTTCCTGACGGCCACGCTGTTTATGAACCTGCTGAAAGAAGCCGGGGGAGTGGCTTTTGCCGTCCGGGCCATCCTGAAAAAATTTCATCGCCGCCGGTTCATGCTCTTCCTGCTGCTGGTTTTCTTGCTCCTGATTCCAGGTGCCCTGACCGGGGCCGGCAGCGTCACCGTCCTGATAACCGGCTCCCTGGTGGCCGTGGTCCTGAAATACACCGGCCTGAGTGAAGTCAGGGTGGCCGCCATCATTTTTTTGATAGCCGGACTCAGTGCTGCTGCCCCGCCGGTCAGCCTGTGGGCCATGCTGACCGCGGCCGGCATCAACATGCCCTATGTTGGCTTTTTTCTGCCCCTTCTTGTTCCCTGCGTTCTTGGAGCCCTGCTGACCATTTTTATCCTGGGCCGTAAAGCCAGGCCGGTCGACCTCGAAAAAGCCCTGGCCGAACTTCCGGTTCCGCCCGAAAGTATGAACTGGTGGCGGCTGGGACTGCCCTTTGCCGCCTTTCTGGTCCTGGTCCTGGCCGGGAGGATTTTCCCGTTCAGCTTCCCCATCCTGGGCCTGCCGTTGATTTTTGCCCTGACCGCAGCCGTGGCCGTTCTGGTTTCTCCGATCAGGCTTAACCTCTGGAAGACCTCTCTGGCCACGGCCGAACAGCTGCTGCCGCTGGTGGGCACCCTGACCTGCGTTGGAGTCCTGGTCCAGGTCATGACCTTAACCGGGGTCAGGGGTTTAATCTCGGTTTCAGTCGTCACCCTGCCTGCGGCCGTGGTTATTGCTTCTCTTTTCCTGACCCTTCCCCTATCTGAAGCCGTGTTGATGTGGGGAGCGGCCCCGGTCCTGGGAGTGCCCCTGGTCCTTCTCTTTAACACCCGGGGGCTGGACCCAGTGGTGGCCCTGGCCGGGATGAGTATTATCTGGCCGCTGGGCGATGCCCTTCCCCCGACCGCCATCATCGGGCGCCTGACCATGGATACAGTCGGAGTCAAGGAGCGTTACTCGAGTTTCCTGAAGATGTGCCTGGTCCCGGCCGTAATCATCGCCCTGCTGGGAACGCTGATGGTGATTTTCAGCAAGAAACTTTCTTTCCTGACGCTTTTTTAGGAGACGGGAATGGCCGCTTTCATCACATTTCTCTACTACCTGATGGTGGCTTTTTTCGCTGTCTGCTTTATCTGGAACTTCAGGCGGTCAAAGAACTGGCAGAGCGAGGTTCTTTACCTGATAGTCCTGTTGCCGTTTCTCCTGCGCCTTTTCCGGTTGAAATGAGGCCAGCATGAAAAACCGACTCATCCTGCGAAAAGCAGTCTTCACGGGGGCCTTCTTACTGGTATTTCTATTCTCCGGCCTGAGCTTTTACCGCAGCCGGCACCTGAAAGAGCCGGTGGTGGCCGGCGATGGCCTTCTGGAAGTCAGAAAGCTCAGCCATTACTTTCCCGGCCTTAAGGGCAGCCTTAACGATGCCAGCGTTTACATTCTTGGAAAGGGAGATACCGGTTCAGCGGGGGGAGCCGCCCTGGTCCTGGGCGGTTCCCATGCGGAAGAACCGGCCGGACGCCTGGCTGCCTGGCTGCTGGTGGAAAACGCCAGGTTAGAAGCGGGCCGCCTCTTTGTCATCCTGACGGCCAACCCCAGCGCGTCCACCTCCACCAGGCCGGGTGGAGCCTATCCTCCCGATTACGAAATACCAACACCCTGGGGCCGGCAGAAATTCAGGCAGGGCGACCGCTGGTCCAACCCGCTCGACCAGTGGCCTGACCCCGAAGTCTACATTCATTATCCTTCCAGGCAGCAGCTGGCCTACATGGATATCAGGAACCAGAACCGCACCTGGCCCGGACGTCCCGATGGCACCATGACCGAGAAAACCTGTTATGCCATGACCCAGTTGATAATCAAGGAGAAAATCGACCTGGTCATCGACCTGCACGAGGCCGAGCTGCAGTACCCGGTTATAAGCACCATTGTCGCCCACCAGAAGGGTGAAGACCTGGCCGCCCTGGCCTCGATGATGATCAGCGGCGAGGAGGGTTTCAACATCGGGGTTGAATACTCCCCGGTCGCGCTGCGGGGCCTGTCCCACCGGGAAATAGGCGACCATACCCAGGCCATCCCCCTGCTCCTGGAAACGCCCGAGCCCTTCCTGGATGCCACCCGCGGCAAGACCGACCGGGCCCTTCTCCTGACCGGAAAGGATGAATTCGTGATGAAGGCCGGACGCCACGGGCTGCTGTTTGAAAAGCTGGATGAGAACGGCTGGCCGATAGACGTCCGGGTGGGCCGCCACCTGTCCTCGATTATCCAGATTTTCAAGGTCTGGACCGAACTTCATCCGGAGCGGCCAATCCAGATGGAAAACGTTCCCCGCTACGCTGAAGTTATTTCCAGAGGAACCGGTTATTATCTTAAGAATCCTGACCTGGCGCCGGCCGGAAGGCTTTTTTACGAATAATTCCTGCTACCATCAGCCAGAGCACACAGCTGAGAACGTAACCTCCAAAAATCAACCAGGCCGTGGTCTTACCCGGCCTTCTATCCGGCGGGAAAACCAGGCCGCCGGGCGCGGGCAAAGGTTTCGGGTCCCAGGGAAGTCTATAAATTTCCGCCAGCTTTCTGATGTTCAGAAGATGAATAACTGGAATGCCCCGCCGGGCCATTTCCTGGATAAGACCCCGTCGGGATGCCGGCGGAATCTTTCCAACCCGGGTCAATCCCGGTTGAAGCTCCAGGACAGAAGAGTCAGCCCCGAGGTTGACCGAGCTGCCGCCGATGTTGATGAAGGCCTTTATTTTTCTCTGACCGGCTGCGGCCAGAAAAAGGTCCAGGTGCTGCTTGACTCTTTCCTCCAGGCTGCCCGTCGGGAGAAATTGAAGGCCGAGCCTTTGAGCCACCACCAGAAGCCGTTTTTTCACTTCATCCGGATACTCTTTCCCGGAATCGTCTTCACCACCCCAGGCCACGGCCAGCAGCCGGTGACGGGTGAACCCTTGCTGACGGAGGCAGTCTTCCATGTCCAGCCAGGAAAATTCCGGGTGGTTGGCTCCCCACTGGGAGGCTCCAACCGAAACAATCGCCAGGAGTTCCAGGTCCAGGGCCCGGGCGGCGCAATAACTGGCGATGATCAGGGAAGGAAAAGAAGCGGAGGCGCCGAGGGCCACCACTTCCCCCCTCCCCACCCCTGCTTCTTTGAGCAGGTGAACCAGGAGGGCAGCCAGCTCCGGGTTGGTGGCCGTTCTCTTGGCCTGGAGATTGCCGAGAGTGGTGGTCAGGGGACTGTTTTCCAGGCCGATTAAGCCTGTTTGATTGGGGTCAAACTCATTAATTCCGGGCTGAATTTCCCTGCTTTTCCGGCAGTCGAAGATGACTTTTTCAGCTTCTGACATCAGCCGGGCAGCTTCAACTCCATCCTGGTCAGGCCCCGACCGGCGGTCAATGCCCGGGCCCAGGCTGAGGTAAAGCCCAAGACAGGCCAGGCTGAGGACGGCCAGGCCGACCAGGGTAAAAAATTTTTTCCCGCTGCCCATCATAAAAAGAGCCTGACCAGAAAAAAAGTTAAGACAGAAACAAAAACCAAGGAAGCCAGGGTCGGAAGAATCTTCTGCTTCTCCAGGTTGGAAGCCAGCAGCCCTGGAACCACCCAGCCAATGACCCTGAGCGAAATCGGGTCGGCCAGCGACCCGGGAAGCAGCAGGTTCCAGAGCTGGGCCAGGACCACTCCGACCAGAATCATGAAGACAAAGCGGCGCCGGCCGAAAAGGATGAGGTAATTGCCGGCCAGGCGGTACAGGCCGACGGCCAGGAAAGCCACGGCCAGGGTGGCCAGCGGACGCCAGGGCTGGTCCAGGTAGATGGCAAAATAGCCGGGAACGATCAGACCGCCTGGTGAAATCCCGGTGAGTTCGCTGAAAATGAGAGCCAGCACCAGGCCGAGGAACAGGGAACTATATTCTGAGGGCATCGGCGGTCCTTTCCAGGTATTCTATAAGTTTGCGGCCGAAGCCGCCAATGTTGCCCAGCCCGAAGACCAGGCATTTTTCTTCCGAGCCGGGCAGTCTCCTCTGGCAGTCTACAACCAGTTTTTTTATTTCTTCAAGACCCTTTTCCGGTTCCCTCTCCGGTAAAATTATTACCGGGCGGCCAGTTGCCCGGGACCAGTTCCTGAGTTTTCGGCCCAAGGCCCTGGCTCCCGGTCCGATTAGAATCAGAGATTCCAGGAAGTCCGCCGCCCCGGAGCGAAGGAACTCAACCCACTGCCGGCTCCGGTCGCCGCGGTCAGCTCGCAGGCACAGCAGCCCGATTTTACGGGCTTCCTGCCAGCCCAGCCTGCGGATGATGAGTTCCATGGCCAGCAGGCTTGACTCCGGGTCATTGGCCGCAAACAGGCTGACCAGATGAAAGTGATGTTTTCCGGGCAGCCTGACTCGCCAGACCCTTGGCCGGCCAAAATCCGGGTTCAAACCTGACCAGCCGTCGCGGACCCGCTCAGCCGACAGCCCAAAATGCTGCAGGACGGCCAGGGCCAGCCTAACATTTGGCTCAAATTCCGGGTAAGGGAGAATTTCGGTCAGGCGGGCAGATTCGATACTGCTCCTGACTGAAATCAGCTCAAATCCTTTTTCCCGGGCCAGGTTTCCCATCCATGGCTGAAACTCTTCTTCGGGAATAAAAACGGCAGTGCCCGGAGGCACCGTTTCCAGCAGGGCCCGGGCCACCTCGACTCTATTCCTACCGAGAAATTCAGTATGGTCAGGCCGGAAATTGCTCAGCACCAGGACCTGCGGTCGCAAAAGATGCCGACCCTCGGCTCCAAGGCATTCGGGCTGAATGCTCATCATCTCGCTGACCAGGAAATCCGAGTCGGCGGCCGCGGCCACCTCCACCAGCTTCTTCTGCTCCAGGATGGTCGGCCGGCCCCGCCGGCTGATTTCCAGCTCGTGCCCGTCGGGATAGATCAGAACCGGCCTGGAACCGGTGGTCTTGGCCATCACCTTCAACCCGGCCGGCCGCAGCCCCCCTGCAATCAGCCTGGTTATGCTGGACTTCCCCCTGATGCCGCCGATGGCCACTCTCACGGGAATTTTCTTAAGCTGGCGGCGAAAGCGAGCGGCCTCAAAAGACAGGTAAATTATTAAGACGAGCAGAGAGAACGGAGCAATCAGGCCAGCCTGGTGCAGCATCGATCCTTCTTATCACTAAGTTTATAAACAAACTTACAAGGTTGCACTCCAGGTGAATCTGTCAGAACTTCCTCCTGGCCAGCAGGGCTTCAATTTCATCAATTTCCTTGGGAACTCCGGCCGTCAGGACCTCGCAGCCGTCCCTGGTTATCAGTACGGTATCTTCGATCCTGATGCCCAGGTTTTTCTCGGGATAATAGAGCCCTGGCTCGATGGCCATAACCATGCCTTCCCTGAGAACCAGCTCCGGAGACTGGACGTCATGCACGGACATACCCACCAGGTGACCCAGGCCACCGCGCAGGCCCAGCGGGTCAATTCCCTTTTCTTTCATCCTCCTGGCCACATACTCCTGAACCTCCCGACCGGTAACTCCAGGCTTGAAAGCCTCAATGCAGGCCTTCTGCACCTCCAGCACCGACCGGTAAATATTTTTTTGTTCCTCGGTGAACTTGCCGGAAACCGGCCAGGTCCTGGTGATGTCCATGGTCAGGTAATTGAGGTCGCCGCCGAAATCCATCAGCACCAGTTCCCCGGCCTGCATGGCCCGGTTGTTTTTTCCATAATGGAGAATGCAGGTATTCGGTCCCGAGCCGATGATGGGCGGATAGGCCGGCCCCCGGCAGCCGTTCCTGAGCAGGACTTCCACCGCGGCCGCTTCCAGCTCGTACTCGAAGGCCCCCGGCCTCGAAGCCAGCATGGCCTTTTTTACGGCTTCGGCAGAAATCCGACCGTTCTGCCTCAAGATGGCAATTTCTTCCGGGGTCTTAATCATCCTCAGAGCATCGATCCGGGGAGTGATATCTTTCAACTCGGCCGCGGGATAAAGCTGGCGGAACCTGTCGGCCCGGAACTGGTTCAGGCTGAGCTGGGCGTTGTAGGGATTGCGGGAGCGCCGGGCCTGGAACAGGGCTGTTTCCGAACGGGCTTCGCCCACTGAGTCTTCTGGTGATAGCCTCAAATAGATAACCTGGTCCTGGCGACCGGATAGCCTGGAAAGAAACTCGTCAAAATAACTGACCGGGTAAATTGCCTTCAGCCTGAGTTTTTCTTTGGCCCCCGGGTCATCCAGGCTGTTACCCCCTTCCATCATTTTTTCCCGGTCGGTTTTCTGGGGAACAAAAAGATAACTGCCCTTCGTGGCTGGAATCATGACCAGGATGGCATTGGCATCCTCGCAACCGGTAAAATAATAAAAATCATTGTCCTGGCGAAAGTGCCCGGCCCCGGAGTTTCCCGGGCTGGCGAAAAGAACAATAAGCCCGTTTCCTACGGTTTCCATCAGGGCCAGCCGGCGTCTCTCAAATTCGGCCGCCGAATAGCCGGCCGGAGACTGCGCCTGAGCCATCAGGGCTAAAAGCAGGCCGGCCAGAACCGCCATGAATAGAGCTTTTTTCATCATGATAGCTTTCCTCGGGTAAACATTTATCGCAGACTGAGTTTAATAAAATTGCGGGCTCCATGCAATCAAAACCATGACCCTAACCCAACCGGTCCGAAACGATAGCTCCTTGTCCTTTGACTTATGAAAGGTCCTGTCTTTTAATAATTGCAGGTTAAGAGTCGGGAGAAGGCAGAATGAAATGAATGCCAAAGGACTTAAAATCCTGGTCACGGGGCTACCCGGGTCCGGGAAAACCACCCTGGTGGCCGGCCTTCTCGAGCGTCTGCCGGACAGGACCGGGATCGCCGGTTTTATAACCCGAGAAATCAGGGAAAAGGGAACCAGGCTGGGCTTCGAATTGCTGAGCCCGGACGGCCGGCGGGCCGTTCTCAGCCATGTTGAATTTAATACGCCGTACCGGGTGGGTAAATACCGGGTGGACCTTCCTGGCTTCGAAAATTTCCTGGAATCGGTCAGGTTTTTTGCACCGGAAACCAGGCTGGTGATCATCGACGAGATAGGCAAAATGGAATGTCTTTCGGAAAAATTCCGGGATACCGTGCTGCGATTGGTCTCGGCTCCTTGCCACCTCCTGGCCACCATCGCCTGGCGGGGAACGCCCTTTATAGAACGGATAAAGTCCAGTCCGGGGACCCAGCTCTTTGAGCTTACCCCGGCCAACCGGAATGGACTCCAGTCCGAGCTGCTGGAAAAAATCACGAATCTCCTGGGCCCGATCTGAACAGGGCCATAGACAGGCCCATCGGGCACAAAGAGATTACCTGGCTTTAATTTACCTCGGGAAAAAAGAAAGAGAGGGGTGCCGCCGTGCACCCCTCTGTTTAATTGAAGGAAGGGGGAATGGAAAGAAGGGCAAAGAAGGGCAAAAAGGAGGCATTTATAAATTTATGGGTGCGCTCATCGCCAAGTGGATAAATGAAGGGGGAGGGAGAGATTGGCTTTCTGTTCAGCCCGTCAAACCTCAATATCTCCCTCCCCATAACATCTAAGGTATCTATGTATAAGAACTGTCTATCGCTTGTTCTCGTTGCTCTTCTTCTTTCAGCCATTTTCTATACCCGCCAATTTATAAGCAAGATTTGTGCCAGAATTCCAGACCTGACCTCCCCTTAAAAAACTGGAAAATTACCTGAAAAATCATAAAAAAAGTTTAAAAGCCGTAAAAATACTTTACGGAAACATGGCCTGAAGAAAAAATAAACCTGCCCTTAAGAAAAGTGATAAAAGATGGCCGGTCAGACCAGCAGACGGGGGCTATAATTCCGGGACCTCATGATGATCAGGCTACCCTGCGGAACCCCCAGGTACCCGGAAACTACCCGGCACTTGGCCTTCAATAGAAAATAAAAAGGACCCCTGACCTGTTCCAGGCATTCAAAATTTCCCTGGCCCTTGCTGATAATCAGATCAGCCCGTTCCAGGATTTCTTTGAAGTCGGGCGAGCACTGCTCGTAAACAGTTCCCGGAGCCCGGCAGCCGCTCGATACCAGATCAGCCACCTCGGCCAGGCCTGAAGCCCGCGCTTCTTCCAGCGTGGCGTCATTGATTATGGGCGCTTCCCTCACCGCATAGACCGGCCTTCGCCCGGATACTTCTATAAACAACCGGTCAAAGACTGTTTCCCCGGCATTGTCTCCCAAAAAGACGATCCGCCCGGCCTTTTCCAGGTCTTCCTTTAAGAGCCGGTAATCATCGATCCCGAAAGGCCCCGGGGCCAAGAATCTACCATCTTTCAACCAGTCGTCGTCGGAATTGGCCCCGAAATCTATCACGTTCCCGGCCAGCGAAATTTCCAGGGCAGCCCGCAGCGGGTCGGCCGCGGTTCTGACCAGGTTTTCCAATTGAGGATAAAGCTTCAGGGCATGGTCGATATGGTCCTTTTTCAGGATCTGGTAGGGGTCGGGATTGCCAGTCAGACGGGCCAGGAGAGAATAAAGGTCTTCTGAAATCTCGGGTGGCGTCCGGTTAAAATCAGTCCCGGCCAGGAAGGCGCAGGCTTCCCGGGCCAGTTCCCTGGTCGCCGGTTCCTTGAGCCCCAGGACCCCGGCCGTCCGCAACACCTGCCCCAGTAGACACAGATAGCATTCGGACTCAGCTTTCATGGAGGCAGTTTAGCATGTTCGGCCAGACAATTTAAGGGGTGAGCGGACCGGGTGAGAGGCTAAGGCTTTTTTCTATCTATGTTTCAGATAGCCTGCCCGGGCAAGTCTTGGAACCAATCCCGCCAGCCTATGACTATGGCTCAGGAATACCGGGTTAATAAGACCGGAAACAGGACCTGCCTGAAAAACCGGGACCGGTGCTGGGCTCAGGCCAGCAGGCTGTCGATGGTTTCGGTCAGTAACTTGAGGTCCAGGGGTTTTATAAACAGCCGGTCAACCCCCAGTTTTTCCAGGTCCTCAGGCTTGACCTGGTCGGCACAGGCAGATATGAGTATGATACGACCCTGGTAACCCGACTGCCTGAAATCGACAATCATCTGAAGACCATTTTTCTGGGGAAGCCGCAAATCGGCTATGATCAAATCAACCCGGGCTTTTTCAAATCTAGCCAGGGCTTCCCCGGCATCCCCGGCCAGGTAAACATTGTATTTATCTGAAAGCAGCAGAAAAAAGGTCTTTCTTATGGATTCATCATCATCGACGATAACTATTCTCTTATCAAGCATGATACTACCTGTTCCCGGTAGAGAGCAGGTTTCGTGCCAGAAATCGAAAAAATTTCAGGGTAAATCAGGATACCGGCCCCGAGAACTATCGCCCCTCCCCACAATAAACTTTGCAGCCTGTTAATTTTTTTTACAGAAGGACAGGAACCAGTCTGCAACCGATCATTCCGAGGTTTCCACCTTGAGGTCGTAATCCTTGATTTTTTTATCGAGGGTTGGCCGGCTGATTTCCAGTATCTGGCAGGCCCTGGTCTTGCTGCCCCGCGTGGCTTCCAGCACATACTGGATGTACCTCTTCTCTATTTCCCAGAGCGGCACCATTTCCTTGGGCAGTTGAAACCTGTCCTGGGCCTGGGCCTGAGGGGCCGGTTCAAACGGCAGGTGTTCTTTCAGAATGACATCTCCCTTGGCCAGGATGACGGCCCTGGTCAGGGCATTCTCCAGCTCCCGGACATTACCCTTCCAGGGCTGGTTGACCAGGTAGTCCATGACTTCGGGCGGAACTTTCCTGACGTTTTTCTTCAGCTCCCGGTTTATCTTTTCCAGCAGGTAGGCCACCAGCTCGGGAATATCCTCGCGCCTGTCCCGGAGCGGCGGCAGGGTTATCTCCACCACCTTGAGACGGTAGTACAGGTCTTCCCGGAACCTGCCCTGGCTGACCAGCTCCTTAAGGTTCTGGTTGGTGGCGGCGATTATCCTGGCTTCGGTCTTCAATATCTTCTCACCCCCGACCTTCATGAAATCCCTGGTTTCAATGACCCGGAGAAGCTTGGACTGGAGGTTGGGAGAAATATCGCCGATTTCATCCAGGAACAGCGTTCCCTTGCCGGCAATCTCAAACTTGCCCCGGGTCTCGCTGACGGCGTCGGTGAAAGCTCCCTTGACATGGCCGAAGAGCTCTGATTCCAGCAGGGTATCGGAAATGGCCGAACAGTTGATGACGATGAAGGGCTCATCCCGGAAGGGGCTGTTGTAATGGATGGCCTTGGCCACCAGCTCCTTGCCCGTCCCGCTCTCTCCCTGGATCAGGACGTTGGTCCTGGTATTGGCCACCGAGCCTATCATCTTGAAGACCTCCCGCATCTGGGGCGAACGGCCGATGATATTGTCTATCTGGTATTCCTTCTGCTTTTCTTCGATCAGGTAACTGACCTTTTCTTCCAGCGCCTTGAGCTGGAAGGCCTTGTCGATGGTCAGGTCCAGCTCCAGGTAGTCGAGCGGTTTTACCAGGTATTCAAAGGCCCCGGCTTTGATGGCTTCCACCGTGGTTTTCATATCATCAAAAGCGGTCATCACCACCACGGCCGCGTTCTTGCTGGTCTGTCTGATCTGCCTGAGCACCTCCAGGCCGTTGATGTCGGGCAGCTTGACGTCCAGCAGGGTTAAGTCGGGTTGAAAATCTTTGTAGAGCTTCAGCCCCTCCTCGCCGGTCTCGGCCAGTTTCAGCTCGAAGCCTTTTTTCCGGAGATGCGTGGCGATGGTCCGGCTGACCAAGGAATCATCCTCTATTACCAGAACTCTGGTCATGTCTGAGCCTCCTGTCTGCTTTCCGGACAGGGCAGAGTGATCAGAAAACAGCTACCCCGTCCCTCTTTATCAACCACCCGGATGGTGCCCCCGTGCTGGTCCAGAATCCGGCGGGCATTGGCCAGCCCCAGGCCGGCCCCGGAACTCTTGGTGGTGAAGAATGGTTCAAAGATATTTTCCCGGTCCTTGGCCGGTATGCCGCAGCCGTCGTCGCTGATCCGGACCTCAAAACAGGGACAGTCTTCTTCCCGGTTCATCCGGAGAGAAATTTCTATCCTGCCTCCCTGGTCCACCGCCTCGTAGGCGTTGCGAAGTACATTTAAGAAGACCTGGCGCAGCCGGTCGGCATCAACGTAAGCCGGGGGCAGGCCCGGCTGATAGTCCCTGTCCACCACAACCCCTTTTTCCTTGAGGGATGGCTGCAACAATTTCAGAGACTCGTCCAGGACCTCGGCCAGGGAAAAATAATCCTTCTGCAGGCTGGAAGCCCGGGTGTAGCTCAGCAGGTCCTTGATGAACTTCTCGATCTGCTCGATGCCGGCCTGGGCGATGGCCAGGTGTTCTCTCTCCAGCTCATCCAGGGTCGATATCTCGGCCAGCTTCTGGATGTTTAACTTAACCGAGGTCAGGGGGTTGCGGATTTCGTGGGCGATGGTGGCCGAAAGCCGGCCGATGGAGGCCAGCTTCTCGGCCTGAAGCAGGCGCCGGTTAGCCTCTTCCATCTGCTCCCGGGCCCGCAGCAATTCCTCGGCCATCTGGTTGAAGCTCCGGGTCAGGTCTCCGATTTCATCCCTGGAGATAACCGGAATCCGGTAGCTGAAATCGCCGCGGGAAATTCGCCGCGTTCCCTCGACCAGGTTCCTGATGGGCCTGGTAATCCTCCTGGCCAGCAGGTTGGCCCCGAGCACCGTCAGCAGAAAGGCGGCCAGCCCGAAGCCCAGCAGCACCAGCCGGGTCCTCTGGACCCGGCGAAACACGTCTTCCAGTTTCAAGCCGATTTTAACCGAACCCCATTTTTTCTCAGAACCGGGAATGAAAACCGGAACCTCGACCTCCATCACTTCCTGAAAGCTCCGGCCCCGCTCCAGCCTGATGGTATTGTAAAAGACATCGCCCGGAGAAACCTCGCCGGCACAGCTGGTCTGGTTGATTACCTCGGCATTGTCGGCGATGCTCTGGCTGACCACCACCGGTTTGCTGTCGGCATCGTAAAAAATTATGTAGGCCAGGTCTTCCCTGATCAATCCCGAAATGTTTTCATCTATGGACTCCAGGTCTCCGAGCACCAGGCTCCTGAAGTTCATCTCAGAAATGTACCTGACCATAACCAGGCCGCGCTCCCTCTTCTCCTGGTAGATGGCCTTAACTTCCCTGGTCTGGATGACATACAGGACCCCGAACATCAGGAGCAGGATGATAACCGAAGTCCAGAAGACCAGCTGGACGTAGATGGAAATTCGGGGCCTGGGAATTCTGTTCATCGGTCCATCCAGACATCAAGGAGATTCAGGCAGAGAAGTCCCTGGGGCTGGGCTTTCAGGTTCTTAAGGTAGGGCTGATAGGCCAGCCTCTGCTTATGGAAAAAAAGAGGCAGGGCCGGGGTATCGGCCTGCAGAATTTTCTCTATCTCCCGGAAGAGGTTAACCCGGCGCTCAAAGCTGAGGCCATTCTTCTGAAGTTCCAGCAGTTCATCAACTTTCGGGTTCCGGTAATGAAATAGCTCCCGATTTGGAGAACCGCCGGAATGAAACAGCGGCCGGAGAATAAATTCCGGGTCGGGCAGTTCGGGACTCCACTCCAGGAAAAAGATGAAGGGGGTGGTGTCCCTGGCCAGCTCCTCGGCCGAATAATCTGACCTCAGCTCCAGTTTTATACCGGCCGGCTTTAGCTCCTCTCTCAAAAACTCATAGATGTTCGGGATGAGGTCTTTATTGGTTACCTGGAAATAGGCCCTGACCACCAGGGGTTTGTCTACCCGGCCAAGTCCCGAATCTTCCAGGACTTTCAGCACCTGGCTCAGACTCTGATCCGGCCAGGCCCCTTCAGGCATAAAACCGGGAAGGAAAGGAGGAATATAGCTGTCCATTGGCTGGCAAAAATTGGCCGTGGTCGAAGCCAGGCCGGCCAGCTGCCTTTTTTCAATAAAGGCCTGCAGGGCCCGGCGGACTGCCGGCCGGTCAAAGGGCGGCAGATGACAGCTGAAGAAGAGATAATTCAGCTGGAGCAGGTTGCTTTCCAGGATCTGGTACTTATCCCTGGATATCCTGAAGGTAAGGTAGGGAATAATCTGGATTTCGTTTTGAAAGAAATCATCCAGCTGGAAAAAGGGACTGACCTCGACCGCTTCCAGGAAAGGTTTCCTGGTAAAATAATTATCGTTCCTGGCCAGCCTGACACCGATAATATTAAGCCGCCTGTCCCGCAGCCAGTAATCGAACTTGAAGGGCCCGGCCCCAACCGGCCTGTCAAAAAATCTTTTTTTCTGAGACTGAACCGGTCCGGCCGGAAGAATCCCGGCGAAGCCGGCCGCCAGGAAATAGAAATTGGTGATACCCGGTTGCTTCCAGTAAATCTCCAGGACTTTATCGTCCACCACCCTTAGCCCGCTGACCTCGGAAGCAGCCCCCCGCCAGAATTCCTCTCCCCCCTCGATCCTGCTGGCAAACTCGTAGAAGACAGGCCGGCTCTTCAGCTGGAATAGCCTTTGGTACGAAAACTTGACGTCGGAGGCGGTAACCGGCTGACCGTTATGAAAGACAGCCTGCTTCCTGAGGTAGAAGGTAACCTTTCGGCCGCTTTCAGAGACCGACCAGTAGTCAGCCAGGCCAGGAACGACGTTCAGGTTCTGGTCCAGCCGGACCAGGCCTTCGTAAAGATTGGCCACCACCAGGGAATAGCCATTTCCGGCCGGGTCCAGGTCGGTATTCAAAGCTGAACCATAAGGCCTGACCCTGAGTTCTCCCCCGGGCTTGGGCCTGGGGGTCTCCTCCTGGACGGAAGCAGCCAGGAACAGGGTTAGGACCAGCATGGCGGCCGGGGCCAGCGAAACGGCCAGGCCCGTTCGCCGCCCGGAAGTCCTCAAAGAAAATCTCATTGCTTATTAATAATAGCTTAAACTTTCCCTAAAATCACCCGCCAACAGCAGGTGGAGCGGTTACCGCCAGCCGTTCCAGCCGGGCTATAACCTCAATCCGCCGGACCGGTTTCAGGATTGCCTCAATTTCCTGGACACTTCACGGACCTGGTTAAAAACCCGGAAGAAATTCTTACCCCAGATTTTTTCTATGTCTTTCTGGCTGTAGCCCCGGCGCAGCAGCTCCACGGTGACGTTGATCATCTGGCTGACGTCGTTGCAACCGACAACCCCACCGCCACCGTCAAAATCGGTCCCGATGCCCACGTAATCCACCCCGACCAGCCTGACCACGTGGTCGATGTGGTCAACCAGGTCCCGGACGGTGGCCAGGTCAGCCGGGTAGCGGCGGTTTAGCTCCTGCATCTCTTCCATAATCTTCCGCCGCTCGTCCTCGTCCTGGATGTTCCGCCAGTTTCCATACTTGGCCCGGAACTCGGCCAGGGCCTTATCCCTCTCCGGGTTGGGCTGCGGTTTCTTGACATAGGCAGACAGGAAACAGATCTGTACCACCCCGCCCCTGGCCGCCAGGGCCCTGATCATATCGTCGGTCAGGTTCCTGGGATTGTCACAGACAGCCCGGGCGCAGGAATGAGAGGCAATGATGGGGGCCTGGCTGGCCTTAAGAACATCATAGAAGCTACGGTCGGAGGCATGGGAAATATCAATTATCATCCCCACCCGGTTGCACTCTCGAACCACCTGGCGACCGAAATCGCTCAATCCCTTGTCTTCAGGTTCGGACCTGTCGGTCGAAGAATCGCAGATATCGTTATCAGAAGAGTGACATAGCGTTATATAACGAACCCCGAGGTCATAGAAATGCTTAATCAGGCTGAGGTCCCGCCCGATGGCATAGCCGTTTTCTATCCCCAGGAAAGCCGTCAATTTCCCCTGTTTCTTCAGGCTATAAGCTTCTTCCGGGCTGAGGGCCAGTCCGATGATGGAACGGTTGACCTCGACCATTTTCCTGACCGCCTGGATGAGTTCTTCGGTCCTCTTCCTGGCCTGGGCATAGCCTTCAGCGGTCCGGGGCCCCTGCCCGACGAAGGCGGCAAAAAACTCGGCGTCCAGCCCGCCCTCTTTCATCCGGGGCAGGTCAATCTTGCTGCTGCCGGGAGCAGCCGGGTCGTGTCTTTCGGCCGGATTCCAGTTGCCCCGCAGCAGCCACATGGCCGTGTCGCAGTGGGTATCAACCGTAACGATTTTCTTGTGTATTTCCCGGGCCCTGAGCTCCAGGTCCTGAGGAGAACCCTTAACTGTGGCCTGGCGGCAGGCCGGGAAAAGCAGGAGTAATAACAGCACCACTACCGGTGCCAGAAGCTTGGGGCTTTGAACATTGGTGAAGCGCATGTTCATCCTTTCATCGGCCAGATGCCGGCCGGGGCAGATTGTATTTCTCATACTCCCGGCCTCGGTCGTTCTGCCTGGTCTTACTAAAAGAGAAAGATTATAGCAAAGCTCGGGCCCGGACCGCACTGTTTTTTATCTTCAGGTCAGAGGTTGCGTTTTAAGAGATAACAGCACCTTTTCCGGTCAGCCTCCGCCTTTAGAAAATCCACTACCCGGTAGCCCCGCTCAAAATAATGCAGGAATATTTCCCTGGTCAGGAAGCGCCAGTTGACCGGTATCCGGCGAATTTCAGGCTCCTCAACGTCGGTCAGGTTCAACATCAGGTAGAAATCGACCGGAACCGGCACCAGAAGGTATTCTGCCTCCAGGTCCAGCATCGGACCCGAGGCCACTTCCAGGTCAGCCCGCCCTTTTTCGGTCTCTAGCCACCGATAGTCCACCCGGAGGGTCCAGGGCCACCGCTCGATATAACTGACTACCTCGGGCTCTGGCACCGGCGGGCAGAAGCTTTCCTTGAGATTCCAGCTCATGAAGAACCGGTCGGAAGGGACATCCTGGCGGTTTAGCCGTCCCCCGTATTCACCGTAAGGTGCCACCCGGTATTCCAGGACCTTCATCCCGAAGTGGCGGACATTGCGATAAGCGTTGACCGCGGTCAGCGGGTCGTAGGTGCAGACCACCGTCTCGATATGCAGGACCTCCAGCAATATCTCTCGCTGAAACTCTTTGATCAGAATCCCCAGTCCATAGTTCAATCGGTCCGGCCTGACTCCCAGAAACTGGGAATAGAACCAGAGGTTGGAGGGCCGGTCAAATCCCAGGGATTTATCCTTCAGACCGACAAAGCCGTAACTGAATCCGACCAGGTGTTGACCATCCAGGATAAAGCCTCCGTCTTCAGCTTCTTCAAACACGCCCAGAAAGAGACTGCTCCCTTCGTGCAGAAAATTCTCACATAGCAGGTTCCTGGTCCCGGCCATGTGGTCTTCGGCAAACTGCCAGACGGCCTGGCGGAGGTCTTCATATTTTTTATAATCGGCTGCCCGATGGCTATCTTCCACCCTGAACAAGAACTTCTTGTCCCTGATCTTTAGGACCTTTTCCGGCAGCTTCAACATGATGGTCTAATTTTATCATTTCCACGGGAAAAATGAATTTATGACCGGGCTGATTTTTGATAAGATGTAAAATATTTTATTGGAGGTAATTATGAATAAGCCTAATAAAATAGCAGCCCTGATTTTGACCATTCTCGTCATGCTGGCCCTGGCCTCAGGACTGGAAGCCGCCATCGAGCTCAAAAAGGTCAGCCGACCTGAAGAGCTGCCCGGCGAACTGGCTTCCCTGGCCCGAGCCGGAGATTACCTGGTCAACGACGGAAAATACCTCTACCTGATCGCGATTGAACCCCGGGACTTTCCCGAAATAAATTACTACCCGCAGCCTGACGGCCAGGGGGCGCTGCTGGCTTTGGTCCCGGCTGATTCGCCGGCCGGAAATAAAATCCTGGCCGGCCAGGTCCAGGTCAGAACCGGGCTAAATTATTATTACCCGGGCTATACGGTGGTCAAAACCACCTCACCCAGAACCAAAACTGCCCCCCTGACCATAGACCTTAAAGCCGATTTCGAGAGCCGGGACGGGGCGAAAGCTACCGTCAGCACCAGCTACACCATCCCACCTGAAAAAGGACAGGTAATCATCAAGAGCACCTTCCGGAACCAGGGCCAGAAGCCCATCGACAGGCTGTCTCTCTCCCTGTATTTTAACGCCCTGCATTTCTACAATTTCAACCCATACCACCGTGAATATTTCCCCGGGCTCAATTTCCGGGTCTATCAGAAAAAGACCCTGTACCTGGGCTGGGTGAACCTGGGCAGCCGGCCGGCCGAACTGCCAGAGCAACTCCTTCCCGGTCAGGCCATGGAACTTAACTACGCTCTTCTGGTCAGGAAAGATGTCTCCGAACTTCTGTCTTCAATCTACGGTCTCCTGAAAAAAGAAGTGGTGCCGGTGGAAATCAGCCTGAAAAACGGCCAGGCGGCTCCGGCCGAAGTGGTGGTGGAAGAGGTCCTGTCATCCTCGGTTTTTTTCAGGCACTATGGTCGTGGCGAGGAGCAGCTCAAAATCTTACTGCCCGAGGGCACTTACCGCGTCCGGGCCCACTTTTTCCCGGCCATCATCGAAAAGACGGTTAGGGTGAGCAAGACCGGCGACCGCCAGATTGAGCTGACCCGCCCGGCCACAGGACAGCTCAAGCTGAAGCTGGTTGACAAAAAAGGTAAGCCCCTGCCCGGGAAGATTTCGGTCTTCGGCCTGGAGGGAACCAGGACCCCCTACTTTGCTCCTGAGAACCCGGTCGAGAGCGGCCGGAGCTGGGAAAGGTTTAAGAATTCGGTTTATCTCCATCCCCAGCCCCTGCAGTTAGAACTGGCCGCTGGCCGCTACCTGCTGGTCGCCTCCTACGGGCCTCTTTACACCAGCGAACGCCAGGTGGTAGAGGTTCTCTCCGAACAGAGCCGGGAAATTACCTTCACCCTGGATAAGGCGGTCAGCCTCAAGGGGTATATTTCAATTGACCCGCATCTTCACACCATCAACTCTGACGGGACACTGAGTGTCGCGGACAGGCTCAGGTCGATAGTGGCCGAGAACCTGGACGTGGCCATAGCCACCGACCACAACTACGTCACCGATTACCAGCCGGAGCTAAACCGGCTGGGGCTCAACGATTACCTCCGGGTCTTCCCGGGGGTTGAGGTCACCCCGCTTAATAATTACCTCCATTTCAACAACTACCCCGTGGTCATCAAGCCAGAAGAGAAAACTAAAGGGGCCATCATCCCTCTCTTTGAAAAAGTCGCCGACCTGTTTAAGGCCTGCCGCCAGAAAAACCCGACCTCCCTTCTGCAGCTCAATCACCCCCGGGCCGGGAACCTGGGCTATTTTGAAAATGCCGGTCTCGACAAAAAAACGGCCGGCTCGGCCCAGGGCGACCTGTCACTCGGCTTCGACCTGATTGAAATCATGAACGGGGCCAGTTTTCACCGGGGAAATGACCAGGCGGTGACCGACTGGCTTAACCTGTTGAGCCAGGGTTACCGCTTCCCGGCGGTCGGTTCTTCCGATTCTCACGGGGCCGCCGGCGGAGAGCCCGGGTATTCGCGGGTGGTGGTGCGCTGTCCCAAAAAACTCAAGGACCTCAGCTGGGAAGACCTGGCCTCGGCCCTGAAAAAGGGTCAGTCTTTTGTCACCAACGGGCCCATGGTCGAATTTACGGTCAACCGCAAGTTTCAGCCAGGAGACCAGCTTACCGACCGTGACGGCAAGGTTAAAGCCTGGATCCGGGTTCAATCGGCTCCCTGGATAGAAGTCAGTGAGGTCAGGGTCATCGTCAACGGAGAAAGAAAAATTACCTTCCCGGTGGTGACCCCGGCCGTCGAGACCGAGAAATTTGACAGGAAATTTGATATAGAGCTGGCTTCTGACGCCTACCTGCTGGTTGAAGTTATCGGTACGCAGTCCCTTTATCCCGTGGTGCAGCAGCCGGCCAGAAACGGGGAGCCCGAAGAGGCAGCCCTGCCCTACGCCATTACCAACCCGGTTTTTGTGGACGTCGACGGTAACGGCCTGTTCGACGCTCCCCGGACCAGGTCTACCTTTGACAGCTCCAGGTGCCCGTGATATAAATAAGAGCGTTTTATCTAATATTTCCTGGTCATTGTTAAGGTGATGGACAACAGCAGCGACAGAAAAATTGTTTGTCTTATCAATCCTCTGGCCGCCAACAAGCGCTGGAAGAGGCGGCGAAAACTCCGGGCTGAACTGGTCAAGAGGCTGCCCGGCAGTTGCCTTGATACCCCGAGGACCAAAGAAGAAACAGTTGAAATGACCAGGTCGATCTGTCCCTCGGCCGACCTGGTGGTGGCCGTCGGCGGGGACGGGACCATAGCCGACGTGCTCCAGGGCATTTTTGAGTCCGGGCGGCAGGACCGGGTGGTCTTCGGGGTCATTCCCTTCGGCAGCGGCAATGCTTTCCGAAAATCCCTGGGGATTCCCCGCAATCCCTTCAAGGCCATCAAATACATCCTCGAGGGCGATATTTTTGACATCGACCTGATCCAGATTGAAGACAGGGTGGCCGCCTTCGCCAGTGTCGGCTCAACGGCTGCGGTCACCGGCGAAAAACTGAGGCATTCGATCCCGGGCCTGTTCGGTCACCTGCTGGCCGCCCGCAAGCTGCTGTTTTACAGGAGAAAACAAAACGTATTAGAGCTGCGGGGGGCGGTTGACCAGGAAGGCCGCCAGTATGAAAACCTGACCGTAACCAGCCGTTTTCTCGACTGCGTGATCGGAAACAGTAACTACTTCGGTTACAGCTGGCTGGTGGCTCCCCAGGCCAGGCTTGACGATGGCTACCTGGATATCATCCTGTTTGAAATGCCCCCTTTAATCTACATCTTTCTCTTTCCCCTTATCTATTTCGGCTGGGTACAGAGAAAGTTGAGGCACTTCAAGGCCAGGGAAGTGATCATCAAGGGTGAGGGCCTCGAAGTCCAGTATAACGGTGAGTACCTGGGTTCCCTGGACTCGGTGCGGGTGAAGGTGCTGCCGGCTGCAATCAAGGTAACCGGCAATCTGAAGAAAGCAGCTCGCTTCCTGGTTAACCAGGGAAATGGGCCGGAAAACCAGCCCGGGGTCTAAAAGAAGACCCGGAACCTGACCGCTGCCCCGGCTTTACTTTATTTCTTTTCTTCCTTTCGTTCGTTCCCCCAGAGCTTGCCGCCGCCCTGAGACTGGCGCCAGGCTTCCCGCCAGCGATGAATTTCCACCACTCCCACCGGCGGCCTGTTCTGCCTTTCCTCTTTGGGCCTCAGAACCGGGAAGGGCTTGTGCGGCTCCTTCTGGTACCAGTAGGCCACGGTCACCAGGTCCAGGATCAGGCAGTTATTGTGTCCGTGTTCAATGGTGGCCCGGAGGGATTTTTCAAAGGTGATGGGCGATTCCAGGAAGAACCGGTAGCAGTGAGTCCGGCCCAGCCAGCCGGTTTCGTGGTTGACCCGGGCATAGCCGAAGAAAGGATGCTGGTAGATTTCTTTTGGACTCCAGGAGGAATTGAAGAAGTCTTCGGTGCCGGTTCCATGAAGCGAGGGCGGCCACTTTTCCCCGTCAATGAAAAACATGTCGTCGCCCTCGCCGTACCACATCGGGGAAGGATTGTCCACATAATAATTGATGCCGACAAACTGTCCCTTCCCCTCGATGTCAGCAATGACATAGTTGGCAGCCCCGTCCAGGTTGGGAGACTGGGGACCGAGCACCGACCACTCGTTCTCTCCGTCAGGGCCCGGGTCGGTCAGTTCCCGGTTCCAGAAAGCGTGAAAGCGCCCCAGGTCGGCCGGAAGAGTCCTGTGTTTCTCGTAATCAATGTAGTAGTAAAAAGCGTTGATGGGCTGGTCGGACTGGTTCTCCAGGGTGACCAGGGCCCCGTTGCTGAAGGGCATGGGAAAATAACTGTTAAGACCGTTACCGTTTCCCGGGGAGACGGCCAGGGGCAGGCTGACGAAGTTATATTTCTCGCCCCAGCCCTGGCCGAAGAAATCGCCCAGCGGGCATTCCACGCTGGGGTTCTTCTCCCCGTCCCAGTACATGCGCAGCACCGCGTTGCGCCTGATCATCGGGTCGGGGCAGGAAACGGTAATCCAGATGTGGGTGATGATGCCCGCTCCCTCGATCCGGGCCAGCTCGGCTGTCTCTCCCGGCTGGATCTTCAGGGAGTCGTTATTCTTGCCGCTCCGGTCGTAGCTGGATATCCTCAGCCGCTGGTAATTCTTCAGCCGGGCCAGGTCATCCAGGAGAGAGCTCCCGGAGAACTTCTCCTGGCTCAGGCCGGCCAGAGGACAAAGCAACAGACCGAGAACCAGGACGCTGATAATTTTTTTGGCATTCATGCTGGACCTCCAGTTGGTGATGGGTTCACTCTGATTATCCACAAACCGCCGCCCAACGTCCACCAGAAGTTGCCGCCGGCCTGGAGAAAATCTATAATCCGGAAAGATCGTGTCCGAGGGCTGGAAAAAATGATTATCGCGGTAACCGGCGGCACCGGGTTTATAGGAAGGCACCTGGTCAGAAGCCTTCTCAGCGACGGAGAAACACTCCGCCTGCTGGTCCGGAGCCAGCCCGGGCCAGACTGGCTGAAGAAACTTCCCGCAGAAAAAGTGAGGGTCGATCTGCTGGACCCGGACTCCCTTAAAAGAGCCCTGGCCGGATGCCACCGGCTTTACCACCTGGCCGCCTGCGCCAGAAACTGGGCCCCGGACGACAGAGTATTTTATAGAATTAACGTGGAAGGTTTTCGAAATATCCTGGAAGCCGCCCTGGCCGCCGGCCTGGAAAGGGTGGTCTACGTCAGCTCTTCCGTGGTCAGCGGCCCCTCCGGCTCCGCCCCGGTAACAGAAGACAGCAGTCGTGACCACATTCCTTACTTCACAACCTACGAAGCCAGCAAGGCCCTCTCGGAAAAAATTATCCCTGGATATCTGAACCGGGGCCTGGAAATAGTTATCGGCCGCCCGACCCGGGTTTACGGTCCGGGCCTGATGTCAGAAGCCAACTCCGTTACCAGACTCATCAAGTACTACCTGAAGTACAGGTTCTGTCCGGTCTTGAACCGGGGCCAGGAGAGAGGAAATTACGTCTACGTGGAAGACGTGGTCGCAGGCTTGAAGCTTCTGATGAGCAGCGGTCGGGCCGGCCAGGCTTATTTCCTGGGCGACGAAAACATCTCTCTGGCCGGTTTTTACGACCTGCTGGAAGAGGTCTCCGGCCGCCGGGCCCTGCGCCTGAGAATACCGCCTTCGCCGGCCCTATCCCTGGCCAGACTGGAAGGCTGGAAAGCCAGGAAGCTGGGGATCTATCCATTGATAACAGAAAGCTGGGTCCGGACTTTCCTCCACAACTGGGAAGTGTCTATTAATAAAGCCCAGCGGGAGCTCGGTTACCAGCCCCGGGGTCTGCGGGCAGGCCTTAAAGCCACCTGTCAATGGCTCGGTTACAGAACAAAAAGCTGAAGAAAAGATCGACCGTTGACCGGCAGACAAGTCGAGCTAGCCGCCGCTCCAATTTTATTAAATAAACCACTTTTCGGGTTGCGACCAGAAGCCAACGGTCATTTTAAACCTGGCAACCTGTCGCGGAGAACCATTTTAGAAACCGGAATTGCGGCCAACCCGACCATGATCCCGGCCAGCACATCGACCGCATAATGATACTGGCCATAAACTGTGCTGACAAAAAACAGGATAATCAGAGGGATAACCACCAGAGCTACTTTTTTACCAGCCTTCAACGAGAAATACAGCATAACCGTCCCGGCAGCACAGTGAGCCGAGGGAAAAGAGCCGCCTCGGTACTGAGCCGAGGTCTCCACCAGGTTCATCAAGCGGCGAAAAATAAGCCCGCCTTCCGGGGCCAGGCCCTGGAAGTAGAACCTGGGGCTGGAAGCCGGGACCAGGATAAAAAACAGGAAGCAGGTCAGGTAGGCCAGGCCAAGGGTAAAGGCATAAGACTGAAGGCCGGCCTGACCCCTGCTGCGAAAAAGCACGTAAGCCAGCCCGGCTACCAGGGGCAGGTAAGCCAGGTAGGAGAACATCATCAGCTCGGTCAACCAGGCTGGCTGAAAACCGCTCAGGGCCAGGTTGGGATTAAAGCCGAAGATGGCCAGGTCCAGGCGGGCCAGGAGCTCATCCTGCCACGGGCGCCGGAGAAACTGAACCAGAGCCCCGGCCAGCTTGTAAAGATAAGCATAGCCGGGCAGAGTAAGGGCGGACAAAAGGAAAAGGCGCGCTTGGTTTTCGGCGTATCTCTGCCGGATTTGAGGCACGTATAAAAAGACCAAAATTATGGCCAGGCTGACCGGGACCAGGAAAACTTCACGGTTCCTTCTCAGAAAGTAATCAACCAGGAGGATAGAAGAAAAAAAGGAAATTGAAAGGATGATCAGCTTTTCCGCCGGAAACAACTTTGCCCGGCCTGACTCTTGGTTCATGATTATGGCGGCTCCCTGCCTTCGGGTCAGCCCTGAACGGTCAGCACCTCAAAAGCCGGGGCCTTGAGGATGTGAGCTTTCACCGCGCACTGGTCGGCAGCCCTGACCACCGCCTCTTTATACTTATCCGGAAAATCCGATGGCAGGTGTATTTCTATTCTTATTTTTTCAATCATCTTGGAGGCCGGCCCCTTTTCCATGGACATGGTCAGGTAGATGCCTTCCGTGGCCAGGCCTCTCTGTTTGCAGAAAGCCAGCACATAGTAGCCGGCACAGGTGGCAATCGAAGCCAGAAACAGGTCAAACGGAGCGGGCGCGGACCCGTCTCCGCCGGCATAGGCCGGCTGGTCGGTCAGGATACTCATGCCCCTGTATTCAGCTTTCACTTTAAGGTTGCCCTCAAAGGTCACCCGGATTTCCCTGTCGTTCATAGAAGCCTCCGTCTCTTCTCAATAAATTCTGCTCCTGTATTTTACCCCAATGCTCAACCCGAGCCAAGAAATTAAAAACCGGGTCAACTCCAGGACTCAAACCTGTTCGGCACCAAAAAATAGCCCGCCAGTTCACCCCTAGGGGGTATGGCAGAAGTGCATCCCCGGATTTATTATCTGGGCGACCTATGAATAGGAGGTTATTATGAAAAAACTTTTCACCTCGGTTCTGATTGCCCTGTTTCTCTGCCTGGTAGCCGGTCAGACCGCGGCCCAGGCCGGAATCCAGTTCGGGATTCGCGGCGGGGGTAACGCGGCCAAGTTGACCGGAGCCGATATCCAGGACCTGGAAGGAACCATCAAGAATAAAGTCGGACTGGTGGCCGGAATATTCCTGGCCATCAACATCGGGAAAATTGTCACCATTCAGCCAGAAGTGCTGTACACCATGAAGGGCTCCCAGATTAACGACCCGCTCGGGGAATATACCGGGAAGCTCTACGGCGACTACGTGGAAATTCCCCTGCTGTTAAAAATAAGGATTCCGACCCCCGGCATCCAGCCGGCCATCTTTGCCGGACCGTCCATCGGTTTTAAGCTCAGAGAAAAATTCCAGCTGAATGGCGAGGATGTTCCCCTGGAAGAAAACGTGCTGGAAAACAACGACTACGGGGCCATCTTTGGCGCCGGGCTGGATTTCGGCCGTCATTTCATGATCGACGTCAGGTACAGCCTGGGCCTGAAAAAGGTGCTGACTGCCATCGATGAAGGCATCCAGCCGGATGTCAAGAACGGAGTCTGGTCGGCCACCATCGGAATTGCTTTTTAACACTGGACCCAGGTCCTGTGCCTGGACCCACTGAGCCATAAGAAGAGCCCTCCGCCAGTCTGGAGGAGGGCTCTTTTTTTCCCGGCTCATTTTATGGTCGGGCCATAAAAAAATAAAATAACTTAGCGCGATTTTACATTCTTATCTCTTTCCGGTCGCCGGCTGTCACCGGCTTCGGAAAGATCTGTTTTTTAAGAAACCAGGGCCAGTTTGGCCGGTCTCCACTGCCAGCGCTCAGCCCGGCCGCTCTACTCCCTCCCCAGATAGGCAAAAGCCTCGTCCATGGCCCGGTGATCCCCCACCAGGACCAGGATGTCATGCTCGTCCAGGCGGAATTCAGCCCCGGGACCGCTATGGGTCTTCTCGTTCCTGACGACAGCAATGACCGTAACCCCGGTTTTTCCGCGCAGGTCGATGTCGCCCAGGGTTTTTCCGGCCACCCAGGACTCGGCCGGGACCAGAAAGGTTTCCACCACCCCGGCTTCCAGGTAATCGTAGATTTTTTCCGAGAGACGGCGGGACGAGGAACGGGCTCCCCGGAGGATTCCATACCGTTCGCTCCGGATAATCTGCACCTGGGTGTTGATGATGTTTCGCGGCAGGTGATATTTTTCCAGGACCCGGACAAAGATTTCAATCGAGGTTTCAAACTCCTCGGGAATGACATCATTGGCGCCGAGAGAATACAGCTCCTCAATTTCCGAAGCGAAACGGGTCCGGACGATTATAAAGATTTCCGGGTTCAGACTCCTGGCGGTATGGACCGCTCTCCTGGCCCCGTCCGGGTCGGAGATGGCCACCACCAGGGCCCGGGCCCGGTCCAGCCCGGCTTCATTCAGGATGACCTGGCTGGAAGCGTCGCCGAAAATCACAGGCTCTCCGCCCCGGCAGGCGTCCCGAAAAGTATCGGGATTGATCTCGACAATGACATAGGAAATTCCGGTCTCCTTCAGCACCCGGGCCAGGTTTCGGCCGTTAAGACCGAATCCGGCAATGATCACATGGTCCTGGAGTGACTGGGCTTTAATGCTGGCCAGCTCCGGGCTGACCGGCCGGCCCGACCTGTCGCGAATTCTTTCAGCCAGCCTGGGACCGATTTCCATGAGCAGCGGGGTAAGCAGAATGGTCAGGACCGAAGAGGCCACGAAAACCTGAAAGGCCTGTCCGGTCAGCAATCCATTTTCCCTGGCCACGCCGGCCAGGACAAAGGAAAACTCTCCGATCTGGGCCAGACCCAGGGCAGTCAGCAGGGAAATCCGGGCGTTGAATCTTAGCAACCTGACCGTTAAGAACACGATTCCTAACTTAAGCAAAACAATGCCGGCCACCACCGCCAGCACCCGCCAGCCCAGGTTCCAGGCCAGCCGGGTATCAAGCAGCAGGCCGATGGACACAAAGAACAGGCTATTAAAGACATCCTTGAACGGCAGTATGTCAGAGACCACCTGGTGGCTGTAGTAGGATTCGGAGATGATTATGCCGGCCAGAAAAGCCCCTAGGGCCAGGGACAGGCCGAGAGAGGAAGTTAGGTAGGCCATGCCCAGACAGGCCAGCAGGGCCGACATCAAGAAAATCTCCTTGATCCTGGTCCTGACGATGACCGAGATGATGGCTGGCATGACTTTCCTGGCCACGAAGAAGACGGCCGCCACCGCTGCCAGGCTCAGAAAAAAACGCCCGCCCAGGGCCGTCAGGGACACGGCCTGAAGATTGGCCAGAAGCGGAATTAGAGCCAGCATGGGCACCAGGGCCATGTCCTGAAAAATCAGGATGCCCATGGAAACCTGGCCGTGAGGGGCATCCACCTGCTCCCGGTCCGACAACAATCTCAGCACCACCGCCGTGGAACTCAGGGCCACCAGGAAGCCATAGGTAATGGCCACCTCCACCGTGGCCCCCAGGATCCTTGATAGCAGGCTGACCACGGCCACAGTTATCAGCACCTGCAGGCTGCCGCCGAACCAGAAATAGTGCTGGATTCTCTGCAACCGCTCCAGGGAGAATTCAATGCCGATGATAAAAAGAAGCATCATCACCCCGATCTCGGCCAGGGCATTGATCACCCCCGGGTTCTTGACCAGGGCCAGTCCGCCGGGGCCGATGATGATGCCGGTGATCAGGAAGCCGACCACCGCCGGAACCCGCAGCCGGTTGAAGAGGACAATTACCAGAATTGAAGCCAGCAGGACCGTCAGCAGCTCGGCCAGAAGGAAAAGTGTCATATTACTTTCTTGCCCAGAAAATCAGAGTCCTGAACTTTCTTTAATTACAACAAATCCGGGGTTATGGCAACCTGAATTAGCCTGGTCCCTGCCAACCCCTGATGAAAGTTGGGCGACCATTACGAAAATTGCTATCAGCATCCGCAGGCAGAGGCTACCTGATTCCTGCGCTGCAGGACCAAAGAAGACTCTTCGGCCGGGGTGCGTTCAGCTGGACTCCTGTCCGGTTGAATCTTCTATCAGGTCCGGTTGTTGATGGCAAAAAGGGCGGTTATAAAGCGGTTGGCTTCCAGCATATCCTTGAATTCCACCCGAACCGCCTTTCCTTCCGTTCTCTTAACCCAGGGCAGGTAAGCCGTGGTCTCGGCATCGAAAATATTCTTAAAAGCCAGGTCGAGGACGACCGGTTTCTTAACGGAGTAAGGCTTGAATTCCCGGATTCTTTTGACGGCCTGTTCCGCTTTCTGCCTGATTTCGGCCTGGATGACCCTGGGATGGGCCGACCTGGCCGAGAGGAATCCCAGCGATTCCTTGGTCATAACGGTTTCCACCGGGCCAAGATTTTCCCGGGCTTCTCTGACCACGTTCTGGTCCCCGCAGACCATGATCACCGGGACGCCGAAATGACCGGCCACGGCCGCGTTGAACAGGGCCTCGGAAACCACCTGGCCGTTCACCCTGATTTCGGCAAACTTGGTTCCCCAGATGGTGTGGGAAAGGTTGGCCTCGGGCGTTCCCTCCTTCGGGTGATAACCTATGAAAATGACCCCGTCAAAGCTACCGTCAATCCCTTCCATCTGAAGCAGCGGACGAGGAAAGGACCTGATCAGATAGGCTTTTTCATTAAGCTCTTCGGGGATAATGTTCTGGGCATTGCCGTGCGAGTCGGAAACGACAATCTCCCCCGCCCCGGCTGCCAGGCAGCCTTCGATGGCCGCATTTACTTCTCCCGTCATCAGCCTCCTCCCGCGCTCGTAGTCAAACTGCCCGGCCGCAGTCTGGGCATTGACCACGTGGGCAATGCCTTCAATGTCAACCGAGATATAAATCTTGGGCTTTCGTTCCTGACCTGACAGTGGCCAGGCCAGGAAGGAAAACAGGACCACCAACAGCAAAGCCAGGCCTGTTCTGCGTTTCATTTCTTCCTCCCGGTTATAATTAAATGAACCATATCCAATCTATCTAATCTGGTCAGGCCAGTTCTAGTTCCAGAACGCCCGCCAGCCGGCTTTTCTTTCACCTTTCTGACATTTTCTTTTTCCCGGACCCAACAAAATCCGCCTCGCGCAGCTTAAGAGCCAGCGGGTCCGGGTCCTGCCAGGATTTCCGGAAGGCAAAGCCGGCGATTACCCAGAGGACGCCGGGCTCGGGCTCGAAGACATAGGGATAGCTGAGCTGGCCGCCAGGCTGGCGGGCGATGACCACCGGCCGGGACCAGTTAAATCCATCATCCGAAAAGGCCAGGCTCAGCTCCTCCCGGTGCCAGGAAGCCGGAAGTTCCGAATGGAAAGGTGTCGGCCTGGTTTTTTCCAAGACCCGGCCTTCTGGATTCAGCCTGTTCCAGACCAGGGCATAGCGACCGCTGCTGAGGCGCAGGAGATATCCGGGAGAACTGCTGGCCTCGATCCTGGATGGTTGTATTGTGCGCCAGTACTTTCCGTCCTCGGAAATGGCCTGCCAGAAACGGTCCAGCCCGGTTCTGATCAGCATCAAGACCCGCCCGTCAGGCAGCTCGGCAATCGTCGGTTCGAAGGCCCCATCATGATGACCGTGCCCGCCCAGGTCAATCCAGTTGCTGCGTCTCCAGGTCAGGCCGTCATCGTCAGAATAAAAAGAACAGGTCACCAGGCGCCCGGGGTCGGCCACCAGGTGCTGCAACGGTACCACCACCCGGCCGCTGGACAGCTGGATCAGCCCGAAGAAATTTGGGTTATAACCCTCGAGTATCCGCTGGTTATCAACCCAGGTCCGACCGCCATCCAGGCTCCGTACGGCCCAGATTTCCAGGCGGCAATCGCCCGGCTCGTTTCTCTCGTTATCCCAGCTGAACTTCCGGCCTTCGAAATTCAAATAAACCAGGATAAGAACGTTATTCCTCGTGCGCAAAAGGTAATAGGAAGCCGGCTCGGCCGGGTTGAGCCCCTGGCAGACAAAGACCGGTGGCGACCAGGTTTGTCCACCGTCCCGGCTGACCGAAAAGCCCCGGTCATCGACCGTGGCCAGGGCGCCGTCAGGCATCAGGACAAATGGTCCCTTCTTGCTCACTTCCAGGGGTTTGCAGGCCGGATGCACCCAGCGCTCTCCAGTCTGGCCGGCAGGAGAGAAGGTAAAAAGAACAAGAAGAGTCACAAAAAAAATAGCCGCACTTAACAGTTTTCCAATCTTCATACCCTATCCTCAATTGTTCTCAACGATCATGAAAAGTATAACAAAAACCTGAACCAAGACTGAAGTGCTTATTGCTAAAAGACAGGACTCTGGTTAAGGCGGTAACGTCATATTGATAATTCTGGAATTATTAACGAAGATTTTTCTTCGAGCTTCCTGCCCAGGTTCAAGGGCCTGTCCAACAACGGTATCAGCAAAAATAACACTTCAAGATCCGCCTTAACATTCTGAGAAAATTAGTGGTATAGATAGGTAGATGGATGAAAGAGAAAAAGAGCTGTGGCGGAAAACCCTGTCCGGTGAGAGCGCAGCTTTTGAGCAGCTGGTGCTTCCCTACCGCCGGTCTCTCCTCCATCTGGCTTACAGGATGACTGGAAACATGGAAGAAGCCATGGACATTGCCCAGGAAACATTGCTGAGGTGCTTCCGGTACCTTCACCGCTTCAACCCGGAGAGAAATTTCCGCAACTGGTTGTTCCAAATAGCAGCCAATCTGGCCCGCGACTGTTACCGGAAAAGAAGGCTGGAAACCAACGCCGGAAGGGATTGGCTCGAAAACAGGCGGGTCGACGGCAATCCTGACCCGCAAGAAATCGAAGGGGCGGTTTCCAGTCAGACCCGGGCCGAAACGATTTCCGACCTCCAGCTTGATATCAACGCCTGCCTGGGAAGACTCAGCCATAAAGAAAGGCAGGTCTTTGTGCTTAGAGACCTCGAAGGTTTGAGCATTAAAGAGGCGGCCGCGCTGCTCAGAACCTCCAGTATTTCTGTCCGGGTCAACCTGAGTTCAGCCAGGAGAAAAATCAGGCAGTTGATTTCCGGGCAGAAAGCCGCTGGCCGGCCAGGAGGCAAAAATGAAATGTAAATCTGTTCGCCGGCGATTGCTGCTTTACGTCTCCGGTGACCTCAACCGGCATTCTTCGTCCGCCGTGGAAAAACACCTGAGAGAATGTCCTGGCTGCCAGCAAGAATTAATTACCGTTGAAAACTCATTGGCCGCTATCAGGCAGGCCGACTTGAAAGAACGCCAGAAGTTACCAGGATGGGACGAAAATCGCTGGCAGGAACTGATGGCTAAAATATCTGGAGCCCGCCGGGAGGAAAAAATGTCCTCCTGGCTGCCAGCCAGGAGCTGGAAAAAACCGGCCATAGTCGCCGCCTCGATGGCCGTACTTGTCGCAGCCGTTTTCCTCATCCAGACCCGTATAAGCCAATTCAAGCCTCGACCTGTCGAGGTGGCCGCCTCGGAAGAAAAAGCGACCATGACCGAGACCCGAGTTGAGTCGGCACTGAGAAAAGAAGCCGTTAAAATTGATAGCCAGGAAAAAGAACCCGGGCCAGAATCCAGACCGGTTAAACCGGCAGATAGAAAGTCAGCCGGGAAAAAACTATTAGCAAAAAAAGAAATTCGGGGGACCGGGATCAGAGAAACCGATATTTTCCCCGCCGAAAAAGGCCGGGAGAAAATTACTGAAATACCGTCTGACCTGAAAGCAGGTCGGGTGGAAATGGTTTTCAAGCTGCCAGAATCCGGGATCCAGGTGGTCTGGATTCTGGACAGCGAGTTCAATTTAAGAGGAGTAATCAAATGAAAAAACTTAAACTCACGAAACGACTTTTCTACCTGGTTTTTTCTCTAATTTTCTTGGCCAGCCTGAATTGGTCGCTGTTCGCTGCTCTTCCCCAGGAAGCCCAGCCCAGAGAAAAAGAAAAAAAAGAACTCAAGCAGGAAGTGGTCAAGTTGCAATATGTGGAGGCTGAGGCCATGGGTAGACTGCTGGTACCTTACTGGGGTCCAGATACTCGAGCCAGCACCGACCGTAAAAGCAACGTCCTGATAATTTCTGATACACCGGAAAACCTGTCGAAAATGTTAGAAGCCATCAGGAAAATTGACGTCAAACCCAAAGATGTTGTTTTTACCGTCCAGCTAATCATCGCTGATGAAGGTGAGAAACCAACCGACCCCGAACTCAAAAACGACCCGCTGATCAAGGAATTACAAAAGTTACTCAGGTTCGGGAGCTATCAACTGCTGGATGCCGCCATGGTCAGGGCCATAGATCGACAACAGGCAATGACCAGTTTCGGGCCAAACAACCAGTTTGACATAGTACTGAAACCAGAAGTCACGGATAATCAATCCCAGGAAAACATCAAACTTAATGTCACCCTGCGGCAGGTAAAGTCTGAAAAGATGGTGGCCTCATCTAACGAGAAATTCTGGGAACCCACAAGCCCGATTTATCTTATTGATAGCACCCTGAACTTAAAATCAGGAGACCGGGCCGTGGTGGGAGTTTCCCGGATGAATCAACACAGCGCGTCAGAAACGAACAAGGGCCTTATCCTGATAATATCCGGGAAGATTGTTTCATGAATTGCGGTTAAATTATAAAATAGGGAACATTTAAATTCTCTTTTTCAGCAGATACATTATGGCCTTATAAATGAAACAGGCCCCGAGCAGAAGCCAGACAAGCCGGTACCATTGAAACAGGATGAAATCGGTACCGGCTCAATTTTCAAGAATTTCTCCGCCAATCGACTAATATAACAGGCAGAAAAGATTGGCCTGACGACAAAATATTTCTTGCTTTGGTCAGGTTAAATTTATTAGATTAGTTCGAAGGAGGTGGCGATGAAGAAAACGCTTGTTATTTCCCTGATTCTGTTGCTCCTGGCACTGGCCGCTTCACCGGCCCGAGCCCTGGTCACCTTTGGAGTCAAGGGAGGACTTAATAACTCCAAGATCGTCTTCAGTCCGGCCATCGATATGCCCGGTCAGAAGTACCTCCAGGGCTACTGTTTCGGTGCTTTCCTCAGCCTCAATTTCGGGCCGATTGGACTTCAGCCCGAAGTTCTCTATTCCCGCCGTGGAATGGAAGCCCAGGTTCTGCTGGACCCGGCCGACCCGGCCTCCCTGGCCCAGGCCCGGCTCATGCTGGATTATATTGAAATACCGCTCCTGGTCAGGCTGAACATCATTCCGGCCGGGCCGGTAAAATTCTACATTTTCGGCGGCCCCTCCTACGGCTTCCTGCAAAAGGCCAAGGTCAAGATGACCTACATGGGAACGAGCGAAGAAGAAGACATCAAGAGCGATTTCAGGAACAACGCCCTGGCCGCGGTCGGCGGACTCGGCCTGGACATTAAGATACCGCTTCTGTTTAAGGTCTCGGTCGATGCCCGCTACCACTACGGGCTGGGCAACATCCTTTCTGAAAGTTCGTCCGTTCCGACCGACAAGGCCCGGAATACCGGCTTCTCGGTTCTACTGGGAATAGGTTTTTAAGACCGGCAGTCAGAATTCTTCTATAATCCAGGCTTGAGGCCTGGCTGTTCTGGGAAAAGCAGTCTGTAATTCAAGCTTCCTCTCCAGGATAGTGAGGAATTACAACCGGCCTACAATTGAAATTTTCTTAAGAGACCAGCACGGGTAAAGATCTGCCATAAAGCCGGTCCTCTGGCTCATTCCAGAAGCTGCAGCCGGCCCGAAGCCAACCCGAAGATAAGAGTTGCCTTCTGGCTGGGGCAGCACATCGGGTCGTCAGGGCCATGTGTCAGCAGGTCAAGCCTGATTCTGCCTCCAGTGATGGCCAGCTTTTTTATCTCCACCCGGTCTCCCAACTCCAGGTTATTGGTCTGTTCCAGGTCCTGGCCCCGGTTGATTAGAACCGTTATCTCGTAAAAGGAGCCGCTTCCCCCGAAATTGGAAACCAGGATAACCGCGGCCTCGGGCTGCCCGTCGCCGTTGAGGTCGCCCAGAGCCAGGGCCGCCAGTTTCAGGCTGACATAATCATCCAGCCCATTTCCCGATTCATACATTCCATTCTTCAACCTGTACCTGGAGCCGTCCACCAGGCTGTACTCAAAGTTCCGGGCCAGGTTCCTGATTTCTGCGGCGGATAGAGACCCCTGGAGCCGCGGGCTCATCGTCCCGTTTGAACCGGCAACGGTCAGCGAGAACTGAAAGAAGATAAGAGTTACCAGCGAGGCCAGCCACCAGGGCCGGCTTTTAATCGCTTTTCCATGGCCAAACATCCGACCTCCAATCCTCTGGTCATCGGGCTAAAGCTGTTCCCTTTATAAACTACGCCCGGGATTTTTTCAAGACATCGCGGCGGTGATAAATTTCCTGGCGGTCATGTCACATAACCCGCAGGGCCAGTCAAATCTATAAAACCCTGGCCGTGACCATTTTAAGGGACGGCATCGTATTAAGTACCTATGATAAAATTTCGGACCCGTTAGACATTTGATTAACCTCCACCCAGTTGCCCGCGGCGGCTCGATTCCACGATTGAAATCAATATTGCGGAGAAAAATAAATTATTACCCTGGCTGGAATTTCAGCCCGATTGTCTATAAAATCAATAATCATGGACAAGCCAACCGTGGTCATCAGCGCCTGCCTTAACGGCTTTTTCAACCGTTATAACGGCGGAACGGTCAGCGACGATAACGTTAATGCCCTCAAGCCGAGGTTCGAGCTTATAACCGTCTGCCCCGAAGTGGAAATAGGCCTGGGCATTCCCCGCAAGACGGTCAGCCTGTTCAAGCTTGGCGACAGGATCGAGGTCATTCAACGGGAGACCGGGCTAAACGTAACCCAGAAACTCCTGGACTATTCGGAGAAAACCATAAATAACCTGCCGGAGGTGGACGGCTTCATCCTCAAGGCCAAGTCTCCCAGTTGCGGTGTCAAAAGCGCCAAGGTCTTCGGCAACCGGGAGGGCACCAACATCCTGGGCAAGGATGACGGCCTCTTCCCGGCCACGGTCAGGAGGCTGCGCCCCCACCTGCCGTTAATTGACGAAGGAAGGCTCAATAACCGCGAGCTGCGCTGGGAATTCCTGGCCCGGGTTTACCTGCACTTTCTCTTCCGTAAATCAAGCCGGGATATCAAGTCGCTCATAGACTTCCATTCCCGGGCCAAGTACCTGCTGATGTCCATCTGCCAGAAGGACCTTCAGGACCTGGGCCGGATTCTGGCCGCTCACCGCAAGGGCAATTTTGAACAAACCCTTGAAGATTACCGGCAGACTTTTTACCGGATTTTGAGCCGGCCCATCAGGAAATCAAACCTGCTCAACGCCCTGAACCACATGTTCGGGTATGCCTCACCCAAACTGACGCCGGGCGAGAGAAAGCACTTCCTGAAGCTCCTCCAACAATACCGCTCCGGCCAGACTGATTTTGTGACCATAATTGAGTTCCTGCGAGCCTACGGGTACCGGTTTAATCTGCCATACCTTCTTGACCAGTACCTGCTGACCCTGGAGTGAGCGCCGGCCTGCATCTGAAAAGACGCGCATTTACAGCAATCCATTTATCCATTAAAATCCAGCCTTAAATGGAAGAAATTTAACAGGCTGACGTCTTAATAGGAAATTTGGTTGAGGAAGAAGTCGGAAGACAAGATGAACAGAAGCAAAGGTTTTCTTATCCTGATGGTTATCCTGGTTGTTCAAGTCCTGGCTCTGCCTGCCCAGGATAGGTCCAAAGTTTTGGAAATAAAGAGAACAGACCGGCCTCCCCGGATAGACGGGTTGCTGGACGACGACTGCTGGCAAAACCTCCAGCCCGTTTCCGGCTTTATCCAGTACAATCCCGTCAACGGGGCCCCGGCCTCCGAGGAAACCTATGTCTGGGCCGCCTACGATGACAGGTACATCTATTTTGCCTTCCTGATGAAGGACTCCCACCCCGACCGGATCTGGGCCGAACTCACGCCCCGGAATGAATTCGAGAATAACGATTCCATCCAGGTCATCCTGGACACTTACAACGACAAGAGAACCAGCATTTCCTTCACCCTCAACCCCAAGGGGGTCCAGAAAAACTCGGTCGAGACCATCTGGAAATCAGGAGCAAAGATCAGGGAGGACGGCTGGTCGGCCGAGATGGCCATCCCCTTCAAGTCCCTTCGTTTCTCCACCGCCTCCGAGCAGGTCTGGGGAATAAACTTTTCCCGGTACATTCACCGGCTCAACGAAACCGACTACTGGACCGAGGTCAAGAGGGACCTGCCCCGCCTCCACCAGATGGCCGAGTTGAGGGGACTCAGTGGAATCAAGGCCGGTCACAACCTGGAAATCTTTCCTTATGCCGGGGTGCGTTCTTCTCGCTGGGAGGATGAGAAGGACGACAAGCTGGCGGTGGGAGTGGACGTGAAATACGGCATCCAGCCCAACCTTTACCTTGATGTCACGGCCAGTCCCGATTTCAGCCAGGTCGAGTCCGACCCGTTTCTCTACCAGCTCTCGCCCTACGAAAACTACCTTCAGGAAAACCGCCCGTTCTTCACCGAGGGCAGCCAGTACTTCAGCCTGGCCACCGGTACCAGGATCTTCTATTCCCGGCGGATCAGGGACCCGAGGCTGGCCGCCAAGATTTCGGGTAAGACAGGCAAATATTCCTTCGGCATACTGGGCGCCCTCAACAAGACGGACTACGGCTCATCCAAGTTCGGGGTGTTCCGTCTCAAGCGTGACATCTTCAAAAACTCACAGATCGGGATTTATTACACCGGAGTCGACGAGCAGGACTCCACCAGCCAGAACCTGGCCTTTGATTACAGCTTCAACTTCAAGGATATCTATTATATTCGGGGAGCCAGCATTTTCTGTTTCAACTCGGACGGCGACAATTCCAGAAATGGAATACACCAGATCGAGTTCCAGCGTGAGCCCGATGCCGGGCTGCAGCTGGCCGCCGGCTTTGAACGGATAGAAGATAACGCCAGGCTCAGGGCGGGCTACCTCAACCGGGTTGATTTTCAAGCCCTGGAGGCCATGCTGGGCTATGCCTGGCGTTTCAACCGGGGCACGGTCCAGAGGCTGAGCTGGGACATCTCGGGCAATGTTAATCAGGACTCTTACGGTCGAAAAGTGAGCGAGCAGCTGGAGTTCATGATGTTCTGGGACCTGTTCAACCGGATAGAATTCCACTACGGAGTTTTCACCGGGAAGAGCCAGTACCAGGTTCTGACCCCGGAAGATAACCTGGTCTGGAACGGCCAGTTCCTGAAAAACTATGGCGCCAGCTTCGACTTCGACTGGGAAAGGGGCGGCTTCCTGAAAGAAATAAGCCTGGAGAGCGGCTGGCAGAGAAGGGGCATCTATAATGAAGACTTTACGGCCGTAAGTCCCGGGAGCCAGCTCAGCCTGGAAGGCAGTATCTCCTTGAAACCCAGGAGCAACATCGAACTGTCCTTCGGCGCGGATTACATCAGGCAGCTGCTGTCAGCCACCGGGGAAGAGGTATTCGAGGGGCTGACCTACGAAGCCTCCCTCCATTACCAGATAACTCAAAAACTCTTTCTCAGCACCATGCTGCTGGGCGAAACAAGGGAGAACCAGTACAGCTTTGATTTCCTGGCCGGCTATTACCTCGGGGCCGGAAGCATCATCCAGCTCAGTTTCAAGAAAAGCCAGCGGCGAGAGTTCCTGGAGACAGAAAGAGGGCATTCCACCACCCTCAAGGTATCTTATCTCTTCCGGATCTAAGAGTGCGCGGTCAGTTTTTAACCGGTGGTAACCGGGCCCGAGTCAGCTCTGGATGTGCCCATAATTCACAGGCAGTTTTGATTTCTTTGAAGCTCTGGCTTTTTTTATTCCGGGGAAATTTAACTTTTTGACCGGCCAGGCTTATTAACCGATCTACCCGACCCCTGTCCCCTTCCTGCCGGCATGACTATTATCTTTTTTCCCCTTCCATAAAGCTCGGCCCGCCCCTGACAGTACAAAAGCCCGACCAGGGCCGCGCTGACCGCGTCCAGCTCGTCGGCCGACATCCCCGGCCACGGCTTTGCTTTTCGGCTGAGACGCAGCCCAAATTCTTTCCGGGATAGCCTTTCCAGGCCGCTGGCCAGCTTTTCCCTGCCCTGGCCGGCCCTGGGCAATCCCCAGATATCCTGGGCGCCGCCAGGATAGATTTCTATCACCTCATACCCCGACCGGAGAAACTCTGACTTTAACTTCAGGCCCCTCCGGGTCAGAGCGCGCATCGGGCCCAGGGTTATGGGGAAGAAGCGGATGCCACGCTTTCTCAGCTCCAGGTCACAGCTCCGGAAATGACCACCCCTCCGGTCCTCGATGTCTCGCCGGCCGGGAGGCAGGCTCAATGGCGCATCGATGGCCACGAGCAGCGGGTCGGCTTTTCGCACTGCCTCGAAGATTTCCTGGTCGGTGAAAAGAACCGAGGTGAAAATTGCCCTGCCCTTGATAAGAGAGAAGCCCGTTGGCCTGTGCGGAGAACCGGCCAGGTCGAGGCCCACAATTCTGGTCAGCCGGGTTGTCATCGGGATGGCACCCGGGGTTTATCTCCGGTCGCTTCAGTAGATAACAAGCCTTAAGGCCTCCACCGCCCTGTCCGGGAAATAGCGGCCCTTGAGTTTCTGCAGATCTTCCAGCGAAGAAATTTCTTCCGGACCGACCTTGACCTTTCCCTGCCGGGCCAGCCTGACGTATAGCTCGGCCAGGGCGATGATGGCCGCACCCAGCGGGATGGAGTTCAGGCTCTTGTCCATCTCCCCGGCTTTCTGCCGGTAATGCACGTAATAGCTCTGCAGGAGCGGCTGAATTTCGGTCAGGATGAGGGCCGCGGTTTTCAGCATTATTTTTTCCCGGTCATTCAGCTGGAGCTGGGCCAGGCTTTCCTGCTCCATGTACCGGGTGGTCTGGCTGAAGAGCGGCAGGCAGTTCTGGAGTTCCGGGATATCGCTCAGCAGGGCAGCCGATTTTATGTTCTCCACTTCAACCTTGTTGATCTCCATGACCGAAGCAATTTTCCCGGCCAGTTCCGAGACCTGCTCGGCCTGTGATTTGCCCTGCTCGCCCACCTCCAGGTATTTCAGGACGATGGACAGGATACCGGCATAGGCCCTCTTCAGGTTGAATACTTCTTTTTCCCGTTTTTCACTCAGCACCCCGACAATCCAGGCCGTTAGCAACAGGAAGACGGCCCAGGAAATTAGAAAGATCAGGTCATCCCGGTTAAGACCAAGCTGAACGCCAAATACCTGCCGGGAAAAAACCAGGTAGAGAGCTTCCAGCAGGATACAGCTGATGGCTATGGTCACCGCCCGGCGGCGGCCCAGGTAATAGCCGGCAAAAATTACCGGCAGAAAGAAAAAATTCAGCAGGTAAGGCTTGTAATGAACCAGGATGTTGGTGGTCACTATGGCCAGGACGATGATGATGGCGATGGTGGTTTCAAAACGCTGACCTGAAAAAACCTTCTTGCCTGCTCCGGGCATCTTCCCTCCTGTTACCCTGCCCGATTGCCAGCCAATCCTTCTGGCCCCGCTTCCCGGTTCTTATATAGCATTAAATAAATCAAAAAATCAACAGGAATCTTTACTGAAAGTAATCCGCGGGCGCGGGCTGAAATCTGAACACCGGCCGGTCAGTTACTTAGGTTAACCTGGCTGGAAGCCCGGTTCCGACATGTGCGAGCGGTGGCCCAGATGGTCGCGCTCCCATGGTTAGAAGAAGATCGGATATCGTGGGGAGCAAGCTTTGTAGCCAAAGGGAATCCCGTTCAATTTTAATTAAAGCGAAAGGGGAAATTGTCCCGTCTGATAGACGGTTGTGCTTAAAACTTATATTTCAGGCTGACGGAAATAACCGGCCCGATGAGCTCCCATTTGAAATCAGTTTCCTGGCCCTCGCCATTAATGAAGGTCAAGTTCTGCCCAACCGTGGTGGAATCCAGCGAATCGCTTTTTATCTTAAAGGCCTTGACCGTGCCAAAGGGCACCCTGATATCACCGCTAAGATAGAACCTCGAGGAGACGGCCAGGTCGGCCCCGAGGTTGGCATGGGGAAAGATATTCTGGGAGGTGGCCACGATCTTCCGGTCGCCCTCTGAGATCTTCATCAGATTCTCCAGCCAGCGCCACCTTTCGGTGATTACCGCCCGGTTGAAATAATAGCCGGCGCCACCACCCAGGTAAACCCGCAGCGTGGTGATGGGAAGATTGATCCTGATGGTCAGCAGCAACGGCAGGCTGGACAGCCCGACCTTGCCCTGCTGGGCCACTTCGATGGCCACCTGGTCCACCGTCCCGCTGACGTTCAGCTCGCTCTGGACATTCTTGAAAATATACTCGGCTCCCAGGGCCACAAAAAATTGTGGCCCGGCCTTGAACTCCAGTTCGCCTCCGAAAGAAAAGGTTCCACTTATTTCGGCCAGGTTCCGGCTGGTCCCGGCCAGGCCGAGTTCAGCCAGGAAATCCGAGAGCTGCTTCAGGCTGGCATTGACCGCCGGAACGTATTCCTTGTTAAAGGTGGTGGAAGAAGGGACGTAGTAGCTGCCGCGGAGCGAAAAGGCCAGCCGGGGCTCCGCCCCGATGGCCGCCGTGGCAAGTATCAGAAAAGCAACCAGCAACGCTCTTATTTTCTTCATCCTGGCCTCCACGATGATTCCTTATTTCCCCAGCTTGTTCTTGATGGCCTCAGACAGCTTTTTCAGTTCCAGCCGCTGTCCCTGCTCTCCGGTCCCGCTCCCGGTGGATTCAGTAATCGGCCCGTAAACCACGCGATTATTGTCTTCGTTCTTTTCCTCTATCTCGTTGTCCACATCCATCACCGCTATCAGGTACTTGCCCACCGGGTTCTGGCTCTGGCTGAGATACTGGACAAAGGCCAGGAGCCGGGTGGAATCGGCCAGCAGGTTGTAACTCAGGCTCCTGGTCTCCAGGAGTGTTCCCAGGTTCTGGCCGTCGGGTGAAAGATAATAGGCTATCTTGTAATTGCCTTTAAGTTCCCCGTCGCCGTCGTTGATCATCTTCAGGAAACCGGTCAGGATTATGGTCCGGCCCAGGAACCGGGACACTTTCAGGCTGCTCCATTCCCCGGTCAGGTCGGCCAGAGGATAGGGCCCGAAGACGGCCACGGCCGTTTTATCGCCATCCATTATGAAGCTGATGGTCTTTGATGTGCCGGAAATATCTCCCTGCCAGCTGTCAAAACCCGAGAATTCATCCGGCGTGGCTGTCAGCTTCACCAGGGTCCCGGCCGGGTAGGTAGCCGAGCAGACTTCACCACAGTCTATCTCTTCATCCTCGCTGGTCACCGTTCCGTTTCCCGGGCCCGACTTGAGCACGGTCAGGGTATAGGTATCTTCGGCCGGGACGAACTTGGCCGTAATTGATTTATCAGAATCCATGACAATCTTGATGGGATTATCAGGGCCGGTCACATCCCCGCTCCAGCCGCCAAAGACCGAGCCCTCGCCCGGGGTGGCGGTCAGGGTAACAGTATATCCTTCGTCATACGATTCAGAGCAATCGGACCCGCAATCTATTCCGCCGTCCTGGCTGCTGACCAGTCCGCTCCCCGTTCCAGCCCTGCTGATGGTGAGCTGGTAGCTGCCGACTGCGGCAAACCTGGCCACGAACACGTCAGTTCCGCTGATTTCCTTGTCATAAGTATCATTGGTCACCGGGAAAGCCGAGGATTGAGTATAGCCGGTTACATAGACATTCCCCTGGGCATCAAGGGCCAGGCCATAGGCCAGGTCATCAGCCACTCCGCCGAGAAAGGTGGAGGCCAGAACCGCGCCCAGCTTGACCGACAGCTTGGTGACCACGGCATCCCAGCCGCCATTGTGGCTGGGGTCGTAGGTACCGGTGGTTATCGGATACCCGGCTGACCTGGTCCAGCCGGCCAGGTAAGGATTTCCACGGTCGTCCACCACCAGGGCCCGGCAGCGGTCATCGGACACCCCACCCACGAAGGTGGAGCCGATGAGAGAACCCAGTGCGCTGTCAAACTTGCTGACGAAGATATCGGTCAGGCCGGAAAAGATGGTGTCATAAGCGCCCTCGGTGACCGGGAAATCGCTGCTGCTGGTGTATCCGGCCACGTAAACAGCCGGGTTGACCGCCCCGTCAAGAGCCAGGGCATAGAGAAAATCGGCCCCGCTGCCCCCGATATAGGTTGAAGAATATATGAAATCAAGCATCGGGCTGAGATGCACCACGAACCCGTCATAGTCTCCGTTATAAGTTCCATCATAAGCACCGGCGGTGACTGGAAAATTCGTCGACCGGGTGCGCCCGGCTACCCAGAAATGACCGAGGCCATCGACCGCCACGGCCGAGGCTATGTCATAATCGCCGCCACCGATAAAGGTGGCCGCGGCCAGGCTATCAAGCCCACCGCCAAGGATGGCCACAAAGGCGTCCTGGCTCCCACTAAGGCTGGTGCTGTAAGTTCCTTCGGTTACCGGGAAATTGGCTGAATCGGTCATCCCACCAATCACCACGGCATCTTGGGCAGGTAGCAGGGCCAGGGCTGCCGAGTAATCTGTCCCGCTTCCCCCGAGGTAAGTTCCGCCCAGCAGCAGGTCCAGGTTGGGGGCAATCTTGACCACAAAAGTGTCATAATCTCCGCCCCGGTACTGGGTCTGGAAAGCCCCGGTAGTTACCGGGAAGTCCCGGGAGGAAGTGATACCGGTAAGATATACATTGCCTTCCCCGTCAATGCCCAGCCCGTTGACATAATCGGCTCCCTGGCCGCCCAGATAGGTAGAAGCCTCAAGCTGGGTCAGAGAATTGTTGAGCCTGGAAATGAAAATATCAAAGCTCCCGTTGGCGGAAGTATCGATTACGCCGGTAGTGGTCGGGAAATCGGATTGAAAAACGGACACGGTATAGCCGGCTACATAGACCTGGCCTTCGGCGTTAACGCCGACACAGTAGCCGCGGTCGTTACCCGTACCTCCGATATAAGTGGAAGCAGAAAGAGTGCTCAAGGCGGGGTCGATGACCAGGGTATACTCCGGGTTGTAGGGACCCCGGATTTGGAAGCCGTACTCGTCCCGGGCCCTGACCTCGTAGGCCACATCCACGTATTCCCGCCGGCCCTCAATTTCCTGGTAGCCCACCGGATTAACCATCTCCAGCGGTCCGGCTGCCGTGTGCAGAACCAGATGGCCTTCATCCGAAAGGCCGAGAGCTTCCACTCCTTCAACCTTAATATTTATGTCCTCAACCTTTGAGCCCGGGCGCAGGTAGAAAAACTTCTCGACGTTCCCGCCCGAAGCCCGGAGTTCAACTTCTATTCCCGGATAAATTTCGCCCAACCCGAGAGAATTGTAGCCGGCAAGCTTGCTCTTCCAGGTCCCTGAATTCTGCCCGCGGAAATAGGCTACCCTGGTACCAGCCGGCTGCTTGCCGGACAAAGCAAAAACTGCCGGTTGTCCCTTAGCGCTCAAGAACCTCTCCTTGAAGACCAGGAGCCGGCCCCTGCGCCGAGCGGCTTCAGGAAGATCGGTATCCCCGGCTTGGCCTTCAGCCCGACCGGCTTTGAAAGACAGCAGGCTGAATATCAATTCCCGGTCGGTCACGGCCAGGGTCCCGGTAAACAGGTCTGCCCGGAACTTCAGGCGGCTATCCCATTGTCCTTCGTTTGGCACAAAGGGAAGAGAAATCCCGGCCAGGGCCACCCGGGGAGTTGTGACAGGTTTTTCATTGGCCGGTGCGTTCGAGACAGTCCTGAACCCGATCAGAATAAAAGCGGCCAGGACCGCGGCTGAAGCCACCAGGCCAGCCAACCCGAAAACCCGTCCTCCGCTTACCGGTTTTCCCTTTCCAGATTTCATGCTCAACCTTCCTGTCATTATTTCCCGGCAGGCCCCGGTCTGGTGCGACCGGCCCGCTTTATCAATTATAATAAACTACAACCGGGCAAAACAGATGCACAGCCTCCGGCAGCAACCTGGCATCCAGGAAAGCACTGCCGAAACACCAGAAGCGGATATTATATCTATTTTTGGCGAAAAAATCTCATTTGCCGGATAAATTCCACCGGTCGTACCGGTCGAAACCGGTGAGAAAACTTTTGACTTTTTACGTCGTTATAAAGTAATGTAAATTTAAATCGGCTACAGGCGGAAAAAATGAGTAAAAGGTCAAGGCTCCTGGTCATCACCCTTATCATTATTATTGTTCTTTCCCTGGGTGCCTGGCGGCTTTTAAGAAAAACGCCCGGGGGAAATTCGGGCGGGGCCGAATCCGCTTCGGCTACCGCCGCCACCGAAACCCAGACCGCAGCTCCCCTCCCGGTCAAGGTGGCCACGGCCCGGGTGGCCGACCTGGAAAAAAGGATCAAGTCTCCGGGCGAAGTCTTCACCGAGAGAAAAGTTGTCCTCAAGGCCGAGGTCAAGGGAGTGCTTAAAAAGCTCAACATCCAGGAAGGCCAGGCGGTTCGCGCCGGGGAAGTCCTGGCCGAGCTGGACGACACACCCTACCGGCTGCAACTGGAGCAGGAAGAGGCCACCCGGCTTAAGGCCCTGTCGGAGCTGCTGCTGGACCGTTTTTTCCAGCAACCCGACCTCAGCGGAAGCCCTGAAGACCTGGAAAAGCTTAAAAAAGCGGAGGAGACCTTTCTCCAGGCCGAGGCCGCCTACAGTGAGGGCCGATTAGGTCAGGCCGAGCTGGACCGGGCCCGCCGTGAGTATGAACTGGCCCTGATCGGCAGCGGCCTTAAGAGGGATGAGATCATTGCTGCTTCCAAGGGACTGACCCAGGCCGAGGTCAGCGTCAAGCGGGCCAAGATGGAACTGGAAAAGACCAGGATCACCGCCCCATTTTCCGGGGTGGTCACCCAGATCAAAGTAGCTCCCGGAGAAAACATTGAGATTGGACGGGAAATATGCACCCTGGTCAACCTCGGCCAGCTTAAAATTGAAGCCAAGGTCCTGGAGACCCTGATCGGCAAGGTCAGGCTCGGCCGGGAAGCCGATGTCCGTTTCTCGGCTTACCCGGGAAAGGTTTTTCGAGGCCGGGTGGCGGCCATCAGTCCGCTGGTCAGCCCCACGGAAAAGACCTGCAGCGTTTTCATCCACCTGGACAATCCCTCTGGAGAAATAAAGCCCGGCATGCATGCCGAGGTGGAAATAGTTTCCGAGGTTTTCCCGGGCCGGCTGCTTGTACCACAGGCGGCGGTCCTGGTCCGGGGTGGCCGGCCGCTGGTTTTCGTAATAGAAAACGGCCTGGCCAAGTGGCGTTACATCCAGACCGGGGAAGAAAACGAGCAGTTCGTGGAAGTGCTGGACGGGGTTAAGGAAGGAGAACAGGTCATCGTCGAGGGACACCTGACTCTGGCCCATGACTCGCCAGTTCGTGTGGTGGAATGAAGAAAACGAAGCGGGAGGAGCGACCATGAACCCCGCCCGATTTTCCATAGAGCGACCGGTCACCACCCTGATGTTCTTCATTGCCATCATTTTGCTGGGGGTGGTCTCACTCGGTCATCTCAGTATCGACCTTCTTCCTTCCATCAGTTATCCGCGCCTGTCGGTCATCACCCAGTATCCGGGAGTGGCCCCGGAAGAAGTGGAAATGCTGGTTACCGTACCCCTGGAAACCTCGGTCAGCCGGATTCCCGGGCTGCGCCGGATGGAGTCCGTGTCCAAGGAGGGTTTTTCCTTTATCAGCCTAGAGTTCACCTGGGGCACCGACATGGACTTTGCCCTGCTCCACACCCGGGAACGGCTGGACTCGGCCCGGGACAGCCTGCCCGAGGGCTGCGAAAAGCCGGTCATCATCTCGCTCGACCCCCAGAGCAGTCCCATCATGACCCTGGCCCTGACCGGGGAGCGAAGCCTGCTGGAACTAAAGGAACTGGCCGAGGAAATGATCAAGCCCAGGCTGGAGCAGATTGAAGGAATCGCCGCGGTAGAAATAACCGGCGGGGTGGAAAGAGAAATCCAGGTGGAGGTGGACCCGGAAAAGCTGGCCGCCTACGGGCTGAACATTGAGACCGTCTCCCAGAAGGTAGCCAGTTTTAACCGCAGCCTGCAGGGCGGGACCATCCTCAAGGGAAAATTCATCTATTCTCTCAGGATCGCCGGAGAGTTCAGCCGGGTCGGCCAAATTGAAGACATCCCGGTCAAGTTCACCGGGGATGGGGGCGTGGTCCTGTTGAAACATATCGGCCGGGTGGTTGACACCATCAAGGAACGCGAGGGCACCACCAGGTTGAACGGCCAGGATAGCATCGGGCTGCTGGTCAGAAAAGAATACGGGACCAACACGGTGAAAGTCACCCGGGCCGCCAGGGAGGTCATTGAGCAAATCAGGAAAGAAAACCCGGAGATAAATCTCGAGGTCATCTCCGAGCAGGCCGGCTACATCCAGAGCGCCATAGACTCCACCAGGGAAGAGATTATCCAGGGAGCCATCCTGGCCTTCCTGACCCTGCTGATTTTCCTCCAGGAATGGAAGTCGCCGCTGATCATAGGAACGGTCATCCCCATCTCCATCATCGGGGTTTTTAACATTCTTTTTCTCCGCGACATCACGCTGAACCTGATGTCGCTGGGAGGCCTGGCCCTGGGAGTGGGCATGCTGGACGATACGGCCGTGGTGGTTTCGGAAAACATCTTCCGGCACCGCCAGCTGGGAAGGCCGGTCAGGGAAGCGGCCAGCCTGGGCACCCGCGAGGTTATCAGCCCGGTGGTGGCTTCAGTCCTGACCACCATCGTGGTTTTTCTGCCGGTGATTTACGTTAAGGGCCTGGCCGGGCAGCTGTTCAGGGACACGGCCCTGACCGTGACCTATACCCTGCTTTCGGCCCTGCTGGTCTCGGTCACCCTGCTGCCGATGCTGGCCTCTCGCGAAAGATTGATATCCTGGCCGGAACGAGTCCTGCCCCGCTTGAATTTCCTTGGCTTCAGGAAAATTCAGACCGAAGCCGGAGCAAGGGGCTGGTGGCTCTATCCCTGGCTGGGTCTCAAGTTCGTACTATACAACCTGGTCCTGCTGCTATCCTGGTTGCTGGCCACCGCGGCCAGAGGAGTCGGCTGGGTTCTGGGCCGGATTTTAGGCTTCATCTCAGGCCTGTTGAAACCAGTTTTCGAGGCCATCTTCCGGTCTTTTAACCGGACCTACCAGAAATTCGTGGGCCGGCATTCTTTCTACCTGAACTGGTCGCTCGACCACAAGAAAACCACCTTCTACCTGGCCGCAGTTCTTTTCTCGCTGATCCTGGTGCTGGGCCTGGTTCTGCCGCGGGAACTGATGCCGCCCATCCGGACCTCAAGTTTCAGCCTCAGCCTGAAGACCCCGGCCGAATATTCGCTGCCGCAGACCGAGGAAATCGTTTCGCTGGTTGAAAACTGGCTGCGCCAGCAACCGGATTGCCGCCGCGTCTTTTCCCAGGTGGGCATAATTTCCAGCAGCGAATCCTTCCGCCCTGATGTCTCGGTCAATTCGGCGGTGGTGACGGTTGAAGCCAGGAATTCCAGGGCGCTGGAGGGACTGATGGCCAGCACCAGGAAATACCTGTCCGGTTTCCCGGAACTGGCCTATTCCGTCAGCCGGGAGCAGACCACCCTGGGCGAATTCCTGGCCCTGACTTCGGGCCAGGTCATGCTCAAGGTCAAGGGTCAGAACCTGGACATCCTGCGACGGGTGGCCCAGGAGTTTGCCGGGAAATTGCGGGCCGTTCCCGGCCTGACCGATGTCAACCTCAACCTGCAAAAGGGAAAACCTCAACTCCTGATAAAAATAAACCGGGAGGCCCTGGCCCGGTATCCCAACCTGTCCCCCGGAGAGCTGGCCAGCTTCCTGGTCCAGGCCATCAGGGGAACGCTGGCCACCAAGTACCGGGAAATGGAAAAGAAGTACGACGTCCGGGTCTGGCTGGAACCGGAATCCAGGAAGACGGTCGACCGGGTGCTCGATTCCTTCTATCCTTTCGGCCAGTCGCTCATCCCGCTGCGGGAACTGGTCAGCTACGAGCCGGTGGAGGGAATGAATGAGATCAGGCGCGAAAACCAGGAGCGGGAAATCCTGATCACGGCCAACCTCAGGGGCCGGAAGTTCAGCCGGGTAGTCCCGGACATCCAGGGCCTGATCCGGCAGATGAACCTGCCGGCCGAATACCGCATCCTGTTTGGCGGCGAGAGGGAGGAAATGACCACCAGCTTCCGCTCGCTGCTCCTGGCCTTCCTGATGGCCGTGGTCCTGATTTACATGATCATGGCCGCCCAGTTCGAGTCCCTGCTCCACCCCTTCCTGATAATGTTTACTATTCCGATGGGATTAGTAGGAACTGTCCTGCTGCTCCTGGCCACCGGGCAGAGCCTGAACGTCATCTCCCTGATCGGGGTGGTGGTCCTGGTGGGCATCGTGGTCAACAATGCCATAGTGGAGATAGATTACATCAACCAGCTGCGGCGCGAGGGGCACCCACTGCGGCGGGCGGTGGTGGAAGGAACGGCCACCCGTCTGCGGCCGATCATGATGTCGACCCTGAGCACGGTGGCCGGGCTGATTCCCATGGCCCTGGGCCTGGGGCGGGGAGCCGAACTGCTGCGGCCGCTGGCCATAGCCGTCATCGGCGGGCTGACCTCCTCGCTCTTTCTGACCCTGGTTCTCATCCCGGTTCTTTATGAATTCGTGGAGACCAGGCTCAGGAAGCGGGAGGCTTGAATCTTTACGGGTTGAGCCAAGATGAAATTCTTCATAGAGCGACCGGTGGCCACCCTGATGGTCTACCTGGCCCTGCTGGCCCTCGGTCTTTATTCTCTGTTCCACATTCCGCTGGAACTGGCCCCCCAGGAGGAATTTCCCCGGGTTGACCTGTCCGCCTCCTGGCCCGGAGCCTCGCCCGAGGTCATGCAGACCCAGGTCACAGCCATCCTGGAAGAAGCGGTCCTGACCGTCAGGGGCATTCGCAAGATCAGCTCCACCAGCAACATTGGCTCCTGCCGGCTGACCATTGAATTCGACCCCAAGGTCAACCTGGAATTCGCCAACCTGGCCCTGAGAGAAGCCATCGGGCGGGTTCTACCGGAGCTCCCCTACGGGGTCAAGCCGGTGGTTGAGCCATACATTCCCGAGGATTTCAGGGTCAGGCCCTTCCTGACCTACACCATCTCCGGCAATTACCCGCTGCAGACCCTCAGGGAAATTGTCAAGGACCGGCTGGAAATCGGGCTGGGGTCGATTAACGGCGTTTCCAAAGTGGAAGTCAGCGGCGGTTCTGACCTCAACGTCCGCCTGACCCTCGACCAGAAAAAGCTGAGGGACCTGGGCCTTCATCCTTATATGATTGTCCAGGCCCTGGTCCAGGCCCTCGAGGTTTACCCCTCGGCCAGGGTCCAGAAAGACCGGGAAGAATACCTGCTGCGGGTGGCCATGGCTCCCGCTGACACCCGGGACCTGGGTGAATTGATAGTGCGTCACCAGGGCCCGGTCCCGGTTAGGGTGAAGGATGTGGCCACCATCAGCCTGGAGTACGCCGAGATTTTTCACCTGAACCGGATTAACGGTCAGCCCACCATCATGCTCCGGGTCCTCAAGGAAAAGGGCAAGAACACCCTGAAAGTGGCCAGGCAGGTCAAGGACCGGCTGGAACAGGTCAAGAAGAACCTGCCGGCCGACCTGATTTTCAGGGTGGTTGATGACGAAAGCCAGGAAATCCTGGATAACCTCCGCCATCTTTACCTTCTGGCCGCGGTCATCACCCTGATCATCTTCCTGATGATCTTCATCATCATCAGGAGGCTATCGCCCTCGCTGCTTATCCTGTCCTCGGTTATCTTTTCGGCGGTCATATCCTTCAATTTCATCTACCTCTTCAAGATTTCCCTTAACATGCTGACCCTGGGAGCCCTGGCCCTGGGTTTTGGGATTTTTGTCGACAATTCCATCGTGGTTTTTGAAAACATCCTCAGGCTCAGGGAGTCCGGCCTGGAACCGAAGGAAGCCGCGGTCGAGGGGGCCCGCCAGGTCATTACCCCGGTGCTGGCCTCGACCCTGACCACCATCGGGGTCTTTTTCTGTTTCCCGTTTTTCCAGGGCAGGTTGCGCATCTACTACCTGCCGCTGGGAATAGTCATGTCCCTGGCCCTTACCACCTCGCTCCTGGTCTCTTTTTCCCTGATCCCTGCCCTCAGCCCGCGACTGCTTTTCCTGAGGAAGAAAAAGCCGGGCAGCCGTTTCTTTTCTGTTTTTGAAAAAATTCTCCGCTTCAGCCTGAAGCACCCGGTAGAAATCCTGCTGATAATCGGGCTCATCACCTTCGGCAGCTACCGGACTTTCAAGAAAAACGTGACCATCGGAGAGTTTTTCCGCTGGTATTCCCGGGACCGGCTTAACGTTTCGGTTACCATGCCAGCCGGAACCAGGATCGAGGCCACCGACGAGCTCATCCGGAAATTCGAAGACCGGGCCCTGGCCTACCCCTGCGAAAAACAGGTCAACAGCCAGGTCTTCAGCGAACGGGGCTTCCTGGACATAACCTTCCCGCCCGAGGTGGAACTCTCGGCCCATCCCTACATCCTGAAAGACGAGCTCATCAGGCTGGCCACCAACTTTGCCGGGGTCAGCATCGGTGTCTATGGCTTTGACCCCCAGGGCTATTATTCAGCCATGAGCGCCGGCCGCTACCTCGATTCCTACATAAGGATCTACGGCTACAACCTGAAAAAGCTTCAGGACATCGCTTCTGACCTGGAGACCAGGCTCAGGCGGAATCCCAGGGTGGGCGAAATCAAGTCCATCACCGGGCAGTACTACTGGGGCGACGTCACCTCGACCGAGTACGTGCTCAGGATCAAGGAAGAAGCCCTGGCCAGGTACAACCTCGACCCCAATTATGTTTTCTACCAGTTGCAGAGCATGGTCCGGGGAACCTTCGGCCTCAGGCTCCAGGCCGTCATCCAGGGGAAGGAAAGGTTTATCGAAATCAAGTTTCCCGAGGCCGAGAACCAGGAGCTCAACCGGCTGCTGGAGATGCTGCTGGTCTCCCCTTCCGGAGAGCAGCTCCAGGTCAGGGACCTGCTGGCCCTGGAAGAAAAGCAGATACCCGGCTCCATCTACCGGGAAAACCAGCAATTCCAGATGACGGTCATGTGGGAATTCAAGGGACCCTACAAGGCTGCCGAAAATTACCGCAAGGCTGTTTTTTCAGCCCTCAGCCTGCCGCCGGGTTTTACCGCCACCATGGAATACAGCTACTTTATGACCACCGAGGAAAAATCCCAGCTGAAGTTCGGGCTGCTGGCCGCCCTGGCCATCATCTTCGTCATCCTGGCCGCTCTTTACGAGTCATTCATCCAGCCCTTTATAGTCATGCTGGCGGTTCCGCTGTCTCTGGCCGGTGTTTTCCTGGCCTTCGTCATCGCCGGTTATCCTTTCGACTCTTCGGCTTACATCGGGCTGATACTTCTGGCCGGGATCGTGGTCAACAACGCCATCATCCTGGTTGACCACATCAATTACACCAGGAAGAATTCCGGGTTGAGCCTGGTGGAAGCGGTTATTAAAGGCACCAGAGAGAGAATCCGTCCGGTGTTCATGACCACGGCCACCACGGTCTTCGGCTTGCTTCCCCTGCTGCTGATACAGCTGGAAAGCGGCCGGCGCCAGATCTGGTCCAGCCTGGCCCTGGCCACCCTGGGCGGGCTGACCGCCTCGGCCCTGTTCATATTCGTGGTGATTCCAATTTTCTATTATCATTTCAGCCGCAAGAAGTTCTGACCGCAAGTTAAAGCAACCAAGCCCGATCGGTCCGCAAGTCCCGAACTCGTTCCACAACTTTTTGATTCCATGGCTGAGGTAGTTATGAGTTTCTATTATGATCGGGACCTGCTGGCCTTGATTTGCGTCCATCCTGCCCTGATGGACCAGCCGGCCAGGGTCCTCAGGACAATTATTTTTCAGGACACAGCCCGGTCCCTGTTTGCCAGCTCCCATCTTTGCATTCAGAAAGCAGCCTGACCGACAGGTTACTGCTTCCCTTAACGTGGACGTTCAGCTCTCGGCCTGGCCATCTTTCGGTTCTTAAATGAAATCTTTAGTCAGCAGGACTTTATTATGAAATAAATTGGCTCTGAAACTTATTTCCAGGCCCAGGCCTGCCAGAAACATCAGGTAGACCCGGGCCTAAAGCCATACCGCCCCGCGAGAAAAAGTTATATAATTAGGTTTCCCAACCAGAAAGAAGGAGAAAAATCATGTGGTGGGAAGATAAATTAGTCCGGACCCTGCGCTGCCGCCTGCTGCAGAAGCCAGGCATCTTTGGCGGCCTGCTGTCGGCCATCGGGGCCGAACAGGCCTACGTGGGTGAAATCAAGATCATCCACATGGGCACGAACTACATGGACAGAGACATCACCATCTTCGTCGACGACGAGGCCCACCTGGAGCGGGTGATTAGAGCGGTCAAGGCCTATCCCCGGGCCGAACTGCTGGAAGTAAGGGACGAGGTCCTGGAGATGCACCAGGGTGGCAAAATCGCCGTGCGCTCCCGATACGAGATTAATAACATCAGCGTCCTCAGGAAAGTTTATACCCCGGGCGTGGCCGAGGTCAGCCTGCTCATCAAGAAAAACCCGGCCCTGGCCAGGCGTTACACGGCCATCCGCCACCTGGTGGCCATTGTTACCGACGGCAGCGCCGTCCTGGGGCTGGGAGACGTCGGCCCGCTGGCGGCCATGCCGGTGATGGAAGGCAAGGCCAGCCTGATGGAAACCCTGACCGGGCTGTCAGCCGTTCCCGTTCTGCTCAACACCAAGGACCCGGATCAAATCATCGAGACCGTGGTCAACATAGCGCCGACCTTCAGCGCCATTCAGCTCGAAGATATTTCCGCTCCCCGCTGCTTCTACATAGAAGAACAGGTGCAATCCCGGCTGGATATCCCGGTCATGCACGATGACCAGCACGGCACCGCCTGCGTGGTGACCGCCGCCCTGATTAATATTTCGAAGGTGACCGGCCGGGACCTTAAAAAGAGCTGCATCGGGGTTATCGGCCTGGGGGCGGCCGGGCTGGCCCTGTCCCGGATGCTGATGTTTTTCCTGGACAGGCCGGTCAAGGGAGCTGACATCAACCCGGAGGCCACGGCCCGCCTCCAGCAGGCCGGCGGCCTGGTTTCAGACCTCAAGGAAATAATGGCCTCCTGCCAGGTGGTCATCGCCACCACCGGAGTCCCCGGCCTTATCAAGAAAGACATGGTCAGAAAAGACCAGATCATCCTGGCCCTGTCCAACCCCAACCCGGAAATTGAACCCGAAGAGGCCATGGCCGCCGGGGCGGCCTATGCCGCCGACGGCAAGGTCATCAACAACGTCCTCGGTTTTCCGGGCATCTTCCGCGGGGCGGTGGACGCCAACGTCCCCCGGATTACCCGGGAAATGCTGCTGGCCGCCTCCAGGGCCATCGCCGACTATGCCCCGACCGGAGAAATTGTGCCCAATGCCCTGGACCGGGGATTGCATCGCAACGTGGCCAGGGCCGTGGCCAGGGTAGCCCTGGAGCAGAAGCTCAACCGCGACGACCTGACCGGTTATTTTGACTGAGGCCGATTTGACACCGGGTGCGGATTCTAATATATAAATAGCGCCGGGCTTCTGAATTCGGCAGCCGGGCTTCTTGTCAAGGAGGGAGAATGATCACGGTTAAGCAAATGCTCGAGGAAAAAGGGCACCAGGTCTGGACCGTTTCGCCGGACACCACCGTCTACGAGGCCCTGAAAATCATGGCCGAAAGGGAAATAGGCGCCCTGATCGTGGTCGAAGGCGGCCAGGTGGTAGGTGTTATCTCGGAGCGAGATTATGCCCGCAAGGTAGTCCTCAAGGGAAAATCCTCCCTGGAAACTCCGGTCCGGGAAATCATGACCACCCAGGTTTACTTCGTCAACCCGGAATGCACCGCCGAAGAATGCATGGCCCTGATGACCGAGAAGAGAATCCGCCACCTGCCGGTTATCCAGGAAAACAGGCTGGTCGGGGTCATCTCCATCGGCGACGTGGTCAAGTCGGTCATCACCAGCCAGAAAATTACCATCGAGCACCTCCAGAATTACATCATGGGAAAATACCAATAAATAATTGAGGATAACCGGCCGGCCAGCATGGCCGGACTTTCAGTGAACTATCTTTTTATCAAGCACCCCTGGGGCAAGCCTCTAATTCAACAAACGGGAATTAACTTCTCTTTATCTATTACTTATTAATTCTGAAGTTAGAAAACTGGATTTGATTTCCAGGCCAGGTCAGTACAGGCCGGTCGAGCCGAAGCCACCTTCGCCCCGGCTGGTCTGGTCGAGCGAATCGACCTCGACAATGTCAACCGTCTGCACCGGCTGAATGAGCATCTGGGCGATTTTCATCCCGCTATTTATAATGAAAGGCTGCTTGCCCAGGTTGGTCAGCACCACCCTGACCTCCCCCCGGTAGCCGGCGTCCACCACCCCGGCCAGGCGATGCACACCGCCCAGGGCAATCCCGCTCTTGTCCCAGATGAGGCCGACATACCCGGAGGGAATGGCCATCTGCAACCCGGTGGGCACGGCCGCCGTTTCTCCCGGGTTGAGGGTCATCTGGACACAGGAAAAGAGGTCAAAACCGGCATCACCCTTGTGCCCGTAGACCGGAGTCCGGGCCTCGGGCGAGATTTTCTTTATCAGGACCTTCATGGCTTAAACTCCTTCCACCAGGACTTCATCAAAATAGGGTCTCAGTTCTTCGGCCCAGAGCCTGAGCTTCTCGGCCGCGTAAGGTTCAACTTTCAAGAAGGCCGGGTCCACGGTGTTCTGCGGGACAAACTGCTGGAGCTGGAAGCAGCTGGCCCCACTCAGCCAGGCCGCCATCTCCAGCAGGTCAGACTCATCCAGCAAGCCGGGGACAACGGTTGTCCTGAAAACATAGGGCAGCCCGCAGTTGCGGATGAGCTCCACGCTGCGTTTAATCTTGGCGGGGTCGACCTCGGCCCGGACCACCTCGGGATACCTGGCAAGCGGGGCCTTGATGTCCATGGCCAGCCAGTCCACCAGCCCCTGGCTAATTAGATATTCCAGCCTGTCTGGAAACGAGCCGTTGGTATCAACCTTGACCAGGAAACCCCGGTCCTTGATCACCCTGGCCAGGACTTCAATATCCTCGTGGAGCAACGGCTCCCCGCCACTCAGGCACAGCCCGTCCAGCCAGCCCCGGCGGGAATCAAGGTAGCCAAGGAACAGGTTAAGGTCCAGGGACGGCAACCGGCCCGGGTTGAGCACCAGGTCGGCATTGTGGCAGAAGGGGCAGCGAAAATTACATCCCCCGACAAACACGGTGGACGAGATGTGTCCCGGGAAATCCCTGGAGGCGAACTTCTCTAAACCCTTGATTTCAACCAAAGGTCCAGCTCCTCAGCCGAGTTGAGCACGGCCGTGGCCTGGCCGTTGTCCTCGATGATCAGGGTGGGGATGATGACGCTGCCCGAACTGTCGCGGCGCAGCATCTTGACGTACTCCCGGATCTTGTTTCGGCCATCCTTGGTGCTGACGTCGTACTCGACGGCCTGGAAACCCCTGGCCTTCAGCAGGTCCTTGATCTTATCACACTTGGCGCATCCGGGGAGGGTAAAAACCAGATAATCCATCCTTTGCCTCTCCTCGCAGAATTATTAAGGAAAATATTATCAGTCCAGCTTGGAATAGGTTATCCGGTCGCTGAACTCCTGTTGCTTTCCGTCATTCCAGGTCCTGACCGGACGCAGGTAGCCAACGATCCTGGAAAACACCTCCGTTTCTGAGCCGCACTCCGGACAGGTGGGATGCTGTCCCTTGAGATAACCATGGCTGTCGCAGACGCTGAAGGTTGGGGTAATGCTGTAATACGGGATCCTGGTTTCGGCAATTTTCTGGACCAGCTTGCGGCAGGTCTTCCAGTCAATGGCCTCCGGCAGGAAGGCGTGGAAGATGGTCCCGCCGGTGTAGAGCGGCTGGATATCTTCCTGGTGCCTCAGGGCTTCGAAAATATCCCGGGTGGCGTCGACGTTGAGCTGGGTGGAGTTGGTCAGGTAGGGATGCTTGTCCGTGCCGGAAGTGTAAATGTTCTTGTACTTCTGGCGGTCCAGCCGGGCCAGGCGGTAGGAGGTGGACTCGGCCGGCGAAGCTTCCAGGTTATAGAGATGCCCGGTCTCTTCCTGGAAATCCTTGAGCACCTCGCGCATGAAGTTGAGGGTTTCGATGGTAAATTCCTTGCCCTCCGGCGTGCCGATGCCCTTGTGCAGGAAGTTCATGCAGGCCTCGTGCATGCCGCAGATGCCGATGGTCGAGAAATGGTTTTCGAAGTGGCCGAGGTAGACCTTGGTGTAGGGCATCAGGCCCCTTTCCAGCATGTTATTGACCACTTCCCGCTTGGTCTCCAGTGATTCCTTGGCCAGGACCATCATCTCCCTCAGCCTGTCGAAAAACTCCTGCTTGCTCTGGGCTTCGTAACCGATGCGGTTGAGGTTAATGGTGACCACTCCAATCGACCCGGTCTGCTCCCCGGCGCCCCACATGTTCCCGGGCCGGTGTCTCAGCTCCCGCAGGTCCAGGTTCAGGCGGCAGCACATGGCCCGGATGTCGCCCGGGTTGAGGTTGGTCCCGAGGTAATTCTGGAAATAAGGAATGCCGTACTTGGCCGTGGCTTCAAACAGCAGTTTGGCGTTGGGATGGTCCCAGTCAAAGTCCCTGGTGATATTGTAGGTTGGAATGGGAAAGGTAAAAACCCGGCCCTTGAGGTCGCCCTCGATCATCAGTTCCAGGAAGGCCCGGTTGATCATGTCCATTTCTTGCTGGTAGTCGCCATAACAGGAGTCGAGTTCTTCCCCGCCGACGACAACTTTCTTGTTCTTCAGGTCTTCCGGCACCGTCCAGTCGAAGGTCAGGTTGGAGAAGGGCGTCTGCCAGCCCCAGCGGCAGGGAACGTTCAAACCGAAAATGAGTTTCTGGATGTCCTGCTTGACCCGGTCGTAGCTCAGGCCGTCAGCCCGGACAAACGGGGCCAGGAAGGTGTCAACGCTGGAAAAAGCCTGGGCCCCGGCAAACTCGGCCTGCATGGTCCCGATGTAATTCACCATGTGCAGGGTGGCCGTTTCCAGGTGCTTGGCCGGATGGGAATGAACCTGGTTGGGCACATGGCCGAACCCCTTGCGCAGCAGGTTCTCCATGGACCAGCCGGCGCAGTAGCCGACTATGGGGTAGGAAAGGTCGTGAATATGAAAATCACCCTCCTGGTGGGCCTTCTTGATTCTCTCGGAATACAGGTTGTTCAGGGCAAAGTTGGACAGGACCTCGCCCGAAATCCTGGCGTTCAGGCCGGAAAAGCTGACCACGCCCTCGTTGCTGTTCTCCCGGACCTTCCAGTCGTGGTCGTTGATGTAATCCTTGATCAGCCTTTCCAGGTTGATGCCGGTTTCCTTGGCCTCGCGGATGGCCTTGTGCTTCTCGCGGTAGAGGATGTAGGCCTTGGCCACCTCGTGGTAGCCCTGCTTCATCAGCACCATTTCCACGATGTCCTGGATCTGTTCCACCGAGGGAATCGTGTAGCCACCGAATTTTTCCTCCAGGACGAAAACCACGATGTCGGAGACATGCTGAGCTTCCATGTGGTCGTCGATACCCTGGGACCGCATTGCCTTGTAGATGGCGTTGGTTATCTTGTCCTGGGTAAAATCAACGATGGCCCCGTCTCTTTTTTTAATACGGGTGATTTTACTGGTCTTGACCATCCCTTCCTCCCTATAAACCTAAAATTTTTTAGATTCCTGTCTAACCCCAGGCGCCCCTTTTATGCTATTATTTCCCAGGTAAGCAAAAAGCCTGAAAAAACAATATTTAGTGCTGTTCATGGCTCCTGGATACTAAATCTTGTGCTTTCGGCAATATATATAAATACATTGAAAAAGCTTTGTCAAGTGGAAAAATGAACTTTTTTTAATAAATTTTTTCAGGGGGAAAAAGTGCATCAGCTGAGCCTTGAAACCTCCAGGAAAGAAGAATTTCTGAACATAACGGGAAAAATTCGGGCCCTGGTCCGGGACTCGGGGATCAGGTCTGGTTTGGCCTTAATTTTTTGCCCCCACACCACCTGCGCCCTGACCATCAACGAGCAGGCCGATCCCGATGTCCAGGCCGACCTCCTGATGGCCCTGAGAAAAATCGCTCCCGACAACCTGCCCTATGCCCACGGCGAGGGCAACTCCCCGGCCCACCTCAAGGCTTCGCTCCTCGGAAGCTCTCTGTCAGTCCTGATCGAGAATGGGGAGTTGCTCCTGGGCACCTGGCAGGGAGTTTTTCTCTGCGAGTTTGACGGCCCCCGGCACAGGAAAGTCTGGGTCAGGCTGCTGGAGTCAGGAAAAGGCTGATTCGGAGCCGGCCAAACGATTTCTGGCGCTACCAGGTTAAAAGCGGAAGACTGGATTCAATAAGGCTGACAGAGTCCAGGGCTGGATATTATTCTCGATTGGCAAAACCTGGAACAGAATATCCGGCCCGGCTCCAGGCACCGGCCTGGGCTCAGGACCTTCTGGTTGTCTTTTCCAGGATGTTGCTCTCCCGCCCGTCTGCCCTCTTCAGCAAGAAGGCAAAAACCAGGCCGACCATTCCCAGGCTGGCAAACATGATGGATGAAGCGGTATAGGAATGGGTCTTATCGCGCAGGAAGCCGTTGAGCAGAGGAAACAGGCCAAGCCCGATGTTCTGGATGGCCGTCATCAGGCCAAAGGCGGTGCCGGTCCGTTCTTCCCTGACCACCATCGGCACCGAGGGCCACATGGCCGCCGGCACCAGGACAAAGGCAATTCCCAGGAAAACCATGGGGTAGGCCGGGTAAATCCTGGTCAGCCCCATCAGCAGGTGGCAGGGAATAAGAACCAGGGAACCGAAAATCATCAGCGTCGCCCGCCGTCCGACCCGGTCCACCAGGCTGCCGGCAAACGGGGCAAAGACCATGGAAGCAAAGATGATTATGGAGCTGATTCCCCCGGCCGTGCTGAACATGTGCAGGAAATTATTGAAGACCTGGGCCAGGAATCCGCCCGAGGATTCGGCCGCCCTGGCAATCCCCCACTTGTCCACGAAGAAGTCGGTGGACAGCGCGGTAAAGGGAAAGATGGCCGAATAGAAGGTGAAGCAGAGGGCGGTTATGTACCAGAAGGTCGGCTTGAATTCTTTTATATCCCTGAGGTTAATTTTTTCGGTCTCAGCCTCTTTCTTCAGGTCGAGCACCTTCTCGCCGCGTCGGTCCAGGATGATGTAGAACAGGTTTCCCAAAAGCGAAACGGCGCAGGCCAGGACCGCGGCCAGCAGGGCGTAGCGGAAACTCCCGAAATATCTGGAAATCAGCTCCCCCGTGTTAAAGGCAAAAAGCGAGCCCAGCCGGCTGACGGTCAGGGTAGCCCCGAAGGAAAAGGCCAGTTCCTTGCTCCGGAACCAGCGGGCCAGCATGGCGCTCTGGGCAACGATCAGCGGCTCGGAACCGGCCCCGAAGATGAACCGCCCCAGGAAAAAGACCGGAATGCTCCTGGCCCTCCAGACCAGGGCAGCGCCGATAAAAACCAGGCAGGAAAAAAGCAGGCTGGCTTTCCTGGTACCCAGCTTATCGACCAGCAGGCCCCCGACCAGTACGGCCAGGATGGCTGCCAGGCTGTACATGGTAAAAAAGGTCCCCACGGTGGAGCGAGCAGCCCGCAGTTCTTCGATTAGCGACGGGGCGATGGCCGACACGATGTCATAGGCAAAATAGCTGCCGAAGGATAGCGAGGCGATAAAGGCCAGCATCAGGAAACGGTAAAACTTGCTGGCCGGGTTTAACAATCCCTTTTCCTTTACTCTCAGTTCATCCAAGGCGCATCTCTTATAAAAAAAAATATTTGCCAGCAAAATATAACAAGGAAGGAAATAAGTCAAGAAAGCTCTTACCGAGCCCGTATTGACCTCCGACCGGGGTTTAGAGTCTAATAAATCATATTTACCTTTAATATGAAAGAAGGAGAGGGCCATGAAAAAGAGCCTGCTTCCGGGAAAGGTCAACCTGGCTGCCATTGGAATCATATGCTGCCTCATCCTGGTTCTGGGCGGGGCGTTTGCCCTTTACCATTTTAAGGGCCGGGCCATAACCGTCCAGGATGTTTCGGCCGCTTCCAAGATTTCCGGTCTGAAATTCAACCAAAAAGAAAAAAAGATGATGCTCGAGGACCTCCAAACCAACCTTAAGAGTTTCCAGGAAATGAGGGAAATCTCCCTGGAAAATTCGGTGGCCCCGGCCCTAGTCTTCAATCCCCTGCCTTCGGGCTTTGATTTTTCCCGGCTCCGGGAGGAGAACGAGTTTTTACTTGATGAGCGCGGTGAAGTCAGTCTGCCCGAAAACCTGGAAGACCTGGCTTTCTACCCGGTAACCGACCTGGCCTGGCTGATAAAGCACAGGAGAATAGGTTCCGAGTTCCTGACCCGGCTCTACCTCCAGAGGCTAAAAAAATACGGACCGAAGCTTCGCTGCCTGGTGACACTCACCGAGGAGCTGGCCCTGGAGCAGGCCGCCAGGGCCGACCGGGAGCTGGCCGCCGGGATTTACAGGGGACCGCTGCACGGCATTCCTTACGGCTTGAAGGACCTGTTTGCCACCAGGGATTATCCAACTACCTGGGGTTCTCCGATCTTTAAGGAGCAGCAGCTCGATGTGAATTCCACCGTGTATGAAAAGCTGACCGAAGCCGGGGCGGTGCTGGTGGCCAAGTTGAGCATGGGGGAGCTGGCCTGGGGAGACATCTGGTTCGGCGGCCAGACCAGGAATCCCTGGGACCCGGAACAGGGGTCGAGTGGCTCCTCGGCCGGGTCAGCTTCGGCCACGGCTGCCGGCCTGGTGGCCTTTGCCGTCGGGACCGAGACCTGGGGCTCCATCGTCTCTCCTTCAACCCGCTGCGGGACTTCTGGCCTGCGCCCCACCTTCGGTCGGGTCAGCCGCTACGGGGCCATGGCCCTGAGCTGGAGCATGGATAAAATAGGCCCGATTGCCAGGAGCGCGGAGGACCTGGCTCTCATTTTTAAGTACCTCGTCGGGCCTGACGGAAAAGACCGGACGGTCTATGACCTGCCCTTTTCATACAATAGCCGCCAGGAGCTTAAAAAAATAAGAATTGGCTACCTGAAAGAGGCCTTCGACCGGGCGAGGAACAACAGGGAAAAATACCTGGGGGTCCTGGATGTCCTGACATCCCTGGGCCTGGAACCGGTGGAAATAAAGCTTCCGTCCATCGACCCCAACATCATAAGTTTCATCCTGAACGCCGAAGCCGCGGCCGCCTTTGACGAGCTGACCAGGACTGACCAGGACGACCTGATGGTCAGGCAGGGCCGGAATGCCTGGCCCAACGTCTTTCGCCAGGTCCGCTTCATACCGGCGGTCGAGTACATCCAGGCCAACCGCATCCGGACCCTGCTTATCGAGGACATGGCCAGGATCCTCAAGGATATTGATGTTTACGTCACTCCCTCGGCCGGCCCCAACCTGCTCCTGACCAATCTCACCGGACATCCGGCGGTGGTGGTCCCCTGTGGCTTTGATGACAGCGGCCACCCGCTGAGCATTTCTTTCATCGGCAACCTGTTTGAAGAGGGAAAGGCGCTGCGGCTGGCCCGGGCCTACCAGGAGGCCACCGGCTGGCACCTGAAGCATCCCGATTTGAGCCGGCTGGACAGGATGGAAGACGGGAGCGAGGCTGTAAAATAAGGACAGGAAATTAAAGGTCTTTACGGGCCCGTTCATCCAGAAAGGCTCGCCGTGTTTTCCGGCCTGAGCCCCAAAAGAAACCCAGTGATTTATCTCCCGGGAAAATGCCCGGGCCGTGGCCAGACCTGGCCCTTTACTTGATAGACGCAGGAATTTCTCTTTTGGAAACTAAACCGATCAGTCCTGGAACACCCCCCACTTTTTCAGCCAGGCCAGTTCCTGGAAAAAAGCTGCGGCCCGGACGACCAGGAGTTACTGCTTGATCCTTTTACCCCTGACCGGCACCGAGACCTGGATGTCGTTATTATAGACAATGCCGCCCAGCTCTTCCCCGCCCACCTGGAGTTCAAAGGTCCAGGTCCGGGTCAGGCCGTCCGGGGGTGAAGGCACGGTCAGGTTGAAGCTCAGACTGCTGTTCTCAATTTTCAGGTCGTTTACCGGCATATCGGAAAAACTTCCGTATGACTCCGAGACTTTCCCGGACAGGGCCCCGTTCTCCAGGGCCAGTGACAGTTTCAGGTTGATGACCATTTCCCCGGCCTCGATGGTCAGCTCCCAGTTCCCCACCAGGCTCTCCGGCTTTACCGTAGGCTTTTCCTGGGCCACCAGGGCCGCGGTGAAGGCCACAAGCAACACGGCCAGCATGATCAATAAGAATTTCCTGGACATGGTTTTTTCCTGTTCTCCTTGAATTCAATATCTGGTTGATTAAATATAATTTTGGCCCGCAAAAATCAAGCACTTTGGCTGCCGTTCCCCGCGGGGTTGTGTAGTATAATTGACAGCATGAAGTTAATAACCTACAATCTCGACCGCTGGCAAAAAGAACTGCAGTCGGCCCAGGACGAGCTGCGGAGAATTGATTTTTCCGGACGACTTCTCAGAAAAGACCACACCCTCTGGAAAGAGCAGGACCGGGAAATAACCAGCCGGCTGGGCTGGCTGGACAGCCCGCTCAGGATGGCCCCACTGCTCCGGGATTACCGGCACCGGGCAGAAAAAATCCGGGAGGCTGGAACCAACCTGCTGGTCCTGCTGGGCATGGGCGGCTCAAGCCTGGCTCCCGAGGCCATAAGCAAAATCATCGGCCCCGTCCCGGGCTGGCCAAGGTTGCTGATGCTGGATACCACCTCCCCGGTTGCCGTCGAAGCTACCGCCCGTCTAACGGCTGAGACAGGCACCAGGCCGTTGTTCCTGGTATCGTCCAAGAGCGGAACCACGACCGAGACCCTGAGCCTGCTGAATTTTTTCTACCACCGGGAGCAGGGAATTCGAGGGCCGGAAGCCGCCAGGAATTTTGTGGCCATAACCGACCCCGGAACTCCCCTGGAAAAACTGGCCGCTGAGCTGGGCTTCGGCCTGACCATTAACGGATTCCCCGACGTTGGCGGGCGTTTCTCGGCCCTGTCTCCTTTCGGCCTCTTCCCGGCCGCCCTGCTGGGCCTGGACCTGAAGAAATTCCTGGAACCGGCTTCTGAAAGTTATCGCCTGCTAAATCTAAAAGAATCCTTCCATCCCGGGCTGCTTCTGGGCAGCATCCTCGGGGTCATGGCCGGAACCGGTCGGGATAAACTCACCCTGCTCCTTCCTTCACAATTAAGAAGCCTCGGACGCTGGCTGGAGCAGCTCATAGCCGAAAGCACCGGAAAGGATGGAAAGGGCATCCTGCCGGTCCTGGAAAACCTGCCGGTATCGGAAGAGTGCTACGCTCAGGACAGGCTGTTCGTTTTTTACGAGTTTGAGAGCCGGCCTGATCTTTTCTGGCAGGAAAGGCTGGAAAAGCTGAAACAGTCTGGCCGGCCCATCATCCACATCTCTTTCGCCCCAGAAGAGCTGGCCGCCCATCTCTATCTCTGGGAGCTGGCCACCGCCGTTTCTGGCCATTTCCTGGGACTGAATCCCTTTGACCAGCCCGACGTGGAGCTGACCAAGAAAAAGACCAGGGAGCTGCTTGAGACCGGAACTTCGATTTCTCCAGAGGGTAACCTGCTGTCCGATGACGAAGCTGACCTGGCCAGGCAGCTCAAGTCATTCTGCGAAGACAACCAGCGCCGGCCCGGGTACCTGGCCCTGCTCTGCTTCCTGGCCCCGAACGACAACCTGGACGTGGCCCTGGACAACCTGGCCCGGCAGCTATCAGAAAAATTTCACCTGCCCTGTGTCTGGAACTACGGACCGGCCTACCTTCACTCCACCGGCCAGCTCTTCAAGGGAGATGGCGGACGGGGGAGATTTCTCGGCCTGATCGATGATGACCCGACCGACCTGACCATTCCTTCGCTGCCCGGTTCCCCCGCACTGGCCACTTCTTTCCGGCAGCTTTTCCAGGCCCAGGCCCTGGCCGATTTTGCCGCCCTTAGAGAAAGGGGCCGCGCAGTCATGTCCTTCAGGTTCAAGGGCCACCCGGTGGAAACCATCTTCAGGCTGGGTGAAATAACCAGGAAACTCTGAAGAAATCCCGCTTCCTGAAAAAATTTAAAAATAAAAAGGGGAGCCTCAGGCTCCCCTTTTCTCCATCTATCTCAGCTCTTACAATAGCTTAATAGAGTCCGCAGAAAACCACGTTACCGGAGAAGAGCTCTCTGGTCCTGGCCCTGACTCTTTTATCCACCTGGCCGGTGACATCCAGGTAGAACCAGAACCTGTCGAACAGCCTGAGCTTCTTCAGGTAGAAATTGGCGTACTCGGACATTCCGTTGACGATAATGCGGCCAATCTCTTTGCCCTTATTATCAGTCAGGACGATATGGGTAACTTCTTTCTCCTGGCCACCCTCTTTGACCTTTGAAGTCTGGAGCTTCCCGTAAACTTTTACCTTCGCCTTGCCTTCCCATTCTTCAGGCTTATTGATATTCGTAATATTCAGGGCCACGTATCCCTCGCGGTCGTGGGGATTGAGGTAGCCGGCATAATCGGGCTCGGCCGACCGGGTATAAACGCTGGTGTACATCGTGCCTTCCTTGATCTCGATCGACTCGGCCAGGATCAGGTTGGGTTTGTCAGCAATGGGGCTGGCCTTAACCCTGACTTCCTTGCCGACCAGGTTTTCCAGGCCGCCCTGGATGGTGCCGGCCACGAAAATGTCAAGTCCCTGGGCCTGGGGAATATAAAGATAATGTCCAACAGCCGCCTTAACCACGCCCTCGTAATCCTTGGTTTGGGTCTGGGGCTGGGCTGGCTGGCCGAACGCCATTGCCGAAGCGAGCATTATCACGCTGACGGTAACCATGAATGACAGAAGTCCATTTTTCCGGAAAGCCATCTCCTATACCTCCATTTCTTTATCTCAGACTTAAAAGCCTATTGGTATTCTTCTGCCCGTCCGCCGGGGCGGGAACAGGAAGGAATCTTTATACCACTGATTTTGATAAAAGTAAAGAAGAAATTTCCGGCCGGAGCTCAGCCGTTCTTTTTCCTGATGGAGTGTCCGGAGCGGGAGCTGGAGCTGGAAGAGGATTGGCTTTCAGAAGGCCGGGATTGAGCCCTCTGAGGCGCAGAAACCGCCGCCGGCCGCTCCTGCCCCCTGCTATTATCCCGGACAGAAGACGAGCTGTATGGTCTGGATAATGAAGGCAGGTTATAAGATGATCTCCTCTCCTGGCTCTGATTGCCTTCCCTCATTCCCGAACTCCTGGAAGCGGAAGAGAGCTGCCCGGAGTTTCGTTCCGTCTCAACCTGCCTGTAAGGAAAGCTGGAGGTGTGGGTCCGGCTGCTTCTTTCTCTGACGCCGGTTTGTTCCTTATTCTCTTGCCTGGTGGGCGTAGCCGGTCTCTCCTTTATGACCCCTTTGTCCCGCTCGGCCGGGCGGCGTAATTGTGACCCGTTGTCATCGAGTCCTGACCGCCCGCGGTCGGGTGCGGTCCTCAACCCGTAACTCCGGTCAGACTGGCCCTGGCGGGAAGTCTCCTGTTCTTTCACCTGGCGCAGGCGGTTGTTATCAATCCTCAGCCTGGAGGAACCTTCATCCTGGCCGGCTACCGGGCGCAGATTTCCTCCGGAAACACCGGGACGCTCCCGGTCGGGGCTCAACCTGGAACCGTTTGAACGTGTGCCGGACGACGGGGCAAACTGCCTGATGGACCTGGCTTTCTCCGGCTGCTGTTCATCGGCCGAAGCGGTCCGCCTCAACTGGCCGGGAGAAGCTCCGCCCGACAATCTGTTGCCGGAACGGGGCTGTTCTCCAGACCGAAGCTGCGAACCGGACAGCCGTTTCAGGCCGGAAGGATTGCGTTCCACGACCGCAGAAGATCTGGCCTTCAGACCAGGAGAGCGCAGTGAATTGCTGACCACGGGCCTGATCTGCGGCTGCCGCGCTTCGAGCCTGATTCTTTCCACACCCCTTAGGGCTTCAGGCCTGATCAGGCCCCTGGAATGATGCGGAGCCTGGAGCTCATGTTTTCTGACCATCACCAGGGCGCGGGAATGGACCGGGACATACTGGTCATGATAGCGGTCGTAGAAATGGTTATTGATTATTACCACCGGCCGGTTCCAGTAACTCAGCGGACACCAGGCAACGATATCAGAATCCCAGTACCAGTGAACCCAGGCCGGGCCCCAGTGCACGGTGGGGATCCAGTACCAGCCGAGGCCGAGCCGCCAGTGCCAGCGGCCGTAGTGATAGACCGCCCAGCCCCAGGGTTCAGCCGAAATCCAGGTCCAGCCGATCCGCGGATACCAGACCCAGCGCCCGTAAAAATAGGGCCGCCAGTCAAAATAAGTGACCACCGGAACCCAGACGTAACCATAAGGACGTTCATAGACCCAGCGGCCGTAGGCAGCCAGCTCGGGTTCGTATTCTCTTATTTCTTCGGGCAGGTAGGAACCGCTGTCATAACTGGCCCTGGCCAGGATCTCTTCGCGCCGGTTATTCCAGCGCTCAAAATCATCGTCGGAAAAGCGGTAGCGACCGGAGTTCCTGAGGTAACCTTCTTCTGCCACCACCGATTCGCCCCGGTCAAGAACAAGCGAATCATCCTGCCCGGCAACTTCCAGCTCTCCTTCCACCACCGCCGCTTCGGTCCGCCCCTCTTCGTCCACCTCAAAGCGGTAAAGGCCTTCGGCCAGAACATAAAAGGAAGCATCTGGAGTGTGCAGCCCGAAACCCTTTTCCCTGGGCAGGGCGCTGACCCTCAGGTAGAACCTGCCCCGGTAAAGGTGAAGCGATATGTCCTCATAACCCGACTCGGGCAGCCTGACCATTTCCACCACCGAATATCTATCCGCCCGGAGATAGTTATCGCGCCCGAAATTGACTTCAACCAGGCCGTCTTCGGTCATCAATTTATCGCCGGCCATCAGGACGAAATTGACCTCGCCGGACTCGATTCCCAGCTCCTGACCCCTGTCGACCCGGACATCACCCTGAACATAAGTCAACCGGGCAAATGAGCCGGAATAATAAGACTCATCGGCCATAGCCAGGCCCGAGAAGAAGAAAAGACACAGGATTACCATCCCGATTAAGGCTTCTTTTCTCATCTTCTTCTCCTTTCGCCCCCTTAAAGTGCAATAATTGTGCCAGCCCTAATATGGGGGACCGGAAGGTAAAATGTCCCGATTTGCCCTATCCTGTCCTTAAAACAGGACAGATAAACTCGATGCAGAACATTCCCCCGATGGCCGCCTGTTTGGACTGCGGCCATACGGACCGAAAATAAAAAGACTAAAGACTTAAAGGAGAGCCCACCACGCTATAAATAAAAGAAAATATATTGCCGGCCCATCCCTTAAATTCTAAATTCCGTTCAATTCATATTTATAACCCATGAACGATTGTCGGGACGGCCGGGCGAAAAGATGAGATTATCCCCCCATTATGAAACTGAGCCCGGGGCAGAGTTTCTTAAAAGAAGCCATTGTCACTTAAGTCATTCACAAAATAAAAAGGGCTGCCGTTTCCGGCAGCCCCGTTCCCGTCGCAATTAATCGAACAGGCCGGCCTGTTACCACCACCAGCCCATGGGCATTCTGTGGCGCATCAGCCTCATGGCCCCGGCGCCCATCCTGCCCCTCGGCCCCATCAGCAGCTCCCGGCGCAGCCGGAAGTCCTTTCTGTATTCTTCCAGTTTCTGAAGCTGCTCTGGAGTCAGGATTTTTTCCCATTCTTTCCTGTTTTTAAACATGGCCTTCATCCGCTCGGCCCTGAGCCTGGACATTTCGTCAATCAGGCTGTTTACCTTCTTTTCGTCGGCCTTCGGATCTTCCATGAGCTTCCTGAACTCATCGCGAAGCTTGGCCATCTTTTCCTGGTGGGCCCTGGCCTCTTCCAGGCGGGCTTTCCGGAATTCTTCCAGCTTCTTCTCCTGCTCGGGGGTGAGCTTGAGGGCGTCTTTCAACAGCTGGTAACCGGCGCCCATACCGCCTCCCATCATCCTCCGGCCGAACATCGGCTGGGCATTCAGGCTGGCTGCCAGCATCGAGCCGGCAAAGATAACCATCAAAAGGACCGGTAAAAATCTGTTTCTCATTTTATTTCCTCCTGGCTGAGATTTCTTTCTCATGGTTCATCAATATTAGACAAACCCATGAGAAAATCCTTGGAAAGATTATTCCTGGCGGTGGCGCAGTCGGTCGAGGGTCACCGCGGCAATGATGATGGCCCCGATGATTATTTCCTGGAAATAGTTGGGCCAGCCCATCATGGTGCAGCCATTCCGGAGAAAAGCCATGATAAAGACCCCGACCAAGGTGCCCAGGATACTGCCCTCGCCCCCGCTGAGGCTTCCCCCGCCTATGACCACGGCGGCGATTATGTCCAGCTCCAGGCCCATGGCCACCGTCGGGTCGCCCACCGTCAGCCGGGAAAACTCCATCACCCCGGCCAGGCCGCAGAGGAGCCCGGAGATGGTATAGACGGCGACCTTAACCCGGTCGGTCCTGACCCCGCACAGCCTGGCCGTGAGCTCGTTGGAGCCAATGGCAAAGGCATGCCGGCCGAAAACCGTCTTTCTCAGCAGAACGGCCATGACCAGCGAGAACAGGACCATCAACCAGATCCCGGGTGAAACCAGCAGCCAGGAAGGTCTTGGCGTCCTGACCATGAGCTCGTTGAGCCAGCTCAGCGGGGCGTCTATTTTCTGGTTACGGGCCACCCACTTGGCCAGGCCGCGGGCAATGCCCATCATCCCCAGGGTGACTATAAACGGAACCAGCCGGAGCCTGGTGATAAGGAAACCGTTGAGAAAACCAACCATGCCCCCGGCCGCCACCCCGACCAGGGCGGCCAGCAGCGGCGGCACTCCCAGGTTGATGGCGTAAGCCACCAGGACGCAGCTCAGGGCCAGGTTGGAAGCCGCCGAGAGGTCAATCCCGCCGCTGACGATAATCAGGGTCATGCCCAGGGCGCACAGGGCCACGATGACCGACTGGGTGGCCACGCTCTTGATGTTGGCCAGGTTCAGGAAACGGTCGGAGACCTCCGGCATCAGAGAGAATATTGTTATGACCAGTATCAGGCCGACGAACGGCCCGGCCAGTCCGGCAATTTTCTTCAAACTGCTGCCTGCAATTTTCAAGGTTGTTCTCCTGTAATTACCGGGTCGCTCCCCCGCCCGGTGATGGCGGCCCTCATCAGGCTGGCCTCCGTCCAGTCCACGGCCGCCCGAACCTCCACCAGCTGCCCGCGATGGAAAACGGCAATCCGGTCGGCCACCCCCAGCAATTCCGGAAGGTAGGAGCTGACGAAGATGACCGCCTTGTTATCAGCGGCCAGGTGCCCCATCAGCTCGTAAATCTGGGCCTTGCTCATGACGTCGATTCCCCTGGTGGGTTCATCCAGCAGAAAAACCTCGGCTTCCTGGTGAAGCAACCTGGCCAGGGCCACCTTCTGCTGGTTTCCGCCCGACAGCGTCCAGACCTTCTGTTCCGAAGACCGGGCCTTGATGTTGATTCTTTCCATCCAGTCAGAGGCGGCCGCCTTCTGTTTGCGGTTGTTCAGAAACCCGGAGCGCACATAGGGCTTTAACCGGCTCAGGGTCAGGTTGTCGGCCAGGCTCATCCTGACGGCCAGCCCCTCCACCTGTCGATCCTCGCTCAGCAGGCCCAGCCCGCATCCGATGCTGACCGCGGTGTAAGAAGGCCGGAACTTTCGGCCGGATACCACCACCAGGCCGGCCTCCAGCCTGTCCAGACCGAACAGGGCTCTTAAAAATTCGGTCCGGCCGGCTCCCACCAGCCCGGCCACGCCCAGGATTTCACCGCGCCGGAGATCGAGGTCAACCGGACGGCTCATGCGGTTGCTCTTTATCCCGGAGCAGCTCAGGATAACTTCTCCCGGTTGATGCGGCAGCCGCGGGAATAGCTCCGAAATCCTCCGGCCGATCATCAGCTGGATGAGTTCTTCCACCGAGGTTTCTTTGATCAGGCCACGGCCGACCACCTTCCCGTCTCGGAGCACCGTAAACCGGTCGGCAATCTCCAGGACTTCTTCCAGGAAATGGCTGATATAGATTATGCCCACGCCCTCGGCCCGGAGCTTCCGGATGATTTCGAACAGGCGCCGGGTATCTTCCTGGGACAGGGAACTCGTCGGCTCATCCATCACCAGGATCCGGGCCTGGCTGGCCAGGGCCCGGGCTATTTCCACCACCTGCCGGGCCCCCACCGACAGTTTCCTGACCGGAATGTCCGGGGAAATCTCCGGGTGGCACAGGAACTCCAGCACCTTTTTAATTCTTTCCAGGTTTTTCTTCCGGTCGACCAGGCCGAGCCTGGATTCTTCCTGGCCGAGCATGATGTTTTCTTCGACCGTCAGGTGGGGGGCCAGGTTGAGTTCCTGGTAGATAACGGCTATGCCCTGGCGGCGACCTTCGAGTGGCCCGGACGGACGGTATTCCACTCCGGAGATAAACATCCGGCCGCGGTCGGGCTTATAGGCTCCACTCAGAATTTTTATCAGGGTACTCTTGCCGGCCCCGTTCTCTCCCAGGATGGCCTGGACCTCTCCGGCTTCAAGCTCAAAGTCCACGGCGTCCAGGACCTGGTTGGGACCGAAACTCTTGCTGATTCCCGTCAGGCTTAAGAGCGGCTTTTCTGGCATGGTGGCGATTGGCCTTCAACCGGTTGGTTCCAGCATGGTAACTGGCATCGGCCTCAGCGGACATACCTGGCAAAATCAGGTTCCAGCAGGCTCCTGATTTCCGGCCGGTTCATGTTCTCCGGGGTGGCCATGGTGACCCCGGTATCGATTCTCTTTTCCACCGGCCGACCCTGGATGTGGTCCAGCAGGACCTTGACCGCCAGGTACCCCATCTTCATCGGGTCCTGCAGGGCCAGCCCCTGGATTTCATTATTCTCCAGGGCCTGAATTAACTTGACGGAGCTGTCAAAGCCCACCAGCTTGACCTTCCCGGCCAGGCCGAAATGCTGCAGGGCCCGCAGGGCTCCAAAGGTGCTGGATTCGTTGGGCGCGAATATGCCCTCCACCTGCGGGTAGCGGCTGAGCAGGTTTTCGGTCAGCTGGTAAGCGGACTCGGTGGTGGTCCCGGCAAACTGGTCCTTGACCAGAAATTCTATGCCCGGGTAGTCCCTGGTTATGGTCTCCAGGAAGCCCTGTTCCCGGAAGGTGGTGCTGGCCGAACCCTCCAGGTAGCGGATCAGAAAAATCTTGCCTTTTCCGCCGAGCACTTCGGCCAGGCGGCGGGCGGCCAGCACTCCGCCCTGGTAGTTATCGGTGGCCACGAAGCTTATGTAGTTATCACCCTGCAGGTTGGAATCCATGATGACCACCGGGATTCCCTCCCTCATGGCCTCATCCACCGGCCGCATCAGGGCCCGGTCGTCCAGCGGGGCCAGGACAATCCCGTCCACCCGCCGGCTGATGAAATCCTCAACCACGGTTATCTGCTGGGCCCGGTCGTCTTCCTTCTGCGGTCCCTTCCAGAAAATTTCCACTCCCAGCTCCTGGCCGGCCTTGACCGCCCCGGCGTGAACCGCCTTCCAGAATTCGTGGGTGGTTCCCTTGGGAATGACCGCGACCTTGTAAGTCCGGGGCCCGGAAGATTGTTTGTCCCCGCGACGGCAGGCCGCCGCTGTCCAGATCAAGACGGTTATCAACAGGAAAATGATTACGGGCAAAAATTTTACCTTCGGCTTCATGGCCTCAGTATAAATCAGCCCGCCGAACCAAGTCAAAACCGGAATTTAAAAAAAATAAGGAGAACAACTCGCAGAAGAGTTGCCCTCCCTATTGATTACAGTACCAGTCAGAGATTCAAAAGCAAAAAACCGGTCAGGCCTTCTTGAGGATCGGCATGCCGGTCTTGGCAGTTTCCACCACCGTGTATCCGGCGGGAACGTTGTCCAGGGCGCCCGGTCTGACTTCTCTGGCAAAGTAGTAGATAGTCTGCATCTTGCCGCCCCGCAGCTTCACTTCGCGCGAATGCAGGTAGTAGGTCACTCCCTTTTTGTTGGTGAATGCGTATGGCATGAATTAAACCTCCAAAAAAATTTTTTACAAACTAAAACCGGTATCCCAGGGTAACACCCAGAAGCTGGGCGCTGGTCTGGCAAGTTCCGGCGCCGAGGCCCATCGGGTAGATGTCCCGGTTGGGCGAGGTCCGGTCCTGAAACAGTTCGTACATGTAAGCCACATCGACGCTGAACTTGCCCTTAGTATAACCCAATCCCAGAGTAAATGCCACCCGGCTGGCATCGGGCAGGGCCGGGTCCATGGTTTCCACCGGCTGCGGAGTCTGGTCATAGATGACTCCGCCCCGCAGGGCCAGATTGTCCTTGAGCAGGTACTGCAGGGCCGCCCGCAGCAAGATGGAATTCTTGAAATTCTCTTCCACCACTTCCTGCTCGGTCATCCCGTTCTCAAAAACTATGTTGATCTCATAGCTGTCATAAACTTTCCAGGTCAGGTACTGCCCGGCCACGGCCACCAGGAACTTCGGGCTGATCTGGTAGGAAAAGCCCAGGTCGAAGATGTTGGGGTGCTTGAAGGAGGTGGTAACCACGCCGGCCCCCGGAATGTAGGGCTGAATCGGCGCGGGCACCCGGGTCTTGTTCAGGAAGAAATCGCCCGTGTAGTCCACGGTGAAATTGCTCCTCCAGTTAAAACCGGCCGAGAACCTGTCCTTCTTGAACAGCAGGCCGGCATTGAAGGCCACCGCCTCGCCGGTTGCCTTCTTCAGCGAGGCCGGGACATCGCCGGTCCAGACCTCGGGGATTTCAATGTGCCGCACCAGGTCCAGCTTCAAGGTGGAATGAACGTAGGAAACCCCGAAGCCTATGGACAGGTTATCGTTGAGCATGACGGCCAGGGTTGGGTTGACAAAAAGAGTCTGCATCGAAGTCTCGGTGCAGATGTACTTCAGCGGATAGTTGACCGGCCAGGCCGTGCCCAGCCCGTAGGGAGCGAAGACCCCGACTCCAAAGGCCACCCTGGAGCCGAAACGATGGGTCAGGTAGAAATGCGGCGGGAAAAAGGTCTGGTCCAGCTGGTAAACCTTCTGAAAGGCCGGGTCCGGCCAGCTGGGCAGCAGCAGCGACCCTGCCGGGAAAATGAAGGTCCCGCCGGCACTGACCCTGGTCCCGGGCAACCAGGCAATCCCGGCCGGGTTGTAGAAAATGGCGCTCGGGTCGTTGGCGATGCCGACAAAGGCCCCGGCCAGGGCCATGGCCGCCGTCCCGTGCTCGTAGATGAGAAATCCGGAACCGGAAGCCAGAGAACTCAAGGCCAGGATAAAAACCACCAGCACACTCAAGTTCTTTTTCATTTCCATCCCTCCTCGTCCTCAGCGACTTATGCCCACAAATTATTCTGGCTTTCTTTTATTAAATTTATCGGGGGTTGTCAAGCCAGCCAGAAAACTTTACGGCCCTACTGGATGAAGCCAACGCCAGGCGGCACATCGGCCGGGACGATCGGCCCGAACATCTCTTCATACCTTTTTATGTTACCTTCCAGGGCCTCAGCAAACCGCTTGGCGTGGGCCGGGCTCAGGATGAGGCGCGAGACCAGCTTACCCATCGGCCCGTCGGGAAAGATGAAGGCAAAATCAAAGATGAATTCCTCCCGGCTGTGCCTGATGGCGGCCAGGTTGGAGTACTGGCCGACGGCAATGTGCTCATCAACCTTGATGTCGATTTTCTTGTCCTTCAGGTCATCCCTGTTCATTTTTCATTCTCCTCGTTAAATTTGCTTTCCTATTTCTCGGCGAGACCGGTCAGCCCGAACTTCAAGAGCGGCAACTGACCGGTCAGCCCGAATTTTACTAGCGGCCACTGACCTGACAGAACCACTTCATCTCAGCAAAAATTCCGGGGCAATCGCTAGTCCTTTCTTACTGTTTCTTTTTAACTGCTCTTTTTTTATTTTCTAATTATTCCTGCCCTCTGTCGATAATTAAGTTTAAATTCTATGCTCGTAAATGAATTCTATACCCGGCGGCTGGGGCTGGCAACCTGGATTTTCCGAACCTGCCCGGTCCTGATATATGAATAACCGTTCATATATAGTTGTTCCGAAGGACGGGCATCTCATCATAACCAGCTAATTTCCAGGCACTCTGGCGGCAGAACCATCGGCCAGAAGAAGAAAAATCGGCTGGCCTGGTTACCGGCGGTCAGAGATCACCGTTTCCAGGCCGTCACGGTCAAAAAAATTGATAACGTTAACGCAAGATTAGAAAAATTTTTTGTAAGCTACTGATATTCATAAAATTAAAATTTAAAAAAATGCTTGATTTTGCTTCCGGGTGGAATATAATAATAGTGGCTTTCCTGGGCGGGCTGGGGAAAGCCCCCACCTTTTTGGTTCCCATCATCAACCCCCCTTTTGCTGACAACAGCCCGCATCTCTTCACGTCACAATTTTTTCAAATACTTTCCTACCGCATTCATTTCTAGCTTCTTTGACGGACACGCTTTTTATACCTTTTACAAATTGTTCCGGGCAAAGACCGAGGCAATAAAGCCATCGGCCGGTTCTGGCTGACCGACGAGCTGGCCACAGTTAATATTCCCAGGCTCCGCACCAAGAGTTACTGATACGAATAACCAGATCGATGGATGGTGGCGGCCTGCATTATCCAGAAGGGCCGGGTCTGCTTCCCGCGGATTTCACCTTATTCCTTAAATCGACCGGGACCGGATCGACTCATCATCACCTCTGGCCAAGACCGGGCCATGGCTCCCGGTTCTTAATTTAAGAGCCTGGCCTCAATGTTGGCGCTGACAGCTGGCCATTTTTTGATCCGGGCCACCGGTTTCAGAACCGGGGATATGGTACCAGCACCCGCACCGGACCAAAGCCTCGGCTAACGTGTAAATAAAATGATACCTTAACTCCCTCCCCGACCTGAGCCGGGCTTTTAATCCGCGGATAATCCCTGGAGATAATCGGAAAGGAATGGCCCGCGATGAATAGGATGGACGACTTGGATTCAAAATATTTAATTAAATGAAAAGTATTTAATTAAATAAAATGTCCCGGGCGCAAAAATATATCGCCCGCAAGCCCTCAGCGGCAATAAAATTCAATCATCAGGCGCACGGCCTCCTGGCAGACCGGGCAGAAGGGTTTCTTGCCCTTGGTGAACATGATGCAATCCACGGCCGGCCGGTAAAGCCCGGTTGAAGAATACCCGGCCCCCTCAAAGGCTCCAACCTTACCGGCATACCTGCTCTTGGCCAGGAATTCATCGACCTTCCGGGCCTGCTCGGCCGACAGCCGTTCGCTCTCTTCTTCCAGGCGGGCCACCTCTTCTTTCGGAGCTCCTTCCCTCTTCATCCTGGCAATCTTCTCGTTAACTTCCATCCGGATCTTCTGGTAAGCCGTGTCCATCCGGTCGAATTCTTCCTTTTCCCAGGGCGTTGGAATCTCCACCCCGGGAGTGACCAGGCTCTTCCATTTAAGTTTGGCCGGGTCCAGCAAGGCGGTGATGTTGGGCTCCACCGGCTCCACCCCGCGCGGGTAGAACTCGTTGTAGGCCACCTGGGAAGTGTAATACTCGTCGGCCAGTCCGGTAAAAGAATGCCCGAACTCGTGGAGCATCAGGTATTCATACCACTGGTTGTCGGTGGTGAAGGTGCAGTAAAGGTTGTAGATTCCACCGCCGCCGTAGCGGTTGTGGTTGACCATGATCAGCAGGGCGTCGTAGGGCGCGGCCGCGGCCACGTCGCGAACCCGCCGGTTATCCTCGGTTAAAAGGTAGCGCTCCGAGCCAAAAGAATCGAAGCTGCAACCCAGGGTAGTCTGCTTGAACTGGCCGTGGGAAGGCTCGTCGCAGCCGCTTTCGGCCGACGGCTTGAAGACGCCGTAGATATTGAACCTATCCTTCTGGCTTTTATAAGGCTCCAGGCTGAAAAATACCTGGACAAACCGCTCCAGGTCTTTCCGGAGCTTGGCCTCTTCGTCGGCGGTATAGCCCTCGACCAGGAAGACCACGTCCACCCTGTCGTGGGGTGAGCCGTTCTTGACCAGCTCGTAGACCCTGACCCCGGGCTCGGTTTTCTCCCTGACTATATAAATCGAGGCCGGGTCGATTTCTTCGGAGAATATCTTGTGAAAATTATTCTCGCGGTCCCGGGCTTCCAGGGTGAAGACAATTTTATTCTTTGGATACGGGACGAGCACCGATTCATGAAAGGTCCGCTTGATACCCTTGAGGGCTTCTTCCGTGGTCTTGTATTCACCGAACAGGCTGTCAAAGGCCCGGGCATAGAGCAGCTGGCCGGAAGCGGCGTCGTATATTTTGGCGCAGTACCGGCCACGCATGAACGGGTCAACCAGGTTTTTTACCGGCCCGGCCCAGACACCCTGCCTGTAAACCCGGTCCAGGGTGACGATTTCCTCCCGGTGGTCGCCGGCATGGTAATAATCAATTCGCATGGTGGCGTCCAGGAAATAGCGGTCAAAGTCAGGCTTGTCCTGGGCCCCCACGGAATAAATGATGAAGGCGACGATAATCGCTCCCAGCAACAAAACCAGGTATTTTTTCATGGCTGCCCTCCTTCTTGATTTACGGTCTGACTATCTTCCCGGCAATTTCTTTTATCAACTTGAAAGCCAGGCTGGCGGTAATCTCCGAAACATCCCGCGACGGATTCAGCTCCACCAGGTCAAAGGCCACAATCCTGGCCTTTAAGTTCTGGATTAAATCCAGCACCTGCCTGGAAGTCAGGCCGCCTGGCTCGTGGTGGGAGACGCCCGGGGCATAGGCCGGGTCAAAAACGTCCAGGTCGAGCGAGATGTAGAGCGGGTTCTTGAACTCCAGCCTGGGTTTTTCCGGGTATTCGCGGGCGGTTATGGTCCGCACCCGGTATTTCCTGGCCATGGCTTCCATTTCCGGGGTGGTGGCCCGGATACCCACCTGGACCAGGTTCTTGACCAGCCCGTCTTCCAGGATCCTGGCCATGGGGCAGGCATGGGACAGGCGGTCGCCGTAGAGGTCCTGGTACATGTCGGGGTGGGCGTCCAGGTGGAGCAGGTCCAGGCTCTTGAATTTTCCGGCCACGGCCTTAACCGCCGGGTAGGTAATGGAGTGGTCGCCGCCCAGGATGATGGGCACCGCCCCGTCGGCCACAACCCGGCCTACCTTATCTTCTATCCCGGCAAAGGTCTTGAGCATGTCGCCCGAGGTGTCGACATCTCCCAGGTCAACCAGCACGGTCTCCTCGGACAGGTCCACTCCCAGCTCGGTATCGGGGTTATAACACTTGCCGGTGGAAACCCGGCGTATGGCTTCCGGACCGGCGGCCGCGCCCCTTCTGAAACTCGACTTTTCATCAAAGGGGACGCCGACGATGGCCAGCTTATACTTTTTGACTTCTGATAGGTTCTTCAGGGCTCCGCCAAAATCGGTCATGTTCGCCTCCGGAATGTTTTTCAGGCAGAATTATACAGGATAGAGTTCAAAAACTGAAATCAGAAATAGAGCAGCGCGGCAAAGCTTACGGCCGAGCCGGTAGCCTGTTCTTCCGACAGCTCATAGCCGAGGAAAAATCCCTCGCGCTTCTGGAATATTTCCAGGAGCGAGGCCAGCACCGGGAAACCGCAGACGTTAAACCGGTCGCCACTTGACCTGACCTGGTCCCAGAAGGATTCCGGTTGCCAGCCGAGCAGGGCTTCCACCAGGTCATGGTCATAGGCCACCACCGCTTCTTTTAGCTCGGAAGCTGTCTGCTGGTGTCCGAACCTGGGCCCTACGTGGCAGAAATCCACCCCGGCCACCACCAGGGTGCCGGGCCCGGCCGCGGCCCCGGCCAGGACATCCAGGAATGGCTTAAGCCCGGGTATTTCCGAAGCTCGACCGGCCGTTTCCAGCCAGGGCATAAAAGAGCCAAAGAGCACCGGGACCAGCTGGAAATCATTACCCAGGAGATGCTGCAGGAACAGAATCTGAAATTCTATGGAGTGCTCCTTCTTATGGGCGAAATCATCCGGGGCAACCAGAATGCCGCCCGCCTTTCTCAGGCTGTCCACCAATTCTTTTTCCGTCTTCACCCGGCCAAGTGGCGTGGAAAAATCCTTTTCGGTCAGGGAAATGGTGCCGTTTTCCACCGCATGTCCCGTTCCCAGCACAATTACCCGCCGGAATTTTTTCCCGGCCAGCGACCTATAGGCCAGGGAATAAAGTCGCTGCCCGCGCCGCAGGTCGATGTGGGGAGCGACCAGCACGGACGGGTTGCGGTCTGAAACAAGCCTTTCCACTTCCGGGGGCAATTTCTCGAGATCCAGGATTTCCGAAAGGAGCTTCTTCAGCTCTTCCGGGCGCTCCGGGTAGGCTTCCCCGGCCAGGGCCGGCTCCCTAACCGGCAGGGCGGCAAACTCCTGCACCAGCTCCCGCTTGCGCCGCCGGAATTCCGGGGTGTCCAGGAGCCACAGCTGCCGGAAACTCTGCAGAATCTCTCCCACCAGCCCGGCCCCCTTCAGGCTGTAACCTCGCTTCCTCAGAAATTCCAGGCGGATGTCCTGGTCATCATGCTGGCCGTCGATCAGGGCCAGCACTTCCAGGGCTTCACCCTGGAGCAGGACCGGGTTCTTGATCAGTCCCAGCCGGTCGCTGACCAGGACACCTTTGCGTCCCTGGTATTCCATGGGCTGGAATTCCAGGTCGGGTCTGAGTTTCAACGGAGACTTCTTCTCGGGTGAACGGTTCATTTTTTCAACCTTCTTATACCCAAAAACGCAGTGCTACCCATCATTCCTTTAACACTTCAGTTCCCTCTGACCAGAGGTATTAATACCAGATAACCGATATTTTTTCCAGACCACCTGAATCGATGATTAAGATCGTGGCCGCAATTTTTCATGTTAAATGACTACCAGGCATAATTATACCGGCAGGAACAGGAAAACAACCTTCCCTCCAATAACCCGGCCTATCAGAATAAGGCTGCGGAAAAATGCCAGCTTGAAGATTGGCCATGGGCTTCAAATGGGAAACGGGATTTCAATCTCATTCTTCTTCCCGGTTTCGGGCCAGACCTTTTTCCTGGCTTTCAGGCCACTCACCAGACGTTCAAACCGAAAGCCTGCCCCCAGTTATGTGCACTTCAGTCTCAATCCAGGCTCATACAGGTCAGAATGGACAGTCCGGAGCCGGATCATAAGAGCAAGGCAGGCCGGGAAAACCTAAGACTAATAATTATTAATAATAATGAAGCGAGAGTCTCTTGAATGCGGGTAAAAAAAAGAGGTCAAGGGGTTGGATGAGGAAGAAGGAGGAAAGAGGAGAAGGATCTTCCTCCCCCTCCCTTTCCTCAGCAACCTTGGCCTCGCCTCAAACTGAGGCGAGCCCACTATCTCATGGCCCTAGAAGCCTGACAATCACCCATCGGGATGTTTAACAGGGTGAATTTAACGGCACCCGGCGCCTCATCGCGCCTCACCCCCCTGTTTTCCACGATGCTGTAAGTAAAGGATTTACCGGTCATGGCCCAAAAAGGAGGGGTCAGGTCCGGGACCTTGTGGACCATCGCAGGCGAGCTTGCGGGAAGGGTCCGGTCATGGCTGCTCAACCTTTGGTTTTTAAGGTACACAGAATGAAGACCATGCGGGCGGCCTGTCTCCCTGGACGTGAAGTCGCCCCGTTAGTGGCCATCATCCCTGGCCGGAAGCCTGGTTGTCAGCCCTTATCTGGGCCACCCGGCTGCTTTCTCCGGCGGCAAACCGAACTCACCAAGACCCCTGGTCGGGAAAAACCCGATGACCGATTTTCTTTTACACCTTCGTTAAAATTTATCCCGAAATGACTTTCCCCCGCCGGGGGAAAAGCGGGCCGGCTGGCTCCCGGCAAAAAGTTAACGGGTCAAAATAACCAGACGGGCAGAATGAATGGAAAAAGTTGCCGCCAATGATCGGTAATCGGTCCTGGATTAGCAGGGTGGCTTTAAGTTTTAAAAAACGGGGCCCGGGGCAGGAATTTTTTTCTTCTTTATCAGGGCCGGGTGAATGGCATATATTATTGAGATGATTGCCGGCTGGCCGAACGGAAAACTTGAATGGAATTAATAGGATTTAATCGGCCAGAAATAAAATCATCGCCGGCGGTTGTGGCGACAATTTAAGTTTGAATTGCGAGCCGATGCATTAAAAAACGAGCCCGACTCCCGGGCCCGGCCAGAAGAACCTGGCTGGATCAGCAAAAAAATCTGGCCGGGACCAGCGGGCTATCCGGGCCAACCAGGTCCGCCCCGGGATGTGCGGTAGAAAAAAATGGAAGAATCCGGATGGTTCATAAATCTAAAAAATAAATATCTGTGAGGAGGAAACGATGCGCCTCAAGTCCCCGAAACGCCTTGATGTCGAAGACCTGCTAAGAATGCTGCCGGCCCTGCTGGCAGTGCTGTTCATTTTAGCCACGCCTGGCCTGCCCGCAGCCGCCACGCCCGGCAGCGGAGAGGAACGGCCACGGCTGGCCATCGAGAAAATCATGGCCGGCCAGGAGTTCATCGGCACCCCGCCCTCCAGCCCGGCCTGGGCCGTTGACGGCAAGACACTTTACTTCCGCTGGAAAAAGCCCGATGAAAAAACAACCGAAATTTATGCGGTCAGCCTGGCCAACCCGGTGCCGGTCAAAATCACCCGGGAAAAAATCCTGGAAAACCCGCCGGCCGGTGGAGCCGGTCGCTTCCGCGGCTTCTTCGGCTTCGGGCGCTTCGGAACCTCCTGGCAGTGGGACCGGGAGAAGAAGAGGTTGCTGGTCAACCAGAACGGCGACATCTTCCTCTACGACCTGGCCTCCAAAAAGGCCGACCAGCTCACCGCCACCGACCAGGCCGAATCCAGCCTGGGCTTTACCCACGACCAGAAGAAAGTTTATTTCCAGAGCGGCGACAACCTCTTTGTCCTGGGCCTCACTGACCGCAGCCTGCGCCAGCTCACCTCCTTTACCAGGGAAAAGCAGCCGGAACCGCCAAAACCCACGGAAATCCAGAAATGGTACGAGGATCAGCAGCGGGTCCTGTTCAAGGATATTTTCAGGATGGGCTTTGAAGGCTTAGGCCGGGGTGGCGGCGGGGCTGACCTGCTGCCGGCCCTGAGCAAGGTCACCACCAGGCGCAAGCCTTTCCTCCTGACAGAAAACCAGCGGCTGGTTTCGGTCGAGCCGACGCCCGATGAGAAATATGTCCTGTTCATGATAACGGAAACAATCACCGCGGCCAGGAACACCATCGTTCCCAATTACGTTACCCGAAGCGGCTACACCGAGACCATCAACTCCCACACCAAGGCCGCCGAAAACCCGCAGCTAACCCGGCTGGGTATCGTCAACAGCGAGAACGGAGAAGTCCGCTGGGTGGATTACGGGCAGGGCGAACGCCAGGTCAACCCGCGGCAGTGGCTGTGGTCGCCAGACGGCAAGAAGTGCCTGCTCATCGCCCAGTCGGAAGACCGCAAGGATGCCTGGCTGTTCCTGCTTGACCCGACCAGCGGCAAAACCGCGGTCCTGGAAAACGTCCACGACGAGGCCTGGGTCGGGTCGCTGGGTCTGACCGGCATTTCCTGGTGGCCGGACAGCCGGCATGTTTCCTTTATCTCCGAACAGAACGGCTACGCCCACCTCTACCGGCTGGACGTTGACAGCCTGGAAAAGAAGGCCCTGACCGAGGGCAAGTATGAAGTGACCCAGGCCGAGCTGTCCCGGGACGGCCAGAAAATCTATTTCGTCTCGAGCGAGGTCCATCCGGGGGAACGCCATTTTTATGTGCTGGACCTTAAGACCGGGAAAAAGACCCGGCTGACCAATCTCACGGGCATGGGGGAATTCTATCTCTCCCCGGACGAAAGCGCCGTGGCCATCATCCATTCCTACAGCACCCGGCCGCCGGAGCTTTACCTTCAGGCCCTGGCCCCAGCCTCCAAGCCCAAGCAGATCACCCAATCAACTACCGCAGACTTCCGGGCCTATCCCTGGTACGACCCGGAGATTGTTACCTTTAAGGCCCGGGACGGGGTCGAGGTCTATGCCCGGCTGTTTAAGCCCGACAATCCCCATCCCAACCGTCCGGCGGTAATATTCATCCACGGTGCCGGCTACCTGCAGAACGCCCACCGGGGCTGGAGCACATATGAACGGGAATTCATGTTTCATAACCTGCTCCGCGATAGCGGCTACTTCGTCCTGGACGTCGACTACCGGGGAAGCAGCGGCTACGGCCGGGACTTCCGCACCGGCATCTACCGCCACATGGGCGGAAAGGACCTGGATGACGTGGTCGACGGGGCTAAATTCCTGGTGGAAAAGTACCAGGTCAATCCCCGGGCCATAGGCTGCTACGGCGGAAGCTACGGCGGCTTCCTGACCCTCATGGCCATGTTCACCACCGACACCTTCAAGGCCGGGGCGGCCCTGCGCCCGGTGACCGACTGGGCCCACTACCACCCCAACTACACCGTGGACATATTGAACCTGCCCCAGAAGGACCCGGAAGCCTACAAGCAGAGCTCGCCAATCTACTTCGCCGAGGGACTGAAGGGCGCCCTCCTCATCTGCCACGGCATGGTCGATACCAACGTCCATTTCCAGGACACGGTCCGGCTGGCCCAGCGGCTGATTGAACTGGGTAAGGAAAACTGGGAAGTGGCCATCTACCCGGCCGAGGACCATTCCTTCCGGAACACCTCCTCCTGGGTGGACGAGTACCGGCGGATTTTCAGGCTGTTCGAGACAAACCTTAAAAAATAAGGCCAGCAGAGTTTTTCAGCTGGAAAAACCGATTCGGGGCCCGGCCGACTAATCGTGGGCCCGGAGCACCGGGTCGAGGTTTTCTACGACCCGGTCAACATCACTCCTGGTGAATACAACCGGTGGCTTGATCTTTATGACGTTGCGGAACGGGCCGTCGGTACTGAGCAGCACACCCCGGTCTTTCATCTCTTCGATGACGGCCCGGGCTTTCTCCGTGGCCGGCTCCAGTGTTTTTCTGTCCCTGACCAGCTCCACCCCGATAAACAGCCCCAGGCCACGGACATCGCCCACCAGGGGGTGCCGCTTCTGCAGCTCCCTCAGCCTCTTCAGGAAATAATCCCCGACCACCCGGGCATTTTCCTGTAAATTCTCTTCATCAATGGCCTGAAGCACGGCCAGCCCGGCGGCGCAGCTCACCGGGTTACCGCCGAAGGTGTTGAAGTACTCCATGCCGGTGGCGAAGCGCCCGGCTATCTCCGCCGTGGTTATTACGGCCCCGATGGGATGACCGTTGCCGATCGGCTTGCCCAGGGTGACGATGTCCGGCATGGCTTCCTGGGACTCAAACCCCCAGAAAAAATATCCCGGGCGACCAAACCCCACCTGGACTTCGTCAGCTATGGCCAGCCCGCCGGCAGCCCTAACAATATCAAAAGCTTTTTTAAGGAAACGCGGAGGGAAAATAACCTGCCCGGCACAGCCCATCATCGACTCGGCCATGATTCCGACCAGCTTTTTCTTTTCATAGAGAAGGCCGGCCACCAGTCTATCCACCTCGGCCGCATATTTTTCTGCGGTTTCTTCGGTGTGCCCCCGGTACAGGCCCCGGTAGGGATCCGGAGTCGGGACCTTGTGGACGAAAGGCGGCGCCCCCTTGCCCCCGGGCCCGTCGAACTTATAGGGACTGACCTCAACCAGGGAGGTCAGGTTGCCGTGGTAGGCCCCGTCGATGACCAGGAGCTCGGAGCCGCCGGTAAAGTTCCTGGCCAGCCGCAGGGCCAGGTCGTTGGCCTCGCTTCCGGAATTGACCAGGAAACAATGGGTGAATTTCCGCGGAAAACGGGCCAGCAGGCTTTCAACGTAGGCTTCCATCTGGTCGTAGAGGTACCTGGTATTGGTGTTGAGGACAGTCATCTGCCGGGCCACGGCCCGGGCCACTGCCGGGTGAGCGTGGCCGAGATGGCAGACATTGTTGACGCAGTCCAGGTAGCTCCGGCCCTCGGAGTCGAACAAAAACTGGCCTGCCCCCCTGACGATATGGAGGGGCTTCCTGTAAGAAAGGTTCAGGGCTTTGGAAAGGTGGTCCTGCCTGAAAGCGAGCAACCGCTTTTTACGGTCCGCGGGGCTGTCCGTTTCGAAACCGCAGCTCCGGTAAAAAAGGCGCCGCCACTTTTCCGGGTTTTCTGAAAGCAGGTAATCAAGAAGTTTCCAGCCCGGTTCCTCGGAAATTCTCATGTAGGTATTTCCCGGCTCTACCGACCTTCTCCAGGCGGCCATGGTCAGGCTTACGACCAGGCGGGCCAGGATGAGGTAGAAGATAAGGTCGAGTTCCTCTTTTTTTAGTGGATTCAAGGAATGGTAGGCGCCGATTATTTGCGAGGCCACCTTTTCCCTGTCTTTACCGTCGCTGAGCATCAGGGCATAGGTCAGGGCCAGGGCCGGCTCGGCAGCCAGGAACGACTCGGTGGCGTCTCCGAAATCTATCAGCCCGATTACCCGGCCGGCGGATTTCCGGCCAGGTTCCAGCAGGATATTGTGCTCGTTGGCATCGCCGTAGATGACCTGCTTTCTTAACGTTTGGTCTTCGGGCAGGACCAGGTTTTCATATTGCAGAAGGCAATAGTCGAGCTTGCGGCGGGCGTCCGGGTCGGCGATATACCTGAACCTCTCCCTGGAGAAAAGGACATTCCTTACGTCCCAGGGAAGAAGGCGCCTCTGGCCGGGATGGTAAAACCCCTTGAGAGCCAGGTCGACCCTGGCCAGGAACCTTCCGACCTGAGCCCAGGTCTTTCCGCTTATGTTCCTGACCGAGGCCAGCGGGGTGCCTTCCACGAATTCAAATAGCCGGGCCAGGTAAGTCTTCCTGTCCCTGGCGGCGTAAGAGGTGATAAGTTGCCCTTTCCTGTCGGGGACGGGCCGGGGGAAGCGATGGGAGGCCAGCTTCCGGTTGAGAACCAGGAGCACCTGGTTTTCAAAGTCCAGGCTGTCTTCGTGGTCAAATTCGGAAGATATTTTGAGCACCAGCTTCTGGCCGCCTTTGTTCCGCACCAGGAAATTCTGGGAGCGGTCGCCGTTGAGGGGCTCAAGTTTTTCCGGGCGCAACCCGAAGTTTTCGGAGATTATCAGCTCGACATCTTTTTCCGGAAGGTAAGGCTTTCGGTATTCAAGTTTCGTCATTAAGCTCTCCCTGAGTGGCCGTACGGCTCAAATTATATGACCCGGTCTTTTAATCTTCAAGAACATAAGTAGCATCCTAACCATAAGAACTGCCTGATTATTAAAAATTAACGATATTGCTCAAGACAAAATCCCCACGGCCCGGGCAGGGGCCTGTTCATTTCTTAAGGCTGTTTCTTTACCGGACAATCTGTGGATAACTCGCACTGCCATGGGAACCCCGCCTTCTATTGGTGCTAACCCGATTCCGGCTCGCGCTTCCTAAGGCCGTAGCCTGAGCCGGCTCCTTCAGGATTTCTATCTTAACCTGAATCTCTAAACCTATGACCCGGCCTCCTGGTCAGGCTCATCCCTGAACCATCTCCATTGCCAGCCAGACCTCTGGTAATTTCCGTGTAGATTCTCTCGTGAGGCAACGAATCTGTTTCGGGCAGACATCATGACGTTATATCGGGCCGTCCCCCCGTTGACAGGAAGCCTTTATTTTTATATAGGATAATACAAGATGGGCAGAGTACTGGAACTCGAAAACGTTCACAAGGCTTACAAGCTGGGTTTTATCCCGAAAAAGAAACCGGTCTTAAAGGGCGTCTCCTTCCACGTCAACCAGGGCGAGATCTTCGGCTACCTGGGACCCAACGGCGCCGGCAAAACCACCACCATCAAGTGCATCCTGAACCTGATCTTCCCCGACGCCGGCCGCATAACCATTTTCGGCGAGGATTCGCTCCGGCCGCGGGCCAGGCAGAAGGTCGGTTTCCTGCCGGAGAATCCTTACTTCTATGACTACCTGACCGGGCGGGAGTTCCTGGCCTTCTACGCCGACCTGCTGGGAATTCACGGGCAGGCCCGCGAGGATAAGATCGGTTACTTCCTGAAGCTGGTGGGCATGGAGCGGGCGGCCGACCTTCAGCTCCGGAAATACTCGCGGGGCATGCTGCAGCGGATCGGGCTGGCCCAGGCCCTGCTCAACGACCCGGCCCTGGTCATCCTGGACGAGCCCATGGGCGGGCTGGACCCCATCGGCCGCAAGGAGTTCCGCGACATCATCGTCAACCTGAAGAAGGAAGGCAAGACCGTCTTCCTGAGCTCGCACATCCTGCAGGACATCGAAATGATCTGCGACCGGGTGGCCATCATCCTGGCCGGTGAAATCATCAACCAGGGCTACCTGGGCGACCTGATTTCGGAGAAGGTGCTGTTCACCGAGATAATAATCGGCGGGGTGCCGGCAGCCGAGTTCGACCACCTGGGCGAGAGCGTCTCCACCAGCGGCGACCGGGTGTTGCTCAAGGTTTACGAGGAAGAGAAGATAGACCAGGTGCTCAGCCTGGTCCAGCAGAAAAAGGGAAAAATAATTTCGCTCATTCCGCGGACCGAAACGCTCGAGGATATTTTCGTCAACATGGTGAAGAGCCAATGAAGATAACAACCATTGCTCTCAATACCTTCAAGGAAGCCAAGAGGGACCGGGTCCTGTACCTGCTGTTTTTCTTCGTGGCCGTGTGCCTGCTGTTCTCGCGCTTCCTGGCCCTGCTCACGGTCGGCGACCGGGTGAAAATCATCAAGGACGTGGGGCTGGCCTCCATCTCGCTCTTCGGCATGCTGATGGCCATCCTGATGGGCACGGGCCTGGTTTACAAGGAGATAGACAAGAAAACGATTTTCACCCTGCTGGCCAAGCCCATCCACCGGGCGGAGTTCCTGCTGGGAAAATTCCTGGGGCTGGTCCTGACCATTTTCATCATGACCGTGCTGATGGCCGCGGTCTTCATGCTGATTCTATTCCTGCACACCTTCAGCGTGGACTGGAAAATACTGCTGGCCATACTTTATATTTTCTTCGAGCTGTGCTTGATGACGGCGGTGGCTTTGCTCTTTTCGACCTTCACCACGCCGATCCTGGCCTCGCTCTACTCGCTGGCCTTTTATCTCATCGGGCATCTTTCCTGGAGCCTGGAGATGCTGATCAAGAAGGTAAAGAGCGGGGCGGGGCGGGCGGCGCTGCGGGTGCTGTACACGATCCTTCCGGACCTGGAGAATTTCAACTTCAAGACCGAGGTGGTGCACAACCTGCTGCTTCCGGGGAAGCTCCTGGGCACGAGCTTTGTATACGGTGTTGTATATACGGCTTTTCTGCTGCTCCTGGCCATGCTGGTTTTCCGGCGGCGTGATTTTGTCTGAGGCCGGCGGCGGGAAGAGCTGGAGACGGTCGGCATATTTGAGGGGCGGGAGAGGAAGAAAGGGGTAAGGGTTAAAGGGAAGAGGAACAGGATAGGAAAAGAAAACCCGGGATGCACAGGCAGATTTCAGGTCGCCCGGCCAGGCCGGCCGCACAGACCCGGGTTAAACCGGGAAGGCCCGGCCCGGAAGAGCTGAGGAAAGGTAAATTAGAGCAGCAGGGATGATGGATAGAAAAGTAAGGTTAAGATACCGGGTGAGCAAAAAAAGCCAGGAGCAGGGCTTCTGTCCAGAAATGAAACTCGGGAAAATTTATGGACAAAAAAATAGACAGAAAGATAGATACAAGCTGTGAACATAATGATTAATGAAAAAAATAAAAAATAGAGAAGCCCGGCGGTGGTAGCCGGGATTAAATAAGTAAGGTAAATGACAGATAAGAAAGAGAATACGGCGAGCCTGGAGGCCAGAAGCCCCGGCGAACGAATGCTGCGGCGCCAGAGGAACCTGCTGGTCGCAGGGCTGTTGGTTTCGCTCCTTCTCTTTTCCTGGTTGAAAATTCAGACCGACAAGGTCTCGCGGACCAGGGTGCCCGGCTCATCGATAATATATTTGCCATCGGGTAAATACCTGAAGCACATGACCTTCGGTTATTCAAGCCTGGTGGCCGACATCATCTACCTCTGGGCCATCCAGTATTACGGGACCTATGAAATTACCGACCGTTTCAAGTACCTGCAGCATATCTTTTCCATCATCGCCGAGCTGGACCCGAAGTACGTGGATCCGTATGAAGTCGGAGCGCTGATCGCCATCTACGACGCCCATGACCCCGAGCTGGCCTTCAAGATCCTGGACATGGGGCTGGAGAAAAACCCGGACATGTGGATTTTCCCCTTCCAGGCCGGGCACATCGCCCAGATGAACCTGAAGGATTTTGAGAAGGCCAGGGAGTATTACCGGAAGGCCATGGAAATTCCGGGAGCGCCGCCGATAGTCAAGAGGCTTTACGCCAACGCCGCCTACCGGACCATGAATTACCAGGAAGCCTGGGAGATGTGGAAAGAGGTTTACGAGACGTCGCAGGAAGACTGGGTCAAGGAAATCGCCTACAACCATCTCTACCGGGTCAAGTCGACGGTGGATGTGGAAGCGCTGGGCGAGGCGGTGAAGAAATACCGGGAAAGGTTCGGGCGGTGGCCGGCTGACCTGGGCCAGCTGGTGCGGGCCGGGTTGATAAGGGAAGTGCCAAAGGACCTGGACGGCAAGGATTACGTTTACGACGCCAGGACTGGTGAAGTGAAACCAGCGAGGGTGTGGTGGAAACGCTGAGAGTTGTACTGGTGGTGGTGGTCGGGCTGGTCTGGGGCAGCTTCCTGAATGTCGTGATTTATCGCCTGCCGCGGGAGAAAAGCCTGGTCAGGCCGCCGTCGAGCTGCACCAGGTGCGGGCGGCGGATCAAGTGGTACGATAACATCCCGGTGCTGTCGTATTTAATTCTGGGGGGAAAGTGCCGGTTCTGCGGGGAGAAGATTTCACCGGTCTACCCGGCGGTTGAAGCGCTGACCGCGGCCTGCTTTGTTATCATTTATTTTCATAACCTGAGATATTTTGACCTGCAGTTTTTTGCCGACTGTATTTTCGCAAGCAGCCTGATTGCCCTGGGCTTTATAGATTTTTTCCACCAGGTTATTCCCGATCACATCTCCATTCCGGTGCTGGTGCTGGCCCTGGTCTATGCGCCGTTCCGGTATGACCTGAATTTGAGGAAGGCGCTGTTGGGGGCGGTGGTGGGAGGCGGGTTTCTGCTGGTTGTTTACCTGGTCTACCTGCTGTGGAAAAAGAAGGAAGGCCTGGGGATGGGCGACGTGATGATGATGCTGATGGTCGGGGCCTACCTGGGGTTCAGCCGGACGATCCTGACCCTGCTTTTGGCCTCGGTGGTGGGCGCAGTGTTCGGGCTGCTGCTGGTGGCGTTCCGGGGCAAGGACATGAAGTTTGCCATGCCGTTCGGGAGCTTCATCGCCCCGGCGGCCTTCGTGTCGCTAATCTGGGGCGACCCGCTCATCACCTGGTACCTCTCCCTCTTCCCCCACTAAAACAGGGGACACCTTACACTGTCCCCTTTTTGGCTATTTCTTGATTTTCATTTTATCTGTTATTTTATTCAGTAAATTTGGGGACACCTTACAGTGTCCCTTTTAGGCCAGACGTTTCAGCCAGGAAGGTCTGATTTTTCTATCACGAAAATCTTCCGGGTAGCGGGGGTAACCTTGAAATCGTCGGCAACCGGCAAGCCAGGCACCCAGGCAATCCGCCCGCCCGAGAGAAAGACCGGCAGGATATCGCGCTCGGCCTGCGGGATTCTCCTTTCACGCAGAAGTTCCTTTAATTTCTTTTCGCCGCTCAGGCCCAGCGGTTTGTACTTATCCCCGGGCCGGCGGCTTCTAACTTCCAGCGGGAGAGCGAGCTTACCGGCATCCAGGTAACACCGGCTGGTGTCATCATATTGAAGCTCCCCAGCCTGCTTTGCGTTCAGAATTTCCACCTTAAATTCCCATCGGTCGGCAAAAAGGAGGCTTTCCTTTCCATCCCATCTGATCGAAGATTTCAAGGCAACGCTTTTCTTTTCGAACTTTTTCAGCCAGCCGCCCTCGTTGATGAGAACCATGTCTTTCCCCCAGCTGAATTTCTGCCCTTCTCCTAAAGCCAGAATGGCTTGTGTTTGCTCGAAGCTGGGTGACTCCAGCCCGAAGGCCAGGTGGAGGAATTTCCGGACCAGACGGCGGGTTATGGCCACCGGCATTTCTTTCAGCGCCCGCAGGTCCAGCTCTAAACCCGGGGAGGCTGGAGCGTGCTCCCCTTTTTTATCTTTATGTTTGTGGCGACCGCAGCAACCGCGGGTCACCACGGCCCACATCCCTTCAGCCAACTCGGCCATGGCTTCGTTTTCGTCTTGGGCAATGATGGCCAGCTGGGCCAGATGGCTCACCACCTCCGGGTCGAATTCCTTCTGCAGTTGTGGAATAAGCTCCAGCCGGATCCTGTTTCTAAGGATCGACGTGTCCAGGTTGGTTTCATCCACCCGGAATTCCAGCCGCTTTTCCCGCAGGTACTGCTCAATTTCCTCGCGCTTGAGTGCGAGCAGAGGCCTGGCCACCCGTCCTGCCCTCAACCTGATGGCCTGAAGGCCTTCCACTCCCGTTCCCCGGAATATCCTCATCAGGACCGTTTCTGCCTGGTCGGTCATGGTATGGGCAGTGAGCACCAACTCGGCGCTCCATTTCTCGGCCGTCTTTTCTAAAAACTCGTAACGCTTTAGCCGGGCGGCCTCTTCCAAGTTAAGCCTGTTCTGGCGGGCAAATTCCCGGACTCTCCCGCGGCCCACGAATAACTTCAACCGCAGCTTCCTGGCCAGTTGTCGGACAAAGCGCTCGTCGGCCACGGCGCTTGCCCTCAACTGGTGATTGAAGTGGGCCAGGGCTATATCTAGGTCGGGCCAGTCCCTTTTCAGCTCCAGAAGAAGGTGCGTCAGTGCCACTGAGTCCTGGCCACCGGAAACGGCTACCAACAGGCGGGATTCGGGGGAAAAGAGGCGATGCGCCTCAACGAACCTTTTGAATTTCTGGTAAATCATAATGAAAATGGCGGCGGAGGGATTTGAACCCCCGACACTGCGGATATGAGCCGCATGCTCTGACCAACTGAGCTACGCCGCCGGGTATGTGAATTTTATATGAGCTACCCCGCTTAGTCAATATGAACAGGGGATATGAACAGGGGACACCTTACGGTGTCCCCATTTTCTGCCCTTTTTCAGCAAATTACCAGGGAGGCAAAAAGGGGACACCCTACAGTGTCCCCGTTTACCTCTTTTACCTGGCCACCTGAAGAAGAAACTTCCTGTAATTCCACCAGTCGTAAGAATTGGCCTGGACCCCCGTATAGGTTCCTAAATATCAGATGGCCAACAAGCCCCTTCGCCGTTTCGACAAACCCTCTGAATATTGAAAATTGGGGACACTGTAGGGTGTCCCCGATTTTGTCACCTAAATTCAAGGGGAAAAAAGCTGAGAAAGTGAGAAAAAAGGGGACAGTGTACGGTGTCCCCTGTTTAGAGGAGCTCGGCGCTGTGCTTGACCCGGACACGCCTCTTCCCGGCCAGCAGCCCGCCCTTTATCTGCAACAGGCACCCCGGGCAATCCATCACCACCACCTCGGCCCCCGCCTTCTCTATCGCCTCTATCTTCTGCTTCAGCAGCTCCTCCGACACAGCGGCGTGCTCTACCGAAAACACCCCGGCGAACCCGCAGCAGACGTCGGAATTCTCCATCTCCACCAGCTCGTAGCCCGCCTCCCGCAACAGCCGCCGCGAAACCTCCGCCTCCTTCAGCACAAACTTATGATGACAGGAATCATGATATGTAATTTTTATTCTCTGCCGGCCGGGGATTTCTGCTTCAGTTCCGACTGTTAAACCTGACTCTATCCCCGATCGCCCCGCCACCCGCTCGCTCCCCTCTCCCGGTGCGGTCGGTACGGTCGCCGTTTCAACCTCGGCTTTTTCCGCGCTTTCTACTTTTCCTTTATTTTTATTATTCATTTTACCCGGAATTACCTCCATCCCTCCGGAACCCTCGCCCTTTTCCTCACTCTCAAGACCCAATTCTATTCTCTCTACCCCTTCTATTTTCAATCCTTCCTCGGCCACAAACGCCACCAGCGTTCTCACCCGCCCCCTGAAAACCTCAGCCTTCTTCTCATTCAGCATGATATCCGCCCTCAGCCTCGGCCCGATCTCTCTCAGCATGGCCGTGCAGGTTGGACACAGCGTGATAATCCGGTAATAATCGCCGCCGATTAGCTTCTCGGCCGCCCTCCCGAACTCCTTCCTGGCCTCCTCCGCATACCCGGAATTGGCCGCCGGGAAACCGCAGCAGCCGTCAAACGGCACCTCCACCTCATAACCATGCCGCCGCAACAACCTGTGAGCGGCCAGCCCCACCTCCGGGAAGAAATTTTCAATTAAACACCCCGGAAATATGGCCACTCTCTTGCCTTCCCGCAGGCTCTGCGCCGGCTGGACTGGCTTCTCGGTCTCCGCAAGTTGAATTTTCTCTTCGCCCCGGCCCCCCGGTTCTTTGCCGCCTACCGCTCCGCTTCCTGCTGTCTCAGCTTCTGACTCGCCTCCCTCCTTGTTCCCCTCAAAATCATGACCTGCGCCTTCTCCGCCCCCGCTTATTTTTAAGACCCTTCTTACACCCTTCCTTATACCTTTGTTTCCATCTCCAGTTTCATCAGTTATATCTTTCCCCAGCTGCTCAGATCTTGCCCCTGAATAATTACCGCCCCCACCTAAATTTTCTCTATCCTTATTCCTGTCTTTTTCATACCCTCTTTGCCTCTCTCTTTCCCTTTCCCTCTCCTTCTCTTCCGCCACGACCGCTGTAAAGCTTCTCTCGGCCAGCGCCGGGAATTTCTCCAGCCTCCGCAGCACACCCACTCCCACACCCACCGGCACCCTCACCAGCCCCTCCCGGCTGATCAACGGCCGCGCCGCCCTTCCCAGCGCAAAAATCTTCCTCTCTATCTGCGGCTTCCCCAGCACCGCGCCAAAGGCCGCCTTCTTCCACAGCTTCCCGCCCCTTTCTCTTACAATCTTCTCCCGCAGCTTCCTCACCAGCCCGGCAATCGGAATCTTCGTCGAACAGACCTCATCGCATCGGTGACAGCTCAGGCAATACGAGGCCAGCCCCTCCGACTGCTTCAGCCCGTGCACCCAGGCCGTCAGCAGGCTCCCGATCCCGCCCATGTAAACATAGCTGAACTCCTGCCCGCCGACCATCTGGTAGACCGGGCAGACGTTCAAACAGGCCGAACACTTGATGCACCTCAGCGCTTCCCTGAATTCATAATCCCGCTGCATCCGGCTCCGGCCGTTATCCACGATGACTATATGCTGTTCTTCCCGTGGCGGCCCCGCAATTACCGACACGTAGCTCGATATCTCCTGCCCCGTGGCATTCCTGGTCAGCACCCGCAGCAACTTCATCGCCTCCCTGAGCGACGGCAGCACCTTCTCCCGGCTGGCCAGCACGATATGAAGCGGCGGAACGCTGGTCACCAGCCGCCCATTCCCTTCGTTGGTCACCAGCATAATAGCCCCTTCTTCGGCCAGCAGGGCATTGGCCCCGCTCAGGCCGGCCCCTGCCTCCAGTATCTTCTTTCTGACGTGCCGCCGCGCCACCTTGACCAGCCCGCTTATATCCTCCGGCACGTCCTCGCCCAGCCGCTCCCTGAAAACCGCGGCCACCTGGCCCCTGTTCAGATGAATTGCCGGCATAACCATGTGCGTCGGGGCCTCGCCCGCCAGCTGTATAATCCACTCCCCGAGGTCAGTCTCTCTTGCCTCCAATCCCCGCTTCCGCAAATACTCATTCAGTCCGGTCTCCTCGCTGACCATGCTCTTGCCCTTGACCAGGACCTTTACCCCGCGCTCCTCAAGCACCCTGTAAATAATTTCGTTAGCCTGATTGCTATCCGCGGCAAAATGCACATGGCTCCCCCTGGCCGCGGCCCTGGTCATAAACCTGTCCAGAAGCTCCTCGCTCTGCTCAACCGCCGCCTCTTTTATCCGGGCCAGCTCCTCCCGCAGCGCCTCAAAGTCCATTCCGGCAAAGGCCCTCCCCCGCTTCCCGCTCCAGCTGCGGCTGAATTCCTGCAGCGTCTTCGTCAGCTCCGGGCTTATTTTCTCCATCCTTTTTTTCTTCATGCTTTTTCCTGGGAATTTTCTTTTATAACAATACATTTTACCCGCCAAAGTTTCAACCCGGTGTACGGGGCCAATATATCGGTGACACTCTTACTCCGGAGTAACAAAGAACAAGACTTTCTCCACAAGCGGTCCCTACAGGTTCCGAAATAAGACAGCCATAACGGGTAAATCGCAATTCCTCTCAATATAAGAGACATGTAAAATTATGGCTTTCCTACTGGCTTTCTTAGAGATCACCCCGTGTCGCTGATTCCTCTGACCGGGAACACCAGACCCCCGCAACCAGTCCTTTCGCTTCTGATAAAACCTCTAAATTCCAGAACAGCGGCCCGATTCTTCTGACTGAGCCCCCGCGATTAATCCTTGTTCGACGCGGCCAGGCAGAGCCTTAACCACTGCCTCAGCCCGGCCCCACCCCTTTTCCCCCTTATCCTCCCGGGCATTGCTTGACAGAACCAATTTTCCTGCTATAATTCAGAATATTCTGAATTTTCTGATTTTTGGGAGATTAGCCATGACTTCAAGGCCCGACGAACCCAGGAAAAACGCCAGCACCCAGGAGCTCCCCTGCTGCGCCCTCGAATCGGTAGTCAGTGTCGACGAGCGCGGCCAGATGGTCCTCCCAAAGGAAATCCGCGAGGCCGCCGGTCTCAAGCCCGGCGACAAGCTGGCCGTCATCATGTGGCGCGGAGCCAGGGGCTCCTGCTGCCTGACCCTCATCAAGGCCGACGAACTCAAGGACTTAATCCGCGAAAAGCTCGGCCCGATGATCAAGGACTTAATCCAAACAACCTGAACAGGAGGTCATCCATGAAGATAAAAGAAGAAGAAATCAAAAAGACAGTCCGTAAGCGTTATGCCGCCGCCGCCCGTTCCGGAGAGTCCTGCTGCTCCCAGTCCTTTTTCTGCTGCGGCTCACAACAAGAGCCCCTCTCCGACTCCGCACTGGCCGTAGGCTATTCCGAAGACGAGCTTCAGGCCATCCCCGCCGAGGCCAACCTCGGACTGGGCTGCGGCAATCCAACCGCCCTGGCCGGCCTCAAGCCCGGCGAAACCGTCCTCGACCTCGGCTCTGGCGCCGGAATTGACTGCTTCCTGGCCGCCCGTCGAGTCGGACCCACCGGCCGGGTAATCGGCGTCGACATGACCCCGGAAATGATCGACCGGGCCCGGGCCAACGCCCGCCGCGGCGGCTACTCCAACGTGGAATTCCGCCTGGGTGAAATCGAGAACCTCCCCCTTGCCGACTCCAGCGTTGATGTCATCATCTCCAACTGCGTCATCAACCTGTCGACCGACAAGCCACGGGTCTTCCGCGAGGCCTTCCGGGTTCTCCGCCACGGCGGCAGGTTGCTGGTCTCAGACCTGGTGCTCACCCGCCCGCTTCCGGTCGCGGTCAGCCAGTCGCTCGATGCCTACGTGGCCTGCGTGGCCGGCGCCCTGACCAGGGAAGATTACCTCTCTGCCATCAGCGCCGCGGGCTTCAAGAATATAGAGATCGTAACCGAAAAGAATTTTCCCCCCGAACTCCTGCTGGAAGAGCCTCGGGTCCAGGAGATAAGCCAGAAGCTCGGCCTCTCGCCGGAAAAACTCATGGAAAGCCTGTCGTCGGTGGTAAGCCTGAGCCTTCGGGCTGAAAAACCTTAAGCTTTAATTCAAATCGGGCCAGCCGCCGGGGCAATTACCCGGCCGTGATAAGAGGTAAACAAGAAGTAAATATGAAGTAAAAATTATTCTCTCTTCCGCCAGGCCTTACTTCTGGGCCTCAGAGCCGGGTTCTTCTGCCGCGCTTTACTGCCTCGCCTCACTCGCCCAGGAAAAGTTTCATATCATCCTCAACCGTCCCCACCCCGGCAATCCCGAACTTTTCCACCAGCACCTTGCCCACGCTGGGCGAAAGAAACGCCGGAAGCGTCGGCCCCAGGTGAATGTTCTTCACGCCCAGGGCCAGCAGCGCCAGCAGCACAATCACCGCCTTCTGCTCGTACCAGGCGATGTTGTAGGAAATCGGCAGCTTATTGACATCGTCCAGCCCGAAGACTTCCTTTAGCTTCAGGGCGATGACTGCCAGCGAGTAAGAGTCGTTGCATTGCCCGGCATCCAGCACCCGCGGTATGCCTCCGATATCCCCCAGCCCTAACTTGTTGTACCTGTACTTGGCGCATCCCGCCGTCAGAATCACCGTGTCCTTCGGCAGGGCCTTCGCAAACTCGGTGTAATACTCGCGGTTCTTCATCCGGCCGTCGCAGCCGGCCATCACGAAAAATCTCCTGATGGCCCCGCTCTTGACGGCGGCGACCACCTTCTCTGCCAGCTTAATCACCTGGTTATGGGCAAACCCGCCGACGATTTCGCCCTTTTCAAGCTCGACCGGCGGCTTGCACCTTTTCGCATGCGCAATTATTTCCGAAAAATCCTTCTTGCCGTCCGGGCCCTCCGGAATGTGCTTTAGCCCGCTGAAGCCAACCACGCCCGTCGTGTACACCCGGTCCCGGTATGACTCCCGCGGCGGCACCAGGCAGTTGCTGGTCATCAGAATGGGCCCGTTGAAGGTGTCAAACTCCTTGTACTGCAGCCACCAGGAGCTCCCGTAATTCCCCGCAAAGTGCGGATACTTCTTGAAGGCCGGGTAGTACTGGGCCGGCAGCATCTCGCCGTGGGTGTAAACATCCACCCCGGTCCCGGCCGTCTGCTCCAGGAGCTCCTCCATGTCCTTCAGGTCATGCCCGCTGATCAGTATCCCCGGGTTGTTCCGCACGCCAATGTCCACCCTGGTTATCTCCGGGTGGCCGTAGGTTGAGGTGTTGGCCCGGTCCAGGAGGGCCATGGTCTCAACGCCGTATTTTCCCGTCTCCAGCACCAGGGCTACATACTGGTCAACGCTCATGGCCTCGTCCAGGGTGGCCGCCAGTGCTTTCTCCACGAACCGGAAAATCCCATCGTCCTTGAAGCCAAGCTGGTAGGCGTGGAAGGCGTAGGCAGAAATGCCCTTGAGCCCGTAGGTGACCAGCTCGCGCAGCGATCTTTTATCCTCATCAGCCGTGGCCAGGACACCAACCCGTGGGGCCAGGGCTTCAAGGTCAGAATCCGAGCCATAGGTCCAGGCGAGGGCCGGCATCTTCTCCAGACCGGCTACATCCACCCCGGCCTTACAGAGCTCGGCCTTGAGCCCGTCCCTCACCGCCACCGCTTCCTTAATTTTCTCCAGGAAAAATTTCTTATCGAAGTTAACATTGGTGACCGTGGAGAAAAGCCCTTCTATCAGAAACCTATCCGTATCTTCCCGGTTAATTCCTTTCTCCCTGGCCTTTATGTTCAGAACCGCAATTGCCTTGAGGCTGTAAATCAGCAAATCCTGCAGGTTGGCCACGTCCGAAGTCTTCCCGCAGACGCCGATCTTGGTACAGCCCTTGTTGCCCAGCGCTTCCTGGCACTGGAAACAGAACATGCTCATCTCAATCTCCTTCCTTCAAAATTTTTGTCCTCTTGTTTATCAAACGATAGAACCGTGCCAATAACAAAAGCTGGAATTATTATACCCTATTAGTCTGGTTCTCTGAAATCCGGCCGGGGAGGTCAACCGTAGATGAAGATGAGGAGGCGCAGCGGCCCGTGCACCCCGAGCTCCAGCTGGCCCTCGATGTCGGCCGTGCGGCTCGGCCCGGTGACGAAGGAAATCTGCTTGACCTCGTTGGCCGGGCTACCTTCCCCTTCCTTTCCGCCTGACGACAGGTAGGTGTTGAAGGCCTCAAGGAGCTCTTCCATGCTGGCAGCAATCTTGCGCTTATCCAGGAAAGCCAGGCAATTCTCGGGAAGCGTCCAGCGCCAGAGGTCGCGGGGCGTGGCGTCCAGATGGACCAGGGTTCCGGTTTCGGCCACGGCAAAATCGGCCTCTACCAGGGCAGCCTGCAGTCCGGCGAATTGTTCCGGCCTGTCGGGGAAGACCAGGCTGAAGCCAGCGTTCTCGCGGGCAGCCAGCAGACCGGCCAGCCTGTCATCGGCGGTTATCCTGAGCTTCTGCTCCTGGCGCAGCCACTCCAGCGCTTTATCCAGCGCATTTTTCTGGTCGGGCGCCGTGAACACCTCGGCCGAAACCGCCACGGCCTTTTCTTTGAATCGCTCAATCAAGTCCTTGCTCATGAGCATCGCCCTTTAAGTCAAATTATTGTTTCTCAAAGTTGCCATTGCGCATTGCACGTGGCGTTGCATTTTTATGCAGCACTTCTTCTTTTTAGTCGGTCGAGCCGGCCGCGTGTCTGATTTTATTCCTAATTTTTTCCTAAGGCCAATAATTAGCGGCAAATTTGATTAATCTTTTGACCATAATAAATTATGATCCAGGCAGATACCCGAAGTTGCCCGGAACTGCACCCAGACCTCATCAATGGTTGATTCTAATAACTTAATTTTCAGGTCATCATTTAAGCACTCATTATAATCATCTTTATTGCCAAGATAATAATCAATTAAGAGCAATATTGTTTTCGATGACTTATACGAAATGAATTTGGCGCTTGCTTCACTTATCATCCTCTTCAATTCTGATTGAATAGTATCCAGGGCCCAGATTGCGTTTAAATCAACAGGTGCATATAAATCAACCTCCGGCCTTTCTGATTCAGAAATCGAAAGCACAGAGAAAAATAAATTAATTCTTTCTTCTTGCTTAGTTTTACTATCATGTCCTGTTATGAATTCTACTTCGAAATTATAATTTCTTTCCTGAAATATCTTTCTGTCGCATATTAGCTTTCCCACAAATGATTGCGCAAAAGATTCATATTTGCTTCTCTTAATTTTATTGAAAGATCTCGGGCACCTTATGATAATTCTTTTTTTGAAATCATCTCCAAAGGCGGACTTATTAAGATAATTATTTATCAAGTTTGAAATTTCAGTTACTCTTTTATCTGGAGCTCGAAGTACCTGCTGGAATTTTTCTACAACTATTTGCTTAATTTCTACGGCAATATCAAGGTTGCTCAAATAATAATCAGGTGATTTTTCTGTCCTGTTAGTCCGGTCGGGACAGGAAACAACGTCTTCGATTTTAATATTCTTAAAATCTTCATAGAATCGCAAGAAATCTTCCAGGTTCCGTCTTTCTTCTTTCTCTTCGCACTGATAGATGAGCTTCATATTAATTTTAAAAATTTTACCAGCGGCGGGCTTTCTCCGGCTCCATCTGGCGGAGGTCAAGGCCGCGCTCTATGGCCGCAATGCGGTAGAGGCAGATTTCGCGCAGCGATGAGGGGTGGTGCAGCACCTCGGAGAGCGACTGGCTGCCCACCGCCCAGGCCCCGCCACCGCGTACGACGACCAGCTTGTAATCGTGGAGCAGGCGGATTAGCTCTTCGTCGGATACCCCGGGCCCGACCACCGGAATGGCTAAGTACATGAAGCTGCCCTCGGCATCAACCGGGATGATGCGCGAAAGCGGCTCCTTTTCGCCGGGATAGACGTAGTGGGCGTGAGCCTCAGCCTCGGGCACATAGCAGTGCATTACGGTCTGGAAATCGCTGGCGGCGTAGATTTTCTTGTGCAGTTCAAGCTCGCGGTCGTCTCCGGGCTCCGGCGCCAGAGGAACCTTCAGCAGAGCACCGCCAACCTCGTAGGGCATGGAGGCCTGGGGCGCATAGAGCAGGTAATCCACCCCGCGCACCGACATCGAGCCGGTATGGAAGGGCGAAAGCCGCGATTCAAAGATGCGGTTTCCGGCCTTGCGAAATTCCTTGAGAATTTCCTCCTCTTCCGGGAAATCGCAGCGGCCGTCTATGTCAACGTTGTAAGGGGCGGGCTTGAAGTGAAAGTAACGCTCGGGGGCGGCTTTAATATTTGCCCGAAGCGCTTCGATATCAAGGCCAATCCTTTTGGGCTCGGGCTTGCTGGTCTTAACACCGGTTGGCGCCTCGGTCTTTATTTCAACTTCAGTTGTCTGTCGCTCCAGAAGCCGAACGATATAACCGGCGTTATTTGTCAGGCACAGGTGGTAAAAAGCTTCCTTGAGCGAGCGACCGCGAGTCATGGCGCCGTGGCCGTAGATTATGGTCAACGGATGTCTGGCCAGACGGGCCGGGATGGTCCTGGCCATCTCGGGCGAGCCGCTCGGCACCGCAAACCAGTCCACCGGAATTTCCGGTCCCAAGTGATAAAAGGCCAGCGGGTCAACCGGCACAAAGGGCGGCGGAGTTTTGGGCGGGGGCTGGTCGTCGAGCGTGGCCATGACCACTTCCTTGCAATGGGCGTGCATGGAAGCCTGAACGCCCGGTATGGACAGAATCCGCACGTGGATGTCAGTCTCGGATGAAGCCTTGTAGTAGCCGAAGTCGGTCTCGGCCGTGGAGAGGTAGCAGAGGTGGTTGGGCTCCAGGTCGCCCTTCTGCGAGCCGGTGGCCGTTATGACCACCATCTCCTCGCCGGATTCGCTTCTCCAGCGCATGGCCATGTTGCCGCTGTGGCTGTCCTGGATATCGTAGAGAAGTGAGGCTCGCCCTACGGAGCGGAAAAGTCGGAAAACTTCATCGCTGGTTTGCCATCTGCGCGGCGCCATGTTGAACCTCCCTTATGCTTTCCTGCGGGCAATCTTCATGTGCCGCAGAAGTTCGTTGCTGAGGCGGCCGTCATCGTTCCAGCCGCGGGCCCGGTAGTAATCGCGGCGCATCTGGAGCTGGTTTTCCAGGGTGATGGCCCGGGGCTTGCCTTCAGCCATTATGGGAATCTCAGCGAAACGAGCGGGCAGCAGGTCTTCCTCTTCCGGGTTGAGCCCGGCTTCCAGGTTAAAAAGCCGCTCCAGGGTGGCAATGCGGTTGGCAATTTCCTCCAGGCGGGCCGTGGAAAAATCCTGGCCGGTGACACCGCTTACAATCCTGGCCCAGGGGTCGATGGAGAAGGCAAAACCGGTGAAGCGGCAGATACCAAGGGTGTCCTGGAGAATGCCGGTGTTCTGCATGTTGCGGATGGCAATGGGCGACTGGAGCAGGCTGAAGCGCGGAATCTCGCGGGTACCGCCGAAGAAGGCCAGCGACACGGCATAGCCGCCACGAAGATGGCAGGCACCGGTGGGTGAAGTCATGTAGCCCAGAGCCTGAGCGTAGGAAGCGCGCGGGTCGTAGCCCGGGATTTCCAGCTTCTTGACGTGCATGGCGATTTCAGGGTGGCCGCAGGCCCGGGCCAGGCGGTAGGCACCACGGGCCAGGAGGTCGCCTATTCCCTGCCGGTAAGCCACAAGCTCAACCAGCTTTTCCAGAAGGTCGGAGCGGCCAAAGCGCAGGTCCAGGCCGCCGGTTTGGGAGGGCGTCAGGTAGCCGCGCTCAAAAAGCTCCATGGCGCAGGCCACCGTTCCGCCAAATGAAATGGTGTCAAGCCCGAGCTCGTTGGCTAAGTAGTTGGCGCGGATGATGGCGTCCATGTCGTAAATGTCGCAGACCGGGCCGGTCATCACGGCCGTTTCGTATTCGGGCCCCTCGCCCTTGCGGACCTGGCCGTTACTGCCTTTGACCGCGGTGTGGCGCTGGCAGCCGATGGGACAGAGGTAGCAGGAGCCGGCTTTTTCTAAGTAGGTGTGAGCTATGTTTTCGCCGCTCACCAGTTCAAGTTTTTCCTCATCGTGCTCCACGTCCAGGAAGTTTCGGTGCGGCAGCATGTTGATAAGGTTGATGAGCAGGATGAGGCCGGATGTGCCGAGCTCGCGCAGCAGCCGCTTGGTGATGGGCGCCTGCTTCATCAGGTAAAGAGCCTGGTCCAGGCCGGCGCGGTAGCGGGCTTCGTCGGCAACGACGATACGCTCCTTGCCGCTCACCCGGATGGCCTTGAGGTTCTTGCTGCCGAAGACAGCGCCGGGCCCGCAGCGCCCGTAGACGCGGTTTCTCTCGTTGGCCACGGTCGCGTAGAGCACAAGGTTTTCGCCGGCCGGTCCGATGACCAGGGCTCGGTAGGGATTGCCGGGTGCGCTTTCGGCCGTCAGGATGTCAGTCGTATCGTGGGTGTTTTTTCCCCAGAGGTGGCTGGCGTCGCAGATTTCCACCTTTTCCGGGCTTATGTCCAGGAAGACCGGGTGGGCGTCCCGGCCGCGGATGACCAGGGCATCGTAGCCGGTGGCCTTAAAGCCATAAGCCCAGGCTCCGCCCGAGTTGGAGGTGCCGATATAGCCGGTAAGGGGCGATTTATAGACCATGTGCCCGCGGGCCGCGGTCGGCGCCTGCGAGCCGATGAGCGGCGAGGTGGCGATGACGATGACATTGTCGGGTCCGAGGGGGTCGACTTTCGGGTCAATCCGGTCGTAAAGGAGCTTTGTCCCGAGCCCCCGCCCGCCGAGATAAAGAAGCGCATCTTCGGCCTGAAGCGGAACGACCCGGATTTCACCGGTGCCGAGGTCCACCTCCAGCACCCTCCCATGATATCCCGCTATTGTCATCTGTTTCCTTTTTTTCTCTATTTTATTAAGCATTCAGATTCTATTACTATATTCCGACCACCGCTTACATTCTGTACTAAAATATCAGAATACCCCAACCATGACAACCGTATAATAGAGATGGCTGGCTGAGATTGTGTCATTGATTTTATCGTCTTTTATATGGTAAATTTTTTGTAATAATAAAAAGCTTCGCCATGAGGAGGGCTTTCTATGTACAACTCATTTAATATACGCAATTTCCGCTGCTTCGAAAATTTCTTTATAAATGAACTCGACCGAATAAATCTTATAGTTGGGAAAAATAATGTGGGCAAGACTGCCCTCCTGGAAGCTATCTTTCTTCATTGTGGTGCCTATAATCCAGAATTAGCATTTCGAGTCAACGCTTTTCGAGGCATAGAATCAATAAAAATCGAACTTACAGGATGGGCCGAGACTCCGTGGGATTCGCTTTTTTATAATTTTGACTCAACAAGAACTATAGAAATCAGCGGAGAAAATAATATTTCGGGAACGAAAAAACTAAAAATCAAGATTCCCAGAAAACCGGCCGAGCTTAAAAAAATTAGTTATTCCTTGAGTAGGCATGAGTCAAAACTGAAAGAAGAGCCTGATATCTATAAATCCAGTCTCTGGCAATTAGAATCAGCCAAGCTTTTAGAATTCACTTTTGAACAGAAAAATCGCACTTCAACCTCATATATGATACTGGACCAGAAGGGTGCAAGGATTTCACCTTTTCCTGTTCCACCTCCATTTCCGGCATTTTTCCAGGCTTCAAAAATCAAAATCCCTTTTAAAGAAGAAGCGGAGCGCTTCGGTAAATTAGAAATGAGTGGCAAACAGGAACTTTTACTTGAGACCCTTAAGATAATTGAGCCAAGGCTAAAAAGACTATCAATACTTGTATCGGGCGGAGAACCAATTCTTCACGGAGACCTGGGCTCAGGTCGACCGATTCCTCTCCCTTTAATGGGTGAAGGTATGGTAAAGATGTCCAACATTATTCTTTATATAGGTAACGCGCCTGATGGTGTTGTTTTGATAGATGAAATTGACAATGGTCTTCATCATTCGGTCTTAAAAAAAGTTTGGGAAGCCATCGCTGAAGCCGCCCGTGCATTCGGAACTCAGCTATTTGCCACCACCCATAGCATGGATTGCGTAATGGCCGCGCACGAAGCTTTCTCGGATTCTAAATTATATGATTTCAAATTACACCGGCTCCAGCGAGAAGGGGAAACAATTAAAACAATAACATATGACAGAAAAACGCTTGAAGCGGCCATAACTTCTGAACTTGATGTTCGCTAAGATAACGATAAATAGATACATTTAAGGCGGGATTTATGGGGAACCAAGGAAAAAGGCTTACATTCACCAAACCATTCTTATTAATAGTTGAAGGAAAAGATGATAAGAATTTTTTTGAAGCTTTTCTCAACTTTCTTACTAACAAACAGCTAAATAATTCAATTAGAGACCGATTCGAAATTTTTGAATTAAAAGGTAAACAAAATTTAACGGACAAACTCAGGGCCATAAAAAGCACTCCTGGTTTTGGAAAGCTGGTCGCTATTGGCATCATTCTGGATTCAAATTCAAGTCCCAAGAGCACTTTTCAAAGCATTCAGACAGCCTTAAAAAAGGTTCAGCTACCCTGTCCAAAGAAAGAAATAGAAACAGAAGGTGAAAAACCGAGGGTCTCAGTTTTATTAATACCCGGTATAGAAAGACAGGGAGAATTAGAAGATTTGTGTCTTGAATCCGTCTCCAATGATAGAGCTTTGAGGTGCCTTAACCGCTATTTTTTCTGCTTGAGGAAGAATAAAATTCCCATAGCCCCAAAGGAATCCAAGGCTAAGTGTCTGGCCTTTCTTGCTTCTCGCGAAGATCTGGCAAACGATATAGGAACAGCTGCCAAAAAATCAATCTGGCCTTTCGAGAACAATGCTTTCTCCAGGATAAAGAAATTCATTTTGAATTTGGCTGAACAACACTATGATTAAAGCAGCTCAAATTGCAATTTCTTTCGCAGCCTATTTCATACAATAATCTTCTAATAACTATGCGAATAACGCTGTGATAATAACAATTTACGTCTCGTAGATTTCAAAACCGAGAGATCTAATAATATGTATTGCTTGTTGGGTTGTAATGTCTGGGATAGTTTTTCCAAGCAATTTTATTAGCTCTACCGCCTATAGGGTGAGGAAGCCTAACTCTCTGTTGGGATGCTATATCTGTTGGTTTCCGAGGTAATGAACGACAATTTCGGCCCTTAAGTCCGGATTCTCCCGATATTTCAGAACTGAAGCCGCTATTTATTGAAGCCTACAGATACGTTTCCGGACGTAGATAACTGAATTTTGTGTGGTTTTTTAATTTTGCTTTAAGATATAGAGAATCAATTAAGCTTTATCAAGCAAGGCAATTATTTTTTATCGTTCAATTTAAGAAAACTACTTCTAAATCCGGGCGTAATTAACGAGCTGGAATTAGTCGGGGCATATATCTTCGGGGCTTGCGTGGTATAGGGATTATTAACACTATAAGGAGAATATGGACTATTGAGCTGGTCCCCAAAAACTGGACAGCCTAGATAGGTGCACTTTGGCCTGCTATATCTCGGAAAGGAGGTATGGTAAGATGACAGGCATGAGGAAACAGTACGAAGCGGCCTTTAAGGCCAAGGTGGCCCTGCAAGCGCTGAAGGGGGAGAAGACGATCGCCCAGATCGCCTCGGAATCGGGAGTCCATCCGAACCAGATCCGGAAGTGGCGGGAGCATCTTCTGGAGGTCCTGCCTGAGGTCTTCTCGAACCGAAGGCCCCGGGAGGAGAAGACGCGTGACGAGCTCGAGGCCGAGCTCTACCGCCAGATCGGGCAGCTCAAGGTCGAGCTCGAGTGGCTTAAAAAAAAATCCGAGAAGCTCCTGTCGTAACGAAGCGGCAGGAAGTCGAGCCGATGAACTCCGAGATTCCGGTCTCCCGTCAGTGTGAACTCCTGAACCTGGCCCGGTCGACGTTCTACTACCAGCCCGCGGGCGAGGACGAGGAGAATCTGGCCCTGATGCGGCTCATCGACGAGGAGTACATGCAGCATCCCTTCTACGGAGCTCGACGGATGGCGGCCTGGCTTCGGGCTCGAGGCTACAAGACCAATCGCAAGCGGGTGAGCCGGCTGATGCGGCTCATGGGCCTGCAGGCGATCTATCCGAAACCCCGGCTGAGTGCGAATGGGCCCGATCATAGGGTTTATCCCTACCTTTTTAAAAGGACTTAGGGTGGACAGGCCGGACCAAGCTTGGTGCGCCGATGTGACCTATGTCCGTTTGGCCCATGGGTTTGCTTATCTTGTGGTCATTATGGACTGGCATAGTCGCTACGTTCTCTCCTGGGAACTGGCGACGACGTTGGACAAGGCATTTTGCCTTGAGGCCCTGGAGACGGCGCTCCGGATCACGACGCCTGAGATCTTCAATACGGACCAGGGCCCGCAGTTTACGAGTCGGGAGTTCACGGGCCGGCTGGAAGCCGAAGGCGTCCGGGTGAGCATGGATGGCCGGGGCCGGGTGTACGACAACATTTTTCTTGAGCGCTTGTGGCGGACGGTGAAGTACGAGGAGGTCTATCTTCATGAGTACCTGAGCGCGGGGGACGCCCGGAGGCACCTCGCGGAATACTTTCGGTTCTATAACGAAGAGCGACTGCACGAGACCCTGGGCTATCGGACGCCCCACGAAGTCTACTTTGACCGGACGCCCGAGTGGGCGGCCTCCGGAGCCGTGGTTTGATATGGACGGGCTTGAGATCGTCGATCCTGGGGGAAATGGTGAAGCCGATTTTCCAGAGACCGACCGGAATCGTGGCTTCCAGGAGAAGAAAAGAATAGAATGGTCACAATCGGCAGGTCAGAGATGCACCTTCACCGGGCCTCTCATCTGTCCAGACAATGGGGTCCATCTCATAGAGCTGGCTAGACAGAACGATTTATCCAGGGATTTAAAGGAGGAGAGATGACGCCTGTCAACTCTAGTGTTTTAAGACCAATTTATTTTTTCAAAAGTTATATTTTCTCTTGATATATTCCCAAATTCGAAATAAAGAATAGGTAATGAGAGGTGTTTCTGGCTATAATTCTTGAAAGCACTGATAACATCTTGCCAGTTTCTTCGATTGTGAATCGGTGCAACGATTATCGGTTGGATATTCCAATCGAATGCACCATCCAGATGTCTTCCTGAATCCTGAGATGCCCAATTTACATAGTATTCGATCTGTTCAACTACCTCAGGTTGTACTGGTTCATCTTTTAATTCAATCAAGCGATATACCTTCTTTTCGCGATCCTGACATATAGTTAGAATGTCTATCTTTTGCATTCCAACGCCACAAGCAACCTCATTTCCAAACCAAATCAGGTTATTTCCAATTATAGAGTCCAAGTTTGGTTTAATTCCAATGTTTTCTATAAAGTACAATTGAAGGTGGATCTCATATGCTCTATTTTGGCGTTGTAATTTATATATTTCTTCTAATACATCATAGTTGAAAGTCCTTGGATATGGATAATCTAATCTATTTTTAGTTGTTATTATTTTCCTATTAGTTTGATCCCAATCAAATCCACCTCTAAATTGAGAATTTGCAATAGGTACACCTCTATTTTTGGTTCTTATCATATCCATTAATCTTTGTGCCTCCCAAGGAAGCAATGGCGTGCAACCTCTTTTACCTTTCAACTTTCTATAAATCAAACTCCATTGGATTTCATTTGCATATACAGGAAGTTTATCTAATGCTTCCCATTCAGGGACACCTTCAGAATATACCTCGTATGGCTCAAGCAGAGTTCTATAAATAAGTTTCTTTCCCAAACTGGGTTGAAATCCATTTTGTTGAGGTGTATGAAATACTAAAGGAGTTTGGTCAGCAATTCTAAAGATCCCAAAAAATCCACCTTTTACTCTTGTTGTTGCTTCAATATAAAAAAGAACAAAATCTCCAGGCCTAACCCTCTTTATATCTGATAACAGAGGAATATTTTCATCTCTGTCTTTTGCTCCAGTGCCGGCAAATAAGTATTTCAAATGGCTCGGGAAGGTATCATCATTTACTATAAAAATATGGGTGTTCATATTGTTTATCTCTTCTTGAAAAGCATAATATATTCATGTTTAAAAATGTAAAATCCGCCAACTAATGCCCTATATCGCCAAAGCTCCTTTTGATTTCTTTTCCCTCTTGTTTCTTCAAAGTTTTTTACAATTATACTCTTCAACATATATCCTCTTTTTAATACTTCTTGCATACAGTAAAAACCTAAAGGTATCCATTCGCCTTTGGAGTATTTATCACCAATAACTAATGCAAAATATCGTCTTTTTTCTAAGTATGGAGTAGCATTATCTACTACTTCACCAAACATCTTTAAATATCCTTCAGAGCTCTTTGCTGTTGAAAGATCTCTTTCATCTCTCGAAAACTTAATAATATCATGATATGGAGGATGCATTATAAGAAGCTGAACTTGCTTGATTTTATACTTTTCTAAAATTTCCTTAATGTTTACAGTTCTACTATCATCGATAATTACATCACTTACTACATTATAATTATTTGGCTCTTTTTGGATGAGCTCTTTTGCTTTTTCTGCAACAGCAGGATTTAATTCTATCCCAATACCATTTCTACCTAATCTTCTGCACTCAATCAATGTCGTTCCGCTTCCTAAAAAAGTATCTAAAACCCAGTCTCCTTTTTTAGTATATCTAAGCATCATTTGATTCGGAATCTGTGGGATAAAATTCCCCCAGTACCAACCCAAATGAGCTCCTGAAGTATCTCTTTTATCTAATATCCAAAGACTATCAGTAATAATATTATCATATTCTTTCCACCTTAAAAGATTTATATCATTAATTTTACTCGTTTTGACTCGTTGAATTCCATCTATCAATCTATTTAAATAATAATTAGCTCTCCCCTCAGTCTGAGATTCTATTATCTGCTCTAATTCAGAAATAAGAACATCTCGTCGGAGAGAAACGGTATCTCCGTTAATATCGATATTTAATATCCCTTCTTGGTCTTTTATACGATTAGATAAAATATCTTTTAGTATAATGCCTCGTTCTTTTTTAGCTTTTATATCTTTTGTATTAACAATTTCGAATAAAACGTCGATGAATTTTTCTTTATTCAATATTGCAGCTCCATAAGTATGTGGAGTAGCCTCTAAATTTTTTAATGTTAATTGAATATTATTTTTGCTCTTCATATCTGTTTATTCCTTCTTTTTGCGTTCATAAACACTTTGGGGTTAGCTATGCAGCTAATTTATCAGGATGTTTTCGCTCTTCCATTTTCTTTTTATCTTTTTAACCTCAATTCTAATTGGGCTAAAATGAAACACCTTCTTTTTTGTCGCTTATAAACTCATCACCTTCAATTAAACTAATTTTATCTTTGAATGCCGTGCAACTAACAACCAAAACTTACTTATTAGAAATGAACAAAACATAGTTATTTTTATCAAAAAACGTGGCTTTGTCAACTTACTTATTTTTTTAGGTTAATAAAAATAGAATAGATAAAGCCAATCTGGATAATGAAAACGCTACTTGTTTTAGCTACTCCTCCAGAACATCAGAGGTGGGCGGTGCAATCAAATAAGTAAAGCCAAAAAAAACGCGATTATTTAGATGCTCACTTCCCTAATTCAAGCGGCAAACTAATTTGTGTACTAACGAGAAATACTCATTTAACTGGTTGAAATTAATCTATTACGCATTTAAAATAAAAAATGAATTAAAGAGGCCAGTTATAAATGCTAAATAAGGCTATTGACTCTTGCAATTTATTGATAGTAGCTTGAAACGAAGCGTTTATCTCATTTTAATTTGATAAAAAGGAGGGTTATTTGACTTGGTATCAAACCTTAATAACTGCATTAGTTAGCATCGCATTTACAAAGTTAATGGACTTTTTAACAGCTAAAGCAGAAGAAAGGCGTGAATTCCGAAAAATATGTCGCAAACATGCAATGGAAGAAATAGATATTCTCAAAAACGAAATTGGTCAAATATATGAATTGGCCTCAAATTGGGCTAGCTACAATCAAAAACAGAATCATTACATCCAATTTTTTAATGAAGAATATCGTTTATTAGGAAAATTCCATAAATATGGAAACATTGCTCAAAAGGCAAGAGATGTCCTGCATTGGAGTAAGATCATTGCTTCAGATGAAAGAGACCATGCCTCTTCTGTAATTGAAGCTAAGTCTCAGCTTCATAGTAGCTTTAAAGAATTTACAAATGAATGCGAGAAATACCTTAACTCAATCTAAAATCTTTTAAGACTACTATAGCAAAAATATCAGTTTTATAGTAAGGCACGCCGGGCTTCAGGAAATTCAAAAATATCCTTTTCCGTCATACCAGCCAGTTTCAACAGCCCGATTAATTTGTTTCGGCTAATAAGGTCTTTCCGCGCTGCTTCTATAGCCAGGCTCATAAGACGCTCGCTGGCGCTCTGAAAGATGAATTTATTTCGATTCACAAGATAAGTGGATTGATTGCCAAAATATTTTTTTAGGACTTTTCCCGCACCACTCCTATCTTTCTCCAGCAAGTCCTTCTGCTCCTGCTCATTAATAAAATTAAGATTACGAAGCCTCCAGATGATAGATTCGACGCTAACGCCAAAATAATTAGCTAACTGCACAACATCTATATAATTTGTTTTGCGGGCTTGCTCAGAACGCCTGGCCTCATAGCCCAAGAGCTTTTCTTTTACCATTAACGAAGCCTGAACCCTCGAGGAAGTTCCTTTACCACGCGAAAGTAAAAAGTCTTTTATGGCCCCTTCTGGCATAAGAAAATTGGCCGCGAAGACATCAGCCCTCACCTCTCTAAGATCTTTTTCCCCTTCAACTCTGGTAATGATGGCAGGAACCTCGTTTATATCACAAAGGATGTGGCAATATTCATGGACAAGAGAATATCGCTGACGAACCCGGGGCTCGGTGGTGTTAACGGCGCAAACAGCAGCCTGACCGGAGCGGAAAGTAAAGCCCGAAATCCCGGCAGGCAATTCCAGGCCGAGGATTAGAATGCCCTGGCGGTCAAGTATAGCAGCAGGATCAGGTACTGGCGCCATTCCAAGATTAAGGCGGCCTCGCTCCTGGGCAGCAACTTCCTGTCCGTGCTGGATAGCCTCCCATTTTGTCTGGATTTTTTTAGAATAGCTGGTAGCCGGGACGCCACTCATTTTACCAAGACTTAGTTTACTTTCAAGGTCAAGTATGGAATTAATAATTTCCATTCCACGGCTGAGAGCTTTCTGGATTCTCGGATCCTGTTTGATTTCAGGAATAGACCGCAGGATAAAAGAAACCCCATCCTCCTCAAAGGGTTCTTCAAAAAAACTCTGGAGGGGTCGTCCATATAAGCGGGCAAGAGCCGCAAGTTCAATACTCGAGACTTTTCGTTTGCCGGCCTCAATTTGAGCCATGGTGGGGCGGGCCAGGTGCAGAGCTGTGGCCACCTGCTCCTGGGAAAACCCAGCCTCTTCACGAGCTTCGCGCAATCTCCGGGCGAGCTCTTCTTGAGTTACAGTCATTTCATATCTCCTTAATTAAAGGACGCTAACACAGGCTAAATGTTATCAAGGCCTATGATTTAAGGCATACGATTTGTCAGGGGTTTTTGCATCCACTACTAATTTAGATATTCTTACATAATTTGTCAAGTTTTGGCTATTTATGTAAGTATTTATTTTACTTTGAATCAGGTGAAAGCACCTATCATAATTTTTCAGGCTATTTAACCTGTTCGGCATTAGCCAGGTGCAAGGCCTAATTTACCCCCCTGTTAGTTATAAGCTTCCGGGTTGGGCAAAATATCTTAAAAATGTATATCTCTTTTATTTCATTATTAAAAAAAATCAGGAAATATGTATTGTGTCCCTCGTTTTCATAAGTTAACATAATGGGCTGAAGAGAATATCCGGGCTTGTCGCATGAAGCTCATATTATAAAAACCTGAGAAAAGGAGAAAGGCAAAATGAAGAAAATCTTAATACTGTTATTTATCGGGGTTATAGCCGTGTGGACTGCCGGATGTAAAAAGCAGGCGGAGAAAACGAAGGAATCCAAGGCGGAGGCGAAGCAGGCGTTCAAGTGGCAGGTGGACCAGTTTGCCGACATCAGGATTCTGCGCTATCAGGTCCCCGGCTTTGAAGAGCTGACGCCGCGGCAGAAAGAGCTCATCTACTACCTCAGCGAGGCCGCCCTCTGGGGCCGGGACATCATCACCGACCAGAATTACAGGCACAATCTCAAAATCCGAAAAACCCTCGACGCCATAGTCGAAGGCTACCGGGGAGACCGCACTACACCCGAGTGGGAAAAATTCATGGTCTATACCAAGAGGGTCTGGTTTTCAAACGGCATTCACCATCACTACTCCACCGACAAAATCCTGCCCGAATTCAGCCCCGAATATTTTGAGTCTTTAGTCAGGGGAAGCCAGGGCGTAAAATTCCCGCTCGAGGAAGGCCAATCCCTGGATGATCTAATCGCCTTCCTGAAACCCATCATGTTTGACCCGACCGTGGACGCCAAGAAAGTCTGCCAGGACCCGTCACGCGACCTGGTGGTCAACTCGGCCGTTAATTTCTACGAGGGGGTAACCCAGAAGGAAGCGGAAGAATTCTACGCCCGCCTTATCGACAAAAACGACCCCACGCCCATTTCCTACGGCCTCAATTCCAGGCTGGTGAAACGCGACGGGAAAATCGTGGAGGAAGTTTACCGGCTCGGCGGCAAGTACGGCCCGGCCATTGAGAAAATTGTCTACTGGCTGGAAAAGGCGGCCGCGGTGGCTGAAAACGACCTCCAGCGCCAGGTGATTGAAAAGCTTATTGAGTACTACAGGACGGGCGACCTGAAGAAATGGGACGAATACAGCATCCTCTGGGTCAAGGACACCGAATCGGTGGTGGACTTCATCAACGGGTTTATAGAGGTTTACAACGACCCGCTGGGCATGAAAGCCACCTGGGAAGCCCTGGTGAACTTCAAGAACCCGGAAGCCACCAAGCGGGTGGACGTCATCTCGGCCAATGCCCAGTGGTTTGAGGATAACTCGCCTATCGACCCGCGGTTCAAGCGGGAGAAAGCCACCGGGGTTTCGGCCAAGGTTATTACCGCGGCTGTCCTGGGGGGCGACTGCTATCCGTCAACGCCCATCGGCATCAACCTGCCCAACCCCAACTGGATACGGCGGATGCACGGGTCAAAGTCCGTAACGCTGGAGAACATCACCTACGCCTACGACCAGTCGTCGCTGGACTCGCCGTTCGGACCTGAATTCACCTACAACGAAGAAATCCTGGAGAGAATTAAAAAATACGGCTCGCTGGCCGGAAATGTGCATACCGACCTGCACGAATGCCTGGGCCACGGCTCGGGAAAGCTCCTGCCCGGAGTGAAGAGCGAGGACCTCAAGAACTACCACTCCCCGATTGAAGAGGCCCGGGCCGACCTGTTTGCCCTTTACTTCATCATGGACCCGAAGCTGGTGGAGCTGGGCGTGCTGCCGAATGAAGAAGCGGCCAAGGCCGAGTACGATGTGCAGATTCGAAACGGCCTGATGACCCAGCTGGTGCGGATTGAGCCGGGCAAGACGATCGAGCAGGCTCACATGCGGGCCCGGGCCCTGGTTTCGCACTGGGTATACGAAAAGGGCAAGCCGGAGAACGTGATTTCGCGGGTGACGAAGGACGGCAAGACCTATTTCGTTGTAAACGACTACCAGAAGCTGCGGCGGCTTTACGGCGAGCTTCTCAAGGAGATTCAGCGCATCACCAGCGAGGGCGATTACAAGGCGGCTAAGGCTCTGGTCGAAACCTACGGCGTGAAGGTTGACCCGGAGCTCCACAAAGAAGTGCTGGAGCGCTACCGCAAGCTGAACCTGGCACCCTATGCTGGATTCATGAACCCGGTGTATGAGCCGGTCGAGGAGAACGGGAAGATCGTGGACGTGAAGATTTCCTACCCGGAAGATTACGTCCAGCAGATGCTGTATTACGGAAAGAAATACTCCATATTGTAATCTATAAAAAGGGGGACACATGCTCGTGTCCCCCACAAGACCAGAGGGGACACCTGCTGGTGTCCCCGACTTTTTCACTTCTTCTGCCAGCGGTCCTGAGGCTCAAGAACTGAAGACGGACCGGAGCCGTCGAGCCATTTCAGAGCTTCCGGCATACCTTTCAGGAAGGCATCCCAGAAGGCCGTGGTCACAGCCAGGATGGCCCGGTGGTGGTTCGGATTCCTTTGCTCCTTATCGCCTGGAAGGGGTCGGTCAGTAAATGCTGAATGCTCGGCTTTGTAGAGGACAAGCTCGTATTTGCCACCTGGAGGAAGCGCCGGAAAGACAGCCAGCCGCGATTCAAGGTCAGCATCACCGATTACCGCCACGTCTTTTGTTCCGGTGATGAGCATCCAGGGAATTCTGACTCCGGAAAAGGCTACCTGAGCATTTTCTCTCCTCGGGCTGCTCGGGCTGAAGATTACTGCAGCCCGGATTCTTTCATCGGCGTAAGAAATTTCTCGACCTGCCACGTTGAATACCTGGCCGCTCACGGCCTGGGTGGTCAGGGCTCCAAAGGAATGCCCGGACATGCCAACGTGTTTTAAGTCAAGCCGACCGTTGAGCGGCGAATCATTGCGCCCATTCCACGCTTCCATCTGATTCAGAACAGCCCGGACATCCTGGATGCGAAGGAGATAATTTCTGGCGTTTGCTGCCTGCCGCAAGGCCGCCATCCGGCGAGCAGCAGGAACATCCTTCCAGACCGATTCATCGCTTCCCGGATGCTGGAGAAAAACACAGACATAAGCACGCGCCGACCAGTGCTTTCCGAGGTAGGATGAACCTTCCTTTGATCCGCCCAGCCCATGGCTGAAGAGCACCACTGGCGCGGGCTCCTGATTTCCGGGCAGGTAAACACGAACAGGAATATTCCGCTGTCTGACATTATCCCGGACGCTAAGGTCGAGAACCCTCACCTGAGTCTGTTCTGAAACGGTCAGAGGGTCATACCCGTCTTCAGCCAGCGCCGGGACCGGGTTGAGGAGAACGAAAGCCACAAAGACCAACTCTGCCACGCGAAAAATTGCCGGAATCAATTTCCCTTTTTTCATAGGCTAATTTTACAGGAACGGGGGACGTGATACCATGTCCCCGCTCAAATATTTATTCTTATTGGCAGAATGATAGTGGTGATTCCCTTCCAGTGCAGCTGCTCCTGGATGACATAGGCAGTTTCGTTGTGAAGCAGGCGCCTTACCAGGCTGGTCTGACGGAAAACCAGCTGTCCGAGGAATACTGTAGACCTGGGGAATTCTTTCACCGTCCTTTCAACCAAATCCGTAGCTGCGGGAACGATTTCGGGACTGAGTTCATATTTATAAGCAGCCGGAAATCCCAGCTTCCTGGCCAGATCAACGTATTGCTGGAGCCATTTTCTGGTTTCAGTTTCGATATGGACCACCGGGTTTGAATCCTTAAAAGCAGAAACATCCACCTCGGCCACGTTCAAAAAGATGAAATTCTTATAAAGCCCGGGGAAATTTCTGATTATCGAAAGAAATGAATGAAGGCCAAACCCGTTGTATCCGTTCACTAAAAGGATGGCGGTCATTTCGTCAGGGGCGGGAGGACTCAGGTTCGGAGCCCCTGAAAGAGGGATATTCAACAGCTCATCAAGAGACTTAACTCCCTTCCTCACGCCGAGATAGTGAGACTTTATCAGAAAGCAGAGAGCCACTACCACAGAAGTAATGACAAGAGTTACCCACCCGCCGAGAGCAAACTTTTCCAGAATGGTTATGGTCAGAATGGTCAGGCAGACCACCAATCCTACAAGGTGGACCGGAAGATGCTTTATCCATTGCTTGTCCGTCCTGCGGTGGGAGATGAAAAACTTTGACATACCCAATTCAGAGATGGAAAACGTCAGAAACACGTTTATTGAATACATCACCACCAGGGTTGAAATATGGCCGCGGGAATAAATTATCAGAGTAATCGCAGCCACTCCCATAATCAATACGCCGTTCTGAATGGTGAACCGGTTGGAAAGAGAGGCAAAACGCCTGGGCAACCAGTAATCGAGCGCCATGTTGGCCATCACCCGGGGGCCATCGGCAAACCCGGTTTGAGCGGCCACCAGCAACAAGGCCCCTTCAGAAAAGATGGTTAATACGGCCAGAAGTTTCCCAGGGCCTGAGCCGCCAAAAACCTTATCAGCGAGGATAGCGTTGAGAGTTCGGCCTTCAGCCGGAGAAACGTTGAGGAGCAGGTAACAGATGAAGATTCCGGCCGCAGTGACAGCCAGAGAGGAGGCCATGTACAACATGGTTTTCTTGCCGTTCTCAACCCTCGGTTCTCTGAGTATTTGCAATCCGTTAGAAACAGCCTCAATGCCCGTAAAAGTGCCCGCACCCATTGAGAAGGCCTTGAGAAATAAGAGGAATAAGCCGGTCCTGCCAAGGGTGGACAGCCCCGCCTGATAATTATTTTGAATGTTTGCATAGACGCTGTGCATTTCAGGAACGTGAGGGAAAATCCCCGACCCGATAAGCAAGACGTGGGTTAAGACGAAAAGCAAGAAAATGGGCGAAAGAATGGTTATCGATTCTTTAACTCCCCTTAAATTGAGGATGACCAGAAAAATTACCGCCAGAACCTCAAAAGGAATTTTGTAATCCTGGTAGGAAAGTGGCAAAAAGCTGAATATGGCATCTCCACAGGAAACGATGGACACAGATACCGTGAGCATATAATCAACTAAAAGGGCACTCCCTGACAAGACCCCCGCCTTTTCTCCAAGAGTTTGCGTGGCCACTATGTAGCCGCCACCGCCAGAAGGAAAATACTCGATGATCCTGGAATAAGCATATGAAATTATGAAAACAGTCAGAGCCGTGGCCAGAGCCAAGAAGATAGCCAGGTAGGTGTGCTTGCCCAGCACCCGGAAAGCTTCTTCGGGACCATACGAGGCGGATGAAAGGCCATCGGCGCCCAGGCCAATCCAGGCCAGAAGCGGGATAAGGGACAATTTATGAAAAAGGGATGGGTCCTTGATACTTCGAGGCTTGCCGATTAATACCTCGCTCAGCTTTTGCTTCAGTGGCTTGGTATCATCTTCCATATTATTATCATCTCCTGGCTGTCATCTTAGCCAGGAATACCTTCATGTCCAGAATCCGAGTAATTTTAGTCCCGAAGATTCACGATTTCAAGGAAGGAAACCTCATCTTCAGGATGAGTTGATAGGGTGATGGGTTGAACCCGGTCCTCACTTATGACAAAATAAGAAATCTGCTTTGTTAACCATAGTAGAAAAATCGCCTCTGATTTCTTCGGGGAGCAGTTCCCGTGACTGATTAAGAGGGGACACCTGCAGGTGTCCCCGACTTTTTCCCCATGTAGCGGAAATCGGCGCAATAATACAACAGATAAGAAGATGCGGGGACAGTTGCAGGTGTCCCCACTTTGGGTCCCCTCTTTGGTCCCCTTCTTTCCCTTAATGAGAGTAAGAGGCAACTTTTTGAGTCTTTAAATACGGGTAGTAGCATGCCTTATTCTGTTTCTTTTCGGTAGAGCGAGACAAGCGACACCCAACAGGCTTGACATTAAGTCTACTTTAGAGTAGTCTACTTGTGAGTAGACTATATGGAGGACAGATGAAATTCATCAATCGCGAACAGGAGCTTAAAAGCCTGGAAGAGTGGTGGACATCCCGAGATCCCCAGCTCATCATCATCTACGGTCGCCGTCGCGTGGGAAAAACCGAGTTGATAAAGCAGTTCATAAAGGATAAACCTCACGTTTACTTCCTGGCTCAGCAGATCAGCGAACAGGAAAACCTGAAGATGCTCGGCCAGCTGGTCGGTGAACATTTTGATGATTTAATCCTACAGGAAAAAGGCTTCGATAGCTGGCAGATATTTTTCGATTATCTTAAAAAGAACCTCAAGAAACAATTGATCCTGGCCATAGATGAATTTCCCTACCTGGCAGAAGCCAATAAGGGCATATCTTCAATTTTTCAGGCCGGGTGGGATGAGTGCCTGAAGAAGCTTCCCGTTTTCATGATTCTGTGCGGCTCGAGCATCGCCATGATGGAAAGAGAAACGCTGGCCGCAAAGGCTCCACTTTATGGCCGGCGAACAGGTCAGGTATTCTTAAAACCGCTGGGTTTTTTCGAGGCTTCCAGGTTCTTTCCGAATCTCAGGTTTGAAGAAAAACTTTGCTATTACTCGCTTCTTGGCGGAAACCCGGGCTACCTGATCCAGGTTGATCCGAAACTCCCGTTCGAAGACAACCTCAAGAAATTGGTTCTGAGGCCATTTTCTCCTCTGTACAGCGAGGTCGAATTTCTTCTGAGGGAAGAATTAAGGGAGCCGAGAATTTACCTGGCCATACTGAAAGCCATCGCACGCGACAGATCAAGAATAAGCGAAATCGTGAACGAAACCGGCCTGGATAAATCAAGCCTGCATAAATATCTTTTTGTGCTTGAAGATCTCCAGGTTATTCAAAAAGAATACCCGGCAACCGAGTCAAGGCCGTTGAAATCAAAAAAGGGACTTTACCGACTCCAGGATCAGTACTTCAAATTCTGGTTTCGGTATGTACTGCCAAACAGGAGCAAAATTGAAGAAGGAAAAGTAGAAGAGGTTTCCTCCCTTATTAGATCTGAACTGAATCAACTGCTGGCCGAAAACTACGAAATCGTGGCCAGGGAAACTCTGGGAAAATTTGAAAGCAACCTTTTCAAATTTGACCGCGTCGGAAAATGGTGGGACAGAAACGAAGAGATCGATGTGGCTGCGGTAAATGAGAAGGAAGGGAAAATATTGCTGGGTGAAGTAAAGTGGAGCAACAAGCCTGTCGGAACGAACATTCTTGACGATCTCAAAAGAAAAGCCGGCCTGATTGACTGGCAAAGAGGCCAGAGGCAAGAATATTATTCCCTGTTCTCAAAGAGCGGATTCACTGAGGCCCTGGTCAACCTGGCTGGGAAAGAAAATATTTTCCTTTTCCATGAGGACCGGCTTGTTCAGTTTCATAAATAAAGAGATGGTGCGCTCGCTCTTTCTTGTCGTTTTTCCTGTCGACTCCAGAGTATCATTGTGAACCGGTGGGTGGCAAAGAGGTAATGCAACAACTTGCTAAAGACAGGGACATGCTCTCAGGTCCATCACAACACAAGAGGGGACACCTGCTGGTGTCCCCGACTTTTTCCCCATATGGTGAAAATCGGCGAAATAAAATAACAGATAAAAAAATGTGGGGACAGTTGCAGGTGTCCCCTCTTAGAAGATGTGGCCGAAGTTGAAATAGAGGCCCACGCCCTCCCGGCTGAAGCCGACGTCCACCCGGGCACAGAAATCGTGCTGGTAGAAACGCAGTCCCACACCCGCATCATAGACAGCCCGGCCCAGCCTGACCTCGCCCAGCCCCGGCCAGACTGTCCCGGCATCGGCAAAAACGTTTCCGCCCAGCCGCCAGACTATCGGAAACCTGTACTCCACATTCACCAGGAACTTTCCTTTATCCAGGAAACGATTCATCGGGTAGCCGCGCATGGCGGCCATGGTCTCACCACCGCCGAGTGCTGCATGATCAAAAATGGGAATGTTTCTGCCGCTCACATACTGGACAAGGGCCCGCCCGGCCAGGACATCCCGCTCCCCGAAAAGCGTCCGGTAAAACCGGAAATCAGCCGTCAACCGGTTGAAAGAGTAATCCGCGCTCCCCAGAAACCTGGCCGCCAGGTCATCCTTCACGATAATTCTCACCCCGCTCGTCGGATGTATCTGGCTGTTGGAGGTGTCATAGCGCATGAGCAACGTCGCATACGGCACAAACATCCGCCCCCGCCCCGCCAGCTCTTCGATCAGTGGCAAATACGGCCCCTCCTGCGGGTTGGAATAGGTCAGCCAGCGGGCGGTGTAGGTGGCCTCGACCACAAACGACGGGCTGAACCCCCTGCCCACTGTCACGGCCAGGTTCATCGTCTCGTGGGTCAAGACCGTTCGGTCATCCTCCGAAGAATCCGGACCGAAGCCGTAGAAGTTGTATTTAAGGAACTTGTCGTACTCGAGCTTCAGGTCAAAAGACAGCGGGTAGGTGCGGCCCTGCCTGATCTCAAAATCAGGAATGGAAAAGGTGAAGACATACCAGCGCTCGCCCTTGCTGGAGTTAAACAGGATCAAGTCAAATGACTCCTTTTTCTTCAGGTAATCGACAAACTTGACCTTGCCACCATAGCCAAAACCTATGTCGTTGTCGTACATCAGGATGGGCAGCGGGCTAAACGACCGGTAGGATTTATCCGGGATGTTTTCGGCCGCGACCGCAGCCGCGCCGAACAGCAGAAATATAAAAATCAGCACCGGAAAGCCAGCCCGCAAGATTTTCATTTCTTTTTTTATTTTTTCCATAGCAAATATTCTCCTTTCCATGCCCTTAATCTTAACCGGCCTTATTTCCAGAGCCTGACTCCCCAATTCATCCAGCGTCCCGATATCTCCCCTTTCTGGCAGCACTCCAGGATTATAGCTTGGCTCAAGCCCCTGGATGAAAAATCTTCTTCCGGCCCTCTTTTTGTCCCGAAGACTTCTTTATCCGGTGACTTAAAAATTTTCATCCCGCTTCCGCCGTTTCCTCCTGCCGCCCTCAGTATTTAAATCCCACAATTAAACCAACCAGGTTGTCCCTGAAAAGATGCCGCTTATCAGTGATTATATAGAAGGCAAGGAAAGTATCCCCTTCAATAAAGCCTATGTTGAACTTGGGAGATAACCTTCCGAACCGGACACCGTCCATTTCAAAAAGTACCGGTAAAATGACCCCTGCCCCGGCAAAGAATTTTTTCGAGGTGAAATTGAGCACCAGGCCAGGATTGATGAATAAATAGTCATCCCTGAAGGGTTCGTAAAGTAGCTGCACTTCCGGGCTGAGCTGAAAATTAGAGTTCAGCTTCAAATCGGCCTGTATTCCCTCTGATAAAAGAAGAACAGAAAAAACACCTCCAGAACCGATATGGGTCATAATTCCCGAGTTCCAGCTTAAAACCACTTTTTTCTTCCGGGCAGCTTGCAGGTTTCCCCCCAGCAGAAGGCTCATAACCAGGACTCCAAGAAAGACCTTTTTCACCGGCTTCCTCCTTTCCTGGATTTTCCCCGCAACATCAATACTTAAACCCGCCCTCCCTCCGCCTCTGCCTGCCAGGATCAGAACTTATACCCAAGGGTAAATCCCACCAGGTTCTCTTTGAATAGATTCTCGGCGTTTGTGATCAGATAGCCGGCCAGGACCAGGTGCCTGCCGCTATAACCTATGTTGAGCTTGGGACTGAGCTTCCCGGTCCAGGTTTCCCCCTCTCCCACCAGTATCGGGAAAATGAGGCCCGCACCGGCGAAGAAGCTCTTCGAGGTGTAATTAAGAACCAGGCCAGGATCGATGAGGACATAGTCGAAATGGAAGCGGTAGGTCAGGACCTGCACTTCAGGGCTGAGCATGAAAGATGAGCCCAGCCTCCAATCAACCTGGGCCCCCAGAGAAAAAAGGAAATCAGAAAAACTATCCCCCTCAGAACCAACATAAGTCATAGCACCCAGGTTCAAACTCATAGCCACCTTCTTCTCCTGAGCCCCCAGCGAGATTGCCCCCAGCAGAAGGCCCATAACCAGAGCTGCCAGAATGACCTTTTTCATGGGTCACCTCCTTTTTGAATTTGCTCTGTCCACCCGGATTCCCGGCCCGCGGCTCCCGGGTTTCCGGGCGGGGCTTTCGCCTCCAGAGCACCCCAATTATGGGCCCATTTAAACGCGGAGTTGTCATCTCGCCGTCAGGATCCTGTCAAAAGTCTGTCAAGAATCGGGCCTGGCCTGTAAAAAGCCACCAGGGCTCCGTTCCGGCAGCCTTCTTTAAAAGAAACCGCTCTATTCCGGCTCTAAAAATGACCGGAAAACCCCTTCTCTCCCCTTATCGCTCCCCCGCCAATTTGCCCCTATTTCTGAAACTTGTAACCAGCCCAGGGAACGGTGACCAGGTGCGCCGGCCGACGCGGGTTCTTTTCAATTTTTTTCCTCAGACCGTAGATGAAAGTATCCACGGTCCTGGTGGTGGGAAACTGGTCATAGCCCCAGACTTCATTTAAAATTGTTTCCCGCGAGACCACTTCCCCTTCGTGGCTGACCAGATATTTCAGCAGGGCAAATTCCTTGGGCGTTAAATCAAGCTTCTGTTTGCCCTTGTAGGCCACCATCTGCCGGAAATCCAGCCGGACATCATCAAAGGCGTACTCTTCAACTTCCCTGGCCGGCGGCCGGGCCCTCCGCAGCAGGGCGTGGACCCGGGCCACAAACTCTTTCATCCCGAACGGCTTGACCAGGTAGTCGTCGGCCCCGATCTCCAGCCCCAGCACCTTGTCGATTTCTTCCTTCTTCTTCCCTGAAAGCAACAGGATGGGTAGGTCCAGCCCTTTCTCCCTGATTTTGCGGCAGATATCATAACCACACAACGAAGGGAGAACCATGTCAATTACCGCCAGGTCGATTTTCTCCCTCAGGGCCAGGTCCAGACCCATCGCCCCATCCATGGCCTGCAGGACCCTGTAACCTTCATCCTGGAGGGCCAGGACGAGCGCCTCCAGCAATGACCGGTCATCCTCTATGATTAATATTTTTTTCATGGTCTCGGGAATATCAAAGAAAATGTACTGCCCGCTCCGGGCTCGCTCTCCAGCTCAATTCGCCCCCGGTGAGCTTCCATGATGTGCTTCACTATTTTTAGCCCCAACCCGACGCCCTGCGGGTTGACACTTAAAGCTTCCTGCCCGCGGTAAAAGCTGTCGAAAATTTTTTCCCGGTCTTCAGGCGAAATGCCCATTCCCCGGTCTCTAACCTGGATCCAGACTTCAGAGCTATCGGCCCGAAGACTCAGCTCGATCTCCCTCTTTTCCATCGAATATTTTATGGCATTATCTATCAGGTTTACCAGGGCTTGCTTCAAAGCGTCCGGGTCAGCCTCTATGTAAACCGGTTCCCGCGGCAGCTCCAGCCTGGAAGCAAAACCTTCTTTCTCCAGGCGCGGAGCGAACAGCCGGAACACTTCTTCCAGGACAGGATTGACCTCCGTCCGCCTTAAAACGAAGGTCTTGGTTCCCAGCTCGATGCGCCCGAAATCGAGTATGTTATGAAGAAGATGCGAAAGCCGCCGGCATTCATCCTCCATCAGGCCGAGTACTTCTTCTTTTTTCCGGCCGTCCCTGACTTTGCCTGAATGCAGGACTTCGGCCAGGACCTGAAGGGAACTCAGCGGCGTCCTCAGCTCGTGCGAAACCGTGGAGATAAACTCGGTCTTGAGCCGGTTGAGTTCGGCCAGCTTTTCAGCCGTGGCCCTTTCGTATATTACCTCGCCCTGGAGCCTGATCTTCTCCAGGCTGGCCATGAAGGCCTCCCCCAGCCTGGTGAGAAACTCCAGGTCCTGGTCGTTGAAGCGGGTCCCGGATTTTTTCGGACCCAGGGCCACCAGGCAGGACCAGTCACCGGACTTCAGGGGAAAAACCATGACCAGGGCCCAGCCCAGCCCGGCCAGAAGTTTCTCCTGCGAAAAATCGAGTCCTTCGCCGAGCTGAACGGAGGCTGGCTCGCCCAGGAGGCGGTGGGAGGCCAGGCTCCCGGAGAGCTCGAACCTGAGCTTATCAAGCGGTTCTCCCAGGCTGATTTCTTCCAGGTAAGTATTCTGGCCGGCCTGGCCTGTCCTGGTCAGGGCCAGGCCCAGCTTTTCCACAGGCAGGGAATCGGTGATGGTCCTGTGCAGCAGCCCGGCCAGCTCCCGGACCTCGAGAATTTCTCCGGCCCGCCGGGCAAAATCCAGGCTGATGTTTTTATAATCAAAGCTCGTCCGGTAAAAAGTCCTGTCCACCAGGGTCTGAACTTTTTCGCGCAGGGGCTGAAAGGCAGCGGCCGCGGCCAGGATGCCGATTATCGATAGAAAATTTTTCCCGACGGTAAAAAACCGGGAGAAAAGCCCCCCGACCACCTGCACTATCAGGAAATAGACTGAAACGATGAGCAGGCTGAGCAGTGAATAGGCCAGGCTGCGCTTGATGATCAGGTGAATATCAAATAGCCTGTACTTCAGAATGGCAATGGCCAGGGCGGCGGGCACAAAAATGAAAAACAGGCTTGAGATTTCCTCGGAAAGCCAGGGCCTGAATCCAAGAATCTCTGGTAACTGGTAAAAAACAAGAAAGGGCATCACCCCCAGGAAAAGCCCGTAAAGAATCCAGTTAATCCTTATTTTTTCAGCCGAAGACGAGGATTTCCTGTGGCCGATGATAAGAAGTGCCACCGCCATAGAAATCATGAGGATGACATATAACCTGAAGATAAAAAAATGCGAGAAGTAAAAGCGATAGGGGCTAAGGTCCCGTTTTAAGACGGATTTCAAGAAAAGAAACTCAAAGGGGATGACAAACACCATCGCCGAGAGATAGATGGGGACTTTTTCCCAGCTGATCTTTTTTCTGACAAAAGTCAGGGAAAAATGCAGGAGCAGGGGGAAAACAAGAGCATAGCAGGCCAGGTACAGAATGCCGGGAACGATGGACAGCCGGGACTTTTGAAGGCTGTAGAGTTCGCCGTTGATTATGACCGCCGCCCCGAAGCACAGGCTCAACCAGTAGAAGATATGAGACCTGGTGTCGCCCGGCCCCAGGAAATAAACAAATGCGCCGAGGATGAAACTTAACAGCCCGACTGCCAGGAAGACCAGGGGGATGGTGCCCGGCGCGTAATATGGAACGAGAGTAACCCCGGCTTCTTCGATTCGGCCGTCAGGCTCCTTCCAGGCGACCCTGGCATTTTCGCCGGGAACCTTACCGACCAGCGCGAAGGCAATTTCCCTGGGGTTTTTGATGTCCAGGTTTTCAACTCTTATTATGCGGGCCGGGTCGAGGCCAGGCGGGAGTCCGGGGCGCCCGGTGTTCAAAAAATAACCATAGAAACTGATAATCAAAATGACCAGCCCGCCGGCCAGAAAGATGAGGCGCCTGGCTCCGGACAAGGTGTTTTTTCCCTCCCCGAAAAAATATATAAAGTATTAATTTTCATGTCAATTTCGACTCATGATACGCTCAAGAAGATAGACTTGACGGGCAGGGGGGTATCGGGGGGTTATATGGGAGGGGCAGGTTCTAATCCAGGCCTTAATTCTTGCAGACTTTTTACAGAATTTTTACAACTTTCTGACAACTCTGCCGGCCACAAAATTTATCTTAAACCTGAAAAGCAAGCCAGAAGCCCCGGGATATCCTGGCGGGCTTCAAACAGGCAAAAAAGGTACAGGAGGCAAAACATGAGCGCCAACAAAAGGGGAACTAAGAGGCTGGGGGTTTTCCTGCTGGCGTGCGGGATGATCCTTTTCCTGACCACGGCCTGCTTTGCCCAGGGCAAGAGGCTGACCATCCTGCACACCAACGACACCCATTCGGTAATGGTTCCACTACATGACGGTCAGGTTTCATGGGCCACGGCCATGGAGAAAGAAGACTTGTGGCGAAAGTTAAATTGGTTTCACTCCCCGGGCCAGGGCCAGGGTGGAAGCCGGGCCGGACTGGCCAGGATGGCCTACCTGATTAAAAAGATTAAGAGCCAGAGGCCAGAGACCCTGGTCCTTCACGGCGGAGATGTCTTTGTCGGCACTTTTGAGTTCAACAAGTACCTGGGCTACCCGGAGCTAAAAATCATGGAGAACCTCTACGATGTCATGGAACTCGGAAACCACGAGTTTGACCTGGGAATCGAGACCCTGGCCGGAATCCTGAGCGGTCAGCTGGCCGGTGGAGCTCCCGTGCAGTTGCCGCTGCTATGCGCCAACATCGACCTTTCCGGGACGGCCCTGGCCGGCCTGGTTAAAACTGCGGTGGTCAAGAACGTGGGCGGGGTGAAGGTCGGCATTTTCGGGCTGGTTACCCAGGACCCGCAGAACTACAGCGACGAGGTTAACAGCCGTTTTCCCTATCCTTACGAGGCGGCCTTGCCCGAACAGACCCTGTGGTATTACGCCGGGCAGTTGGCCGGGCAGTTGAAGCTGGCCGAAGGCTGCGACCTGGTGGTCTGCCTGTCCCACCTGGGGAAGAACCTTGATTACGTGCTGGCCGACAACGTGCCCTATATTGACGTCATCGTGGGCGGGCACAGCCATGACCTTATCAAGATGCCTGTAACCAGGAACGGTAAGATCATCGTCCAAGCGGGTGCTTTCGGCGAATACCTGGGAGAGCTGAACCTGAAGATTAATAACGGAAAGGTCGAGCTGGCAGGCTACCGACTCCATGAGCTTGATTCCAGGGTGCCTGAAGACCCGGCGACCAGGAACCTGGTTAATCAAATCCGGGAGGGAGTGGTCAGCGACCCGCGCTTCGGCCCGGTTTATAGCCAGGCAGTTGGGCTGGCCCTGAGGGATATTACCAAGGACTGGCCTGAAGGCAGCCCGAACCGGGATGTACCGATGGGCAACCTGGTGGCTGATGCTTATATACACGGGTTGAATAAGGCCGGCCTGGCGCCGGACTGCGCGCTGACAGTCCTGGGATATATTGGGGCTGAAATCCGGGCCGGTAAAATCGTGGGCAATGATATTCTGCGCTCGGTGCCGTATGGCTACGACCCGGTTTCCGGGCTGGGGTTCAAGGTGGTGGTCGTCTATCTACCGGGGCAGCTGCTGCTTGGCGGGCTGGAATATGCAGCCGGGACCATGGATTTCACCACCGACATCGCCGTCCAGGCTTCGGGTCTTACTTATTGCTATGATTCAAGCCGGCCGGCCGCCCCGCTCGGTCAATTTCCAACCAGGCTGGATGTTATGTCGGTCATGGTTAACGGCGAGCCGGTGGCTGCCAACCCGGATAAGTTATACGCCGTGGCCATGAACGAGCAGGTCTTTAACTTTTTTAATGCCATGACGGGTGGACAGCTGAGCGAGGCAAAAGTGGACACAGGGCTTTTTGAATACACGCTGGTCCGCGACTACATCAGAGACCTGAAGAAAGTGTCCTATGCGTCCGAGGGCAGGATCAAAGACCTGAAGCAATAATAAGAGGGAATAAGAGGGGACACCTGCAGGTGTCCCCTAATTTTTCCCCATATGGTCAAAATCGGCTAAATAAAATAACAGATAAAAAGATGTGGGGACAGTTGCAGGTGTCCCCTCTATAATCTCCCCTCTATTATCTGGCTAAGCGGTTGTAGATGAGGGCCAGGATGATGGCGGCCATGAACAGGAGCGCAACCGTTGTCCTCACCGCTCCAATCTTCTCGTGAGATACCACGAACCCGCCCTCTCGGTCCCACACCGTAATTCCATCCCTTAGCAGCTTCTTATGGGCCACGGCCAGGGTGATAAGAGAAATGATCGGAAGACCCATCCCCAGCCCCCGCAGCCAGACCGAAGCACTCCGGGAAAAAGCCCTGGAGAAAGCCGGCTTGTTTCCGGCGTTGTCCCGGACTGTAGTCTTCAGGAGCCATTTTCCGGGCGTGGTTCCCCAGGTAGAGAGAAGCGCAGCCTCAACAAACACCCATATGAAAATTATCAGCATGCCCAGGAAAAATTCGGGAATGATCAACAGTCTGGGGGCCACAACAAGAAGCACCAGGGCAACAAATATCGTAAACAGGTTGTAATCGATAAACCGCGCCACAAAACGCACCCAGGGCCGGCCCCTCTTTTCGGAACCCTCTCTTTCCTTCTCTCCGCTTCCCGCCTTACCGGAACTTTCTTCAACCAAGATTTGCTCTCCTTTCAAAAGTTAACGTGGCTTGATTACCTGGCTCATTATAAACTTTTCATAATCGGCTACCAGGTATTTCTTGCCCCGGCCTACTATCCGGTATCCCTCTTTTTCCAGCAATTCCTTATGTTTCGCCATCCCGCCGGGATATTTTTCGTTCAGGAAGCCATCGGCCTTAAGAGTTCGCCAGTAAGGTATCCTGGAAAAAGAAGTTTTCTTATTACCTCTCAATATCCTTCCTGATCGCCTCCAGTTTTTCCTTTAGCACCGGGGCAAAGGCGAAGAACTGCTGAAGTATTTCGCAGCCGTAGTCCGGACAATGAGCGCAGGTTACAACATCGCGCTTCGAGGCACATACCATTATGGCGCAGGTGGCGGCATGGGCGGTGCTCAGCCTTTTTCCCGAGGAGCAGCCGTCGCAAACACACATATCAGCACTGATGTCCTTCGCCCCGAACTGCTCCGCCCATTTCCGGGCGGTCTCTTCAAGCCCGGCCCGGTCGTTGTTTTGAGTGGCGAGATAGGCTTAGCAATCTCCGCAGTCCAGCCCGCAGTAAGCCAATATTTTTGCCATGGAACCTTCCTTTCTGAATCGGACCTCAGATATATTTTAAGAACCGCCCCGATACTATTCTCCTGTCGCTGAATTGTCAACCAAGTCACGGCGGTTGACCGCTTTGGTTCTGACCGTCTCGCTCTTCTCTCTGTCATCAGCTGCCGGTTCTTTGACATCTTTTGGGCCGTGATTTTTCATTCCCGCGCCGCCTCCGAATCTCGCCTCCCGAGCCCTGGCGGTTCGAAGTCCTTTAAGACCAGACTGCAGGAAAATCAATCCTTATATGTCCCCGGTGGTCCCATATCTGGGGTAGCAAAAATAAAAGCCAAAAAAAACTTGACACGAAGCTTTTTAGTAGATATAATACAAACAAGTTTGCAATACAAACCAAATAAGCCCGCGAGGTTAAAAATGGTCACCGAGCTCGAAAGAATTGAGAAAAGAACCATCCAGTACTGGTTCGAGGATGGAATCTTCGAGATCTCCCTGGGTGTCTTTTTATTACTTCTGGCCCTGGTCTTCCTGGGCTTCACCCTGGCCCCCCGGGGTTCAACCCTGAACTTTGTGCTGGGCGTGGGGTTCCTGCCGGCCTTCCTTCTCGGGGCCTGGATAATGAAGAAGCTAACCCGTTACCTCAAGGAGAAACTGACGTATCCAAGGACCGGCTACGTGTCCTACCGGAAACAACCAGCAGGCAAGCGCCGGGCGAGGGCCGTGATCGTCGGCGGAATGGCCGCCATGCTGGCCTCCCTGTCAGCACTGGTGTTCTCCCACCGGTATGGCGGGTTCGCCATATTCCCTGTGGTTTCCGGGCTCGCTTTCGGGCTGGCCCTGGGTTTTATCGCCCTGCGTTCCGGCCTGGCCCGGGTCGCTGGCGTTGCGGTCTTAAGCGCTCTGGCCGGGGTGCTCCTGGGGTTAGCGGGCTGGCCGGAAATGAAGGCCCTGACCGTGTTCTATGCGGTCCTGGCCGTCGCCTTAATCGTTTCGGGACTGGCCGGCTGTCGCCTTTACCTTCGCCGGAATCCGATCCCCGAAAAGAGGCCTCAATGACCCCGCAAAATTTCAATCTGGCCGATATCGACCGGATCATCCACGAACCGGCCCGGTTGACCATCGTCACCATCCTGAACGCCGTTGAGGAGGCCGACTTCCTGTACCTGCAGCGCGAAACCGGGCTGACCCGGGGCAACCTATCCTCTCACCTCTCGCGGCTCGAAGCCGCTGGCTACATCGAGATAGAGAAGACTTACAGGGGCAAGATACCGCTCACCATCTGCCGCCTTACCCCGGCCGGCCGGGAAGCCTTCAAGCGGTACCGGGAACGTTTGCGGGAATTTATCAAGAAATCTACTTGACCGTAGGAGGAATGACTATGAAGTCCCTTATCCATTCGCTGCTTTTGGCTTTGGTCTGCGTGATCCTTTTTCTCTTTTTCGGCACCTAAAGCACCATAAACGGGCGGTTCGCAGAGGCGCCAGGGCCATTCAGGAGGTCGCCTTCCTTTCTCGAATGGCCGGAAGAAGGATGTGTGGACAAGAGTCCAGCCATGGCCTGGACAAATATCGCACCCCTTTTCGATTGATCTCAGCGATTCCCTCTTTCAGGACCTGGGGCGCCGGACGAAATTCCCGCCCGGATAAGCAAAGATTCCCTTACCCTACCTATTGTCTTATCTATCTTGCCTATCATTTAAATTAAATATGTTGAATATGCTGGAGCGGGCTTCTTAATAAAAGGGAACTAATTATGTATCTGCTCTGGAGACCAAATCGGCACTGATTATCTGGTATAGGTATGAGCAGTCCGAAGCCCCCTCCCGGGAGAAATCCCGGGAGGGAGTTTCGGCCATGCTTTCGGGCTTATGGTGTAATTATCGGGAACGGGGTGGCATTCACCCAGGCCGAGGGGCCGGCCCCGTTGGTGGCCCTGATCCTGACATAGAAGGCGGTGTTGCGGGCGAGGTTTCCTGTCTGGAAGGTGGTGACGTTGGCCCCAACCGTGGTCGTGACCAGGTTGGCCGTAAAAGTTGCGTTGGTAGCATATTCAATCGTGTACCCGGTTTCATTGGCGACGTCGGTCCAGGTCACCGTGATCCGGTCATTCGGGCCGTTGCCCACCCTCTGCGCCGTGGCAACGACATTGGTCGGTGCAGCCGGAGGCACGGGAATGTTGACGTTGGCCGTGTTGGAATAAGCCGACATTCCGGCCGCATTCACCGCAGCCACACGGTAAGCATATGAGGTGGCCGTAACCACCGAGGTGTCGGTGTAACTGACACTGCCGGTGCCGCTTCTGGGCCCGACCGTGATCAGGGCAGCGAAGGCTCCGCCTCCTACCTGGCGTTCGATTACGAATCCGGTTTCATTATTGGCATTATCGGTCCAGTTCAGCAGGACCTGAGGCCCGGCCTGGAGCGTGGCCGTCAGGTTGGTCGGAGCCGCCGGCGGTTGAACCTGCTGCTGCCCGACCGGGATCGGACCGGCATATCCGGACTCAACGGTCAGTGTTGGGAAACCCGGCGTGCCGGTGTCGCCGACGGTGTTGGTGGCAAAAACCCGGTAGAAGTAAGCAGCATTGGTATTGCCGATCGGGTCAGTGTAGGTAGTAACGTCGGCAGCCAGGCCGGCCAGCGTGGCCCAGGGGCCGTCGCTCGTGGCGCTTCTCTGGACGACAAAACCGGTCTCGTTAAGTGAATTGTCGGTCCAGGTCAAAATCACCCGCCGGTTGGCGCCGTTTCCGGTAACTGTCCCTTTGAGATTGATCGGGGCTTTCGGGGCCACGGCAAAGGCCATGGAGTGCATCATGTCCATCTCTTCGTGAGCCAGGATATGGCAGTGGTAGACGTATTCCCACCCGAAATTGATGAGACGATTGATGACGGTCACCGGATTAGCGTTCGGATCCTTGAATCCACCGGGACCTCCCGGCAGAACAGCGCCTATCGGCATGGTCGGGTCGATCGGCCGGATGCTGTTCGGAACATCGAAGGGCAGCGCTGCCTCCGGAAAAATCGGCCTCAAGGCGATGATGGTGTCCTGCAGGGGATTCACCCTGAAGGTCTCTTTCCAGCCGAGCTCGTTGGCCTCGGGCGGCCTGATGGCATTGTCCCAGGCCACCCGGTTGATGAGCTGGGCATTAAACAGGTGGACGTGAATGGTGTGCGTGTCCACTCCGTTATGGGTGATCTTCCAGATCTGGGTGCCATCACCCATTTCTCCGATCTGGGTCCCGAAGACGGTGTTCTTGATGATTTCAACGGGAGGCGAGGCGTAGGGCAGGAGGATGAAGTTCTGGGCACCTGGAGGGTTGAATGGAAGCTGGAGACCTAGATTGGCACTCATTCTTCCGTACTCGGGGTCAAAGGTCTCGCCCATTTCGTCCTGCATGGCCTTGGGCTGGAGGGGGAAGTCAGGCACGGTCAGGCCGGAAACTGTCTGGAAGGACTTGGTGTACTCGAAAATCCGGACATAGGGGTCAGAAACGAAACTCAGGTTATAGGCTGAATTATAACGGGCTTCCGGAACGATGATCTCGTCCTGGGAAATTTCGAACACGCCGTTTTTGTCAGTCGTCTTGGCAAACACGTCTTTCAGGGCATTCAGGTCATAGGCCGGGCCTGACCCGGTGTTGGCCACCCGGATCTGCATTATGGTGCGGGTGTTGGGTCCATAGCCTGCCTGGGTGGTTGGTGTGCCCCCCACGTCCGTCTGGTCCGGATTGCCCGTGTAATAATCATAACGCGTGTCCAGGGCCGGAAACGGGGCGGGGGAATCGTTATACAGAATCAGTGTCTTTCCGGCATAGGCCGAGAAATCAATGATGACATCTGCCCTTTCGGCCGTCCCCAGAATGAGGGTTCCTTTATTGACCAGGCCCATGTCAAAGTTGGTCTGGTCCATGTTCCAGTCTACCGGCTGCATGGGAAGCACCACCGGTGCCGGCAGGAATCCTCCCTCGGTACCGATCTGGATAAAGGGCGGGCCGGCCATAGTCGGGTCGGGAACTCCCCCTTCCCTTCCATCTTTGGGCCAACCAGGGGGAAAGCCGGGGGTAAAGACCGCTGGAACCATCTTCACCTCGGTACCCGTCCTCCCGTCGGCCGTGGTTACTGCCGGATCGGCCACGTAAAGCTGGAGGTTAAGAAACCGGTCATCGGCGGCGTTAAGAATACGAAAACGGTAGGCCCTCGGTTCGACTTCGAGATAGGGATAAGCCATGCCGTTGACAACGGGCGTATCCATGAAGGCCTCCATGGCCATCGATGGGTGTGGCACGCCCGGGTTCATCCGGGGTTCCCAGGGAGCATTGATCGGGTCATAGTAGGGATTCGGCACAGGCCCGTGAGCGATGTTGGTGGTCGGAGGCCAGAACCAGGGGCCGTAATGCCAGCGTCCGAAGGCATTCATTCCGCTGGGGTCGTCCGGGTTCTGGTTGGGCATGTAAACGTGGGGATACCACAGGTCGCCGGTCATCGGCATGCCGGGCATCGATCCCCAGCTCCAGGTCGGGTCCTGGTACGGGATGGTAGCCGCGTCCACAAATGTCTTGTCCTGGATGATCAAAGGAATTCCGAGGTCGGGCAGGACCTTGACACTCAGGGGATTCACCCCGGAGAGGTTGGTCCCGTTGATCATGTCCTCCTCAACCTGGTCGGTCACCAGGTAGCCGGCGGCCTCGCCGGCATAAACGTTGAGCCGGGTTATTCCGTAGGAGTGGTCATGATAGAACATCAACCTGGCGCTGTGGGCGTTGGTGTAATAGATGGTCATCGACCCATCCCCTGGGTCAGGCATGTCAGGGACGTTGTAGACGCTGACACCCTTTGGGTAGGCGGTGGTCTCTCCCGCCGGTGTAACCCACTGGTGCGGCGTTCCGTCGCTGATCCAGACCGTATTATTGCCGTGAAGGTGAACGGCGGCCCGGTTCTGGGTATACATCTCACCGGTGGGGCCCATCCCGGCGCCCATCACTGTTGGGTCGACGGGGATGAAAAGGTTGCCGCCGGAACCTGTTGGCAGGCTGTTGGTGAACTTGATTCGCACCGGCCTGTCGCGGCGGGCCACGATGGTCGGAGCCATGTAATTGAACTGGCTGGCCGGACCAACTGTGTTGGTTTGCCTGTAGCCCCTCAGCAGGGTCGGTGGCAGGTCCGAATGCATCTTCTGGCTGAACTGGCCGAGCTCTATCTCATAATAATCTGACCCTGGGTAAGTAGTCGTATCCGGAATGGCCACGGGAAGGCTGGGCAGCGGGTCGACGAATTTTCTGATCCCGCCCACAAACGGAGGGCCGATGGTGGCCGTGGCCCAGGCCCCACTCCCGGTCGGATCCGTGATGGTGACGACGGGTGCGGTGTAGCCGGCTCCCGGAGTCACCAACATTATCCCGGAGATGGCCCCGGTGGCATCAACCATGGCCGTGGCCGTGGCCGGGGTGATTCCGGTCATTCCCGTGTAAAGGTCTTCGATGGTAACCACCGGGCTGGAGTAGCCCCCTCCTCCGGCCTCGACAACGATGCCAGCCACGCTGCCTTTTGGCATCGGGCTGTTGGCATAATTCGGATAAGGGCCGAAATAATGCGGTGAAGCGCCGGGCTCCATCATGGCCATGGTCGTGGCCATTGTCTTCAAGGTCCCGACCTTCGCCCGCCCGGTGCTCCGGAGCTGCTTGAACCGGACGGCAGCCGCCTTCCTCTGGGCGTTGAGTTCGAACTTGGCTTTCAGGCGGCTCTGCTGAGCCAGGCCGGGCTTGCCTTTCGTTTGCTTGGCCCGGGCCATTTCGACTCCCCAGGGGAGCACGGCCAGTAAGAACAGCAGGCTAATCAAAATTGCCAGCTTCTTTCTCATCACTCTTCTCCTTTCCTTGCCTTGGAAATTTTGGTCTTACCCTGCACGGGCTTTTCCAAGCGGTTATCAATCAGTAAGTTCAAGAATCATGCCAATTCCATTTCCCCGGAATTAAGCTGTCTATCACCCATTGGCTGGCATCGGTCCGCAGCGGCTAATAGGTATCCCGGGAAGATTTTGTCTTGCCGGGCAGGACGCTGTCCTGTATGGCAGGAGAAAGATAGAACCAAAAAAGGATGGTGCCAAAGCGGAGATTGAAGGTCTTTGTCTACTGGAAGACAGAGCTAATGGTCCCGGAGGGTCCAGCTGACAACCCGGCCGTTAATTCACTCAGGCTTCCAGCACCTGGCGAATGGTGCTGGCCATTTCCTGAAGTGACAATGGCTTCATTACAAATTCCCTGATGCCCAGGGCCCGGGCCGTTTCTTCGTTCACCAGCTCGCTGTAACCGGTGCAGAGGATGACCGGAATGCCCGAACGTATCTTCAGGATTTCGGTGGCCAGCTTTTCTCCGGTAAGATGGGGCATATTCTGGTCAGTCATCACCAGGTCGAAATCTTCAGGGTGGGTTCTGAATTCCTTCAAGGCTTCCTCCGGGTTGGTCATCCCGACCACACGGTAGCCCAGGAATTCCAGCATGGACATGGCCGTTCTCACCTGGATGTCTTCGTCGTCGATGAATAATATTCTTTCTTTTCCCCTGGGCACCGCTTCGTTAGCCGTGCTGCAGAACTCGGCCCCGGCTTCAATCCTGGGGAGATAGACATGGAAAGTGGAACCTTTTCCCGGCTGGCTGGTCACGGTTATGGCTCCACCGCTGCTCTTAACAATCCCCAGGGCTACCGACAGCCCGAGGCCGGTGCCCTCTCCTGGCTTCTTGGTGGTGAAAAAGGGGTCAAAGACTCTCTCAATGATCTCCTGGCTCATCCCCTCCCCTGTGTCACTTACACTGAGCCTGACATAGGAGCCTGGCTTCAGACCGAGACGCTCCGTAGCCGGGTCCGCGGGCAGCTCGAAGGGAATGAGGCTGACATCCATGATCCCTCCCGTCTCCCGCATGGAATAGGCGGCATTATGGCAGAGATTCATCACCACCTGATAGATCTGGGTCGGATCAGCCTGGCAGGTTACCGGCCCGAAAACCAGTGATTCACGGATCTGGATATTTTCGGGTACAGAAGCCCTCAGAAATTTCAGCGCTTCGCGAACCAGCTTGGCGATCTCAACCGGCCGCCTCTCCTGCTCTTTCTGCCTGGCGTAGGTAACTATCTGGTTGACCAGCTCTTTTCCCCGCCTGGCAGCCTCAACAATCAATTGAAGCGAATGAGCGGTGGAACTCCCGGCCTCTGTCTTGAGAAGCTCTATCTCGGCGTTGATGATGATTGGCATCAGGAGGTTATTGAAATCGTGAGCTATGCCCCCGGCCAGGGTCCCCAAAGCTTCCATTTTCTGTTGCTGCCTGATCTGGCGCTGCAACCTGACCTCTTCCGTGATGTCCTGGTTGACGATAACCGCACTGGTCACCTCATTCCTGGCATTCCTTATGGGTATGGCCGAGTTCCTGATAATCTTGCGCTTCCCGTCAAAGGTCTCTATTTCGATTTCTTCGTTAATCGAGGTCTCTCCCTTCTGGATGGCCCTGGCCCCGGCCCATTCCCCGGGAGCAATTGGCTTCCCGCTATCCAGCCACCAGCCCCTGTATTCTCCGAACTTCTCCAGGCCGACATAGCGGGCCCCGCCCCATATTTGCTGGCCGGCGGGATTGCCATGTATTATCCTGCCCTGTCCATCAATCGTCCAGATACCTATCGGCAGGACGTCAAGGACGTTTCTCAACAGTTGTTCATTCTGGCGCAATCTTTCCTGGGCCCTGGCTTCCTCGCTGACATCGTTCAGGGAAAGAACCAGAAAGCGGACTTCCCCCTTCTCATTCAGGATGGGTGAAAGCGACCAGTCCCAGTAGGTCACACCCCACTCGGGGTGGCCGGGATAGGTGAAGGGCTTGGCCTGGACCTGGTAAGCTTGTCTCGTCCTTACGACGTTCTCAAAAATGGACTGGTTTTCTTCGTTGGGGAACAGGTCAAAGTGGTTGCGACCCGGAAACTCGGAAACTGGAATCTGGCTGGCCCGGGCGTAGGCCTCATTCACCCGGATGAAGTTGAACTCGCAGTCGAGCAGGGCCAGCGGGGTGATGATTGAAGAAAACAATCCCTCGAAAATTTTACCGCTTTCCACCGCCTCAGCCTGAAGTCGCTTGCGCCTGGCTATTTCCCTTTTTAACTCCCGGTTGGCCCTGGCCAGGCCGGCAGTCCTTTCTTTCACCCGATTTTCCAGGTCGGCATAGGCCTGGTGAAGCACCTTTTCGGCTTCCATCCGGGCCAGCCGGGCTTGCTCCCTCTCAGTAATATCCTGGACCTGGACCATGTAGCCCTCATGGCCAGATTTTGCCCTGGGGCCGAGCGGCGTGATCAATACATCCAGGTAGATGATCCCGGACTTTTTTGTCCTGTAAAGGCCATGTTTCTTTACTTTCTCGAAGTCAAAGGGAGCCTCGTAGCGGACACTCTCCCCGTTTCTGAGACGCTTTCTGACCCCGGGAGAAAGGTTCGGGTCCTTGAAAAGTCGAAATCCCTTGACCTCGTCTACCGAACTGACCCCAAAGATCTCCAGGCAGGAGGGGTTGGCTTCCACCAGCTTCCCATCCGCATCATAAAGCTCGATACCAATTGGCGACCGCTCATAGACCTCCCTGAACCGGCGCTCGGTCTGGCGGAGTTCTTCCTGGGTCTTCTTATAAGATGAATTCTCCACCACGGTCCAGGCGCCACCCCGTCGGATCAGCGTGGACTGGTGGTTGTTGATGACGTCGATGACCTCGTCCACCCCGCACCTGTCTATGGCATAGGTACAAAGTGCGATCATTTTGAAACGTGTGACCACGCTGTTTATCTCTTCCTCGTAATCGGTAAATTGTTTCCAGTCCTTCCGCTCCAGCCAGAAAGTATTTCCGGACAACCTCAATCCTTCAAATCCCCGGTCCAGGGCCCGGTTGACTTTATCGACCCAGCTTCTGAGCACTCGACTGGAATTAAATCGCCCCCCTTTGAGATACCATTCGGTGTAAGGCAGGATTTCGACCTGTCCCCTCTTCACATAAGAGGCGAACCCGGGCACGGCCCTGGCCAGGGCCTTTCTGGCCTCCCCGGCATCGAGAGGCTCGGAACAGACCCACAGGCAAAACTCGTTGTTCTTCAGCCCGGCCCGGAAATAAGGGATGAGAATGTCCAGCAGGTCCTTCTTATCCCGGTAAAACTGGCAGAAATGTGTCCCCCAGCGAACATCGCCCATAGAAGAGATGCCAGATGGCCTTGCTTGATTTTTCATGGAGAGTTCCCTTTCATTTCGATCGAGATCTCGGTGCCTGTTCTCGGCTCCGATCATAACACGGCGACGGCCGGAATGTCCCTGAATAATTGTTGATTCCTTAGCTTGACTCATGGCCCACACCTTGCCTCCCTGGAGCGGCCGTTTCCTAACCTGTTGTGTAAGCACCTCGTTACCGAAGACTTTTATTCAAGAATCATGCCAACCTCAGGCACCCGAACCAGTATTCTCTGGTAATCAAAGAAGGCCCCGGCCATGGTGCCATCCCCATCTCCGCCGGGCCAACTCTTGACCGGGAGTAATCTGGGCCTGGTCAAGTCTTGGTCTGAATTTTTTACTAAAGCCGGAAAAGCTTCTCCCTGATCTCTTGACACTCTGGATACAGCAACTAATACGGCTCCGCCGCCGGGTTCAATGGGCAAAAGAAATCTTGTATTTCTTCATCAGGGCGTACAGCCGAGACCTGGACAGGCCCGAGACCTGGCAGGCCCTGGCCACATCTCCGCTGCTGTCCCTGGCCAGCCTTATTAAGTAGTCTTTTTCCAAATCCCTTAAACCCGCTTCCCTGAAGGCGGCCAGCGTCGGCAAGGACTCGGTTGCCGGGAGCTGATTTCCTGAGCCATCAGCCCGGGATCCATTCCGACCGACCGAGTTTCTGACCAGGTGAATGCGGATGTGCTGCGGCAGGTGCCTGGGAAAAAGTGTCGGGGAGTCCTGGGCCATGACAATCGCTTTTTCCAGGGCCTGAAGAAGTTCCCGGACATTTCCGGGCCAGTCGTAGGAGAGAAGAGTGGGGATAAAGTCTGAAGAAAAACCCTTCATCGGCAGGTGATACTGGTCGCAAAACCTGGCGGTATAATGGATGACCAGGTCCTTCAGATCATCTTTAAGTTGGCGGAGCGGGGGCAATTCAAGACTCAGGGTGCGCAGCCGGAAAAGCAGGTCTTCACGGAACGTTCCCTTCTTGACCATCTTACCGAGGTCACGGTTGGTAGCTGAGATAAGCCGAAAATCGCTTCCGACCTCCTGGCTTCCCCCGACCGGTCGAAACCTTTTCTCCTGCAGGACCCGGAGGAACGTTTTCTGGGTGGAGAGCGAAAGTTCCCCGACTTCATCGAGAAACAATGTCCCCCTGTCCGCCTGCTTGATCAGACCATCGCTGGCGCGGTCGGCCCCGGTAAAGGCTCCACGAACGTGGCCGAACAGGGTGCTTTCCACCAGCGTTTCCGGCAGCGCCGCGCAATCGACCACAACAAAATTGAAAGCTGCCCTGGGACTGTTGCGATGGATGGCCCTGGCAAAAAGTTCCTTTCCGGTTCCCGTCTCGCCGGAGATCAGAACGTTGGCCTCGCTGCCGCTGGCCTCGGCCAGAAAATCAAGGCACGGTTTAAGAAGGGCGCTGTTTCCGATGATCTCATCCCGGTCGAGGGCCAGGTTCCTTACTGAAGTCTGCTTTTTTCCCTGTATTGCAGGGCGCGTTCAATGGCCAGTCTGACCTCGTTTACGGAGAGAGGCTTCTGAACATAGTCCCAGGCCCCGCCCTTTATGGCCAGCTCGGCCTCGTCGGGGTCGCCAAACCCGGTAATGACGATGACCTCAGGAGGATTGGCCGTTTTCTGGATCTCTGGCAACAACTCCAGGCCCGAGCCATCGGGCAGCCGGACGTCACAGAAAACAAGGTCAAGGTCGGTGGTGGAGAGAACTTTCAGTGCCTGGTCCTTGGTACCCGCACTCAACCCCTGGTGGCCGAAGTTACGGAAAATGTTCAGAAATGATTCGCAAACAAAGGAATCATCTTCTACCACAAGAATATTTGCCACCCTGATACCTTTCTTTTTGGGTTAGCTTTCCCCCTTCCATGTCCAGTATAGTCTGGCCTTTCCATCCTGTCAATTAGGCTCTCTTGCCCATGCGGCTATCGTCACCAGGCACAAAAAACACATAAAAATCATGTCCTCTTGCTACAATCGGGCCGAGGGCAGAGAAGCAATTCGGATTTGACAAGCTCGCCCAATAAGCCTACCATCGCCGGGTGCGATTTGTGTCCGGGCGTTTTTTGAGAGGTAAGCCTGCCGACTGATTTTTGCTAATCTTGCCGTTCGCCCCCGTGTTTTGTCGCGGCACTAATCTTTGGCCGGGGCCTGGCCCGATTGCACCGGGCCGAAAGAGAACAGGCAAAACGAGGCTGGATCTATCCTGCCGGCGGTCCTGTCCGGTCCCGCTGCTCGCCGAGAAGCTGCGAGCACAAAAGGAAAAAATCCGGTGAATGATCCTGGGACAAACCGGGGCATGGTGGCCAAGAAACGGTCGGTCCCGGGCGCAGCGCATTAAGGCGAATGACCAAAAATTCCTGGTAAGGAGAATTGAATGAAAGCAATAACCTGCACAGAGTACGGCCCGCCGGAAGTGCTTAAACTCGAGGAAATTCCCCGGCCGGAGCCGAGACCCGACGAAATACTGGTCAGGGTGCGGGCCACAACTGTTAACTACGGCGACCTGACGGCACGAAACTTTGGCCACCTGACAGCCCGCCAGTTCAACATGCCGGCCCTGCTCTATTTTCCGGCCCGGTTGAGCTTCGGCTGGAAGAAGCCCAAGGTCAGAATCCTGGGCAGCGAACTGGCCGGATGCGTCGAGTCCACAGGCAGCCGGGTTCGAAAATTCCAGCCGGGTGATGCGGTATTTGCCTATTTAGGAACCAAGATGGGAGCATACGCCGAGTATGTTTGCCTTCCAGAAAATGGGACGATAACACACAAGCCGGCCAACCTGAGTTACGCCGAGGCCGCGGCCATTCCTTATGGAGCGGTCATGGCCACCGGCCTTTTGAGCAGGTCCCGGCTCGGCCCGGGTAAAAAAGCGCTGATCATCGGGGCCTCGGGCAGCATCGGTTCGATGGCGGTTCAGCTGGCCAAGTACTATGGCGCCGAGGTGACCGGGGTTTGTAGCGCGGACGGGCTTGATTATGTCCGGGCACTCGGCGCTGACAGGGCCCTGGACTACCGCCGGGAAGAATTCGCCAGGGACCGGATGATTTATGACCTTATTTTCGATGTGCTGGGAAAAAGCTCTTTTTCCAGGCTCAAGCCAAGGCTGGCCCCGGATGGACTTTACCTCCTGGCCAGTTTCAAGCTGAAAGCTATCTGGCAGATGATGCGCACGGCAGCGACCGGCCGCCGAAAAAGAGTTGTCTGCGCTTTTGCCAGGGAAAGCGCGGAAAACCTGGCCCTGGTCGGGGAGCTGGCAGAAGCCGGCCGGGTCAGGGCCATCATAGACCGCACTTTCCCCCTGGAACAGGCCGCCGAAGCCCACCGGTATGCCGAAGCGGGCGGCAGGAAGGGAGCCATCGTCATCACAGTTGATGGCGATGGCAAATGATTTGAGGCCTAGCCCGGACCAGCCCGCCGCTGGCCCCGACGAGAACGGGTAAGAGCCACAGGCCAGTCCTCCAGCCGGGGAACTGGGCCCGCCTCAACCATCGACTTGAACCGGTTTAACCGAGTGACGGGTTTTGACCCACCCTCTTCAGCCATTCCAGTATTAATATCTCTCCTGTAACCGGGTAGAGGCGGGGGCGTGTGCCAGCCCGATAAATTCCCTCCGGGTGGCCGGGCATGGTTAACCGACAATCAGGTAAGCCCGCCACCAACCATAATCACCCACGCGGGTCGAGCTCAGCAGGTGAAATCCAGTAATAAAAAAAGACTTGACATAGTGTGTTTCTTATTATATAGTGCGCCATATGGTAATATACGATAAACAATATATGGCCCCTGGCCAGAGGAGAGCGAGCCATGAACCCTGAAATTGCCAACTTCGAAACCGAGATGAACAGGGGATTCTTGCAGGTACTGGTGCTGGCCCTGCTCGAAAAGGAGATGTACGGCTATTCCATGGTCCGTACCATCCGGGAGCTCGGCTACGAAGTCGAGGAAAACACCCTCTATCCCCTGCTGCGGCGGCTGGAGAAAAACGGCTGGGTCAAGAGCAAGTGGGACCTCGGCGAGGACCGGCCCCGCAAGTTTTACGTGATCACCGCTTCGGGCCGGAAGCTCCGCGACGAGCTTCTGGACATCTGGAGAAAACAGGATGAAATTTTGAAAAGAATCATGAAGGAGAAAGCCCATGTATAAAAAGCTTGACGACTACCTGGAGGAAATTAGCCATTTCCTGGCGGAACGCGAGGAGAGGGAAGAAATCCTGGCCGAAATCAGGAGCCACATCCTGGAGAAAACAGAGCAGGAATTCGGCGAGGTAACCGAAGAGGCCCTGGATAAAGTTATCGCGGCCTACGGTCCGCCGCGCCGGGTGGCAGAAAAATACGTTGAAGGCAGGCCCATCATCGCCCCTGCCTACCGGCGGTTTCTATTCCGATATACCGGGCTTCTGTTTGCAATTCATTTCTTGTTCATGGTGGTAGCGGTCATCTTCAATCAGAGCTTCATCGCCTTTCCCCTTATTTTCATTCCCAGGCTGGGTGTGGGTGAGGCTTTGCTGTATCTACCGACGGCTTTCCTGACTGACCTGGGTATAGTGGCCCTGGTGCTCTACCTGATCACCCAGAGCGGAAAGGAGGTCAGGCTCCCCTGGCCGAAGATAGCCGTTGACCTGGAAGAAGTGGCCACTCCGGCCGGAATCCCGTTGCTCAAGCGGCTGGCCATGATGCTCGGGCTGACCGTGATGGCGGCCCTGACCGGGCTGTCCGTGTGGCTGTACGTAAAGTTTCAGACCATATTTTTCGTGAATATCATAAATCTCAGGTTCGTCGAGATGCGGCCCATCTTTACTCCGGAAGCTGGACGGCGGATATCGCTGATCGTGATAGCCACGCTGGGACTGCTGGTCAAGCTGTTTACAGGGTCCCGCTGGGTGGATGTTGCTTCCAACTGTATCTCCCTGGTTCTGATCGGCCTGCTGCTGCGCCAGCCGTTTGATAATTTATTCGCCATAAAGGTGCCGGAGAGGCTGTTACCCAATATCAAGCTGGCCCTGATCATCATGCTGCTGTTCATCGCCGTCATGACCACAGTAGAGCTGATCAAGAACCTGGTATATCTGGGCCGCAAGAAGCTGGCTAAACAACCTTAAGAGGGGACACCTGCAGGTGTCCCCGGCTTTTTCCCCATATGGCGAAAATGGGCAAAATAAGATAACAGATAAAAAATTATGGGGACAGTTGCAGGTGTCCCCTGTTCGCCCCTGGACAGATTTTTAGTGCGATAGAGATGAAAAAAGCCGAGACCACCCCTTACCCACCCCTATCCTTAATATCCTTGACACCGCTCAGGATGGCGATATATAAAGCCTTGGAACAAGGAGGAAAGGATGAATAAACGCGCCAAGCATTCAGCCGGCATTCTTTTGGCCGCCATCTGTCTGCTGTTTTATATTCAGGCTCCGGCCCAGATCCTGGAGGAAAAAGCCAGCACCACGGAGGCCCTGCGCCGGGGTATGAATTTCATACCGACACCGGTTTACTCAGAGGCCGAAGACCAGCGCCTTCTGGAGCTTTTCAAGGGCCTGCGGGTGGCCGACATCACGGACGGGATGGATGCAATCGGGCTGCAGAATATCGGGCTCATGGACCCGGACATCCACCCGCTGTGGCGCGACACGACGCGCTTCACCCACCGCTTCGTGGGCATAGCGGTGACGGCCAGATACGTTCCCACCCAGAAACCGCCGGCCGGGTCCAGGTCCACCGAGGATTACGACCGCTGGGCCGGCGACTGGTACGAGCGGCTATCAGGAGAGCTGTTCACCCGGCTGATTCGCAAAGGAACCGCCCTGGTGATCGAAGATGCGCCCGGGGCCGACGTTGGTTCCATTGGCTCCTACAACATACTCGAATGGAAAAGGCTGGGTTGCGTGGGAGTGGTGACCGATGCCACCGCCAGGGACACCGACGAAATAATCGTCGAGCGTGTTCCCCTTTATTTCAGGAAGCCGGGGCGCGGCATAAGGCCCGGTCGGAACGAGCTGGAATCGGTGAATAGGCCCGTAGTCTGCGGCGGCGTGCTGGTCGTCCCCGGGGACGTGATCGTGGCCGACGGCGATGGGGTGGTCGTGGTGCCACGGGCCAGGGCCGAAGAGGTGGCCAGGTACGCCAGGAAGATAATGGAAGCCGACAAGGCCGGCCGCCGCGACCTTTATAAAAAGGTCGGCCTCAAGGAAGACCCCACCATAAAATAAGAGGGGACACTTGCAGGTGTCCCCGAATTTTTCCCCATATGGCGGAAATCGGCGAAAATAAATAACAGATAAGAAAATATGGGGACACCAGCAGGTGTCCCCTCTTCTCATCCCCTCTTCTCAAAAGTAATTTCCGTATTTTTTGAGCAATTCTTCGTGAATCTGTTTCGCCCGGCTGACCATCTGCTCAAATCGCGGGTCTCCCCGGAGCATTTTCAGGCAGGGGTCGTTAATCAGCCTCAGGTATGGATAGAAGGTTCCTTCCGACATCTCTTTCTGCATGGCCGCGATGGCCTCGTCTTTCATCCCCAGCAGAGAATAGACTGTTGACCCGGTTGACAGGGCAAGGGCTTTTTCTTTTTCTCCCCGGGCCGCATAGAGCTGGGCCTTGTATTCAGGAAGGACCCAGAAGTCCGGCTCCACTCTTTGGAGCTCTGCCAGCAGTTTCTCGGCCTCTTCATATCTTCCCGCCTGGATCATGTGCCTGGCCAAATGCCCAAGGCAGAACGGATTCTGCGGATTCAGGTTCAGAGCTTCTCTTAAGTATAGCTCAGATTTCTCAAACTCCCCCAGGCCCCGGTAGCAGGTGGCCAGGATGGTCCTGGAAAAGATATAGAAGGGAGCGAGTTCAATGCTCTTCAAAAAGAAGGGAATAGCCGTTTCGAACAGGCCGATCTCTGAAAGCGAGTATCCGATTGCTGTGCAAATCGTGTGGTTATTCGGGCTCTTCTCAAAGGCTATGCGGTATTTTTCGAACGCCTGGTCGTATTCACCTCGGAGGAAGTTGTTAAACCCCCTGGCCAGATTTGAGCCCGCGTATTCGGGGTCAAGCTGGTAGGCCTTTTCTCCATAGGAGACAACCTGGTCCAGGTCCTCCTGGCGAACGGTCAGAGAATATTTATGCCAGTAAGCCCAGGCTATTCCCAGGTAGGTCTGGGCATAGCCCGGGTCAATTTCCCTAGCGGCTTCAAACATCTCCAGGGCCTTGATGAAGTCCTCTTCCCTGTAGGTAACCACGTACCGGCTGTTTATGAAATACATTCCCTGAAGATAGGCTTCGTAGAGTTTCATATTATCCGGGCGTCCGGCCCTGAGAGCTTCAACCGATTCGAGACTCAGCTTAAGTTTGAGAGCAGTGGCAATGGCCTGGGAAATTTCGTCCTGGATGGCAAAGACTCCGGACAGCCTGCGGTCGTATTTGTCCGACCAGAGATGAAAGCCATTTTCGGCATTTATTAGCTGGGCACTGACCCGAATCATATCTCCTTCTCTCCGGATGCTTCCCTCAAGGATGTTGGCCACGCCCAGTTCCCCGGCGATCTCCTTTATGGACTTCTGGGTGTTGTGGTAACGGACGACAGAGGTGCGGGAGATGACCTTTAGTTCTCTGATCCTGGAGAGCTGGCCGATGATTTCCTCGGTCATCCCGTCACAGAAGTATTCCTGGTCCTTCTGAGGGCTCAGGTCAACAAAGGGAAGAACGGCCAGCGAGTTCTTCCATATGGGAGTTGAAACTGGCTCTTGGGCGGGTTCCTTCAAGCGAAGGAGCAGGTTTATATCGAGAACTATGGTAATGAGGAATATCAGAGGAATCAGAATTAACTCTGGTTTTAATTTCCCGGGTCTTTCCCGGCCGGCAAACCACCGCCAGGTCAGGGTGCCGAGGAGGGTACCCACCAGGGTGATTATGGTTATATCCAGCAGCTTTTCGGGAAGATGATAATGAACGACCAGGACCCAGTGGACGATTTCATATACCAACCAGCCGCCCCCGACAAACCCGGCCAGGATTTCCACCATCCGCTTCTTACGCATCTGATCCAGGAAATCTTTTAGCCCGGATGACCCGGCCTTGGCGGCGTGCGGGTTTTCCCGCCTGGCAGGACTCATGTTTCCCTCTAACCCGCTATTAATTTATATGAATGTTCAGAATCAAGTCAATTAACAGAGGGGACACCTGCAAGTGTCCCCGAATTTTTCCCCATATGGCGGAAATCGGCGAAAATAAATAACAGATAAGAAAATATGGGGACACCAGCAGGTGTCCCCTCTTATCATTCTTACCTTTTCTGTTGCTCTTCCAGCAGGAATTCCCACTTGATAATTTTATCTTTTAATTCCCGGGAATCCGGGGCCTCCGGGTTGAGTTCCAGGTAGGCGGTCATACTCTTTATGGCCTGACGATAATCCTTCAGGGCTTCCGCGGCCAGGGCCATGGCCTTGTAAATATCCGGATGGTAGAAAGCAACCTTCAGCGCATCCTTGTACTCCTGGATAGCCCTGGCGTAATTTTTATCCTCCAGCAGGGTTTCGGCCCTTATCATCCGTTTATGAGCCTCTTCCGGAAGCACGAAGATTTCCGGCTGCGCCTTCCTTAATTGAGCCAGGCGTTTTCTCAGCGCGCTCTTTTCCTCTTCGGAAGATAGATTGAAAAGGGCCGCATATTCAGCCAGGGCCTCTCGGTAACGGTTGCTGCCCTCCAGGGATTTTATTTTCTGTCTTTTTTCTTCAACGTAGGGCTTCATGGCTTCCCGGGCCATAGCCAGGTACCCCTGATAAAAAACATTTTTTGAATTTAAGAACTGCTCTGAAACCTGGCCAAAGTTTTCCGCTGCTTTCTCCCAGTTTTTGGCCCTGGCCTGGCAAATGGACAGTAATAACCGGTCGAGTTCCTGAGTCCGGTCAGACAGAATCCTCGCCACTTCCTCCCAGTTTCCGCCTCCCCCTTTTTTTGATTCCTCAATCATACCGGCCAGGCAGAAAGCCCTCCTGGCCCAGATTTCATTCGGGTCCAGGTTGTAGGCCTCCCCGGCGTTTCTGACCGCTTCATCAATACTGCCATTCAGAAACAAAATCAGGCTTTTCATTCCATAACACATGGAAGCCGAGGTATGAATTTTTGATTCGCTGGTCAGAGCAAAACTCAGCGGTTTTTTCTGGTCTCTGCGTTCTACCTCCAGGTTCACCACATTGCCGGCGACCGGCTTTAAGGCCTGCCTGAGCGCTTCCACTTCAATTCCCCTGGTGGGTTTCCCGTTGATGCTAATTATCCTGTCACCCGGCTGAACCCCGCTTTTTTCAGCGGGAAAAGAAGGAATCACTTCGGTAACAACCGGATATTTATCCTCAATCTTAAAAATAATACCCGTGCCGGTAAATATCGATTTCTGAATGTACTCATCACAGGCCGAGATGGCCTGGTCAAATTTCCCGCTCCCCATCCGGCTCTCCGCCAGGAAAATGTAAACTGCAGAAGCAGATGGAGCCTTCTGGAGAATTTCCTCTGCCTCGGAGTACCTTTCCCCCGACATGTATATTCTGGCAATCTCCAGGTAATTATCCGGGTCGGACGGGTCGAGGTTTATAGCCCTCTTAAATGATTCAACCGCCCTGTCATAATCCTTCTGGTTCCTGTAGATGGTGCCCAGAAGCCAGTAATAGGAACTCCTGGGTTCAAAATCGATGGCTTTCATGACGGCGGCCACGGCCTCATTATATTTCCCGGCCCCGCGCAGGCAGGCCCCGAGCAGGGCATAATAATCCGGGTCCTTGGGGTTGAGCCCTATGGCTTTCTGGGCAGCGGTAATACCGGCTTCATAATCACCATTATAGTAATAGGCCCGGCCCAGCCAGAAATAGCAAACCGACGTGGACGGTGCCAGCGGGATGTAGTATTCCTTCATAAATTTAACCTGGTAATAGGTTGGAGGCATATCGTTGTACTTCCTGGTGGGATCGGCCAGGGATGACCCGGCCGCTTCGTTTAAGTACCTTATGGCCTCCGCCGGCTGGTTGTTGGCCAGGTAAGCTCTGCCCAGCCAGTAAGACCAGGCATCATCGAGCCGGTAGACCTTCATCCCCTCCTTGTGTACGTCTATTGCTCTCTTCAGATATTTCACCGCCTCCGCATACTGACCATCCCTGAAATAGGATAACCCGAGTAGAAAGGAAGCGTGAGAAGCCAGGTCACCGGTTTCCTTCTCTCTTTCAACTTCCTTTTTGAAAAAAGCAATGGCCTCCTGGTACTTCCCGTTGTTAAGAGCGTCAAGACCCGGACGGTATTTTGTTTCCGCAGGACCCGGCAGACTCAAGAACGTTATTAACACCAGGAGCAAAAGTACCTGCTTGATCAAGCGGAAGTGCATGGTGCCCTCCTTCGGTTAAATTTTAGAGGTATTTTATATAATCAACAGATAAAAAGTAAATTGGATATTCCGTTCCCCAGCCACTCCCTGGGTGTGGCCACGGCAACTTTTCCCTTAATTTTACCCCTGACGTCCACTTTTGATTTTTATGAAACACGGCAACCTTTTCCTTGACACCCCCGTCGAATAAATTCTATGCTTTTATTAAATTCCGCCGTGTTCCATAGGAAGGAGGGAAAAATTTTCCCGCGGTCTTGAGATTTATTATTATGGGGAGGAAAAATGAAGAAATTTTTTACGTGCCTTTTTGTTGCGCTCCTGGTTTTGACCTTTTCCTGCAAGAAGGCCGAAGAAACGAAAAGTGACAAGCCCGAGAAAACCGTTAGCAAGACGGAACGACCGGCAGCAGAAGCAAAATCAGAACCAGCGGAGAAAGCTGAAAAAACGGCTGAAAAGGTAACCGCCGTCGACTTCGAGGTGCTGAAACAATTGCTGCCCGAGAAGTCAGGCTGGACCAGGAGCAACGTCCGGGGGCAGCAGTTCACCTACGGTGAGGGCCAGACTTCCATGGCTGAAGCTGATTACAGCTCCGGTGAGGCCCGCGTCCACGTCCTGATACTGGATACGGCCCGCATCGCCTGGACGATGGGACAATTCCAGCAGATGGTACAGATGGGTTTTTCGGCCAAAGATGACAGGCACTACGTCAAGACCACCAAGATCGATAATCTTCCAGCCATTGAAGAATACGATTACCGGAACAAAGATGGCCAGCTGCAGGTCCTGATAAAGGATAGGTTCCTGATCACCATCCGCGGGACTAAAATTGAAAACACCAATATCCTTTATGATTTCTTTAATGCCATTGACCTGAAGAAGTTTGATTGAAAAGAGGGAGCGGCTCAAGGCATCCCTCCTCAATCAAGCGTACGTTTTATTGGCCATAGCCCAAGCTTAATTGGCCTGTCTAACTGGGCACTCGAAAACAATAGCTTCCCCAACCGCTGGTCCGGTCCAAGTTAGATATCAGGCAGAGACTGGAGCGGAACTGAAATCTCGACACCGACTATTTCCTTATTAAGAAAATCCCGAAGTCACGGTCATAATTTGATACCAAAGGATTAAGAGCGGTTCATTATCTGGACTGATCCCGGGTGTTACCAGACAAGGCCAGAGCGGAAAATTCAAAACCGGGCTGGTTACCCACGATTCAGTCTGCCTCCTGTGTCAAAAAAGTGAATCCAGCACCGCCGTCGCTTTATTGTGCCGTCCTCCGCCGAGCACCCATAGCTTCCAGGCTGTCTTTTTTATTGATAGTCTGCTGGAAACAAAACTATAATAAGGGGAAAAATTAATATAGTGATATATGAAAATTCAATCAGGAGGACACGATGTCAGTAGAAAAATTCCCTGTAATTGAATCCGTAAGAATGAAACCCAGAAGGCACAGGGCCTCGAGCAAAGAACTCAAAGGCTTGATGAAGCCAGTCTTAACAATACCTATTATCATCCTCATTCTTCTTATTGTTTCTTCAATGCTGCCTCTATCCGCCCTGGCCATCTCCGGCCCTGAAAGCATCCGCACCAATAAGGACAGGCTGGTGGTCATGGCCGTTAAGGGACAGGTGGCCCATCCCCAGCCGTCTCGCTACTATCTCACCACCTGGGACGGCCGGCCAAAGATGGCCATTGGAGTGGCCGGGATAAATTACACGCTCAGCCTGGGTGATCCGGTTTTCGGCTGGGCGGCCACCGACCAGGTCACCGTGGGCGTGGCCACCGAAGGTGTCGGCGAAGACAGGTTTCGCCAGGCCTGGCTGACCAACACCGCCATCGGCAATGAGGTCCGCGTGGTCGGCGGCGCAGCCCGTGGAGCGAAGGGTGTGGTCATCGGAAAATTCGGTGGCTATGTACTGGTCAATTTTGATGGCGAAACCAGGGAAAAACTGGCCTACGGTGACGAGCTCCAGGTCAAGGCCGAGGGCATCGGTCTGCAGGTTGAAGGTTTCCCGGAAGTTTTCGTCCACAGCCTGTCGCCGGGCGTTCTGGAAAAGATGGGTATCCAGGTTCAGGAGGGGAAACTTGTTGTCCCCGTGGTGAAGAAGATTCCGGCCGAAATCGTTGGTTCCGGTCCGGGGGCGGGAAGCCTTTTCGGGCATTTCAGTATCCAGACCTGTTATCCGCCAGACATCAAAAAATACGGACTCGACGAGCTGCGCTTCGGCGACCTGGTTTTCCTGGAAGACATCGAGTGCAATTATGGCAAAGGCTATTACAGGGGCGCGGGCACGGTGGGGGTCGTGGTTAGCGGGCCGAGCGATATTTCCGGGCTGGGAATTGGGGTGACCCCGGTCCTTTCCTGCCAGACCGGAAAGCTGACCTTCAAGCTTGACAGCGAAGCTAACCTGGCCAGGCTGCTTGGCCTGCCGGTATCCGCTAAAAAGACCGTGAAATCAGAAATTTCAACTGCCGCCTCTGCCCAGCCGGTTGCGAAAAAGGCCCCTTACCAGGGCCCGATCAAAACCAACAAGGATGAGCTGTTGACCATTGCCGTGGAAGGCGTTATTCAACCGGCCGGAGCCCTCGATTACTCCCCCGGGTTTGACGGGAAATCAAAGCTCGGGATTGGCATGGCTTCCATAAATTACAACGTGAACTACGGCGATACAACCTACGGCTGGGCCGAGGGTGACCACGTTGAACCGGATGTCACCATCCAGGGACGCGACCGCCAGAGTCCAATGGAAACGGCCCTGGCCCTTCTGGCCTGCATCGGCAACGAGGCAGTCGTGGTTTCCGGCGAAGCTCGCGGCTGCAAGGGCATTTACATCGGCCGGCACGCCGGCTCAGACGACAAGGTCTGGTTCCCGGCGGAAGTCAAGGAAAAACTGGCCATCAACGACCGGGTACAGGTTAAGGCGCGGGGTGTCGGGTTGAAGATTCTTGGATTTGAGGATGTCCGGGTAAACAAGATTTCGCCGGAAGCGCTGGAAAAAATTGGCATCGTGGTTGAGGGCAACCAGCTGGTGGTGCCGGTGGTGATGGAAGTCCCCGGGTATCTTATGGGCTCGGGAATCGGCGGCCAGGGAATCGAAGCCATCGACTATGACATCCAGACTACCTGCCCGGAAGCGGTGGAGAAGTTCAACCTGAAGAAGCTGCGGCTCGGTGATATAGTGGCCATCAGGGACCATTATGATTACTATGGCCGTGGCCGCTACGAAGGGGCGGTCACCATAGGCACTATCATCCACGGCTTCAGCGATTATTCGGGTCATGGTCCCGGAGTCAACCCGATACTGAGCGCCATGCCCGGGCGCATCAAGGTCAAATTGGACCCCGCCGCCAACATGGCCCGCATCCTCGGGATCAGGCAGGCGCGATAAAGGGATGAAATTCATGGGTCAATTTATTTTATTGGAAATTAAATAGGAGGGTAAATCAATTGACGGCCGGAATGAAAAAGGTTTTTAGTAAGGTCGGTTTGATTATCCTGATCCTGGTAATCATAGTGCTGGGCGTCAGGGCCATTCTCAATTACGCCATCGGGCGGAACCTTGAACGCTGTTTATCTGAAGCCCGGGCCGAAGGGTTGCTCATCGAGGCCAGCTCCCTGTTGCCTCCGTGCCCCGGGCCAGAAAATGCCGCTCTGCTGTGGAAAACAGCCGAATCCCTTCTGGTAATCGAATCAGAAGACAAGCAATTACTCGCCAGGGTGAGTGACATTTCTGGCTGGAAGGAATTCAGCCCGGAAGAGAAGACCAAGCTGGCCGCAATCGCAGGAAAAAACCGGAAGGCTCTCGACCTGATGCTCGAGGCTGCCGGCCGGAGATGCTTTCAATATGCAATAACCAAAGCCCCCGTCCCGATACAGGAAATGCCTAACGCCGTGCTCCTGATGCAGGCCACAAGACTTCTGGCTGCAGATTCAATCTTTAAGGCGGAAAGCGGGCAGCTTGACCTGGCTGTGGAGCAGATGGTGATGGGGCTAAAGTTTTGCCGGCTCTATGCTGATTCGCCCTCGGTTATGATCTATCTCATAGCCATGGCCAACACCAGGCTGCTGGCCCATAACCTGAACCGAGTTGTCTACGGACGAAACCTGCCCGAAGAAACAGTTCGCCACCTCATGGAATTGCTCGACCCGGAGGGGTGGCGAACAACCATGGCCATGGTTTTCAAGCGTGAATTCTCCGGTTTTCTGGTTGAATACTACAGACATGTTCTCGCGGGCAAATCCCTCGGGGGCATCAACGAAAAGCCGTTAGAAAGAATCTATTTCTGGCTGACCCGCCCGCTCCTGAAAGCCGAGTTGATCTGGGTCTGCCGTCGCCAGGCCGCCACGATGGAAGGCATAACCGAGCCATTTTTCAGGAACGAGAGAGCCCGGGCCGGGTTACTTCAAGACCCGAAAATTCCTGCCGCCTACCGGATGGCGAGGCTCCTTCTGCCGCATCTGTATACGGTTATATTGAAAGAGGCTACCCTGGAAGCACAGCTCGAAGCGGCCAGGGCCGGACTGGCCGGCAAGCTCTTCCGGCAGGTGAACGGAAGATATCCTGCGACCCTGTCGGAGCTGGTGCCCGGATTCCTGGCGAAAGAACCGGTTGACCCTTTTACCGGGCAGCCGCTTGTCTATAAAGCTACAAACGATGGTTTTATAGTATACAGCCTCGGTTCGAATCTTAAAGACGACGGCGGCCGGATGTCGATGATGACCCAGGCGGTAATGGACAAGGATGACGACTGGGCCTGGCAGGATAACTCGCATTAACGAGTTTAAACAAATCTGTGCCCCCGTTTTCTGCGTTCCGTGTTTTGTAGAGTCGCCTATCTCTTGTTGCCAGCTCCCTGTCTGTTTTTCCAAAGATTGAATCGATTTATGGTTTATAGTTTGAATGCCTTAAAGGGATGTTTTATGATATTAATCGAAAGGAAACTTATGATGGGGAAAAAAATCATAGCCATCGCGGCTGTCTTGTTGGTTTCGGTCTTTATGTTTCAGAGTTGCGCTTCCCTGACTGATTTTGCCAGTATCCTGGCCCAGCTTCAGCGCCTCAAGTTCAAGCTGGGCTCGGTGGAGGGTTTTTCGCTGGCCGGTATCTCTCTGGGCAACAAGGCCAGCCTGAACGATTTTTCTGTTCAGGACGGATTGAAGCTGGCCCAGCTTTTCGGGTCAAAAAAATTGCCGGTTGAATTCACACTCAACGTCATAGCCATAAATCCCAATGATGGAACCGCCGGAAAGGTCAAGTCCGGCGCCACCTTGAGCGGGCTGTCGGCCCGGCTCCTGATTGACGGCCAGCCCACGGTCTATGGTGATATTGACAGTCCGATTGAAATCCCGGGCACCGGCCAGGAAACAATTTTCCCGCTTCGACTCAGCCTGGACTTGTACGAATTTTTTGGCAACCAGGGATTGGACAAGCTGTTGCAGCTGGCGCTGGCTATCGGCGGCCGGAGCGGCAGCACTTCGCGCCTGGCTCTTGACATTCAGCCCAAGGTGGTGACTCCTTTTGGCGAAATCAAATACCCCGAGCGCATAATAATCGTGGACAAAGAATTCCGCTAAGAATAGCCAGGGCCTGCCTGAACCAGGCTATCTTTATTCCGCAATTTCCATAATTTTATCTTGACAGCTTTCCGGGTCTTTTATATTCTTGCCCTGCCGAGGGGTGCCAATTAAAGCAATTATCAATGGACGCTGATTTTTTCTCCATGATATTTCCTGTTCCGATGTTCACACCTTATAAAATTCATTAAAACAGGTAAGGAAGGAGGGAGGAATGAAAAAATATGGCGCAGAGTTTTTTGGCACTTTCTGGCTGGTGCTGGGCGGCTGCGGCAGCGCGGTGCTGGCAGCAGCCTTTCCAGGGCTGGGCATTGGCTTCGCCGGTGTCGCCCTCGCTTTTGGCCTGACCGTGCTGACCATGGCTTTTGCCATCGGCCACATCTCGGGTTGCCATCTGAACCCGGCAGTCTCATTCGGGCTGTGGGCTGGCGGGCGCTTTCCGGGTAAAGAACTTTTGCCTTATATTATTTCCCAGGTGCTGGGAGCAATCTCTGCTGGCGCCGTTCTCTATGTCATAGCCAGTGGCCAACCCGGCTTCAGCCTGTCTGGCGGCTTTGCCTCGAACGGCTACGGTGCTCATTCCCCCGGCGGTTATTCTTTGCTGGCGGCCCTGGTCTGCGAGGTGGTTATGACCGCCATGTTCCTGATCGTCATCATGGGGGCAACTGACAAGCGGGCTCCCCAGGGTCTGGCTCCGATTGCCATCGGGCTCTGCCTTACCTTAATTCACTTGATAAGCATTCCCGTGACCAATACCTCGGTTAATCCGGCCAGGAGCACTGGGGTGGCCGTGTTTGCTGGAGGCTGGGCCCTGGCTCAGCTCTGGCTTTTCTGGGTGGCACCCATTGCTGGCGGAATCATTGGCGCCTTCATCTATCGCTGGATTGGCGCCACCAAGGATTAATTTGTATAAAGGGGGACACGCTCTCGTGTCCCCCAATTCTCCGCTGGATGCCTTAAAATAGGACCCAACGACCACACCAGAAGGAATATTTTAAACTCGACGTTTTTTGTAGCTATAATATGGTCCCGATTGCCCAAGAAGCATGGATGACAAGAGCGCTCTGGCCAGGTTTTTCAACAAAAATATCATAATGCTCCTGAGGAGGTCAGGAAGTTTTAACCGCGAAAAGGCCCTGCATATTAGGACATCAAGATTGCTGCTTTCTGGGCTGTGGATCAGCCTGGCTTTCATTTTAAGCCCTGCCTTAATTTGTTGCGGAACTGGACCCAAAAACGGTACGCAGCTCATGCAGGTTAACCTCTCACCGCAGACGCCGGCCCATATCCTGTCCGGCTACGAGCTTATCTGGCAGGATGAATTTGACGGCACCCAGATCGACCCGGGCAAATGGAATTTCCGGGCCGAGGGCACAGTCAGGGCTTTGGCCACGGTTTCCCGCCGCACCATAAAGCTCGACGGACGCGGGCAGGTGGCCATCAGTGTCATCAAGGACGATGATGGCAAATATTACGTGGGCCAGCTTGGAACCCAGGGCCTATTTGAGACCACCTATGGATACCTCGAGTGCCGGGCCAGGATGAACAGCCAGGTCGGGCCGCACGTGGCCTTCTGGCTGCAATCGCCCGATATGGGCCAGGGCGGAGAGCCGGCAGTAAACGGTGCCGAGATAGACATCTTCGAATATCACCGCCGGACGCCGGGCCTTATCTACCACACCGTGCACTGGGGCGGTTACGGCCAAAACCACCGGCAGGAAGGTGCAGAAATTCCCGTGGCCGGCATCGAGACGGGCTTTCATACCTTCGGCCTGGAGTGGACGCCGGATGAATATATCTTCTACATTGACGGGAAGGAAACCTGGAGGACCAGGACGGCCGTTTCCCGCCGGCCGCAGTACCTCATCCTGTCAACCGAGCTAACCGGCTGGGGTGGCGACCCGGCCCGGGGCCAGTTTCCGGATGAGGTGGTGTTTGATTATGTCAGGGTCTATAAACCCAGGCCGGCGGCCATGGCCAAAATTCTGAGAAGCGAATTTATATTTGAGAAGGCCCCTTTCGCTTCCTGCCACGCCTCAACCATCGTCGAAACCGACGACGGGCTGCTAACGGCCTGGTTTGGCGGTTCGGCCGAAGGCGCAGACGACGTCGGGATATGGCTGGCCCGGTTCAACGGAAATGGATGGTCGGCACCGGTGGAGGTGGCCACCGGAATCGTGGATGATGAAACTCCAGAAAAACCGGGTCAGGCCAGAGACTCGCAGCTCAATGGCCAAAAATTGATTACAGGAAATAATAAATCTGGAATCGAGAAAGAAACTTTACCCGAAACGGTCAACCCGGAGAGAGCCCCGGCTGACAACGGCGAAATGATGATTTCGGAAAAAAATCATTCCGGGGTCACGACCATTAACAGGCGCTTTGCCTGCTGGAATCCTGTTCTCTTCAGAAGAAGAAACGGTGAGCTGCTCCTGTTCTACAAGGTTGGTCCGAGTCCATCCGGCTGGTGGGGAATGGTAAAGATCTCCAGGGATGACGGACGGACCTGGAGCAGGGCCTACCGGCTGCCCGAAGGGTTCCTGGGACCCATAAAAAATAAGCCCATAGAACTTGCCGATGGCACACTGCTCTGCGGCTCGAGCACCGAGGACACGGGCTGGCAGGTACATATGGAATGGACAGATAACCCCCTGAGAAGCTGGAAACGTTCCCCTGCCCTCAACGAACCGCCAGCCATCCAGGCCATTCAACCGGCCATCCTGAAGCATGCGGACGGTCGCCTTCAAATACTCTGCCGGTCAAAACAGGGCGTGCTGATGGAAGCCTGGTCTGAGCCCGGAAACCCTGCCAGATGGTCCAGGCTTAAACCAACAGAAATTCCCAATCCAGACAGCGGAATCGACGCCCTGACCCTGTTGGATGGGAGGCATCTGCTGGTTTATAATCCGCTAAAACATGGCCGGCACAGACTGGCCGTGGCTTTAAGTCACGACGGCAGGACCTGGAAAACAGTTCTCGAACTGGAGAACGAACCTGGTTCTGAATTTTCTTACCCCGCCGTCATCCAGACCCGAGACGGCCTGGTTCACATCACCTATACCTGGAAGCGCCAGCGGATCAAGCACGTGGTGCTGGCCACTCAATAATCTCAGTCGGTCGGCATAATAGAACACCTTCATCCTTCCCGGCCACTACACCAAAAAAGGATTAAGTCCGAAAGATAAGGATGATTAGGATTAACTCGGCCCATCACGCCAGGAAAAAAGGCGATTATCAATTAAATTTTATTTCTAGTATTTCTTGAGGGCTTCTTTTCGAGCCATTTCAATACTCGGGAAACGTGAGCAAAAGGCGAAATCGGGAAGAAAAATTGGGGAATGAGTATTGTGTCCCCCGCTTTAGAAGATAATTTCGAATTCGTTGCCGCCGTCCCGCCGGTAATGAAGCGTTCCATCGAGCTGCCTGGTCAGGTCATTAATGATCTGAAAGCCCAGCGTTTCTGACTTATGGAGGTCAATGCCGGCCGGCATTGCTTTTCCGCTATCCTTGACAATAAGATGGACCTTACCGTCGTCTCCCCTGAACACCCTTACCAGCAGTTCCCCCTTCTGCTTTCCAGGAAAGGCATGTTTCAGGGCATTGGAGACCAGCTCGCTGACGATCAACCCGCAGGGAATGGCCTGGTTGATGTCCAGCCCGACCTGGCCGGTCTCGTTCTTGAAATGAACCCGCTCATGGTCCACTTCATAAACCACGTATAGGTGGGTGACCAACTTGTCGACGTAATCGGCAAAATCGATTCTGGCCAGGTTACCGGACTGGTACAGCCTCTCGTGAATCATGGCCATGGATTGAATCCGGGCCTGACTCTTCCTGAAGGCTTCCCGGGCCTGGCTGTCAGCGATCTGGGCCATCTGAAGTCGCAACAGGCTGGACATGACCTGCATGTTATTTTTGACCCGGTGATGGATCTCCCGCAGCATGACATCCTTTTCTTTGAGAGCAGCTCTGAGTTCTGCTTCCACTCTTTTTCTTTCGGTTATGTCCCTGGCTATGGCCAGGATGGTCGGTTCGCCGTTGAGGACAAAGAAATGGGAGGAGATTTCGATGGGTATTCTCCGACCGTCCCTGGTCAGAAGAGTTCGCTCGAAAATACGCTGCCTTTTCTCGCCTAATTCCTGGTTGGAGACCAGGACCAGCTCCCTTTCCTCGGGAACCACCAGGTCCATCGGGGTCAGCTCCATCAGTTCGGCCTTGGTGTAGCCGGTGAGCCGGGAGGCTAGCTCGTTGGCTTCGATGAACGGGCCTGGCCGACGGTCCGCGGTCAACCTGTAAACGAAGATGGCGTCGTTTCCGGCATTGAACAGGAAGCGGTACTTTCTTTCAGAGGCTTCGAGTTCGGCCAGAAGCCTTTCCTCAACGGTTATGTCGCGGCAGATGTTGGTTATGGCCACTATTTCCCCGTTTCTGACCACCGGGGTTGAGGTCACCAGGAAAGTGCTGTACTGGCCGGACCGGCCCTTGAAGCGGAGTTTACTGGTGTTGATCTTTCGCTCGCCCTGGATAATGGCTTTCAGGTTTTCTAAGGCTTTTTCCCTGTCATCGGGATGCAAAAGGCCCAGCTCCAGAATGTTCTGGCCGAGCAACTCCTCGCGGCTCTTGCCGACAAAGTCGCAGGCCGCCCGGTTTATCTCCAGCAGTTTCAGGTCCAGGGTGTAGGTGAAGATGGCCTCGCCGGCGAATTCATGAAGAATTCGGTATTTTTCCTCGCTGGCCCGCAGGGCTTCCTCGGCCCGCTTCCGTTCGGTAATATCAAGAAGCTGGGCCACGGTAATCGTTTTCCCCCTGGAATCCCTGACTATGGCCGAGATAATCTCAACTCTTCTTTTCTCTCCATCTTTGCGGACGACGTTGAATTCATAGTGACCGGGAACATCCTCCCCTCTCTGCCGCCGCACATAACGGTCGGCCACCAGGGCCAGGGATTCTTCGTCCAGGAACTCCCGGAAATCATGCCCGATGATTTCTTCTTGCGGGCATCCCAGCATTTCGCACAGTTTCTGGTTGACATAGATGAATTTATAATCCTGGCCGACGATCAGAACGCCGGCATGGGAATTTTCAATTATGATGCGGTATTTTTCTTCGCTTTCCTCCAGTGCCCGCTGGGCCGCCCTTTCCTGCGTCTGGTCGCGGAAGACCAGAACCACGCCGGAGATTTCTCCATGGAGATCCCGGATGGGGGCTCCGGCATCAGCGATGGGAATTTCCTGGCCGTGGCGGGAAATGAGGACGGTATGATTGGCCAGGCCCACTACAACACCCTTTCTAAGGACCCGTTCCACGGGGTTCCGGACCTCGGACCTTGTATCCTCATTGATGATATGGAAGACATTGGTCAGGAGTTGGCCCACGGCCTCGGTTTCCGGCCAGCCGGTCAGGCGCTCGGCCACCGGGTTCATCATTTTGATAATCCCCCTGGTGTCAGTGGTGATGACTGCATCGCCGATGCTGTAGAGGGTGGTTCGCAGTTCCTCCTGTGTCTGTCGTTGTTTTTTCTCAGCTTCAAATAGGGCCCGATAATAACGTATTTTTTGCTGGTGATACCCGAAGAAGGCCAGAACTGCCCCTAGCAGAAGCAGCAGCCCGATAATGATTATGACTGCGGCCCCGTGGCGGCGGGCCCCGGCCATGATTTCGGATTTATCTATCTTGGCCACCATGAACCAGCTGGAATTGGACACCGGCCGGAGGTCGGCCACAACTTTCTGACCGCGGTAGTCCCGGCCTTCAAAGATGCCTTCTTTGCCCAGGACCGCCTGGACAGCCGGAATCGAAGTCTGGTTCAAAGGAATCCGCAGGTTAAGAGCAGTGTTGGCCTGGTGGCGTAACTCGTTGAGATAGACCACCTCGTCGCCATCGCGACTTACCAGGAGAGTTTCCGCAGTTCTGCTGGGGGTGGGCCAGGATTGAATGAGTGGAAACAGGAAATCGGTAGCCTTGCTTCTGAGCACAATAATGCCAGGGACAGAATGGTCTCGGGCTATGACCGGGGCCAGGCAGTCGATAAAAATCTGGCCGGAGCTGCTGCGGTAGAGGTCGGTCAGGAAGGTCTCTTTACTTTGGAGCGCCTGGTCCAAATATTTTTTCATCTGGGGCAGCAGGGGCTCAACTTCTGGCTGCAGCGAAAGGAGCAGCCTCCCCTCAGGGTCAAGCACAAGAATATCATCATAGCCGTAGGCATGGCGGGATAGGGCAAGCCGGTCCAGGATGTCCTGTTTCAATTTCAGGTTGTCGGGCCGGGCCACCCAGGCCTGAATGGCCGAGGCCAGGAGGGGGCTTTCGGCCAGGTTGACGGCGTCGCTCAGCCTCTCCCGGCGCCACTGGTTGATTCCATGAATTTTCAGGTCGGCAATTGAAACCAGTTTTTCTATTTCCGCCTGGCGGATATGCCGGATTTCCAGGTTTAAGTACCAGAACCCTATGCTCAGAAAGAGGATGGCCAGACCCGAAAAAATAATGATCCAGGTCCGCTTCCTTGGGACTTTCAGTCCGATTCCATTAAGAGGCAATTAATTCTCCTGAAACAATCATCCCCGACTGGCCAGGTAGAGGAGGAATGAATATGGGACCCGGCTTAGTTCAAGGCACTGTCCACAGAATGTGTATTATAGAATAAACTGCAGTTTATGGGAAATCGGGACACCATAAAGTGTCCCCGGTTTGTAGACTTAAGTTTCCCCATATAATTTAACCTCAAAACCATATAAAAGGGGACACCTTAAGGTGTCCCCTTTTTTATCGGTAGAGGTGCTGGGCCGGGATTTCGGCCGGAATCTTAATTTTTAAGACTTTCTGCTTGTTGTTCCGCTCGACCACCACCTCGATCTGTTTGCCCAGGTTGTTCATTATGATGAGCTTAAAATCTTCGAGCGTATCCTCGGGGCCAAAGGTCCGGCCTGCGGCCGAGATAATTTTGTCGCCACCCCACAGGTCCAGCTGGCGGGCCAGGGAGTCCTTCCTCGTGGCCATGATATAAAATTGATTGCGGGCAAAGGAAACCACGCCCAGCCTGAAACTGGAAGGCCTGTCCAGAATCATGAAGTTATAAGCCACGGCCTTCGGCAATTTCTCCTTGAACACGGGCGATTTTTCATAGAGCTCACGAAGAACACTTTTCCTGGCTGCCTTCAGCGACTCAACGGTTTCCATGGAAGCCTGGGAACGGCGGTACATATCCTGGGCCTGGGCGTTCCAGTCCTTGTACTGCTGCCCGATAACCACCGACTTGATGAACTCCTCCACGGCGTTGTATTGCTTGCTCCCGATTTCCAGCACGGCCAGGATGGCGTCCTTGCGGAGCTGGTCGGTTACCTTTTGCCCAGCAACTTTCTTCAAGATCTGTTCAGTTTGCTGCTGGGCAGAATAGAGCTCCTTATCAACGCCGCTCAAAAACCCCTGGCCGCCCGTCCTGACGTCTTCCCAATCATAGAAGACCCGGAGATTATCCAGCACCAGGCAGGCCTCGGCCAGAAGGGCATCCACTGTTTCCAGCGAAGCTGTTTCCGTGGCCGCTGCTTCTGTTCCCTCCCTGGCGGCACCCGTGGCCCAGGGCTGGGTGGGGAGTGATGAATCGAGGGCCAGAATGTGGCCGGCCGGCACCAGGACATAACGCCCCTGCCCATCATTGACCTGCCAGCTAAGAAGGCCAATGACAGAGCCTTTGTTATCAAAGACCGGGGCCCCGCTGTTTCCGGGCGGCAGATCAGCAATTATCGAATAAAGGCTCGGGCCGGCGGCGGCTTCCTTTGTTCCAATCTTGCCTTCGACGAACCCGAAATCCCCTTCCCGGCTGACACCGCAAAAAACTGGCTCGCCAGGAGCCGGCGCGGTGCTTCTGAGCGAGAGCAACGGCTTTCCGAAAAGCCGGAGTTTGATTATGGCCACGCCAGTTTTGTCGTCCTGGTCCACCACACCCGTAGCCGCGTATTCCTCTCCATTGGGGAATACGGCCAGGACCTTGCTGGCATTTTTAACCACATCTAAGCTCGTCACTCCGAGTCCATCTTTGACCGCCAGAAAAACCATGCCGACCTGCTTGCTGCCGTCTTTATTATCAACCTGCAGGCTGGCCAGGGAGGCCAGGGCCGAGGCCCTCCAGTTCTGGCTGGCCTGGGCCTTTAAGAGCTGTGGCGAGGAAAGCGCTAAAAGGATAATAGCAACCAGCCCCAAAGGAAAATAGGGCTTACCTGGCTTTTTCTTTAAGTTCATATGAATGTCCTTTCATATATCATCATATCAGCATTGACAATTCCGGCATTAGCACATTCAGGAGTGAGAAGATTCAACGTTTATGCTCATCTATTATTGAGGCAGCATAGCAAAATACCAGGTCGCAGGCAAGCCTAAGAGGGGACACCTATAGGTGTCCCTAAACGAAGCCGGGACACCTTTAAGTGTCCCCGGGTATCCGGGTAAACCTTCCCCATATATGGATGCCAGGAAAAAAGAAAAAAGGGGACACCTTTAAGTGTCCCTTTTTTTCCCGGGTAAATCTCCCCGCATATCTGGACCCTTCAGCAGTATAAGAGGGGACACCTAAAAGTGTCCCCGAATGGCGCCGGGACATCTTTAAGTGTCCCCAGGGTACCCAGGGCATCGGCCCGGCAGCCAGGAAAAAAAGGGCACCGCAGGATGTCCCCTTTACAAATGGTATATTTTGGTATATGATGGTTCAGTCAAATTTATATTGGCATAAAGAGGTCCGATATGAAATTCAAAATAATTATTGACAAAAACAGTCCGGTACCTACCTATCGCCAGATCATCAAGCAAATAACCACCATGATCCATGAAAACCAGCTGAAGCCAGGCGATAAGCTGCCAACCGAAAGAGAGCTAGCCGCCCAGCTTGGCATCGCCCGCGGCACAGTGAAAAAGGCCTACGAGCTCATGGCCACTGAGGGTATTATTGAAACCACCCAGGGTCGCGGCACCTTCATTTCTTCCAGGCAGGATGTCATCCCCACCGGCCGGAAAGAAAGGGCCATCAAGATGATTGATAACCTCCTGGAAGAACTGCAAAAGCTGAACTTTTCCTACCAGGAAATCAAGACCTTCATCGACCTGGCCATAATCCAGCGCGAGGAAAGGCTGGAGGACTTCAACGTGGCCATGATCGACTGTAACCCGGAAAGCCTATCCATCTTCGAAAGGCAGCTGACCTTTCTGCGACACGTCAGGGTGGCCCGCTTTCTCCTGGACGACATCGTGGCCGACCCAGATTCCGAAAAGAGGCTCAAGCCGTTCGACCTGATACTCACCACCTCCACCCATTACAGCGAACTGCTGGGCAAGCTGCCTTCCCTGAAGGACAGGCTCATCCAGGTGGCCGTTTCCCCGAGCCAGGAAACCATCATCGAAATGGCCAGCCTCAGCCCGGTCCAGCGGCTGGGCGTAGTCTGCGAAAGCCGGAATTTCCTTGAAAGAGTGGTAGCCCGGCTAAAAAGCCTGGGCCTGGCCAGCGGCCCCGTCCCCTGCCTCTTCCTTAAAGACGAACACAGATTGCCCGATTTCCTGTCCACCATTGACGTGGTCTTCATTCCCCCCGGCTACCAGCTCCAGCGCCGGAAAGAAAACATGGCCGCGGTCCAGGAATTCACCGGGCGGGGCGGCAAGGTCATCACCTTTGATTACCAGATTGAACGAGGCTCGCTGCTCTACGTGGAAGAAAGAATCAGCCAGCTTCTCAATCCCTGAACCTCAGAAAAATTCTGTCTGGCCAGGAGAGGATAAAACCCATGCAGCCTGAGAACTTAAGCAACCGGGAACCGGAGTTCAAGAACATGGAAAAGGACACCATCATCCTCGGAGTAATCGGAGCCGATTGCCATTCGGTCGGCAACAAGATCCTGGAATTATTCTTCACGGCCGAAGGCTTCAAGGTGGTCAACCTGGGAGTCATGGTCTCCCAGCAGGAGTTCATCAACGCCGCCATAGAAACCAATGCCAAGGCCATCCTGGTTTCTTCACTCTACGGGCACGGTGAAATTGACTGCCAGGGCTTCCGCGACCTGTGCCTGGAAAAGGGCCTGGACCGGATTCTTCTCTACGTCGGCGGCAACCTGGTTGTCGGGAAAACTCCCTTCGAAATAGTGGAAGAAAAGTTCAAGAAAATGGGCTTTGACCGGGTCTTTCCCCCGGACGTTGACCTGAAGAAGGCAGCCGAGCTCCTTAAGCAGGACATAAAGGCAAGGTTCGGCTCGGACTCGCACGGCCCCCGTAATGACGACCAGGCCGGCCAGCCGGAAAAATCATCCCCGGAGACTGATGCCGGAACCTCCAAAGCCAGGAACCCCAAGGCCGGATGAAATCACTGCCATGAAAAAGATAGTCAGCATCGACATCGGCTCCACCTGGACCAAGGGTGGACTGTTTGTCCTGGCCGACAAAAACTTGAAGCTGGAAAAAAGGCTGGCCGTCCCCACCACCCAGAATAACCTGGTCCGTGGATTTAGCCAGGCCCTGACCGACCTGCTCCGTAAAGATGAGAATACTCCCTTAAAAGAGCTGGTCGGCGCGGCTGAAATTTATTTTTCGTCTTCGGCCAAGGGCGGCTTGCGCATTGCGGCCATCGGCCTGGTGCCGGACCTGACCCTGCAGCTGGCCAGGCTGGCAGCCATGTCGGCCGGGGGCAAGGTCTTGGCCAGCTTTGCCTTCTCCCTGACCAGGAACGACCTCGCCACCCTGGAAAAACTCCAGCCCGACATTCTTCTCTTCAGCGGCGGCACCGACGGCGGCAACAGCCAGTACATCCTGGAAAACGCCCGGAAGCTGGCCGGCTCGGCCCTGACCTGTCCCGTGGTCTATGCCGGCAACCGGGCCGTGGCCGAAGAAGTGGTGGAGCTCCTGAACAACAAGGAAGTCATCGTGACCGAAAACCTGATGCCGGAGGTGGGACAGGTCAACCTCGAACCCGCCCGGGAAAAAATCAGGGACATTTTCTTGAAAAGAATTGTCAGCGGCCGCGGCCTCGCGGAAATAGTCGAGCTGTTCGGTTCCCAGCCCAGGCCCACTCCCCTGGCCGTGTTCGAACTCGTCTCGGCCATCCCCGTCCATCAACCTGGCTGGTCGGACCTGGCCGCCATCGATATCGGTGGGGCCACCACCGATTTTTACTCCAATACCGAATCTTACCTGGAAACTGATACGGTTGTCCTCAAGGGTATCCGCGAGCCCAGGGTCAAGAGGACCGTGGAAGGCGACCTGGGGATGAGGGTATCGGCCCAGTCTCTTCTCGACAGCGGCTGGCCCTACCTGGAAGAACGCCTGCAGGAACTCGGTCTCGGGGCCGAAAGTCTTAAAGCCTACGTGGACCGTATCTCCCGCGACCTGGACTATCTCCCCGGGTCCGAAGAGGAAGGCCTTTTTGACCGCCTGCTGGCGGAAACCTGCGTTTACTATTCTGCCCTGCGCCATATCGGCGGCTGGAAAGAGACCTACACTCCCCAGGGCCGGGTTTATGTCCAAACCGGGAAGGACCTCCGCCGGGTCAAAGCGGTCATCGGCAGTGGCGGGTTCCTGTCGGCTGCCACGACGGCCCAGATAATGCGGCACCCGCTCCTGAAACTGAAAACCTACGGCCAGGAAAGAAAGCTCCTGCCGGAAAAGCCCGAGTTCTACGCCGACCGGCAGTATCTTTTCTCCCTGCTGGGAAACCTGGTTGAAAAATATCCCGCCGAAGCCACGGCCCTGGCTGTGGCCTCGCTTGAAAAATTGAATGATGAGGAATGAAGTCATGATTAAGAACGAAAAACTGGACCTCAAGGAATTTTACGAAATAAGAAAGGAAGTCCTCCAGACCTGGCCAACTGGCCAGAACGTCTCCATCGAGGAGGGCATCAAGCTGCACCGGACCATCCCCGAAGAAAGAAGGTTTGCCTGGGTGATGAAGAAGGCCCGGGAAAAGCGCCAGACTCTCCTCCAGCCGCGGGCCGGCGTGGCTCTCATCGAAGACCATATCAAGCTGCTGCGCTACCTTGAAACCGAGGGACAGGCTGACCTGCTGCCGACCACCATCGATGCCTACACCCGGCAGAACCGTTACGAGGAAGCCGAAAAGGGCATCGAAAAGTCCAAGCAGGCCGGCACCTCGCTGCTCAACGGCTTTCCGGCCGTCAACCACGGGGTTGAAGGCTGCCGGCGGGTGGTGGAAAGTGTCAGCCGGCCACTCCAGGTCCGCCACGGAACCCCGGACGCCCGGTTACTGGCAGAAATAACCCTGGCCGCCGGTTTCACCAGCTTCGAGGGAGGCGGCATCTCCTACAACATTCCCTATGCCAAGCGCGTTCCGGTGGAAAAATCCATCCGCGACTGGCAATACGTCGACCGCCTGGTCGGACTCTACGAAGAAAACGGCATCAGAATAAACCGCGAGCCATTCGGACCTCTGACCGGCACCCTGGTTCCCCCATGTATTGCTATCGCCATCGGAATCATAGAAGGATTATTAGCCATCAGGCAGGGTGTCAGGTCGATAACTTTAGGCTACGGGCAGGGCGGCAACATCATCCAGGATGTTGCCGCCATTACTGCCCTCAGGGAGCTGGCCGAGGAATACTTCCGGCAGGAAGGCTTTGACGATTTCGAGCTGACCACGGTCTTCCACCAGTGGATGGGCGGTTTTCCGGAGGATGAAGCCAAGGCCTTCTCGGTGATTGCCCTGGGGGCCATCGTGGCCAGGTTTTCCGGTGCGGAAAAAGTCATCGTCAAGTCGCCGCACGAGGCCATGGGTATCCCCACCAAGGAAGCTAACGCCCAGGGCCTGCGGGCCACCCGCCAGGCCATCAACATGGTTGAGGACCAGGTCATCTTCAAGCCCGAGGACCTGAAGTCCGAAGTCGAACTGATCAAGGCCGAGGTCCGAAGCCTGATGCACAAGATCTACGAGATAGGCCAGGGCGACGTGGCCGCCGGCACAGTGGCTGCCTTCGAGGCGGGCCTGCTGGACGTGCCCTTTGCCCCGTCCATCTACAACCACGGGAAAATAATCCCGATGCGCGACAACGAGGGTTTCATCAGGATATTCAACAAGGGCAACCTGCCGCTGCCCGAGGAGATCATGGCCTACCATCGCCAGAGGCTCCAGGAAAGGGCCCAGGCCGAAGGCCGGGCCATCTCCTTCGAAATGGTGACGGATGATATCTATGCCATCAGCAAAGGAAAATTAGTCGGGAGGCCGAAGTGAAAATAAAAAGAGTCCTGTTCGTTCCGGGAAAGTCGGCTTTCTTTTTTGACGACCAGAAGGCCATCAAGAAAGGAGCCAGAACCAACGGCTTTGTTTACGAAGGGAAGCCGGTGACTAAAGGTTTCCAGAGCATCAGGATGGCCGGGGAAAGCCTGTCCATCGTGCTCGAGCTCGAAGACGGCCAGCTGGCCGTCGGCGACTGCGCCGCCGTGCAGTATTCTGGAGTGGGCGGCCGGGACCCGCTGTTCCTGGCCGGTCATTACCTGCCGTTCATGGAAAAGAACCTGCGGCCGCTCCTGGAAGGAATGGAAATCGAGCCCTTCCGGAAGATGGCCGACCGCTTCGAGCAGCTCAGGTTCGAGGGAAAGAGGCTCCACACGGCCATCAGGTACGGCCTGAGCCAGGCCCTGCTGGACGCCCGGGCCAGGGCCGAGAAGAAACTCAAATGCGAAATCGTCTGCGAGGAATACAACCTGCCGGTTGTGGCGGAGAGGGTAAAAATCTTCGGGCAGTCCGGAGACGACCGTTACACCAACGCCGACAAGATGATACTGAAACAGGTCGACGCCCTGCCCCACGCCCTGATCAACAACGTCGAGGATAAGCTGGGGCGCGATGGCGAGAAGCTTCGGGAATACATCCGCTGGCTGGCCGACAGGGTCGTCAAGCTCAGGCCGCGGGAAGATTACCGGCCCGACCTGCATATAGATGTCTATGGCACCATCGGCCTGATCTTCGAGGGCGACCTGGACCGGGTGGCCGACTATATCGCTTCCCTGGAAAAGGAAGCCGACGGATTCAACCTCTACATCGAAGGGCCGGTTGACCTGGAAGAAAAGTACCGGCAGCTGGAAGGCCTGGCCAGGATAACCCGGAAGCTGGAAGCCCTGGGTTCCCGGGTCAAAATAGTGGCCGACGAGCACTGCAACACCCTGGAGGACATCCGCGAGTTCACCGACGCCCGGGCCTGCCACATGATCCAGATCAAGACCCCGGACCTGGGCGGCATCCAGAATGTGGCCGAGAGCAACCTGTATTGCAAGACCCATGGCATCGAGGCCTACCAGGGCGGGACCTGCAACGAAACGGACATCTCGGCCATCGCCTGCGTCCACGTGGCCATGGCCACCCGGCCCGACCGGATGCTGGCCAAGCCGGGCATGGGCTTTGACGAGGGCTTCATGATTGTGAATAATGAGATGGAAAGAATCATCCAGGTCCTGAAGATGAAACACGGGGAGAGAAGATAATGACCAGGAAAAACTCCGCCAGAAAACTCCCGCCCTTCAAGATCCTTTCAACCACCGCCATCCTGGGCTACGGCTTTCCCGAAAGTTCATTCCGGAAAGGGATGAGCCTGAAGCCAGACCTGATCGCGGCCGATGCCGGCTCGACCGACCCCGGTCCCTATTACCTTGGCGCCGGCAAGTCCTTCACCAACAGGTCGGCGGTCAAGCGTGACCTGCGGTTGATGATCAAGGCTGGCGTCGAGAACAACATCCCGGTGGTCATCGGCACGGCCGGGGGCTCCGGTGCCCGTCCCCACGTCGAGTGGTGCCTTGACATCGTCAGGGAAATAGCCCGGGAAGAGAACCTGCATTTCAAGCTGGGCATTGCCTACGGCGACGTGGATAAAGAAACAGTCAAAAAGGCCTTAAAAGAAAAAAGGATAAAGCCGCTGGCCTTTGTCCCCCGGCTCACACCGGAGGTCATCGAGCAGAGCGAAAACATCGTGGCCCAGATGGGGGTGGAACCGTTCATCAAGCTGCTCGGAGAGGGCTGCCAGGTGGTGGTGGCCGGTCGGTCTTACGACCCGGCCGTTTTTGCCGCCCTGCCCATTGCCCGGGGTTATGACCCCGGTCTGGCCCTCCACCTCGGCAAGATTCTGGAGTGCGCGGCCATTGCCGCCACCCCGGGCTCGGGTTCCGACTGCGCCCTGGGAATCCTGGAAGAAGATTCTTTCATCCTGGAGGCGCTTTCGCCCGAAAGAAAGTTTACCCCGCAGTCGGCCGCGGCCCATACCCTATACGAGAAATCTGATCCCTACGAACTGCCCGGTCCCGGCGGAGTAATAAACCTGCGCCACTGTTCCTTTGAAGATATTGGCCGGGGACGGGTCCGGGTTCGTGGCAGCCGGTTTGTTCCCACCGACAGGTACTGGGTCAAGCTGGAAGGTGTCCGGCTGACCGGTTACCGTTCGGTCAGCGTGGCCGGGGTGCGCGACCCCATCATGATTTCAAAAATAGATGCCATACTCAAAGCGGTTGAAGACCGGGCCCGGGACATCATGAAAATCAAGCCCGAAGACGGTCGGATTTTCTTTCACGTCTACGGCAAAAACGGGGTGATGGGTGAGCTGGAGCCGGTCAAGAAGACGGCCAGCCACGAGCTGGGAATAGTCATCGAGACTGTCGGCCGGAGCCAGGAAGAGGCCGATGCCCTGCTGGCCGTAACCCGCTCGGCCCTCCTGCATTATGGATACGAAGGCCGGATTGCCACGGCCGGGAACCTGGCCTTTCCCTTCTCGCCCTCGGACCTGGCTATGGGCAAAGTCTTTGAATTTTCCGTCTACCACCTGATGCAGGTTGATGACCCGGCCTTCTTCGAAACCAGGATAGAAGAACTGTAAAGGGGGAAACATGACCGCTAAAGCCAGGACAGCAGTAAAAAAGAAGAGAAATATACTCCAGGTGGCCCGGGTCATTCGTTCCAAGAACTCTGGACCTTTCGAGCTGACTCTTGATATCATGTTTAAGGAGAAACGTTATTTTGACCTGTTCAGGGAGAGGAAAATCATAACCGCCCGGAAAATCGCCAGGCTGTACCGGATCCCGGAATCCGATGTTCTCAAGATTGTCTACTTTGAACCCAGCCAGGCCATCAAGGTTACCATAAAGAGAAAAATCCCTTCCGGGGCCCCGGGCGATACTGACATCTACGGAGCCCAGCAGCACGTTCCCCTGTTCGACCTGGAATTTTAAGGACTGAGGGTAAGCAATGGACCCCAGGCAGCTATCACGCGTGGACACCCTGATCTACGCGGTCTACTACGCCCCGCGGGGCCGTTACCGGCTCTACATGGTGGCCAGCGAAATCGCCCGCCGCTACCTGATGCCGACCGACTACCTGATCGGCATCATCGGCGACGAGGGCTCGGGCAAGTCGACGCTGATCAAGGGCCTGTTCCCCGGCCTGGAGCTGACCAACGAGGACGAGGGGGTCAACCTGCGGCGGGCCCCGATCTATTCTTTTTCACCCGAGGACTATTTCTCCGGCCACACCTTTCACATCGACGTCCGGCACGAACTGGCCTTTACCCAGAAGTACAAGATAAAGGAAGCTATCAGGCGAGCCATTGAACACAAGCGCCGGGTGGTGGTCGAGCATTTTGACCTCATCTATGACATCCTGGGGTGCAATGCCCAGGTGCTCGTCGGCATCGGAGAAGAAATAATCGTGGCCAGGCCGACGGTCTTCGGGCCCTTCCCGCAGAATATCAAGACCATAGTCGACCGGACCATCAAGTATCGTTTGATGGCCCACTCGGCCGAGGACATCACCACGGCCATACTGGAGAGGGATTATAACTACAAGGCCCGGACCCCGCTGATACATTCCGACATAAGACACGGCTTCGTCATCAATTTTCCGGAGCGCCCGAACATCGACCTGGAAGAGCTGGAAAACAAGGTGCTGGAAGTTATCAGGGCCGATGTTCCCATCAGCCCGGCCGGAGAAGACAACATCCAGGTGGGCGAAATGAGGATATACTGCACCGGGCCCAGAACTCATGTTGACCGCTCGGGACAGATTGAAAATTTCCGGTTGCTCAAGGAATTCCGCCTCAACCCTCTGACCAACGAGTTCATGCTGATCGGCATGGTCGGCCAGAAGACCATCGCCGGCTTCGAAGATATAATCGAGTACATGGACATAGAGGACTGATTCCCGCTTCAGGAAAGGAACGGCTATGAAGTTTGAGTACACGCCGGTTTTCCCGCAACAAAAAGAACACACCAAATACAGGAAGCTGACTTCAAACCACGTGCAGGAAGTCAGGTGCCGCGGAGAAAAATATTTGCGGGTCGAGCCGGAAGCCCTGCGCCTGCTGGCCCGGGAAGCTTTCTCCCTGGTCAATTTTTATTTCAGGACTTCCCACCTGGAAAACCTGGCGGCCATCCTGGACGACCCCGAAGCCTCGGACAACGACCGGTTCGTGGCCGCTTCGCTCCTTAAGAACGCCGTAATTTCGGCCGAAGGACTGCTGCCCCTCTGCCAGGATACGGGCACGGCCAATATCATCGGTTACAAGGGAGAAAAGGTCCTGACCGGAGTCGATGACGCCCGGTATCTCAACCGGGGCGTCTTTGAAGCCTACACCGGCCTGAACCTCAGGGCCTCGCAGAATGCCCCCCTGTCAATCCTCGAAGAAAAAAATACCGGAAATAACCTTCCGGCCCAGGTGGAAATTTTCAGCACTGGCGGCAGCGAATACCGCTTTTACTTCATGGCCAAGGGCGGGGGCTCGTCCAACAAGACCGCCCTTTACCAGGAAAACAAATCGCTGCTGCGGGATGAGCCAACTCTGCTGGATTTCCTGCGCGAGAAGATCAAGGCCATCGGCGTGGCCGCCTGTCCGCCCTACCGGCTGGCCGTGGTCATCGGCGGTCTGTCGCCGGAAATGAACGTCAAGACGGTCAAGCTGGCCAGTGCCGGCTTTCTGGATAACCTGGTCACCAGGCCGACCGGGCTCCCCCACGGCTACCGGGACCTGGAATGGGAAAAAAAGGTCCTGCGGATAGCCAGGGAAACCGGGCTCGGAGCCCAGTTTGGCGGAGTGGCCCTGGCCGTTGAAGCCAGGGTGATCAGGTTACCCAGACACGGTGGCTCCCTGCCGGTGGGCATCGGGGTCAGCTGCAACGCCGACCGCAACCTTAAGGCGAAAATCAATCGCTTTGGAATTTTCGTAGAAGAGCTGGACAGGAACCCGGCTCGTTTCTTGAAGAAAATTGACGCCCTGAAACTGGAGGAAGCCCCGGTCATAAACCTGGACCAGCCGATTGATTCGCTGGTTGAGGAGCTCAGTCGCTATCCGGTAGGTACCCGGCTCAGGCTATCCGGAACGCTGATCGTGGCCAGGGATATGGCCCATCTCAGGCTGAAGAAGATGCTCGACGAAGGAAAGCCGCTGCCCGATTATTTTAAGAATCATCCTGTCTATTATGCCGGGCCGGCCAGAACGCCCAAGGGGTTGCCGACGGGGAGCTTCGGCCCGACCTCGGCCCAGCGAATGGATAATTACGTGGAAGAGTTCATGAAAGCCGGAGCTTCCAGGGTCATGCTGGCCAAGGGCAACCGCTCCGATAAGGTGGCCGAGGCCTGCCGGAAATACCGGGGATTTTACCTGGGAACCATCGGCGGGGCCGCCGCCCTGGTGGCCAGGGAGCACATAGTTTCCTCGGAACTGGTGGATTTTGCCGACCTGGGGATGGAAGCCATCAGGAAAATCGTGGTCAGAGACCTGCCGGCCTTCATCATCTTCGACAGCCGCGGCAATAAGCTCTACTGACCAATAACAGAAAAAGCTAATTCAACACCAATTCCGCTCTCTCTTATCAATCCCTGAATCTCTCAATAATTCGTTAATTCCGGCGGGACTATAACCGGATCCTCACGGCGGGATAGAGCCAACGAAAACAGAGCCCAAAAGAATCGCCAGACCCATTACCGGGGTGTTGTTATTTTATAAACTAATTTTAGTTAATTAGAAGAGGCTAAAACAGGCAAATTTATAACCCGGCATCAGAGATAAATAGTTGCCAGCTTGCTCAGATGGTCCGGACCAGGGCTCCCCAGCGCCGGTCAATCACGAAGCCTTCCTTCATGAAGAAAAAGGGAATCAGGTAGTGAGTCATCACCATCTTGACCCCGAGGCTGGCCATCCGCCCGATGAAATCCCGGAGCATGGCCCGGCCCAGCCCGCGGTTCTTGTAGCCCTCGGCCACCACCACCCCTTCCAGGAAAACCACCTGGTGGGACAGGTTTCTGAAACTGATTCCCCCGACCAGAAAACCGTCGTCATCAACCAGCACCAGGCTCTGGTTTTCCTGGGAAATGACCCGCGGATAATTTTCCCTCAGGAACAACCGGTAGAGCTGGCCGATTTCCGAGGGGTCATAACTCTGCCTGAAGGTAAAGTTGTGCCCCTGGCGGTCGGTAATGGTTGATTTAATCACAATCTTTTCGCGGCCCAAATCACCGGTCTTGAGGAGGCTGATTTCTTTAAGCTGATGGCTCCTGGGGAAGACCAGGCGGCTGAAAACCTGCAGGTCAGTCCTGTCTTCCAGGCAGGACTGCAGCTCGGAAAGCTCAAGAAACTGAACGGGCAATTTGTCCGGCCTTTCCTTCATTCTGGCCAGGAGCTTTTCAAAGGCCCGGGCCACATCGGCCGGGGAAGAAGAAAAGTAGGTGTGCCGGTAGAAATAGAAACGGATCCAGTCGGGACGGCCGTCCAGTGAAATTTCTTCGGCCAGTTCCAGGACCTTCTTTTCTTTCTCGGCCGGGCCGGCTTCATAACTGGTCATCTCCCATTCCTTGTATTTCCTGATGGCCAGGAGCACAGAAATCGGCAGGACAGGATTTTTCCTTATCTCGGCCAGGTAAGCTTCAAGCTGGAGTCTCAGGGAGCCGAAGCCCTCNATTTCCAGGTCCTCGGCCTGCAGCTCGTCGCGGAGGCGNTTGAGAAAATCGGTGGCCCTCTTTTCCTCCCAGACTTCAAAACAGGCATCNAANACCCAGCTCGGGTCGATCATTTTTTCAGTCCAGGGGTAGGCCGCCGCCACCTTGAGATAAAAATTATCAATTATGGATTTAACCAGTGACCGGCTCCCCTCGTACCTCTTGAGATTACCCAAAGTGATGTAGGTGGGCCGGGCCGAATCAACCGTGATGTTTTCGGGCAGGGCCTCGCCGGGTATGAGTTTATAGCCCGAAGCGCTCACCGCCTGGTAGATAAGGGAGATGGCCTGAATGTAGAGCAACCGCCATTCCAGGGGAGTGACCGCCGGTTGCAGGTGGTAATAGCGGGTGGCAAAATCCCTGATCCGGTCCTCGACGCTCAGCCGGCTCAGGAAACGGAAGCTGGCGGCCCTGAGGTCCGGTCGGAAGCTGGCCAGCCGGGGCAGAAGTCCCGGGTACTCGTAATGTTCCGAAAGCAGCAGGTACCAGTAAATTCTTTCCTGGTCTCCAGGAGTCCACTTCCGGTCCGAGATTTCCACCCTCAGGTCAAAATGTTCACCGCCCCTGGTATTGACACAGACCCGGAGGTGAAGTCCGGGATAGATGGAAGAAACCCGCGAGACCCTGACCTGGCCGGAAGCGATAGCCTCCGGACTTGTCCGGTAATCATCGTAGCCGAGCCTGATGCTTTCCAGGAGGAAAGTGGGGTCGGCCAGCACCCTGGTCAGCCTGGCCTTTTCTGTCTCCGAAAATTCGCCGCTCAGCTTCAGATTTTCCTGGAGCCTGGCCTGGAAATCTTCGGCTAATTTTACCTTTATCTTCAAGCGGTTAACGAGATACAGGTTCTTGAGAACCCTTTCGGCTTCAGGGGCCAGGGTCGGGTCTGCCCGGTGCAGGGCCCAGCTGGCCAGCTCGGCCGCCACCCTGGACGTGTACTCCGGGTGGAGCTGGGCGAAATCACCCAGCAATTTGAACATATGCTTGAACTGGGCGATGGTAGCCGCGGAAGCCGGCCAGTGGAGAGAGGCCCGGTAACCGGCCAGCCGCCGCCGCAGAGCTTCAAACCGACCGCTCTCCAGGACCGAGGAAGCAATCTGTTCAATCGATTCTTCGTTGAGAAAAGTTTTTCCCGATTCGACGAAGGCCCCGAGGGCCGGGCTGTAGTCGGGACGCAGGGGATCAAGGATCAGCAGCCGGTAAGCCCAGCAACGGAGCTTTTCCAGCGGATGGTCGGCCAGGGCTTCCAGCCTGAGCCGGAGCAGGGCCGACATTCTCGGATTTTCCGACTCGTAAAAGAGTCGTTCCACCTCGTTCATGGCTTTCAGGGCCGCTTCTTCCGGGCCAAAATAAAGGTCGGTGACCAGCCGGTGAAACCGGAGCAGCGAGAGGTCGGTCACACCCTTAGGTGCCTCCGCCCGAAACTCTTTCGACTGCTCCTCTTCCAACGGCAACTTTACTCTCAGTGAAACTCCGGGGTGAACCGTGTCCCAGCCTTCCTTGACAGGCAGAAAATCAGCCAGGCTGGGGTTGCCGCACCAGAGGTAGGGCTGGCGGGCAAGCACGCCCAAATCAATCAAGCCATCGGGAATTTCATAAACCAGGTGGCCGAGGCGGTAGCTTCCTTTCTTTTCGGTAGCGGAGACTTCCAGCGAGAGCCCGCGACTCCGGTCTACCAGCCGGCCATTTTCAAACTTGAAGTCGCTCTCCAGAAGGCCCAGGTCCCGGATTAACCAGAAAGGAATCTTCAGCCGGAAGCTGTCGGTCTCTATTTCCAGGTAATTCTTCCGGTAAAGGCTTTCGATTAGCTCGGAATAATTGGCCACGATGTTTTTCCGGTTGAAGGAACCCTTGGCCGTCAGCTCTTCCCTGTCCCGGCTGAAATCCCGGTCCAGCAGGGCAAAGTTTAATATTCTTTCATAGGGAGCCAGGTCCAGGTTGGCCGCTTCTATAATCCTCTTGTAATATTCGGTCTCCCCTTCGCGGCCCAGGGCTTCCCTGAGTTCCGGGCAGTTGCTGTCGGGAACAATCAGCAGGATATTGAACGGGCGTCCATCGCCGACCAGGAAAGCGTTTTTTATGCCCGGCACTCCCTTAAACTTGTCCTCAACCTTTCTGGGGGCGATGGTCTGGCCGCGGTTATTCTTGTAGATGTCCTTGATGCGGTCAACTATCTGGTAATAGCCGTTGGGAAGCACCCGGAAGACATCGCCGGTTCTCAGCCAGTAATCGGTTTCCAGGTTCTGGGGGTATGGAATCCGGTCGCCGGGACCCACGTCCTCAAGGTAGCGGGCTATGTAATGACCGCTGGCCAGGAGTTCTCCTTCCGGGCTCAGCCGCAGCTCGACTCCCGGCAGGGGCAGGCCCTGGGTGTTGTCGACATACTTGCCGGGAGGGGTCATGGTCAGTCCGCCGGTGCCCTCGGTCAGGCCGAAACCGCTGACCAGGTTGACTCCCTGGCCTTCAAAGAAATGAAAGACCCTCGGGTCCAAGTAGCCGGCGGCCGAGATTCCCCAGCGCAGCCTGGTGCCGATGACCGACCTGACCGCTTCCTGGCGTTCCCTGGCCTGGCTGCTCTGGCCCGCTTCTTCCAGGCATTTTTCATAAATCTGAAGCCAGCGGATGGGCACGCTGACCAGGCCGGTCGGGTTGATTTTCGGAAACAGGCTCAGCAGGGTGTCGGCCGATGGGTTGCCGGAAAAAACATAGGTCCCCCGCCAGAAAATTGAGCCCAGCAGTTCAAAGTAACGGCCAAAGGTATGGTAGAGCGGCAGGAAGGCCAGGAGAACCTCGTCCTCTCCGACTTCTGGCAGGGCGGCCGCCCTGGCGAATCGTTTGGAAACCAGGTTGTATCCTGAAAAAGAAACTCCCTTGGGCTGGCCGGTGCTGCCCGAGGTGAACATGACGGTCGCGACCTCGTCCAGGGGACGACGCCGCCTGTGGTTAAGAACGTTTTCGGCCTGGCCCGGGTTGATGCTTCTCACCTTTTCGCCCAGGAGCTCGGACCGGATACCGGGAATTTCATAACGATTGGTTGACAGGATTTCAAAGTTAAGGCCGGTTTTCTGCCGGAGCAAGCCCAGCAGCCTCAGCCTTTCGGGGGAATCGGTGACGACCAGGTTGAAGCGAAGCCGGTTAAAAATCAGCTCAAGGTTGTCCAGGCTGAAATTGGAATTCAGCGGAGAAACCAGGATGTCGTAGAAAAGGCAGGCCAGGTCGCAGCAGGCAGTATCGAGATGGTTTTCGCTGAAGATAGCCACCCGTGGCTCTTCGTTGCCAGACATCAGGTAGAAGGTTCCGGCCAGCAATTTCAGGTAGGAGGCAATTTCTGCGTAGGTCCAGCGGTCTGACCGACCCGCCGACAGGTCAATGAAAAGAGGGTGGTCCGGGTTTTCTTTCACCCTGTCTTCAAACAGGTCGAGCAACCCGTAGTTAAAGCGCTGTATCAATGAAAAACAGGTCTCGGCCCAGTCCCGGCAGCGCCCGGGATAGCCGAGCTTGCGGAGAAAAGATGAGCGAGAAGTCTCGATCAGGTAGGTGCGGGCCAGGGTCGGGTCCAGGTTCTCCAGCTTACCGGAACTGATCAGAGCTTCGGCTGCCCGGACGATTTCCTCGGCCCGTTGCGTTGAAACCTTATCGGGCGCGGAGGACAGAGCGGCCAACAATTCTGCCAGAAATTCGGGAGATTTATGGCCTGGGGACGTTTCTCTGGGCATTAAAATTCTGCGATTTTTTTATGGGCTTAAAAAAGGTCCGTTCCTTTCTGTCTTTAGAGTTTATTTTACAAGAAAACCCTGCTGGAAACCAACTTTTTCTCAATTTTTCTGAAGCCGGAATCGAAATCGGTTCAAGCATTTTGACTACAAGTGTTTGTCATCGTTGCCCTTTCCCCCGGGACAAGAATCGGGGACAAAAGAAGATGGTCCCCATTTACTGGTGAAATTTGGGGCAAACAAGAATACAATAATAGATGGATAGGACACCTGGCGGCCGGAGATAGATGTGTTTTTCCAGACGAGGCAACTGAAACTTAAGCTGTTGAGACGAACAGTTTTTTCGTTCGCTGCTTTCTTGCTGTTCCTCCTGACTGGACCGCTTTTCTCGCCTGCTGTCTTCGCCCAGGAGGAACCCGCCCAGTTCAAGCCAAAACATGAGATTTCGGTCACCCTGAAACTGATCCAGGTCTACGTTACCGACAGCAAGGGCAATCCCCTGACCGACCTGGAGAAACAGGACTTTGAAGTCTACGATAACGGCCAGAAGAAAAACCTGACCGAATTTGAAAAACACCTCCAGTCATTCCTGCTCCCGGCTGAAGCGGACAAGGCCCCCGTGGCCACCGAACCGGAAACCGCCAGCCGCAGGTTTTTCCTGCTATTTGACTACGTTTACAACAACCAGAAAGGGCTGCGGGCCACTCGAAAGGCTGCCATCCACTTTCTTGATAATATTATCCAGCCCGACGACGAAATCGGCATAATCACTTACTCCCTTGAGGGCGGACTGGCCGTTCGTGAATACCTGACGCGCGACCACAATAAAATCCGCCGCTTCGTGGAAGCCATCGGCCTGCGGGATTACCAGGGCAGCGTGGAGAACCTGGAAGCCAGGTACTGGCAGCAGGCCACCGAAGAAAATCCACTGGATGTCAGCCAGAGGGGCGGGGTGGGAGCCGGGATCTGGTCCAAGCCGGAAAAGGATCCCATCATGGATTCGGCCAATGTCTCGGAAGAAATGAAAAGGGCCTTCATGACCTCGGAAAGCCGGGTGCAGGCCCTGACTTTTCTCCGGGAGATGACCAAGCTGTCGCGGGCCCTGGGCTACCTGCCCGGTATCAAGCATCTCATTTTTTTCTCATCCGGCATACCTTACTCGCTGCTCTACGGAATACAGACCGAGGATAAGTCGGGCGGGACCTGGAGGCACGACTGGGGACAGACCCAGCTGCAGTATTACCTGGATGACATGCAGAAGGCCATCAGCCACGCTAACCTGGTGGTCTATGCCTTCGATACCGAAGACAGCGTGGCCAGGATCAACCAGGACATCAGGTTGACCGGCATCCTGACCCTGGGGAAAATTGCCGATTATTCCGGCGGAAAGTATTTCGGCAACATCCACAACTATACAAAAGGGCTGGAAGAGGTCCAGAAGATTACCGGTTGCTATTACGTTCTCGGTTACTACGTGGACGAGCAGTGGGATGGACAGTACCACGAGGTGAAGGTCCGGGTTAATCGTCCCAGGGCTAAAGTTTACGCCCAGAAGGGATATTTCAGCCCAAAACCATTCAAGGACCTGACCGACCTGGAAAAGCAGCTCCATTTGGTGGACCTGTGCCTGAGCGATAAGCCTCTGCTGCAGGAGCCGCTGGCCCTGAAGAGCGGCGGCTTCAGTTTCTACGAGAAGGGAAAGGAACAGCTGATCCTGTGGACCAAGATAGTCCGGGAGGAAATGGCCAGGCTGGCCGGAAACAGGCTGGAACTGATTTTTGTGGTCTTCGGCCCGGACGACCGCATTGCCGGGCTGGAAAGGAAAAAGGTCAAGCTCAGCTCCCTGCCAAAAACGGAGTCGGGGGCAGTATATTTTTCATCGGCTTTTGAACTGCCGGCTGGAAACTACCGGTGCCGGGCGGTCATGAGAAACCTGGAATCGGGGCAATCGGCCCTCGGCACTTCCGATATTTCACTGGGCGGGGAACAGACCGAAGGGCTGACCCTGGGAGTGCCAGCGGTGATGGTAGCCGGCGAGATTTCCGAGTATGAAAACAGCCCGCTTTTCTTTCCGCCGGGCCTCAGCCGCTACCTACCGGTGGGTCAGACGCTGAAGGCCGGGAGCGACGAGTTCTATGCTCTGCTGAGCTGCGCTCCGGGCAGGGTTGAGAATCCAGAGCTGGAATTTAAGAGCGTGCTGCTGCTTTCGAGAGAGGGCCAGGCCCAGGAGGTAGCCTCAGAGCTTGTGCCCCTGGCCGCCAGGAGTGAAGAGGGCCGCCAGACCTACCTGGTTAGAGTCAGGACCCAGCCACTTCAACCGGGAACCTACCACCTTTATTTTCATGCGGGTGAAAAGAAGACCGGGGCCCGGGCCGTCCGCAGCCTGACCCTCCAGGTCTCCGATTAAAACAGGGGACACCTTACGGTGTCCCCTTTTTTACCTCTTTTTACCAATACCATAAGGGGAAAAATCTGAGGGAAATTTGGGGACACCGTACAGTGTCCCTTTTTCCTTGACTTAAAGGCAATATGAGCATATATTCGTATCGAGCAGGGGTAAGGCTGATTTTAGTTTGAAACCAGCAATTTCATGCCATCTGAAGAAATGATCTGGCTGCCTGGCTGCGATGAAAAAAGCTTTTTTAAGTTGCAACGTTCGTGCTCTTTCTTGGCAGTAGCATTAAAGCGATACCAGTCGGCGAATTCTGACTAAGGGTAATTTCAAACTCCCGGAACCGCTTTTCTTCTACCCGATTTGTTTCTGAAAGGAAAGGTCTTCAACCTGAAAAAATCATGACCATAAAGACAATCGCTTTCATCGAAGCCGGGTCTCCCGGCTCGCATATTTTCAGTAAATTTCCGTTGCCCCGCCTGGGCTCGGTTCTTCTATCAACCATGCTGCTGGACAGAGGATACAGGGTTAGGGTCTTTATCGAGGACGTGGCCGAGCCGGACTGGTCATTCGTTGAGAACTCAGACCTGGTCTGTATTTCCACGATAACCTCAACCGCTGTCCGGGCTTATGCCATAGCGGACAGAATCAGGGCCCTGGGTATTCCGGTCGTCATGGGTGGTCCTCACGTGACTTTTCTGGCCGACGAGGCCCTGGAACATGCCTCTTTCGTCGTGCGCGGAGAGGGCGAAGGCCCGCTCCTGGAGCTGGTCTCAAGCCTCGAGACAGGCCGCCCTCCTCTGTCGGACATCAGGGGCCTGTCGTTCCGGGACACTGACGGCCACTCCGTTCACAACCCTACGGCTGCGTTCATTCAGGATCTTGACAGCCTGCCCGAACCGGATTTCTCGCTGGTCCACAACTGGAAGCCTTCCCGCAGCTACCCCGTTTCCACTTCTCGCGGCTGTCCTTACGGTTGCAAGTTTTGTTCGGTCATCCAGATGTTCGGCAGAAAATACCGCTTTAAGTCCGTGGAAGCGACCCTCAGCGAGCTGAAGCATGTCAACGCGGTATCCAGGGCCACCAAGTTCATTGTCGACGATAATTTCGCGGCCGACCTCAACCGGGCTAAAGAAATCTGCCGGGGCCTTCTGGCCGAAAAGATCAAAATGACTTGGTCAACCCAGGTCCGGGTGGACGTGGCCCGGGACAGGAAACTCCTTCGCCTGATGGCCGACAGCGGCTGCCACACTCTCTACATCGGTTTTGAATCCATAAATCCCCGGACGCTGGCTGCCTACCAGAAGAAACAGGACCTCAAGGACATAATCTATTCCATTCAGAAGATCCGGGACCACGGAATCCATATCCATGGAATGTTCGTTTTGGGCGCGGACACTGACGATGTGGACACCATCAGGAAGACCGCCGATTTCGCCAGGCGTCACCACATAGACACGGTGCAGTTCCTGATTCTGACCCCGCTGCCCGGAACCCCGCTATACGCAGAGATGGTTGAAAACAAGAAGCTGATCCATACCAACTGGAGCAAGTACGATGCCCACCACGTGGTTTACAAGCCGGCTACCATGTCGCCGGTCACCTTGCAGGTAGAAACCTTAAAGGCCATGGCCCGCTTCTATTCCTGGAAGTACATCCTGAAACATCTGGCCACACTGCATTTTCACTATGCAGCCCTCGGGGTCTTCGGTAAAACCACCATACGAAGGTTCCTGAAAAACCTGGAGTTCGAACTGCAGGAGCTATTGCCCCAAACCTAAAATGGGGCTAAAAGGGGACACCTTTAAGTGTCCCCGGATTTTTCCCCAAGGGCCGGAAGCAAAAATGGGGACACCTGCAGGTGTCCCCTGTTCATTAGTCGTCGCCGGGTGTGCGGGGCATGAATGAAGGCCGTGGTTCCGGCAACTTCTTCTCCAGCCTGTTCCAGTCGGGTGGCTCAACCCCAAGCAGATTTCTTACAAAGAAATCATTTCTCCTCCGGTCTCCGTAAACCCCGCCCGAACCGTGATTGGCTCCCGGCACCACCAGCAGCTCAAAATCTTTCCCGGCCTTGATCAGGGCATTGACCACCTGGTAACTCGTTGACGGGTCAACGTTGGTATCAAGCTCTGGAATGACCAGCAGCAATTTTCCCTTCAGTCGATGGGCATTGACCGTGTTGGACGAGGCTTCATATTCGGGTCCCAGCGGCCAGCCCATCCACTGCTCGTTCCACCAGATCTTATCCATCCGGTTGTCGTGGCACCCGGCCGCAGCAAACCCGGCCTTATAGAATTCCGGGTGGAACAACAGCCCGGCCAGGGCATTCTGCCCTCCGGCCGAGGTGCCATAAATCCCCACCCGGCTGAGGTCATAATAAGGATACCTGGCTGCCACCGCCCTGTGCCACAGGATCCGGTCCGGGAAACCGGCGTCCTTCAGGTTTTTCCAGCAAACATCGTGAAAGGCCTTGGAGCGGTTGCTGGTGCCCATGCCGTCAACCTGGACCACGATAAAGCCCAGCTCGGCCAGCGACATCATCTGGCTCCAGGCGAAAAAGCTCTTGGGCACAAACGAGCTGTGAGGACCGGCATAGATATACTCAATAACCGGGTACTTTTTCCTGGCATTGAAGTTTGTTGGACGGATGATGATTCCCCAGATATCAGTCTGGCCATCCCTTCCCTTGGCCACGAAAACTTCGGGGGCGCGCCAGCCAGCCTTCTTCAGCTCTGAAATGTCCGCCTTCTCCAGTTCCATGATGACCTTTTTATCTTCGCTCCTCCTGAGCTGCATTACCGGGGCCAGGTCCACCCGGGAATAGAGGTCAACGTAATATTTCAGGTCGGCTGACAGGCTGACCACATGGTTGGCATCGACCTCGGTCAGCGCCTCCAGCCCCGTCCCGTCCAGGTTTACCCGGTAAAGGTGCAGGAAATAAGGGTCCTTCCCGGGATACATTCCGCTTCCCAAAAACCAGACCTGGCGGCGCTCCTCGTCCACCTTCTCCACACTCCGCACCACCCACTCCCCCTTGGTAATCCGGTTCTTGACCTGCCCGGTTTCGCCGTCATAAAGATAGAGATGATTCCAGCCGTCCCGCTCGGACATCCAGATTATTTCCTTTCCGTCATTCAGGTCATAACGGTATTTCTTGCTGGAATAGCAGAAGAAGGTGGCACATTCCTCGCTGATGACCGCCCTGGCCGCTCCCGTTGTCCCGTCCACCTCAATCACCCGGTAGACCTGGTGGCCGCGCTGGTTGTATTCAAAGGTGAAGGCCCGGCTGTCTTTCCGCCAGGCAAAGTTGCCGAGGTCGTAAGGATTTGGGAAAAGGGCATTATCAACGTTAACCTGCTTCCTGCCCTCAACCTGGAAAAGCACCGGCTGCGGCAGGTCCAGCGGGTCGCCCGGCTTGGTGTAGCCCAGGCTGAAATACTTCGGCTGGAGCTGGTCAGCCGGCGAAGAGTCCACGTACTGGATCCTGCGGTGCAGGCCCGGCCTGATCCTGATTGCCACCAGCTTCTTTGAATCCGGGGCCCAGAGCAGTGATTGGTAGGTGTAATAATTGCCCTCGTTGCCGTCCCAGCTCAACGGGAATTCTTCTTTGCTACCAACAGCCCGAATCCAGACGTTGTAATTGCGTATGAAGGCTTCCCACTTTTTATCGGGCGAAGGCTTGCTCTCGGCCGAGGCAGCCTGAGCCGGGGGGCCGCCCACATCCTGCCAGCCGTCCCTCTGGCGCTGGCGGGCCGGCCCGGTTCTCTTGAGGGCATAGGTGGCGAGTTCGCACCGCCAGACCGAGTCCCGGTACTCGAATTCCAGGAACTTTTCGTTTTCCACAAAATTGATGCTCCTGAAAGGAAGCGTAATTCCCGTGAATTTTTCGCCCGTTTCTTTATTCAGGGCCGCGGCCAGCCTGTCGTGGTCAAAGGCCGGTCCCCTGGTACCCTTTTCGGCGTCAACCAGCACGAACTCCTGGCCGCCCCTGACCGTCTTCCGGTACCAGAAGCGCGGCGTCTTCTCTATCCAGGCTGCCCGTTCGGGCACATTTACGGCCAGGCTCTCAAACTTGTCCCTCAGCCCGGTAGCTCTCTCGTAATCTTCCAGCTTTCCCTGGGCGAGAACCGCCGCCAGCGAAAAAACCAGAAGGAAAATGAGCCCGAGGCCAGTTGACCTGATTAGTCTTCTCACGGTCCCTCCTTGTGAAATTAATTTTCGGCTTGAATTTTTTTTGTTTCGGTTAGCCAGACAAACAGAAAATTTGTTAACCGAGCATCAAGGTTTCCATTTTTGCCAGTATAAAATTTTTGTCAAGCATAATGTTGAATCGGCTGTGTCAAAGAGAGTTTGTAGACTTTACAAAATTGCAATAGAATGGTTCAGCCTTAAATGAGGCAACGGAGAAATTGAAATGCCCATACCTCTCCTGTTGCTGGCAATATCGGCCCTGGCCAGCCTGGCCACGGGCCTGGTTTCAGCCATCGTCATTACTGACTATGTGTCCAAGCGTGGGATAAAGATTAATTATCTCCTGTGGAGAATAAAAATCTTTCAATATGTCCAGGATTATAAAAGGCTGAGCTTGCAGGAAAAGGGCAAAATTGGCGGCTGGTATTATGCCCTGACGGCGGGAATGACTCTGGCCCTGAGCCTGAGCCTGGCCTTTGTGGTACTTAAGGGCATCCTGCGCCTTGGATAGATCATTACCTAACCGCCACCCATCATCGGAAAGATGGCCACCACCGAATGGTCCTCAAGTTGCCTGGAATGCAGGGCCTCGGCCGGCACCACCGAACCATTTATCATTATCACCACCTGCGGTTTTAACTGGCCCTCGCTAAAAATCTCTTTTTCCTGCTGCGGGGTTTCCACTATCCGGCCCAGGACCTCGGCCAGGGTGGCGCCCCTGGCCACCACCAGCTCTTTCTCCCTGGCCCCGAATACCTCCCTGTAATAGGCAAAGAATTTAACCCTGACCCGTATTTTTTCTCCCTCCATTTTCTTTTCTCTTTCCTCTTTGTGGCCCGAATGGACTTGATTCACCCAGATTTTATCAGCAATGCCTCCGCCATTAAAGCCCCGGAGCATAAGGTGTGGCCGCAAGCCAGGATTCATTAAGACTTGGCTAGATCACTTTAATTTTAAATGATGAAAGCACCATCAATTGTTCAATCCGCTTCCCGGCAAATCAGGCAGCTGTACTACCGCCACCCGGCCATCCTTTCTCCAGGCGAGGTCCGAAGTGCCCGTCGATAATACTGGACATTAGTTTACGGAGAAACCCGAATAGAACTCGGGTTCAGGCCACGAGTAGATTTTCAGAAAGAGATATTGTGCCGGGCCAAGAGAATGTCAGGTGGGTATTGGTGTAGCTCATTCTGTCACTTTGGCTGGAACCTGGTAACTGCGGGGGACACGCGCGTATTGGTTTAGTTTCGCCAGGATTCTCGCGTTCTCTTCCGGGGTCCTCCTTACCCTGTTAAGGTGCCTATCTGTTCCAACTAAAGCCCCTACCAAGGCACCGCCGCCGCTCAAGATTACGAAAGATAATCCAGCTCCTGCCAAAGCCATCTTGCCGAAAAATTCATATAGCGGGCAATCAGCCTGGTTTACGTCATGAGCTACCAGGGCTATTAATACCCCCCCAGCCGCCGCTCCTACTATTAAACCCACACCCGCCTTTGATTTTTTTACCACCTGAACCTTGCTTACCTCATCAATATTGATGACAATCTCTGAACTGGGATTCCCCCCGATCATGATCAGATCATTACCTTTTATAGTGAGAAGTTCAGCCCTGAATACCCTGTTATCCACGGTGGTAATTACGAGGTCGTTCCCCCTTTTCTTTTGACTGGCCGGCAATGAAACCACCAGGGTTAAAACCATGAGGCCCACCAGCACCAGCTTAAAGGCCCCAACCGAACCATTTTTCCCGGACACTCTTAATAATTTCATTTTGCCCTCCCTGGACCATTCTTCTAAGAAAAAGGTAACTCCCTCAAAAAGAAAATTTGTCAAGATTCTGTCAAAAACCTGTAAACTTCTTGTAAAATATGACCCGGGAATAATCATCGGGGATTAGTGGCAATTCAAACAGCAAGCAGACCTGACCCTGGACCTGTATGAATTTTTTGGCAACCAGGGCCTGGACCGGCTGCTGCAGCTGGCCCTGGCCATAGGCGGCCAGAACGGCAGCTCGGCCCGCCTGGCCCTCGACATCCAGCCCCGGGTGATGACTCCCCTGGGCGAGATTAAGTACCCCGACCGCCTCACCATCATCGACAAGGAATTCCGTTGAAAATGATGTGGTGATTAGATCCAATCTGGATTAACCAGAATCCAGCTCCATGTAAAAATCTCCCGAGATACATCTTGTCAAATTAATAATAAATCCGTTCACTTGTAAAAAATCCGAAAGCCATTGCTAACTGACCTCATCTTAGGTTTTGCTTGCATCAACGAACAGGCCAGCTTATACTCAAAAGGAAGCATGGGAGAAGCGAAAAGGCAACTGGTTGAAGTCTTGAAGGCGGTCCTGCCCATAACCGTCCTGGTCCTGATACTTCAATTTACCATATTGACTCTGCCCCTGGTCTCTGTCCTGCGCTTTTTAATCGGAACATTGATGGTCATCCTGGGCCTGTTCCTGTTCCTTTATGGAGCCAGGATCAGCCTGCTGCCCATGGGCGAGGCCATCGGAGCCCAGCTCCCCCAGAAAATGCCTTTCGGCCTGATCCTGGTCGTTTCGGGCATAATCGGGCTGGTTATTACCATGGCCGAACCCGATGTCAGGGTGCTGGCCTACCAGGTGGACCTGGTCTCGGGTGGCGAGATAAACAAGGGTATCCTGATTCTGGCCGTTGGCCTCGGGGTGGGCCTTTCGGTCAGCCTGGCTATGCTGCGCATAGTCCTGGGAATCCGAATATCTTACATACTACTGGCCGGTTATCTCCTGGTGCTACTACTATCCTTTTTCGTGCCGCCACAATTCGTTCCGGTGGCCTTCGATTCCGGCGGCGTGACCACCGGTCCGATAACCGTTCCGTTCATCCTTTCGCTCGGCATAGGAATGGTCTCAGTCCTGGGCGGTAAATCAGCCTTGAAGGATGGCTTCGGCCTGATCGGCATAGCCTCCATTGGACCCATCATAAGCGTGATGATCCTGGGGATAATTTTCAGATGAAAGAACTGCTGGACTTCCTGAATTTCGGACCGGTGCTGCTCGAAGTCCTGATTGCCCTGGTTCCACTGCTGGTGATCTTCATAATTTTTCAGGTATTTTTCCTGCGTCTGCCCCGGGAATCAATCTCGGTCATAGTCAGAGGAATTGTCCTGACCCTGCTGGGCTTGATCCTGTTTCTCCAGGGAGTTCAGGTGGGCTTCCTGCCCGTTGGTTCTGAAGTGGGCCGGCTCCTCGGGGACCTGACTTTCAGGTGGTTAATCGTCCCGCTCGGATTCTGTTTTGGCCTGGTGGCCACCCTGGCCGAACCGGCGGTCAGGATCATGAGCTACGAGGTGGAAAGGGTTTCCAGCGGGGCCATTCCATCGAGGATTATTATCCTGTTCCTATCGCTGGGCGTGGCCATATTCGTGGCCCTGGGAATGGTGAGGATTCTGACCGGTCTTTCCATTTATTACTTCATCATCCCCGGTTACCTGGCCGCCATGGTCATGCTCAAATTTTCTGACCCGACCTTTACGGCCATAGCTTTCGATTCCGGGGGCGTGGCCACGGGCCCAATGACGGTTACTTTCGTCATGGCCATGGCCGTGGGACTGGCCGGAGCCATGGACAACCGCGACCCGGTGCTGGACGGGTTCGGCCTGATTGCCCTGGTGGCCCTGGCCCCCATAATTTCTATCATGACCTTTGGCCTGATTTACTCGGCCAGAAAAAGGAGAAAACCATGAACATTGAATTCGACCTGATTGTGACCATAGTCCGGATGGGCTTTTCGGAAAAAATAATCGAGGCCTCGCGCCAGGCCGGGGCAGAGGGAGGCACCATCATAGTCGGCCGGGGCACGGGGGTCCACGAGAGAAAGAAGCTGCTGGGAATCCCGGTCGAGCCTGAAAAAGAAATAATCTTTTCTGTCGTTCCCAGAGACCGAACCCAGCAGATCCTGGAGGCGATTGTCAGGGCCGGCGAACTGGACAAGCCCGGGGCGGGAATCGCCTTTGTCCTTGAATTGAAGCAGGTGGCCGGAATATGCCACCTGCTGTATGAAAAAGAAAAATAATAACCGGGTTGCGACTGTTACCTTATTATGACCTGGAGCTCGCCGCCGGCCAGACTGACCGGTCGTCCCTGAACCCCCAGGGCCTGGATGGAGGCTATCACCACCCGGGTCTCACCGGCAGCCAGGCTTTCAAAAACCAGGGTGGCCAGGTTGCCCGACCTGACCCCGGTGGCCGGGGATGGCGATGAAAAGCCAACCACTGCCACACCGCCGCCCGGGCTGATGTTCTGCATGAAAGACCCCCTGGCCCCCAGCTGACCCACCAGATCGCCCCTCTGGATTTCTCTAAGCCGGAGCAGCTTCGGGTCAAAACTCAGGTTCAAGGAAAGCGAAGTTATGTCGGCGGGAGAGTTCAACTCCAGGCTGATGTTGAAAGTATTTCTAACCTGGACTTCAGCCCTCGCGGGCATAAAACTTATGGTGCTCAGGCCAGGAGCAGCCTCGGCCAGGGCCTCGGGAGTCAGCTCTTCCTCGCGGACCGAGATGTCTTCCGGGATGCCGGCCTGGGCCGAGCTCATGGCAATTGATTCGTTATCAATCCACAGGGGTTTGCCGTCCTCATCGGTGATGGGCATGGTCCTGATGATATGCGGCGTGATGGTCAGGATGACATCGGTCTGCTCCACCGTGCGGTCGGTGCTGGAAAACAGGCTGCCCAGGATGGGCAGGTTCTTCAGCCCGGCAATTCCCTTGAGAGACTTCCTCTCCTCATCCCGGAGCAACCCGGCCAGCAGGTTGGTCTCGCCGTCCCGGAGCCTGATGACGTTCTTGACCTCGCGGGTGGAGATAATCGGAATATCGGCGATGCCCTTGCCCCCGATCGAAGTGATCTTTATTTCCAGCTCCAGGCTGACTTCCTTTTCCTGGTGCAGGCGGGGCTTGATGTTAACTTCAATTCCAACATCCTGGTAGGTATAGGAGACTATCGGCTGCTGGCTGACCCCGCCGGCCGCGAACGGTGTAAAAGTGGTCTGGGGAATTGGCACCTTCTGCCCCACCATGTAGTTGATCTGCTCGGAATCAACTCCCCGCAACCTGGGCTGGGCGATTATTTTGGTGTCAGTATCGGTTTCCAGGAACTGGAGCAGCACCGAGGGCAGGGTGACCTGGTAATTTCCGGCCAGGGAAAAATTTATCCCTTCCAGCGGTATCCAGCCGGTCTCCGGGAGTTCAGCCCCGGTGTACCTGATGCCGGCATAGCTCTGCCCGAACTGGGTGCCCAGGGTCTGCAGCTTCTGCCTGGAAACCTCCATGATCTCCAGGTCGATTACCACCTCGCCCTTGGGCTTGTCCCAGCTGCGCAGCATCTTCTCGGCCAGGGCCACGATGCGCGGGTTATCCCTGATGGTTATGGAGTTCCTGTTCTTATCCACGATGATGGTCGGAGCTTTATACTGGGTTCTTAAGATTGAAACCAGCTGGTTCTGGACATCCTGGGCATTGAGGTTGGACAGGTAGATGGTCTTGATGGCATTGAGTTCATACTGGTTGCGCTTGGTTGGATTGTCGGGAACGATGATCACTGTCTTGTCGTCAATAATCCGGTAAAAGGCCCGGCCGCTCAAGCACAGCGAGTTCAGACCCTGCTCCAGGGTCATGTCGGTGAGGTCGATACTGACCGGCATGTCCCGGAACTGCTCGTCGAAAAGAAAATTCACACCGGTAAACCGGCCAAGGGCCTGGAAGATGGCCTTGAGCGAGGCGTCGGTAAACCTGAGCTTGAGCTTCTCGCCAGAGGCCTTCAGTTTAACCGGCTGCTCAATAACGACTTCTTTCGGTTTTTCTTCAACCGGCGGTTTCAACCCGGCTACCTTTCTGTATTCTTCCAGGATGAGCCGATTGCTGGGGTCGTAAGCCAGGGCCTTCTTGTAGGCATTGAGGGCTTCTTCTTTTTTGCCTTCGGCTAAAAGCTGCCTGGCCTTCTCCACCGAGCTGATGGCCGCGGCCGCTTTCGCTCTGAACAGGGCCATCCGGTAAACGGTTTCTTTAGGATTCTGAATCAGGGCCTGTTCGTAATACTTGATGGCTTCATCGTAATCCTTGTTTATCTCGGCCAGGTTGCCCTGCTTGTAGGCCGGACTGAAAGAGACGCAGGCCAGAAAATTGACAAGCAACAGGGCCAGCCCCAGCCACCCTATCTTTGCCCCTGAAATTTTTTTCATCCTATTTCTCCTTTACCCTGACCTTCCTGGAATTGCCCTGGTCATCCTGGAATATGACCTCGTCGGCCGCGATCCTGGTCAGCCTGATCCCGGGAATCAATTCTTCCCCCTCGGCCAGGGTGACGGCCTGGCCGTCAACCAGGATCAGGGCCATCTTCTTATTCCCGGAAGTAACCAGCCCGGAGCAACTGAGGTTCAGGCTTTCCAGAATGGAAGCCTGGCGAACCGGACGGTCTTCGGCCTCGGTAGGAACTGCTCTTCTGGCCGGTCCCCTGACCGCCCCGGTTGAAACCGGCCGAAAGGGGTCGCGCTTGACCGCGGCCATCTCGGGCTTCAACCTGTCCAACAATTCCTTTTTAATAAACGAAGCGCCGGTCCGGGTTTCGGGCTGTCCCGGTGAATTTTCCTGCCCGGTTGTAGCCCACCCTTCTCCCGCGGCCAGCGCCAGGCAGAAAATCACGGCCAGGCTTAAGGCAGCCAGGTGTCTGCCGGTTGCCGGCCCGAGCCTTTTATTGAGTCTTTTCATGGTAATACCCGGAAAGCGTGATTCTCAGGTCAAGGGCCCCGGTGGCATTATCTATTTTCTGGAAATTTATCTGTTCAAGCACCAGGATTCGGGGCCAGGTCTCAACCCGGTACAGGAATTTTTTTAATACAGGGTAACTGAGCCTCACGGCAAACGAAGCGGCCATCCGGTTAAATTGTTTCTTGCCGCTTTCATCATACTGGTAGTTGATCGGCGGCATGGCCAGCCCGCTTTGCTGAAACAGGCTCTTCAGGTCCTGGCGAAAAGCTTCCAGGCCATCGGCTCCCTGGTAGAAAGCCCCGGTCTCCAGCTCTTCCAGGTCTTTCCTGGTTTCCTGCCAGCCCTGGAACTCCTGCCTGGCCTTTTCATTCTGGCTGCTGATTTTTTCCAGTTCCGCCGTCAGGCGGACAGCTTCTGACCTGATACCGTTAAGACGTGAGCTCCAGAAAAATAAAGAAACAATCACCAGCACCACCAGAAAGGCTGTAGCCAGGCCCAGCCCTCTCAGGCGTTTCCTTTCCGGCTGGCTCAGTAACTCAATCAACCCTGGCATCTCTGAAAGTCATCTCCACCTGAAATTTGTTATTCTGATAATTTTCATTCAGGACCCGGACCTCCTCAAATTTCTGAAGCTGCAGGTTCTTGATAAGCTGGGCCAGTTCTTCCCGGTTGCTCAGGGCCACCCTGGCCCTGAATTCCCGGCTGCCCGGGGAAGAGGGTGGGTTCAGAGCCTGAAGAAAGCTTCCCGGGGGCAGGGCTTCCTCGATCCGGTTGAAGAACAGAACCCAGGAGAAACTCTTCCTTTCCAGGAGGCTATTGATCTCATCCACCGGCTCGCGGTAGCTACGGCGCAGGTTTTCCAGCTCCCGGCCAAGCTGGCGGTTTTCGGCGGTCAGGCCGGTCTTTTTTTCTTCAAGGCTCTGGTTGGCCTCTCTTAGTTTTCGGAACTGAGCCAGACTTTTCAGGTTGAACAGCACCAGGACCACCGCCGCCGCTAAAATCAGCAAGCTCAGGCCAAGCACCATAAAACGATAGGGGCGGCGGTTACGCCGCGGTTCCCTGGCCAGGTTGATGACCAGGGCCCAGCCGTTTCTGTGGTGACGATTGGCCATTATTGTCCCCCGAAGAGCGGCGCCAGAAATTGTTGCTCGGTCATAACCTCTTCCACCCTGAGACCGAGCAACTTTTCCATCTCGGTCGTCAACCAGACCGGGTTTCCCAGGTTGGACCAGACATAGACCAGTGACGGCTTTCTGCGAATTTTATCTTCCAGGAAATTGACAGTGTTCTCGGCCTCTTTCAGGATGGCGGTCCGGTTGGTTTCGTTATCCGGCCAGAGCTGTTTCTGCCGGTAAAGGTATGGAGCGCCATCCAGCACGGCCACCAGGCTCAGGTAGTCGAGGTCGGCATCGACCAGCAGAAAGTCCCTGGCTTCAGCCCCGGCCCTGACCACGAGGTTCAGCACCGAAAGCGAGGGTATGGTCAACTTGCCGGGATGCATCTTGTTTTCTGAAAATATCGCCTCGTACTCGGCCGCCACCTCTTCTCCGATGCAGACCACCAGCACCTTTCTCTCTTTTCCCGAATTGAAGGTCTGGTAGGAATAACGAACCCGGTCAAGGGGATGGGAAAGATGATGTTCCAGTTTCCATTCTACGAACCTGACCTGTTCGGCCGGGGCCAGGCTGGCACTCTCCAGCTGAAAGATAAAGGCCCGGGCACTCATTTCAGGCAGAATGACTGTGACCGAATGACCGCGCGGCTTGAATTTTCTCCAGGTCTTCCTGATGAGTTCCTGCAACAGGCCGGGCTGGACAATGTTTTTCTGAAGAAGCTGGGCTTCGACCAGGCCGGAAGAAATCGGGTGGTAGACGTAATCATCTGCGGTTAACTGGTCCTCCGGTCCGGTCTTCAGGGCGGCAAAGTAAGAGGGAGCAATCTGGAAGACAGCCGACGGCTTCGGCTGCTCCAGAAAATACCGCCTGATTCTTTCTCCCAGACTCATCCGCTCACTCGACGAAGGTGACTTTGTTCAAATCCTTCAGGCTGGTAACGCCGGAAAGAACCTTTTCCAGGCCGGACTGCCGCAGGGGAATCATCCCTTCTTCCTGGGCGACTTTCTTAACTTCCGACAGTGGCTTCCTGGCCAGGATCATCTCCCTGATATTATCCGAAAGCTCCAGCAACTCGGCAATGGCCGTCCGGCCCTTGTAACCGGTGCCGTGGCAATCGCTGCACCCGCGGGGCTCGTAGAAGGTCATATTCCGGAACCGGTCGGGGTTCAGTCCTGAAAGTTCCAGGGTGACATCGTCATACTTGACCGCAGCCTTGCACCTGGGACAGAGTACCCGCACCAGCCGCTGGGCCAGGATGCAGTTCAGGGCCGAGATGAAGCTGTAAGGGTCAACCTGCATGTGCAGGAAACGGCCGATAACGTCAAAGACGTTGTTGGCGTGAACTGTCGTAAAAACCAGGTGCCCGGTCAGGGCCGACTGGATGGCAATCTGGGCGGTTTCCGGGTCCCGGATTTCGCCCACCATGATCTTGTCCGGGTCATGCCGCAGGATGGAGCGCAGACCCCGGGCAAAGGTCAACCCTTTTTTCTCGTTGACCTGGATCTGGGTGATACCTTCTATCTGGTATTCAACGGGGTCCTCGATGGTGATGATCTTATCCTCGGGAGATTTAATTTCAGTCAGGGCAGCATACAGGGTGGTGGTTTTGCCGCTTCCGGTTGGCCCGGTCACCAGGACCATGCCGTAGGGCTGGTAGATGTATCGCCGGAACTTTCGCAGAACATAATCAGAAAAACCGAGCAGGTCCAGACGCAGCTCGGCGAAAGCCTCGGTGATCATCTCCTTGTCAAGGATGCGGATGACCGCGTCCTCCCCGTAGATGCAGGGCATGATTGACACCCGGAAATCTATGGTCTTGTCCTTGATTTTAAGGCGGAAACGCCCGTCCTGGGGGACCCGTCGCTCTGAGATGTCCAGGTCGGACATGATCTTGATGCGCGAGATGATCAGCGACTGGAACTGGCGGCTGAGCGGCTCCATGGCCTCGGTCAGGACCCCGTCAATGCGGTACTTAACCCGGACAAAATTTTCCTTGGATTCGATGTGGATGTCGCTGGCCCGTTTCTGGACGGCGGTGAAGATGATGGTATTGACCAGCTTGATGATGGAGCCGTCCTGCTCGGTCAGCTTCTCGATGGTAATTACGTCTTCTTCTTCGCCGGTCTCCTTCTCCACCACCTGGCGGACAAAGCCCTCGGTGGCTTCCTTCAGCACCTGGGCCGCGGCCTCGCTGCGCCGCAGGGCTTCCTGGACACCCCTCTTACTGGCCGCGAACACTTCCACCTTTTTTCCGGCAAAGGTCTCAATGCTGTCAATGGCCGCCAGGTCGGAGGGGTCGGCGATGGCAATCTGAAGGACCCGGCCGGTATCGTGCAGTGGAACAAAGTTATACCGGTAAAGAAAGTCAACCGGGAAAGACTGCACCAGGTCGCGGTCGAGTTCCTGCCTGCTCAGGTCAAGGTAAGGTACCCGGTATTTCTCAGCCAGTTTCTTGGCTTCCAGCTCCTCGGCCAGCAGGAGCCCGTTGGCATCACCCTTTGGCAAATTGTCCTCCTCTATTTCACCTGGTTATCCTGATGATGTTAAAAATCGGAAGATATATAGATAATATCATACCCGCGGCCACCAGGCCGATAAATATGATGATAACCGGCTCAATCAGGGAAACCAGGGTCTGAATCCGGTCCCTCAGCCGCTCGTCATAAAAGTCAGCCACCTCGGCCAGCATGCCGGGCAGGTTGGCCGAACTCTCTCCTATTCTGATCATGTCCATGGCCAGCTGGGGAAATACTCCGGTCTTCTGCAGCGAGTCGTAAAGGCTCAGGCCGTTCTTGAGGCTATCGGCCACCGACTGTAACCTGGATGAGATAAACCGGTTGGGCACGGAAAACGCAGCCACACTGACCGAGCTGAGCAGGGTTATCCCGGCCTCCAGGAGGAGTCCCAGGGTGCGGCTGTAAAGGGCCACGGCCGAGTCTGAAATCAAGAAACGGGAAAAGGGCAGGCGCAGCTTGAGGCGGTCCTTGAAAACAATAAAAGATTCCCGGCGCCTGATGACCAGGTAGGCAATTATTAAGGCCAGGAATAGAAGACCGAACCAGAGCAGGTTGGCCCTGATAAAAATGGCCAGCCTGAGCAGCAACCTGGTCAGGCCCGGGAGCTGGGCTCCGAAGTCGGCATAAAATGTGGCAAACCGGGGCAGAACCAACCCGACCAGCAGCCCGATCAGGATGGCCGAGAATATGACCAGCAGCGTCGGGTAGAGCAGGGCCGAGCGCACCCGGCTCCTGGTCTGGTCTATGATTTTTGCGTACTGGATGTACCTGGCCAGGGAGCCCGGCAGGTTGCCGCTTCTTTCTCCGGCCAGCAGCGAAGCCGTGTAGACCTTGGAAAAAAGATTTTCATAGGGAGCAAAGGCTTCTGACAGAGTCTTTCCCCCGCGGACTTCAGCCTCAACTTTCCTGATTACGTCCAGAAGAAATGGATTTTCCACCCGCTTTTCCACCAGCTCCAGGCTTTTCAGCACCGGATAACCGGCCTTGAGCAGGGCCACCAGCTCCTGGTTGAAAAGAATAAATTCAGCCGGTTTGACCCGCTTCCCGAACAGCCTGACCTGAGAAATCCTGAGCTCCTTGCGAATCGACAGGACGCACAGTCCCTCGGCTTCAAGGGTCTTCCGGCAGTCCTCGGCCGAGGCCGCTTCCAGTGTTTCCTTTAGAATGCGGCCGTCCGGCGTTACGATGCGGCAGGTAAAAGCAGGCATTTGATTATCAACTCTCGCTTTGGCTTTATCTTAAGTTAGCTCCCCGATTATGTCAATCTGTCTTTCACCCGGCAGGGGGAGCCCGGCCCTTCCACACTTAATAAAAAGCAATACTGGCAGATAAGTTGCAGGCAGGATTGGTATTTTAACCAGAAAATTCGGCATCGCCAGCCAATCGGACGCCACCCGGCCATCTTCAAGGCGGGAAACCAGCTTTAGCCCCCGGGAGAATAGAAACGAAGGCTGTGTAAGCGGGAGGCTGGCCGGTCTGAAATCACGATAAATATAGCTTATCATTAGCCCTTACCAACCTTATCTGGCTCTATATTTAGTCGCAACTGTACCTCCTAAGTGTCCTGAAATCAATAATTTTCTGCCTTATCCAGAAAATTTTCAAAAAAAATGCAAAAAAATAAAAAAAATAGTTGACAAATGTCTTTTTTAGACTTATATTGTAAACCGAAAGAAGGAAGCAATGGGTGGCACCAGCGACAGACCCGGGTTGGACGCAACCTTTCCTTTAAGGTTGAGGGCAGCCCGCTTGAAGGCCGGCCTCAGTCTCGAGGACCTGGCCCAGAAGCTCGGGGGAATTGTAACCAGGCAGGCCATCGCCAAGTACGAAAAAGGCCTGATCAGCCCATCCCCCGAGGTACTGGAACACCTCCTCCAGGTCCTCGAGATCCCTCCTTCCCCGGACATTCCGGAAGAAGTACCGGAGAAACCGGAAGAATTCACGGCAGAGATTCGGGCCTGCCCGCCAGAAGGAGCCAGGGTTAGCAGGCGAACATCAAGGGACGTTAAGCCCTTAAAAACCGAAATATACGCCTGCTATAGTCCGGGTGAAGTCTTGCCCACGCCCGCCAGGAGAGCCCGGCAACTTCAGAAGACCTGGGCCGATCTGATTCCCCAAGAAGAAATAGAACTGCGACCGGAGCCGCGTCTTCCCAGGAAACAGGCCATTGCCCTGAGAATCATTCTTTCAGAAAAGATGAAGAACTACCTCTGGCTGGAAAAGCTGCTGCGGCAGGAAAAAGTATTCGAGCCACCGTTCAGGCTGAAAATCATAAAACTGGAAGAAGCGGAAAAGGCGGCTGAAGACCTGCGGCGGCACTGGGACCTGGGAACCGGGGCGGTGACCAACCTGCTGACCTTCCTGGAAGAACATGGCATCAAGACCTTCCGGCTGGCCAGCCCGGAAAAATTCGAGAGCCAGTCCGGTTTCTACCGCGGTCAGCCCTTCATCGCCGTGGAGAATAGCCTGCCGGTGGACAGGGTCAGGTTCAGGGCTGCCTCGGAGCTGGCCCAGGTTCTGTTCGGACTGGCCAACGACCCGGAAACCATCAGGCTCTATAACAGGTTCGCGGCCGCTTTCCTGCTCCCGGCCAGGATCCTGGAAGAATACTTCCTCCCGGCCGGAAGGAAAATCGCCTTCAGCGAGCTGGCTGAAATCAAGGCCAGGTACGGGATTTCCCTGCAGGCCATCATGCGCCGGGCCTTAGACCTGGAGCTGGTCACCGAAAGGCGTTTCCGTTCCTTCAGGGAAATGATGAACGAAAAGGGCTGGCTGTGGAAGGAACCGGTCGAATACCGGGGCGAAGAGAATCCATCCAGGTTCAGGAGGCTGCTGCACTACGCCGTTTCCTCGGAAATCCTGGACCCGGAGAGAGCCGCCGCCCTGGCCGAGACCACTCCGGAAGAAATTAAAAAAGAAATGGGAGAGATATTTTAAGCCGGGGACGGGCTCCGGCTTAAATGATAAAGGTGCGCGGGAGCAAACTTTTAATGGGGGTTGATGATGGTAACCGTTAACCAGCCAATCAAGATTCCGCCTTAGGCCATAAGCCTCGGGCTATCCTGATGTCTTAAAACTCACACATTTTTAAGGAGAAAACACTATGGAAAGGACTGTCAATTTTTATCTTCAGGGAATGGAACTTGGAAAGCCTCAGCAACATGAGAACATGGTTCTTTTCCCCATAACGTCCGGGCTAAACCAGGGACCGGATTACATCACCCTGGCCGAAGCCCTGGAAAACAGCTTGTTCGAAGTTGGCGAGGTCGGGCCCGGCGGCTCGGTTCCGGAACTTAAAGCCACCAACAAGGGCGAAAAGCCGGTCCTGCTGCTCGATGGCGAAGAATTGAGGGGAGCCAAGCAGAACCGGGTGCTCAACACCACCATCATGGTCGGTCCCAAGAGCTCGGTGGTCATCCCGGTCAGCTGCGTTGAGGCCCACCGCTGGCACGGCTCTTCCCTTCGCATGGAAAGGTCCGACCACATTATGGTCAACCAGATCAGGCGCAAAAAGATGGACCAGGTGCACCGCAACCTGGAAGCGAACCGCAGTTTCAGGGCAAACCAGGGCCAAATCTGGGCTGATATCGATTACATGGCTTCCAGGCTACAGGTAGAATCACCGACCGGAGCCATGAGCGATATTTACGAGGCCCGGGAAAAAGACCTGGAAGCATATCTCAAGGCTTTTACTCTTGTCCCTGGACAGAAAGGTCTCCTGGTCTTCATTGAAGGACAGCCGGTGGGCCTGGAATTTGTCTCCAGGGACACGGCTTTCAGCCGGCTGTACCAGAAGCTTCTCAAGAGCTACGTGCTGGAAGCTGTCAGCCTCAAGTATGAAAAGAAAGCTGCGGAGAAGTCGGGCCAGAAGGACCAGGAGAATTCAGAAAACGGAAGCCGGGTCAGCCCGGAAGAGGCCTGGGCCTTTATCGAAAATGCCGGGCGATGCGAAGAAAAAAGATTCCAGTCCATCGGCCTGGGCATCTCCTGCCGCTACCGCAGCGAGTCCCTGGTCGGGGCAGCCCTGGAAGTTGAGGGCTCGGTTCCGCACCTGGCCTTCTTTGCCATAGACAACGGCCAAGAGTCAAAAAGGTCCTCGAATCAGGATGAAAAGTTCCCTCAGCTCCGCATCAGGAAACGCTATCTGTTTGACGAGAAATAGGGTCAGAAATCATGGCTCGCGGTGCTAATAAACGAAAAAGAGCGGGGCGACGGCCAGCCCGCCAGCCCTCAGGCCAGCCGGCCTGGGGGCTGCCCTGGCCCGATTGTACTATCGACCAGCAACTTCCGGCCGAGCTGCTGCCCTTCTTGCTCTGTGAAGAGCAGAAACCGGCCTTTCAGAAGTCCATGCTGTCCAGAATCATTAAGAGCCTGATTAATTAAGGAGGAAGACATGTGTCGTTTACTTGGATTGATAGCCAATAAAGCAGTTGACCTGGAGTTTTCGCTGGGCAGGTTCAAGAAATACGCCGCCAGCAATCAGGATGGCTGGGGAATCGGCTGGTATGAGAATGGCAAAACCAAGGTTTACAAGGAAGCGGGCCTTGCTTCTGACGATCCTGCCTATGACCAGAGGTCAAAAGAAGTCCGCTCGAAGATTATCATTGCCCACGTCAGGCAGGCCACAGAAGGAGAGTCGGCCAGGGTGAACTCCCATCCTTTCCAGTACGAAAGCTGGCTGTTCGCCCATAACGGTTCAGTTTCCAGGGAAAGTCTGCTCGGCCGGCTGGCCGAGACATATAAAAAGGGTATCAAGGGGCAGACCGATTCGGAAGTCTATTTCCGCTGGATTCTGCAGTGCATAAGTGAAAAGGGAAATGTGCCGGAAGGCATTAAGAAGGCGCTGGCTGAAATAGCGGGGAGAAATGGTTCAAAGGGCACTGGCGGCTTAAATTTCCTGATGTCTGACGGACTGAGTCTTTACGCTTTCCGCTTCTCCAGCCCGGGAAGCCTTAATTATTATTCACTGTATTACCTGTTTCGGAACCCGGGAGATAGGCAGCCTTCTGAATTCATCTCAAAAGAAACTTCGGCCCTGGTCAGGAGTAAATCCCTGGCCGGAGAAAGGGCCGTCCTGGTCTGCTCTGAGAAGCTGACCGATGAAAACTGGCAGGCTATAAAGCCTGGTCAGCTTCTGGTGGTCGGACCGGATCTCGAGCTCCAGACCAGTCAATTGCTCAATGTTTGAAGCGGCTTAAAATCTTTTTTTTGTCCCATCTAACAAAACGGGCTATTAAAAAAAGCCAGGCTGCCCGGTTCAGGCCGGCAGCCTGGCTGGCCCACCTGATGAAAAACCCGGCCGACGGATTACAGATTGAGGTTGACACGGCCTCAGCAAAGTCCTATTAATTTACTGTAAAAGATGAAAGTTTCTGCCGCGGTCGGAGTGATGCTGATCATATGCGGACTGGCCTGTTTTCTAGCAGGCCAGGTAGCCAACCGGCCAGAAACCAGGCAGCAGGAAACCGTCACCCAGACGCCGCCCGACCAGGTCCCTCCCCAGGAAGTTCAGAAACCAAAGCTCGATTATATGAGCACTTTCCTTTCCAGGACCACCAGTCCTCTGGGCTTAAAAGAAGACGAGGAACTGCGCCGCCTGCTCAAGCAACCCAAGACTAACTGGGCTCTCCGGGCTGGCATTCGCCATATCCTTAACTGATTATTTTTTTTGCCCGGTTGATTCAAATTTTTGGATTTAGTATATTTTATTGAAGAATGGCCATGAGAAGGAGCTTTTTCTATCTTTTCCTGCTGCTGGTGCTCGTTCTCATTGTCCTGGGTTTCATCAATATTTCCCGCAAGCTTTCCTGGAAAGAGCCCTACGACGGGGTGGCCTGGGTAGAAGGTCCCACCGGCCTGACCGCGGCCAGGGTGGATGAAGACAGCCCGGCCTACCTTTCGGGCATAAAGGCCGGAGACATCCTGTTCTCCATAAACGACACCCCGGTCAAGAACAGAATAGAATTCGCCAAGATGCTCTGGCTGATTGACCGCCTGGAGCAGAAAGCGCTCTACCAGGTGGGCCGGGGCGGTACCATCCTCTCGCCGTCATTTTACCTGAGCAAGAAAGGCGTCAGTTCCACGTACATATACCTCATGCTCCTCGGCCTGGCCACCCTGGCCATCAGCCTGATGGTTTTCTTCAACACCAAGAGGCAGTTCACCGGGCCTTATGCCTTTTTCTACCTGGTCTCGGTTTCCCTGTATTCCTTTTACGTGTTTTCAGCCACCGGCCAGATGGATTTCCTGGACAATCTTTTTTACTGGCTGGACAAGTTAGCCCTGCTGGTCTTTCCTCCCCTGCTGCTGAATTTCTTTTTCATCTTCCCCCAGAAGAAAAAGATTATCCACAAGAAGAAACAAGTGGCCCTGTTCTACATTCCAGGCCTGTTGCTCCTGCTGTCAAACGTCATTCTGAACACCATCCTGGATTCCAGCCTGACCGAATCCCAGGTCCTGTCTTTTCAGAAGATCCTGGAAAAGCTGGAACTGGCTCACTTTTCGCTTTATACAATTCTGGCCCTGGCCCTCATCATCCGTGACCTTATAAGCAACATCAACCCCTATATCAAGAACCAGCTCAAGTGGATTTCCGTTGGCCTGGGCCTGGGTTCTTTACCTTTTGCCCTTTTTTATGTTGTGCCATTTCTCCGGGACCGGTTGCCCACCACTCCCGGCCAGCTGAGCGTCCTGCTCCAGGGCCTGATACCCATCACCCTGGCCTACTCCATCTCCCGTTACCGGCTGATGGATTTTGAAGTGCTGTTCAAGAAGGGAACCACCCTGGTAATTTCCTTCGCAATGCTGGCCATGGTCTATTTTCTGGTCAGCTCCCAGACCGAGCTATTTTCAGAAAACCGGCTCAACGCCATTCTCCTGGGGCTGCTGGCTATCATCCTGGGAGCCACCCTGTTCACCCCGCTCTCCGAGCTGGTACAGACCCTGGTCGACCGGGTGATCTACCGGCGAAGCTACGCCTACCGGCGGACGCTGCTGATGATCTCAAACGTCCTCAACCGGGAACGTGACCTCAGCCGCCTGAGCAACTTCCTGGTGGAGACCATTTCCAAGGCCCTGTCCCTCAAGCAGATAGACCTGTTCCTGGCCAGGGAAAATAACCCGACCGAATTCTACCTGCTCCGTTCTTCCGAGCCCGGCCTGGAAATAAAGTCGCTGTTGCTTTCCCTGCCGGAAATAGACATGCTGCAAAAGGCCGAGTTCATCTCGCTCGTCCAGCCCGGTGAAACCCAGACCCGACCGGGGCTCTTTGGCCCCCTCCTGGAGAAAGGACGGGTTCACATCCTGCCGCTGCGCCTGGAAAACAAGGTCATGGGCTTCCTGGCCATGAGTCACAAGCTGGATGAATCCTACCTCTCGGGCGAGGACCGGGAGCTGCTTCGTACCATTTCCACCTCGGTGGCCCTGGCCCTGGAAAATGCCTACCTCTACAACCAGGAAATAATCCGCTCGCAGGAGCTGCAGCGACTTAAGGACTACAGCGATAACATCATCGAAAGCCTGACGGTGGGTGTGGCCGTCATCGACCAGAGCGGCCGGGTAATCGGCTGGAACCGGGTGCTGGAAAGGCAGTTCGGTCTGGCCAGGGACCAGGCTCTCAACCGACACCTATCGGAAGTTATCGGCAAGTATAATTTCCAGGCCATCTTTCCTCCCGAAACCCAGACCGAGTATCAGCTCCTGAGCGAAATCGGCCTGACCACGGCCCGGGGCGAGAAGAAAATATTCGACGTGGCCCGCACTCCCCTGTTTGACAACCAGATGAAAGCCTACGGCACCATCATCGTTTTCGAAGACATCACCGAAAAAATTCACCTGCAGCAGCAGTTGCTGACCTCAGAAAAGCTGGCTTCCATCGGCCTGCTGTCGGCCGGAGTGGCCCACGAAATCAACACCCCGCTGACCGGCATTTCCAGCTACGTCCAGATGCTGCAGAAGAAGCTGACCGATGCCCACTACCTCCAGATCCTGCAGAAGATAGAAGCCCAGACCGAAAGGGTCAACCGCATCATCAAGAACCTGCTGAATTTTGCCCGCAACCCGGCCGACGAGTATTACCACCGGGTCGACCTCAAGGACAGCCTGGAAGAAATCATCTCCCTCATAGATTACCGGCTGAAGAGCCTGAACATCCAGCTGGAGCTGGCCCTGCAGCCGGTGGTGATTTACGCCCAGCGGGAAAGGCTGCAGCAGGTTTTCATTAACATCATTCTCAACGCCATGGATGCCATGCCGCAGGGGGGCAAGCTGCTGATCGAATGCCAGCAGAAAGACAACCTGGCCCTGGTCAAGATAACCGACACCGGGACCGGCATCAAGCCGGAACACCTGCCGCGAATCTTCGACCCCTTCTTCACCACCAAGGGGCTGGGCAAGGGAACGGGATTGGGCCTGTCCATCAGTTTTGCCATCGTCAAGGAACACGAGGGGCAGATACTGGTGGACAGCGCTGTCGGCCGGGGCACCACTTTCACCATCATCCTGCCCACCAGCCTGTCCGAAAAAAACCGTCCAAAAACACAGCCACGGGGAAGTCAACATGAATGATAATGCCTTGATCCACCTGATCGACGACGAACCCATCATCCACGATGTCCTGGGACAACTCCTGGAGTCAGAAGGCTTCAAGGTCGAAATTTCCGCTTCCGGGGAAGAGGCCCTGAAAAAATTCGAGGAACAGAAATTTGACCTGATCCTGCTCGACCTGCTGATGCCGGGGATGGATGGCCTGGAGGTTCTGAAACAGGTTCGGAAAATTGACCCCGAGGCTCTGGTGATCATCATCACCGCCTACGCCTCGGTGGAATCGGCCCTGACCGCCATCAAGATGGGCGCCTACGATTACATCCAGAAGCCCTTCAAGAACGATGAGCTGCTGATGACCATCAGGCGGGCCCTGGAACATCGCCGCCTCCAGGAAGAAAACATCAGGCTGCGCCACGAACTCAAGAAGAAGTTCAGCTTCGAGAATATCATCGGCAAGAGCCAGGCCATGATGAACGTCTTCGAGCTGATCAAGGCGGCCGCCCCCACCCGCTCCACCATCCTGATCCAGGGCGAAAGCGGCACCGGCAAGGAGCTGGTGGCCCGGGCCATCCACCTTAATTCCGACCGGGCCCGCCATCCCTTCGTCGTGGTCAACAGCGGCTCGCTCCCCCCGGACCTGCTTGAGAGCCACCTCTTCGGTCATGTCAAGGGAGCCTTCACCGGCGCCGTGACCGACAAGAAGGGCCTGTTCGAGGCAGCCGACAAGGGAACTATCTTCTTCGACGAAATCTCCTCCATCAGCCTGGAAACCCAGGTCAAGCTGCTCCGGGTCATGCAGGACAAGGAATTCATGCGTCTGGGCGGGACCAGGACCATCAAGGTCGACGTCCGTATCATCGCCGCCACCAACACCGACCTGGAGGAGCTGATTGAGCAGAAGGCCTTCCGCAAGGACCTGTTCTACCGGCTGAACGTCATCAAGATCGAGCTACCGCCGCTCCGGGCCAGGAAGGAAGACATTCCGCTGCTGGTCAAGCATTTCATCGAACTCTACAACGCCGAGAACCAGAAGCAGGTGGAGGGCGTTAGCGAGGATGTCATGGAAATCCTGATGGATTACGACTGGCCGGGAAATGTCCGGGAACTGGAAAACGTCCTGGAAAGGGCCGTGGTGCTCTGCAAGTCCCGGATCATCACCCGCGAGGCCCTGCCGCCCTTCCTGCTGAGCGGGAAGAAGATCATGTTCGAGGAGCTGGACAATGCCAGCCTGGACCTCAAAGAAAAAACGGCCGAGTTCCAGAAAAAACTGATCCTGACCGCCCTGCAAAAATCCGGCGGGGTGCAGAAGAAAGCCGCGGAGCTGCTGGGCTTGAAGCCAACCACTCTCAACGAAATGATCAAGCGCCTGAAAATCAGCGACCGGATGGTCTAAGAGACCGGGGAAAGTCGGGCTTCATTCAAACCGGCCCGGCACCAGGTTGCCCGGGTTTACCCTGACCTTCTTCAGCCGCCCCGAAAATTCCAGGTTAAAAGACTGGGAAGCTGAATCGACCCTCAGTAGATGCTCACTCTTTCCTTCCTCTGTTTCCAGGATGACCCTGAGGGGGAAGACCATGGGCCGGTTGAGCTGGCGGATGGTCACCTGGAGCCTGGAAACCGGTTCTGATTGTTGAGTCTTCTGCTCCACCCGGACCTCGGGCAACCGCTCGGAATAGAACCAGTCGTTGAAAAACTGCTTGAGGTCCTGGCCGGAGACCCGCTCCATGGTCAGGCGGAAGTCGGCCGTTCGGACAGCCTGAAAACGGAATTGCCGGTAAAATTCCTGCAGCCCCCGGAAAAACACTTCCTCGCCCAGCCAGTCTTTCAGAAGGAAAAGGGCCAGGGCAGCTTTGTTGTAGACAATCGCCTGGTAGCCTTCAAAGTCGATATGGCTGAGGCGGATACCCAGGATGACCGGCCCAATTCTTGATTTTTTCCGGACCGAGGAGGAAATCTTCTGCAGTATTTTTTCGAAATCCTTCTGCCCGTATTTTTCTTTTAAGTAAAGGATGGTGGAAAACTGGGCCAGCCCTTCGGTCAGCCAATTATCCCGGTACGAGGTCCAGGTCAGCCCGTGGCCCCACCACTGGTGGGCTAACTCGTGGGCCAGGTAGTACTCGGGCCAGTAAGAGAGGTCGACCGGGCTGGAGGGGTTGATGATGATGAGTTCGGGGCTCCGGGAAAAGGGCAGCTGGTCCAGAATTACCAGGCCGGCCGGGGCATGCCCGCCGTGGGTATGCCAGTAGCGCTGGGCAATGGCCAGCCGCTCAAAGAGAAAAGGCCCGAAATTTCTCTGGTAGGTCTCCAGGATGTCGGCAGCGTCGTTCAGGATCTGCTTGGCCTGGTGGCGCCAGTCCTGGGTGGTGAAGTGCTCGATGGTCAGGCCGTTGGTGATTTTCTTGATGGGCACCAGCCGACCGACGAAAAAGCTGATGTACTTAACCGGAACCTGGCTCTCGTAGATGAAGATGGTATTGCCCAGGTTTTCCAGCTCGGTAACGGAAGTCGCCTCCTTGACCGAATACTTTTCCAGCAGGCGCCCGCCGACCAGGCAATAATAGCCGTCGGGAACAATCATCCGCAGCCTGAAGCTCACAAATCTTTCCCGCACCGGCGACGGGTACCAGTCGGAGGACTGGGTGAAAAGGTAGCTATTGCTGATGGAAAAAAGAATGGTCGGTTCCTCGGGGCGAATCTGCGGCCCGGCATCGGTCAGGGGCGGCGGGGGCACTATTTTCCCCCGGTAAAAAATTTTTAGCTCCGTCTCCTCCCCGCGGGATAGCCTTTCGGCCAGGTAAATATAAATATATTTACGGAAGCGGTCACGGCTGTAGAAAAGCTCCCTTCCTTTTTCGTCCTCTATCTTTAAGATCTGCAGGTCGGGGTTCAGGCGAAGCTGGCAGCTGTCCAGGTTATCCACGGACGAGGCCAGCTTGATAACGGCCGAGGCAGCCAGCTGGCTGTTATCCGGCCGGTAGCTGGCTTCGATGTCATAATTTTTGACTTCAAACTTTTCCCCGAACCTCAGGAACATCCTCTTCTGCCCTTCTTCCTGGGGGGAGTAGCTGTTGAGCAACCTGTTTTTCGTCCTGTCAAAAAAGGAAATTTCTTCCTCGCCAAAGGGCGTATAGACATAGGTGAACTCTCCTCCCTTGGCCGTCTTGAGTTCAATAACTGTTTCCCCCGCCGGCGGCAGAAAAGTCAGCAGTTCTCCGGTCAGGGAGTTCTCCAGGGTGAAAGACCTCGAATAATTCCGTGAAAATATGGAGTAGACCCGGTTGTTCAGAACTTCCGCCGGAACGGATGGCGGCGGACCGGCCAACGGTTCATAGAGCAGATTGTCACGAAAATAGCTGTCGCTCCCCCGGACGTAAACGTATTCCAGCGATTCTTCAAAGGCTGGCTTCCGGTAGACCCGGGTCAGCTGGTTCCTTTCGATTTCATCCGAAGGCTGAAAACGGACCTGGCCCCGCCCGACGATGATCATGGCAGTTTCGATGCCGGGCAGGTTATCGAAAAAGATCTGTCCTTCGGCAAAAGTGATGACAATATCTTTCTGAGCCAGCCGGATGTGGCGAGCCAGGGTATTTCCTTCCCCCGGGAAGCGCAGGCGGTAAAGGTCCTTAAGGCTGCTGCTGACCAGCCTCCTGTGAATTCTCAGGCCCTCAGGGCCAAGGGCGTAGGTTATCTGCCAGACTTCGATCACCGCCGAGTATTCTTTCTGAAAAAGCACCTGGAAAAAGGCCCGGTTTAATCCGGTCTGGTCCCGGCTTTCGCCCGAATAGAAAACAGACAGGCTCTCCAGCCCGGGCTGGTTAAAATAGGCAGCCAGGGCCTGGCTCTCTTCTTCGCGGATTTGCGGCAGGCAGAGATCCAGGTAATCTTTGGCGCTTCTGGTTTCCAGGGCCTTGACCAGGGGCCCGAGGTATTCGGGCATGGCCGGCTGGGCCGGGTACAGACGGAGGCACAAGACCAGGCTGGCTAACACCAGCCAGAAGCCTGTTACCGACCGTTTTCCTACCCCAAAAATCTCTCCCGGCACCGGGTGCCGCTTCTATTATATACGAACTTACGGCCCGCCACGTCTTCTGTTAACTTAATTCTGCAGGTTTTATGCCAGCCCGAAAAGGCAGAGACGGTATTCAATTAAAAGGGAGGCAATCTATAAACGGACGGTTAACAAAATGGCACCCCGGCCAACAGGCTTAAACTTTGATTACAACCGGGTAAAGATCTTTACAATCAGGACTGGGGCTTGGGCTCTTCTTTTTCCTTTTTCTCTTTCTTGAGATATTCTTCCCAGGTGACGAAGCTGTGGTAGAAAATGGCATCACCTTCATCTATCCCGCGGGTAATCTCGGTGATATGGGAGGTGGTGGCCCCAAAAGCTTCCACCGCGTAGATGACCGCTTTTTCCGGGTCGATGGTGTTGCCGCAGGTATAGATATCCAGGGCTCCATAATTCATTTCCGGCCAGGTATGGGTGGATATATGAGACTCGGAAATCACCACCACGCCACTGACACCGTTCGGCGGAAACCGGCTGAAGGAAATGGACCAGACCTGGGCCCCGGCTATTTCAGCAGCCTTGACCAGGATCTGCTGGACCTTTTCCACGCTGCCGATGATCTTGGGGTCGCAACCCGAAGCCTCAACGATGTAATGGTGGCCGATGGTGGAATGATGCTCTTTGGTCATTCAATTCCTCCGTCAAAGTTTTTCAAGTTGATTATGGCACAAACGCAAATCATGTCAATAAACTTCTGCGTTTCAAATCGGGACCCGGGGGTCGTTCTTGACCACGTTCAGCACCAGCTGGGTTACGGTGCGGTCAATGTACTTGATTGACAGGACCTTCTTGATGAACTGGTTCAGGTCCTGGCGGTCGAGGAAGCAACCTATGACCACTGAATCCCAGTCCCCGGTGACATCGAACACGGCCATGACCCGCCGGTCCTCGGCAATCTTTTGCTGGGTTTCCAGCAGTTTGCCCTGAGTAAATCGCACCAGGACTACCGCCATTAACCCGAAGCCGAAATATTCCGGATTTAGAACGGGAATATAACCTCTGATGGCTCCAGCCTCTTCCAGCTTTCGTATGGTCTGAATTACTGCCGGGACAGAAACACCAGTTTCCCGGGCTATCTCCCGGTAGCTTTTCCTGGCATCCCGGTTAAGACAGGCAACAATCTTTCTTTCGGTTTCAGCGGGCATCTGGCCTCCATTACGAATATAAAATTTTTAATTTAATATATTGACAAATGTAATTTTTTCTATAAAATACCGGCATAAATGAAATTATTAAAGTTAATAAAACTAACATATGTTCGGCACCCATTACTATTTTAATAAATGGAGGGAAAAATGCAAGAAAGAATTAAAGACTTCCACGGGCTGGGCACGGAAGCCGAGGTGCTGGAGGCAGCCAGGAATCCTGAAAACCGGATAGAGTTCGTGCGGATCATGTTCACCGACATCCTGGGACGCCCGATGGATTTCTCGATTCCGGTCTCAGAACTGGAAAGGGCCTTTGGCGAGGGCAAGGGCTTTGACGGTTCTTCGGTCGAGGGTTTCGTCCGGATTGAAGAGAGCGACCTGGTCATAGTCCCCGACCCCAGGACTTTCAGGGTTTTCCCCTGGACCTACCAGGGCTTCGACCCGGCCGTCACCTGGAGAGAAGCCATCATGTTCGGCGATATTTACCAGCCGGACGGTAATCACTATCCGGGCGACAGCCGCTACGTGCTGAAAAGAACCCTGGAGAGAATGAAGTCCGAATTCGGTTTTGCCGATTTCAAGTGCGGCCCGGAGATGGAGTTTTTCATCTTCCCCGACGACCAGACCCCGGTCCCGACCGACTCTGGCGGTTATTTCTTTGCCGGCAGGCATGGCGAGGTCCGGAAGGAAATCCAGCTCCTGCTTAAAAAAATGGGCATCGAACCCGAATACGACCACCACGAGGTGGCCCACGGCCAGCATGAAATCGACCTCCGGTACCAGAACGCCCTGGACATGGCCGATATAATCATGGTCTTCAGGTACATGGCCAAGAAAGTGGCTAGGATGCATGGGCTATACCTGACCTTCATGCCCAAGCCCATTAACGGTCAGAACGGCAGCGGCATGCACGTCCACCAGTCCCTGTGGAGAAATGGCCATAACGCCTTCTTTGAAAAAGAGGCCCCCTACCACCTGTCGTCCGAGGCCAGGCATTACACCGCCGGCATCATCCATCATGCCCGGGAGGTCTGCGCCATTTTCAGCCAGTGGATTAATTCCTACAAGAGATTGATCGAAGGGTACGAGGCTCCGGTCTACATCGCCTGGGGACAGAAAAACCGCTCGGCTTATATCCGGGTCCCGGAATACCAGCCGGGCAAGGAAAAGGCCACCCGGATCGAGCTGCGCTCTCCCGACCCGGGTTGCAATATTTACCTGGCCCTGGCCACCATGCTATCAGCCGGCCTGGACGGGATAAAAAACCGCCTGGAACTGCCCGAACCGGTCGAAGAGAACATCTACCACATGAGCAGCAGCAAGCAGAAGAAGGCTGGAATCCAGGTTTTACCCAGAAACCTGCAGGAGGCAGTCCGGCTGGTGGAAAAGAGCCAGCTGGTCCGGGAGACCCTGGGCGAACAACTGCATGAAAAATTCATAGCCAACAAGAGAAAGGAAATCGAGGACTATCTCCAGAACGTCCCGGACGAGTTTGATAAGCAGGTCAGTCCTTACGAAATCAAACGCTACCTGCCGATGCTCTGAGTTGCTGCCACGGGCCCGGGGCGGGGTGTGCTGATCATCTCTGGCTGAAATCTGGAGGCCGGAGAACTGACCGGTCAAAATTTTCAGACATCAAGGTTCTTCAGCCTCTAATCCCTACCCTCAGGTTATTTTTATTGCCCGCTCCAGATTGGCCACCCCGGCCAGAATCAGGGCCACATAAGCTGGCCCAATGCTTAACCTCGGAACAGTCTGGCTGAACCGCTGCCCCGTAGACAGTGATTCTACCCGAGGTCCCGGTAAGAGGTGTTTCTGACCGCCCCGACCATGGCCCAGAAATTTTCCAGCGGAACGTCGAGCTGCAGATGGTGAGTGGGCCCGATGATCAGTCCTCCCTGCCGGCCCACAGTCCCGAGCCTTTCCAGGACTTCGCTTCTGACCTCATCCGGTGTTCCGAAGGGCAGGGTGTACTGCAGGTCCACCGTTCCCCAGAAACAGAGGCGGTCACCGAATTCCCTCTTGAGCCGGGCCGGGTCCATGGACCGGGGCTGAACCGGGTTGAGAACGTCAAGCCCGATTTCCACCAGGTCCGGGATTATAGGATAGATATTGCCGTCCGAATGGTAGGCAACCTTAATAGCCGGGTTAATCTTTTTCAGGGTGGCGATAATTTCAGCCATTCGCGGCTTAAGAAATCTTCTCCAGTGGGCCGGAGAAATCAGCATCCGGTCCTGGGCCCCGACATCATCGCCCAGCCAGATCATGTCCACTCCCAGCCCGGCCAGGTTTCTGGCCACTTGAAGATGATATTTAAAAGGTATATCAAACAGCCTGTCCACCAGCTCCGGGGCTCTTACCATGTCCAGCAGGGTCCGCTCCAGCCCCCTCAGGGCCCAGGCTGTTTCAAAAATGGTGGTCACCACCACCCCGACGATCCAGTACTCCCCACCGAATTGTTCAACAGTCCTCCGGGCCTCGGCATAGAGCTCCGGTCGGTCGGGGTCGGGTGCCCGGTAAGAGTCAATGGCCCTGTCATCGGCCAGCGGGTGGCCGACGATTTCGGTATAGCACCCCCGCCCGAACCTGGTTTCATACTCCACGTTTCGCCAGCCCACGCCCCATTCATCCACATAGGACAGGCCATCCTGACTGTAAAGGCCGGTGGCATAATAAGAATTGGCCCAGCCAACGGAAGTCAGAAGCAGGTCGCAGCCGGTTAGCCGTTCCAGCAGGTAACTGTTACCCCGACCATGGGGATTGTGGGCTTCCGGTCTCAACCCCAGAGATGCCCTCAGCCGGTCGGCAAATTCTGGGGTAAAGCTCAACTGCAGCGGACACCTATCCGGTTCTTCGTGGTTCAGGGCCAGCCGGACCCTTTCTCTGGGTTTCATTAACTTCCCTCGCAGAAAATTATATTTATTTCCCGGACTACCGCCAGCAAGACATGTCTTCAGGCTGAAATTATAGGCCTTTACAGCTCTCCCTCTTCTGTTCTCAACCCTGCCGGCCCGCTTAAAATACTCACCGGCTTTTCTCACCATCGCCCTTATTCAAACTCTTACCTGCCATCTCGTATTGCAGAAAAATTTTTCTTGACAATCATTTTCCAGCTCATATATAAAAAAATGTAATTAATAGGGTATTATAGGTTAAGAAGGAGTTATAGATTATTACCAGTTTCGCGGGTTGGGGTATATCATTACACCGGGAATTCTCTTCCGTCCCCGCCTGCATCCCGGCTCGCAACCGCCGTGCCCTAACCGAGATTTTTTTAAGAAGGGTGCCGCTTATTCATTCCACCTGGAAGGGCTTTATTAAAAACAATTCCATAAAAAGGGAGGCCTGTTTTGAGTGTTCATCCAACCATCAACCTGGATAGCCTCCAGGAAATAGTGGAAAGGCATGGTTATAACAAGAACAAGCTGATTGCCATCCTCCAGGACATCCAGGCCGTTTATCATTATTTGCCAGCAGAGGCCCTGAAGACCCTCTCCAAGTTGCTGAAAATTCCGCTGATTGACATTATTTCCGTGGCCACCTTTTACCGGGCCTTCAGCCTGACCCCCAAGGGCCGGCACGTGGCCACCGTCTGCCTGGGTACAGCCTGTCATGTCCGCGGGGCTCCAAAAATCCTGGAAGAGTTTGAACGTCAGCTCAACATTCGCCGGGGAGAAACCACTGAAGACGGAGAATGGTCGCTGGAAACCGTGGCCTGCCTGGGCTGCTGCGCCATCGGCCCGGTGGTGGTGGTCGACGGCGACTACCATGCCCATACCAGCATCAGGAAAGTCCCCACCATCCTCGGCAAGTACGGAAAGTGAGGCCGGCCATGAAAAGGATAAAAAAGTTTAAGAATGTGGAAGAGCTCAAAAAGGCCATAGAACAGCAGGAAGCCGGCCGCCAGCAGGAAAAGAAAAAGCGGGTCATCGTGGTCTCCTCCGGGACCTGCGGCCAGGCCCGCGGCTCGCTCAAGGTCATCGAGACCCTAAAAAAGGCTCTCCGGGAAGAGGGCCTGAAGGACCAGGTGACCATCCGCATAACCGGCTGTCACGGGTTCTGCGAGGCCGAGCCTAACCTCATCATCTACCCGGACAGGATTTTCTACCAGAAACTGACCCCGCCCGATGTCCGGACCATAGTCAAGGAGACCCTGGTCGAAGGCCGGGTGGTGGAAAAATTCCTGCACCGGGACCCCCTCACCAAAGAACGGGCCTGGTACGAGAACGAGATCCCCTTCTACCAGAAGCAGAAGAGAATCGTCCTGGGCGACAATGTCTTCGTCGACCCCACCAGCCTGCTGGAATATCTGGCCATCGGCGGCTTCCGGCCGTTTATCAAGGCCCTGACCAGGATGAAGCCCGAAGAAATCATCCAGACGGTCAAACAATCAGGGCTTCGGGGCCGGGGCGGCGCCGGCTTTCCCACCGGCCTGAAGTGGGAAGCTACCCGCCGCGCGCCCGGCGACATCAAGTACATCATCTGCAACGGTGACGAAGGGGACCCCGGAGCTTACATGGACCGGAGCGTCCTGGAGGGCAACCCTTACCGGGTCCTGGAAGGGATGATGATTGGAGCCCTGGCCATCGGGGCCCGCGAGGGTTACCTTTACGTGCGCGACGAATATCCCCTGGCCGTCCGCCACGTGACCCTGGCCCTGGAACAGCTTTACAGGGCCGGGCTGCTCGGAGAAAAAATCCTGGGCACCGATTTCAGCCTCGACCTGCACCTGGCCAAGGGAGCCGGGGCCTTTGTCTGCGGCGAGGAAACAGCCCTGATAGCCTCAATCGAAGGCCGGGTGGGTGAACCCCGCCAGAGGCCACCCTTCCCCGCCCAGAAGGGCCTGTGGCGAAAGCCCACCTGCATCAACAACGTCGAAACCTGGGCCAACATTCCTTTAATCATACTTAACGGTGCCGACTGGTTCTCCAGCATCGGAACCAGTGGCAGCAAGGGCACCAAGATCTTCTCCCTGGTCGGGAAGATAAACAATACCGGCCTGGTAGAAGTGCCAATGGGCATCACCCTGCGGGAGATAATCTACGACATCGGGGGCGGGATACCGGAGGGGAAAGCCTTCAAGGCGGTCCAGACCGGAGGACCATCGGGTGGCTGCCTGCCGGCCTCCATGCTGGACCAGATCATCGATTACGAATCCCTGACCGCGGCCGGCTCCATCATGGGTTCGGGCGGCATGATCGTCATGGACGAGAAGACCTGCATGGTCGACGTGGCCAAGTACTTTCTCAACTTCCTGCGCGACGAAAGCTGCGGCAAGTGCATCTCCTGCCGGGAAGGCACCCAGAGGATGTGGGAAATCGTCAGGGACATAACCGAGGGCCTGGGCCGGCCGGAAGACCTGGAATTGCTGGAAGAACTGGCCCTGGCCACCAAGGAAGCCTCAATGTGCGGCCTGGGCCAGACCGCGGCCAACCCGGTCCTGTCCACCCTGAGGTACTTCCGGGATGAATACGAAGCCCACATCTACGAGAAGCGCTGCCCGGCGGGGGTTTGCAAGAGCCTCATCCGCTACGCGGTCATCCCCGAAAAGTGCACCGGTTGCGAAGCCTGCAAGCGGGCCTGTCCGACCGGGGCCATCCAGGGTACCAGGAAGGATACTCACCTGATTCTCTACGACAAGTGCATAAAGTGTGGAGCCTGCCTGGAAGCCTGCCGGTTCGAGGCCATCGAGGCCCAGCGCGACGAGGCCATAACCATCGTCAGAGAGGTGAAGCCATGATCACCATGAAAATCAACGGAGTGGAAGTCAAGGCCGAAGAAGGCTGGACCGTCCTGGAAACGGCCAAGTTCTACGGCCTGGAAATTCCCACCCTCTGCCACCACGAAGGGCTGACTCCCTACGGCGGCTGCCGCCTCTGCCTGGTGGAAATAGGAGAAGGGCCAAGGGCCAAGCTGGTCTCTTCCTGCACCTACCCGGCCGAAGAAGGCCTGGTGGTGCACACCGACACCAAAAGAGTGGTCCAGGCCCGGCGGATGATGATCGAGCTGATGCTGTCGGTGGCTCCCTACTCCAAGGTAATCCAGGACCTGGCCTCGAAATTCGGAGTCACCAGGATGCGCTTCAAGATTCGCAACGAAGAATGCATCCTGTGCGGGCTGTGCGTCCGGATGTGCGAGGAGCAGATGGACGGCAAAGCCATAGGCTTTCAGAACCGTGGCTACCAGAGGAAAATCTCCACGCCCTTTGACCTCAGGTCGGAAGAATGCCGCCTGTGCGGGGGCTGCATCTACATCTGCCCCGCCTGCCAGTTGCGCTGCCAGGGACCGCAGGCCGAAACGGCCATCTGCAATGCCTGCCTGACCATGGAGCCCACCTGCCTGGATTTTTACGACGAGCTCCAGTGCTGGATGTATGATGCCGGCCGCTGCGGCACCTGCGTCCGGGAGAAAAAATCATGACTTTAACCATAGATTCATCATTAAACTCAACCAAGGGAAAAAGGAGGTAAAACCATGACCTTTACAAAAATCAACAGGAGCGCAGCCACCTTAACCAAGAATAGAACCGAGGGTTCCATCAGTCCCTTCAGCGGGATGTGTGTGACCTGCGTGGATGGCTGTATCGGGATGTGCGAAATCGGAAAATCGGCCTACCGCGGCACCGAGGTCCTCTACCCCCAGCCATTCGGCCTGATCACCGCGGCCGCCGAAAAGGATTACCCGGTTGACCTGTCTCATTTCAACATCATGGGCACGGCCGCCGGGGCCTGGGGGGTGCCGGCCGATAGCGACCTGGCCACCTTTGAAAAGGTGACGATCGAAACGGCCATCGGCCATGACAAGGGAATCAAGCTGCGGGTGCCTTTCGTCATCTCCGGCATGGGCTCCACCAACGTGGCCAAGCAGAACTGGGCCGGCCTGGCCACCGGGGCGGCCATCTCCGGCGCCATCCTGACCGTCGGGGAAAATGTCTGCGGCATGGATGAGGAAGCCGAAATAAAGAACGGCCGGGTGGTCCGCTCACCCGACATGGAAATGCGGGTCCGCTCCTTCCAGAACTGGTACGACGGTTACGGAACGGTCGTGGTTCAGGCCAACGTGGAAGACACCAGGCTGGGTGTCCAGGAATACGTGATCGAGAAGCTGGGCGTCCAGGCCGTCGAACTGAAATGGGGCCAGGGTGCCAAGGACATCGGCGGCGAGGTTAAGATCAAGTCGCTGAAGAAAGCCCAGGAATTGAAAAGAAGGGGCTACATCGTCCTGCCCGACCCGGAAGACCCCCTGGTCATCCAGGCCTTTGAAAAGGGCAGCTTCAAGGAATTCGAACGTCACAGCCGGCTGGGCATGGTGGAAGAAGAGGGCTTCATGAAGCGGGTGGAAGAGCTCAGAAAGGCCGGGGCCAAGTACGTCTTTCTCAAGACCGGCGCTTACCGTCCGGCCGACCTGGCCCGGGCGGTCAAGTACGCCTCCAAGGCCAGGATCGACATGCTGACCGTGGACGGGGCCGGCGGTGGAACCGGCATGAGCCCCTGGCGGATGATGAACGAGTGGGGCATTCCGGGTGTGGAAATCTGGTCGCTGACCTATAAATACGCCGATTACCTGGCCAAGAAGGGTGAATACGTTCCGGATATCGTCTTTGCCGGCGGCATAACCTTTGAAGACCAGATCTTCAAGGCCATCGCCCTGGGCGCTCCCTTCGTCAAGGCCGTGGGCATGGCCCGCTCGCCCCTGGCCGCGGCCATGGTCGGAAAGACCATCGGCAGCCGCATCAAGGACGGCCAGATCCCGGTCTACGTGGAAAGGTTCGGAAACAGCGTTGAAGAAATCTTCATCACCGCTCCCGAGCTCAAGAAGAGGTTCGGCGAGAGGTTCAACGAGCTGCCACCCGGGGCCATCGGAGTTTACACCTACTTCAAGAGGCTGAACCAGGGCCTGAGGCAGCTGATGGCCGGGGCCAGGAAGTTCTCCCTGGGCTACATCACCCGGGATGACATCGGGGCCCTGACCATGGAAGCCGCCCGCATCAGCGGCATCAAGTACATCCAGGACATCGACAAAGAGGAAGTGGATAAGATCCTCAATTCCTGATTCCTCTTTTCCTATCAACCAAAAGGCTGAGCCTGACCCGAACAGGGCCAGGCTCGCTTTTTTTCAGGGCAAGCGGCCAGCATTTTCACCTTCAAGAACTTCATTTCTTAGAAGGTTAAGGCTATAAGTTGTGTCAACTTTTCGGGTTTAATTCGGCCGCGTGCTCACAAATGACATATTATCTGGCCCAAAACTTCCCCCGGCATAGACTTATGCCCTGTTCTTGTGGTATAAGAAAATGACCTGAAAGAAGATGATTACAACTATAATTAGCCTGTTCATCCTGCTGTTCGCCATCACCATTCACGAGGCAGCCCACGGCTGGGCCGCTTACCGGCTGGGGGACCCGACGGCCATGGCCGCCGGCCGGGTAACCTTGAACCCGATGGCCCATATTGACATCTTTGGCACCGTGATTCTTCCCCTTCTCCTGGCCGTATTCGGGGCCCCGGTTTTTGGCTGGGCCAAGCCGGTCCCGGTCAATCCCAACTTCCTGAGGAACCCGAGGAAAGACGGCTTCTGGATTTCCCTGGCCGGACCGGCCGCCAACATACTGGCAGCGGTCTCCGCTCTGCTGCTGATAGTAATCCTGAAACTGGTCAGCCCGGTTACCACCACCGCCCTCTATAATTTCCTGACTTCCCGGGGTGGTTTGCCGCCCGGATTGCAGCCACTGCAGGGCCTGGTCATCATCCTGTTCTACCTGGTTCTGATCAACACCTATCTGGTAGCTTTCAACCTGATCCCCATGTATCCACTCGACGGAAGCGGGGTCCTGGAAGGTCTGCTGCCTGACCGCCTGGCTGATAGTTATTCCAGGCTGAGGCCGTATGGATTCCTGATAGTAATCATCCTGATTTCCGTGGGCTTCCTGGACCTGATCATCAGGCCTTTACAATACTTAATTCTGGCCGTAATCTTTTTTTGAGTGCCGTCGCCATGAGTCAACATCGCAAGAAAACGGTTTTGAGCGGGATGAGACCCACCGGTCCCCTGCATCTCGGAAACTACGTGGGCGCCCTCCGGGGCTGGGTCAAGCTCCAGGAGACCCATCGCTGCTTCTTCACCATCGTTCCCTGGCATGCCCTGAGTTCTGAATACGAAAACCCGAAGGTCATCAGGGAATATACCTTTGAAGTGGCCCTGGACTGGCTGTCGGCCGGGCTGGCCCCTGAAAAGTCGGTCCTGTTTATCCAGTCGGAGGTCAAGGAACACGCCGAGCTACACCTGCTGTTGTCCATGATCACCCCGCTGCCCTGGCTGGAAAGGGTCCCCACCTTCAAGGAGCAGCAGCAGGAAATCCAGGACCGGGAGCTGAACACCTACGGCTTTCTCGGTTACCCCCTGCTGCAGACCGCCGACATCATAATTTACAAGGCAGAGGTGGTGCCGGTCGGCGAAGACCAGGCCTTCCACATCGAGCTGGCCCGGGAAATAGTCCGGCGGTTCAACCGTTTCTACGGAGAGGTCTTTCCCGAGCCCCAGATGCTGCTGACCGAGGTCCCCAAGCTGGCCGGGACCGACGGGCGCAAGATGAGCAAGTCCTACGGTAATGCCATCTACCTCAAGGATTCGCCGGAAACCATCCGGAAGAAAATTTCTCCCATGGTCACCGACACCAGGAGAAAACGCCGCTCCGACCCAGGCGAACCGGACGACTGTCCGGTTTTCACCCTGCACAAGGCATTTGTTCCAGAAGAGAAGCGGGAGGAGCTGGCTGCCGCCTGCCGCAGCGCGTCCATAGGTTGTCTGGAATGCAAGAAAGTCGTCATTGAGGCCCTGATCCAGGAATTTGCCTCTTTCCGTGAAAAACGGGCCTACTACGAAAAGCACCCGAAACTGGTCTGGGAAATATTCGAAGAGGGAAACAAGAAGGCCCGGGAAGTGGCCGGAAAGACCATGGCCGAAGTCCGGGAAGTCATGGGCCTGGTTTTCCCGGGCAGCCAATCTACTCCAGGAAAGGTTTGATGGAACAGGAAATCCAGGACAGCCAGGAAAGCCAGCTGACGGTCCCGGGCAGCTCTGCCTCCGGCGACGGTTACCAGGTCAGGCTGGAAATCTTTGAGGGACCGCTGGACCTGCTGCTGTTCCTGATCCGGAAGAAAAAGATAGATATCCACGACATTCCCATCGCCGTCATTACCCGCGATTACCTGGAATACCTGGAAAGGAAAGACCAGATCAACCTGGACCGGGAAGCCGAGTTCCTGCTGATCGCCGCCCTGCTGATTTTCATCAAGTCCCAGATGCTGCTGCCCCGGGAACAGGAAGCCATCCAGGCCGACGACCCGCGCCAGCTCCTGGTTGACCGACTGCTGGAGTACCAGAAGGTCAAGGTGGCCTGCACCATTCTCCGGGAAAAGGAAGAGGACCAGCTCCTGCGCTGGAAAAGAACCTTCCTGCCGCCGGTGGCCAAGCCGGAAGAAGCCGAGTTGCTGGAAGTGAGCCTGTTCGACCTGGCCGAGACCTTCTTCCTGCTCATGAAAAAAAGGGAAAGGGAAAACCTCCAGGTCATCAAGGGCAAGGACGTCTCGGTTGAAGAAAAAATGAAAGAAATGCTCGGTTACCTGGAAACCCATGGCTCCATGGATTTCCTGGAATACTTCTCCGGCCAGGAGACGCTGGAAGAAGCCCTGGTTTCCTTTTTCTGCCTGCTGGAGCTGGTGAAGAACCACCTGGTGACAGCCGTGCAGGAACAACTGTTTCAGACCATCAGGGTCTGGCTTCGCAAGTCCAGGCCCCACAGCCACGGACAGAGCCATGAATGACCAACTGAAAGCCATACTGGAAGTTCTGATTTTTATTTCCCAGGAACCTTTGAACCGGGAAAAAATGAAGGAAGTCCTGGGCGAGGTACCGGACGAGGAGCTGGAAGCCGCTCTCAACTCGCTGCTGTCGGACTATGCCAGTGGCGGGCGAGGAATCCAGGTGGTCCAGTCGGGCGGCGGTTACCTCTTCACCACCAAGCCCGAACACGACCAGTGGGTCAGGCGGTTGCTGCAGATCGAAAAGAAGACCAAGCTATCCTCGGCCGCCCTGGAGACCCTGAGCATAATCGCCTATCACCAGCCGATTACCCAGGCCGAGATTTCGGCCATCCGGGGCGTTGATTCCACCTATTGCCTGAAGAGCTTGCTGCAGAAGAAGCTGATCAAGATAGTCGGAAGGAAAAAGGCGCCCGGCAATCCGCTGGTCTACCGCACCAGCGAAAGGTTCCTGCAGTACTTCGGACTCAACAGCCTGGATGATTTGCCGAAAGAAGAAGAAATTGCTAAAATCCTGGAGGAAGAGAAACAGGCTATTTCCTGAAACCCTGGCCAGCCGAGGGACTTAAACCGGCCAGGTTGGCCGGAATTGCCAGGACGGAACAACCAGGGACACGGACGGAATATCATAGCCAACCGGCAATCAAAATTCTGTTCCCCAGCAAATTAATTCTGGAGGAAGATTGACAGCCGGAGCAAACCGGCCAGCAGGTCACCTGGATTGGCTCTAAGTAAAGATTTTTCCTATACTTAGGGTTGACAAAGGGTTTTGACTTCTATAGTATAGGAAGCTATTCTTCAATCAATACATTCTATGGAAATCATCGTAGCCAGAAACAGCGGATTTTGTTACGGAGTCAGACGGGCCCTGCAGCTCGCCCGGAAGACCGGTCAGAAGTCCAGGCAGCGGATTTTCAGCTGGGGCGAAATCATCCATAACCCCGAGGTTATAACCAGCCTGCAGAAAGACGGCATCCTGGTGGCCGATTCCCTGAGCCAGCTAAAACCCGGTGACACGGTACTAATCCGCAGCCACGGGATTTCCCCGGCCGTCTACCGGGCCCTCAGAAAGAAAAAGGTGCGACTGGTGGACGCCACCTGCCCCATCGTTAAAAAAATCCAGCAGACCGTGGACCGGCTCAGCCGTCAGAGCGGAGAAATCATAATCGTCGGCAACAAGAACCACCCCGAAATCCAGGGCCTTCTGGGCTACAGCCGTGGCAAAGCCCGGGTGGTGGAAAACGAAGAGCAGGCCCGGGCTCTGCCCTTCAGGAAAAAGAGAGCCGTCCTGGCCCAGTCTACCCAGGATGGACAACTTTTCAGCCAGGTGGTGGGGGTGCTGGCCGAGAAAACCGCCGAACTCCAGGTCTTCAACACCATCTGCCAGTCCACCCGCATCCGCCAGGTGGCCACGGCCGAGCTGGCCCGCCGGGTGGAGGCCCTGCTGATCATAGGCGGCAGGAACAGCTCAAACACCAACAAGCTCTACCAGATTTCACGCCGGCTGCTGCCAAGGACCTATTTCATCGAATCAGCCGAAGAAATCACCCCCGAAATGTTGCGGGGTGTGAATAAAATCGGGCTTTCGGGAGGGGCTTCCACCCCGCCCGAAGTGATCAACAAAACTGTTGCGGCTATCCGCCATAGCTTCCAACAGAATTCACATCAGGAGAAGGTGACCCATGATTGACACCAAAAAGAATCCCAAGAACGACGACCAGCTGACGCCGGAAGACTACGAACGTCTTCTCGACCAGTACCATCTTTCCGAGCAGGAACTGAGCGCCGGCACCATAGTCCGCGGCCGGGTGGTGAAAAAGACCCCCAGCCATCTGCTGCTCGACATCGGCCACAAGACCGAGGGAGCCATTCCCCTTGAAGATTTCAGAACCCCCCAGGAATTCGAAGAAATCAAGGTCGGAACCGAAATAGAAGCCATCCTGGAACGGTCCAGACCGCAGGACGGGTATTTCATCCTGTCCAAGAAAAAAGCCGATGCCCTGCGGGCCCTGGAACACCTGGAAAAGGCCTATCATTCCAATAACTGGGTCACCGGAACGATCAAGGCCAGGACCAGGAACGGCTACACCGTGGACGTGGGCCTGGACGCCTTCCTGCCTGAGTCCCATGCCGACCTCCGCCCGCTCAAGGACCCTGACTCCCTCCTGGGTCAGACCCTTAAATTCAAGGTCATGAAGTTTAACCGCAAGGAAGAGAACGTGGTCCTGTCCCGGAAACTCCTGCTCCAGGACGAGCGGGAAAAGAGAAAGCGCCGGGTCTTCGGGCGCCTGGTCAAAGGCGGCACGGTCAAGGGCACGGTCAAGTCGCTGACCAGCTTCGGGGCCTTCATCGACCTGGGCGGGGTCGAGGGCCTGCTCCACATCTCCGACCTGAGCTGGGGCAAGGTCAACCACCCCTCGGAAGTGCTCCAGGTAGGCCAGGAAGTGGAGGTAGTGGTCCTGGACTTCAACGAGAATGAGGAAAAAATCTCCCTTGGTTATAAACAGCTAACTCCCGACCCCTGGTTGAGCGTTGAGCAGAAGTACCAGCCGGGAACCAGGATTACCGGTAAGGTGGTCAGCCTGACCGACTTCGGGGCCTTTGTCGAACTGGAAAAGGGTGTGGAAGGGCTGGTTCATGTCTCCGACCTGACCTGGTCCAAGAAGATGGTCCACCCCAAGAAGGTCCTCCAGGTCGGCCAGGAAGTGACCGTCCAGGTTCTTGAAGTCAACCCAGAGAACAGAAGGATTTCGCTCGGGCTCAAGCAGGTCACCCCGCATCCGCTGGAGCTCTTCGCCCAGAAGCATAATCCCGGCTCCAGGCTCAAGGGCAAGATAACCAGCCTGACCGATTTCGGGGCTTTCGTCCAGGTGGACAAGGACATCGAAGGCCTGGTGCACATTTCCGATATCAGCTGGGAGAAAGTCAGGCATCCCTCGGACAAGCTCAAGGTGGGAGAGGAGATCGAGGTGGTGCTGCTGAACGTCGACCTGGAGAAGCAGAAAGTCTCCCTGGGCATCAAGCAGCTCGAAGGCGATATCTGGGAAGATTTCTTCCAGCGCCAGAAGGTGGGCGATGTCCTCAAGGTTAAAATCGTCCGGATCGCCGAGTTCGGAGTCTTCGTGGAAATCATGCCCGGAATCGAAGGCGTGGTCTTCAACTCCGAGCTGGATGACAACCGGGTGGAGAACCCGGCCGAAGTTTTCAAGATCGGCGAAGAGAAGATGGCCAAGATCATCAAGCTCAACCCGGCCGCCAGGAAAATCTCGCTGAGCTTCCGGCAGGCCCAGGTGGACCAGCAGAAAAAGGAATTCCAGAAATACCTGGAGGGTCAGAGCGACCGCCTGACCCTGGGCGATCTCTTAAGAGAACAACTTAAGAACCTGCCCGGCAGGACCAACGGCAAAAAGGAGGGTGAATCATGATCAAGGCTGACCTGGTAAACATCGTCTCGCGGGAGCTTAACATCTCCAAGCAGGAAGCCGAAGTCGGAGTTAACCTGTTCTTCGAAGCCATCAAGGAAGCCATACTCAAGGGAGAGGAGATCGAGTTCCGCGGTTTCGGCAGCTTTCGCTTCCGCCAGCGGGCCCCCCGGGCCGGTCGCAACCCGCGGACCGGCGAACTGGTCAAGGTTCCGCCCAAGAAAGTGCTGTACTTCAAGCCATCCAAACTGCTGAAGGAGATGCTCAATCAGAATAAATGAGATACTGCACCGCTCCCTGGAGATTGGACTACGTTAAAAAGGCCCTGAAGATGAAAGGCTGCGTTTTTTGCCAGGCCCTGAAGAAAAAGGATGACTGCCAATCTCTGATTCTCTACCGGGGCCGATTCAATTTTATCATCATCAACCGATTCCCCTACACCACCGGCCACCTGATGGTGGCCCCCTACCGGCACCTGGCCAGCTTCGAAACCGCCCCACGGGAAATCGTGGCCGAGGCCATGGAACTGGTTCAGCTGGCCCTGAGAATCCTGAAGAAGAGTTACCGGCCTCATGGTTTTAACGTCGGCCTCAACCTGGGACAGCCGGCCGGGGCCGGGGTGACCGGTCATTTTCATATCCACGTCGTCCCCCGCTGGCCGGGTGATTCCAATTTCATGCCGATCATCGGCCAGACCAGGGTTTTCTGCGAGGATCTCACCTCCACCTACAACCGCCTGAGACCTCACTTCGAGCGGGAAGAAAAGAAACAGGAGAAATAAGCCATGCTAAAGACAATGCGGAAGAACGTTAAATCACTGGCTCCAGTGCTCTGGATAGTCATCGCCACCTTTGTGATTGCCATCTTTGCCGTCTGGGGCGGCGCCGGCCGTCTGGGCGAATCGCGGCGGGAAAACACCATCGTTCAGATCGGCAAGGCCGACATCTCGGTCGAAGATTACTTCAACGTGCTGCGGCAGCGGGTGGAGGCCATGAAAAAGGAATACCCCGACCTCAACCCGGCCCTGCTGCGGCAGCTCAACCTTCCCCAGCAGATCCTGGAACAGATGGTCCAGCAACAGCTCCTGCTCCACCTGGCCAGGAAAAAAGGCCTGAAGGCCACCGACAGCGAACTCCAGGAAAAGATCATGAGCTTCCCGGTTTTCCAGAGGGACGGAAAATTCGTGGGCTTTGAGGAATACAAGAGAATCCTGGACTGGAATCACATCCCCATCCAGAAATTCGAGGACAGCCTCCGTGATGACATCCTGATCAACAAGATATACCAGTTGCTGACGGCCGGGGTGGCCGTGACCGAGGACGAGGTCTGGGAAAACTACCGGAACCAGAACGAAACGGTCAAGCTCGAATACCTGGTAGCTTCGACCGACAAGATAGAGCTATCGGCCTCTCCAACAGAAGACGAAATCAATAATTTCTTCGAAAAGAACAAGGACAGGTACCGCGTGGCCGAACGCCGCGAGGGACAGATGGTTTTCCTCAAGACTGACGACCTGAAAAAGGAAATCAGCGTCTCCGACTCGGAAATCGAAAAATACTACAAGGACAATATCAGCCAGTTCAAGGAACCGGCCAAAATCAAGGTCAGCCGGATTTACCTGACCTACACCGAGGCCGACAAGCAGCAGGTTCTGGACCTGGGAAAGAACATTCATTCCCGGTTGACCTCGGGAGAGGATTTTGCCCGGCTGGCCACCCAGTACTCGAAGGACGACAAGGCTGCGGCCGGCGGGGACTGGGGTTATTATGACTGGCAGAGCTTCACCCCCGAAGAAATCAAGGCCATCAACCAGCTGGAAGCCGGCCAGGTGACCGAACCCCTGGACCTGGGTTACGCTGTTTCCATTCTGAAGGCCACGGAAAAGATGCCAGAAGTAACCAGGTCGCTGGCCGAGGTCAAGGCCATGATCCAGAACAGCCTTATAGAACAGAAAGCCCGGAACCAGGCTTCGGACCGGATGGAAAAGCTGGCCAGGGTGGCCCGGAAAACCAGGAACCTGGAGCAGGCCGCCCGGAGAGAAGGATTGACCACCCAGCCCACCGGCCTGCTTAAAAAGGGCGACCCGATTGCCCAGGTTGATTCCTCCGGATTCTTGAGCCAGGCCCTTTTCGAGCTCAAGGAAAAAGAAATATCTTCGCCGGTCTTCACCTATGAAGGCGTGGCCCTGGTTCAGCTCACCGGGATCAACCCGGAGCACCCGGCCTCCCTGGACGAGGTCAAGGACCAGGTGAAGTCTGACCTAATCGGTGAACTGAAGAAGGAAAAGCTCAAGGAAAAACTGGCTTCCCTGAAATACGCCCAGGCCGTCAACTGGGAAGATTTCGCCAAGAGTAACGGCCTGGAATACAAGCGGGCTGAAACTCACAAGCGCGGGCAGTATCTCAGCCTGATTGACGATACCACCGAGCTGGACAGGCTGGCTTTCAGCCTGCCTCTCAATCAGCCAAGCGAACCCTTTGAGACCAGCGGCGGCTATGCCGTGTTAAGGGTGCTGGAGAGGAAGGAAGTCACCCGGGAAGACTTCGCCAAGGTCAAAGACCAGGAAATGGCTACCCTGCTCAACCAGAACCGGGAGATGTTCCTTTACAGCTACCTGCAGAAGGTCCGGCAGGACATGAAAATCAAGGTCAACTACAACCTGTTCAACCGGGTTACGGATGACGTGCTGGGAAGGCTGGGCGAATAACCCTCTTTTTAATAAATAAAAATTAAATTATTAAGGAGGGCAAATGGAGACTGCCAAGAAATCCCTGCCGCCTGAAGCCTACCGCGAGCTGGGACCCGGTGAAAAGTACACCCCGCTGGTTCCGGCCGAGAGGCTCATTCCCGAAGTTACTGCCCGCTCGGTGCTCTGGGGCCTGTTCATGGCCCTGTTCTTCACCTTTTCCATGGCCTACCTGGGCCTTAAGGTCGGAACGGTGCCCGAAGCGGCCATCCCCATCGCCATCCTGGCCGTGGGCCTGGGTTACACCTATTCCCGCAAGAATACCATCCTGGAAAACGTCATCATCCAGTCCATCGGGGCCGCCTCGGGAGCCCTGGTGGCCGGGGCCATCTTCACCATTCCGGCCCTGTTCATCATCGGCCTGCCCATCGATATCTTCAAGATTTTTCTGTCAACTTTCCTGGGCGGCTGCCTGGGCATATTGTTCCTGATTCCACTGCGCCGCTATTTCTGCGTTGAGCAGCACGGGAAACTGCCCTTCCCCGAGGCCACGGCTACAACCGAGATCCTGGTCTCGGGAGAAGGCGGCGGCGATCAGGCCAGGCCGCTGATTCTGGGAGTAATAATTTCCGGTATCTACGAGTTCCTGGCCATCGGCGTCCGGCTGTGGGACGAAGTCATCACCTTCCGCTTCCTGCCGTTCATGGACCGGCTGGCCGAAAAGAGCCGGATGGTCCTGAAGATTGACGCCCTGTCCGCCTTCCTGGGCCTGGGCTATGTCATCGGCCTGCGCTACAACGCCATCATCGTGGCCGGTGGCCTGCTCTCCCACTTTGCCTTCATCCCGGTCATCTGGTTCCTCGGACAGCATTTTACCGAGGCCATCTATCCCGGGAAAATCCCCATCGCCCAGATGAGCGAGGTCCAGATCTTTACCACCTACGTTCGTTACATCGGCATCGGGGCCATCTTCATGGCCGGGGTGCTGGGAATAATCAAGTCCCTGCCCATCATGGCCCGGGCCTTCTCCCTTGGTTTCAAGGAAATTCTCAAGGGCAAGCAGGCTTCGGCCGAAACCATCCGGACCGACCGCGACCTGAAGATGTCCACCATCATCGCCGGCATCCTGGTTACGGCCGTGGCCATCTTTTTCTACTTCCTCTGGATTTCCAACCTGAAATTCGCCCTGATCGGGGTGGTCATCTGCCTGGTCCTGTCTTTCCTGTTCACCACGGTGGCCGCCACGGCCATTGCCATCGTCGGCACCAACCCGGTCTCGGGCATGACACTGATCACCCTGATCCTGTCCAGTGTCATTCTCATAGGCGCGGGACTGTCGGGTCAGGAAGGCATGGGTGTCGCCCTGCTAATCGGAGCCGTGGTCTGCACCGCCCTGGCCGTTTCCGGAAGCTTCATCACCGACCTCAAGATCGGCTACTGGATCGGAGCCACGCCACGGAACCAGGAAAGGTTCAAGTTTACCGGAATCCTGGTTTCGGCCCTGGCCGTGGGTGTGGCCATATTCATCCTGGACAAGGCCTTCTCCTTCCAGAGCGGGGCCCTGGCCGCTCCCCAGGCTAACCTGATGGCCGCGGTCATCAGGTCGCTGATGTCCAAGGAGCCGGTGACCTGGCTGCTTTACGGCATCGGGGCCTCGATTGCCCTGGTGGCCGAGCTCTGCAAGATTCCGCCGCTGCCCCTGGCCCTCGGCATGTACCTGCCGCTGGAACTGACCACCCCGCTTCTCGTGGGCGGATTCCTGTCCCACCTGGTTAAGAAATCAAGCCAGGACAAGGAGCTGGCCGAGAAGAGGCACAACCGGGGCATGCTGATTTCTTCCGGTTTCATCGCCGGCGGAGCCCTGATGGGAATTGTCCTGGCCGTCCTGAAGCTGGCCAAGCTTGACCACTACGTCAGCCTGGGCATACCCATGGTCCTGGAAAACGGCAAGTGGGTTGACGGAACCCCGGCCGGCTGGTTCAGCCAGTACGGTGAAATCATCAGCCTGGTGGTCTTCATCCTGCTGGTCGGTTTCGTCTACTGGCAATCAAAAAAGGAAAAATGAACTAAAAGAAAGGAAAGAATAAATGAAAGCCACCAAACTCTACCAGGCCGCTGAAAAGGCCATCTTTCAGTCCCTTAAGCTCAAACCGGGGGAGAACTTCCTCCTGGTCACCGATAAGCAAAAAATGGAAATAGCCGAAGCCCTGGCCTTTTACGCCAAGAAGGCCGGAGCGGAAACCACCACCTACCTGATGACCGAGACCCTGCGGCCGATAACCGAACCCACCAAATTGTTCAAGCTGCTGACGGAAAAGGCAGATGTCATCACCTACCTCCTGGATGCCCGGATCCAGGAAAAACCCTTCCGCGGCTTCATGGTCAGCCAGGGGATGAAGCTCAGCCGCATCTGCATGATGCCCGGGATAACCGTGGACATGATGGAAAGGCTGGTCAACATCGATTTCACCAGGATGAACGAGTTCACCAAGAAGGTCATCAGGGCGATGAAAGATGCCGACCGGGTAATCATCGAAAACGAAGCCGGAACCAACATCAGCTTCAGCGTCAAGGGACGGGAGTGGCACAACGACAACGGCGACATCGGTAAAAAGGGCAAGCACGGCAACCTGCCGGCCGGCGAATGCTACACCTGCCCGGTGGAAGAAACCTTTACCGGCAAGCTGGTCATCAGCCTGATCGACGACAAGCTGGGCCATGGCGAGATGGAGTTCAAGGAAGGCCGCCTCCTGCGCTGGAAGGGTAAAGGCATCGAGGCCATAGTGAAGAATATAGGCTCCGACCAGACCGGTTTTATCATCGGCGAGTTCGGCATCGGCACCAACCCCGGGGCCCGCATCTGCCCCAACATGCTGGAAGCGGAAAAGGCCTTCGGCACGGTTCACTTTGCCATCGGCGATTCCTACGGAATCGGGAAGAACAAGAGCAAGCACCACTACGATGCCCTGGTGGACAAGGTGACCATCATCGCCAAGGGGAAATACATAGCCAAGAACGGCAAATTCCTGATCTGAGCCGATTCTCGGACAGGAAAAAACACATCATAAATATTAATGAAGACAGGCTGGCTTTCTGCCTGGCCGGATAGGGAAAATAGCTCGTTCAGCTGTAATATTGACAGGTTGGTCTTCGCCTTCTCAGGCCTCGAAGCGAAATCTTTCTGGCTCCGGAGCACCGGGCTTCCCTGGTTAAGATATTATCCGGGGATCTCCAAGCGGCCCCTGTCTCCTTCCAGTACCCTTCCTAAAAATAAAGCCACACCGGTTCCTGGGGCGCAGGGCCGACGAAGTCGAGGTCATTCAAATCAAGCCTCGCCGGGTGGTGTTAAATGCTTCCTCGCGTCTGGCAGGTAAAGCCTTCTTGTCACTCCCGAAGACGGTGGTCAACGATCATTGACGCCACGGGCTATTAGGGGTGGGAAGCTGCCATTTATTCCAAACAGGAATGAAACTTGATTGCCCGCCTTCATTACCTTTTGACTGTGATAAGTTAATCACTATCGTGATACTACCATATTGCTGATACCGATTAGGCCAGCGCTCCATATAACACTCTTCGAACCCATGGTTGATGCCCTCGGGACTGATTTGTACACCCCATGAGAATATTCCATTTTTATATGCGTCTTTGGTAAAGATGCTAAAAATGCCGGGTCGGGTCATAATGGCTGGCACGCCACTTGCTCTTTAACCTGGCGAAAGGAGGTTAACATGAAAAAGGCATTAGCCGTTACTCTGAGCACAATTATTATTTTATCCACACTTTCGCTTATTCCCCTGGCCAGCCAGACCGTGAACCCGGCCGATTCCTGCTGGGACAACTGGGAAAGATGCCGGGCCCGGGCCCTGGAGTCTGACTTCGGCCCAATAAGAACCACCATGGCCCTGACCCTGTGCGACATCGCCCTGGGCAAATGCTTGCTTAACGCCATCTGATTAAACAAGGAGGACTCGTGAGAAGAAAACTGGCTCTGGCCCTTGCCATCCTGATCGGATTGTCAATCCTCCTCAGTTCACCTTCGACCTCCCGGGCAACTGAAAAACAGGATATCTGCCTTTTAATCTTTGAGAGATGCGTGGCCCGGGCTCTGCTTGCCGACACGAGTTTTCTTGCCACCGTTGCTGCTCTCCAGCTCTGCGACAACCAAAGGCTCGCCTGTTATATTCTGATGGCGATAATGATCTGAACAGCGGGGAAAAAAGGGGCTCAGGCCAAAAAGGTCAGGGCCCCTTTTTTGCAAACTTATAGAAGGAGGATTAAGATGACGAAAACAAAAGGGCAAACCAGGTTCCCGGACGGATTAATCGGGTTGCTCCTTCTGACTATTTTAATAATCATTCCACATTCTACACAGGGGCAGCAGGTCAAAATCCGGACAGCCAGAGAGCTTCCGCTGGCCGGAGCCAAGGACCGGCCTTTCTTCTTCAAGCCCTTCATCATGCACCTTTCCCCGGCCGGACTCCTGGTTTCGGAATCCGGAGAAAACTGCCTGAAGCTAATCGGAACCGATGGCCGGCTAAAAATGACCATCGGCAAGCAAGGACAGGGACCCGAGGAATTCGATTCTCCGATGGGCCTGGACCTTTTTGAAAACAGGATCTATGTAGCCGATTTCTTCAATCGCCAGGTAAAAATCTATAGTTTGGAGGGAAGGCTTCTTAGCAGTTTCAGAACCGACATAATGCCTGTTCACCTGGTGGTGCTCACCGCAGACAGGATCATCGTTTCCAACCGACCCAAACCATTTACTGACAAAGAACCCATTCTTTATTGCTACGATTCCCGGGGAACAAAGAAATGGCAGTCAGTCACCCCTTTTCCTTCACCCGATAAGGTTTATTTCAGCTTGATAAACGAAGTCTTCCTGAAAAAAGACTCTAGCAGAAACATCTACTTAGTTCATAGATACAACGACCCTCAAATCCTGAAAATTGATGCCGACGGAAGGATAACGGGAAAAATTAAACTGGATGAGTTCTATCCCCTTCACCGTGTCGAGATCCCTCTCAAAAGCGGGAAAAAACAAATCACCATAATCTGCTGGAATATAGCCCACCACGGGGATAAGTTTTACCTCCAGGTCCCGGATAAAGATGCCCGGGGTGACTTTGTTCCGGGAAAAGAAGTCTTCGTTATCGACGGCAATGGCCAGGTAGTCGAAAAAATAAGATTTCCCCAGGCCGTCCGTCTCCTGACCACCGACGGCTCAACCTTCTACGTTATTAATTCGGAAGATGAACTCTATGCCTACTGGGTGGACCAGGAATGAAGAAAGCGGTCGTTATTCTCCCAGTTCTTATTCTTTTGCTCATTATTTTTTGGCCTGAAGTTCTCCTGCCTTCCGCCGACCTCCAGACCCGGGGGCCCGCCATTTTCTCCTCGCTCGAAGAGGTCACCGGCTACCGGGAAGGGCCCCTGGTCCTGGTGTTCATATCGCTGACCTGCCATGTCTGCTGGGAAGAACTCTTTGAGATGAAGGATTTTGTGGACGGGATGGCTCTGCCGGTCACTCTGGTTGGCGTCTCTGCCGAAAACCGGGAGCGGCTGGTTCAATTCATCCGCCGCTATTCCTTCAGCTATCCGGTAATCGAAGACAGGAACAAGACCCTGTTCAGGCGATTCCGGGTCAGGCTGGAGCCGTTTGTGGTAATCCTGGATTCTTCCGGGGAAGTTTTTCACCTGGATGACCCGGCCCTTGATTTTGAGACCAGAAGAGAGTTAAACAAGAAAAAAATCCTGGAAGTTGCTGCAAAATAAGCCTCCGTCAATAATGGTGTCGCCCCTTGCTGCGAAAGGGGGCAATTCTATTTAAGCCGGCTGACTTTAGCCGGACTTTTACGGAAGATGCGCCCATAATCCAGGTCCAGCCATTAAATTTCCAGTATCCCGCCGCTCTCATACCGACCCCTCAGACTAAAGAACAGGTCTTGGCCGGAAAGAACTTTTTTGTTGAAAAATCCCTTTTTTTAATAAATTATAGAAGCGGAGCCCGGAAATTAACAAACCCGAACCGGATTAAATTAACTGAAATGAGCCAGTTCGACCTGAAAAAACTTCTGCCCTGCTACCAGGAAGTGGCCATCCTGAAATATGGCGGCACCCTGGACTTCAAGCGGCTGGAAAAATCCATGGAGCCGGTTCGCCTGGGGCGGGAAGAGTTTTCCAACCAGCACCTGGAGATGCTGGAGCGCGACAACCTTTTCCCGGCCTGGTGGAAATTGCCGAAGTTGATCGGGCCGGAGCTCGAAGTTCTGAAAGGAGCTTTCCGGAACATCCAGCCCCGGGACCAGGACCTGGTCCAGAAGCTTTTTGATATCTTCAAGAACATAGAGGTCCTGTCCTGCCTGCTCCGGGTCATCTGCCCGCAGCATTACGGAATTTACAGCGCCCCGGTGGAGAACCTGCTGTCCATCAAGGCCGAAACCCCGGTCAGAAAATACCTGGTTTACCTGGAAAACCTCACCGAACTCCAGGAAGAATATGGCCTGGAGCGGATAGCTGACGTGGACATGGCCCTTTTTGCCCTCTGCTGCCTGCTCAATGAAGGCTACATCAGGCAAAACCCTGAATACCATCAAATCTATCTTGACTACCTGGAGCGACCAAACCTGGTCAAGAAAATTTCAGCCCGCAACGCTCTCAGGAATATCCGACAGGAAAATATCTACTACCTGGACCTGGCCGAGTCCTTCCTGGAAAACGACCCGGAGATAGCCGGCATCCTGGCCGGAAAGGAACTGGAATGCCTTATTAACAGGCTATTTTCTGAACTCCAGACCAGGCACAAAATCTATCCGCCGGGTCCGATGCCCGAGAAACTCGAGGAGCTGGCTCTCAGGAAGGTTTTCAGCGACCAGGTGAAAGAAGACATACAAAAATGGTGGGACACCAGGAATGATTGCGTCCATCTCAACCTGGCCGAAGCCAGCGAACCCGAGCTAAATCAATTGCGGGCCCGCGTCCGCCAGATGATCACCGGCCTGTGGGAGATAAAGGACAGAATCGAATCCTGAATATCTAATCATCAACAACCCTAACCTGACCGGAGAATCCGGCAAAAGTCCGGGAAAAAGGAATATGCCACCGATTTCTTGTAGAGTGCTGAGTTATGATGGCCGGCAGACCCGAGGGTAACCCCACCCCTCCCCCTCTCTTTTATAATAAATGAAAAGATTTAAAATTCACCTCAAAAGGGGATTCTCTTAGAAATCGATTTTTAATAGATAATTAAAAATATATGCAGGAGAGAGGGTCAGAATATCGGTTCTGTGTTAAGAACTGGTTTTGCTTTCCTTTCAGAGCACGAATAGACTCACTTAATTACATTTTGATGTGCTGATGGGAATCGAATATAATTTTACCAAATAATCGATTAATCACAGCAGAGGTAACATGGGACGGCGAAGAACGCGAGATACAAACAAGAATAATCCTGCACTAAATAACGGCGCCACTCTCGGCTTTGAAAAGAAGATGTGGGAGGCGGCTGACGCCCTCCGGGGCTCGATGGATGCCGCCGAATACAAACATGTTGTCCTTGGCCTGATCTTCCTCAAATATATCTCGGATTCATTTGAAGAGCTTCATGCCCGGCTCGAGGCCGAACGCTCTCAGGGCGCCGACCCCGAAGACCCCGATGAATACCGCGCTCTTAACGTTTTCTGGGTTCCTCCTGAAGCTCGCTGGTCCCACCTTAAAGATAACGCTGTTCAGCCGACTATCGGCCAGCTTGTCGACGAAGCCATGGACGCGGTCGAACGGGACAATCCTTCCCTTAAAGGAGTTCTCCCGAAGGATTACGCTCGCCCGGCGCTCGATAAGCAGCGGCTCGGCCAGCTTATAAACCTCATCAGCAACATTGGTCTCGGTGACGAAGAAAGTCGCTCGAAGGATATTCTTGGCCGCGTGTACGAATATTTCCTGTCCCAGTTCGCCAGCGCTGAGGGCAAAAAGGGCGGAGAGTTTTACACGCCGCGGTGCATCGTCCGCCTCCTCGTTGAAATGCTCCAGCCATTCAGGGGCCGTGTCTATGACCCCTGTTGCGGTTCATCAGGAATGTTCGTTCAATCCGAGGAGTTCATCCGGGCCCACGGCGGCCGCCTCGGCGACATTGCCATCTATGGCCAGGAATCAAATTACACCACCTGGCGCCTGGCTAAAATGAACCTGGCTATCCGGGGAATTGAAGGCCAGATCGCCCATGGCGATAGCTTCCACAACGACCGTTTTCCCGACCTGAAGGCCGATTATATCCTGGCCAATCCACCTTTTAACGTTAGCGACTGGCGGGGCGAGCTCTTGAGAGAAGATAAGCGCTGGAAATACGGTGTTCCGCCCGTGGGTAACGCTAACTTTGCCTGGGTTCAGCACATCATTTACCATCTTGCGCCAACCGGTCTTGCCGGTTTTGTCCTGGCCAACGGCTCAATGTCTTCCAACCAATCCGGCGAAGGCGAAATCAGGAAAAACATCATCGAAGCCGACCTGGTTGACTGCATGGTTGCCCTTCCCGGGCAACTGTTTTATTCCACCCAGATTCCCGCCTGCCTCTGGTTTCTCGCCCGGGACAAAAAAAATGGCCGCTTCAGAGACCGCAGGGGCCAGGTCCTGTTCATTGATGCCCGAAAAATGGGCCGAATGGTCGACAGAACGCATCGTGAATTGACTGAGGATGACATCGCAAAGATTGCCGGCACTTACCATGCCTGGCGGGGAGATAAGGGGGCCGATAAAAAATATGAGGATATACCCGGCTTCTGTAAATCCGCTACGCTCGAAGAAATACGAAAGCATGGCTATGTGCTTACCCCCGGTCGTTATGTTGGCGCTGAAAAAAAGGAAGACGACGGCGAGCCATTCGCGGAAAAGATGCAGCGGCTGGTGGCTCAGCTGCGTGAGCAGCAAGCCGAGGCCGCTAAGCTGGATGCGGCTATCGCCGCTAACCTCAAAAACCTCGGCTTTCCCCTGGGAGACGATTGATATGAGGTTGGGAAAAACGTGTTGCTTATTAAAGAAAAATGGCTTATCCTTTAATAATGGAGGCGCTTATTAAAGGATGATTAATTAAGGGGAACTTAGTTGAGGAGAGGAATTACCGGGCGCTATGAAGTGACGCTTGTGGGGGGTGAACAGGTCCGCGCCTTCATTCCCGACCCCCTGCCGCCAAAGCCACCGCTCGAACTGTCCAATTCTCGTCAACGGCTGCTAGAAAGAGCAACGCTGGCCCTGGGCCGGCTTGACAGCATAACGCTTCTCCTTCCCGACCCGGACCTTTTTCTTTATTCCTATGTCCGCAGGGAAGCCGTTCTTTCCTCGCAGATCGAGGGAACGCAGTCTTCTCTTGCCGACCTGATGCTATTCGAACTGGAAGAAGCCCCGGGCGTCCCGTTAGATGATGTCGTCGAGGTCTCAAACTATGTGGCTGCGCTGGATCACGGGGTGGCGCGGCTGGGTGAAGGCTTTCCCCTTTCCAACCGGCTTATCAGGGAAATGCAGGCTAAGCTTCTTTCAAGCGGCAGAGGCAGTGAAAGGTCTCCGGGAGAATTCCGTCGCTCTCAAAACTGGATTGGAGGCGCGAGGCCGGGAACAGCCCATTTCGTGCCGCCGCCACCCGCTTTCGTCGCAGACTGCATGACCCAATTGGAGCGTTTCATCCACGACGAGCACACGCCCTATCCGACGCTCGTCAAAGCAGCGCTGGCGCACGTCCAGTTTGAGACGATCCACCCTCTCCTCGACGGCAACGGCCGCATCGGCCGCCTGTTGATAGCGCTCCTTCTTCATCACGGCGGCGTTCTCACGCGGCCGCTTCTTTATTTAAGTCTTTATTTCAAGAAGAACCGCGATGAATACTACCGGCTGCTGGACCTGGTACGTTCCGACGGCGATTGGGAAGCCTGGCTCGATTTCTTTCTGGAGGGGGTTGAGCAGACGGCTGACGGCGCCGTGAACACGGCCTGGCGGCTCGTGACTCTATTCAAGGAAGACGAGGAGCGAATAAGAGGCCTCGGACGGGCAGCGATGACAGCGGCGGTCGTATTCGGCGCTTTCCGTAGCCGGCCCCTGCTGACAATCAATGAGGTGTGCAAGCGCTCCGGAGCTACTTTCCCGTCGGCATCGAAGGCTATAGACAATCTCATCAAACTCGGTATTGTCCGCGAGATCACCGGCCGGCAGAGAAACAGGGTTTTCTCGTATGATAGATACTTAACGATTCTGAGCGAAGGCACGGAGCGGCTGTGAAGAGGAGATACTTATTTAAATTCGCTCTTGCCGTTGTATCTTAAGGAGCAAACGGATGCCTATTGAGTGGCAAGAATATCGAATCGGCGATATCGCTGATATTGTAGGCGGAAGCACGCCGTCGACTTCAGACCCTACGAACTTTGACGGCGATATACCTTGGTTAACACCTAAGGACTTGGCCGGCCCGCACGACCGCCACATCTCTCGAGGTGAGCGCAACTTATCAGAAAAGGGACTGGCAAGCTGTTCTTCCAAGTTATTGCCGGTCGGAGCGGTTGTTCTTTCGACACGGGCCCCCATTGGCTACTTGGCAATCGCCAAGAATCCTATTGCTACAAACCAAGGCTTTCGTAGCCTTGTTCCTAAAAATGGTTTTGACTCCGAGTTTATATATTATTGGCTCAAAGCAAATATCGATGAGTTAGAGCGAAATGCATGCGGTTCAACCTTCAAAGAATTAAGCGGATCTGCACTTGCGAATATTAAGATTCGTGTTCCTCCGCTCTTCGAGCAGCGCGCCGTTGCCCACATCCTCGGCACGCTGGACGACAAAATCGAGCTGAACCGGCGGATGAGCGAGACGCTGGAGGCGATGGCACATGCAATCTTCAAGGCCTGGTTTGTGGATTTTGAGCCCGTCCGCGCCAAGATGGAAGGCCGCTGGCGCCGCGGCGAATCCCTCCCCGGCCTGCCCGCCCACCTCTACGACCTCTTCCCCTCCCGCCTCGTGGACTCCGAACTCGGCGAGATCCCCGAGGGATGGGAGTGGTCATATCTTGGTGATATAGCGGATGTTAATTGGGGTGATACTAATGTAACAAAGGATTCCTATGTTCAAGATGGTTACTTGGCTTACAGCGCTAAAGGTCCTGATGGGTATCTTCCATACTACGATTTCGATCTCGTTGGTGTAGTGCTCAGTGCAATTGGCGTTAATGCTGGTCGAACTTGGCTGGCAAGGGGTAAATGGTCTTGTATAAAAAACACTATTAGATTTTGGTCAACTGTTTCTGATATCTCCACAGAGTACTTATACTTTGCAACAAATGGAACTAATATTTGGCCTCTTCGCGGTTCCGCACAACCATTCATATCACAAACAGACGCAAGAAATATACGCGTTCTTCATCCAACAAATAAATTGGCAAAAAGGTTTGGAGAAAATGTCGCTCCTTTTTTAGAAAAATTGGCTTCTAGTTTGAACGAATCGCGCACCCTTGCTGCCATTCGCGATACGCTGCTGCCCAAGCTAATCTCTGGAGAGCTGCGGGTGAAGGATGCGGAGCTTTTTTTAAGGGAGAGAGGATTATGAGCGAAAATGAGAGGAAACAAGAAACTGCCAAGAAGGACCAATTTTGGGTCGGTGGTGAGGAATTGCTCCCAAAATTGCCCCAAGTCATTGGTGAGGCTGGCGGTCGGTCTGAGGAAAACGACCGCAAGGTCGAACAAGCTCTCGAGGAAATTAGAATTCGCATCGGTACACTTTTAAAGACGGACACTGTATCCCTTCTCCTTGGAGCAGGGGCATCCGTCGAGTGCGGTGGGCAATTGATCGGATCCGTTCCGCCCGACCTCGAAAAGGCCTTGCAGACGGAAGGTATTTTGGAATCAACCAATCCGCGGATTCGACGGTGGTTAGCTCTGTTCTATCTGGCCATTTGGGGCTGCGGAGATCACAACAGCCCGACCACGCGCGAAGCTATACTCAAGCGTCGGCAGGAAATGAACAGCCCGAATCCTACGGTACTTACGGCCAACTTCGAGCAAGTGCTGGCCCAACTTCATCAGTGGCGTGCTGCATTGCCGGCGGTTGGTGGCCACTTGCGAATTGACGGCTCACTGGCGATCAATGCTAAGGCCAAAGATCTCGATGAAGCGCTTCAGCATGCGACGCACGCCCTGGCGAAAACGTGTGTCCTTCCTGTTGATGGGAAAGAGCAGGGACTGGTGTCTTATAGAACGCTGATTCGTGAATTGTTGACTCGACCTTTAAACCTCAAGCGGGTGAACCTCTTTACGCTGAACTACGATACACTCGTCGAGCAGGCTGCCGACGCGGAGGGCGTCGTTTTGCTGGATGGTTTCGTTGGGACACAACGTCGCTTATTTCGTCCTGAAAGCTACGAACAGGACCTGTACTTCCCGGCCGAGACGACCGAGGGCTGCGTCCATCGCTTCGACCGCGTGTTACATCTCTACAAATTGCACGGCTCAATCACTTGGCGCCGAACTGAGCCAACGATTGACAATCCCTATGGAGTGCAGTCGGAGCGGTTTGATCCCAAAACTACCGATCCGTTGTTGATTTACCCGACGCCTACCAAATATGGCGAAACGCTGGGCCTGCCTTATTCCGAGCTGTTCCGTCGTTTTGCAGCAGCCGTTGTGCGCCCACAATCAGTACTGTTTGTGATCGGGTACGGATTCGGCGACGAACACGTGAATGCGATTATTAGGCAGGCACTGGCGGTCCCGAGCTTTACTTTAGTGATTGTAGATCCGGATCCGAAAAGCGAGTTTGTCCAGGTGCTCAAAAAGCAAAAGGACCATCGTGTCTGGATCGCTCAGGGGCCGACACTTGGCACCTTCTCGGGCTTTGTAGGTCAATTACTTCCAGACTTGCAGGATGAGCAAGTACGGCAAAAGGTGATCGCAACCTACCGTGCGCTTTCTAAGGACAAACCATCGCAGGGAGGTGCAACCGATGGCGACTGACTTTGAAATTGGACGTGTGGTTGCCGTCGATACGGCGCAGGTAACTATTGAACTGAACCGCGACCTGAAGGGGATGAGCCGGATCACTTACGAGGGGCCCCAAGAAGTCGGTCGGATCAACTCCTATGTGATTATCCCCGTGGGCGCGAGGCGCCTAGTTGCTATGGTAACGCGCATTGTCCTGGTTGAAGAAGCGGAGATGAAGGCAGACCGGACGATGGTTGCACTTCCTGCTGCCCGCCGCCTGATGAAGGCCACGCTCATCGGTACCATTGATGGGAGCGTATTTCGTCAAGGAGTGTCACTGTTTCCGGTGCTTGATAGTCCTGTTCACCTGGCCGGGCGATCCGATTTGGATGCCATCTTCGGCCCTGTCGAACAAGCAGGCGATAAAAACCCAGATTCTGATAAGCCAGGCTGCTGCATCCCGATTGGAGAGTCTGTTGTCATGCAGGGGCGACCGATCCGGATCGACCCCGACGCGTTCTTCGGCAAACATGCTGCGATCCTAGGAAGCACTGGTTCTGGCAAATCTTGCACCATCGCAAGTCTAATCCAGGCGATTCACGAGCAACAGGCGGTTAAGCGGACGCCATTCGTAATTCTGGATACGAACGGCGAGTACCGAACAGCATTCCAGAAGCAAAAGGAGGACGGCACTTGGGAAGAAGCCGCGACGCGGCGCACTCTCTTCATACCCTCTGACCCAAGCATTACAGCCGACCGGCTCGTGATTCCGTACTGGTTCATGAATGCTGAGGACTTTGTTAGGCTGTTTCAGGCATCGAAGGGCGTGCAGCGACCCGTTCTCCTTGAGGCTTTACGGATCTCCCGAAATGAAGCCGATGCGGTATCCCAGCTTGCCCTCCTGCGAGAGGAACTAATCCACGAGTTCAATCGGATCTGGTCGCTGTCCGGAAAGGATGAAAGGACATCGAGAGATGTGCGTGACCTGGCCGAGGGGCTCAAGAGGCGGATCGACCAAGACGACTTGACAGAAGCATGGACTGAAGCAATGGGCACTTACAAAATAACCAAGGAAGATGTGGACAATGCCCTAAGTAAAATCATAGAAAACGCAACGAAGTTTATAGACGACAACAAATTCCCCAAGGTGCTTCCCGCTGATGCAAGGAAGGCGATCCAAGATGCAATGGATCCAATCTATCAGAAGCTGACTGGGGCGCACATCGGCGAAGGCGGTGGGAGCTCTGGACGGTCGGCAGACGCCCCATTTCACTTTGATAAACTAAAGTTCCGTTCTCTCTATCTAGAACAGGTGCTGCGTCGTGAAGAATCAGGTGGAGCCAGGGCGCGCGACTATTGTGGGACGATGCTGTTGCGTATCGACCGTTTGCTGGCTGATCGTAGGTTCGATTTTCTTTTCGGGCCTGTAGGAGAGGCGCTACCAAAACCGTCGCATGCCTTAGCGACATTTCTACGCGATATATTGGGCATCGGGCCAGCTGCAGAAGCAAATATAAAGTTGACAAGCGAAGCAGATCTGCCGAAGGGAGTGTTGCCGTTCTATGACCGCCAGCGCAACAAGGAGAGTGCCTTCGATGTGGTGATACTTGATCTCAGCCTACTTGCAACAGAAGTGCTTGAGAACGTCACAGCCTTGATCGGCCGGCTCATTCTCGAATTTCTGCAACGTCTTGGTGAACATGGCGGCGAAGGAGCACGAGGTTCCTTCCCTGTCGTGCTGGTCTTGGAAGAAGCACAAAACTATATCCAGCAACCGAGGTCTTCAGAAGACGAATCCATATCGCGGACTGTCTTCGAGAGGATTGCACGTGAAGGGCGAAAGTACGGTCTTAGTCTGGTGGTAGCTTCTCAGCGTCCGAGCGAGCTGTCCAAGACGGTTTTGTCACAGTGTAATAGTTTTATCGTACACCGTTTACAAAACCCGGAAGACCTCCGGTACTTTAAGGAAATCGTGCCAGGTATTTACGGACCGATGCTTGAGCAAATCCCAGCACTCGCTCCGCAGACCGCACTCGTTCTTGGCGAGTGCGTTCCAGCCCCTGCCCTCGTGCGTATCCGAGAAGCTCGGCCTGTGCCAAGGAGCCGCGACCCGAAGTTCTATCGGTATTGGGTGGCCGATCAGGCTCCGTCAATCGACGTTGAAGCTATCTGTATACTCTGGGAAGGTACTAAGGACGCCGATAATAAAGAAGAAGCTAAATGACAAATTACAGCTTTACTGAATCCACCGTCGAATCTGCGGCCCTGGCCTGGCTGGAGGCCATGGGCTGGGGTATTGCCTATGGGCCCAGCCTTGCGCCTGATCAACTATTCGCCGAACGGCGCGACTACAGCGAGGTGGTATTATCGCAACGCCTCCGCGATGCCCTCGACCGATTGAATCCGCTGCTTCCTCCTGACGTGCTATACGACGCCTTCAAAAAGATAACCCGGCCCGAGGGGGCAACTCTCGAATCGAGGAATCGCTCGTTCCACCGAAAAATCGTTGATGGAATCACGGTTGAGTATCGACGCGATGATGGAACCATTGCCGGTACGCAAGCCAGAGTAATAGATTTTGATGACCCTGATAACAACGATTGGCTTGCTGTTAACCAATTTACTGTGGCCGAGAATAAACATACTCGACGTCCAGATATTGTCCTGTTTATAAACGGCCTTCCCGTGGCTGTCATCGAACTAAAAAATCCGGCTGACGAAAGAGCCACTATCTGGACAGCGTTTCAGCAGGTTCAGACATACAAAAAAGAGATTTCTTCTCTGTTTGCTTTTAATGGGGCCATCGTTATTTCAGACGGTGTGGAAGCAAGAATCGGAACCATAACAGCTGACCGCGAATGGTTTTTGCCCTGGAGAACAATAGAAGGAAAGCAAATTGCTGATGCCAGCTGGCCTCAACTTCAAGTTATTATTCAGGGAGTGTTTGAAAAGCGAAGATTTCTTGATCTCTTGCGGTACTTTATCGTTTTTGAAGACTGGGGCGGCGGCAAGCTGCTAAAAAAAATGGCAGGTTATCACCAATTTCATGCGGTTAATGCGGCTGTGGAAGAGACATTGAGGGCGAGCCGGCTTCATGGGTTAAGAAAGGGCGAGGAGCCAGGCGAAGAACGACCAGGGATAGTAACAAAACCAAGAGATGCTAAACCAGGCGACAGGCGCATTGGCGTTATCTGGCATACTCAGGGGGCTGGCAAGAGCTTGAGCATGGCTTTTTACGCCGGGCGCATCATTGTTCATCCGGAAATGAACAACCCCACGATAGTGGTCATTACCGATAGAAATGACCTTGATGACCAGCTTTTCAAGAATTTCGCCCGCTGCCAGGAATTGTTGCGACAGCCACCGGTCCAGGCGGAAAGCCGGGCTGATTTAAGAGAGAAGCTCAGGGTAGAAGCTGGAGGCGTAATTTTTACCACCATTCAGAAGTTTTTTCCTGAGGAAAAGGGCGACAGGAATCCTACGCTCTCAGACCGGCGCAATATCGTAGTCATTGCCGACGAGGCTCATCGCAGCCAGTATGATTTCATCGACGGGTTTGCCAGGCATATGCGGGACGCTCTTCCTAATGCTTCTTTTATCGGCTTTACCGGAACACCAATCGAACTTACGGACAGAAATACGAGGGCGGTGTTCGGGGATTATATAAGCATTTATGATATCCAGCAGGCGGTGGAAGATGGCGCCACCGTGCCAATCTATTATGAAAGCCGGCTGGCCAAACTCGAGCTTAACGAGGCGGAGCGGCCAAAAATAGATCCTGAATTTGAGGTGGTAACCGAGGGCGAAGAAGTCGAGAGAAAAGAACGACTCAAAACAAAGTGGGCTCAGCTTGAGGCAATCGTCGGAACAGAAAAACGCCTGCGGATGATTGCCAGGGACCTGATTGACCACTGGGAGAAGCGGCTGGAGGCCCTTGATGGCAAAGCGATGGTTGTGTGTATGAGCCGGAGAATTTGCGTTGAAATGTACAGGGAAATTATCAATCTGCGGCCGGAGTGGCATCACGAAGATGACGATAAGGGATATATCAAGGTTGTAATGACGGGCTCTGCTGCAGACCCGGTGGAGTGGCAACCCCATATTCGAAACAAGGAAAGAAGGGAAAGGCTGGCCAATAGATTCAGGGATCCGCAGGACGGATTAAAAATGGTCATCGTACGTGATATGTGGCTTACAGGATTTGATGCGCCCAGCCTGCACACAATGTACCTGGATAAGCCGATGAGAGGACATGGCCTTATGCAGGCCATAGCGCGGGTTAATCGCATCTTCAGGGATAAACCAGGCGGTTTGGTAGTGGATTACCTTGGACTGGCTGACCAGTTGAGACAGGCCCTGGCGGCATATACTGGAAGCGGTGGGACCGGAAAAGCTTCCCTCGAGCAGGAGGAGGCGGTGGCCGTTATGCTGGAAAAATACGAGATATGTTGCGGACTTTTCCACGGGTTTGATTGGTCAGTCTGGGTGACGGGAACTCCAGAGGAAAGGGTGAAAATATTGCCGGCAGCCCAGGAGCATATCCTGGCCCAGGAAAACGGGAAAGAGAGGCTGCTAAAGGCAGTGACGGAGCTATCGCAGGCTTTTGCGCTGGCTGTACCCCATGAGGAGGCAATGCGGATTCGCGATGATGTTGGCTTCTTCCAGGCTGTCAGGTCGGTGGTGGCCAAGCGAGCGCCGGGAGATGCCAGGCCGGAAGATGAACTCGACCACGCTATCCAACAAATCGTCTCCAAAGCGATTGCGCCAGAGAAGGTGATTGATATTTTCGCGGCTGCGGGGTTGAAAAAACCTGACATTTCTATTCTTTCTGATGAGTTTTTGGCTGAAGTAAAAGGAATGGAGCATCGAAATCTGGCTGTGGAGCTGCTCAGGAAATTGCTTACAGGTGAGATACGGACGAGGAGTAGAAAAAATGTTGTTCAGGCGCGCTCGTTTGCCGAGATGCTGGAGCAGGCGATAAGACGTTACCAGAATAGAACCATTGAGACAGTTCAGGTAATTGAGGAATTGATTAATCTGGCCAAAGAAATGCGGGAGGCGGATAGGCGAGGAGAAAAACTTGGGTTGACAGAGGAAGAACTGGCTTTTTACGATGCGCTCGAAACGAGTGACAGCGCCGTGCGGGTGCTGGGCGACGAAACGCTAAAGACAATTGCCCGGGAGCTGGTTGCGGCAGTGCGCAATAATGTGACCATTGATTGGCAGGTAAGAGAGAGTGTTCGGGCCGGGTTGCGGGTAATCGTCAAACGGATTTTGCGCAAATATGGCTACCCGCCGGATAAGCAGGAGAAGGCAACGCAGACGGTATTGGAGCAAGCCGAAGCGCTCTCAGAATTCTGGACCGCCGCCTGAAAAATTACGAGGCTTCATCAACGCAAAATAAATTAAAATAAAAAATCAAATTCAAAACGAATTCCCTAAAACACAGAGCCGCAGGGCTAAAGCTCGTTATCAATCGCCCTCGTAAAAAATTGCCTTGAGCTCTCCTGTTATGTTAAGCTGGACGTGATGATTGGCTCTTTAATCCCCGATTATTCCCGGAGGCAAAAATCATGAAGGCATTGAAAAGGCGTGATTTTTTAAAAATTTCGGCCGGAAGCAGTGCGGCCCTGGCCGTAGCGCCAGGACTGGTCAAAACCGGTTCTCGCCAGGCTCAGTCCCCGCCGTGGACTTCTCCTCTGGCTAAAGGCCTGGTCAGTCCCGGCGGCCGGACAAAAGTCAAGGTGGCCAAAATTTACATGGGAATGCCCGCGCCCCACTGGCCCAAGCCGTCTCTTAACCTTCAGGAAGAAATCAAATCCTATGAAAATCACTTCAGCCAGATGAAGGAAGAATTTGCCGATGTGGATTTCGTGGTCAATATACTGGCCAGCAAGCCCGAAGATGTGCTGCAACAGGCGGATAAAATCAAGGAAGCTGACGGCATCCTGGCCATTCACCTGACCATCTGGATAACCCCCATCCTGGAAGCCATCCTGAAATTCAAAAAGCCCACGGTTCTTTTCGCTGCCCCCTATTCCGGGCACGAATGGACCTATTACGGCGCACTGATGAAACAGGAAAAAGGAGAGCTGCTGGATTGCTTCCTGAGCAGCGACCGGCAGGAACTGGCCAGGGCGGTTCGTCCCTTCCGGGCTATCCATCATCTCCGGGAAGCCAGGATCCTCAACCTGACCACCGCCCCGTTTGAAGAGTATGCCGGAAAGGTCAGAGAAAAATTCGGCACGGAGATCAAGAGAATTTCCCTGGACCGGGTGGAAAAAATCTACGCCGCCATCGGCGAGGCCGAGGCCCGCCGCGAAGCGGAGCTCTGGTACAAGGGGGCAGAAAAAGTGGTCGAGCCATCCCGGGAAGATGTCTATAAATCGGCCCGCCTGGCCCTGGCCTTTGAAAAGCTGGTGGAAGAAGAACAGGCCACGGCCCTGACCATCGACTGTTACGGCACCATGTGGGATAAGACCATTAAGCTTCCGGCCTATCCCTGCCTGGGTTTCAGCCGGCTTAACAACCGTGGCCTCGGGGGCATCTGCGAATCCGACCTGCGCTCGGCCCTGACCCACACCATCCTCCAGGGACTTTCGGGCAAGCCCGGTTTTATCAGCGACCCCACGGTGGATGAAGCCAGGAACCACATCATCCTGGCCCACTGCATGGGCACGGTCAACATGGACGGGCCAGGCCGGCCCGGCCATCCCTACAAGCTCAGAACGGTGATGGAACGGGAAGAAGGCGTGGTCCCCCAGGTGGAGATGCGCCTGGGAGAAAAAGTGACCCAGGCCATCATCGTGGGCACCGAGCAGATCCTGTATTTCACCGGCGAAATCGTGGACACACCGGTCCGCCTGGAGGACGACCGCGGCTGCCGCACCAAGATTGCGGTCCGGGTTGACGGCAGCCTGGAAAAGCTCTGGCAGAACTGGTCGCAGGGCCTGCACCGGGTTACCTGCTACGGAAACCTCGCCCGGGAACTGCGGATGCTGGCCCGCTTCAAAAAACTGGAACTTGTAAACGAGGCGGCCTGACAAGGGAAAAGCATCTGTTAACGAGTCGGGAATGCTATAAGTGGGTCTCCTGCTTTCAATTAATAGTTTTAGCAAAGCTTTTAAGGGAGGAAGACCCTCTTTTTTTATTGATAAGTTTATAAAAGCCCTGGCTTCTTCACCATATATAACTATGGCCGGAGTCTCACCCCCGCCCCTTCTAAACAGACCCCTTAACCTGGAGATACCATGTCTTAACCGGAAAGAATTTTCCATTTGAATTGAAGCCCCGGAAAAATATATATTTTCTGTCTTAAGCTCAAACCAAGGAGCCGCCCATGAGACCAGGTTACCCATCCTCTGGTAAAAACCAGCCAAGTTTCTCACTAAAATTAAAAGGCTTATTTTTGGTCTTATTCTCACTTGCCATCTTATCAATTTCTCCTTGCCTTCTTCTGGCCGATATCATCCCGCCCGAAAAACACCTCGGCTTCCAGCCCGGCCAGGATTTCAAGCTGGCCAACTGGAGCCAGATTACCGGCTATTTCAGGTTGCTGGACGAAGCGTCCGACCGGGTCAAGGTCATCGAGCTCGGAAAGACCACCCTCAACCGCCCGCTGATCATGGCCTTCATCACCGCCGAAGAAAACCTGGCTGACCTGGAAAAATACCGTAAAATCCAGGAACGGCTGCACGACCCCCGCGGCCTCAGCCCGGAAGAGAAGGCCCGCCTGATCAAGGAAGGCAAGGCCATTGTTTACATAAGCTGCTCCATTCATTCTACCGAAATTGCCGCCTCCCAGATGTCGATGGAACTGGCCTATCGCCTGGCCAGCGATAATTCGCCTGAAATCAAGAACATCCTCAGCCAGGTGATCCTGCTGCTGGTGCCCTCGGCCAACCCGGACGGAATTGACCTGGTCAGCGACTGGTACTATCGGACCCTGGGCACTCCCTTTGAGGCCAGCCCCATGCCCTGGCTCTACCACTATTACACCGGGCACGATAATAACCGCGACTGGTTCATGCTGACCCAGAAAGAGACTCAGTTAATGGCCCGGGTGCTTTACCGGGAATGGTTCCCGCTTCTCGTCTATGACGTCCACCAGATGGGTTCCACCGGGCCGCGCCTTTTCCTGCCACCCTACCAGGACCCCATTAACCCCAACCTTGACCCCCTGCTCCTGCGCGAGCTTTACCAGCTCACCGGAGAAGCAGTCATCAGCCTGACCAGGGAAGGCAAGACCGGCGTGGCCACCAACACCATTTTCGACGGCTGGTACAACACAGCCAACCGGGCGGCGCCGCTGCGCCATAACGCCCTGGGAATTCTGTCGGAAGCGGCCAGCGCCAACCTGGCCTCCCCAATTTTTCTGAAGCCTTCCGACATCAGGGTGTCCGGTGGCGGCAACGACATCCAGTCCACCTACCTGGAACCCTGGCCCGGCGGCTGGTGGCGCCTTCGCGACATCGTGGAATACGAGCAGACCGTGGCCCTGTCCTTCCTGCGCACCATCGCCGGAAAGAAAGAAAAGTTCCTGGAAAATTACTGCCTGTTTGCCGAACGGCAGATAAACAAAGGCCTGAATGAACCGCCCTATGCCTATCTCGTGCCCGAAGAGCAGAAAGACCTGCCCACCGCCCTTAAACTGCTCAAAGTCATCCAGAAAAACGGCGCTGAAGTGCATCAGGCCACCAGGCCCTTTAAGGCCGACGGCCTGGATTACCCCGCCGGCACCTACGTGGTGCTGCTGGCCCAGCCCTACCGGGCTTTCGTCAAGGACCTGCTGGAAAGCAAAGCCTACCCGCTCCCGCCGGGACGCGACCCGGCCCAGTACCTGCCCTACGATGAGGCCAGCTGGACACTTCCGCTCCAGATGGGTGTTCGAGTCATCGAGGTCAACGAAAAATTTGAAGCCAGCCTGAAACTCCTGCAGCCCATAAGCCTTCCTGAAAGTCGCCTGGCCGGCGGCGGGAAATATTTCATAGTTGACAGCAGTTGCAACAACAGTTTGGTCCTGGCCAACCGGCTCCTGAAAAACAGGCTGCCTGCCGGTTACATCGACAGGCAGGTCAGCGCCGGGAATAAAACTTATCGGGCCGGAAGCCTGGTCATCGAAAGAGGCCGGGTTGATGAAGCCAGGCTCAGATCTTTAAGCCGCGGCCTGGGCTTGACCATAGACAGCCTGGATTCCGTGGGACAGGCCAGGATTCAGCCACTTAAAGAATACCGGCTGGCCATCTACCAGCCCTGGACCGCCAGCATGGATGAAGGCTGGACCCGCTGGGTGCTGGAACAGTTTGAATTCGACTTCAAGGTCCTGCACAACGCCGAAATCCGGGCCGGCCAGCTGGAAAAAAGCTACACCCATCTCATCCTGCCGGCGCTCAGCTCCAGGGTCATCCTGGAAGGAAGACGCAAGGGAGAGGTCCCGCCCGAATATGCCGGGGGCCTTGGAACGGAGGGGGTCTCTGCCCTGAATTCCTTCGTCCAGAACGGTGGTGTTTTGATTGCCGTGGAAAACGCGGCCGACTTTGCCATTGAATATTTCGGGCTGCCGCTCAAGAACATAACTGAACCGCGCCGGCAGAGCCGAACTGAAACCGAACCGGCTCCTGCCCAGGGCGACCGGGTCAGGGTTTACTCCCCCGGGTCGATTCTCAAGGTTACGGTTGACGGCTCAAGGCCAGAAGCTTTTGGCTATGACCAGGAGGCAGCCATCTTCTCCTATTTCAGCCCGGTTTTTGAAATGACAAAACCCGAGGCCCAGGGCCCGGCAGTCAAGGTTTATAACCTGGCCTGGTACCCGGCCTATAACCCGCTGCTCAGCGGTATCCTGCTCAACGGGGAGAAACTCCAGCATAAGTCGGCCGCCGTGGCCTGCGAGGTGGGGCGGGGCAAAGTGGTGCTGCTGGGATTTGACGCCATCCACCGGGCCCAGTCCCACGGCAGCTTCAAGTTCCTTTTTAACCCAATCATATATCGCTGATGGCCGCGGCCTGAAAAATTTTTGCAGGATATCAAAGCTATCCTCGGGTATATAAGCTAATAACCCGGGTGGTAAAATTAAAAATTAAAGAAATAACCAGATTTGCTGATCCTGAATATCTCAATTTAAATACCTTTTTTGCACCCTTTGAGTGAACCAACCGTCCTGATATTGCCAGATAACAGGCAAGACTCGACCTGGAAAGATATGGCCATAACCAAACCTGAACCTTGAATCTTTTATTAGCCTCCGTAATAAATTAAAATGATAAAAGTCGAGATCAAATCGAAACTTATCATTTATTCATCCTAAAGGAGGGAGTCGTGAACCAGAAAAAAACCATCAGGATAGCCCTGATCCAGCAGAAAAATACCCTCGACCGGGAAAAGAACCTGGCCCGGGGGCTGGATGCCCTCGACCGGGCGGCTTCGGCTGGAGCCGGCCTGATTGTGTTTCCCGAGCTGTCCTTTTTACCTTTCCTGCCGCAGCACCCGGCCGGGCCGGGCTACAGGGAATGGGCAGAAACTGTCCCCGGTCCAACGACCGAGTTGATCTCAAGAAAAGCAGCCGAGCGGCGGGTGGTGGTAATTTTTAACCTGCTGGAAATCCATGACGGAAAAACTTACGACTCATCGCCCGTCATCGATAGCGATGGCCGCCTGGTCGGGGTTAACAGGATGGTCCACGTCATGGAAGCTCCCGGCTTCCACGAAAAAGGTTATTACCACCCGGGCGACCTGGGGGCCGGGGTTTTTGAGACCGCGGCCGGGCGGATTGGAGTGGCCATCTGCTACGACCGTCATTTCCCCGAATACATGAGGGGCCTGGCCCTGAAAGGAGCCGAACTGGTGGTCACTCCCCAGGCCGGGGCCAAGGGCGAGTGGCCGGCCGGGCTGTTTGAAGCCGAGCTCCAGGTGGCCGCCTTCCAGAACGGTTATTTCTGCGCCCTAGCCAACCGGGTGGGGAAAGAAGAGGTGGTGGAATTCGACGGCGGTTCCTTCGTGGTCGATCCCTCCGGCCAGGTCATAGCCAGGGCCGAAAAAGAGAGAGAAGATATCCTGCTGGCTGAAATAAATTTTGGCCTGATAGATAATTGCCCGGCCCGCAGGCACTTTATCCCCGACCGCCGGCCCGAAGTCTACCAGAAACTCTGACCGTATCGGCTTGAGCCATTTTTATTAATCACGGACCCGTGTATAATGGGTAAGGTCAGCAGGTTGACACCATAAACTCTGGTTGAATTAGGTCCGCCTGGAGTCAACCCCGTTTACGAGTGCCAATCTTTATCAGGGAGAGGAGGTTATATGAAAGCAAGTAGTATTTTAGCATTAAGCCTGCTGCTGGCGACACTGGCCCTGCCGCTTCTGGCCAACAAGTCCGCGGCGTCCATAGAAGCTCCGGCCGCGGTTAAAGCCGGCGAAGAGGCCACCATCATCGTCAACGTCAGCCACCGCGGGAACAGCAGCCTGCATTACACCAACCGGTTGGTGGTTAAGGCCAACGGGAAGGAAGTGGCCTGCTGGAACTTTTCTCCGGGCAACAGGCCTGAATCGGAAAACTTCAGCCGGGAAGTCAAGCTAAAAATCGAGGCTGAAACCGAAATCGTGGCCGAATCCAACTGCAACCTCCACGGCAGCGCCGGTCCGTCAACGGTTCGAATTAAAATAGCCGAGTAAAGGGGGAAGCGATGACAATTGCCGGAGTATCGATTGTTTTGCTCCTGGGTATCGTGAACCTGATCCTGGTTGTTTTCCAGGTAAGCACCGGAAAGAAATGGGTGAAAGTCCATTTCGCCTGGCACCGCCGCCTGGGTTTGCTGCTTCTTTTCACGGCCTTGATCCACGCAGTCTTAGCTTACCTGTCCCGCTGAAGGATGCGCCCAACCCGGCTGAATTTTTTCAGCCATTTTTTCTTTTCTCGACCAGCAGGGCCTCTTCCAGTTGTTCAGGATGGTGGCGGCAATGGTATTCAATTTTGCTGGCCGACCTGTGAGCTTTATAGTAAGGCCAGCCCTGGTCCATCAGGTGCCTTTCATGCAATTCATGGAGAAGAACAAACTTCATTTCTTGACGGCTCAGGTCATCATCAAGCCAGACTTCATTTTCTGGAATGAAATGATAAATCTTGTCATGCCCGCCCTCGGTAAAATCTATGAAAAACAGGCTTCTGACCAGCTCTCCCCTGACTATCCAGACTTTAACCCGGCCGCTATACTTCTTTATTAGCGTCTTATGGATTTCGTCAATAATCCCCTGCTTATTCAGGGCCTCTATTCGCCGGATTAATTCAGCTTTTCGCCTTTCCTTCTGTTCAACGGCATCAGCTTCGGCCAGGGCTTTATCATAGGTAACACCAGAAGCCATCAGCCGGTATTCCACCAGTAAATGATCGATAAAAAACTGCTGCTCACCGGCACCATGTTCCTGATCTATCCAGAATTCGTGCCTGGGAATAAAGCGAAATCTATAGTGCTGACCGAAATTGGTAAATTCCTCATCTAAATTCTTTCTGACATAATTACCATCAACAATCCAGACCGAAATATCCTCAATCTGATCCAGCTTTCTAACGTACGGTTTTTTAAGCATTTTTTCCTCTTTAATTTTCAAAATGACTTCCCCGCATTCTCACTCTTCCCGATAAATCTTTATAAGAAAAGGCATAGACAGGTCCGGTGTAAAAAGAACGCGAAAAAATCCCATAACTTCACATTTAATATCTTACCCCCCTGCCTCCAATGCCGCCTTAAATCTATCCTGGAGAAGCCCGCGCCTCCATCCCCTCCCCTGATTATCTGTTTTCAGGCTGAACTCCAATCGCCCGCTGGCAACTCATCTCGTCTTATTTCAATTTGCTTACATTACAAATAGAAAACGGTTCCAGATAGAAGACCGCTGTCCCGCTCGTATAATCAAATTTAATCTGGCTGGCGGGAGCGCCCTTCTCGCCTATAAAGTACTGGTTGATTTTGCCCAGGTCTTTTATTTCAATCTCAGTCCAATCGGCCGGCAGGTGGAGTACTGCCTTCAGCCTGGAGTTGGTGGGGTTGACCAGCCTTATCCGTCCATCCCCGTCCCAGATTTCCTGCAGGTCAAAATGCTCCACCCTGGCTCCCTTCTCAAAAATCTTCAGGTAGGGTATCTCGTACAGGTTGGAGACGATGACCAGGCCGTCGTCGTCCTCATAGAACTTCCGGCTGTAGGTGTTGTAATGGCCGCAGAACTCAAACCTCCCGCCGGTGGCTTCCTTCATTTTCTTATTGGCCTCCAGGGAATGCCACAACAGCTGGTGGGCATAGTCCAGGTACATCTTCTTGCCGGTGTGCTTGTAGCCGGCCACCAGGGCTTCCATTATCCAGGGAATGTAGGTTGGAGCGGTGGCCACCGAGGAGTCGGTGCCGGTGGTCGGCTCGCCGAACTGGCCGGTCCAGTCCCCGTCTTTCCTGGCCACTCCGCCCTTGAGCCAATAAAACTCGTCCGGGAATTTATCCATGTGGATAAAGGACATCAGCATGGTATCGAGTATCTTTTCAGCATCCTTGAGCCACTTGTCCTGGCCGGTGTAATCATAGAGGCGGTAAAGGGCCTTGGCCGCAAAGGCAAAGACGTTGACTGAAGGTTCGCCGGCATGGTCTTCGAGCAGCAGGCCGTAGTTTTCCAGCACCTGGAGCTGGTTTTCCATGGCTTCCACCGCCCGGTCCAGGTATTTCTTATCGCCGGTAAAGGAATAGGCATTAAGCATGACGTCAATTCCGAACTCGCAGGCGTCAAAGGTGTTGAGGTCATCCTTCCAGATAAGCTTGGGCGGCCTGGTGGTCGGATCGACCACCGCCCGCCAGTACCATCTCCGGCCATCGGGGTTCCACATCAGGCCGGAATGCACCTTTTCAAAATTTACGAGCAGGGCTTCCCTGGCCGCCGGGTTCCCGGTTAGCGGGTACTCGGCCAGGAGTGATTCCACGTTGTAGGGCTGGGACCAGAGAAAGCACTGCCGCTGCTTGGTGTCAACCGTCTGGTCCATGAAGTAGCCGAAGAAAGGATGGTCGGGTGAGTTCCAGCGCATCTTTTCCAGGTAAAACCGGTTGGCATTCACGGTGTACTGCAGCCAGGTGCGGTCGCCGGTGACGTAGAACATGGTCATGAAGGCCTTGCCGGTCATCTCGTTGTGCCAGTCGTTGGTCGGCCACTCGTAGGCATGGTAGACCCAGCCTTCCCTGGTAATCGTCCGGGGAACGTTGCTCACCAGGTATTTTTCAACCTCGTCCAGGTTGACCTTTTCGAAGTTAAGGCCGTTCTGTTTCAGGTAACGGTCATAGCGCGAGTAAATATTCTCGTTGGAAAAGGTGGCCACCAGGTTGAAGCGGGCTTCCTCCTGTGGTTTTATCTTTGTGGCCTTCCAGACGAAAAGGCCATGCTGGTGCAGAATCCACCAGCCGCCGGTGAAGTAGTTGCTGGTGGTATCCCTCTTGACCTTCCAGGGCAGCATGCCCGAGGCGGCCAGTCCTTCGCCGCTGACGGTAAAGGTATAGCTATCGGAAAAACCCAGCGGCTCGATGTTCCTGGAGCAGAGCAGCTCGGCCGGCCCGAAAGCGGTGTCGATTATCCTGTTGGCGGGTAGGGTCAGCAGGTTGATGTAGGGAACTTCCTCCGCCCGGTTATTCCTGACACTGTGCTCAAAGAAAAGTTGTCCCCCTTTCAGGCTGATTTCCAGCCTGTGGCTTAATCCCTGGCCCTTATCGGCAGTCAGGACCAGGACCCGCCCGCGCCTTTTATCCTGGAGTATTTCATGCTTTTCAAAGTAGACATACCATTTGTAGGAAGGGTTTTTTTCCGATTCCTTGGCATTCCACATGGACAGGAAGGGATTATCGGGATAGCTTTCCGGCTGTCCGACCAAGCCGATAACGTCGTTGGAGCTGAGCGTCGGGTACATCTCCCGGGCCCGGTCCCAGCCCAGGTAGCGGTAGCAGAGTTCCCCGCGGTAACGCATTTCCTGAAGGTAATAGCCGTTCCAGCGCGGGTCCAGGTCCCTGGTCTCGGGCGGCGTTTCAAAAGGGTTAAGGGCCTGGTGTCCCTTCCAGACATCGACGAAATCAAGCCTCAGGTAAACCTGGCCGTTGTCCATCTCTATGACATCGCCCGGAGAATCGCGTCCGTCCTTGTCGTTGTCGTGCCAGACCAGGCTGGTCGGCTGTATCCGGCTGGCCGTGCCCAGAATCAGGTATAAAAGAAGAGATATTATGACCAGTCCCAGGATAAAAATGAAACTGAACCACAGGCCTCGTTCAGTTTTTATGGCCACTTCACCCCTCCTGAAAAAATTTAAAGTCATCACCAGAGCCAGAAAATGTAAAAATCCTCCCTAATAAAACATTTCCTGACTGGAAACTATTACCGAAAAAAAAATGAGAACCGAAAAAAAACCCTGGTGCCTGGATGGACATCAGTTAGAGTTTAAAAAACGGTGGTCATAAAGTCAAGGAAAGATGGCAGTGGCTGAAGGATAATAACAGAGATAAGCCTGGATCCGCTCCAGTTGGCCAAAAAATCTTTTGACCGGATTTCTACTTGTTCAGCTTTTTTTTCAGGGCCCTGGTCAGCGCCGGCACCACGGTGAACAGGTCGCCGACAATGCCGTAATCGGCAATCTGGAAAATCGGGGCTTCCGGGTCCTTGTTGATGGCCACGATAATCTTGCTGGTGCGCATGCCGGCCTGGTGCTGGATGGCCCCGCTGATGCCGCAGGCGATGTAGAGGTCCGGGCGGACCGTCCTTCCGGTCTGACCGACCTGGTGGGCATAGGAAATCCAGCCGGAATCGACCGCGGCCCGGGAAGCGCCCACCGCCCCGCCCAGGACGTCGGCCAGCTCGTGGATGATGGCAAATCCCTCCGGTCCCTTCAAACCGCGTCCGCCGGAGACGATTATCTTGGCATCGGCGATGTTGACTTCGTTCTTTTCAACTATCAGGTCAAGAACGCGGGTGGCAATCTGCTCTTCCAGCAGCACGGGTTTTTCCCTGATAATCTGACCCTGGCGGCTGTGGTCGGAAACCGGCATCTCAAACACGTGGTGCCTGACCGTGGCCATCTGCGGCCGGTAGTTTTCGCACTTTATGGTAGCCATGATGTTGCCGCCGAAGGCTGGCCTGATCTGGAGAAGCAGGTTTGAACCTTCCTCGATTTCCAGCCCGGTGCAATCGGCCGTCAGTCCGGTATAAAGGTATGTGGCCACCGCCCCGGCCAGGTCGCGGCCGCGGGTGCTGGCTCCAAGCAAAAAAATCTCAGGTTTGTATTTTTTCACCAGCTCTACCAGGCAGCGGGCATAGGGGTCGGTACGGTAGACTTTCAGGGTAGGATCGTCCACCAGGAAAACCCGGTCGGCCCCGTAGGCAATGGCTTCCCTGGCTATGGGCTCGGCCTCGTGGCCGAGGACGCAGGCGGTAAGAATTGTCCCGCGCCGCGCCGCCAGGCGTTTGCCTTCGCCAATCATCTCCCAGGAAATGGAGGAGGCGTGCCCGTTGTACTGCTCCACCCAGACCCAGACTCCCTGGTATGTGCCCAGGTCCGTAGTCTCTTTCTTTTCAACTTCGGGCAGGCTCAGGGCTCCGGTCGGACACTCGGGAACACAGGCTCCGCAACCGGTGCAGGCCTCATTCACCGTTATGATATTTTCAGCGTCAAGGGCCAGGGCCCCGAAGGGACAGACCTGAATGCACAGTCCACACCCGGTACAGGCGTCTCTTTTTATTTCAAGTAAGGCCATGGTCGCACCTCAAACAATGATCTTTTCGGCGATGAGTTTTTCGGCCAGGAGTTCGGCCTGCTGCTCAACCGACTCCGCCTGCATGATCTGGCACTTGCCCGCCCGGGCCGGCGGGGTTTCTATCTTCACCACCCTGGTCGGCGAACCGTTCAGGCCAATCAGCTTCGGGTCCACGTCCAGGTCCTTTGAAGTCCAGGTTGGAATCTGTATTTTCTGCGAACGCCTGATGCCCAGGATAGTAGGATAGCGAGGCTGGTTGATGTCTTTAACCACGGTTATGAGACAGGGCAGTGTCGACTGAACTACTTCCTTGCCTTCTTCGACCAGCCGCTCCACCTCAATTTTTTTCTGCTCAAGGTCGAGGCTGGATATTTTGCAGACATAGGTTAGCTGATTGATCTGAAGCTGGGTGGCTACACCGGGACCTACCTGGCCGGTATCGCCGTCGATGGCCTGGCGGCCGCAGAAAATCAGGTCGAACTGGCCGATTTTCCTGATGGCCGCGGCCAGGGTATAGGCCGTGGCCCAGGTATCGGCACCGGCAAAGGCCGGGTCGCTCAGCAGGATGGCTTCGTCCGCGCCCATGGCCACCGCCTCTTTCAGGGCACTGATGGCCTGGGGCGGTCCCATGGTGATGACCGTGACCTTGCCCCCGAATTTCTCTTTCCAGCGCAAGGCCTCTTCGATGGCATAGGTATCAAAGGGATTGATGATACTGGGCACCCCTTCCCTGATGAGGGTGCCCCTTTCCGGGTCAATCTTTACTTCCGTGGTATCCGGCACCTGCTTGATACAAACAATAGCCTGCACCTTTTCCCTCCTAGTCTTTTAGTTACCCGCAGAACCTGTTTTTATCTTATCGTCATCCGGGCTGATTACTCAGAACCGAGGCCCGATCTACTGACCGGCAGCCGGCCTGCCCGGCAACAGTCACCTTCTCAAATTTCCGAGAAATATAATCCACCTTTAAGAATATGTCAAGAAATGGCTCAAACTTGAGTTGCTTTCTTTGAGCCGCTTATCTCTTACTATATGTCAACTTTTCTCTAAATGCGGCCAAAATTCCTAAATGGAAATATCACAACATTTCCTGCTTACCAGGTCTGGCAAAGTCTGAGGTGCTTAGCATGGGCTGTGGCAAGGCCCAAATTCGGATTATCTTCCTTTTTTTATTTCTTTTATATCCAGAACCACCCGGGTGGAGTTAACCTGGTCGGTGGTGTAGTAGTAATATTTGCCCGCAGCCGGCTGGTACTCAGCCACCATCTTCGCCCCTATGTAGATATACTCACGCAGGCAATTCCCATATCCATCATACTCAGCCAGAAGCCTCTGAAAATATTATTTCATCCTTTCCTGGCAATGCCCCTTGTCTTTTTTTAAATAAAACCTGATTTTTCTGATACTTTTACCGAGCCCTGCTCATCATCCTTTTTTAGCCCTGGCCATCTTCTCCAGAAATTCCAGGTCAGATTTATCAATAAGCCGCCCAAATTTTCTTTTCAACCTCTTAAGATCTTGAAGGCTTATAAAGTTAACCTTAATGTCACCATAGCGTCCTTTTTGCCGCTTCGCCCATATCTTTTTAAAATTGACGCCCCTAATAGAAGTTACAATATCAATACGCACGGGCTCATAGCCAAGCTGAATTATGCTCTCTGGCGAGGTGAATTCCTCTGCTTTCAAATCGAGTGAGCCGAACCCGAATTCAACAAGCGCCTTTAATAATCTCCTGGCGTTGGCCAGGTCTCTTTCGATAAGAATATCGATATCCTTGGTATATCTCGGATGACCATAAAAAGCTACCGCATAAGAACCGATAATGCAGTACTTAACCCTGTGCTTGTTTAACAACCTTAAAAACTCGAGATAATCTTTTTCTACTTTCATTTCCCTTTGGCCCCTTAAATTTCCAATACTCTTCCCTCAGAAGCTGCACAATCGATAATCTTTCCTCTGGTGTCATGGAAGCATAGTAATAAAGTTCCTCTGTCTCGGCGTCCTTAAAAGAATGATATTTTTTTACCCAGATTTCATTTCCCATGTTATTCATTATACAGAAATTACAAAAACAATTCCAAGCCCCAAAATAAATAAATCCAATAAACTAAAATGATAATAATAAGGATGATAATTGTAATAAGGGGAATAGATAAAACTTTTTTCATAATTTACTCTCCATCATACACAACCCCATTCGAAACGGGTTAATTTGCATACAGAACCATTAAAAGCCAGGCCATATATGAATCATATTTCCATGCGAGCCAATCACGATCTGTTTCATCCCAATAGGATGCCACAACTTCCATATATATATCTAATAATGCCAAGTAGAGTATGTTGCTTATCCATTTGACTATTCCCTTTGTTCTTTCAAATCTTTTATAGGCATTTTTTAGGCCTTTCTCGGGATCTTTTCTCATCTCTTCACTTAACTTTTTCTATGCAATTTAGCGACATGCTAACATCGTAATTGCTATAATTACTCCAATATTTTCACCTTTATTTCAAAATATCCTTTCCTAAAAACCAGCTTTTATGGCACCAATAACATTGGCCTTTGTTTTTTATCTTCCGAAGACTTCAGATTCTTTATTTCTTTATCCCTGAAGTCTTTCATGATCCTAATATACCTGTCTCTTATTTCTCTGTATTGATTATCCTTGACCCCAAGTAAGGCTCTTATGCGAAGATCCAGTTCATGAATTCTTATTCTGGGACTCTGCTCAAGAAATTCAAAGCTTTTCAGGAAATTAATTCTCTCACGCTCTTTTCCTAGTTTATCTTCCTGAGATTTAAGAAACCTTAAAAGCAATCCGGGATTTATCCGGGACAACTCCCACGATATACTTTCCCTCAAATTAATTATGTTTATCATATAAGTTAAAATTGTTTCTAATAATTTCCAATTGCCTGAATACGCCTCGTAAAAAATGATGGGGCCTAACACAGCATAACAGCGATCAATCAAAACAAAATCCTTTCCATCACTTTTAAGTATGGAATTTAATTTCCTTTCATTCTTTTTAAGCAAATGATCAAATATCCTTGAATTAATATGTTCTGGAAGATCTAGTACTTCCCTTATTTTATCTGCTAACAACTGATCGCTGACCTCTTGATATGGACATCCCTTTTGTTCATTAATTTTTTCTTTTAGCTCTTGAAGACATATTTCCCGCGCTTTATAAGTATTTTTCCCCTTAGCGATGCTTATCGTTTCATACCTTTTTTTTAACTCGTGGCAGTAAAAATAAGAAAGCAAATCCGCATACTCATTAAAATCAGCCGCCCTGGACAACAGATAGTCATACTCTTCTGGCAAAGTAACAACGATCTCCTTGACTCCTTTCCCCATAAATCCATAAGCCTCAGTGATAATCCTTAAAAAAAGTTCTGGGTTAATTCGGCTTAGTTTCCCCACCGTACTTAGAATGTCTCGGGCATAATCCTCTCGAGCTATTAAGCTCAATCTCAATGCTGCCAGGGCTATAAGTGTATTGCCAGCCTGGACCTCAATTTCAAATCTGTGATCATCTACAAGCCAGGCCATATCCTGTTTCTGGCTTTCGCTAGGGGCCCTGCGTATGAAATTGTAAAAAAGCTTGCAGTTCTCTCGGGTAGGGTCCTCAGAATATCTCTGCCAGAGAACCCTGGCCGCCTTCCAGTATGAATTACTCTCAACTGAGGTTCTTTCGTCTCTCGCCAACCCATTAAGGACTAAAAGAAAACATATCGAGGAGATTAGAACAAATGACAATATTGTTCTCATCCTGTTTTTCTCCACAGGATCTATATACTAACCTTCTAATTGACAGGACTTGATGCTTGCGGTGGATCAATTATGTAAACCCAAAAATAATGCAAAGCTAAAATCTCCGAATACTGCTCTAAAGCATAAAAACCCGCAAGAACCTGATAAATCTGGCTCTCGGTCAGGCTGGCGTTCGCAGCCCTTTCATACTCGTACAGATGATAATAATACATTTCTTCAATGTATCCCATCGTTATTGCATCAACAACGATACAGCCGTGTGATTCTTCCACAGAGCCAGAATGAATCGCACCAGTATATCTTTCTCCTTGTTCTATCCAGGTGATCTTTTTCCCGTTAAGGTCATAAAGCACGAAAGCCAAAACTCGTTGCCGTGTTATGTTTCCATTTTTATCTTTTACGTAAGCATACTCCTATGACAATTTCGCCTGATATTCGCCAGAAGCAATTCTATTGGGCCATCGTTCCTGGGTCGTTCCGATAGCGCACCTATTTTTCCCAGATATAAACATGGTCCCATAAGTAACATTGCCTCTTGTATATAATCTATAGATATATATACATCCAACGTAATCAAAGCCATCAATTTCAAAATTGCTTATAGGATTACCACCGCAATACCCATACAGATTCCATCGCTGCGGGTTGTAGAGGGCCCGGTCGGTAGGAATCACCGGGTCGGGGCTGAGGAAGCGGTAGAGCGCGGGCTCGTAGTAGCGGGCCCCGAAGTAATAGAGACCTGACTCGGCATCCTGCTCCTGGCCGGAAAATTTCCACCCGGGGTTGAAGGTGTTGACCCAGGTCTGCTGCACCCCGCCATAGGGATCAAAGGCCGCGGAATACACCACGTTACCCTCGTCATCCGTCACCACCCGGGTGGAGTTAACCTGGTCGGTGGTATAGTAGTA